>DGYFI06202__coassemble_320_pt1 | contig 423780 bp, 364 predicted proteins | sample DGYFI06202__metabat2_high_PE_032 | metagenome-assembled genome bin DGYFI06202 | reverse complement strand
TACACTGATAACAAGTTAGTTACAAAGACAAGGAAACTAGCGGGAGAACGGGAAGAAGGTAAAATGGACACATTATTATATAATATATAAGGGAGAAAGAGGCAGTCAATGCACCTTACGAAATCCGCTTCTATTGTCTGCTATTCAATTTGCCAGTCCGAATTGCGGGAAAAAAACGCAGGTAATATGCCTCCGCAGATAACGTATGAGATATATAATTGAAAAAAGTGGAGAAAAATTAGGAAGGTTCTGTTCTTTTTTATACTTTTGCACCGCAATAAAGGCTCCGTAGCTTAGTGAATAGAGCGTCAGATTCCGGTTCTGAAGGTCCTGGGTTTGAGTCCCAGCGGGGTCACATAATAGTCCTTGATAATCAACAAGATTATTGAGGACTTTTCTTTTTATTACGCATAGCAGCATCAATAGGAATAGCCTTTTCGAAAGATATATTTATGATTGCTGATCTATTGTTGTTCCCAAAACATTGGAGATAACATACTGGCAATCAGAATCCCAAATAAGGAGAATAGGATTTGGAATAGAGGCACAATCTTGTAATGCACATCTTTCAGTCAGGAAGATATAGGTAAAAAGGAATTTTCATATAGCTTGGGAGCAAACACCATATAGATTTGAAGTACGATGCTTATAGCTAACAAGCAACCGGCCTTCAAACCTTAGTTTCAGAAGGCCTCGCTTTGACAGGCTGCGAGTAATATTGGGACCTAAATTGCAATGGAAAAACAAACAAGATTTGAAACAATGTTGTAAATTTGCAGAATCTATCAAGACTATTGTATATCTACTTCATTACACTGATACATCATGACATCTTCCATCTATTCACCAGCAGCCGACCGCTATGAGAATGGCATGAAATATCGCCGTTGCGGGCGGAGCGGCATTCTGTTACCCGAAATTTCATTAGGTCTCTGGCATAATTTTGGAGATTTGAACTCTTTTGCCAACTCTCAAGCAATGGCTCATTATGCTTTCGACCACGGCATTACCCACTTCGACCTGGCCAACAACTATGGTCCTTCCAACGGCTCTGCCGAAGAAACATTCGGGCAAATTATGAAAAAGTCTTTTCTCTCCCACCGCGATGAGTTGTTCATCTCCACCAAAGCCGGTCATTACATGTGGCCCGGCCCTTATGGAGAATGGGGATCACGCAAAAATCTGATGGCCAGCTTAGAGCAAAGCCTGAAACGCATGAATCTGGACTATGTGGACATTTTCTATTCCCACCGCTATGATCCGGATACGCCTTTGGAAGAAACTTTGCAGACATTGGTCGACATCGTCCGACAAGGAAAAGCGCTCTATGTAGGTATCTCCAAATATCCCAAAGAAGCCGCCAAGTATGCCTTCCGATACTTAGAAGAACGCAACGTGCACTGCCTGCTCTACCAGGGACGTTACAACCTGCTGAACCAGGAACCGGAGAGGAGCGGCATTCTGAAACAAGTGCAAAAGAACGGCACAGGGTTCATCGCCTTCTCGCCCTTAGCCCAAGGACTGCTGACCGACCGCTACATAAACGGGATTCCTGCCGATTCACGCATGGCGCAAGGCAATACGCTGAAAGAAGACGTGCTGACTCCACACCTGCTGCAAAAACTGAAACGCCTGAATGAACTTGCACAACAACGCGGGCAAACCTTGGCTGAAATGTCATTAGCATGGCTGCTGAAAGACGAGCAGGTAACCTCGGTCATCGTAGGTGCCAGCAGCGTAGGCCAACTGGCAGACAACCTGAAAGCTATTGAAAACACGCATTTCTCTGACGAAGAGTTAAAAGCCATAGACAATTAAAACCTGACAGTTTCTATCCAGTGCCGACACAATGTCGCGATTGGCTGTCGACGAAAAACTCACTCTTCTACAAACGGTTCATTTAACACTGATTCTATGAACAATCTGCCATCTGGTACGTTTTTTGTATAGTAAGAAGAGATTAGAAACGAAATAAAGAACCTAAACCAATGAAACGTATGAAAAAACTAATTCCCATCCTGCTGGCGGCATTTACACTGACCGCCTGCGAAAAGCAAGCCGATTTGGATGAGCTGGACGGGCGGTATGTGGTCTATACCAACCACGACCCGCAAACGAATTTCGGCAACCTGTCCACTTATTACTTGCCGGACAGTATCTTGCTCATCGGCAACTCGGAACAACCCGAATATGCCACTGGCCAACAAGCACAGGAAATCCTGCAAAGCTGGGCAGACAACATGGAAAGCCGCGGATTCAAGCGTGCCAGCCAACGCAATCAGGCGAGCTTAGGGCTGCAAGTGAGTTACGTGGAAAACAGCTACCACTTCACCGCCATCGGCTGGGGAGGCTGGGGTTGGGACTATCCCTGGTATTGGGGCCCGGACTATTGGGGAATGTGGGGAGGATGGTATTATCCGTTCGTCGTCAGCTATTCCTACAACACAGGCACCTACTTGGCCGAACTGGTCAACCTGACAGCTCCGCAAGGCGAAGACAAAGGACTGCCGGTGGTATGGAACACGTGCATGAGCGGTGCATTAAGCAGCAGCACAAGGCTGAATACACAAATAGCCACAGATGCCGTGAACGAGGCTTTTGCCCAGTCACCTTATCTGACCTGCCAACCATAACCTCTATATCCTAAACCTAAAACTGTAATGTAGTATGAAAACAAGAAAAAATCGATGGAAAAGCATCTGTATGATAACCGCCCTCCTGCTGGCAATGACTCTGCCAGTCAAGGCGCAGATGACAGATAACGGATATGCCAATGTAGACTGGCAATACAATTTTCCGACAGGCAAAGCTTTTGCCGGAGGCTCCAGCGGCTGGGGAGTAAACGCAGAAGGCGGCTATTATCTGAACAAGCACTGGGGAGTGGGCCTTTTTATAAACTGGCACAGCAACCACGAATACATACCGCGCACGGTACTTTCGCTCAGCCCTTCTGAAAGCCTGAGCACTGACCAGCAGCACACTGCCTTCCGCCTGCCTTTCGGCGTGGCCGGACGATATGCATGGAACCGCGGAGGAGACTTCCAGCCATACATTGCCATAAAAGCAGGTGCCCAGTATGCCAAACTGACTTCGGACTTCAACGTCTTTGAAGACAGAGACAAGACGTGGGGATTCTATGTATCACCAGAAATAGGCCTCCATATTTTCCCTTGGGCTTACGGTCCCGGACTGCACATAGCCGCCTACTACGACTATGGCACCAACCAGGGCAAGGTGCTGACGTATGACATCAACGGCATGAACAACGCAGGCTTGCGTATAGGCATCTCGTTCTGATTACAACACTGATGTACCACTGTTCATATACGTGACCGGCAGGTGAAACGGACGATTGGGAAATTATTCCGTTGCTCACCTGCCGGTTTTTATGTACTTGTCGATACGGTTCCAGAATCCGTTTCTTATTTCTTCAAAGCTTTATAAATAGCTTGTTGAATACGGGTGCGGATGTCAAGACGCGACAGCTTATTGTTCCAACTGTCGGGAAAAACACGGTTGGAAAGGAAGACATACACCAGACGGTTGTCCGGGTCCACCCAGGCACAAGTACCCGTAAAACCTGTATGCCCATACACCGAAGAAGGAGCCTCCTCACAACAAGGGCTAATGCGCGGATTACGCTTATCGGGCTTATCAAATCCCAGACCACGGCGACTGATACGCGAAAGCGTCGTAGTGAACAAACGGCAGGTTTCCGCACTAAGGTAACGACGGCCATCCAACACCCCGCCATTCAACAACATCTGATAAATCAAAGCCTGCTCGCGAGCATTGGAAAAAAGCCCGGCATTGCCGGACACTCCTCCTTGGAAAGCCGCAGACTCGTCGTGTACAAACCCTTGTAACGTGTCTTTCCGCAAAAAAGCATCTACAGACGAAGGCACAACGGTACGGCGGGGCAGATGTTGCAACGGACGGAAGCAAGTATGCGTCAGACCCATAGGCCGATAAAACTCCTGTTCCAGAAACTGTTCCATCGGCATACCAGCCCGTTCTTCCACCAACTGCTGCAAAAGGATAAAGCCCACGCAACTGTAACGATAACGCCGGCTCAACAAGGGCGCATCAATAATCTGTTGCAAATAAATCTGCTTGAAAGAAGGATTCAGCCACAAACTGTCTGCCAACTGCCACGTACACGAATCAGTAGGCACAGGCGAAGAAAGCCCGGCCAAGAAACCGAAATCAGGGTTAGCCCAAGTACGGGCACCTATCTGAACCGTATGCAGAGAATCAGCCTTCCCGCGGAAAAGTGGTCCTTCGTAACTGTCTTCATCAATGGCTTTCTGATAGAAAAGGATGGTGGCAGGCAAGCCCGACTCATGCAGCAACAACTGACGCACGGTAATATCTCTTTTGTCTGTATCCAACAGATAAGGCAGATAGTCGGACACGCGGTCGGTAAGGCTAAGCTTCCCTTTGTCGTAAAGCTTCATCACAGCCAGCAGCGTAGCACTGGTCTTGGTCAATGACGCAATGTCATATACATCCGTCACCGACACACGAGTAGTGTCTCGGTCTGCTCCAGTTCCTCCACAGTGAGTTCCAAAAGCCTTGTCGTATATCTCGTGGCCGTCCTTCAGCACCACAATCTGGCATCCCGGATAGGCTCCTTGTTCTATTCCCTCTTCGGCAATGTCATCTACAACCGATAAACGAGCCGCATTCACACCATTTTCCTCTAAAGAATAATAAGGTTCAGCCGGCGCCTTTATAGAAACACCCGCCCCCGCAGGAAACCAATCGCCTACAGCCGAAGACAAACGCCCGTCGGCTCCCGCCTTGCCTGTCAGGATGGCAGCTGTACGTCGTTGTATCACCTCATCGGCTGCATGAGCCAATACCAATACATCCGGTGCCGGTCCTAAACGACGGGGAACTTGCATTCCGGATACAAACAAGACATATACCGCAGGTACTTCGGGCAAATAGCGGGTAAAGAACGTGCGGTAGTCGGCCAAATGCCGGTCGGTCACACAAACCAATAAGCGGCTATATCCGGCGAGTTTCTTCTGCAAAGCCTGCATCTCAGTTGCCGACATCCCTTTCGTCAACCGGAAAGGAACAGAAGTCACGGTACACGAAAGCTCCTCCATGAACGGGGCAGACACAGCCGGATCGCCTACCTGCAACACCGCAACTTGTCCGGATATAGTACCTAAAGGCAACAGATGACTGTCTTCATTGCCAACCACTGTAATGGCTGAACACTTCAACTGCCGGAGCAAGTCGTTCGTATAAGGTGTGTTCAACCGTTGTTCCAAACCCGAAAGGCGTACATGCGGTCTCCGCGTCAATCCCAGCGCATACTTAAAAGTAAGCACCTTGCGGCACTTTCTGTCAATCTCCTCCTCCGGCAACTCTCCCTTGCGCACAGCCGCCAGCACGGCATCCAGCTCTCCCGACAGACTACGGGGAACAAGTAACAAATCATTGCCTGCCAGTAGAGCCTTCAGACACACATTCCCATGATTCGACACCCCGCGCATAGCAAGTGCATCGGTAAACACCAGTCCTTTAAAGCCCAGCTCCTCCGTTAGAAGTCCCGTTACGACCTGCTTGGAAAGCGAAGCCGGCACTCCTTTTTGCGACTCTATGCAGGGAACCTCCAAATGTCCGACCATAATTCCCCCCAATCCCGAACGCACAGCCCGGCGGAAAGGAACCAATTCAACACTGTCCAAGCGTTCTTTAGTAAAGTTCAACAATGGCAAAGCTTTATGAGAGTCTACATTGGTATCACCATGTCCGGGAAAATGCTTACTGACAGAAAGAACCTTGCCCGACTCCAATCCGCGGCTATACGCCACTACTTTGCGTGCCACCTCATCGGGGTTCTCACCAAAGGAGCGGGTATTAATCACCGGATTGTCCGGATTGATATTCACATCGGCTACCGGAGCAAAATTGACTTGCACACCTATCTCACGGCACTGACGTGCGACCTCACGCCCATATTCATAGATGAGACTATCATTGCGGATGCACCCCAGCACCATATTACGGGGAAAAGCAGCCGTTCCTTTCAGGCGCATAGCCAATCCCCATTCACCATCGAAAGTAATCAGCAACGGTACTTTGGCCATTTGCTGCGCCTCATTGGTCAGTTGTACCTGATTCTCAATCTGGCCGCCAGAAAAGAGCAGTCCGCCCACCTTATATTCCTGCACCACCTTACGCAGCAATGCTTTGTTCGGCGCATTAGTCTGCGGAGCGATGGTATAGATAAAAAGTTGCCCGATGCGCTCCTTCAAGCTCATCCGCCCCATCACAGAATCCACCCATTGCCGACAAGGCTGATTATCCTGCAACGAATACACCAATGCCGGCTGTTCTAAAGGCAAGGGCAGGGAATCGATGGGCATGAAACGGCATTGGGCAACAGCCGATCCACAGAGCCCTCCACCTATCAATATCCATGCCCATACCTTCCTAAGAAGTCTTACACCCCACAGCATCACAAGTTCTCCTTCTTCTGGTTCAAACTCTGGAAAATAAGTTCCTGGATGTCTGTCATAATATCCATATCACCTAATTTCGTATTCCATACGTCCGGACACAGGCGGTTACTCAGGAAAACATACACCGTGCGGCTTCCGGGGTCTGTCCATACACAGCACCCAGTAAAACTACTGTGCCCATACACTGCTTCCGGAGCAGAAGGTGCACACGGACTACGCTTCACTATGGACACATCCGGCTTATCAAATCCCAAACCGCGACGACTGACCAGCGACTTTTCTGTCGTGAACAAACGACAAGTCTCCTCGCTGAGGAAACGCTTACCGTTCCATGTCCCCCCGTCAAGTAACATTTGATATACAGCTGCTATTTCTGAAGCCGTCGAAAACAATCCGGCATGCCCGGCCACTCCGCCCAAGAAAGCGGCCGCTTCATCGTGTACAAATCCGCAAAGGTCCTGTCTACGCAAAAAGTCATTAGAGGCAGTAGGCATGATTTCTGACTTCTGGAATTTCTCCAGCGGCCGGAACAATGTACGCTGCAAACCCATCGGAGCATAAAATTCTTTTGCCACATAAAGGTCGAGAGGCAATTGCGTGATGTGCTCCACAATCTGCTGCAAAAGAATAAAATCCAAGTCACTGTCTACAGAGCGGTTAGTCTCCAGACTGCTACGGGCTATAGTTCTCAATATAGTATTCTTAAAGCTATTATTCAACCACATACCCTCTGCCACATGCAAGGTATGGGTTTTGTCCTGCTGGGCAGTCATCAGTCCCCGCTTGAACTTGAAATTCGAACAATAATAACTATGTTCGCTCACCTGTGTCTGATGCCACTCATCTTTCCAGCTCTGGGCATAAGGTCCGTGCACCGAATTAGGATCAATGGCTTCCATATAGAAACGGATATAAGGAGGCAAACCAGACTCGTGCATCAACAGCTGTCGGATGGTGATGTTCCGTTTATTTGTTCCACGTAATATCGACAAATAAGACGAAGCCTTATCGTCAAGCTTCAGCTTGCCTTCATCATACAACTTCATTACAGCCAACAGCGTAGCGGTAGTTTTGGTCAGTGCGCCCATATCGAAGAGATCGGTGGTTCGTACAGCAGTGGAGTCTTTGACAGAATGAGAGCCATAGCTTTTGTCGTAAACAGCATTTCCGTCTTTCCATATCAAGACGCGGCATCCAGGATAAGCGCCAGCTTCCAATCCCTTATGCACGATGCCGTCAATGCCTTGCAACACATACGACTTCATTCCGTAATCATCAGGCATAGCCGTCACCGGCTTCGTCCCCGGCACCATGTCGCACCCGGTTCCTTTCGGGAAAAGATTTCCGATGCTCATAGACAACCGCCCATTGGCGGCTTCTTCTCCAAACAATACCCCGGCCACATGCTGCTGCAAATCATTTTCTGCCGAGTGAGCCAGCACCACAGCATTAGCCTTAGCCAATGCAGGCGTCAGGATAGGCAACAGGCGATAGGGGGTGAAGAACACATAAGCCAAAGGAGCTTGCAGTTCCAGATTCTTCAGGAAATCTACATCAGCATCACTGACATAGTTGACACCCGCAATGCTTACCACCACACGGCCATACGCATTCAGTTTCTGCTGCATTTCTTTTTTAGCGGCTTCCGAAGCATCCCACGGCAAACGGAAACAGTCAATAGCGCCATGTCCCTGCATAGCTGCCACAAAAGTCGAATCAACCGTCTTCTCACCCATACTCAGCACAGCGATGCCTCTGCCCTTTGCATCAGTAGACAAAGGCAACATATTGAAATAATTGTTCAGCACGGTCACCGACTTATTACGCAAAGAAGCTGCCAGATTCCGGGCTTCCTCCGAGCGAATGCGGAACCCGACACCGCTCACCTGCAATTTCTCCGGCTTGGAGCGGAGCCCCAACTGATACTTACACTCCAGGACCTTGCGGCAACGCTCATTTATTTCTTCCTCTGTCAGTTCTCCGTTCTTAATCGCCTCCATCACTTCAAGCCAGGCTTTGGGGGCATCGTACTGCACCAGAAGCACATCATTGCCAGCTTTCAGGGCTTTCACCACATAACCGGGCACACGCGTCACACCACGCATGTCCAAGGCATCGCTGAACACCAGTCCGCCGAATCCCATCTGGCCTTTCAGCAAGTCCGTTATTACCGCAGCCGACAAAGAAGAAGGGAGACGGTCATTTTTCTCATAAGCGGGCGTTTGCAGATGCCCTACCATTACCCCACCCAAACCGGCACGTATCGCTTCACGGAAAGGATACAGTTCGACACTGTCCATACGCTCCTTGTCATGACGCAGCACAGGCAAAGTACGGTGTGAATCCAAATCGGTATCACCATGTCCGGGAAAATGTTTGACCACAGCCAATACGCCTCCGCTCTCCAGGCCGCGGCCATAAGCCACAACCTTCTCGGCCACCCACACAGGATCCTCGCCAAACGAGCGGACATTTATCACCGGATTCAACGGATTGGTATTGACATCGGCCACCGGAGCAAAATTGACATGCACGCCCAATTCTTTCAGCTCGCGGGCCACTTCACGGCCATAATTCTCTATCATCTGATTGTCGGTGATGCACCCCAGTGCTGCATTGCGCGGAAAATCCGGCACATTCTTCAAGCGCATAGACAGCCCCCATTCGCCATCGAAACCAATCAACAAAGGCACTTTCGAAGTCTTCTGGGCCAAATTGGTGAGCATGACCTGCTCTTCTGCCGTCCCCTGTGCAAACAGCAGGCCGCCAATCTTGTATTTCTTGGCCAGATCCCGTACCTGCTTCTTGGTAACTTTATCCATCTGAGCCGGGACGGCAGCCATCAGCAGCTGACCGGCTTTCTCCGGCAGGCTCAACTCAGCCATCACCGAGTCGACCCATTGCGTACAACGCGCATCCGGTGTCGTCAGAAGCGGCTGTACTTTGTTCTGTGCATGCAAATGTCCCGCCATCATCAGCAAGACTGCCACACAACTCCAAAACAAGGTGTTCTTTTTCATAATTCTATCTTTTCAATTACTCTTTCTGCAAAATTAATTTCAACTCTCCTACATATACTCCATTTTTACCGGTGTGCATGACCGGCACCTCTCTCCCTTCGGCATTCAGCAACACGGCCGGATGTTCCATAAACGTATGCGAATGTCCACCCAAAATCACGTCGATGCCGCTCGTTCCGGTAGCCAACGCCTCATCGCCGGGCACTTCCGAGGCTACTCCCAGCATCCCCAAATGCGACAGACAGATTACCACATCGCAGTGTTCGCGGCCGCGTAAAATCTCCACCGTCTCGCGCGCCGCAGCGATAGGGTCCCGGTAGACTACGCCCTGGCAATTGGATGCCTGCACCAGTCCTTCCAACCGGGGAGAAAGGCCAAAGACACCAATGCGCAGACCTTCGCGCTGCAACACGACATAAGGCTTCACCAATCCTTCGAGTACGGTGCTTGACACATCATAGTTGGCACACACAACCGGGAAAGAGGCCAGGCGGAACAGCCGTGCCATATTCTCCAGCCCGAAATCAAATTCATGGTTGCCTATCGTCATCGCATCATACTTCATCAGGTTCATCATCTTCACCTCCAGCTCACCCTTAAACATATTATAATAAGGTGTACCCTGCGAAATATCACCACAATCAAACAGCAACACACCGGGATGCTCTGCCCGATAGTGCTCCACAAACGCGACTCTACGCAGCACTCCTCCCTTGCCGGCAGACTGGTCGGCAGCATGGGGGCTGATAGGCTCAATACGGCTATGTGTATCACTGGTCTGCAGGATATTCAGTCCGACAGACTGCTGTGCGGCAACCGGGCACATCAAAGCCAATACCAATCCGAATGATAACAATTTCTTCTTCATCACCTTCTATCTCATTCTGTTAGTTCTGTAGTTTCCTTGTAGTCCATTATTCTTTCACCGTCACGCGCCCTTCCAAGCGGGAAGTTACCTTGCGGCCGGCCTTGGCCTGCTGTTCTACATAACGGATAAACAGCAAACGCAATGTCTGCCCCGGCGGACAAGTCCTGCTCACGGCTTTAGGCAAAGCATGCATACCGTCATTGCCCTCCGCCAGATAGTCCAAAGTAGCCACGGTGTATTCTCTGTCGTCCTCCAAAGGCAAGCCGCCCACTCTGGCATCCAGCAGTTTGCCCTCGCGCGATATGTCAAGATGAACTCCACTCACTCCTTCCCCCATACGGGCTGCAATATTTTCGAGCAACTCCCTCATCACATTTCCCTTCAGTTTCAACACACACAGTGCATTCTCGAAAGGCAAAATCTCATAAGCATCTTCCATCGTGATAGGACCTTGCGTCAATGAACTACGGATACCCCCTATGTTCACAAGCCCCATATCGGCCGGCTTGCCCAACACATCGGTTGCCGCCTCACGCAACACATCGGCAACCAGATTGGAGAGCAAGCTCTCCGGGCGCTCCCGTTCCATGGATATAGCAGCCATTCCCAACACACTCGACATGGCACTGTCTACTTTCATCTTATAAGGGGCCAACAGAGATATAGCCTGCTGGTTGGTGCAATTATCCCACGTACTATCCATAGCCACCCGGTCACCTTCCACTTTCACGACAGCGAAGTCCGTCCGGCACGAGGCCAACAGCAGAACCACCCCCCAAACCATACCCGACAACCATTTCGGGCTCATCCGTTTGTTTATCATACTCTTCAGATATTTCAAAAATCGGACAAAGATAACTATAAAATAGCACAAAACGACTTCACTGCGCGAATTAAATTTTGACGCACGCATATAAGCAGCCCGCTTGACAACATCTTCGGACAGCACAGCTAAATCCAGGCGCCGGAATGCCAAGCCCTCACCCACATAGTGCGTATATATATGAAGCCGGAAGCAAAGGGCTTGGAAGCGCACTTCTTATATAGAGGAAGCAAAGAGCAAACAGAGGGCAAGCAAAGGGCTAAGCACGCCTTGCCTGCAGCTCTCTCCACACCGAATGCCCCACAACCGTTTCTGCGCAACTGGACCATAGGAAAAAAGAAGACTCAATGAGGCTGCCCTCCGCATACCTAAGCTCCCAAGTAAACACAACAGACGATGACGCACAAAATATAATAGAAAATGAGCACAAATTATTTGTGTATCTGGCAAATAATTCGTTCCTTTGCAACCGCTTTCGCGCAATCGCTGTCAGGAACAACAGAGAAAGCCTGGTATGTTGCGTAGTAACGATAACAATTTAATAAAGAAAAAACAATGGATTTAATTAAAATTGCAGAAGAAGCATTTGCTACCGGCAAGCAACACCCCAGCTTCAAGGCAGGTGACACAGTAACCGTAGCATATCGTATCGTAGAAGGTAACAAGGAACGCGTTCAGCTCTATCGCGGCGTTGTTATCAAGATTTCCGGTCATGGCGAGAAGAAGCGTTTCACTGTCCGCAAGATGTCGGGCACTATCGGTGTAGAACGTATCTTCCCCATCGAATCTCCGGCTATCGACAGCATCGAGGTGAACAAGATTGGTAAAGTGCGTCGCGCCAAGCTGTACTACCTGCGCGCCCTCACCGGCAAGAAAGCCAGAATCAAAGAAAAAAGAGCCAACGGATAAAGACATCTTCCGTAACAACATAAAAAAGGGAAACTTGCTACAGCAGGTTTCCCTTTTTTATGTTATTCATCTCCCAATGCTTCGCTTATTTCCTCGCGGGTCAGGGTTGGAGGTCTGCCCTTGTCCAACTTCCGGCAAACCAGTTGTCCTACCTTCAACGCATCGCGCTCTGTAACGAAAACCTGCTTGCCGCTGACTGCAGGAACATAGGGCTGGCATATCAGCGTATCTTCCCGGCATAATATCACATAACCATAGCCTCTGGAAACCTTCATGGCACGGCAGGTAAACTGGCTGCCGGAAGAAGTACAGGACAAGCAAAGCACCAGCCATCCGGCAACGGCACCCCGCTGCATCATCCGCATGCTTCTTATCAACCCCTCCATTCAATCGTCCTCCAATTCATAGGGCAGTAACTCATACACATCGTCAAAATAGCTGGTACCCGACGAACCGGTCAGAACAAAGCCACGGCTACCCGTAGAAAAGCCCACCGCCAGGCTGCGCGACGAACCGCCTGTGCCATAATGCACCGAGGTCAGCGGCGTGTAATCATCATCCGAATCCCCATGCCACAAATCCTCCTCGGGGCCATATACCCAATAATCGCTCGTAACGCCGTTACGGTCGCCGGTAGCCACATATCCCAAGCCATCTATAACAAATGCCACGGCACTGCTGCGCGCAATGGCATAATCGTCGTCGTAATCCTCGTCATCGTTGGTATTGGCAATATCGCGAAGACGGGTCCATGTCGTACCATCGAAACTATAAAAGTCTTCTACGTATGTATCATTGTTCTCACCGAAACCGATATAAGCCACATCGTCAATGACAAAAGCCAGGCCATAAACCCGCTTCCCGCCCTCGAAACCATTTACTATCTGCCACTGACTACCGGAAGCTGCGTTGGGGTCGAAACGATAAAAATCCTTCAGGTAATTATCATTGTAACCTGTACCGACGTAGGCATAACCGCCTACGGTAAACCCCAATGCCCCGTAACGCATCCCCCGGCAAAATCGTCCTTCTGCAGCCAGGTGTCGGTAGCCGGATCATACTCCCACGTATCGGCCAGGTAATACGGCTCATCCTTGATGGAACCGGCCGTCACATAGCCCTTTCCGTTCAAGGCAAAAGCCGCAGCTTTATGTCGCCCGGAAGCCTCATCGGGCAAATCGGCACACTGCGTCCAATAATTGCCGCTGATATCATAAGCCCAACAGTCTTTCAACAAATCGCGATTTGAACCACGGTAACCGCAACACAAGTATCCCTTATCGTCGATAGTAAAGCTGCTGGCACCGCAACGCGCCACTCCATCAAAATCCGAGCGCCGTATCCATTGCCCCTGAGTGTACTCATCATCAGCCGTGCAACCGGTCAGAAAGCAGACGGACATTATGCCCACAAAAATCGTCTTCATTTTCATTGTAATATGCTATAAAATCCTTTTGTCCTGCGAAAGTAACCGCCCATGGCTGCCAACACAAAAAAAATCGATGAACAGACAGATATTTCGTCAAACGGCTTCAACGAATGATACGGATAAACAGTCGATTTCTATTGGATAAGATACGCTAATCACGTTCCTTTGCCCGCTGACTCTTTATGTGAATTAAAACAACGGTTTATTTATATACGAATGAAACGATTTATTCTTCTATGGTTACTCACCGCAAGCCTTTGCGCCTGTGTGGATGAAAACTCCGAACTGGGGCACACGCTGGTAAGCAGTTCTTTCTATAATATATATGTAGATACGTGTACGGTAGATATAAGCACGATTCTCGAAGACTCCATCGTGACACGGGGCGACAGCATCTGTCAGATAGGACACTACCAGGACGAGACGTGGGGAGAGGTATCGGCTGCCTACTACGCAGAATACTCCACAGCCAGCTTTACTCCCAACGAAAACAACAGCTACACGCTCGACTCTCTCGTATTGACTATGAGACACAGCGGCCACTACTGGGGAGACACACTGACTACCCCTACCATCCAGGTATACCGTCTGGCAGTTCCCATTGAACTGACCGATGACGAGGATCTGTATAACCATACCTCCCTGCCCACGGAAGCGACACCTCTCTTTAGCTTCAACTATCGGCCACGGCCCGGCGAGGCGAGGATACAATCCATCCGTCTGCCAGACGAATGGGGGCAGCAAATACTGGACGACCTTATCAATCAGGAAAGTTATTTTGAAGAGCAGGAATATTTCAAAAGCGAATTTCCCGGATTAGCTTTCATACCAGCCGAAACCGGACAATGTATCAGCGGGTTCCTGGTCAACGACTCGTCTATGTGTCTCACGCTTCACTATACGGAAGTCTCCACCTAGCGGACAGAACAGCAGCTAAGATTCTCCGTCAATACGGATTACGCCTATACCGGTATCCAACACGACCGCACAGGCAGCCCGCTGGCCGAGATAAGCAGCGGCATCGAAAATTACGTGCATTCCACCAGTCTGGGACATCGCGCCTACTTGCAAGGACTGACAGGTTATTACAACCAACTGGAGTTCCCCTACCTGAACGAATTGCAAGACATGGGGCAAATTGTCTCCATAGAGAGTGCCCCCCTCTACCTGTATCCTTTGGCAGGCAGCTACAACCAGACCAACCAGCTGCCGGAAGACATCCGCCTGTATATCACCAATGAAAATAATGTATTGGAGGATTACGTGTATGGCAGCGACGGCGTAACGGTGCAAACCGGCAACCTGACTGTAGACGAAGTCTCCGGCCGTGATACTTATTACAGTTTCGACCTCACCGAGTTTATCCGCAACAACTTAGGGACTTGGGGCATTAACCGCCAGAAGCTACTCCTGAACATGAACAGTAGCGATGCAGCCACTACTTTCAACCAAGTAATCTTTACCAACGACCCTGATAACGAACGGCAATGCCGCCTCGACATCCGTTTTAAAACCTACAACGAACAACAATGAGAATAATGAACCTGAACCTCATCCTGCTGGGCCTCATGAGCACAGCCATTCTGCCCCTCCGGGCACAAAATACAACCAACCTGCCTACTTCGATGTATGGCATAGGAGAACTGAGCGCAAGCGACGGAGGACGCCTGTCCGGCATGGGCAATGTGGGAATCGCACTCAACCGCACCGGCTTCCAAAATACACTGAACCCTGCTGCCATCACAAAGATGGACACGACCTGCTTCACCTTCGATGTAGGAGCAGCGGCCGCATACGCCCGCTATTCTTACCTGAGTGACCATAGCAGTTCGCTGACTGCCAACCCCAACCGCATCAGCTTAGGATTCCGCGCCATGCCCCGATGGTACATCATGCTGGGTGCCGCACCTTACAGTAGCGTGGGCTATTTCATCCGTACCGAAGAGGTTATCGAAGGAATGCCAACCAGCAGCCTCACATCGACCTTCCAAGGTGAAGGAGGACTCTACCGCTGCTATTGGACCAATGCCGTCCGGCTGACCCGGCAACTGTCTGTAGGAATAAACATGGGGATAGTGATGGGGACCACCACACAAAGCGAAACACAAGAAAACGCCACAGTGGAATACCGGTCGAAGAAAAGGGCTTTTTATACGGACTTCGGATTGCATTACGAAGTACAGTCCGACCCGGAAGGTATGCTGTGGTCGGCTGGAGCCGTATTTGCACCGTCGCTCCCGTTGGCGCACGACAACACGCTGACTTACGAAAACTCTTCCATCGACGAAGAACTGGAGAAGACCTACCACGAGCAACAGCAATACCTGCCCATGCACATCGGACTGGGCATAGCCGTACAATCTCCCAAATGGCTGCTGACTGCCGACTATAATTATACGGACTGGAGCCGCAACTCCCCGTCTGATACGGGCTTCGACTACGAAAACCAACACAAGATAAACATAGGCAGCAGCTATACCCTACATCCACGCCGCCCCCGCTCGACAGAACTGATGCTGGGCGTGGGATTCGGCAATTCGTATATCAGCATGAAAAACCAGAAAATGAATTATCTGGAAGTCAGTGCCGGTGTCAGTCTTCCCATCCGCTACTCCTACCTCTCACTGGGAGCCACGTGGCGCCGGCAGATGAATCCGGACAGCCACGTGATGCAGGAATGCCGCTGGAGCATCAACCTGAACCTGACTTTCGGAGAAAGAATCTCCAAGAGCAAACTTCAATAAGCGCTCACCACACGGTCAGCCCCGACAAGCAAGCTTTCAGGCGGTCGCGGTAAGCATCGCCGATAGGTATCTCCAAGGCACCGACGTACACAACGTTTACGCCTATGGCATCCAAAGCCCGCAACCGGACAATAAACGAGCGATGCACGCGCACAAAGTCGGCTTTCGGCAGCTTCTCCTCCATGTTCTTCATGGTACACAGGCACATCAGAGGACGGAGTCCGTCACGGCAATGAATCCTCACATAATCACCGCAGCTCTCTATGTAACAGATTTCCTCCAGTGACAAACGCAGAATGCGGTTGTCCGAACGTACATAAATCACCTTGTCGGGCACCACCGGCTGTGCCTTGCCGGCAGGTACAGACGTGCTGCTTTCTTTCAGCGTGAACCAGCGCATCGCTTTGTTTGCTGCCTGGAAAAAGACAGAAAAGCCAAAGTCGCCGACCAGATAGTCCAGAGCATCCAAACGGAAACAGTCGGCTGCATAACGTTCGTCGTCGGCCACAAAAATAACACGCGTGTACGACGATAACAGACGGCAGAAATCCATCCCGCTGATTTCTCCTTCGGCAGCAGAAACAATACCTACGACATAGACTTCTACTTTCGTCACATAATACTCCTTCAACGCGGTCAACGGTTCCGTATAACTTCCACACAAAGTCAGGAAAGGTATCTTTCCTACAAAAATCTGCAATTTAGCTATCATATCCGGATCGGTATGCAGCAGAGCACAATTTAAATTCATATACAAACACTTTTGTAAGAAAGACGCGCCCAAAGTAGAAAAAACTGCAAGAGAATATCCGTATTAAGTAACATTAACCTATCAATTCCATGAATATTCACGACATCCAGCCAGAGCCTTTCCTACGGACAGAAAGAACGGCATCCCCTCATACATCAGAAGCGAATGGCTAAAGGCTACGGAGCAGCCTGCCAACATATAAGAAGCAGGCTCGCTATATATAAGAAGCAAACACCTGTAAGCAAGCACATTACAAGGTATCCCGAAGAGAAGCTGGTTGCAGTGCAGGCATTTCAAAGACAACCGGGAGCAGATATATACACATAAGAATCCCCTTCTTGACTTTTGAAAGGTCAAGAAGGGGATTCCCTCACGTTTTCAACAATGTGACAGGCTTCGAGTCCTGTTTACTTCATGTCTTTCAGTTCCCAACCCAAGGCACTGGCACCCAAAACGGCAGCGTCAGAGTCTTTCAGTTCAGACATCAGCAATTTGGTCTTTCCTCTATAAATGGTGAGGATGTTCTCATCAATAGCCTTCTGAATAGGCTTGAAGATGTAGTCGCCCGACTTGGCCAGACCTCCGAACAAAATGATAGCCTCAGGGCTTGAGAAGGCGATAAAGTCGGCCAAAGCCTCGCCCAGAATCTGTCCCGTGAAGTCAAAGATGTCCTTAGCCAGTTTATCTCCTTTGACAGCCGCATCATACACATCTTTCGATGTAATGCTTTCGGCAGGAATAGAACGCAGCAGGCTCGGTTCCGTGCGTGCCGCCAAAAACTCACGTGCCGTACGGGCCACACCCGTTGCCGAGCAATAAGTCTCCAGACAGCCTTTGCGTCCGCATCCGCACATACGACCGTTTTCGCGGCGGATAATGGTATGGCCCAATTCGCCGGCAAAGCCGTCGTGTCCGTACACCATCTGTCCGTTGATGACGATGCCGCTACCCACGCCCGTACCGAGCGTAATCATAATGAAGTCTTTCATGCCACGGGCTGCGCCGTATGTCATCTCGCCGATAGCGGCCGCATTGGCATCGTTGGTCAGCGCTGTCGGAATGCCCAAGCGTTCCTCGAACATGGCAGCCAGCGAGATGATGCCTTTCCACGGCAAGTTGGGAGCAAACTCAATGGTTCCGCTGTAATAATTACCGTTAGGAGCACCGATACCAATGCCCTTTATCTTATCTACACCTCCGTTGGCCGAGATAAGCGGAAGCAGATTCTTGCACACAGCATCCACGTAGTCTTCCACTTCGGGATAAGCTCCCGTCTTGATAGAACCGCTGGCGATGATGGTTCCACGTGCATCCACTATACCAAATACGGTGTTCGTACCGCCAATGTCAATGCCCACTACATAGGGCTTCTCCATGTTTGAGTTCATGATATAATCTGTTTTTAAAGGGTTATTGTTGATTTTATTGGTTACAAAAATCACAAAACAAAATGAGACCACAAAATCTTTCCATAAAAAATTTCACATCTACTGCAACTTTTCGTAACATCGTTGCGTCTAATTGGGAAAATAACTAAGTTCAGAGACAAAAAACAAAGAAAACCGTGATACGCTTAAAAGACATCAACAAGACCTACTACAACGGTGCGCCCCTGCACGTACTGAAAGGCATCAACCTGAATATCGGGAAGGGAGAATTCGTTTCAATCATGGGAGCTTCGGGCTCCGGAAAATCTACCTTACTTAATATATTAGGTATATTGGACAATTATGACACGGGCGAATATTACCTGAACGGGACGCTCATCAAAAACCTCAGCGAGAACAAAGCAGCCGAATACCGCAACCGGATGATTGGCTTCATATTCCAGTCGTTCAACCTGATTTCGTTCAAAAACGCCGTGGAGAACGTGGCCCTGCCTCTCTTCTACCAGGGAGTAAGCCGCCGCAAACGGAACGCCCTGGCCTTGGAATACCTGGACCGGCTCGGCCTGAAAGACTGGGCGCACCACATGCCCAACGAAATGTCCGGCGGACAGAAACAGCGGGTGGCCATCGCCCGTGCCCTCATCACAAAGCCGCAAATCATATTGGCCGATGAACCCACGGGGGCTTTGGACAGCAAAACTTCTGTAGAAGTGATGCAGATATTGAAAGACCTGCACCAGACGGGCATGACCATCGTGGTGGTGACGCACGAAAGCGGTGTGGCCAACCAGACGGACAAAATTATCCATATCAAAGACGGCGTCATCGGAAGCATCGAGGAGAACTTGCAGCACGATGCATCGCCTTTCGGACAGGGAGGGCTGATGAAGTGACACCATACCAAGAACAAAAGAAAAAACAACAGCTTATGCGAACCCGTGCTCTCTTATTCATAGGCTTGTGTCTTGTCTGTTCCACAAACGGCATCGCACAAACCGATTTCTCTGATATAGATGCCCGCCTGCGGGAAATCTACCGACAAGACCAGGAAGTGCGTCAACAATGGGCTGCCATCGTGCAAACATCCGATGTGGACAGTATCATGTCTTATCAATCGCGCATGTCAAGAACCGACAGCATAAATCAAGCCTATGTATTCCAGCTACTCGACACACACGGATGGCCCCAACAAGTGTCCGACTCAGCCTATAACGCCATATTTTTAGTTGTAGACCATGCTTCCATCGAAGCACAAAAACGATATTGGCCGTTCATAAAGGAGGGAAGTCAAAAGGGAGACTTGTCAAAAGCAGATGCTGCCACTCTCCAAGACCGTATGTTGATGCGGGAAGGGAAAAAGCAGATTTACGGCACACAAACCCAAACCGGGCAAAAAGACGGCAAGCGTATCTGTTATGTTTGGCCTATCGAACAGCCCGCAAAGGTAGACAGTCTACGCCGGTCCGTAGCCCTGCCTCCCATGCAGGAATACCTTAACCTGTTTGCAACAGCTGGAATAGAAGCTATTTGGGACAAGGAACTGACGATTGAACAGGTCCGGCAGTTATCTACACGTATCATCATCCAAAAATAAAAACGTTTATGATTGACCTTTGGCAAGAAATATACGGCACCATCAAGCGAAACAAACTGCGCACCTTTCTCACAGGCTTTGCCGTGGCATGGGGCATCTTTATGCTCATCGTGTTACTGGGCGCAGGAAACGGCATCATACATGCCTTTGAAGAAAGCTCGTCACAACGGGCATTGAACAGCATCCGCGTGTTTCCCGGCTGGACCACCAAGCCCTATGACGGATTGTCGGAAGGACGCAGCATCGACTTAGACAACCGGGACCTGGAAGATACCGAGACTTTCTTCACTGACCGGGTAGAGGAAGCCGGAGCCACCTTATCGCAATCGGCTACGGACATCAGCTACGGAGCGGAATATGTCAACCTGTCACTCTACGGCGTATATCCCAATTATACGGAGGTAGAACCGGTGAAAACGGCAAAGGGACGCTTTATCAACCAGACGGACATCAAAGAGAGGAGGAAAGTCATCATCCTGCACCAGAAATCGGCCGACGTGCTCTTCGGGAAAACCCATACCGACCCCTTGGGCAAGTTTGTCAATGCCGGAGGAGTGGCTTACCAAGTCGTTGGTCTGTATGACGATGAGGGCAACAGCGAGCCCAATACAGCCTTCATACCCTTCAGCACCCTACAAACTATTTACAACAAGGGCAATAAGCTGAACAGCATCATCTTCACCACAAAGGGTCTGGACACAGAAGAAGCTAACGAAACGTTTGAGGCAGACTACCGCCGCGTCATCGGCGCCAACCACCGCTTCGACCCTACAGACGACGGTGCCATCTGGCTGTGGAACCGCTTTACCAACTACCTGCAAGCCATGGCGGCCATGGGCATCCTACGCACGGCTATCTGGGTCATCGGTATCTTCACGCTGCTGAGCGGCATTGTGGGCGTAAGCAACATCATGCTCATCACAGTGAGAGAGCGCACCCATGAATTCGGCATACGCAAAGCTCTCGGAGCCAAGCCACGCAGCATTCTGTGGCTCATCATTGTGGAGAGCGTGGTCATTACAACGGTCTTCGGCTACGTAGGCATGGTGGCAGGCATCGGAGCAACAGAATGGATGGATGCCGCCTTTGGCAGTCAGACAGTAGACGCGGGCATGTTCGAGGCTAAGATGTTCAGTAATCCTACAGTAGACATAGGCATTGCCATACAAGCCACGGTGACTCTCATTGTGGCAGGCACCTTGGCTGGGCTGTTCCCCGCACGCAAGGCAACCAAGATACGACCTATTGAGGCATTGCGGGCAGACTGAGGCTCATGGTCATTTATGCAACGTCTCATAATTGTCCTTCAATAATCAAGCATTAACCATTAAAAATTGCCACTATCACATGAAAATAGACAAAGATACATTAGAAGAAATCCTCATTACCATCACCCGCAACAAGACGCGCAGTCTACTCACTGCTTTCGGCGTATTTTGGGGCATCTTCATGCTGGTAGCCTTGAGCGGAGGCGGACAAGGCATGCAGGAGGAATTGCAACAGCAGTTCGAGGGATTCGCTACCAATTCGGGATTCGTCGTCTCCAGCAAGACCAACGAAGCCTACAAAGGTTTCCGTAAAGGGCGCTGGTGGGATCTGGAAATAAGCGACGTGGATCTGGTAGCCGACGTGGAGGGCGTACAAATGGCAACGCCCAGCACCGCCATGTGGGGTAAGTCTGCCGTGTATGAAGGTAACAAATACAGTTGCAACATCCGCGGGCTATATCCCGAATACGAGCAACTGGAGCACCAGGAAATGGCATACGGACGATTTATCAACGACGTGGATATTCGCGAGGGACGAAAAGTATGCGTCATCGGGAAACGCGTCTACGAAAGCATCTTCAAGGAAGGGGGAGACCCGTGCGGTAAATACGTACAGGTAGACAGCGTGTACTACCAAGTGGTAGGCGTATGTTCCAGCGAAGGCAATGTCAACATACAGGGCCAAGCATCGCAGGCCGTCACCTTGCCCTATACCACGATGCAGAAAATGTACAATCTGGGCAACGAAGTACAGGTCGTGTGCTTCACCATGGAACCCGGCATGAAAGTGAAAGATGTAAAACCTGAGATAGAACGGCGAATCAAGCAAGCGCACTACATCAGCCCTACCGACAAACAGGCTGTGATGTTGCTGGACCTGGAAGCCATGTTCAGCATGATGGACAACCTGATGACAGGCGTACGCTTCCTCACCTGGATGGTCGGTCTGGGCACCCTGCTGGCAGGAGCTATCGGCGTAAGCAATATCATGATGGTGACTGTAAAGGAACGCACCACCGAAATAGGCATACGGCGCGCCATCGGTGCCCGTCCGCGCGACATCCTGCAACAGATATTGAGCGAGAGCATCGTACTGACCACCGTGGCGGGCATGGCTGGCATCTCATTCGGAGTATTCGTGCTCAACGTATTGGAGAAAGCTGCCAATCCGCCCGGAGTGGTCGAAACACACTACCAGGTAGGGTTCGGCATGGCCATAGGCACTTGTCTGCTCGTGGTGGCATTGGGAATGCTCGCCGGACTGGCACCCGCTTACCGAGCCATGGCTATCAAACCTATCGAAGCCATACGCGATGAATAAGCCACCACGCCGTCTGTTGGAAACAACCGACACTGCCACTCGATACAGGATAGCGAATGCTATTCGCTCCGAAAGAACAAGAATAATTATTTAACAACAAACAATAATAAGAACGTATGAAAACCAAGAAGTTCCTCAAAATTGGATTGCTGGTGGCCGTAGCCGCCATCTTCGTATGGACATTTGTCTTCCTCTGGCAAAAGTCCCGTCCCGAAATTACTGTCTACAACGTGACCTCGCCGGAAGTGACCGACCTGGAGAAAACCACGGTGGCCACTGGTAAGGTAGAACCGCGTGATGAAGTGCTCATCAAACCGCAAATATCAGGCATCATCGACGTACTTTATAAAGAAGCCGGACAGACAGTAAAGAAAGGCGAAGTGATAGCCAAAGTAAAGGTCATCCCCGAACTGGGCACGCTGGCTGCTGCCGAGAGCCGCGTCCGCTTGGCAGAGATTAACGGCCAGCAGGCAGAAACCGACTTTGCGCGGCTGGAAACTTTGTACAAAGACGGCCTCATCAGCAGCGAAGAATACGAAAAAGGACGTGTCACCGTGGAGCAGGCACGCGAAGAGCTACAGGCTGCGCAAGACAACCGCGACATCGTGCGTGACGGCATCACGCAAAGCAGCGCCGACATATCGAGCACGCTTATCCGCAGCACCATCGACGGGCTTATACTCGATGTACCGGTCAAGGTGGGCAACTCTGTCATCATGGCCAACACTATGAACGACGGTACCACCATAGCTACCGTGGCCGACATGAACGACCTTATCTTCCGTGGCAACATTGACGAAACCGAAGTGGGCCGCGTACACGAGGGAATGCCCGTCAAGATAACCATCGGCGCCCTGCAAGACCTCTCGTTCGAAGCCAAACTGGAATACATCTCCCCCAAGGCTACGGAAGAAAACGGTGCCAATCAGTTCGAAATTAAAGCTGCTCTGAGCGTACCAGACAGTGTAACCATACGTTCCGGCTATTCGGCCAACGCTGAAATTGTGCTGGAACATGCCCAGCAGACCTTGGCGATACCTGAAGGAGCCGTGGAATTCAGTGGCGACAGCACCTTCGTCTACGTGCTCACCGACAGCGTGCCCCAGCAACAGTTCGAACGGCGACCCGTGCAAGTAGGCATGAGCGATGGCATCCGGATAGCCGTCAAGAGTGGTATTACCCAGCAGGACAAAGTGAGAAACGGAGAAAAAGAACAATAAACCAACCCCCGTCTCCCTCCTCCCCGGCTATCCGGCCAGCCCTGTACAGGCCTTGCCTTCACATACCGGGGAGAGGTGACAAACCAAAACATACAGTTATGATACGTTTGAAGAAAACATACGCCGCGACCCTCGCCTTCCTGCTTCTCGCCACAGCGCACGGCACGGCACAGGAATCTCAACGCTGGTCGCTGAAGCAATGCATAGACTACGCCATCGAACACAACATCAGCATACGCCAGACCGCCAACACTGCCGAACAAAGCAAGGTGGAGGTAAATACAGCCAAATGGGCCCGCCTGCCGTCACTCAGCGGAAATGCAGGCCAAAGCTGGAACTGGGGACGCACGCAAACCGCCGTGGCTGACGAGGCAACCGGCGAATACAACACCGTCTACGTCAACACCAAAAACAACAGCACCAACTTCTCGCTGAGCGCAGGCATACCCATCTTTACCGGACTGGAACTGCCCAACCAATACGCACTGGCCAAACTCAATCTCAAAGCCGCACTGGCCGACCTGGACAAGGCCAAAGAAGACATCGCCATCAACATCGCCTCAGCCTACCTGCAAGTGCTCTTCAACCAAGAGCTGCACGATGTGGCCCTGGGACAGGCCGAACTGAGCAAGGAGCAATACGAGCGCATCAGCCGCCTTTCGCAGACCGGCAAGGCATCGGCGTCGGAAGTTGCCGAAGCCAAGTCGCGCGTGGCACAAGACGAAATGAACGTGGTGCAGACCGACAATGACTACCGCCTGGCTCTGCTGGACCTCAGCCAACTCATTGAACTGGAGTCGCCCGAAGGATTCCAGGTGGAAGCACCTACCCAACTGGCTCCCCCCTCGCCCCTCACCCCGCCCGACGAAATCTACCAGATAGCTCTGGCAGGGAAGCCCTCCATACAGGCTGCCAAATACCGGCTGGAGGGAAGCAAGCACAGCATACGCATCGCGCAAAGCGGATACTACCCGCAACTGAACCTGAACGGGAGCATCGGAACCAACTTCTACTCTACGCTGGACCGGACTTTCAACCAGCAGATGCGCGACAACTTCAGCAAATACGTCGGATTCAGCCTCAGCGTTCCCCTGTTCAACCGGCTGGCCACACGCAACCGGGTGCGCACCGCCCGCCTGCAACGAGACAACTACGCCTTGCAGTTGGACGATGCCAAGAAAACCCTGTATAAGGAGATACAACAGGCCTGGTACAACGCTGCGGCTGCCGTCAGCAAATACCACAGCAGCCAGGCTGCCTCGGAGGCCAGCGAGGAAACATTCAAGCTTACACAAAAAAAGTATGAGAACGGACAAGCCAACGCCGTGGAATACAACGAAGCCAAGCAGAACTTGATGAAGGCCCAAAGCGACGAACTGCAAGCCAAGTACGAATACTTGTTCCGCACCAAGATTCTGGACTTCTACCAAGGAATCCCCATCGAATAAGCCACTGCCCGACGAGAGCACACCTCCAAAGGCAACCAAACAATAAGGAGTTAAGCCGGCCACCTGACGGATGCGACAGGAAGGCACACGCTTAACTCCTTATTATTTTACCACTATATATACGATGCTCAATCCGAAGCCATAAGAAGCCGGCTCCCAAGCCTTCAGAAAAAGACTTCGGCGGTATAAGAAGCAATCTTCTGTCTGCCAGAGAGATAAGACAGACATACCTCTCCGGTATCACTGGCTGGCGCTCAGGCTAAAAAGATGCCATTTTCTTCCAAGCGCACCAGCCGTTTCTTATACAAATCACCCACCGCCTTCTTGAATGTCTTCTTGCTCACTCCGAACACGGCATAGATTTCGTCGGCCGGACTTTTGTCATTCAACGGTGTACGTCCGCCATTAGTGCGTATGTGCTCCAGCAAGACGGAAGCGAAGTCTTCTACACCGCCCCGCCCCGGCTTCTGAAGTGTCAGGTCTATTTTGCCGTCTTCGCGCACCAGTTTGACGTAAGCTCGCACCTGCTCCCCGATATGTAAGGGGCGGAACACTTCATTCTCGTAGAGCAAGCCTCCGAAACGATTATCCACAATAACCTTATAGCCCAGCTCCGTTTTCTGCCACACCAGCACGTCTACCGGCGTTCCCGACTCATACTCCGGCCTGTCAGCCGACAGATAACGTTCCACCTTGGCCGACGCCATAATGCGGAAGCTCTCTTCGTCCAGATGTACGTGGACAACGTATCGCCGGCCTACTTCCATCCTGGCCTTCTGCTCACGGAACGGGACAAAGAGGTCCTTCATCAGCCCCCAGTTCAGGAAAGCCCCATACTGATTGGTCCACGCCACCTGCAGGCAGGCAAAGTCACCGACCTGCGCCAGCGGTGTCTGCGTGGTGGCTACCAGCCTCTCTTCGTTATCCAGGTAGATGAATACATTGATTTCATCGCCCGGCTTACAGCCCTGAGGCACATAACGCGATGGCAACAGTATCTCACCCTCGTCGCCTCCGTCAAGATAAAGTCCGAAACCAACCTCCTTGACGACTCTCAGCTTATTAAATTTTCCTAATTCGACACCCATAACTCATTAAATTTCTGGCAAAGATAGCGTAAATCATATATGTAAGATAACTTTCGGCAATAAAATATAACCATTCCGACATCACAAATCTCACAAGAAAGGATTATCTTTGCAGCATCGTAGTAAACGAGATACTATATTATATCCAACTTTTAAATTATAACAGTTATGGAATTTCTTACAAATGAAAAGCTGACAATCGTTGGTGCTGCCGGTATGATCGGCTCTAACATGGCCCAGACTGCCATCATGATGCACCTGACTCCGAACATCTGCCTGTACGACCCGTATGCTCCGGGCCTGGAAGGTGTGGCAGAAGAAATGTTCCACTGCGGCTTTGAAGGTGTGAACCTGACTTTCACTTCCGACATCAAAGAAGCATTGACCGATGCCAAGTATGTTATCTCTTCCGGTGGTGCAGCCCGCAAGGCCGGCATGACGCGTGAAGACCTGCTGAAAGGCAACGCAGCCATCGCTGAAGAGCTCGGCAAGAACCTGAAAGCATACTGCCCGGACGTTAAGCACGTGGTAGTTATCTTCAACCCCGCCGACATCACCGGTCTGATCACCTTGTTATATTCCGGCTTGAAACCCTCTCAGGTTACTACGCTGGCTGCTTTGGACAGCACCCGTCTGCGCAGCGAACTGGCCAAGCATTTCCACATCTCTCCGGACAAGGTGGAAAACTGCCGCACTTACGGTGGCCACGGCGAACAGATGGCCGTATTTGCTTCTACTGCCAAAATCGACGGCAAACCCTTGCTGGACATCATCGGCACTCCCGAGCTGACTAAAGAGCAGTGGGCCGAAATTCAGCAGAAGGTTACCAAAGGCGGTTCCAACATCATCGCTCTGCGCGGCCGTTCTTCTTTCCAGAGCCCGGCTTACGTATCTGTCGAAATGATTGCAGCTGCCATGGGCGGCAAGCCGTTCAACTGGCCCGCTGGCCGTTACTGCTCTTTCCAGGGCTTCGACCACATCATGATGGCTATGGAAGTAACCATCACAAAGAATGGCTGCGCTTACGAAGAGGTTATCGGTACTCCGGAAGAAATGGAAGACCTGAAAAAGAGCTATGCTCACCTCTGCACGCTGCGTGACGAAGTCATTGCCATGGGTGTTCTGCCCGCCATCAAAGACTGGCACAGCATCAACCCGAACATTGACTAAAGAAACACATACTCACTTCGACGGAGTTCGGACAAAGGTCCCAAACCGCGTTACAAACCCCGTTTGAAGAGCAGAAAAACCATTAAAAATGCCGTTTCACACAGAAAACGGCATTTTTTTTGCACTTTTTTCTCAAAACACTTGCACAGTTCAAAAACATCCTCTATCTTTGCACCCGCAAACGAGAAACAAAGGTGTCATAGCTCAGTTGGTAGAGCAAAGGACTGAAAATCCTTGTGTCCCCGGTTCGATTCCTGGTGACACCACTTTCGGAGAGGCATCGGAATGTAGCGCAGTTGGTAGCGCACTACGTTCGGGACGTAGGGGTCGGGCGTTCGAGTCGCCTCATTCCGACACTCAAAAGCACAAGCCGCTGGATTCCAGTGGCTTTTTTGTTTTAATACCCTTGAAGCGGCCACGAAATGCACGAACGGGCTTCCTACCTTCGCATCACCGACAACCCACCCCGCTTTTACTTTCTGCCTCTCTGAGCATTCCGGCAAAGAATACAACTGAAAAAGCTTCCTACACCGGGCCCGGAAAGGACAAGCAAAGAAAAACAGAACTTTTTATGCAGGAAATAGAGCATATTTGCAGAAAAATACAAAAAAAGCACGATGGTATTGCATATTATTCACAATAAATGCGTAATTTTGCACCCTGAACAGAATAAATATACAAGCATGAAAAAGAAAGCCAACCGATTGAATGCTATCAAAATAATGATATCAAGCAGAGAGATAGGCTCGCAGGAGGAATTATCGCAGGCTTTGCACAAAGAAGGGTTTGAAGTGACCCAAGCCACCCTGTCGCGCGACTTGAAGCAGTTGAAAGTAGCCAAGGCGGCCAATGCCAATGGGAAATATGTATATGTACTGCCCAATGATATTATGTACAAACGCTCCAACGAGCAAAGCCCCAGCGAAATGCTGATGAACAACGGGTTCATCTCGCTGAACTTCTCCAAAAACATCGCTGTCATACGCACCCGACCGGGATATGCCAGCAGCATGGCTTATGACATCGACAATCGGGAATTTCCGGCCATATTGGGTACCATTGCGGGAGATGACACCATCATGCTGGTGCTGCAAGAAACAGTGACGCACGAAGAAGTACGGACATTCTTGTCGCAAATCATACCGAACATCAAATAAATCGTAGAAAAGTAAAATACTAATAAGAGAAATGGATGTAATGCAAATTGATGTGATGGTGGCCGACGCCTCACACGAAGTTTACGTGGATACCATTCTGGACACCATCAGAGAGGCAGCCAAAAAACGCGGCACCGGCATCGCCGAACGCACACACGAGTATTTAGCAACCAAGATGAAGGAAGGCAAGGCTATCATTGCCCTGAACGGCGATGACTTTGCTGGATTCACCTATATAGAGAGTTGGGGAAACAAGCAGTATGTGGCCACGTCGGGCCTTATCGTTCACCCCAAATACCAGGGCATCGGACTTGCCAAGCGCATCAAGCAGGCTTCGTTCCGCCTGGCTCGCCTGCGCTGGCCTTGGGCCAAGATATTCAGCCTGACCAGCGGCGCGGCCGTAATGAAGATGAACACGGAACTGGGCTACGTGCCCGTTACCTTCAACGAACTGACCGACGACGAGGCGTTCTGGAAAGGTTGCGAAGGCTGCATCAACCACGATATACTGGTGGCCAAGAAACGCAAGTTCTGTATCTGCACGGCCATGCTCTATGACCCGGCACTACACGAAGAGGACAAGATTTAATTATAAATTGAGAATTAAAAATTGAAAAATACGCAAGGAGACCGGGACAAATCCCCAGAAAAGACTACTGATATTATTTCTCAATTCTTAATTCTCAATTCTCAATTCAATAAGTATGGAACAGAAGAAAAAGAAAGTAGTAGTCGCATTCAGCGGCGGGCTGGACACCTCATTCACCGTGATGTATCTGGCCAAGGAAAAAGGGTATGAAGTACACGCGGCCTGCGCCAACACGGGCGGATTCAGCGCCGAACAACTGAAAACGAACGAAGAGAATGCCTACAAGCTGGGCGCAACGAAATATGTCACTTTAGACGTGACGCACGAGTATTATGAGAAAAGCTTGAAGTACATGGTCTACGGTAACGTGCTGCGCAACGGCACCTACCCCATCTCGGTCAGCTCGGAACGCATCTTCCAGGCACTGGCCATTGCGCGTTATGCCAATGAGATAGGTGCCGACGCTATTGCACACGGCTCTACGGGAGCAGGCAACGACCAGGTGCGCTTCGACATGACGTTCCTTGTGATGGCACCGGGCGTGGAGATTATCACCCTGACCCGCGACATGGCCCTGAGCCGCCAGGAAGAAATTGATTACTTGAACAAACACGGCTTTGCCGCCGACTTCGCCAAGCTGAAGTATTCCTACAACGTCGGCATCTGGGGGACCAGCATCTGCGGCGGTGAAATTCTCGACTCGGCACAGGGATTGCCCGAGAGTGCTTACCTGAAACACTGCACCAAGGAAGGAACAGAACAGTTGAAGCTTACCTTCGAGCAGGGTGAACTGAAAGCCGTGAACGGCGAACGCATCGACGACCCCATCAAAGCTATCCAGAAAGTAGAGGAAATTGGTGCAGCCTACGCCATCGGCCGCGACATGCATGTGGGCGACACCATCATCGGTATTAAAGGACGCGTGGGATTCGAGGCTGCTGCACCAATGCTCATCATCGGTGCGCACCGCTTCCTCGAGAAGTACACGCTGAGCAAATGGCAGCAATACTGGAAGGACCAGGTGGCCAACTGGTACGGCATGTTCCTGCACGAGAGCGAATACTTGGAGCCGGTGATGCGTGACATCGAAGCCATGCTCGTCTCCAGTCAGCGCAACGTCAACGGCACCGCCATCCTCGAACTGCGCCCCTACGGCTTCCATACCGTGGGTGTGGAAAGCACGGACGACCTGGTGAAGAACAAGTTCGGCGAATACGGCGAGATGCAGAAAGGCTGGACAGCAGAAGATGCCAAAGGTTTCATCAAGGTGCTGTCGACTCCGCTGCGCGCCTACTATGCCGGGCATAAGGATGAGTTAAACAACATCTGATAAGCCCAGGAAACCATGAACGAACCAAGGAAACTCCGCCGTTCCATGCGCGACCGCAAGCTGGGAGGTGTATGCGCCGGCCTGGCCAAGTACTTTGACATCGACCCGACCGCCGTACGTGCGGGCTTTGCCGTGTTTGCCGTATTCACTCTCTTCACGGGCCTCATCCTCTACCTCGTGTTATGGATGGTTATCCCCTCGGAGAGTTACCAGGACACGCTGTAAAATCTTCATTCATCATTCTTAATTCTTCATTCCCATGATAAAGATAGGAATCATCGGCGGCGCCGGCTATACGGCCGGCGAACTTATCCGCCTGCTCATCAATCATCCGGAGGCTGAAATCGTCTTCATCAACAGCGCCAGCAATGCAGGCAACCGCGTGACCGACGTGCACGAGGGGCTCTACGGCGAAACAGACCTGCGCTTTACCGACCGTCTGCCGCTGGACGAGATAGACTGCCTCTTCTTCTGCACTGCCCACGGCGACACGCGCAAGTTCATGGACAGCCACAACCTGCCGGAAGGACTGAAAGTGGTGGATCTCTCCATGGACTACCGCCTGAAGGCCGAAGGCAACGACTTCATCTACGGCCTGCCCGAACTGAACCGCCGTGCTATCTGCAAGGCCAGTCACGTGGCTAATCCCGGTTGCTTCGCCACCTGCATCCAATTGGGACTGCTTCCTCTGGCCAAGCACCTGATGTTGAACGACGACATCATGGTGAACGCCATCACGGGCAGCACCGGAGCAGGTGTCAAGCCGGGCGCTACAAGCCACTTCAGCTGGCGTAACAACAACCTGAGTGTCTACAAAGCTTTCGAACACCAGCACGTGCCTGAAATCCGCCAGAGCCTGAAGCAACTGCAGAACAGCTTCGACGCAGCCGTTGACTTCATTCCCTACCGCGGCGACTTTCCACGCGGCATCTTTGCCACCATCGTGGTGAAGAACAAATGCAGCATCGAGGAACTGACGCGCATCTATGAGGAGTATTATGCCGAGGATTCCTTCACCTTCCTGGTTGACAAGAACATCGACCTGAAACAGGTGGTGAACACCAACAAGTGCCTCCTCCACCTGGAGAAGCACGGCGACAAGTTGCTTATCATCTCCTGCATCGACAACCTGCTGAAGGGTGCCAGCGGACAGGCAGTCCACAACATGAACCTGATGTTCAACCTGGAGGAAACGGTGGGTTTACGCCTCAAGCCCTCCGCATTCTAAAGTAACTGAAGAAACAGCTTGCACTGTCATCCTGAACGAAGTGAAGGATCTCACTAACGTAAAAGCACGGCGACTGAACCCAAACATGGAAGACTTAGGAGTTTATCTCTAATGCTACAAAGCCGATAGTGAGATCCCTCGACTACGGGATGACAGAGCAAAAGGAATGAATCCCGCTGTCCCTGTCATGTCGAGCGAAGTCTAGACATCTTACTAAACCTACAGGAACTGATAGTAAGATCCCTCGACTGCGCTCGGGATGACAGAACGAATGAATATTAATCATGAATTAAAAACTAAGACAATGAAACTCTTTGACGTATACCCCCTATTCGACATCAATATAGTAAAAGGCCGGGGCTGCCACGTCTGGGACGAGCAAGGCACCGAGTACCTCGACCTCTACGGCGGACATGCCGTCATCTCTATCGGTCACAGTCATCCGCATTATGTAGAGATGATAAGCAAGCAAGTGGCGCAGCTGGGTTTCTACTCCAACTCCGTCATTAACAAACTCCAGCAGCAACTGGCCGAGCGCCTGGGTCATGCCTGCGGATACGAAGACTATGCCCTGTTTTTGATTAACAGCGGCGCTGAAGCCAACGAGAACGCGCTGAAGCTGGCCTCGTTCCAGAACGGGCGCACCCGCGTGGTGTCGTTCGGCAAAGCCTTCCACGGACGCACGTCGCTGGCTGTAGAAGTGACGGACAACCCGAAAATCATCGCCCCCATCAATGACAACAAGCATACCACCTACCTGCCCCTGAACGATACGGAAGCCATGCGTGAGGCGCTCTCATCGGGCGATGTATGTGCCGTCATCATCGAAGGCATACAGGGCATAGGCGGCATCCGCGTACCCGACCCGTCATTCATGCAGGCTCTACGCGAGGAATGTACCCGCACGGGCACCATCCTCATCCTCGACGAAATACAAAGCGGATACGGTCGCAGCGGCCGCTTCTTCGCCCACCAATGGACAGACATCCGCCCCGACCTCATTACCGTGGCCAAGGGTATCGGCAACGGTTTCCCCATGGGAGCCCTGCTTGTCAGCCCGATGTTCACACCTGTCTACGGGCAGCTGGGCACAACGTTCGGCGGCAACCACTTGGCGTGCGCGGCAGCTTTGGCCGTGCTGGATGTCATTGAAGGCGAAGGACTGATAGAAAATGCTGCCCGCGTCGGCACTCATCTGCTGGAAGAGTTGAAAAAGCTGCCGCAGATAAAAGAAGTGCGTGGCCGCGGCCTCATGATAGGCGTGGAGTTCGAACAGCCCATCAAAGAACTGCGCTCGCGCCTGCTGCACGAACAGAAAGTATTCACGGGTGTCAGCGGGACAAACGTCATCCGCCTGCTTCCGCCCCTCTGCCTCACGATGGACGAGGCAGACACGTTCCTGGAGCGGTTCGCAAAGGTATTGTAAGCCAATTAATAATCAGCATAGCAACGATAAATCCCTGCCGGTCGAGTTGGTCTCGTCCGGCGGGGATTTTCGTTCATTTGCCGGACTTGCGGCGGTTGCAGTTGCGGCAGAGCATCTGGGGATTCTTCCCACTGTAACATTGCGTAACACCATTCATGATAGCTATCTTTTCAAAACAACTTCCTCACATCCATCGAGAGGAAATCTTCCGCGCTGATGCCACCATCACCTACAATAAACGCCGATTGCGGATTGAAAAGTTTGCGGAATTTATCCAGCCCGTCCGTCCGTTTCTCCGCATTGCTTTTCACCTCAATGGCTACCACCGAACCTTTCTTGCGCAAAACGAAATCGACTTCATCATCCCGTTCACGCCAATAGAATACTTCAAAGCGATGCACGAAGGCTTGACTTACCAAATAGGCACCGATGCCCAATTCTAAGATTCGTCCCCTTGGCAATCTTCTGTATCTCGTCAATTACAAGGATAACGCTTCCCCATCCTTTGCTCTCCTTCAAGCTTCGCACAGCCGCCCAACAATCGGAAATCCATGCACTGTTCGTAGCCGGCACATTGTCGGCAGAAAAGAACTGGTAAGGCATATCCAAATCTTTCAGCACTTGTTTGACCACCGTTGATTTTCCTATCTGCCGGGCACCCATCACAACTTGGATGAATCTGCGAGTCTCTTTCATGCGTTCTGTAATCAACTGATATTCTGCTCGTTTATACATACTATTACATTTTACTCAATGCGATGAAGATTTTTACTCACAGCAAAAGTAACAAATTTATTTGAGTAATAATCATGGATTTACAAGAAAAACACTATCTCTGCGAAAGTAATCAAGCGTTCTGGAACATATACGATGAAGTCCGTGTCTATCAATGCCTTGTGCATGGCAGAGGGAATTCCACAAAAAGGCTGTGAAAAGGCGGTACAAGACCATGAGCGAAAGCCATTGAACGTAAACACCCTACATTTTCTTTTCGACTTCGTTTAACTGTCAGAATACGACTTGTACCTTTAAAATGAATAGCCGCTGATATTCAATGATGGGATTCTTCCCACTGTAACATTACATAAAACAATTTATGTTACACCGTAACAAGGGCATTTTTACAGCGTAAAACAGCCTATGTTACAGCGTAACAACGCGTTTGTTACACCCTACTTCCCAGACTTTGCATTCCAGTCGTAGGTATAGGTGCAGTAATCAAACACATCCTCGTCCATCACGCCAAAGCGGCGAAAGGCCTCCAAGACGAGTTTCTGGTCGGCAGGCAGAAGGGGTTTAAGGTGGCGCACAATGCGCGAATGGCCCATACGCGAATAAGTACGGTTCAACCAGGAGTTCATGCCTTCCGCTTCCTTATGGGGCATGCGGTCGATGCGGTTGCGCACGCCCCATGCCACCCGGATGGGACGGATGGGCACAAAGAGGGAACAATCGGCCCACACGGCAGGATTGACCGCCAGGAGCGTGGGACGCACAGCCGTGACGTGCCGCGCCGCCAACTGCCTCAGGCACTCGCCAGCCCGCGGACAGGAGGTATGGAAACAATGAATAAAATGACTGGGCACCAGGCTATAATCGAAATTTTCTTCCATAAAATTCTGTTTTTGTTGACAAATATACGCAATCCGGTGCACATCCCTTGCATTTCTTGACAGAAAGACGTACTTTTGCCGCACAACCATAAGCAAGAGAAAGTATGAAAATAGCCATCATTGGAGCGGGACACATGGGAAGCGCCATAGCCCGCAGACTGGCCTGGGGTGACATGGCTCAGCCGGAAGACATCATCGTATCCAACCCTTCGGAAGAAAAGCTAAACGCCTTGAAGACCGAATTTCCGGGTATGAGCATCACTACCTCGAACATCCAGGCCGTGAAAGAAGCCGATTTAGTCATCCTGGCCGTCAAACCCAATATAGCCCCCGACGTGCTCACGGAGATGCCCCTGCACGATGGACAGATGCTTGCCTCCGTGGTGGCCGGACTGACCATCAGTAACATCACCTCCATTCTTTCGTGCAAAGATCGTTACAACCGCGCTCCGGCCATGGCCTACTTCCGCGTCATGCCCAACATCGCTGCCGCCATCGGCCGCAGCATGACCCTCGTTTCGTCCTTGGCTGCCAACCCGGTACAATTGAAGTTCCTCACTGACCTCTTGTCTCCCTTGGGGCCGGTCATGACCTTGCCCGAAGAGAAGCTCAACGCCGCTGCTGCCCTGGCATCTTGCGGCATGGCCTACGTATTGACCTATATCCGCGCCGCTGTGCAGGCAGGTGTCGAACTGGGGCTCGGTCCGGACGAGGCTCTGAAGATGACCGCCCAATGTGTCATTGGCGCCGGCTCCCTCATTCAGGAGAAACCCTCCGTGCAGCCTTCGATGAAGATTGAGGAAATCTGCACACCAGGAGGCTACACCATCCGCGGCCTCAACGAACTGGAACACGCCGGATTCGCCTCAGCCGTCATCAAAGCCATCAAAGCCAGCATTTGATAATTAATGGTTAATGGTTAATGATTAATGGTTAATATTGCAAATCAGGAAGGAACGCTTTTCCCATGCGCAACCTATTAACCATTAACCATTAACCATTGACCATTAATCATTAATCATTAACCATTAACCATTAATTACGTGGACGAACAAATCAAGCAAATTGCCGAGCGCCTGCGCGGACTGCGCGACGCTATGGAGCTATCCCCAGCCGAGGTAGCAGCCGACTGCGGCATCGACCCGGCCGAGTACGAACGTGCCGAATCGGGCGAACACGACATCTCCGTCAGCATGCTCCAGCAAATAGCCCGCCACTACGGCATCGCACTCGATGCACTGATGTTTGGCGAAGAACCCAAGATGAGTACCTACTTCGTGACCCGCGCCGGCAAAGGTGTCAGCGTGGAACGCACCAAAGTCTACAAGTACCAGGCCCTGGCCGCCGGATTCCGCAACCGCAAGGCCGACCCCTTCATCGTCACCGTAGAGCCGGGCGACCGCCCCATGCACTACAATACACACGACGGACAGGAGTTCAACCTCGTCATCGAAGGCCGACTGCTGCTCAGTGTCGGCGGCAAGGAACTGACCCTTAACCCAGGAGACAGCATCTACTTCAACTCCAAACTGCCCCACGGCATGAAGGCACTGGACGGAAAGACGGTGCGCTTCCTGGCAATCATCTTATAAATTAAAAATGAAGAATTGAGAATTAAGAAATAGAAGCGCACAGGCAATATATATCTTATATGAGGGTGTGTCAAAATAGAAATTACCTATCATTCTGTCATCCCGAGCGTAGCCGAGGGATCTCAAGATTGGTTAAGTGAGATGTTTCGACTTCGCTCCGCTCAATATGACACACCCTCAATATCTTATATACTTCTATTTTTCAATTCCCAACTCTCAATTTTTTAATTCTCAACTCTCAATTCTCAATTTAAGAAATGGTAGAAAGATTTCTGACTCAAACCACATTTACATCTCAAGAAGATTTCATCCGCAACCTGCACATCAATGTGCCGGATAACTTCAACTTCGGCTATGACGTCGTAGATGCCTGGGCAGCCGAAGCTCCCGACAAACCGGCCCTGCTCTGGACCAACGACAAAGGCGAGTGCCGCCACTTCACCTTCGCCGACATGAAACGCGAGACCGACCGCACCGCCTCCTACTTCCAAAGCCTCGGTATCGGGCACGGCGACATGGTGATGCTCATCCTGAAACGCCGCTACGAGTTCTGGTTCAGCATCATCGCCCTGCATAAGATTGGTGCTGTGGTCATCCCTGCCACCCACCTGCTGACGAAGAAGGACATCGTATACCGCTGCAATGCCGCAGACATTAAAATGATAGTCTGCGCCGGCGAAACAGTCATCACCGACCATATCACCGCCGCTTTGCCTGAGTCGCCCAGCGTGAAGTGTCTGGTCAGCGTAGGTCCCGAAGTGCCCGAAGGCTATTTAGACTTCCACCAGGGCATAGACCACGCCGCTCCTTTCGTGAAACCCGAACATCCCAACAGCAACGACGACATCTCGCTGATGTATTTCACCAGCGGCACCACCGGCGAGCCTAAGATGGTGGCACACGACTTCACCTATCCGTTGGGACACATCGTTACGGGCAGCTTCTGGCACAACCTCCACCCCGACAGTCTGCACCTGACCATAGCCGACACAGGCTGGGGAAAGGCCGTATGGGGCAAGCTGTACGGACAGTGGATTGCCGGCGCTACGGTCTTTGTCTACGACCACGAGAAGTTCACGCCCCACGACATCCTGCAGAAGATACAGGATTATCACGTCACCTCGCTCTGTGCACCGCCCACCATCTTCCGCTTCCTCATCCATGAAGACCTGACGAAGTTCGACCTCAGCCACCTGCAATACTGTACCATCGCGGGTGAGGCACTGAATCCCGCCGTATTTGAAACCTTTAAGAAACTGACCGGCATCAAACTGATGGAAGGCTTCGGGCAGACTGAGACCACTCTTACCGTGGCCACCATGCCTTGGATGGAACCCAAGCCGGGCAGCATGGGCCTGCCCAACCCACAGTATGACGTAGACCTCATAGACCACGACGGCCGCTCCGTCGAAGCTGGCGAACAGGGGCAAATTGTCATCCGCACAGACAAAGGAAAGCCACTCGGGCTCTTCAAGGAATACTACCGCGACCCGGAACGCACTCGCGAGGCTTGGCATGACGGCATCTATTATACGGGCGACGTGGCCTGGAAGGATGAAGACGGCTACTTGTGGTTCGTGGGACGTGCCGATGACGTCATCAAAAGTTCGGGCTACCGCATCGGTCCCTTCGAAGTGGAAAGCGCCCTGATGACCCATCCCGCCGTAGTGGAATGTGCCATCACCGGTGTACCCGATGAAATACGCGGACAGGTGGTGAAGGCCACCATCGTCCTCTCTAAGGACTACAGAGACAAAGCCGACGATGCGCTGGTCAAGGAACTGCAGAACCACGTGAAGCGCGTGACCGCCCCCTACAAGTATCCGCGCGTCATCGAGTTCGTGGACGAACTGCCCAAGACTATCAGCGGCAAAATACGTCGCGTGGAGATACGGCAGAATGACCGGAAGTGACAAACGCACTTTTAACTGACTCTCAAAAGCCAAGAAAAAGAGGAGACATTCATTCGTGTTTGCCTCCTCTTTCTCAATCTACAAAATCAAAACCATGTATGTATTTATTCTTCAGCATCTATCTCATAACCGGGATTCTGCTCAATTTCAGGATCTGACCCCATCACAGTAGCATCAATAGGCCAAAGCAACAAGTGCTCATCTTGAGTCGTACCGTCCAATACGGGGGTATTCGTTTCAACCAGTTCCCCGTTAATATCCACCATCCAAGGGTTCTCGGTCGTATTCAGCCCGTAACCTACGCAGCCTTGTGGCTGGAATACGAAGTGGTCTTTCTGCGTGCCACCTTTCACCGTTGTCAAACGGCGCAAGTCCCACCAGCGCTGACCTTCCATAATAAACTCCTTATCCTTCTCACGCATGATAGCATTTTCATTCTCTACAAAGCTTCCTGCCACATAACCATATCTGGACTCATCCCATTTGTCACCGTATGCTCGCTGACGGATGGCATTGATATAGTATTCCACGGCTGCATTGTCTCCGGCATAGTTGGCACATTCTGCAGCATACAGGTAAGCCAAAGCCAGACGATAGATGGGCATATCATTGGCAAAAGTATAATAAGTGCTGGAAGACACCATCTTCGGCCGGAACTTGCAGACAAAAGTACCGGCCAGTCTATACTTTGTCGGATCGAAGTCGGGAATGTATTGCATATCTTCCTCCCCTTCGTTGACATACCACTGCGGATAAAACATATTAATACGGGAATCATCTTCATCAAACTGGTAATAGAGTGCATTCTTATAGGTATAACGCATTGGTCCAAAGTTGCAGGAACTCCAGATTTCAATATCCTCCGAAGTTCCGGTCTCCGGATCGTACCACTTCCCAAAACGGTTGGCTATCCCTTTCACGTGTCCCCAGCCTTCCTGATCCTGCGTACTCCAATAGTTATTGTATGCTGTACCAGTAGTTCTGGCCCACAGCAAATAATTAAGCGGATAGGTATAATAGGCTCCGTCATTCTCGTCGCTGTAACAGATACTGTAAATGGATTCGGAATTGTGCGGAGTAGTCCATACGCTGAAATAATCCGATTGCAATTCATATCCGTAGTCATTAATTACGTTGTCAAAATAAGTGGCTGCCGTAGCTACATCTTCCGCAGCAGCGACATGGTCGCCAGTAGAGACCTTTCCCGACCACAAATAGACCTCTCCGGCCAGCATTTCCGTAGCCGCTTTCGACCAATAATAATCTGCCGCGCCACTATTGTAAACGTAAGTAGAACTATTAAAGTAGTCTAAAGACTGCTGGATGTCACTCTTGATTTGCGCCAAAGTTTCTTCCGCCGTAGCACGTCCCTTATATAACTGCGTAGGATCATATTCCCCCAACACTACGTCAGGCGTCAGACGCAAGACCACTCCGCCGTACATACGGTACATCTGGAAATAAGCATACGCACGCCAGCCATAAGCGATACCGAGCAATCCGTTCTTCACATCATTGGAAAGGACTGTCGTATTGTCACACCGGTAAATCAGTTCATTCAGATTTGCGATGAAACCATAATACCCGCCAAAATTACTAAACTGATAATTGGTGGTCTCATCATAGATGTTCTGTATGACACTGGAGTTCAAAATGCCCGACCCGTCAATAGTTGTCAGTTCAAAACCTCCTGCACGAAGTTCGCCTGCATAGAATAAGATATTGGCCGGATAATTAGCCCGGAACTGATTGGAAACCGCCGAAACGAACCCTTCGAATTCCGATTGAGTCTGCCAGAAAGAATAAGCACTGAACCAATCTTCCGGAGTCACATCCAGAATGTCACTACAAGAAGAAGTTGACATAAGCCCGGTTCCCAGAAATGTTCCCAGCATCAAAGTTCTGATATATTTTTTCATATTCAAATTCTTATTAGATAAACATTATACATTTTAAAACGAAACATTCAAGCCAAACAGCAAGGTACGAGGCACATTATATGTACCGCCATTACCGGCTGTATTACCGGAAGTATATGTGACATTATCCGGCAAAGGAATCGTGCAGGACTTGATATATCCCAAATTCTGTCCTGTCACAGAAACTGTCAATCCCTGGCAATGGAACTTTCTGCAAATATCCGTAGGCAAAGTATAAGACAACTGAAGCTCACGGCAAGCCAGATAATTACCGCTTTGCGTAAAGAATGAGTTAGTCCGGATGTAACTATCTGTACCATACTGAGAGGCCCAAACCACACGCGGATATTTGGCATCAGGATTGTCCGGTGTCCACGTATCACGCACTTCTTCGCTGAAGGCCATAGCTCCTTGTCCCTCGCCCAGCCAGAAAGCGATATTAGAATCGTATACCTGGAATCCAAAGCCCATATCAAATCTGGCATAGAGCTGAAGTCCCTTCCATTTCAAGGTCGTATCAAAACCTCCTGTCCATTTCGGTGTCAGATTTCCCAGAATCTTACGGTCACGGGCCTCCACCATATTGTCGCCGTTTCTGTCTTCATAGACAAAATCACCGGGCATCAACTGCACATTATTTGTATAGCCCATGGCAAGCAACCTCTGCCGTCCAGCTTCCGTGGCATAAACGCCCACGCCATACGAACCACCCACATCAATGTAGTCGCCCAACGCATCGACTTCTGCCTGCGAACGCACCATCTTGACCACTCCATAGCCTACGAAACTACCGGGGGTCTGCCCTTCCTGGTAGCCTCCCACATAATGAGTGTCCGTACCGTTACCCGTATATACTTCCGTACCACCTTGGCGATTATTGGTCAAACCATTATCCGGCAGTTTCACTATCGTATTCTTGTTGTAGGTTATATTGGCATTCAATGTCCACAGGAAATCACGCGTACGCAACAGAGTGGCGCCAAAGTCAATTTCAAGACCCTGGTTCCGATAAGAACCATTGTTAGCCACAACAGAAGAAAATCCTGAAGTCTGCGGCAACGAAAGAGACGAATATTTGTCCATTGTCAGGCGGTTGTAATATGTCAGCCCCAAATTAAAACGGTTCTGAAGGAAGCCCAAATCCAGTCCGACCTCTCCAGTACGGGTTCTCTCCCATTTCAGATTCGGATTGGGAAGGGTACTGATTCGATAACCATACACACTGTTGTACATATAAGCGCTATAGGCTCCCTGCAAGGTGTAATATCCCAAATAACTGGAATTAATCGTAGCGTTCAGACCGAATGACCCGCGCAGCTTTCCGTAGTTAAGCCATTCCAGACCCAGATTCTTCCAGAAATCTTCTTCCGAGAAAACCCAACCCGCAGATACACCGGGGAAGTTACCCCACTTATTGTTTACCAACCGGGAATAACCATCCCGTCTGAAAGTCGCAGCAACCAGGTACTTATCCATATAATCATATTCCACACGGGCAAAATAGGACAAGAGTGCTTCTTTGGCATGCGAGGAGTCAATGGAGCGAGACTGTACGTCTGCATCATTCTGAGTCAAGCCCAGGTCTGCGAAATCACCCGTTGGAGCGCCATAACCACTGGCACTGAAATCACGGTAACGGCGCTTATACAGTTCACTTCCCAACATGGCGTTGACCGTATGCTTTTCTGCAAAAACGCGATTGAAATTAGCGACTACGTTATAGGTTTCATCAAAATAGCGCAAGAAAGAGGCACTTGTGGAATAAGTTCTGTTCACACCTGCCGACCCGTTAGGATTCAGCACGCCTACATTGGAATTATAGTAAACATGATTGAAAGCTTCATCATATTCTTCGTTATAGAACCAGCTCATCGTACCTTTCAGGGTCAAGCCCGGCAAAATGGTAGCCGTCAACGATTGACTCATCGAGAACTTATCCGACTGGTAGTCGCGGTCGAAATTTCCCGAATTCGCATTGACATTGATAGTAGGATTGCTCGTGCCGAACAAAGGTGTACCATCTTCCGTCTCATAACGCACAAATTTATAACCTAAACCACGGTTCAGGAAATAAGTAGTGTTCAGCATTGGATCGTCATTCAGCCAATTGGCACGCGTAAAGTTAAAGACAGAATTCGACTCCAACCATTTGGTTATCTTGTAGCTGCCAGTCAGGGCAAAGCTGTAGCGCTTATAAAATGTGCCTTTAATAAGGCCGTCTGCATCGTAATAACCCAATCCAGCATAATAACTGCCCCGGTCGTTGCCGCCCGAAATGCTGATATTGTAATCCTGGGTTATATACGGATTCCGTCCGTTCATCTTCAGAGGATCGGTATTTTTGTACAGAATATAATTATCACTGACTGGGTCCAGCATCTCCTTCCATCCCTGCTGCAACAGGTAGGCATTGGCATCTGTTTTTCTCAAGATATTATAAGACTGGCTATTGTCCAGCTCCGTACGCCCGATACCACCAGGCTGATTGGTAGCATACAGCATATTGTTGTATTGCGAAGCATAAGCTCCTCCCGGCAAAGTATGTTCGGCATTCTGAAGAGCCAGTCGGTAGTAATAAAGATAATCCTCATCCGAACACATCGTATAGCCGTTATCGTAATAATTCATACCGACTTTCAGATTGAAGTCAATATGGGCAGAGCCTTGCTTTCCTTTCTTGGTAGTAATAAGAATAACTCCATTGCCGGCACGTGCTCCATAAAGGGCTGTTGCTCCCGCATCCTTCAATACGTTCATCGACTCAATGTCATTGGGATTTATATCCGACAGCGAATTGCGGATTACACCGTCTACAATCACCAACGGTTCATTGGAACCTCCGTCATAGTTCGAGCCACCGCGAATGGTGATAGAAGGCGTTGCAGCCGGTGAACCGGAAGTCACATGCACCTTCACACCTGCCACAGCACCCGCCAGTGCCTGCGCCGGATTGGCATGCGCACCGACCGTCAGGGCTTCATCGCTCACCTTGGATATGGAGTTGGTTACCTTGGTCCTTTTCTGAGAAACGCCGTAACCGATAACCACTACTTCCTCCAACATATTGTTCTCATGCAGCACTACACGCAGGCTTTTTCCTTCAAATTTCACCTCGGCTGTCTCATAGCCTACATAACTGATGTTGAGCACAGTACCTATGGGTACATCTGCTATGGAGAACTTCCCGTCTATGTCGGCTATGGCTCCCCGCTGGGTACCTGCCACACGAACCGAAGCTCCAATAAGAGGCACACCAGCCTCATCAACTACAATTCCCGTACATTCCTTGTCGTCTGCCTGAAAAGATTCAGTCGCAAACAAATTCTCTTTCACCGAGGCACTTGTCCCTATGGAATAGGAAGAAGTGACAACCAGTAATGTCAAAACGCCAAACCTAAGATTCATGCATTTCATGTCATCAAGATTTAATAAGTTAAAATATCAAGATTCAATTCTCCGCAGCAAGGGTCGTGAACTCTTTCCAATACAACTGCGCATCGCTGAAACCGCTCGATGCACTGGGTATGGCCTGCGTACATATCACATAGTCCGTATCAGGAGTCAAACCTGTAAAAGTGTATTGACAGGTACGATGGTCAAAAGTCAACTGCTCTACCATTTCACCTAAATTCTCACGCGTACCCAAATAAAGCGTAATAATATACCCGTCACAATTGTCATTGGGCACCAAAGTCCAGATGGGCGTAACCGTAGTGGCTGTACACTGACAACTATTAATGGCAACAGGCCCCATTATGCCGCCGTCATCATCACTGCAGGAAACCAATCCCCAAAATGGCACTGCAAGCAACAACAGCGCCAACATCACATCTTTAATTTTTAATTTCATGATTCGATTTATTTAGTTAAACTTGTTACCGGTGCAAACTTATGGATAATATTTAATATCTACGACATAAAAGCGTTAAATATTATAAATAACCGCGCGTTTAACAAATTCCTTTCTAAATGCATCGAACAATTCATCAATATACATATTTAATAAAAAAGATAATCCTTTATAAACGAATCTTACTCCTGCCACACATCGGGACAACTCCGGCAGACCACCAGACAAAGAGCCAAACTGAAAAGCAGCGCAAACAGTCAAGCACTACACTGTTTCACGCCACCTAAAAGCCCGGACCTCTTCCGGCCACATATCCGGCAGGAATCGTTCTGTACAACACTGACAAACAATCTGTTACTTCTTATATATTACAAGTCCGCTCCTTATACTTTGAAAAGAGGGCCGTTATACCTTAGAAATCCGCTCTCTATAGCGCTGATGGTTTTCTCGGAAAAATCATTCTGATACATCAGACAGGCTTCCTCCCTGTCAATCAGCCAGAGAACTCACTCCCTAAGCCCTCTCCACGTGCAAATATATCCCTCGATAAGATTCAAGCACACAATACCATAGCCGGGCTTTTACTTTTTGCAAATATTCGCCTAAGGAAGTCTAAAAACATACTTCTTCAAGAGAACAGAAGAAAATATTAATAATACTAAAACAAACGACATATAATAAATATTTTAATTATATTTGCCCCAGAATAATCTATTATTTTACAAAATAAACTTCACAATTTTAGCCAAAACGATACAATGAAGCGACTTAAATTACACTCCATGAGAAGCCTGCGTCCTGCACGACTTATCCAATGCCTGATAGTGGCAACGCTTTTGGGCCATGATTTAAACTGCCAAGGGCAGAACAACTCCATCCTGTTGCCACGCCCCCAGCAAATCAACTACACGGATGATTCCCTAAAACTGACAGACTCGCCAGACATTTACCCGGGGAATTATTATGAGCGATGGATAAACAAGACAGCCGACACGCTCCGGTCGCCTTACCGAATCCGCCTCAGCCAACACTTGCCGCAGATTCCCCTCAATCAGGAAGAAGCATACCGGATTGAAATAACCCGCCAACATATTTTTGTGGAAGCAGTGACCACGACCGGAGTATACAGAGCCATGCAAACCTTGGAGCAACTAAGCCGAAAGAAGGAAGGAAGCCTGGTGTTTCCTACCTGCCAAATCACAGACTGGCCGGCATTCCGCATCCGGGGATTCATGCAGGATGTAGGCCGGACCTACATGTCCATAGAAGAATTAGAGCAAGAAATAGAGTTGCTGAGCCGGTTCAAAATAAATGTTTTCCACTGGCACCTCACCGAGAACCAGGCTTGGAGATTAGAAAGCAAACTATACCCGGATTTAAACGCCGACAAAAACATGACAAGAATGCCGGGGAAATACTATACTTTGCAAGAAGCCAAAAAACTGGTTGAATTCTGCCGACAGCACCATGTGATGCTGATTCCTGAAATAGACATGCCGGGACACAGCGCAGCATTCGAACGTACATTCGGCACAGACATGCAAAGCGCAGAAGGAATGAAAATACTCAAAAATATTCTGGACGAAGTCTGTGAAACATTCGACGTTCCGTATATCCATATCGGAACCGACGAGGTGCAGTTCACCAACCCGTCTTTCGTACCGGAAATGGTGGCATATCTGCGCAGTAAGGGGAAAAAAGTTATCTCATGGAATCCCGGCTGGAAATACCGTCCCGGCGAGATAGACATGACGCAATTGTGGAGCTTCCGCGGCAAAGCACAGCAGGGCATACCCGCCATCGACTGCCGGTTTCACTATATCAACCATTTTGATTTGTTCGCCGATATCATAACTTTATACAACAGTCGCATTTATGACTGTACAGAAGGCAACGAAAGCATAGCCGGCAGCATTCTGGCTGTATGGAACGACCGCTACATCGACAACGAAAAACAGATTGTCAGAGAAAATAATTTCTACGCCAACATGCTGGCTATAGCAGAACGCTCTTGGCTGGGAGGCGGCTATGGCTACTTCAACGGGAAATATACCATGCTCAGAGACAGTACCCCCAAAGCCAATCTGGAATTTGCCGACTTTGAACGCCGCCTTCTGTGGCATAAACGACATACGCTAAGCCAAGTGCCCATTCCCTACGTGAAACAGACACAGGTGAGATGGAGAATAACAGACCCGTTCCCCAACGGAGGCGACCTGCAAAAGGCATTCCCGCCCGAAACAAATTCCGACACTGTCTATATCTATAACGGACAAACCTACAAGACTCATACCGCCCAAGGCGCCGGCATCTACCTGAGGCACGTCTGGGGAGACCTCGTACCGGGATTTTATGAACATCCGCAGGAGATGCACACAGCCTATGCCACGACCTGGGTGTTCTCGCCCCAGGAACAAGAAGCCGGACTACTGCTCGAATTCCAGAACTACAGCCGGTCTGAGAGCGATTTGCCTCCACTACCCGGCACATGGGACTACAAAGGCAGCCGGGCATGGCTGAACAACAAGGAAATACTGCCGCCTGTATGGGAAAACACTCACCGGCAACGTTCAAGCGAAATCCCATTGGGTAACGAAAATTGTGTTTCCCGCCCCCCTCTCCCGGTTAAGCTCCACAAAGGATGGAACAAACTGCTGCTGAAACTGCCCGTTGGCAAATTCCAAATTCCCGAAACGCGGCTGGTCAAATGGATGTTTACCGCCGTATTCGTAACGCCAGACGGTAAAGAGGCACTGGAAAACATCATCTATGCGCCCGACAAATATGACACTACATCCAACAAAATTCCTATCAAATAAATACATAATATTATGAAAAGATGGTTCTTAACATCCGCCTTCATATTGGCGGGTTTTCACCTGCTTGCACAATCCTCACCGAGCAAGTATTCAACGTATTACTACCAACGAGCCTCACTCTTTGAAGTCTTGCCTGCCACAACCCAGGATATTGTATTCGTGGGTAACAGCATCACTGACGGCGGAGAATGGAGCGAACTGTTTCAAAACCCGCACATCAAGAACAGAGGCATCAGCGGCGACACAACCAGCGGAGTATTGGACCGCCTCAACAGCATCACCCAAGGGCAGCCAGCCGCTCTATTCCTAATGATAGGCATCAACAACATACCCCAAGGGGAAACGGCAGACACCATAGCAAGGGGTGTACAGCGCATCTTGCAGGGTATCAGGAAGCAATCTCCTCGCACCCGCGTATTTGTGCAAAGCCTGCTCCCTGTCACACCGCGCTATAACAAATTCCAAGAACATACCCGCCGATGGCAGATGATTCCGCAAATAAACGAAGCGCTCCGGCAGGTGGCTCAGAATGAAAAAGTAACTTACATTGACTTGTTTTCGCATTTTGCCGATGAACAAGGGCAAATGAAAGCAGCATATACCAACGACGGACTACACCTGTTGGGTAGCGGCTATTTGCTCTGGAAAGAGATTCTAACACCTTACATAACCTCTATTATGCAGAATTATGAGAACTAACAGCCTATCGTTCTGGATTATCATGTTCCTGTTGTGCGCCACGCAATATCTTGCCGCACAAGTACCCGACAAAATAAAAGTAGCCTGCATCGGCAACAGCATCACCTACGGTTACGGATTAGACAACCCTGACAAAGAATCGTACCCGGCACGTCTGCAAGAAATGCTGGGGAATAATTATGATGTAAAGAACTTCGGAAAATCAGGTGCCACCCTACTCAACAAGGGACACCGCCCCTACAAAGACCAGGAAGAGTTTCAGAAAGCTATGGAGTTTGCCGGAGACATCGCCGTGATACACCTGGGTGTAAACGATACAGACCCACGAGATTGGCCCGACTACCGGGATTACTTCGTAGCCGATTATCTGGCACTGATAGACTCCTGCCGCAAAGCAAACCCCAAAGTTCGCGTTATCGTCTGCCGCCTGACGCCCATTTGGGACAGACATCCCCGGTTTGAGTCCAGCACACGGGATTGGGAAGACGAAATACAGCAAGCCATCGAGACCGTAGCCCAAACTGCGCAAGTACAACTTACGGATCTTCATGAAGCTCTGTACGCCTACCCGCATTACTTCCCCGACGCCATACACCCCAACACACAGGGCGCCCAAATATTGGCACAGACCGTCTACTCGGCCATCACAGGTGATTTTGGCGGACTGAAGCTATCACCACTATACAGCGACAACATGGTTTTGCAACACAATTGTCCCATACAAATTCAAGGCACTGATAATGCCGGAGAAAAAATTACGGTACGCATCGGCAACCAAACACATACAACCATAACAGGCACTGATGGACACTGGAGCGTCACACTTCGACCGCTGACAGCCAACGACAATTATACACTGGCAATCTCCGACAGCAAGCAAAAAGTAACCTACCACCATGTTGCGGCAGGAGAAGTCTGGCTATGCTCCGGACAATCGAATATGGAATTCCAATTACAGCAAGCCACCACTGGCCCCAAGGACATTCCGCTGTCAGACAACGAGAACATCCGCCTCTTCGACATGAAAGCAAACTGGCAAACCGACAATAAAGCCTGGACAGCCACCGCGCTCGACTCTATCAACCAACTGCAATATTACCAGAAAACGAAGTGGTCCCAATGTACCCCCAAAACCTCGGCTACTTTCTCGGCAATCGCCTATTACTTCGGCAAAACGCTATATGACAGTCTCCAGGTACCCATCGGACTGATATGCAATGCTATAGGAGGGTCGCCTACCGAAGCCTGGATAGACCGAAGCACCATAGAACACCAGATTCCGGGATTGCTGCACAACTGGCCGCACAACGACTATATACAAAAGTGGGTAGGCGAAAGGGCACTCACCAACATAAAAAACAGTCACAACAAACTACAAAGGCATCCATACGCCCCCTGCTACCTGTTTGAAACCGGCATACGCCCCCTTCAACAGTTCCCCATACGGGGAGTCATCTGGTATCAGGGCGAGTCCAACGCACACAACGTAAATGTACACCGGAAATTGTTCAAATGGTTGGTTGCAAGCTGGCGCTCCTATTGGGAGAAACCCGACATGCCATTCTATTATGTCCAACTCTCAAGTCTGAACCGCCCGTCCTGGACTTGGTTCCGCGACAGCCAGCGCCTGCTCATGCAAGAGATCCCCTACACCGGGATGGCCGTATCATCTGATAAAGGCGATTCTCTGGATGTACATCCGCGCGACAAGAAAGCCATAGGCGAAAGATTAGCCCGATGGGCCTTACACTGCGACTACGGATACAACCTGACACCGTCAGGTCCTTTGATCCGATCGGCCCGACTGGCCCGCTCTAACCAGGTAATCCTGGACTTCGATTACTCCCAAGGACTGCGCACATCCGACGGGAAGGCTCCCTCCTGCTTCGAAATCGCCGAAGTAGACGGCCTTTATCAGCCCGCCACGGCTACCATCCAAGGCAATCAGATTATTCTATGGTCTGAACAGATAAAGCACCCACGCTTCGTCCGCTATGGATGGCAACCCTTCACACGTGCCAATCTAATCAATGAAGAGGGACTACCGGCTTCTACTTTCCGGACAGAAATAAGCCGGTGACAAAGAAACATCCAACAAGCAGGCAGGAGGTTAATGCCCGTTCTGAAATGCATTACCTCCTGCCTGTTTTCTCATTTAATCGGTTCAATTTTCCCGATTAAAGATTTGATTTCCCGCTCAATACTTGCTCCACACCCGCGTTCCGGCATCCGACTTCTGCACATACACGCTGCAATAAGTGTTCTGGCTACCGGCTTCCTCATCGGAATACACATACTGGCCGTTTATCTTCAAAGACAGCACATGGGTCACCCAGCCATCACCTCCGACTCCGTCGTTGGTATACCCATACGACAAGTCAAACCGATCGAAAGAACCGTTGGAATAAACATAGAACGTATAAGTGTCCGTGCTTTGGCCTATCGGGAAATAACACTTGAAAAAAGGCATTCCGGCCTCATCCACGGCAATCTGGCAAGATGTCCACGTGCCCGAAGAATAATAGCCGTACTCATCCGGTTCCGGGATAGGAAGTTGCCCCTCCCGGTCTGCACAAGGCAATGGGAAAGTGGCCGGCAGCGTTTTATCTATCAGGCTGTTGCCTTCTGGATTGACATAATAGAAATGCACATCATTGGCCCGATAAGCATATCCGCCACCCGGCACCGAATGGTAATAAGGGTCGTACTCGTCACTGCATCCTCCAAGAGCCACCGCCCCGGCCAACAGCAAAAGCGTCGCTAAAAACTGACGTATTTTCATAGATGATATATTTTAATGAATATTCCCGTGATTTACAGCTACAAAGCTAATAAATTTTCTCCGTTCTTCCAAGCAGATAGCCCAAAAAGAAAAGGGAAGCAATCCTTTCGGACAACTTCCCTTACTTGCGTTGGGCTACCTGGATTCGAACCAGGAATGACAGGACCAGAATCTGTAGTGTTACCATTACACCATAGCCCAAACTTATGTCGCTTTGATTTTGCGGTTGCAAAGGTACGGAGTTTTTTGGAACCTGCAAATATTTTCGATATTTTTTTGACGCAATCACACTAAAAAATTCTTCCAAAGGATAAAACCGTGGCAAAAACGTCCCTTACACCATGCTGAAAACGACAAAAAAAGGAGAGTTGGCAGAAGAACGCAACCTTTGCAGCGACTCCAACCTCCAGACATTTTTCCTCCTATATAGGTTGAGCCGATTGCCTATACTTTCGGAGCGGACTGCACATACCTTGGCAATCCGCTCCTTACACCTTGGAAGCGGGCCTCTCATGCAAGGGTTTTCTCACTAATGATAAGTGCGTGTATTCCAGCAAGATGACACAACCCTCTCCCGGCAAAACCGGAATGCACAGCCAGCCCTGCCAGCGACACGCCACCTACCTGCCAAACGCAGGAACACCTGCCAGGACTTACGCCCAAGTCTCCTATTTTCAGATGCCAAACGGCAGGGCATACAACTAAAAAAAGCAAAAAATCAAAGTCTTTTGCCTTTTTTCGTGTTTCATACAGGAAATCGCCGTATCTTTGCCGATAGTTTTAATCAGATTTTAATATAGAATGAACGAAGCGCAAAAACTTATTCAGCAAATAACAGAAGGTATTCAAGATAAAAAAGGAAAAAACATTGTCATCGCCGATCTGACGAAAATAGAAGACACCATCTGCAATTATTTCGTCATCTGCCAAGGGAATTCCCCCAGCCAAGTCACCGCCATCGTTGAGTCAGTGAAAGACTTTGCCCGCAAAGGAGCCAACGTGAAGCCCTTTGCCATCGACGGCCTGCGCAATGCAGAATGGGTGGCCATGGATTATGCAGACGTGCTGGTGCACGTGTTCCTGCCCGAAGCCCGGAATTTCTACAACCTGGAGACCCTGTGGGCAGATGCCAAGTTAACCCAAATTCCAGACCTTGATTAAGTGTAATGTAAACGTATGGACAACAAAAACCCCAACAACCCTACCCCCAAGCCCAATAAGCCGAACATGCCCAAGTTCAACCTGAACTGGATGTTCTCCATCATAGCCATCATGCTGCTGTTTCTCTTCTTTACCGGAGACAAAGGACTGAACACCAAGGAAATCTCCTACGACGAGTTCCAGCAGTACGTAGAGAGCGGCTACATCAGCAAGGTCATCGGCTACGATGACAATTCGGTGGAGGCCTACATCAAGCCCCAGCACGTAAAGGATATTTTCCAGCAAGACTCCAACCGTGTGGGCAAGACTCCCATGGTAATCACCGAGGCTCCCTCACGCGAAAGTCTGGGCGACTTCCTGCAGAAGGAAAAAGATGAAGCCAGATTCGACGGCTCCATCAGCTACGAGAAGAAGCAGAACTACATCGGACTTATCCTCTGGCAGGTGCTGCCCCTCGCCTTCATCATAGGTTTCTTCTTCTTCATGTCACGGCGCTGGGCAAGCGGAAGCGGCATGGGAGGCGGAGGCATCTTCAATGTGGGCAAGTCGAAAGCCCAACTGTTTGAAAAAGGCTCGTCGGTCAAAGTAACCTTTAAGGATGTGGCAGGCCTGGCAGGCGCCAAACAGGAAGTGGAAGAAATCGTGGAGTTCCTGAAAGAGCCGCAGAAATATACCGACTTGGGCGGAAAGATTCCTAAAGGCGCTTTGCTGGTAGGCCCTCCGGGAACGGGTAAGACGCTGCTGGCAAAAGCTGTAGCAGGCGAAGCCAACGTGCCGTTCTTCTCGCTGGCCGGATCGGACTTCGTGGAGATGTTCGTAGGCGTGGGAGCCTCGCGTGTGCGCGACCTTTTCCGCCAGGCCAAAGAAAAAGCACCCTGCATCGTCTTTATTGATGAAATCGACGCCGTGGGACGTGCCCGCTCCAAAGCTGCCGCCATGGGCGGAAATGACGAGCGCGAGAACACGCTGAACCAACTGCTGACAGAGATGGACGGATTCGGTTCGAACAGCGGAGTCATCATTCTGGCTGCTACCAACCGTGTGGACGTGCTGGACAAGGCACTGCTGCGTGCCGGACGCTTCGACCGCCAGATACATGTAGACTTGCCCGACCTGAACGAGCGTAAGGAAATATTCGGCGTACATCTGCGCCCCATCAAGATAGACAATACAGTAGACATCGACTTGCTGGCACGACAGACGCCCGGTTTCTCGGGAGCCGACATCGCCAATGTCTGCAACGAAGCAGCCTTGATAGCAGCCCGCCACAGTAAGAAATTCGTGGGCAAACAGGACTTCCTGGAAGCTATCGACCGCATCGTAGGCGGACTGGAGAAGAAAACCAAGATTACTACCGAAGAAGAGCGCCGGGGCATTGCCACACACGAAGCCGGACATGCCGCCATCTCATGGCTGCTGGAATATGCCAACCCGCTCATCAAGGTCACTATCGTACCGCGCGGACGTGCCCTCGGCGCCGCCTGGTATCTGCCCGAAGAACGCCAGCTGACTACCAAAGAGCAAATGCTCGACGAAATGTGTGCAACCTTGGGCGGACGTGCGGCCGAGGAACTCTTCTTGGGCAGAATCTCGACGGGTGCCATGAACGACCTGGAGCGCGTGACCCAGCAAGCCTATAGCATGATTGCCTATTTCGGCATGAGCGACAAATTGCCCAACCTCTGCTACTACAGCAACAACGAATATTCTTTCAACCGTCCGTACAGCGAAAAGACCGCCGAACTGATTGACGAGGAAGTGAAGAGAATGGTGAACGAACAATATGAACGCGCCAAACAAATATTGTCTGAGCACAAAGAGGGACACCAGCAACTGGCCCAACTGCTGATTGACAAGGAGGTCATTTTTGCAGAAGACGTGGAACACATCTTCGGTCCACGCCCCTGGACTTCGCGTTCGGAAGAAATCATGGCTGCCGTACAAACCTCGAAGGAGATGAAAGAACTGGCAGAGAAAGAAGCACAGAAAGCCTCGCAAACCGAGCAGGACGTGGAAAAGCAAAAGGTCAAAGCTCTGCCCGGCACAGACGACAAGCAGGAGGCTGATGCTTCTCACGCTGGCGACGACAACAGCCGGACTGCCGGAAACACGGTAGAAGAGAAAGAGAAATAACAACCATAACAGAGAAAGAAATGGCCATGAAGAGTAATTTCATACAACGCACCGTCACGGGTATTCTGTTTGTCGTTGTACTGGTGGGATGCATTCTGTTCTCCCCCATCGCGTTCGCCACGCTGTTCACTCTGATTTGCGTACTGGCCGTCCGCGAGTTCGGTCATCTGATAAACCAAAGCGGACAAGTGACTGTCAACAAAAACATCACAGCCCTGGCGGGTGCTTATCTGTTTCTGGCCATGGCAGCATTCTGCACGCAGGCAACCGATGCGAAAGTTTTCTTGCCCTACGTGCTCCTGTTGCTCTATGTGATGATAACGGAATTGTATCTGAAGAGGCCGAACCCGCTGGGCAACTGGGCTTTCTCCATGCTAAGCCAGTTGTATATCGCTCTCCCCTTTGCCTTGCTCAATGTATTGGCCTTCCACAACGATGCGGCAGTAAGCAGCGTAGCCTACAATCCCATACTCCCGCTCTCTGTCTTTGTTTTTATTTGGCTGAGCGATACGGGAGCCTATTGTGTAGGTTCGCTTATTGGCAAGCATCGTCTGTTTGAGCGCATCTCGCCTAAGAAATCGTGGGAAGGCAGCATCGGTGGCGGCATTTTCTCTATCGCTTCATCGCTGGTATTCGCCCATTTCTTTCCGTTTCTCTCAGTGGCTGCCTGGATGGGACTTGCCTTGACTGTGGTCGTGTTTGGCACGTGGGGTGACCTTACAGAATCGCTGGTGAAACGTCAGTTGGGTATCAAAGATTCTGGTAACATCCTGCCGGGACATGGAGGCATGCTGGACCGCTTCGACAGTGCGCTGATGGCTATACCCGCCGCTGTAGTTTATCTGTACGCACTGACCGCCCTCTGAACAAAGCGTGCTGTACGGCACTAAGAAACTCTCTCTATCAAGATATAAATAAAGCAGATGACACCACTCAACGTAAAGATGGTGTCATCTGCATCTCTGAAAGGTTATCTATCTTACTCTTGCAAGGAAGTTCCTTCTTCCTGCACCACATGGAAAGTCAGTTCCTGTTCACCGCTTCCCTCCAAGTTGACTTTTAACTTGATGCCTTCGGCAGACGGGTCGTAGTTCAACTCATTCAAGCTATAAGACACCATGCTATAAGTACCAGGAGTTTCCACATCAGCCTGCGTATTGCAGCGGAGTTCCAAATGATAAAATCCGTCTTCGCCTACGGCAGGGGTAACGGTCTGCTTCAGGTCGTCTTTCACATAAATCAGACGTACATCGGTAGTGAAAGGCAGACGTTGGAGGAAAAACACGTTCAGATAGCCATTGGTGATAGTAATGCCATCTTCTGCGACAGGCACAACATCATTGGCAATAGTATCGACCTCTACCGTAGTCACGGTTTCCACATACTTGGTCAGCACGTTCTGGATTTCCAGGATTTTCACTGCATGGTCAAAGCCTCCATAGTTATCCCACAGCGGATTGAACACGGTAACCACCCGTTGCCCGTCTATGGGTATGTACCAGCCCATATCGGTATTGACAGGCCAGCAGGTACCCCACACGTCACAATCCAGATAGAATCCGGTACCGGACACAGCCCGTACGGTAGCCAACTGAGGTTCGGTGAAATCACCCATCGAATAACCATCGCCATCGTCACACGATTGGAAAGCGAGCGCTACAGCCAAGCACGCCATCATACATAAATAAGTTATCTTCTTCATAATCGTTGCATTTTTAAGACTGTTTACCAAGAAAACACACGAGCCGGTGATTTACTGCACCGGCTCGCAAAGGTTTAACATATTATTGCACAATCTGTATCAGAATGCAAGCTACGAGGAATGACCAGCCAGAAACTCCACCATAAGATGGGCGGCATGTGCCGATGCTCCCGGTTCTCCCAAGCGGAGGGCTACTTCATCGTATTCGTTTTGCTGTCTGTCGACATATTCCTGGTCGTACAACAAGCGTCGCAATTCACTTTCTATCCGTTTTACAGTCATCTTGTCGGCCACCAGTTCCGTTACCACTTCCCGGTTGGCTATCAGATTGACGAGCGACACAAACTTCACTTTCAGCAGCCATCGCTTCAGCAGACCGGTCAGTTTGGGCAGCGCAACATAATAACACACCACCTGCGGCACACGAAACAAAGCCGTCTCCAACGTTGCCGTGCCCGAGGTAACAAGAGCAGCCCGGGCATGAGAGAGCAAAGGATAAGTCTGCCCGAAAATCACCTTCACCGGTGCATTCCCTATATAATCCCGATAGAACTCTGGAGCTATCCCCGGAGCACCCGCCACCACCAGTTGCACGCCAGAGAAAGCAGAAGCAGCCTGAATCATATCCGGCAAGTTATCTTTGATTTCTTGCCGTCGGCTCCCAGCCAGCAGAGCCACAATAGGCAAGCTTCCCAATCCGTTGGCCGCAGTAAACTCCTCAAATGTTTCGGTATAAGAAGAGCGAAAAGCATACACCTCGTCTACCGTAGGATTACCGACATAGCAGATAGGATAACGGTGCTTGTTTTCGAAGAAATCTACCTCAAAAGGCAAGATAGAAAACAACTTGTCCACATCGCGGCGTATATTCTTGATGCGGTATTCTTTCCACGCCCAGATCTTAGGGGAAATGTAATAATAGACAGGAATACCGGTATGGGCATGCACATATTTGGCTATCTTCAGGTTGAAGCCCGGATAATCTACCAGTATCACCACGTCGGGATGCCACGCCGTGATGTCTTTTTTGCAGAACTCCAAGGCGGACAAAATAGTACGCAGATGTAGCAACACCGGGATAAAGCCCATATAGGCCAGTTCCCTATAATGCTTCACCTGAGTTCCTCCGACAGCCGCCATGAGATCGCCGCCAAAAAAGCGGAACTCCGCCTGCGGGTCTTCGCGTTTCAAGGCAGTCATGAGACGCGAGGCATGCAGGTCGGCAGAAGCTTCACCGACAATGAGGTAATACTTCATGACTTCAGAACCACGTTTTCAGTTCTTCCACCAAGCTGTAGGCTGTCATGTCTACCGTAGTGGGCGTAATGGCGATGTATCCATTGTCCAAAGCCCAGTGGTCGTTCTTCTCGTTTTCGGGGTCAGTATTCTCAAACTCACCCGTCAGCCAATAATACTGCGTGTCACCCCGGTGGGCAAAATGCTCCCACTCGTTGGTCCACTGTCCCAATGTCTGTTCGCACACTCTGACACCTTTCAGTTCCTTGGTATCAGGGATATTGATATTGAGGCAGGTCAAAGGAGGAAGCCCCTTGTCGAGCACCTTGCGCACAATGTCGCGGACATACTCGCCGGAAGGCTCGAAATCGGCATTGGGGTCGTGGCTGCAGATGGAGAAAGCGATAGAGGGAACCCCCTTCAGACAGCCTTCCAACACGACGCCCATCGTGCCCGAATAATGCACATTGACGGCCGAGTTGTCACCATGATTGATACCGCCCACCACTAAGTCGGGCTTACGGTCGAGCACGGCATGGAAAGCCAGCTTGACACAATCGGTCGGCGTACCGGAGCATTTATAGACAGTCAGCCCCACTTCTTTGCGGATGAGCTGATAATGAATAGGCTCTTTCACCGTGAGCGAGCACGAGGTGCCGGAACGGGAAGTGTCGGGAGCCATTACCACTATTTCGCCCAAGGGGCGGAGAAACTTAATCAGTTCGCTGATTCCCTTGGCTGTGATGCCGTCATCATTGGAAACCAGTATCAAAGGTCTTTGATTTTCCATCGTATTTTGTTTTATCAGTATTGGTGACGCAAAGATAAAGGTTTGAATCGGAAATAGGAAATATGAAAGCACGTTCTTTTACAAAAGGGGGAAGAGGAAAGATAGGAAAGGCCGTTAAACATGTAAAATATACATTACTTATTATACTTCTTACTTGTATTCGTGTAAAGTGTTGGCACTGAAGATAGCCCGGTTGTTCGGCAAACCGGTAGAAGAGATTTTCCAGTTGGAAGAAGGAGAATGAGCTACGCTCTCTCCCCTAAAACCATGCCTCCGCAAGACCAGGTTTCTGCCTGATGCCCGCGGAGGCATGATTATGTTTCAGCGTGCAATGGCCTCGTACACCTCACGCGCCACAGAGAGTGCATCGCCCTCAGCGTCGGAGGCATAGGCATTGTGTTGCAATGTCCACGGCTCTTCCAGGGCATAGAAGTCGATGGTACGGGGTTCGCCACCATCCAACTGGCGGGTCAGTTCGTCGAAATAAGTTTTCCAGCGCATATAGTAGAAATCGCGCAAAAGTCCGTTCCACTCCTTATGGGCATAGTCGCGCAACCCGCCGTCATCGGCTGTGACACGGTTGCCCCACGTAGTAATCTGCACACGGGCATTCCATTCGTACCGGTCTTTCTCGTCCGGCGTGTGCCCCAGCTTACGGGCGCTCTCTATCCATCTGCCCACTCTAAACTCTGTCCGTGTGGCCAACAGTTTGTCTTGCAGAAGAATCAAGTCGAGGAAACGGCGAGAAGCAGCAGCAAACAGTTCGCGGTCGCCTGCCTTGAAAGCGCTGACCACCACGGGATAGACCAAACGCCCCTTTTCGGCCACTGCCTGACGCACCACGTCCACCAGGTCATATTCAAAATGGTTGTTACCGCGGAAATCCTCAGCATGCTCCAGCAAGATACCTGCCGCATGGATGACGTCTGCCGGGTTGTAATAATCCGACATCTCCGACCACGACGATACCTGGTAGGCATGAAGCGAAGGACGGGCACAGAAGACCGACTCGTGCGTACCCTGCTGGGTAGACTGGTCCGGGCAAGCGTAGATGGTGTTGCTCAACAAAGTCCAAGCCTCGAGCACACGGGCATCGGCTTTGCCGTAGCGAGCCTTGAGATAACCCGCCAACCACTCGTCTTTGCCAAAAGGTTCGGCACGCCAAGGCAGCTCGCTCACCAGTTCATACATTACCGGATTGTTCTCGATACCCTCCATTGTCAGGCCTACCCCCCGAAGGGTGGAACCGAACGGACTGGCCTTGGCTTTGTAGAACTCGTCAATAACGTGTTTCATCTTGCCGTGCAGGCCCACGTTTCCACCATAATTCAGCAGCATGCAGTAGAGCCAGTCATGCCCGTCGAAGCCGTTCTTCCGATACCACGAAGACTCCGGGTCGCCCCATTGCGGACGGCTTTCCGAATACAGGTCGAGCACCAGCATATCGCCTTTGGGCACACTCTGTATCATCTGTGGACGCGGATTGGCTCCCCACGCCTGCACCACCCACGCCGCACGCGGATTGGCTTTCTTCATGGCCTGCCAGATGGCCTGTCCGGCGGCATCCAAATCGACACCGTCCACCCGTCCACCTTCGTGGAAAGGGTCCATGCTGTAAAAATCGGCCTTGCCGAAAAGCCGGGTCAGCTCTTTGTAGTATAAAGCAGCTATTTCCTGAAAATGAGGGTCAGTAGGCTGCAAAAACGCCGGACGGTTAAAGCCGTTCCACTTACCGGGGTCGGTGATGGCCCACCCCAGTTTCTGCCCGGCATCGTGCGGCAACATGCCCGAATAGCCAGGCAACACGGGACGCATCCCGTAGTCGCGCATTCGTTTCAGGATTTTCTTCTGCAACGCCACCCGGTCCTCATACCACCGGTCGCTATTGGGACCGCCCCAGCCTTCAAGGTTGTTCATCAGCCACCAGGCCTGAAAAGCCGGACCGGCCACAAAGGCATTCGCCTCGTCGCGGCTATATCCTAATCGGAGCAATACGTTTCGCCACACGGCATCCGTTCCCACCAGGGCCAACGGGACGTTGATACCGTGCAGGGCCATCCAGTCGATTTCCTGTTCCCAACGCTCCCAGTCCCAGAAGGCCATGCTGTAGGAGAAGGTGCAATAGTTGAGGTAGTAACGGTCTTTCAGGTTCGTCTCATGCCGTTCCCTATGTGCAACGGGCGGAAGCACATCGGGCAAAGCAGCCTTCATGCCATTCCACGACAGATGGATGCCTGCATAATACTTCAGGTACCAGTGGATGCCCGTAGCCAGACTGACGTAGCTGTTGCCGCGCACCACAACCTTATCGCCTGCCTGGTCCAACTCGAAGAAGTCGGTATCCGAGCGTTGCATCTCAATTTTAAACTTGTCCGACGCTCCCGGAGCAATGCGTTCCAGCAATCCGGTTATCGGCGATGCCTTTGCCAATCCCACAGTCAGACAGAAGGCACAAAACAGAAGAAATTTTCTCATACACTTGATATATTTACAGGTAAATAAGTAGTTTCATTTCAACAGGAAGCATGGCTGCGAGGCTCCGGTAAGTCCTTTCCTATCTCACAGATAATCAACCATCTGCTTCTTATCTATAACAAGCCGGATTCCAAGCGCCCGGCAGTCTGCTTCTCAGCGCCCGGCAGTCTTGCCCAAATAGCTATCCATGCCAAACGCCCAACCCAGATAACCGGCCGGTAACTGACGGCTGTCGCCCGAAGTCCTTGCAGATTCCACTTTTTCCACTATCTTTGCGACAGCTAACCATTTTCAGAATTATGGATATTTTTCTTATCATCGCAGGTGCCCTCTGCCTGCTGACAGGTCTGGCCGGCTGCATCCTTCCCATGCTGCCCGGTCCTCCGCTGGCATACGCCGGACTGTTGCTGCTCCACTTTACAGAAAAAGTACAGTTCAGCCTTACCCAACTGCTGGTATGGCTGGGCATTGTCATCGTCATCCAGGTGCTCGATTATTTCGTCCCCCTCTTGGGAGCCAAATACAGCGGCAGCAGCAAATGGGGCACACGGGGTTGCCTGATCGGCACCCTCATCGGACTGTTCTTTCTGCCCTGGGGCATCATCCTGGGTCCCTTTCTCGGCGCTTTCATAGGCGAGCTGTTGGGTGGACGAGAAACGCGCGAAGCCCTGAAGTCCGGCTTGGGCTCTGTATTGGGATTCTTGCTGGGCACGGTGGTGAAGTGCATCGTATGCGGCTACTTCATCTGGCAGTTTGCAGCAGCCCTGCTGCAATAACCTACTCACGCTCTATCAGCACCGTGGCATAGGCCGAAATGCCTTCTTCGCGCCCGGTAAATCCCAGTTTCTCCGTAGTGGTGGCCTTGATGGACACGTCGTCTTCATCAATGCCCATCACGGCAGCCAGGGTCTGCTTCATCAGAGGGATATGCGGATTCAGCTTCGGACGCTCGGCGCAGACGGTGGCATCGACATTGCCCACCGCATAGCCCTTGGCAGCAATCAGCTGCACGGTTTTCTTCAGCAGAATCTTACTGTCAATGTGTTCAAACTCACCGGCGGTATCAGGAAAGTGATAGCCAATGTCGCGCATATTGGCGGCTCCTAACAGTGCATCACAAATGGCATGGATAAGGACATCGGCGTCCGAATGTCCCAACAGTCCCAGGGGATGCTCCAAACGTATGCCTCCCAGCCACAATTCACGACCTTCCACCAGCCGGTGGACGTCGTAACCGAAACCTACACGTATCTTCATGGTTCTTATCGTATATAAAAATCCAACACTTCTTCTTCGCCCAAATATCCCTGCAAATGCTGTCCCACCGCCACCGGGCCTACTCCGGCGGGAGTTCCGGTAAAGAGCAGGTCGCCCATCTTCAGCGTCATGAAACGGCTGACATAGGACAGAATATCGTCCACCCGGAACAACATGTCGGCCGTACATCCCCGCTGAACCTCACGTCCATCAATATCCAGACGAAAATCCAACTGCTGCACATTGCCGCCCAACTGTTCCAAAGGAATGAATCGGCCGATAGCTGCGGAGTTGTCAAAACCTTTGGATAACTCCCACGGCAGACCGCCGGCACGGAAACGGTTCTGAAGGTCCCGTGCGGTAAAGTCAATGCCTACGGTCACAGCATCGTAATAACGGCTGGCAAAACGCGGGGCAATATGTTTGCCCAACCGGCAAATGCGTACCACTACCTCCGTTTCATACTGCACGTCGTCTGAAAAGTCCGGCAAGAAAAAAGGTTTCCCGTCTCTTAACAAAGCCGAATCGGGTTTCATAAAAATGACCGGTTCCGTACTGTGCGCCACATGCCCTAACTCCTGATTATGCAGGGCGTAATTCATTCCTACGGCTATGATTTTCATATCTCATTCATCGGTTTTACTGAATTTATCTATAAGGATGGGGACAAAGATACGTTTTTTCTACGGAGAACAGACTGTAGGCCGGAAGCTTAACATAAATTTCCTGTACAAATTTCTGCCAACTGCCGCGGACAGATAAAAGAAAAGACGTACTTTTGCAACCAATAACGTCCGGCGGGAAAAGGCCGGAACATGAAATGAGAAAACAAACTCAAGCACCATCTGTCATGGCAAAAAGCAATAAGAACAACGACTGGAAAGACCGCCTGAACGTGGTCTACTCCACCAACCCCGATTTCTGCTACGAAACAGAGAACGAAGAAGAAACAGTCACCCTGCCTCCCGCCCAACAGCGCCTGCGCGTACGCCTGGACCGGAAGAACCGGGGCGGCAAGACTGTAACACTCGTCACCGGATTCACCGGTACGGATGAAGACCTGAAAGAATTGGGCAAAATGCTGAAAAACAAATGTGGCACAGGCGGTTCTGCCAAGGATGGCGAAATCATCATTCAGGGAGAGCTTAAAGAGAAAGTAGCCGAACTGCTGCTGAAAGCTGGATATTCACAAACCAAGACCGCCGGATGATATGATAAAAAAGCTCTTCTGCCACAGCCTGCTGTGCCTGCTGACAGCCTTACTGCCAGCCATCGCACAAGCACAGATACAAGACGAAGTATTCCAACGCCCCTACTTGTTGTCGGCCGGAGACAGGCAATGCCTCAGACTGAACATAGATAACCTGAATTTCTTTCAGAACAACGAATTCAAAGGCAATGTAGACAAGGGATATACCTTGCCGGGACTTTGGCTGCAACCACGGGTGTCTTACCAACCCCTCGCCAACCTAAGACTGGAAGCCGGTGTACACCTGCTCTACTACAGCGGAGCCAAACACTACCCTTCGGGCGGATACCAAGGACTGCCCTACTGGCAGGACGCCAATGAGAGTAACGGGAAAGGACTCCACGCCCGACCTTTCTTCCGGGCACAACTCAGCGGATTCGACAACAAACTGAACCTGGTATTGGGCAACCTCTACGGAGGTGCCAACCACCGGCTGATTGAACCTCTGTACAACCCGGAACTGAATCTCAGTGCCGACCCGGAAAGCGGACTCCAGGTGCTGTTCAACCTGCCCTGTTTTGATTTGGATGCTTGGATAGACTGGCAGAACTTTATTTTCCGACAAGACAACCAGCAGGAACAGTTCACGCTGGCACTCTCTTCGCGCATCAAGTTCAAGGACAATGGCTGGTACATCCCCGTCCAACTGGTTGCCCAGCATTGGGGAGGAGAAATACAACAAGGACAATACCACGGCATATCCAGCCTGCTGAATGCTGCCACAGGTATCGGCTATAACCGGACATTGAACCGCCCCATACTGAAACGCTTCTGGGCAAACGCCCACATCCTCTGCTACAAACAGTTGTCCGGCTCTCACATGCCCTTCGAAAACGGCTATGGACTTCATGCCACGGCGGGCGCCAGCCTGAAAGGATTCTGTCTGCAAGGCGGCTACCTCTATGCCAATAAGTTCATCACCCTGCTTGGCTCACCTTATTTCGGTACCATCAGTGCAGATACGGAAAATACGCTATATCCTCAATCACAAATGGTCTATGAGAAGGCAGAATACACGCACAGTTTCGGCAACGTGTGTTCCGTAGGCATCAACGTAACCCTTTACCACCGACTTTCAGGCCAAGGCACCGATGCATCCGGACAAACATTCACAACCCGGACCTCTACCAGCGTACTGGCAGGAATCTACCTGCGCACCAGTTTCTCTGTACTGCTGGCACGCCTCAGCGGGAAACAACAATAAAAAAGGGTTGTGCCGGTCAGGAAAAGTCACGTAGCTTCAGATAAAACTAAGGTTTAGCGCGCTAAACCTTCATGTTAGCGAGCTAAACCTTTATGTGAGGAATGCTTATTGTGAGGAATCTCAAGATTACCTAATTTTTCCTTCTCACTTATGGTAAGCGTTTCCTCATCATTAAGTTCGCCACAGCCCCTATACCTACCGAAGCAAGAATGTCACCAGCACCCCCTTATGATCTGAAGGCCACACACCCAACGGGGTCAGAAAGACATCGGAAGTGTGTTCTTCTACCCGCTCACCACGCACAATGGAACGGGAAGGTCCTACAACCTTGGCCGATAAAGGCTGTATGGCAACTCCAGCGTAATAAATAAAGTCAATACGGTCACGCTCGTCGGCTTCCGGAGCCCAAGCTAACTTGTCTACCGGCACACGGTCGTTGTCTGAAGGAAAAGTAAAGCCCGGATGGGTTACAGGATTCGGATAAATCACCCGATAGGCATCCTTATATCCGGCGTTCTGCAACAGGCTGGAACAGTCCCAGTTGACTACTACGCCACGATGGTCCCACAAGTGACGCGTGTCTTCCTGCCAGTCCAAATGGGAGGGTTCATTGAAGTCACCGCCCAGAAGCACTGCAGCAAAGCGCTCACGGTCTTCTTTCGCCTTCTGCACAAAAAGCCGGATAAGTTCCTCCCGATAAGCAAGCCTGTTGGCCTGCAACACCGAATCGGCATCTGTCACCGGAGTATCCATCTTTTTCCACGTAGCCCCATCATAACCGCGGGGTAAGTAGCAGGCGTAATTCTTGTAATCCAAATGGGCGGAATAGACAGCTACCTTGCGGTTGCCTACCTGCAACAAAGCCCGCAACAGCGAACCGCTGCCTTCTCCCTTATCCGTGGCACGCACATCTTCCTGCTCCAAAATCGGATACCTGGAAAGAATGCCCACGTCCAACGGACTGTATTCACCATAATAGACCACACCTTTCTGCCGCAATGCCTCTATCAGACGAGGCACAAAAGGCACTCCCTCGTAGTTGCGCACCTCGCTAAGAAAGGCTACATCCGCCTCCGCATGTATAATCTCGTCCACAATGGCTTGAAAACCGCCCTCTACCTGCGTACCTTCATGCCAGATATTCAGCTGCAACACTTTCAGAGTATCTGTTTCAGCCCTCACTACAACAGTCCAGCCAGACAGCAGGACTGCCAGCAAGATAATCGCTATTTTCTTTTGTTTCCACCACATAAGTATTCTTTTTCTTTCAAAAAGAAAAGGTGTACAAGAACCCGACCTCTGTCTTTCGTTCGACAAAAGCCGTAGCCGCCTGCGCACCCTTCCTCCACTTTTATCTATCTGCTATTTTATTCCTTCACAATCCACATCAACTGATTGATGTCGTCCGAACCTCCGAACTGGCGCTGCACGGCCTCCTCAATATTGGCTTTATTGTAGTCATATTCATCCTGAGGATACATCCAGCGCATCGGGATTTTATCCGGAGCAAACACATTCCGGTTGCTCTCCGGATTAATCGGGAACTCCGGACACCCCGTGCGACGATAGTCGTAGTACGTCAGATAAGGAATCTGCATAAACCCGGCTAAGTATTTCTGCTCCATGATTTTATACAAGTCATGGTCGAAATCTTTCGTCAGTTGAATCTTCGGATTATCCAGCGTAGCTGCTATTACCTCGTCTGTAATTTGACGGTTGTGGTGATAATTGGCGTTGTCCGGTGTATTATCTGCCGCAAAGCGCATGCTTGCCTCGATGCCAGCTTTGTAATACTCAGATGGATCGCCCTGAATCCAGCCACGCAGAGCAGCCTCAGCCAGGTTAAAACAAAGTTCGGCATAACCGATAGTAATAAATGGTTCACCGGCGGGATTTCCGGCATCGGTGTAACGGTCATTCAAGATGGAAAAATCACGCGAGTTAGCCTTAGCCATGATATTTTCGAAGGGATCGGAGGGATCTGTGCCCACATAAGCATCCCAACTGTCAGCCGATATGCCCTCTTCTGTACGTTTGTCAGAAGGACGCGCATAATAGAACAAGCGGTAGTCTTCATATTCCTTCAACACATCGACAACGGTAGTAGACACCATAGCATATTGCTTGTAGCTTTGCAATGTCTCATTAAAGGGATAAAGCTGTCCTTCTTTGCTGGAAAATTCCAACTGCAAGTTGTCATCGTTGGAACGGAGCAAATCGCGTCCGGCCACTTCTGCATATTTGGCTTTCACATTCAAATCAGGATCATCCTCTTTCATGGAAAGCATACTCAACACACGTAATTCAAAGGTGTTGCACACCCGGTCCCAATGTGCCGAGTTGCCATCCAACACGGGGTCTCCGGCAAAAGAAGCCCCATCGGCCTCGACAAAGTACTGATGAGCCTGATCCAAGTCGCGGAGCAGGAACCGAAAGACATCTTTCTGTGTATTATAAGGCACAGTCAGGTATTCCGGCCCTTCGGCCCCCATCAATATATTTTCGTAAGGAATATCGCCCACACTGATGGTCAGATTGAAAAGCCTGTAGGCTTTCAGGAAAAGAGCCAGTCCTTTGTAAGCGCTCACAATCTTCTGGTCCTGATAAGTCTCGACAGCCAATTCTTCCATCGCAGTATAGTTGCGTAACGTGGGATAAATGCCGAAGCCGTCCCGACCAAAATTATTGTATTGTGTACTCTCTTCCAACAGTTCATACCAGGCCATGTGCTTGGTAGTAAGCATATGCTGGATAAAGCTTTTGTTTGAATTAGGACGGACAATGCCCATGATGGCATTGGTAGCCAGAAGGGCAGGCGTCACCTGAGTCATACCGTCCGGATTAGTATTGATGTCATCGAAATTGGCCGTACAGGCACTCAATAGCATACTACCTGCCAACAGTCCAGCCGCAATTGTATATAATTTCATAATCCTTATCATTAAAACATTCTTAAATCAAAAATCAGCCTTCACACTGAAACCCATATAACGGATAGAAGGTGAAGAAAGAGCATCCGTCACGTATTCGGGGTCGCTAAAACGGAATTCCTTAGACCACATCAGCAGATTCTGTCCGGTAAACCCAATAGACAATCCTTCGGTGCCAAGTTTCTGACAGACAGATTTCGGCAAGGCATAACTAATAGAAATGTCACGCAATTTAATATACGTCTTGTCGAAGTAATTCTGACGACGACGGTTTCCACCAGAAGCATAAGGATTGGTCTTCATCATATAGTTCTGGTAAGATACCACGATATCGTTCGGAGCAAACACACGGTTATCGCTAAGGACATTGCCATCGGCATCCCACTGTGCCTCACCCGAGACGAGCTTCACACCCGGACCGACAAAAGTCTGGTTGCCATTCACCGCTTCTTCATAACGATACATATTGTCGCTGTCGATGTGCGCGCCGGAATTCCACATCGCTTGACTGATCATATCATAACCGATGCCCCCCACACTTCCATCAATGCCTATATTTACAGTAAAGCCTTTCCAACTGAATGTCGTATTCAGTCCCCATGTCCAGTCCGGCGAAGAATAACCAATCACACTGGTAAAGGGATTCACTAAAGGCAAGCCATCTGCTCCGTGAATAATATTGCCTTCCGAGTCACGTTGATAGTCGGCAATAGCCACCCAATCCCAGCGTTCACCTTCAGCTACCCAAGGCTTCTGTGTAGAATACAGCGGATCTATCTTGTGGTAAACATAACGGTCGCGTGCCCAGTTAAACTGTGCAGTCCAGTTCATGTCTTTATTCTTGATAATATCTCCCGTAACAGTGATCTCATGTCCTCTGCGCATCTGTTCTTCGTCCATGTTAACCTGAGTGCCCGTGTATCCCGAAGGATTGCTCAGTGTGGCAGTACGCGTATTATTGAACTTCAAAGTATTATAATATGTATAGTCTACACGTAAACGATTGTCCAGCACGTGAATGGCCGTACCTATTTCATAAGAACGAGTTTGCGAAGGGCTCAACAGAGAATTTCGCAAAGTAGACGACACACTGGCACCGGACATCTGGTCCCACACGTCCTTGCTAATACTGTAATACTCATTGATAGCATAAACACCCATGTCATGCTTCGTAGTGGTCCAGGAACCTCTCAATTTCCAGAAAGATATTTCTTTAGGCAAACGAAACAACTCAGACAACACCAGACTGCCAGATACAGCCGGATAGAAATAAGAACGGGTCTCTGCTGGCAAGGTAGAGGACCAGTCATTACGTCCGGTCACCTCCACGAAAAACAAGCTTTTATACGCAGCTCCCACCTTACCGTAAACCGAATTCACCTGCTTGCTGCTGTATGATTTAGATGTCTCGGCCGGGTCGACAGAGGCATTCAGCGAATAATAGCCCGGCACAAGCAAGCCGCCAGCGGTATGTGAAGACAGGTTATCGCTCTGCCAATAATAGATGGTCCCTCCGATGAAACCGTCTACACTGAAATCGCCAAATGTTTTCTCAGCCGTCAATATCAGATCGTTGTTCGTGCTGAAACCGGAAGAGCGGCTTACGCCATAGTATCCCTTCATGTCGCCCGTGCCGGCCCGCGAACCGATAGGCACTTTCGACTCGCTCTTCGAGGTGTACATATCCACGCCCGAACGGAACGAGAGCTTCAGCCACGGCAGAAAATCATAAGATGCGCTGGCAAAGGCATTAACTACATCATACGTATTGGAGTCGGTCACCTCATTGGCCACATACCAAGGGTTCTCGTACCAATTGCCACGATCCCACCAGTGCGATTCCTGGTCTTTCACCTTCCAGTAATTCTTATAGTCACGGATATCATATTCTGCACCGGACCACACCAATATCTGATAAAGATAGCTCTTACCTCCATCATAAGCCGGATTACTCATATTAGGATAAAAACGTCGGTTGTAGGTAATGCCTCCTTCAGCATTGAACTTACCGAATTTCATGTTGCCCGACACAGTGTAATTAATTTTATTCAGACGCTCGTTGGGGAACTGACCCTTGTTGAAGACATGCGTCAATGAAGTACGAAAGCTGCCGTGTTCGCCCTTGTAAGCCACATTCACGTTGCTGTTCGTTATCAGACTCAACTGCTGGAAATTCTTCAGGTTGTCTTTTCCGCGTGAAGTCAGCGGTGTCATTTCCCGCTCACCGGTAAACGGATTATACTGCATCGCTTCCAAACCGGCATCCAGTTTGGCTCCCCACACGTAACTGGCGTTGTCGTTATATTGCCCGTTGATGCCGGAACTGTATGATTTCTGAACTTCCGGCTTGCGCAAATAGCCGGCATTGAACATGGTGTTGTTGCTCACGCTGATTTCCAGTCCTTCCTTTTGGCCACGCTTCGTAGTGACCATGATAGCTCCCGAACCACCGCGTGCACCATACAAAGCCGATGCCGTGGCACCTTTCAGCACGTCAATACTTTCCACGTCTTCGGGAGCGATGTCGTTCAATGAAATATTGGCATAAGGCACACCGTCTATCACAATCAAAGGCGATTCGCCACGCAGACTAATGGAAGGACTTTGGTTGAACTCCGTGCTGTTACTAATATTCAGACCAGCCACCTTACCGGTCAGGCTCGTGGCGATGTTCACCGGCTTTACAGCAGTCAGTTTCTCACTGCTCACCTTCTGTACCGAATAGCCCAACGCTTTCTCTTCGCGCTTGATACCCAAAGCGGTGACAACCACTTCGCCCAATAACTCCGTGTTTTCCTCCAAAACAAGATTGAAAGATGAGCGGCTACCAATCTTCACTTCCAGAGAAACATAGCCGACGTAAGAGACATAGAGGATATCCTTATCGGTCACACCTGGCAAAGAGAACTTGCCGTCCATATCGGTGATGACACCTTTACCACTTTCGCCTTTCAATGACACACTGGCACCAATCAGCGGAATGCCACTGGCATCTGTCACAACGCCGCTCACCGTTCTTTTGCGACTGTCTGCATTCGGACGAGAGGCGGTCTGCGCTTGTCGTATAATCACCTGTTTGCCGTTAATGCGGTATTCAAGTCCTGTACCGGCAAACATCTGGTCCAGGATTTCTTGTACGGACTTATTGCGTACATCCACATTCACCTCGCGGTTTAAATCTACGTTGGTTTCCCAAATAAAGACAAAATCGCTGTTGCTTTCCACATATTCCACCACCTTTTTCAGCGGCTGGCCGTGTAAGGCAATCGTAAAGAGTTTGTTTTCGGCATACGTGGTAGCGGCAACTACCGTAGCTGGAAGAACAAACGTTAAAAAGAAGGCAAAACTGATACTTTTTGTGAAATAAAGCACCCGTTTGCCCATAATGGCATTATTTTTCATATATTTGTTTGTTTATTCTTGGTTATAAGACATAGTATAAACGTTTTTCAGCGAGCCAGATGGTACGGCAATACCATTTGGCTTTTTTATTTTACACTCTAAATTTCTATTTTTCAGCTTTTAGCACATGGTCATTGTTGATGTTTCATAGGCATTGCATTTTTAATGGTTAGACATATTAATTTACGGTCTCAATATTGAATTCTTTCTCGCTCACACATTGATAACTCAAAGACAAAGACAGACAGATGCTTTCTACCACTTCGCGTACGTCTGCAGCCAAGTTCAGCTTCCCGCTTAGCAAGCGCTCTGTCGTCTCGCTGTCCACATGAATCCGACAACCATAGAAGCGTTCCAACTGACGGAAAATAGTTCCCACTGGTTTGCCTCTAACCAATAGGAAATTGTCTTTCCAGCTGATATACTCAGCCACGTCGACCTCATCCACGCGGAAGCCCTGCCCGTCTTTCACAAATCGCTCGCTGGGTTTCAACAAGACCCGGTTCCCCGTGTCGCCACCCATGTTCACTTCTACACTGCCCCGAGCCAGCACCACCGAAGCGTCTTCTGCATCGCGATAAGCCTGCACATTAAAGCCGGTGCCCAGCACACGTATGTCCATGCCGTTGGTTTTCACCACAAACGGCATCTCCGCATTAGGAGCCACTTCCAAGTAGGCCTCTCCTTCCAAGAGCACTTCACGCTTCTTTCCTTCGAATGTACGAGGGTAAATCAGTTTGGAACCGGCATTGACGCAAATCCGTGTTCCATCAGACAAAGTCACATCGGCATGCGTACCATAAGGAACAAGCAAGCGGTTCAAGGCCTGCCCGTCCTCATCGTCAACGGTTTCGTCTGCCAACTGCAAGCGATCAACAGTTACCGCTCCCTCATCGTTATAAGACACGGTAGCATCATCATTCAGGATGAAATCGCGTGAACCTGTATTCAACACAATTTTATCCGTCCACATACTGTCGGACATCTGACTCAAAAGCGAAGAATCCAATCCGACAGTCGATGCAGGTTGCCTCTGCTGCGTCCACCAATAAGCTCCCCACAATATGGCCACCACAGCCGCTACAGATGCCACAGACAACCAAAGCCGGCGAGAAAGCATAGGACGCAACGTACTCCCGGCTTCTACCTGACGCATCACTTCCTCAAAGGAATCGGCAATCTCAGCAGCACCGACCTCGTCATTCTCGCGGATGCGGTCAATAAAACGTCCGGCAACCTCATTCAGCTCATGCTTCCGGTCCACTTGTCTCTTATGACTATCTTTATTGTTCTCCATTTCAGTTCTGGTTCTATAGGAGAAACGGACAATCCAGCCAAAGGTACTCATCAAATCACTGCATTTATAATTCTTTCACATTTACGATACATCCTATTGCTCTGCCAGATGAAAAGAGCAATGCTGGAATTCAGCTGTCCGGAAGGCGACCAATGTAAATATTTTCCCACATAGACCAACTCATGTGCTGACCTACATAAGGCAACCGTACTCCAGAAGCAGGCTTCAAACCCCTAAAAAGTCGGCTTCAAACAGCCAAGAAACACACTGCTAAGGCACAAGAGGCATACTTCTCATACATTTTTGGAAAAAACTGTCTATCAAACAAATAAGAAATTTAAGAACTGCAATTTATTGGGAAAGTACAAAAACCTCAAAATCAATCAGTCAGGCCACAGGAAAACGCCAATTACACATCAGGAAAGACACAGCAGATATTCTATGCTAAACCAACTTATACCCAATAGAATAATCCGCATTTTTCTACGCTCGTATATTGCCTTCCCAAGGTAACGAAGAAGCCGGTTACAACATCAGCTCCTTCAGGCGGCTAACCGTACGGAACAGCAGGTTCTTGCTGGACTGCACACTGATGGACAAAAGCGTGGCAATTTCACGATGTGACAAATTTTTCACATAAAACAAATAGAGTATTTCACGTTGCCTACCCGACAGCCCCACCACTGCCTGCCCCAACTTACGCTCACGTGATAATGTCTCATCGTCTTTATCGAACAAACGGTCAATATCTTCTAACTCGAAACAGAAAAAGTCGGCACATGTTTCCACGTCTTCTGTCTGCCTCATCGCAGCAAAAGCATCCATCAATTTATGGCGAAACGCGCAAAGCAAATAAAACCGCACGTTGTCTGTGGGATGAAGATGCTGATGGTTGGATATCAGTTTGACAAAAAGCTCCTGAATGACATCCCGCACGAACTCTTCGTCGCGCGTCATCCGCATACCGTAAGACTTCAGCAGCGGATAAAAGCGACGATATACCTCACCAAAAGCCTCTCTCTCACCATCAAGAAACGACTTCCAGAGTGCCACATCATCCATATTTGTCAACCTGTTTTTCATTGGAAGTCCAAAGGTACAACAAAACAACGTTCAAAAGAAATTTAAAACGGCAATATTTCAAAAGTCACAAAAATGTAACATTCCTATCCAGGGGGAATATGCAGGCCTCTTCCCTCCTTCAAAAAGAAAAAGGGCACACCGAGATTCCGATGTACCCTCACCTTTCTATATTTTCAGATAGACTGACTGTCTGCGCTGTTTACTCAGCACGCAGTGTATAACGCTTGAAATCGAGCACAGTCAGTTCCTTATCTTGCGCCTTCAGATAGTCAGCAATCGTCATCTTGGCATCCTGGATGTATTCCTGGTTCAACAGGCAGTTCTCCTTGTAGAATTTAGCCATACGTCCCTTGGCGATGTTCTCAATCATCTGGGCAGGCAGGTTGGCAGCCTTCTCGGCAGCAACCTTCTCTTTCAGGTCGCGAATCTCCTGAGCCTGTGCTTCAGTGATGTTGCCTTTCATAATGCCTTCGTTCAGATGCTCTTCGTTTTCAGCGATGTAGAGGTTGAAACCGGCTTTCTTCAGAGCAGCCTCCACAGCCTTCTGAATCTGCTCGGCCTTCGTCTTTTCAACTGCCACCTGGAGTTCATTGTTCTTCACATCCTCGGGCACACCGGCTTCGTTCACAGCAATCGGGTTCATGGCAGCTACCTGCATGGCAACCTCATGACCAATCTTATCGTCAACTGCCTTGTTCAGCAGTACCATTGTGCAAAGGAAGTTCTTGTTCTGGTGATTATATACGGAGATAGCGGGACCTTCTACAGTCTGGTAGCCGTCCAGTTCCATCTTTTCGCCCGTGATGCCGCTACGGTCGGTTACTGCTTCAGCCACCGTCATATCGCCCAGTTTAAGCGCCTTCACTTCGTCCAGCGTCTTACACTTGTTGGCCACGGCAGCATCCAGAATATCCTGAGCAAGTTTTACGAAATCAGCGTTCTGAGCCACAAAGTCAGTTTCGCACTTCAAGGCAATCATTGCACCGAAACCATCTACAGCCTTCGCCAGCACACAACCTTCGGAAGCTTCACGGTCCGAACGCTTAGCAGCCACGGCCTGTCCCTTCTCACGGATAATTTTAATTGCTTGGTCGAAATCGCCTTCTGCTTGAGTCAGGGCGTTCTTACAGTCCATCATACCAGCACCCGTCATTTTGCGGAGCTTGGTTATATCAGCCATTGTTACAGCCATATTCGTCTTCTTTTAAAAGGGTTATTAAAAAAATAAAAGTAGTTAGCAGCGCGTAAGACAAGTAGTAAGTAGAGATTACGGCGACATGAGTCCCCCTCCTACCAGGCTACTGACTACTGACTACTAACTACTTTCAGTTATATTTAAGCTTCTTCGTCTTCTTTGATGAAAGCAGCAGCTTTTTGAGCATTGATTGCGTCTTCATCCGACTTGTCTAAGCGAGCCTTAGAAACACGCTTGCGGCCTTTGTTGGCAGCGACAGCCTCACCGGCAGCTTCCATATCCACTTTTTCTGCCTTACGTTCTTCCAGACCTTCCTGCATAGCAGCGCAGCAAGCATCAAGAATCACCTCAACAGATTTCGTGGCATCATCGTTGGCCGGAATCACAAAATCTACATTCGACGGATCAGAGTTTGTATCCACAATACCGAATACGGGAATACCCAAACGATTAGCCTCGCGAACAGCAATGTTCTCCTTCATCACGTCCACTACAAACAGCGCAGACGGCAGACGAGTCAGGTCAGCAATAGAACCGAGGTTCTTGTCCAACTTGGCACGCTGACGGGAAATCTGCAGGATTTCACGCTTAGAGAGGTTAGAATATGTACCATCGTTCATCAGTTTGTCGATGGTTGCCATTTTCTTCACAGCCTTGCGGATTGTGGGGAAGTTGGTCAACATACCGCCCGGCCAGCGCTCGATTACATAAGGCATATTTACAGAGGCAGCCTTATCAGCCACCACTTGCTTGGCTTGTTTCTTAGTAGCAACAAACAGGACTTTCTTTCCTGATTTAGCGATTTGCTTCAAAGCTTCAGCAGCTTCGTCAATTTTGGCAACCGTCTTATTGAGGTCGATGATATGTATACCGTTGCGCTCCATGAAGATGTAAGGAGCCATTGCAGGATTCCATTTTCTCTTCAAGTGACCGAAGTGGCAACCTGCTTCCAACAGAGTATCAAAATTTGTTCTTGACATAGTCTTTTGTTTCTTTTAATTCGTTTACTTTCTTTTTTGTTTTTCTTCTAAACCAACTGCCGGGTAGCCTTTCCGCTGGGGAAAAGAGTCCCAGTAGTTTAGATACTAAACGCTGTTCAGTTGACGCAGTTATCAGTTGACTTGTCAACAAGGAGAATCTTGTTAACTTGCTAACCTGTCCACGTGTTAACTTAAGTAACTGATTAACGTTTACTGAACTGGAATCTGCGACGTGCTTTGGGACGACCCGGTTTCTTACGTTCAACAGCACGCGGGTCACGCGTCATGAATCCTTCGGCACGCAAAGCGGGCTTGTCCTCCGGATTGATTTTTACCAATGCGCGGGCAATAGCCAAACGCAAAGCCTGTGACTGTCCGGTAAAGCCTCCCCCGCAGAGGTTGACTTTAATGTCATATTTCTCGGCAACGCCCAATTTGTTCAGCGGCTGCTTCACTACATACTGGAGGATGCTGGAGGGAAAGTATTCTGTCAAGTCTCTCTTGTTTATCGTAATCTTGCCGGTACCTTCGCTGACATAAACACGCGCAATGGCGCTTTTACGTCTACCTAATGCATTTACTACTTCCATTATCTATCAATTAAGTGCGTTAATATCAATCATTTTAGGGTTTTGAGCCTGATGTTTGTGCTCACTGCCGGCATACACATACATATTACCCAGCAGTTTAGCACCCAACTTATTCTTCGGCAGCATACCTTTCACTACTTTTCTCAGCAGTTTGTCTTCGCCGTTGGGTTTTGCCATCAAGCGGGCAGGAGTCATTTCACGCTGACCACCGGGATAACCCGTATAAGACAGGTAGACTTTGTCCGTCCACTTATTTCCAGTCATTTTCACTTTGTCGGCATTGATAATGATAACGTTATCGCCGCAATCTACGTGAGGAGTAAAGTTCGGTTTGTACTTTCCTCTCAACAGTTTCGCAACTTTAGCAGCCAGACGACCCAATACCTGGTCCGTGGCATCTACGATGACCCATTCTTTCGTCACCGTAGCCTTGTTGGCAGAAATGGTCTTGTAACTTAAAGTATCCACTCTTGAAATGTTTTTTTAAATTGTTACTACTAAAAAAATATCACCGCAAGCAACGGGGTTGGACAATTCCCGTTAACTTACTATGAATTAATCGCTTATACTTATATGATAATAATCGGCTTGCAAAGGTACTGATTTTCTTACAAACAACAAACGTTTTACGTTTTTTTTTGAGCAGCACAGCCTGTTGCACACCAAGCTGATACACAAGGAGAAAAAGGTTTGTTATCCTACGAAGCCGACAAACAAACAAAACAAAAGAGTGAATGCCACAAATCCTGCCCACCCAAGAAAGGCAGACAGCATCTGTGACATCCACACTCAACGGAGCTGTTCCAGGCCCCGGGTTTTAGAAATCGGCATTGCGCGGTGTGCGCGGGAAAGGAATCACATCGCGTATGTTGGCCATGCCAGTCACGAACAACAGCAAGCGCTCAAAGCCCAGACCAAATCCGGCATGCGGACAAGTGCCATACTTGCGTGTATCCAGATACCACCACATATCTTTCATAGGAATATGCAATTCCTGGATGCGTGCCATCAACTTGTCGTAACTTTCCTCACGGACACTGCCGCCAATGATTTCGCCAATCTGCGGGAACAGCACATCAGTACCCTGCACGGTCTTGCCATCTTCATTTTGCTTCATGTAGAAAGCCTTGATTTCCTTCGGATAGTCTATCATGATGACCGGCTTGCGGAAATGTTCTTCCACCAGATAACGCTCATGCTCACTGGCAAGGTCGCAACCCCAGTAAACGGGGAATTCAAACTTACGGCCATTAGCCACGGCTTCCTCCAGAATCTTGATGCCTTCGGTATAGGGCAAGCGCACGAATTCTGTATCCACCACGCCCTGCAAGCGTTCAATCAGCCCCTTGTCTACCATCTTATTGAGGAATTGCAGGTCGTCCTGGCAGTTATCCAAAGCCCAGCGCACACAATACTTAATGAATTCCTCTTCCAAATCCATCAACTCGTGCAAGTCGGCAAAAGCGACTTCCGGCTCGACCATCCAGAATTCTGCCAAGTGGCGCGGTGTATTGGAATTCTCGGCACGGAATGTCGGCCCAAAGGTATAGATGGCCCCCAAAGCCGTAGCAGCCAATTCGCCTTCCAGCTGGCCCGACACAGTCAGGCTGGCCTGCTTGCCAAAGAAGTCATCGTCATAGATTATGGAACCGTTTTCGTCTTTCTTCAAGTCATAAAGGTTCATCGTTGTCACCTGGAACATCTGTCCAGCGCCTTCACAGTCCGAGGCCGTGATGATGGGCGTATGGAAATAGAAGAACCCTTTCTCGTGGAAGAACTTATGGATAGCAATAGCCATATTATGGCGGATGCGGAATACAGCTCCAAACGTATTGGTGCGGGGACGCAGGTGAGCCACTTCACGCAGAAATTCCATGGAATGTCCTTTCTTCTGCAACGGATAAGTATTGTCGCAGGCACCCAACAGTTCAATCTCGCGGGCCTGAATCTCCACCTTCTGTCCGGATCCGACCGATTCGGTCAGCACACCGTTCACGCTCAGACAAGCGCCCGTAGTGATGTCTTTCAGCAAGGCTTCGTCAAAAATTGCCACATCCACCACAATCTGCACATTATTGATGGTAGAGCCGTCGTTCAAGGCAATAAAGCCAACTTGCTTGCTACCGCGACGGGTACGTACCCAGCCCTTTACATTGACCATCGTCCCAAAGTCATCGCGCTTCAGGAGATCGCCTATTTTTGTTCTGTTTATCTTTTCCATTGTTGTCTATACATATTTATATATGTCATTCAAACGACCCCATGCGCAGGAAGTTCACCTCCTGTTCTGTGAGGAAACGCCATTCGCCCCGGCGCAAGCCTTTCTTGGTCAGTCCGGCAAAATACACGCGGTCCAGCTTCACCACCTTATAGCCCAGCGATTCGAAAATGCGTCGCACGATGCGGTTCTTGCCCGAGTGGATTTCGATGCCGACATCATTCTTCTTGGCCTCATCCGTATAGCTGATGGCATCGGCGCGGATTTCACCATCGTCCAATTCAATGCCGGCGGCGATTTTCTCCATATCACCTTTCGTCAGGTTCTTATCCAGACGCACGTGATAAATCTTCTTCTTCAGATACTTGGGATGTGTCAGCTTGGATGCCAAGTCGCCATCGTTGGTCAGGAGCAATACACCGGTAGTATTGCGGTCCAGGCGTCCCACAGGATAGATACGTTCCGGGCAAGCTCCCTTCACCAAGTCCATCACCGTGCGGCGGGCCTGCGGGTCATCCGAGGTAGTCACCGTGTCCTTCGGTTTGTTGAGCAAGATATAAATCTTACGCTCGATGCTAACGAGTTGGTCGTGGAATTTCACCTCGTCTCCCCGTTTGATTTTCGTGCCCAATTCCGTGATTACCTGTCCATTCACCGATACCACGCCTGCCGTGATGAACTCATCGGCTTCACGGCGCGAGCATACACCGGCATTGGCCAGGAATTTGTTCAGACGAATGGGTTCGTTGGGGTCAACAAACTGCTCCTTATACTCTATCTGTTTCTTCTTATTATATTTGGCATTGGGGTCGTAACCGGCAGGACGGCGGCGGGGTGCATTCCCATAAGACGGCCGGCCACCATTGTTCGCATTGAAACGCGGACGCCCCTGGTTGTTGCCGTAAGAACGCTGCGGATGCTCGCCATAGCTGTCATTATTATAACTGTTATAACGCGGACGCAAAGAGCGGTCTGCATTACCATACGCCGGCCGTTCGCTGTTATACGAACGCTGCGGACGCTCGTTGCCGTTGTCTGCATTCGGATTAAAGCGCGGACGGTAAGAGCGCTGTTCATTGCCGTAAGGACGCTGTTGCGGACGATACGGACGTTGCGGACGCTCATTCCCGTTTTCGCTATTGGGATTGAAGCGCGGACGGTAAGGGCGATCGCTGTTGAAGGAACGGTCGCTGTTGTAAGAGCGGTCATTGTTGTAAGAACGCTCGTTGTTGTAAGAACGGTCATTGGTATAGACCCGCTGCGGGCGGTCGCCCCCATTATCGGCATTCGGATTAAAACGCGGACGATAAGAACGGTCACTGCTGTAAGCTCTCTGCGGGCGTCCGCCATTTTCATTGATAAAACGCGGACGGTACGGACGCGAGCCGCCGTCCCGGTTGTAAGATGCACGCGCAGAACCATTTTCGTTATTCGACTGATTTTCCTCACGTTCGGCGCCCGAGTTCTCTGCTGCAGAAGAAGCATCGCGCCAAGTTTCGTTGTCTGTAGTCATTGTCTTATTCAGATAAAATTAAACCATCGGCCTCACGGCCCTGTAGAATTGTAATTTGAAAAATTAAAGCTTAAGTTTATTTCTGTCATCCCGAGCCTTATGCCCCCGTCACGTCACTTCCTGAAAAGTCCCAGTCCGTCCCGTTCGAAGAGCAGAGGGGGATTCCGGGAAACAGTTCCCGACAGCCCCCTTTTCCGCTCCAGGCTGATATGTCTATCTTCAAAATCATGTTAAGATTCAAATTCCCGTATAATTGTGCGGTGTGATGGCGCGCAATTCGTTTTTCACCTCCTCGCTCACCTGCAGACCTCCGATAAAATCTCTGATGGAAGCCTCCGTGATATGTTGGTTGGTGCGCGTCAACGCCTTCAGCGCCTCGTAGGGATGCGGGTACCCCTCCCGTCTCAGAATAGTCTGGACAGCTTCGGCCACCACGCTCCAGCAATTATCCAAATCGCTGTAGATAGCCTGTTCATTCAGCAACAGCTTGCGCAGTCCCTTCAGCGAGCTCTGGATGGCAATCATGATGTGCCCCAAAGGCACGCCCACGTTACGCAGCACCGTCGAGTCGGTCAGGTCCCGCTGCAGGCGCGACACGGGAAGCTTTGCAGACAGATGTTCCAGCAAGGCATTGGCCACTCCCAGATTGCCCTCGGCGTTTTCAAAGTCGATGGGATTCACCTTATGCGGCATGGCACTCGACCCCACCTCGCCGGTCTTGATTTTCTGCTTGAAGTATTCCATCGAGATATACTGCCAGAAGTCGCGGTTCATGTCTATCATAATGGTATTGATACGCTTCAGAGCGTCGAACACGGCTGCCAGGTTGTCATAATTGGAAATCTGGGTGGTATACTCCTCGCGCTCCAGGCCCAGTTTTTCAGCCACAAACTTGTTGCCGAATGCCTTCCAGTCATACGCCGGATAAGCCACGTGATGTGCGTTGTAGTTGCCCGTGGCGCCTCCGAACTTAGCGGTAACGGGGCAAGCCTTCAGCGTAGCGAGCTGGCGTTTCAGGCGGTAAGAGAACACATAGATTTCCTTGCCCAGACGGGTAGGCGAAGCGGGCTGTCCGTGGGTCTTGGCCAGCATCGGAATATCGGCCCACTCGGTGGCATAGGTATCCAACTGGGCTATCAGTTCTTCCAACTGCGGGTAGTACACTTCCTCCAAGGCTTCCTTGAGAGAAAGGGGCACTGAAGTGTTGTTTATGTCCTGCGATGTCAGGCCGAAATGGATAAACTCCTTGTAAGGTTCCATTCCTCCTATCTTGTCAAACTGTTCTTTCAGGAAATACTCTACGGCTTTCACGTCATGGTTAGTGACACCCTCTATCTCTTTGATGCGGGCTGCATCGGCTTCCGAGAAGTTGCGGTATATGTTTCTCAGGGTTTCAAACACACCCCGGTCCACTGTCGTCAGTTGGGGCAGGGGCAATTCACACAGCGCGATGAAATATTCCACCTCCACGCGCACCCGGTATCTCATCAGGGCAAATTCAGAAAAATAGGCGGCCAAGACATCCGTCTTCCCCCTATATCGACCGTCAATCGGAGAAATTGCGGTTAATACATCCAATTCCATACGTCGTATTTATGATGATAATTATCAAGGCGCAAAAATACGTTTTTTTTCCGACCTACAGAAGAAGTTTGCTTTTAAAAATTATGAACGAAATGATTCTATTTCTAAAAACCGGCAGAAGCCCGTCCACCGCCTCAATCGTCATCTTCCTGTTAAACAACACATTACCGCAAACAGCAGCCGCATTCCGCTGCCAAGCCCTTAGAAAGCCGTTGCCAAGGCTTTGGAACGCCGCTGCCAAGCGCGTAGGAATCTGTTGCAGAAAGCAACGGCTGCGACCGGCCGGAATGCAGCAGGTCTGTTCTGCCTCCGAAACAGAGAAATAAAAAGGTCAGGCTGACCGGGACAGCCCGTGCCCGGGTCTCCGTGCCGGCTGCCGGCAGCAGTGTTTCAGGAAAAATCTGAGAGCAGCGAAGCTTTTTATCGGATTTTGTATGGATAAGTTTCAAAAAAGCCGTATATTTGCACGCAATAAATTCCTAAAGTACATATTCTATGTCATTTATTGCAGATAAAGTAGTTATGGACGGGCTCACATACGACGACGTACTGCTGATACCCGCTTATTCCGAAGTCCTTCCCAAGACTGTCGACCTGACAACCAAGTTCTCACGCAACATTGAGTTGAAAATTCCTTTCGTAACGGCTGCCATGGATACCGTCACTGAAGCCAAAATGGCCATCGCCATTGCCCGCGAAGGCGGCATCGGCGTTATCCACAAAAACATGTCCATTGAGGAGCAGGCCCGCCAGGTGGCCATCGTGAAACGTGCCGAAAACGGTATGATTTACGACCCCGTCACCATCAAGCGGGGGTCTACGGTGTCCGACGCTCTGGCACTGATGGCGGAATATAAGATTGGCGGCATTCCCGTGGTGGATGACGAACGTCACCTGGTGGGCATCGTAACCAACCGTGACCTGCGTTTCGAGCGCGACCTGAACAAGCACATCGACGAGGTGATGACCAAGGACAATATCGTTACGACCAACCAGACAACCGACCTGGAGGCTGCCGCACACATTCTGCAGGAGCATAAGATAGAAAAGCTGCCCGTAGTCGACAAAGACAACCGACTGGTAGGCCTTATTACTTATAAAGACATCACGAAAGCCAAAGACAAGCCCATGGCCTGCAAAGACAGCAAGGGCCGTCTGCGCGTAGCTGCCGGCGTAGGTGTCACCAACGACACGCTGGAGCGTATGCGGGCCTTGGTGGAGGCCGGTGCCGACGCCATCGTGATTGATACCGCCCACGGACATTCCAAGTTCGTCATCGAAAAGCTGAAAGAAGCCAAGCAGGCCTTCCCACAGGTGGATATCGTAGTGGGCAACGTGGCTACCGGTGCAGCTGCCCTGGCACTGGTAGAAGCCGGAGCGGATGCCGTAAAGGTAGGTATCGGTCCGGGCTCCATCTGCACCACACGTGTCATCGCCGGTGTGGGCGTGCCCCAGCTGACAGCCGTATATGACGTGGCCAAAGCGCTGGAAGGCACGGGCGTACCCCTGATTGCCGACGGCGGATTGCGCTATTCGGGCGATGTGGTAAAGGCACTGGCCGCAGGCGGATACAGCGTGATGATTGGTTCGCTGGTGGCCGGTACCGAAGAATCGCCGGGCGATACCATCATCTTCAACGGACGTAAGTTCAAGTCTTACCGTGGCATGGGTTCGCTGGAAGCGATGGAAAACGGCTCAAAGGATCGCTACTTCCAGAGCGGCACCACCGATGTAAAGAAGTTGGTCCCCGAAGGCATCACGGCACGCGTGCCCTACAAAGGCACCCTCTACGAGGTTATCTTCCAACTGGTAGGCGGTTTGCGCTCGGGCATGGGATATTGCGGAGCTGCCAATATCGAGAAACTGCACGATGCCAAATTCACACGTATCACCAATGCCGGTGTGCGCGAAAGCCATCCGCACGATGTGGCTATCACCAGCGAGGCTCCCAACTACAGCCGCCCGGAATAAGACATGATTTTTCCTGAATAACCACGGCCGCGCCGGGAGGGGAAAGCCGGTTTGCCCCCTCCGGCACGGCTATTCGTTTCATAATAGTCCGATGCGAAACATAATAAGACATCTTTTGGGCCTGCTGGCTTGTCTATGCCCCATGCTCGCACTGTCTGCCAAAGATGACCCGGTACTGATGCGTATCGGAGGACATGAAGTGCCGCTCTCTGAGTTTGAATACGCTTGCCGCCGTACTCTCCGGACATCTACCGCCGACCCGGTCCCGCTCAAAGAGTTGGCTAGGTCGTATGCAGACTTCCAACTGAAAGTACAGGCAGCCCGCCGGGCAGGCTTAGATACACTGCCAGACTTCCACCATAGACTGGAAACCTATCGCGCCCGACTGTCTCTGACTTACCTGACCGATTCTGCTACCTTGGACCGTGCCTTGCACCGACGCTACAGCCGACTGGCAGCACGGGGACCGCGCGTACAGGTAAGGCAAATATTCTGCCGCCTGTCGCAAAACGCAACGGGAGAATCCTTACGGGAAGCAACTGCCCGAATGGACTCTATTTATAAGGCTCTCTGCCAGGCTGGTCCCGATTCTTTCGACAGCTTCGTGGAGCGTTATTCCGACGATAAGGCTGTACGATGGCTGTTGCGCCTGGACGAAACTGCGGAGTTCGAAGACAGCGTATGGGCTATGAAACCCGGCACCTTTTCGCGCCCGTTCTTTACTCCGCGCGGACTGCATATTGTCAAACTGCTCCAACAACAGGCCGTTCCACCTTTCGAGGCGATGCGCGACTCGCTGTTGCAGGCCTGCCCGGAATGTTTGGAGGAAGCTGCCCGCAAGCAGGCTTCCCTCCTGAGTGCTACGCGCCAGACTGCACTGACCGACAAGCAAGTGCGCGAAGTATTGGCTACCGAATGCGCCCGGCTGGAATACCGGGAGGCTGATTTCCGTCTGGCCGTACAGGCATACGCCGACTCGCTGCTGGCATTGGCTGCCACTAAGCGCGAGATACCGGCACACCCCGACTCAACCACCCTGCAGCATTATTTTGGCCGACACCACGACCGGTACGACTGGGATATGCCCCGCTATCGGGGCATCGTATTGCTCTGCTCGTCACGCCGGGTGGCCAAACGTGCCCGCAAGATGCTGAAACACTTGCCGGCACAAGACTGGCTCGATGCTATCCGACTGCTGCTCAACAAGGAAGACACCCTGGTGCTGGCACACCAAGGAACATTTGCACCCGGACAAGATGCCTGGGTAGACGAGCATATCTTCAAGCAGGGCAAGGCTCCCGAAAGACCCGGATATGAGCATGTGGTGCTGTTGGGACGCAAACTGAAAGGACCGGAAAACTACCGGGAAGTGGAGCAGACTGTGGTGAGCGACTGGCAGATTGCCAGCGAATCACGTTGGTTGTCTGCCCTACGCAACGCCAATAAGGTTGAAATAAACCAAGAGGTTTTAAAAACCGTTAATTATCACAGAAACAAGCGATGAAAGCCGTATCTTCGTGGCTTGTAAGTAAGAAGAAATGCAAGTGCCGATGCGAATAACCGGAATAGGACTATGTCTGAGTCTGTGCCTCTGTGCAGCATGCAGCCATACACCCGACCATCAGGGCAAAACCCCGTTGGTAGAGACAAAGGGGCGTTTCCTTTATCGGGAAGACCTGCAGGCTGCTCTTCCTGCAGGCTTGACGACGGACGACAGCCTATTGTTTGCTGACCGTTACGTGCGCCGTTGGATAGAAGAAACTCTGCTCTACGAGAAGGCCAAGGAGAACATACCCGACAATGCCGCTATCGAACGACAGGTAGAGAACTATCGCCGCACGCTGATTCTGCATACCTACCGCCAGGCACTTATTCACCAGAAACTTGCCGACAATGTCGGCGAAGAGGAAGTGGAAGCTTACTACCATAGCCATGCCGGATTGTTCAGAGTAGAGAGTCCCCTTGTCAAAGGGCTGTTCATCAAAGTACCGCTCAAAGCTCCCCAACTTTCTGAAGTACGCAGATGGTACAAATCAGACAGTCACGAAGCTGTGGAACATCTGGAGAAATACAGCCTGCGCAATGCCGTGAAGTATGAGTATTTCTACGACAAATGGCGGCCGGTTTCTGAAGTGTTCGCCTGGATGCCCCGGCAAGAAGGGATAGCAGCCGAAAACAGACTGCAGGGTAACAGACACATTGAACTGCAGGACACTGCTTTTCACTACTTCCTGCATATCACCGACTATCGCGCGGCAGGCGAAGAAGAACCTTATGAAATAGCTCGTGTCCGTGCCCGCGAACTGCTGCTCAACGAACGACAGGCGGCTTTTCTGAAACAGGCCGACGAAGATTTATACCGGGAAGCAATAGAAAACGATGAAGTGAAGTATTACCAATAAAAGTAAGATAAAGAAGAATATAGGAAATGAATAGGAACCTGAAGACAACTCTTTTATTCGTCTTGCTGCTCTGTTTGGGCACAACCGTCCGGGCACAAGACAACGTAGTGGACGAAGTGGTCTGGATCGTAGGCGACGAAGCCATCATGAAATCCGAAGTTGAAGAAGCTCGCCTGAGCGCCCTTTATCAGGGACGGCGGTTCGAAGCTGACGCTTATTGCGTCCTCCCCGAAGAAATCGCCGTACAAAAACTCTTTCTCCACCAGGCCGAACTGGACAGTATTGAAGTACCCGAAAGCCAGGTCATACAAGAAGTGGATTTCCAAACAAACCAGTACATTGCCAACATCGGTTCGCGCGAAAAGATGGAAGAGTATTTCAACAAGACTTCCAGCGAAATCCGCGAAACCTTGCGCGAGAATATACGCGATGGACTCAGGGTGCAGGAAATGCAAAGGAAACTGGTCGAAAATATCAAAATCACTCCTGCTGAGGTACGCCGCTACTTCCAGGATCTTCCACCTGACAGCATTCCTTACGTGCCCACTCAAGTAGAAGTGCAAATCATTACACAGCAACCTAAGGTGCCCATTGAGGAAATAGAAGCCGTTAAGACCCGCCTGCGCGAATTTACCGACCGTATCAACAAAGGCGAAACCAGCTTTTCCACCTTGGCCAGAATGTATTCCGAAGACCGGGCCTCGGCTATAAGCGGCGGTGAACTGCCTTTTTACGGACGAGGCCAGTTAGACCCTGCTTTTGCCAATGTAGCATTCAATCTTCAATCGCCCGACAAAATCTCCAAAATCGTAGAGTCGGAAATGGGTTTCCACATCATCCAGCTGATAGAAAAACGTGGTGACCGCATCCGTGTACGCCACATTCTGCTGAAACCCCACGTACCCGACTCGGCTTTGGTGGCAGGCATGGCCCGTCTCGACTCTATAGCCGACGACATCCGCAACGAAAAGTTCAAGTTCGAAGAAGCCGCTTCTGTGCTGTCTGACGACAAGGATACACGCAAGAACCACGGCTTACTTCCTAACCCCCGCAACAACACCTCGCGCTTTGAAATGCAGGACTTACCGCCAGAGATAGCCAAGGTAGTAGACAAGATGGAGGTAGGCGAAATATCCAAAGCATTCACCATGATTCCGCAGAGTACCGGTAAGGAGGTATGCGTTATCGTCAAACTGAAAAGCCGTACCAATGGACATAAAGCGACCATTGCCGAAGACTACCAACGGCTGAAAAACATCGTGCTGGAGAAACGTCAGGCCGAAGTGCTGGATAAATGGATACGCGAAAAACAAAAAACGACCTATGTCCGCATCAAGGAAAGCTGGCGCCATAACTGCAACTTCAAATACCCCGGATGGATTAAGGAGTAAAAAGTAGAGATTAAAAGAGCCGCAGACAGTCATCGCCAACTGACCTTTTACGAAAGAAAGCTAAAACGGCTTTCTCAACCAAGGGCAGTATAGCAGCGGAACGGTCTGAACAACTCTTTCTTAATCAGGAAAACGCTTATGCAGAAGAATAAAACGAGAAGTAAATGGTCTCTCAGGCACAGATTCCTCACAGTGGGGATTCTGTGCCTGTTTGGCTTTGCCTGGATGGGAGCGCAGGAACCGCAGCATCCCCAATCCGGTCAACCGCAAGAAAAGAAAAAGACCCGAGTAGACCTGCTTTACGCAGACTCGACTGTGGCCGATAAAGAATTCCGACCGGACGTGCAGGTCCTTTTGGGCAACGTACAGCTAAAGCATGACAGCATGTATATGTGGTGTGACAGCGCACTCATCTTTGAAAAAATAAACTCGGTAGAGGCTTTCGGCAATGTACGGATGGAACAAGGAGATACTCTATTCATTTATGGAGACTACCTTTACTACGACGGCATGTCGCAACTGGCTATGCTGCGCGAACATGTGCGCATGATTAACCGGGACACGGAGCTGACAACCGACAGCCTCAACTATGACCGCATACTCAACTTGGGCTATTACTTCGAAGGGGGCACGCTGGCCGACTCTGTAAATGTACTGACTTCCTGGTGGGGAGAATATAGTCCTGCCACTAAACTGGCCGTGTTCAACGAAGACGTAAAGTTGGTAAACCCGCGCTTCGTGCTTACATCGGACACCCTAAAGTACAGCACCTTGACTAAGATTGCAACCATCTTGGGACCGTCGGACATCGTGAACGACAACAACCACATCTACTCCGAACGGGGCTTCTACAACACCACTACCGAACAGGCCGAACTGCTCGACCGCTCCGTACTGACCAACCAAGGGCGCAAACTGACAGGCGACAGCCTCTACTACGACCGCCAGAAGGGTTACGGAGAAGCCTTCGACAACGTACAGCTCAATGATACCGTCAACCGTAACATGCTGACCGGAAACTACTGCTTCTACAACGAGCTGACCGATTGTGCCATAGCCACAGACCGGGCCGTAGCCATAGATTACAGCCAGGGAGACAGTCTTTATATGCATGCCGATACATTAAGACTGGTTACATTCAACCTCAATACGGATTCTGTCTACCGGGAAACCCGCGCTTACTATAAGGTACGTGCCTACCGCACCGACGTACAGGCCGTATGCGACTCTATGGTGTACAGCACAATCGACTCCTGCCTGACGATGTATCGCGACCCCATTCTCTGGAACGGCAACCAGCAACTGCTGGGCGAAGAAATCAAAGTCTACATGAACGACAGCACCATAGACTGGGCACACATCATCAATCAGGCCTTAGCCATAGAACAGATGGACAGCGTGCACTACAACCAAGTGTCCGGCAAAGAGATGATGGCCTATTTCGACCACGGCGAAATGCGCAGGGTGGAAGTCAACGGGAATGTGCTGGTGATTTATTATCCCATCGACGACAAAGACTCTACCATGATAGGAATGGACTATACCGAAGGGGGCTTCCTGCGAATGCTGCTGAAAGACCGGAAGATGGAACGAGGCTCTTTTATCGGCAAAGCCACAGGCACGATGTATCCCATGGACCAGATTCCACCCGATAAGTCACGCCTGCCCTCCTTCGTGTGGTTTGACTATGTGCGCCCGCTCAACAAGGAAGACATCTTCAACTGGCGAGGCAAACGCTCGGACCAGCGGCTGAAGAAAAGCGACCGCGGACCGGTTGTCTCTCCCCGTGAGATGCACATAGAACGGGCCAAAAAATAGCGGACACTATGGACATCAGAGCACTTCTGGGGCTGCGCAGGCCACGCGGCTATCACCACACCTACATCTATGTGGATGAACGCCGCGAGCAACTGGAACAAAGGAAAGAGGCTATCCGCCGCGAATTAGGACTGGCAAAGCCATCGCCTCCCCGCCCAGAAGACATCCGCGGCAAGTTTGTAGAAGCCACCACCCACCTCCGACGGAGCAAACAGAAAGGCCGGCACCCCACTCACATAGCCGTGCTGCTGTTTTTCATAGGACTGCTGTCGTGGCTATGGTATGCCTTGGCAAACGGAAAGCTGTAAACAAAACGTGCAAATCAATAACAAGAACATTCAGAAAGGAAAGTTACATACTATGAGCGATATTATTCATTTGCTGCCCGATGCAGTAGCCAACCAGATTGCGGCCGGCGAGGTCATACAACGGCCCGCGTCCGTCATCAAGGAACTGGTGGAAAACGCCATCGATGCGGAAGCACACGAGGTACACGTACTGGTGACCGATGCGGGAAAAACCAGCATCCAAGTCATCGACGACGGGAAAGGAATGTCAGAAACTGATGCCCGCTTATCGTTTGAAAGGCATGCCACTTCAAAAATCCGCCAGGCATCCGACCTTTTTGCGCTGCACACCATGGGGTTCCGGGGAGAAGCACTGGCCTCCATCGCCGCCGTGGCAGAAGTAGAACTGAAAACACGCCTGGCTGGCAAGGAACTGGGAACACGCCTGGTACTGGCAGGTTCGAAAGTAGAGCTTCAGGAGACCGTGACCTGCCCCCAAGGGAGCAATTTCCTGGTAAAAAACCTGTTCTTCAACGTTCCGGCCCGGCGCAAGTTTCTGAAAGCCAACAGCACCGAACTGAGCAACATCTTGGCCGAATTCGAACGCATCGCCTTAGTACACCCGGAGGTGGCATTCTATCTTTACAGCAACGATACCGAAGTATTCAATCTGCCCGTCATGCCCCTGCGCCAGCGCATCATGTCGGTGTTTGGCAAAAAGATGAACCAACAGTTGCTCAGTGTAGAAGTAGAAACCAGCCTGGTGAAAATATCCGGATTCATCGCCAAACCTGAAACCGCCCGCAAAAAGGGAGCACACCAGTACTTCTTTGTCAACGGGCGCTACATGCGGCATCCTTACTTCCACAAAGCCGTAATGGACGCCTATGAACAACTCATCCCCGCAGGCGAGCAGATTTCTTATTTTATCTACTTCGATGTAGACCCTGCCAACATCGATGTTAACATCCACCCCACCAAAACAGAAATCAAATTTGAAAACGAGCAGGCCATCTGGCAGATTCTATCCGCAGCCGTCAAGGAATCTTTGGGCAAATTCAGCGCCATTCCTTCCATCGACTTTGACACAGAAGACATGCCGGACATGCCCGCCTACGAGCAGACCGATACTGCCGCCCCGCCCAAGGTGCACTACAATACAGACTTTAACCCGTTCCAAGCCTCAGCCCCCACCCACAGTGAAACTTCCCAGCCGGGCTATGCGCGCCGCGCGTCAAACGATTGGGAAGCGCTCTATGCAGGGGTGTCGCGCGCCAGCAAAATGAACGAACCGGACGACGACCTGCTTCCCGACGAAGAAGAAGTCATCCCGCCCCTGCCGACAGAGGAACCCGTAGTGGAAAAAGGTGCCCAGCACTTCCAGCTCAAAGGCCGCTTTATCCTGACGTCTGTCAAATCGGGGCTGATGCTCATCGACCAGCACAGGGCTCACGTTCGGGTGCTTTTCGACCGCTACATGGAGCAGATTCGTACCCGCAACGGGGTGTCACAAGGCGTGCTCTTCCCGGAAGTCGTAGAATTGCCCCCTTCGGAAGCCACCGTACTCGAAAGCCTGACCGATGACCTCACGGCCGTAGGATTCGACCTGACCCCATTGGGCGGCGGCAGCTATGCAGTGAACGGTGTCCCCGCCGGCATAGAAGGCCTCAGCCCGGTGGAACTGATACGCAACATGGTGCATACGGCTATGGAGAAAGGAGGCAATGTGCGCGAAGAAGTACAAACGATACTTGCTCTCACCTTAGCCCGCTCGGCCGCAATTGTCTACGGACAGGTGCTCAGCGAAGAGGAAATGGCCAATCTGGTAGACAGTCTCTTTGCCTGCCCCACCCCCGGATATACACCGGATGGCAAAACTGTACTCATCACCGTGAAGGAAGAAGATATAGAGCGGCGTTTTGCCTGACGGAACCCAAGCTCGCGCCTATTCATATCCTACTGACGACCAGCATTCTACGTTCTAACATATAACGTCCCTGCTGCTTATAGCCTGGAAGCCCGCTTCTTATATACAAGAAGTATGCTTCCCAGAGCTTATGTCCACAACCAGCCGCCCAGACGTTCGGACATGCGGTATAGGGAGCTTCCCCCTTTCCCCTTCCCCCATCAAAAAAGCCATACTTGAACACGCGTCCAAGTATGGCTTTTTGAAATCAGGCTCTACCAATAAGAGCCTCTTGTCCTGACCGGTTGACCAGGCTCCGGGCCTCAAAGCAGCAGGCTGCATCAGGCCTGAAGCCCCGCTACTGAAAGCTGTTTTAATTCGCCATATCCGAGATAAACTTGATGCGCACCAGACGCACCTCCTCTTCCGTAAAGTCCTCGCCCAGTTCTTCCAGCGCTTCCTCTATGTCATCCGTAGTCGATTCTTTGAAATAATCATAGATGTCAAGCATGTGGTCCTCGTCCATAATGTCTTCCAGGAAATAGTCGATATTCAGCTTTGTTCCGGAGTAGACAATGGCCTCGATTTCATCCAGCAGTTCGTCGAACTCGATGCCTTTGGACATGGCTATATCGTCTAACGCAACTTTTCGGTCAATAGCCTGGATGATGGAAACCTTCAGCTTCGACTTGTTAGCCACTGTACGCACACGAAGGTCTTCGGGACGTTCAATCTCGTTCTCCTCACAATGCCGCTTAATCAGTTTACAGAATTCTTCACCATAGCGTTTGGCCTTGCCGGCACCCACGCCCGGAATATTCTGCAATTCCTCCAAAGTAATGGGATAAATGGTAGCCATCGCCTCAAGCGAAGGATCTTGGAAGATGACATAAGGCGGCACTTCCAGTTGCTTGGACAACTTCTTGCGCAAGTCTTTCAGCATCGAGAAAAGTGCCGGGTCAACCGCACAGGCTCCACTTCCTCTCATCGGTGCTTCCTCTTCCACTTCTTCAAAATCAATGTCTTCGGTTATTTTGAAAGACTTAGGCGATTTCAGGAACTTTCGTCCTGCTTCCGTCACCTTGAGCAAGCCATAGTTTTCTACTTCCTTACTCAGGTAACCCGCAATAAGAGCTTGACGGATAACAGAATTCCACGTACGGTCTTCTTCGCCCATGCCCGAACCAAAGACTTCCAAATCTTCATGACGATGAGCCAATACCTCGGTGGTTTCCCGCCCTTGTATGACATCTATAATATAATCTGCTTTGAAATTTTCTTTTACCGCGAGTATAACCTCAATAACGGTACACAATAAGTCTTGAGCTTCCACTTGTTTCTTGGGATTTAAACAATTGTCACAATTTCCACAATTATCTTCTGTATATTCCTCACCGAAGTAATGCAGGAGCGTCTTGCGGCGACACACAGAAGATTCGGCATAAGCAGCAGTTTCCAGCAGAAGCTGCTTTCCTATTTCCTGCTCTGCCACAGGTTTTCCTTGCATGAACTTCTCCAGTTTCTGCAGGTCTTTATTCGAATAGAATGTAATGCACAGCCCTTCGCCCCCGTCTCTCCCGGCACGACCTGTTTCCTGATAATAGCCTTCCAGACTTTTGGGCATATCATAGTGGATGACAAAACGCACATCCGGCTTGTCTATCCCCATACCGAAAGCAATGGTAGCTACTATCACATCAATACGTTCCATCAAGAAATCATCCTGGTTCTGGGTACGGGTAGCCGAATCCATACCAGCATGATACGGACGGGCATTGATACCATTGGCCTGCAATATTTCTGCCAGTTCTTCTACCTTCTTACGGCTGAGACAATAAATGATGCCAGACTTTTCCGAGTTAGCCTTGATAAACTTAATGATATCCTTGTCTACGTTATTAGTCTTGGCACGTACTTCGTAATAAAGATTGGGACGGTTGAATGACGACTTGAATACCTTGGCATCAACCATGCCCAAGTTCTTCTGGATATCGTGCTGTACCTTAGGAGTAGCAGTAGCAGTAAGAGCTATCAGCGGAGCTTTCCCTATTTCGTTGATAATAGGTCGGATGCGTCTGTATTCCGGGCGGAAATCATGTCCCCACTCCGAGATACAATGCGCTTCGTCTACGGCATAAAAAGAAATTTTCACTGCCCGGAGAAACTCTACGTTCTCCTCCTTTGTCAATGATTCGGGAGCTACATAGAGCAGTTTGGTCTTGCCGTTCACGATATCGGACTTCACTTGCTCGATAGCACTCTTATTAAGAGAAGAATTAATAAAATGCGCAATACCGTCTTCTTCGCTGTAGTTGCGCATGGCATCGACCTGATTCTTCATCAAGGCAATCAACGGTGAAATGACAATGGCCGTCCCCTCCATCAACAATGAAGGCAACTGGTAACATAGAGATTTTCCACCGCCGGTAGGCATCAATACAAAAGTATCATTGCCCGCCAACAGATTCTCGATTATTGCCTGTTGATTTCCTTTAAACGTATCAAACCCGAAGTATTTCTTCAGCTGGTCTGTCAAGTTTATATTCTTCCCTGTCATATTCTAAGGTTGTTTATAGGGTTAATTAATAACGCGGCTCGCCGACAAGGAATTGTCAGAGCCTAACAAAGTTATAAACAACTTCTCAATATTCAAAAAAAAATAGCCGAATATTTTTGCAAGAATCTCCGAGCAGGCTTTACTGCTGCGCATTATCTATTGATTTTAAGCATTTTGTAGTCTGGCCACATTTGCTTTTTCCAATTGCTGTCTGGCGTAATCCAATGTCACTACAAAAGTATCTTTCTGTTCGGAAGGGATTTCGAACATGGCATCCATCATAATTGTCTCCACGATAGAGCGCAGTCCGCGTGCTCCCAATTTGTATTCGATGGCCTTATCAACCACATACTCATAGACAGCATCCTCAAAAGCCAGCTTCACCCCATCCATCTCGAACAGCTTGACATATTGCTTAATAATGGAGTTCTTGGGTTCGGTGAGGATGGCCCGCAGAGCAGTGCGGTCCAACGGATTGAGATAAGTAAGTACCGGCAGACGACCTATAATCTCAGGGATAAGTCCGAATGCCTTCAAATCCTGCGGAGCGATATACTGCATCAGGTTATTCTTGTCAATATTGGCAGCGCTACGCACGGCATTATACCCCACCACGTGAGCATTGAGACGTTGCGCAATTTTCTTTTCGATGCCGTCGAAAGCTCCTCCGCAGATGAAAAGGATATTCTTTGTATTCACCGGAATCATTTTCTGCTCGGGGTGCTTGCGTCCTCCTTGAGGCGGCACATTCACCACTGAGCCTTCGAGCAGTTTCAGCAGTCCCTGCTGCACACCTTCGCCACTGACATCGCGTGTAATAGACGGATTATCCCCCTTGCGGGCAATTTTATCAATCTCGTCAATGAAAACGATGCCCCGTTCTGCCTCGGGCACGTTGTAATCAGCCACCTGCAACAAACGGGTCAGGATGCTTTCGATGTCTTCGCCCACATAACCGGCCTCGGTGAGCACCGTGGCGTCTACGATGGTGAAAGGTACGTGCAACAGCTTCGCAATGGTGCGCGCCAGCAGCGTCTTTCCCGTACCAGTACTTCCCACCATAATAATATTGGACTTTTCTATCTCCACATCATCACCGCTGTCTTTCTGCAACAAACGCTTGTAGTGATTATAAACCGATACGGAAAGATAACGCTTGGCATCATCCTGGCCAATGACATATTGGTCCAAAAAAGCTTTTATCTCCTGGGGTTTGGGCAATTCTTTCAGGTTCAAGCTTGAAGCGCCCGCATTTTTTTTCCCCATCGCTTCCTGCGTGATTTCATAGGCCTGCATCGCGCATGAATCGCAGATAAATCCATTCATGCCTGTGATGAGAAAGCCTACCTCATCTTCCGAACGGCCGCAAAAGCTGCAACGGTTTTTATTTCTTCTCGAATCTGCCATACATGCATTTATTTTATTTCTTTACCAGCACTTCGTCCACCATGCCATAATCCTTAGCTTCCTGGGCTGTCATCCAATAGTCGCGGTCGGAATCCGCCCATACCTTATCGTAAGGCGTATGAGAGTGTTCGGCAATGATGGTATAAAGTTCCTTCTTGATTTTCTGAATCTCGCGGGCAGTGATTTCAATATCCGAAGCCTGTCCTTGCGCCCCCCCCAGCGGCTGGTGAATCATGACGCGCGAGTGTGTCAACGCCGAACGTTTTCCTTCAGCGCCAGCCACAAGCAACACTGCCGCCATGCTGGCAGCCATGCCCGTGCAGATGGTAGCCACATCGCTGCTGATAAACTGCATTGTATCATAGATGCCCAATCCGGCATAAACCGAACCGCCCGGCGAGTTGATATAGATAGAAATATCCTTGCCCGGGTCTACAGAATCCAGATAAAGTAACTGCGCCTGCAACACATTGGCCGTATAATCATCGATTTGCGTACCCAGAAAGATGATACGGTCCATCATCAGGCGCGAGAACACATCCAACTGCGTCACGTTGAGCTGGCGTTCTTCCAGGATATAGGGATTGAGATACCCGCCCTGCGACTTTATAACATCGTCGAGCACCATGCTGTTTATGCCCAAATGCTTAGTGGCATATTTTCTGAAATCATTCATATTTTCTTTCTCCTTATTCCACTCGATTTTGCTCCGAGCGAACACAGAAGACGCAGACCCACGCAAATAAACGCAAAAATGACTGATCTATTCTGTGTTTACCTGCGAACTCTGCGTCATCCATGCCCTCTCTTTTTCCCCTCTGAGGGGAGAGGCAAAAGCTATGGTCTGATTACATGATTAGTTAAGCCCCGCCGCATTCAACCTGCTGCGGCAACCTGAAGCGGCAGAGACCCGGTTCTAAATTACTCAAACATTTTGTTGAAATCGGCAGCCGAGATAGGCTTGTTCTCCAGCGTCACCTGCTCCTTGAGAGCCAAAGCCAACTTGCTTTCGATGACACGGTTCACCAGTCCTTCCACGCTACCTTTCTTCTTCAGCATCTCCTTCGCATAATTGTCCAGGAGTTCTTCAGGCACATTCAGCATGCCATACTGAGCGAACTGGGCACGGGTAGCTTCCTTGGCCATTTCAGTGATGTCGCCCTGCTCCACCTTGATGTCGTTGGCTTTTACCAACTGTTCCTTGATGAGGTGCCAAGTCAGTTCTTCGATGCTCTTGTCATAGTTTTCCTCCACGAACTTTTCGTCCTTGTCCTGATTGTTCAGGCGCATGATGCGCTTCAGCAGTTCATCGGGGAATTGCAGTTTACCCACCTTATTCATCAGGTATTGGCGGACATCGAGCAGGAACTTGTAGTCGCTGTCGGCTCCGAACTGTACACCGATAGCCTCTTTCACCTTGGTGCGGAATTCATCTTCGGACTTCACTACATCCTTACCGAACACCTGATCGAAGATTTCCTGGTTCAGTTCGCCCGGCACGAAGCGGGTAATTTCATTCACCTGGAAGCTGAAGTTAGACTTCAGTTCACCGGCACTTTCCTTGTCGATTTTGAGCAACGAAGCCAGTTCGGCAGCATTGCCGTCCCAAGCAGTATGGGGGTTGAACACAAGCACGTCGTTCACCTTGGCATTGGCAAAGATAGCCTTCTGGTCGTCGTTCTTCATATAAGAAGGCATCATAATGGCGTCTTCCACCTGGATGCCATCCTCCTTCACGGTGCCGTCGTCGTTGAGTTCGGCCAGCAGACCTTTCAGCATGTCATTGTCTGCATACACATCTACGCTCTCATACTTACCGTTACGCTGGGTGTACATTTTGACCTGAGCGTCCACCATTTCGTCGGTCACCTCAATGTCATAGTAGTCCACCTTATCTTCCTTAGACACTTCCACCTTGAATTCGGGTGCCAGGGCGATGTCGAATACGAACTCAAAATCTTCCTGCGTGTCGAAGTCAATGGTTTTCTGGTTTTCTTCATTGGGAAGAGGTTCTCCCAACATATTCACCTTATTATCCTGTATATATTTGTAGATGGTTTCAGAAAGCAGTTTATTCACTTCCTCAGCCAATACAGACTTGCCATACATTTTCTTTATCAAGCCGACGGGAACCATCCCCTTGCGGAAACCCGGCATCTGCACCTTACGACGGAGATCCTTCAGTGCCTTGTCTACTTTTTCCTGGTAATCAGCCTTTTCAAGCTTCACAGTAAGCAATGCGCTTACGTTGTCCTTGTTTTGTAACGAAACGTTCATTCTGACGATTATTTATTTGATTTATTACTTATATTTTTCCAAACGAGCGTGCAAAAGTAGCGTTAATCTTTTAATTATCAAAAAAGAATATGTGAAAAAAATGAAGAGCAGGCAACTAAAGGGACTTGCCACACGCCACAAACATGCATTTGCTCTCTACATCATTTTCTTAACAGGCGTATTCAACTGATTGACAATAATTATAATCCGCAAAGTCCTCCTATCTGCCTTCTTCTTTCTCCTCTATGATGGTAGCTTATATAGAAAAAGCGAACTTGAAAGGTACAAGAAGCAGGGTCGGTATCTATAAGGAGCAGGGCCGAAATACCTTTCCAGTCCGGACGATGCAGACGGGCACATGCCTTTTCCGCGCTCCTCCTTACACCATGAAATCCTTGCGCCGCAAGACGAAACTGTTACTCAAGTACTTCTCACGCACAACCTGGTTCGCTGCCAATTCCTCGGGCGTGCCCTGGAAAAGGATTTTCCCTTCAAACAGCAGGTAAGCGCGGTCGGTGATGCTCAGCGTCTCCTGCACGTTGTGGTCGGTAATGAGGATGCCGATGTTCTTGTCCTTCAGTTTCCACACAATCTGCTGGATATCTTCTACAGCAATAGGGTCGACACCGGCAAACGGCTCGTCGAGCATGATAAATTTGGGGTCAATGGCCAGGCAACGGGCAATCTCAGTCCGTCGCCGCTCGCCACCGGAAAGCTGGTTGCCCTTGTTTTTGCGCACTTTCTGAATACGGAATTCCGACAGAAGGCTTTCCAGTTTCTCCTTACGGTAGGCCAAAGGCTTGCCGGTCATCTCAAGGACAGACATGATATTGTCTTCCACACTCATCTGGCGGAACACGGAAGCTTCTTGCGCCAGATAGCCGATGCCGGACTGGGCGCGTTTATAAACCGGATATTTAGTAATGTCGAGGTCGTTCAGGAAGATACGTCCTTCGTTGGGGGTAATAAGTCCTACGGTCATGTAGAACGATGTGGTCTTGCCCGCACCGTTAGGTCCCAGCAGACCAACGATTTCTCCCTGCCTGACATTGATGGAAACGTGGCTGACGACTGTGCGCTTGCCGTACTTTTTCACCAAATCCTCTGTGCGGAGCACCATTCTGTTGTCTTCTTCCATATATTTAATCTTTCTAAATCTATGCCCTATTTGGGTTGAAACCGGGGCAAATGTAGCAAAAATAAGCTGAAAAGCCGTACATTTGCAGACAAAATCATTCATTATGAGCAAAGCACTTCAAACCATAGGCCGATATTTCATGCTGATGGGACGCACTTTTACGCGGCCCGAGCGTATGTATATGTATTTCCGGCAATACCGGGCCGAGTTGTCCAAACTGGGTGTCGACTCCATAGGCATCGTGCTGCTGATTTCATTCTTCATCGGTGCCGTAATTACCATACAAATCAAACTGAACATCGAAAGCCCGTGGATGCCGCGATGGACAGTAGGCTACGTGACGCGCGAAATCATGCTGTTGGAATTCTCCTCGTCCATCATGTGTCTTATACTGGCGGGCAAGGTAGGCTCGAACATCGCCTCCGAACTGGGAACCATGCGGGTGACCCAACAGATTGACGCGCTGGAAATCATGGGCGTCAACTCGGCCAACTACCTCATCCTGCCCAAAATCACGGCTATGGTGACCATGATTCCCATCCTGGTGGTGTTCAGCATTTTTGCAGGCATCATAGGTGCCTTCTGCACCTGCTGGTTCGGACACATGATGAATGCCGTAGACCTGGAATACGGGCTGCAGTACATGTTCGTGGAATGGTACGTATGGGGCGGCATCATCAAATCCGTCGTCTTCGCTTTCATCATCTCCAGCGTATCTGCATTCTTCGGCTATACGGTAGAAGGCGGCTCCATCGCCGTGGGCAAGGCATCGACGGATGCGGTAGTAACGAGCAGCGTGCTTATCCTGTTTGCCGACCTGGTAATGACGCAACTGCTCAGCTGACATCTTTCATTATTTAACAATCAAAAAAACTATTATGATAGAACTAAAAGGACTCTATAAGTCGTTTGACGGTAAAGAAGTACTGAAAGACATCAGCTCTACTTTCGAGAACGGAAAGACCAACCTCATCATCGGACAAAGCGGCTCGGGAAAAACAGTGTTGATGAAATGCATCGTCGGGCTGCTCACTCCGGAACGCGGCGAACTGCTGTACGACGGGCGCAACTTCCTGGCTATGGGCAAAGACGAAAAGAAAGCGCTGCGCCGTGAAATGGGCATGATTTTTCAAAGTGCCGCCCTGTTCGACTCGATGACCGTACTGGAGAATGTGATGTTTCCGCTCAACATGTTCTCCAACGACACACTGCGCGAACGTACCAAACGAGCCCAGTTCTGCCTGGACCGCGTCAACCTTACCGACGCAGGCAGTAAATTCCCGGGCGAAATCAGCGGTGGTATGCAAAAGCGAGTAGCCATAGCCCGGGCCATAGCACTGAACCCGCAATACCTCTTCTGCGACGAACCCAACTCCGGTCTCGACCCGAAGACATCACTCGTCATAGACGACCTCATACATGACATCACCCGCGAATACAACATGACCACACTTATCAATACGCACGACATGAATTCAGTGATGGGCATCGGCGAAAATATTATCTTCATCCACCGGGGCTGCAAGGCATGGGAAGGCTCGAAGGACGACATCTTTACCTCGACCAATAAGGAGCTGAACGACTTTATCTTCGCATCAGACCTCTTCAAGAAGGTCAAGGAGGTGGAAGTGCGAAACATCGAAGGATAAAAAGGGACCGCTTCCTGCGGATGCTCCCTCCTGCTTGCAATTGCACCTCCCTATTGGAAAAGCCGGGACTGGGAGACAGGAAACGGACGGTTTAGTGCGACGACACCAGTTTCAGTCCGATAATCGAAGCTATCAGGGTCGTAATGAAAAACAGCCGGAGAAACGAGGCAGGTTCATGAAAGAACAAAATGCCAAGCAATACCGTGCCTACCGCACCGATGCCAGTCCACACGGGATAAGCAGTACCAATGGGCAAAGTCTGAACAGCCTTCGCAAGCAATATCATGCTCAACGCCAGGCTGACCAAGAATCCGGCTCCCCACAAATAGTATTCCGTGCCAGAAGTTTCTTTCATCTTTCCCAAACAAAATGCGAAACCGGACTCAAAAAATCCGGCAACAATCAGAATAATCCAGTTCATACGGCTTTCTTATGATTACAGATAATAATAGAAAACGGGGACAAAGATAGTGATTTTCCCCTATACACAGGACCGGCAGAAAGAAATAAGGCAACTCTTAGAGAAAGGGCAGCGATTCTTGACGAAATATCACCTTAAAGTGCAAAAAACAGCAGGCAGAAACATATTTTCTCGACATTTTGTCGTATATTTGCCCAAAAACCGACGCCATGGAACCCATACGAAATTTCAAACAGCTTACATCACACTTGCAGACCCTGAACCGGCGGAAACGTATCGCCGTAGTCTGCGCCAATGACCCGAATACGGAATATGCCATCGCACGCAGCTTGCAGGAAGGCATCGCTGAATTCTTGATGATTGGCAATCCTGCCATCCTGGAACGTTATCCCACGCTGAAGGAATATCCGGACTTTGTACACGTCATCCCCGAAGACGACCCGGACAGGGCCGCCAGACGCGCTGTACAAATTGTCCGCGAAGGTGGAGCCGACATTCTGATGAAAGGTATCATCAACACCGACAACCTGCTGCATGCCATCCTCGACAAAGAGCAGGGATTACTGCCCAAGGGCCGAATCCTAACACACTTGGCTGTGGTGCAGATACCCACGTATGACAAACTGCTGTTTTTCTCCGACGCAGCCGTCATACCCCGCCCTACCCTGCAGCAACGCATTGAAATGATTCAATATGCCATCCGCACCTGCCACCACTTCGGCATCCCACAACCACGTATCGCCCTTATCCACTGCACGGAGAAGGTCAGTGCCAAATTCCCGCACTCGCTGGACTATGTAAACATTGTGGAACTGGCCGAGGCAGGCGAGTTCGGCAATGTCATCATTGACGGTCCACTGGACGTAAAGACTGCCTGCGAAAAGACAAGCGGTGACATCAAGGGCATCGTCTCCCCCATCAATGGTGAAGCCGATGTGCTCATATTCCCCAACATCGAGAGTGGGAATGCTTTCTATAAAACCGTTTCACTGTTCTGCCACGCCGACATGGCAGGGCTCTTGCAAGGTCCGATATGCCCGGTAGTGCTGCCCTCGCGCAGCGACTCTGGCTTATCGAAGTACTACAGCATTGCCATGGCCTGTCTTACATCTAACGAAAACAAACTGTAACTATGAAGATTCTTGCCATCAACCCTGGTTCTACCTCGACCAAGATAGCTGTTTACGACGATACGACTCCCCGCCTGGTGCGTACCCTCCGTCATTCCGTGGAAGAGCTCGCAGCCTTTCCGCACGTTACCGACCAGTTCGATTTCCGCAAAGATGTTGTCTTGCACGAACTGGAAGCCGACGGCATTCCCCTGCAGTTTGACGCTGTTATTGGCAGAGGCGGTCTGTTCAAGCCCATCCCTGGCGGTGTCTATGAGATTAATGATAAAATGCTACATGATGCCATACACGCTCCCCGCCCCCATGCCTGCAACTTGGGATGCCTCATTGCTGCCCATCTGGCCGAGCGTATTCCCGGGTGCCGGGCTTTCATCGCCGACCCGGGCGTAACCGACGAACTGGATGAAATTGCCCGCATCACCGGTTCACCTCTCATGCCCCGTATCACTACTTGGCATGCCCTCAACCAACGAGCCGTGGCCCGGCGTTTCGCTGCCGGACAAGGCTTGCGTTACGAAGACCTCGACCTCATCATTTGCCACTTGGGAGGGGGAATATCCATCGGTACGCACCGGCATGGACGGTGTATTGACGTGAACAACGCACTGGACGGCGAAGGTCCTTTTTCTCCGGAAAGAGCCGGCACCCTGCCCGCAGGTGCCCTCATCGACCTTTGCTATTCGGGACGCTTTACCCGCGAAGAACTGAAGAAACGCATATCAGGTCATGCCGGACTGGCCGCACATTTGGGAACTACAGACATCCCTGCCATTACCGACCGCATCAGGAAAGGCGATGAACACGCCCGCCTGGTACTGGATGCCATGATCTATCAAGTGGCCAAGAGCATCTGTGCTTCGTCTGCTGTGCTGTTCGGCCGCGTGGATGCCATCCTGCTGACGGGTGGCATTGCCCATTCTGATTATGTCATCTCCCATCTGACAGAGCGCATCTCGTTCCTGGCTCCCGTCCATGTTTATCCGGGTGAAGACGAATTGGAAGCCTTGGCACTTAACGCCATAGGAGCTATACGCAACGAACTGGAGGTGCAGGAATATTGCTAAATGAACTTAAAATGCAACACTCCCGACAAACAAAAGCCCCTCCCACACGTTATTTGTCACAGAGAGTCTGATATTTTATTATTAACTAAGACAAATAAGAAAGAATATGGAAAAATACGTCTGTACTGTATGCGGCTATGTTTACGACCCCACACTGGGTGACCCGGAAAACGGTGTTGCACCCGGAACTTCCTTCAACGACTTACCCGACGATTGGTTATGTCCTCTTTGCGGAGTAGGGAAGGAAGACTTTGAAGCAAGCGAATAAATAAGGGAACAAAAACAAAAAAACGGTTGGCACAAGGGGAGAAGCGGCTCCCACTGCCAACCGTTTTTGTATGGCTTGACGGAATCAGGCCGATTTTTTCTCTTTCACATCGGTGCTGGCTTCTATCACATTCACCACATAGTCGCCCAGTTTCTCGCACTCGGCAACAATATCCATGTAGTAAACTCCCATCTGATAACTGTATTCCTTGTTGTTTACGTCTACAATGTTCTGATTCTTCAGCTGGTTGCGATAGTTGTTGATTTCATTCTCCAGATTGAATGAACGGTTCACGTCCACCTGCTGGTGCTCCGTGCGCTCTACAACAAGAATCATCTGCGAAAGCGCATCGTCCACCAGCTTCATCATGGTATGAATATGCTGATACTGTCCTTCGGTGAAATCTTCAGACGACTGCCGCTTCCGGTTAATGGTCCGTGCCAGGTTATAACAACTGTCGCCGATACTCTCTATTTCCGTTACTTCACGCAACATGCCACGGATTTGCAATTTACTCTCCGAACTCAAGCGGCCTTCGGACACCTGGTTCAGATAGTTGGCAATCTCCAGTTCCATGCTGTCGCTGATGTTCTCATATTTCTCCACACGGCTGAAGAGCTTATTGAAATCATCGTCTTTCTCCGTATGCAACAAATCACGCACCATGCCGAACATACGCTGGATACGCTCCGCGAAAAGGTGAATCTCCTTGCTGGCCTGCAAGATAGACAACTCCGACGTAGAAAGCATGCCGCCCGTAATGAAACGCAAACGATATTCCTCGTCCTGCTCCTTCTGCGGAATGATGGCACACACTGTCCGTTCGATGAAACGAACAAACCATATCAGAACCAGCACGTTGCACACATTGAAAGCTGTATGGAAAGCCGACAGTTTGAAGGGAACAGCTACAGACATCTCAGTCACTCCCATCACGTTCTCCACAAACCATGACACGGCTCCCGTGAAAAAGGGGAAAAGGCACAACACCCAGATGACACCAAACACATTGAACACCAAATGCGCCAAAGCAGCCCGACGTGCCTGCGTATTACCCGTCAAAGCAGCCAAATTAGCCGTGATGGTCGTGCCGATATTCTCACCCAGCACCAGTGCGGCTCCCAACTCAAAACTAATCCAGCCGTTGGCGCACATGATAAGCGTTATGGCCATCGTGGCCGATGAAGCCTGCACCACCATGGTCAGCACCGTACCGATAAGCACAAACAGCAGCACCGAGCCGAAACCCATATCCGTATAATTCTGCACGAAAGCCAGCATTTCGGGGTTCTTCTCCAAATCGGGCGCGTTGGCCTGCAGCATAGCCAGCCCCATGAAAAGGAAAGAAAAGCCGAAGATAAACTCTCCCACCGACTTGCGGGAACTTTTCTGTGAGAAAAGCAACGGAATGCCGAAAGCAAGCAAAGGCAAGGCAAAAGCCGAAATATCTACCTGGAAACCCAGGGCCGAAATAATCCACGCGGTCACCGTAGTACCAATGTTGGCACCCATAATGACACTGATAGACTGCAAAAGAGTGAGCAAGCCCGCATTGACAAAACTCACTACCATCACCGTGGTAGCCGACGACGACTGCACCAGAGCGGTTATCAACATACCGGTCAGCACGCCCGTCACACGGTTGGTCGTCATCACGGTGAGAATCTTACGCAGGCGGTCGCCCGCAAACTTCTGCAAGCCCTCGCTCATAATCTTCATGCCGTAGAGGAACAAGGCCAGCGAGCCGAGCAGCTTTAACAAATCATAAAAAGAATATTCCATCTTTAATTATTTAAGGAGTTTCTTTGCACCAAGTCTTTTTCCTCCTATCTTTAACGGACAAATCACTTAAAAGAAGAGGACGAATGAAACACATGTTACAAATCTGTTGCAAAAATAATAATATTTCAAAAGACTTCCCTGCTGGAAGCACACTTTTGGATATTTATTATGGATTTAATCTTGATTTTCCCTATCAAGTGGTAAGCGCCAAGGTCAACAACCGTTCCGAAGGACTCAATTTCAGAGTCTATAACAACAAAGACGTCGAATTTCTCGACGTGCGCGACCCATCGGGCATGCGCACTTACGTCCGTTCGCTCTGTTTCATCCTCTACAAGGCTGTCAGCGAACTCTTTCCCCAGGGAAAACTCTACGTAGAGCATCCGGTGTCGAAAGGTTACTTCTGCAATCTGCGCATCGGCCGCCCCATCGAACTGGAAGACGTGGCTGCCATCAAACAGCGCATGCAGGAAATCATCGCACAGGACATCCCCTTCCACCGCACCGAATGCCACACCACCGAAGCCGTGCGCGTGTTCAGCGAACGGGGCATGAACGACAAGGTGAAACTGCTGGAAACTTCGGGAGCGCTCTACACCTTCTATTACACGCTGGACGGCACTGTAGACTACTACTACGGCAACCTCCTGCCCAGCACCGGATTTATCTATCTGTTCGACCTCGTGAAATATTACGACGGCCTGCTGCTGCGCATCCCCAACAAAGAGAATCCCAATAAACTGGACGAGATGATAAAGCAGGAGAAGATGTTGGATATATTTAAGGAACACCTGCGCTGGAACCACATCATGGGACTGAGCAACGTGGGCGACTTCAACCGCGCCTGCGAACAGGGACACGCTACCGACCTCATCAACGTGGCTGAAGCCTTGCAGGAGAAAAAAATTGCCCAAATCGCCGACGAAATCTTTTCCCGCAACCAGGAAGGAGGACACCATGCCTCGCTGGTGCTCATCTCAGGACCTTCTTCGTCGGGCAAAACCACGTTCAGCAAACGGCTCTCGGTGCAGCTGATGACCAACGGACTGCATCCTTACCCTATCTCGCTGGACGATTACTTCGTGAACCGCGAAGATACTCCGCTGGATGCCGACGGCAATTACGACTATGAATCGCTTTACGCCCTCGACCTCGGACTCTTCAACCGACAGCTGCAAGCCTTGCTGCGCGGCGAAGAGGTGGAGTTGCCCCGCTTCAACTTCAACACAGGGAAACAGGAATTCCGCGGCGAAAAGCTGCGCATCGACGACCGTACCATCCTCATCCTCGAAGGCATACACGCCCTCAACCCGGAGCTGACCCCACAAATTCCTGCCGAAAACAAGTACAAGATTTATGTTTCCGCACTGACGACTATCTCGCTGGACGACCACAACTGGATTCCGACCACCGACAACCGCTTGCTGCGGCGCATTATCCGCGACTATAACTACCGCGGCTACTCGGCACGTGAAACCATCTCACGCTGGCCCAGTGTACGTGCCGGCGAAGACAAATGGATATTCCCCTACCAGGAAAACGCCGACGTGATGTTCAACTCGGCCCTGCTGTTCGAACTGGCCGTACTGCGTGCCCACGTAGAGCCCATCCTGAACACTGTGCCGCGCAATTGCCCGGAATATGCCGAAGCCTACCGCCTGCTGAAGTTCATTAAATACTTCACTCCCGTACAGGACAAGGAGCTTCCCCCCACATCACTGTTGCGCGAATTCCTGGGCGGAAGCAGCTTCAAATACTGACAGGGCAACATATAAAGAATTGCCAGCCGCTAAGCAGCCGGGTGCCAAGCGCCCGGCAACGGCCTTCCAAGCGACAAGCAGCAGGCCCGTTATATACATGAATCCGGTCGCTAATTATCAGCAAGATAAAACGCCAAGAGGGAAAAGATAAGGAAAAAGATAAGGAAAAAGAGAAAAGAGGGAACGGAAGAGAAGAATGGCACCCACAAACAAAGGGCCAAGCAAAAAATCAGGGGATGCACCGCATCTTGCGGAGCATCCCCCTCTTCATTTAGTTTATAAAGTCTAAAGAAAATTATTCGAGGATAACCACACGGTTCAGCATATCCTTGCCGAACATGTTTTCAGTACCACCGAAGCCTACGAGTTCAAGCTGGTCTTTGTTAACGCCTTCAGCAATCAAAGCATCGTAAACCACCTGAGCACGCTTTTCAGACAACTTCTGGTTGATAGAAGCACTACCCGTAGCCTTATCAGCATAACCGGCAATCTTGTACTTCTTGTCGGGGTTAGCCTTCAGGATCTTGGCAGCCAACTGGATGTTAACCTTGCCATAGTCGTCCAGACGAGCGCTACCGAGTTTGAAGAAGATAGCACGCGGACCAGCCACCTGTACTTCAGTAACCACTTCCTTCACTTGAGGTTCAGCCGTAGCTACAGCGTTCTTCGTATTGGCCAGGTCAGTCTGAGCCTGTTCGAGTTCGCTTCTGTACTTGTTGATTTCTTCGTTCAGAGCATCGATGTCTACCTTAGACATATAGGGAACGAACTTCTTGCCGCCGAAAGTGTAAGTAACACCGGCACCGAAGTAGAGACCACCTACCGTGTTGGCAGCAGACAAGTAGCCCAAGTAAGAAGGTGCGAGTTCACCGCGGGCTTCTACGTCGATGTCCACATATTCGCTGACATTGAACTTACCTTGCAAACCGATAGAACCGTTGATGAAAGCCTTACCCTTGGATTCATTGGCGGGAACACGCTGCCATGAATTGGGAGTGGTCTCAATGCGCGCATTGGCAGTCTTGGCAATCGTCAGACCCGGACCTGCGAATACCGACAGGTTGAACAGACGATCGGGATTGTAACCCCAGATAGCATTGGAGATATTGAACATACCATCCAAACGCAACTGACCTACATTCTTGTGATAGCTGGCTTCCTGACCAACAGCAACACCGTTGACAAAAGTACCATAAGAATTAAAAGAATCGAAGTTGGCTCTCCACAGACCACCTTGTCCACGGATACCCCAAACGGGGCTGAACCACTTACCTACTGAAATCGTGATGTGGGGAGCAGGACTTCCAAACTTGCCTTCGCTCTTACCCGCATTCACCATAGAAATGCCGCCGGTAACGCTTACGAATATGTTATCCGTAGCTTTCTCGCTGACGTATTTCTCTTTCGTCTGGGCATTTGCAGACATTGTTGCACCTGCCAGCACTAAAGATAATATTACTAATTTACTTTTCATTGTTTTTTTGTTTTTAAACTTTTTCTGTTTATTTGCTCCGACCATTTCCTTACTTCAGATGAATCACAAAAGTAAGGCCGCCGGTAAAGTACTTCATTCTTTGCAATTCTACCTGCGCGTGCAAATGGTTGAAAAGCAAATAGGTGGCACCCAAAGCGAAATCTTTCGCATCATATTCGGCTATGAGCCTCAATGGAGTGTGGAAAGAAGGATTCCACGTAATGCCTACACCTGGTCCGTTCAGCGGATAGTCATTGCGGTGGTTGAAAAGCCAAGAGAGGTGAACACCAATCTGCTCTTTTCCTATCGGGATAAATTTGGTTGCCGCCACATAGAAACGGCAGAAATACCCGTTACCGTCCGTCGATGAAATCTGTCCGTCGCCCGATTCGGTGTAAGGGTCCGAGGTCCCCACTACCACAGCAGGCATATACTTCCAAAATTGGCCCTCCTTCAAAAGCCGCAACCGGAACGAAAAATATCGGTCCTGGTTCGTAAACTTACCTTTCCCAACCTTCCAGTCAATCCCGATGTGCTGCGATTGAAACAAGGTGGCCGTATAAGCCACTTCCAGCCACGGGAAGATGGTCACATTCAGGAAGTAGTTGTACGTATGATAGGTCCAACCGGCAGGAGTAATCTCCCTGTTTAAAAAGTTACCACCGATCAGCACCGTCTTGTCACGCTGCATCTCTGCCGAAGGCGCATGGAGCAGACCGGTGGTACCATAAGTCAACTGAGCCAAAAGCACAAACGGAGAACAGATGAACAGACTAATCAATATGATTTTGCGTATCATTCTTCTACGTTTTAATGCTTTTATTTTGATAACTTACAAACGTCAGATTAAATTAATAACCCATGTTGTTGTTACCACCACCGGCACCGTTCACAGAACCGTGATTGTCATGCCAATCGTGACCATCGTGAGATTCGTAAGAGAAGGTGATAACCCAGTTAGACTGATAAGTTACAGTACCTACTACGCCACCGAAAGACAGAGGTTCAACAGCAAATACCTGAGTCAAAGTCCAAGTAGAGATAGAGCAACCAGGACGACCCGGCAGAATAACAGAGCGTTCACCCAGCGTCAGGCCATAAGGCAAGCCCAAAACATTAGAAGCAGATGCATTCCAAATCTGGCCATCAGTAAGAGCTTTTGTGAAGATGTCATCAGCATCTTGAGAAATCGTAGAAGCAAAACCAGAATAGTAAGGAGCTGTGATTTCCAAATCTTCACCAATAGCAGAATTGGTTACCTTTTCAGCTGCATAAGTAGCTACAATATTACCATCTTCGTCAGTTGTCAGAACAACGCTTTCAGGAAGAACATTCTCCAATTCGGTCTTAAGAAGAGTATACTCTTCATCGCTCACCGGATAATTATCCTGCAAAGGATCTTCTTCCAGCAAATCAGAAGCCGTAACACCAACCAAAGCGAAATCTGCATTACCAACAGTTACAGTACCATTGCCCATAGCGGGGAAGAAAATAGTACGAGAAACATCACGATAACCATCAGCAACTACAGCCACTACGAAAGATGCGCCAGCATCACCAACCGATACTTCTTGATTGAAAGCACCATTGGTAAGAGTTACCGCTGTACCATCAATAGTCACTGTTGCATTCGTAACAATATCGCCAGTTTCTGCATCAGTGATGTTACCTGCGATGTAATACTTCGGAGCAACAGGCTGATCCGGCTGAATAATGTCCACGTTCTCAGAATCATAGCAGCTTGTAACTGTCATACCCACTGCTAACAAGGCCAGCGCCATTTTAGCGCCGAGACCAAACAACTTACTTTTCATTTTCATCTCAATAAAAAAATTAAAAATTTAACAATTCACTCTTTATAAAATATGGATTAAAACTATTTTCCCTCAAGGTGTTGTCATTCGAGTTGTTGCGGAATCCGCTGCCATAATACAGTTCATTTCCTGCATTATAACGAATGCCAAAATCACCTCCAACCACACGCGGGATGTATCCTTTGCGTTTATATTTATACGGCGGCAAGGCTATCTGAAACAAGAAACCTGCATTAAAGCCGTTATTTGCCGCATCATCTTTTCCGAACACCTTCAAGCCGTAGAACCCGATAGAGGCATAACGGAAATGACGGACCATCTCGCCACGCAATCCGAATTCTTCCATGAGGAAGCGTTCCGCCTTGATGGAGAACTGGGTATTGTATTTCGGCCAATAAAAGCTTCCACCCACATGCCCGGTCAGCGTCCACTTATGGCCGTGATAATAAGCCCAGTGATCAAACCAGCCACGCCCGGTGTATGCCAACCGCGCATCTATATAGAAACGCTCATCTTTAAAATGATGTTTGGCACGAACGTCTACTCCCCAGCGGAAATTATTAAAAAAGCCGACGCTTGCCGTCAGAAATGTATTCTTCGGCAAACGCACCGACTGCGACAGCGTCACATAACCGGGTCGTATCTGTTCGTAACGCGCCCCATAATCATTTACTATCGGGAAAATGACTTGTGCCGTAGCTTTCATACCTTTCCACAAAGAGATTTCAATGGCAGGAGATAGGTTAAGGACAATGTCATACATCCGCGAGAGTTTAAAATTCTGGAACATAAACTCCGGATACACCACAATATCAACCTTGAACAAAGAACTATTCTTTCTCTTCACCCTCCTCACCTTCTGCCAGGAATCTTCCAAGTCATAGCTGACATTCCAGTCGCGACGTTCAGCCACTGCGGCGGTATCCCCTTTCACAGGTTGGTAGTAAAGAGAAATCTGAGGCACATTGTTATCCAGCACAATAATGCGGCAAGCCTTTTCTTCCGGCAGGCCCATATTCTGAATAACATCCACAGCCTTTCCGATACCGACTCCCTGCAAACGATATGCCGAATTCTGCAACACGTACACACGTTCATCCGCATCTTCCGTGCACCCGACATTCTCAAAGCCCATCTCTACCAAAACATCCACTGTGCTCTCTCCCGTCACGGATTGCGCCTTGGCAATCACCACACCTTGCAAGAAAAACACTGCAAGCAGGATTATTGTTTTAGCAGTTAGGCACTTTGTCATGTCTAAGTATCTGTTATACCTCATTCTTTTCATTTATTCTTGTATCTAAACGATACAAAATACGGTGCAAAAATAGGCACATTTTTTATAACGCCAAAGAAATAGCAAAAAAAAATAAAGACTGACGCGGAAATCGGCAAGAATATGTCATATTGGAACTATCTGCCTGACAACAAGGACCGACAGAATGTCACAGAAGGACATACGGTCATCCGGTGCCGGATGAGAAAGCCAAACTGCCATTTGAGGAAGCTAAACCTGCATTTGAGAGAGCTAAACCTGCATTTGAGCAAGCTAAACCTGCATTTGAGCAAGCCCGATGCCCCGTGAAGGGAGACGGGCTTCCGGCACCAACCGGAAACTCCCCCACCCATGCCTTCACGCTTTCACGCCATTCCAACAGGTTAACTATAAGTCAGTTGCTGTGAAAGATAAAACATTCACGCTGCTTTCACACGCCTTTGCCGGAAAGGTATAAGAAAGCCGTTTCCAAGGTATAAGAATCCTGCCTCTAAGGTATAAGAAACAGGCACCAAAGATATACGAAACGGCAGTGAAAGGTAGGCAGAGGCACTATCTTTCACCGCAAGCGGCTATATTTCAAACCGTTACACAACGATAAAGGCGTGAAGGCTGTTTTTGCGACTCCCCAACGCTCCTTGCAGGAAGCGGCGTGCAGTCAATACACAAATTTCACATTGTCTATCCAAAAAGAATTGCCCGGCGAACCGATGTATGCGCCGCCATGACTGGAAGTAAACTGGAGCTGGATGTGGGTAGGCATCTCATCGGCCGTCCCCCAGCCCACCTCTTTGATGGGCACGCTTTCCCCCTTGCTGTTGACGGCATAGCGTTCCTGCACCTGCAGGCGCATCATGTCGGGGTTGTAGTCCGGATGATTGGTTATATCACCATAAAGAATGGTATAAGTGGCATTGTTCTGCCAGCCGGCTGTGGTCTTGTCATAACGCACCACCATGGTTCCGATGCGTTTGGCATAGATGTTTCCGTCTTTGTCTTCCCAACGCTTCTGCAGATACAGGTTGACTTCCGGATAATCTTTCCCTTCCACGTCTTTGATTCGGCTGAAGCCCGTGGCGCGTATGCGGTTGGGGCGGTCGGACATCTTCACCTTGTAGTCAAAGCGAATGGCTTCCGGCTTCTTGGTGAAGGGGATGCCTGTATCAAGCATCCGCATCGGGTTCTTGGTGCCGGTAATAGGTTCATGCATTTCTCCCAAGAACACGGAGCCGGCAGCCAATACCGTAATATTGATGAAACCCAATGCTTTCACGCTCTCCATGCGCGTATCCATGCGGGCACAATAGCCATCGCCGCGTTTTTCGGGGAAAACCGATGTGTTGGTTTTGGTAATGCCTGCCACCCGTGCCATCACATTAGACGAGGCCCAAGGCGAACCTCCCATATTCCGATAGGCTTCATTACTGTTCAGCGTTTGTGTCGGCCCTATGGCATAGACATGCTTGGTTTCTCCACCAATGATGCCCGACTCTTGAATCTGGCGGTCAATCCACTGGTCCATGTTGCCAAAGGGAATTTCCTCCACGACTTCATCGTCTTGGGCGGCCAGGCGTCCGCACGCCAGGAAGACGAAGAGAAGGCTTAAGAGATAAAATCTTGCTTGCATACTCATGAGTTCTTTGTAAGTTCTTTCGTTTTATGGTAGAACAAAAATGGTTTTGCGACAAAAGGAATGGAACGCAGAGGCGCGAAGGCACAAAGCATCTCTCCGTGTATCGGTGTGCCTCTGTGTTCCATGAGAAGTCAGAGTTCGTAATTCCACTGCTTCAGGGCAAATCCCCAGTTATCCTGCACCAGACGCACGGTGCGGTCATCGTATTTATACTTATTCTTCTTATACCCTTTCTTGCCGCCTACATATTTTTCGATGGCAGCTTTCGACTCCGTGAAACCGGGCAGCGAAAGAGCCTGATAGATATGCTCGGTCATCCCCATGGCATCGGCCTCGAAATCCTCAAACTTCACCTCTATCAGATTGCCGGCAGGAATGCAGGCTTTGTCGGCCTCGTACTTGTGGTAAAGCTTCGCATAGATGGAAAGGATGTTGCTTTCCAACTGCTCAGGGGTGATGTCTTCCAGTTTTAAAGGCTGGATGGTATTGGTAAAAAAGCTCCGGGTACTCTCGAATACCGTATAGGGATTGCGCACCAGATAGATGAACTTGGCATTGGGAAACATCTTGACCAGTTCGCGCACCCGCCCCGTATGCGGAGGGTTCTTGCTGAGAAACTGCGTGCCGTGGGTATTCCACAAAGAAATCTTTATCAGCTTCATGAAAGTTTCTTCAAACACCTTCAGCTCGTCCGGTTCAATATCATTGAACAGCAAATATTTGTCGGCATACTCTTGCTGGTATTTGGGGAAGAACCAGAAGTTATAATAGGTATACGGCATCATATTGGCCAATGCGAACTCCTCTTCCTGCGGCAAATCCACAGCCAGTTCCATGTTGTCCGTAGGACGCTTGTCCGGCATCAGCCAGCTCATGTTCTTTTTGAAGAACGGCTGTCCCCACATCATCAGATGCGGGAACACAGTCTGGTACGTGGTATTATAGCCGAAATGGGCATCACAGGAAAAGACATTGTGCACAAAAGTAGTCCCGCTTCGCCAATGCCCCAGTATAAAGAGAGGGTCATGCTCCAGCGGCTTGTCTGCCAGCAATTTTTCATAACGCCGGTCCTGCAGGGAAACCAGCGTAGAAAGCAAGCGGCAGACAACCTTCGTCAACCTGTACTTATTCCGATACGCCGGATCGACCACACGGCCGCGCGTCACCTGCCTGAAAGTCTTCCAGTCTGCACCGACCAAAGTATTGATGGGTAGTTTGTTGAATTCTAATAAGCCCATATTCCATTAACAATTAACGATTGACAATCGGTTCGATTCTATCTTGGCCTCTTTATTTCCGCACCACAATTTCCAGTCCCTGACGGCTCAACTCCTTCACAGCCTTGTCTATAGCCTCATAATGTTCGGGAGCAATACCCAACCGGGGCAAATCGATCACCGGCAGGCCGGCATCGGCATGCATCTCCTCCTCTGGTACCGGGCCGATAATCATTCCCACTGCACTTGTATTGTTGCTGATAGGATCTATCAGGATAAAAGCTCCCGTCGCCTTGTTCTGTCGGTAAGGATCGAAATAGAGTTCCTGCGCAGTAGTTATGACCACATGGGCAATCTGGTTGAGCTGCATGGGCAGGGATTCTTTGGTAAGCTTGCCGTTTTCCAACGACAAATGCTCCATCGTGTTTACATCCACCTTGTATTTGATGCTGTCCACGTGCGAGCGGCTTGTATGTGTAGTCTGCTTGATAAAAAACGATTTGTTGAAATCCATCGGCTCCTCGTCCATCCACACCAGCATCGCTTCAAAATTACGTCCTGTCACGGGCAAGGCATCCGGATGCACCAGCATCTCGCCACGTGAAACGTCGATTTCATCTTCCAGCGTCAACGTGACAGATTGCGGCGGGAAAGCGTAATCCAACTCACCGTCATAAGTCACAATACTCTTGATATGCGATTTCTTGCCGGAGGGCAAAGCCACTACTTCGTCGCCTTTGTGCACCACGCCCGATGCGACCTTGCCGCAGAATCCCCGGAAATTAAGGTTGGGGCGTAACACGTACTGCACAGGAAAACGGAAATCTGTCAGGTTGTGGTCGTTGCCGATGTGCACCGTCTCCAGAAAATCAAGCAAGGCAGGCCCCTGATACCAAGGCGTACGGTCGGACTTCTGCACCACATTATCGCCATCCAGTGCCGACAACGGGATGCACACCACATCGGATACTCCCAACGGATCAATGAAACTCCTGTATTCTGCCACAATCTCATTGAAACGTTCTTCAGAAAAGTCCACCAAATCCATCTTGTTCACAGCCAGCACCACGTGCTTAATGCCCAACAGAGATACCAGAAACGTGTGACGGCGGGTCTGCGTGATAACTCCCAGACGGGCATCAACCAGAATCACAGCCAGATTGGCCGTAGAACCGCCCGTAATCATATTGCGTGTGTATTGCTCGTGTCCCGGTGTGTCGGCAATGATAAACTTACGCTTGTTGGTCGAGAAATAGCGATAAGCCACATCAATGGTGATGCCCTGCTCGCGCTCGGCTTTCAGTCCGTCCAGCAAAAGGGCATAATCAATATGATCACCGGCATTACCCACGCGCTTGCTGTCGCGTTCCAACGCATCCAACTGGTCCTCGTATATCTTCTTGCTATCGAACAGGAGGCGGCCAATTAAAGTAGACTTGCCGTCATCCACGCTGCCTGCCGTCAGGAAGCGGAGCAAATCCTTCTGTTCATCCCGGTCAAGGAATGCTTTTATATCTAATTTATTGTCTTCCATATTCTTCATTCTTAAATCTTCGTTCTTCATTTAGAAGTACCCCTCACGCTTCTTCTGCTCCATGCTGGAATCCTGGTCGAAATCGATGACACGTGTGGTGCGTTCGCTCTTGGTGGTAGTCATCATCTCTTCCACAATCTTTTCGATGGTATCCGCTTCACTTTCAACGGCACCGGTCAGCGGCCAGCAACCCAAGGTACGGAAACGGATTTTCTTCATCTGAATCTTGTCGCGGTATTGTTCGGGCAGGCGGTCGTCATCCGGCATAATCAGATTACCGTCAATCTCCACACACGGACGCTCCTTGGCAAAATAAAGCGGAACGATGGGAATATTCTCCAGACGGATATATTGCCAGATGTCCAGCTCCGTCCAGTTGCTCAGCGGAAACACACGGATGCTCTCCCCTTTGTGTATACGGGCATTGTAAATGTCCCACAGTTCCGGGCGCTGGTTCTTGGGGTCCCACTGGTGGAAGCGGTCGCGGAAAGAGAAAATACGTTCCTTGGCACGCGACTTTTCTTCGTCGCGGCGGGCCCCGCCAAAAGCCGCATCGAACTTATACTTATCGAGAGCGTGCAGCAAAGCCTGGGTTTTCATCAAGTCGGTATGCACCTTACTGCCGTGCGTAAAAGGTCCTACACCTGCCTTGAATGCCTCCATGTTGCTTTCCACAATCAGGTTCCAGCCGTACTTCTTGGCATACTCATCACGGAACTGAATCATTTCCTTAAATTTCCACTTTGAATCGATGTGCATCAGAGGGAAAGGCACTTTGCCAGGATAGAAAGCCTTCTCTGCCAGGCGCACCATCACCGACGAGTCTTTTCCAATGCTGTAGAGCATCACCGGGTTCTCAAATTCCGCGGCCACCTCGCGGATTATGTGTATAGACTCGGCTTCGAGTTCTTTCAGGTGGCTCAATTTATATTCTTCCATTTTACAGACTATAGTCTTTGGTTATTTCTATTTCCTGTCCGGCCGAATTTTCGGCAATACAAGCGTTAGCAGTTCATTGACCGATTCTTCCACGCTGAGCACGGAAGTATCCAAAGTAAGAGACGGGTGCAGAGGGGCCTCAAAAGGAGCCGAAATGCCGGTAAAGTTCTTGATTTCTCCCCGCCGGGCCTTGGCATAAAGCCCTTTTACATCACGCCTTTCACACTCTTCCAAAGGCGTGCTCACATACACTTCCACAAAGTCGTCTTTCCCGATAATGCGGGCGGCCATTTCACGGATGTCATTGTTCGGGCTGATGAATGCCGCCAATGTCACAATGCCAGTATCTACAAACAGCCTGGACACCTCGGCAATGCGACGGATGTTTTCCACGCGGTCGGCCTCTGTAAATCCCAAATTGTTGTTGATGCCACTACGGATGTTGTCGCCATCCAGGATACGGCACAAGATACCGCGACGGTGCAATTCACGCTCCAAAGCAATGGCAATGGTGCTCTTGCCCGAGCCGCTCAGTCCCGTAAACCAAATCATCAGCCCCCGCTGACCTAACAGGCTTTCTTTGTCTGCCCTCGTCAGCATTTTGTCGAATATCGGATAAATGTGTTCCATAAAACAAATCAATTAAAGTTGCAAGCCCCTCCATGCTCCCACTTGGGGAGGCGGTTCTCCCTCAGCATCGAGTTTCCTTCCCGGCGGGAGGAGCCTATACCATCTTCGTAAACGGCCATATCAGCGGAATCAGCCCTACGGAAATAATCATCACAATAAAATCCATAGGAAGACCTATCTTCACAAAATCCGTAAACTTATAATTACCGGCGCCCTGCACTATCAGGTTAGTCTGATAGCCGATGGGAGTGGCGAAACCTGCCGATGCGGCGATACAGATGGCAATAAAAAAAGGCATCGGGTCGACTCCAAACTTTGCCGCCGTCTCCAAAGCCAGCGGGAAAGCAAGCGCTGCGGCAGCATTATTGGTAATCAGCTCCGTAATAAGAAGCGTCACCATATAAAGCAATGCCAAAGCTCCCCATGCTCCCAGCGAACCTGCCACACTCTTGATAAAATTGGCAATCAGTGCCGCCAGTCCCGACTCTTCCATCGCCGAACTGATGGCAAAAGCACAGGCTATGGTGATAAGGATGTCCCAACTGATGTATTTCGTATATTTCTTAGGCGGAAACATCTTAAGCCATGCCATCACCACAGCAGTTACGGCTGCAAAGAAAAACATATCCATCTTCACTTTGGGGAAATGCTCCTGAAAGTAAGGCAACTCGCCAATAGTGGCTCCTACAATCATGACAATAAGCAGTGAAAAGGCCGTCCACTTCTTCCATGACGGGACCGGATTGGCCGGGATTTCCTGCCCATTGGTCATCATCAGGAAAACGGACGAATCTCCCCACGTGCGGGTAAAGGCATCATCGGCCAGCAGAACCAGCGTGTCACCTTCCTGCAGCCGGACCTCACCCAGGTTCTCCGTAATCACTTGTCCATTCTGACGTATCTCCTTCACTTCTGCTCCATAACGCCGCTTAAAATCGAAAGTCTTCAGTTTGCGTTTCAACCCCGGAAAGCGCGAGGCCAATACCACTTCTACGATATGGCGCCCGGTATCTTCTGCCGCATCTGCCTCTTCCTCCTCGAAATTATCAGAGCGGTCGGCCGGCAACAGTTTCTTGGAAGCCAGCACAATGAACAACAGTCCCACTACCGTAATGGGAATGCCGATAAAAGCCAAATCGAACATTTTCAGTCCACCCAGCCCACGGTCTATCATCATACCGTGCACCACCAAGTTGGTGGATGTCCCGATGAGGGTACACAGACCGCCCAGAATAGTGGCATAGGACAAAGGTATAAGGAACTTGGTGCAAGACAAACCGACTTTTCTTGCCCAGTTCTTCAGTATAGGAGCAAAAATAACCACGACCGGAGTATTATTAAGAAAAGCAGAAAAGGCACTTACCACCGGCAAAATGCGCAGCTGCGCTTTAGTGACCGACGTACCTTTCTCCGGCAGAAGTTTCTTGACCACCGTCGTCAACGCACCGCTTTGCCGGATTCCTTCGCTTACCAGAAACAGCAACGCTACAGTAATCATGCCCCGGTTGCTGAAACCGGCCACCATCTGTTGAGGAGTGATGATGCCCGCCACCATGAACAGCACCACCAGACTCAGCAGTACAATACCCGGGCGCATCTTGTCAAGAATAAGCGCCACCAGCATTCCGACCAATCCCAACAATACAAAAATTATCTCGAAACTCATAACCTCAGCTCTATGTTATATCAATCGGCCATGCGACCTGCTTCTGCAGGGAGCACAATGAACCACGGATTCAACAAATCTCCTTTATTATAGCGCAACGGTCCCTCACCTCCTGCCTGCCAGATTTCTCCGCCCACGGCACGCATGATAGCATGCCCTGCTGCCGTGTCCCATTCCATCGTAGGCGCAAAACGAGGATATACATCAGCCTTGCCTTCGGCCACCAGGCAAATCTTCAGTGAGCTTCCACTGGAACACAATCTTACAGCTGCATGTTTCTGCCGCATACGTTCTATATACGCTTCCGTTTCCGGGGTAGAATGCGAACGTGAGGCCACAATGACAAACTCATCCCGCTGTTCATTCAACGGCAAGCGTACAGCCCGGGCTGTCAAATCGCCCAACGAAGCGCCATCCAGCCGGGTTATGTTCTCTATCTTGAAAGCCCCCAAGTCTTCGGAGGCAAAATACAGACACTGCTTTACCGGCACATAAATGACCCCTGCAACCGGAACACCCCGGCGCACCCAGGCGATATTCACGGTAAACTCTCCGTTCCGTTTAATGAATTCCTTAGTACCGTCCAGGGGGTCCACTATCCACAGTTCTTCCCACGCAGCTCTCTGTTCATAAGGAGTAAGTTTTCCCTCTTCGCTCAACAGAGGATAAGGGCTCCCTTGCCGGAGCAACCGGCTGATGGCCTGATGGGCACGTTTATCAGCAATGGTCAGCGGAGAATTGTCAGCCTTTCTTTCCACTTGGAAGTCGGACTTCGGGTCAGTATAAACCTCCATAATCTCCGCTCCGGCCTGCAGAGCGGCGTCTATCGCGCAAAGTATATATGCTTCTTCCATATTCAGTATTGTATGAAGTCGCAAAAATAAAAACTTTTCTATCTTCAAAAGTTTTCATTATCAGAATTATAACTTCTTTTAACTTCATCCTATCCTCTTTTTCGGGAATAATTGTCCCTATGTAAGATAAGGCAGACACCTGAAAGGCCATAAAAAAACCAGATACCGGGCAATACTCTCCGCATTCCCGGAATCTGGCTCCTACAATCTTTCAGACATTTCCAGCCTGATTACTCCTTCATCACTTCACACGATACAGCAACCAGGAGCCCTGAAAATCTTTGCGGTTAGGATATTTGGCCTTGAAGGCATCGCGAGCCGCAGCCGCCGAAGCGCGGTCGGCATAAGTGCTGACAACCACACGATACATGGCAGCATCAGCATTGAACACGATAGCCGGCGAATAGCCTTCGGCTTCCAAGAAGCTTTTCAGCCCTTCGGCATTGGCCTTGATACCGAAACTGCCGCACACTACGCTGTAATCAAGCAGACCGTTGTCGCCCGACACAACCGTTACCTTTTCGTGACGCACATCGTCATTCTGCACAGCCACCGGAGTGCTTTCCACCACTTTGGGTTCTTCGGTAGGAGCTGTCACCACCGGAGTTGTTTCCACCGGAGCCGGGGCTGTCTGCTGTTCAGCCAATTCCTGTTGTTTAGCCTTCTCATAAGCTTTGCTATACGCACTTTGACTCGACTTGCAAGAAGAGAATGCCAAAGTCATGCACACTCCGATACCTAACAAAATTGTCTGTTTCTTCATTTTATATTCCTTTTGCGTTAATAATCTTTCGGATAAGGCATTCCGCCTCCTTCTATTCGTTTCAGACAACAAAATAATAGAAAATCTGTCAGCCTTCAAAGGATTATGCACAAAAAAAATGCACCTTCTACCAACAGCGACAAATACACATTATTATATATAGACTACACATACCCCATACACGAACACAGCCGGAATTTCCGGTATTGGCATTTCACTTGCTTTGTAAGTAATCAATCAGATTTAATTTATATCAAACACAAAGACACAGAGGCACAAAGTTTCCGTAATCCGACAAGCCCTCGCAGGAAACAGCCAAGCGATAACGAGCATACTGCCAGGCGATAAGCAGGACGCTCGTTATATATAAGAAGCAGCAAGCTGATTATCAGCCAAGTACCATCTTATAGAAATAGCCGTCGGAAAGTAAATATCACTCCGACAAGGCACCCGTATCCAACATGACAAGTAGAATGTCAAGAGAGAAATTATACATCTTTTCAATGATATTATACATTGCATGGGGATTTTTCAATTTTTAAATTTGCAGCGGTTAACAAATCTATAATAGTCCTGTTGGCAGGATTAAATGCACACTGAATGAATCCTGCCAATGGGTTAGGCAACGGAAAAAGTATGGAAAACTCAAGAAGAAAATTTCTGAAACAAAGCCTGTTGGGCGCTGCTGCCTTAGGGGTAGCCTCCACGCCTGTCGCTCCCTTGTTGGCGACCGGCAAGCCGGAGAAAAAAGGGAAAAACAAGAAAGAAGCCAAACGGGTCATCCTGCTCTCTCTGGACGGAATTTGTGTGGAAGGTTTCAAGCAAGCCCGCACGCCGAACCTGGATAGCCTGCTGGCGCAAGGTTCACTTTCGCTGGAAACCCGCGTGGTGATGCCGTCGGTCACCCTACCCAACTGGACCAGCCACCTTACCGGCAGCGGACCTGAGTTGCACGGCGTGGTAGACAACGGATGGACAATCGACCAATTCAAACTTCCGGCTATAGAAACGGATGCCGATGGCTATTACCCGTCGGTGTTCAAGGTGCTGAAGGAAAACAAGGCAGACATGAAGACGGCTTTCTATTACAACTGGCCGAACCTGATTTATCCGTACAACAAGAAATACCTGGACGATATTTGCTTCCTGGAGGACGACGCTTATGTGCCTTATTACGAAAAGGCGTTCTCGTTCGTGAAAGCCCACAAAAATGAACCGACATTGGTCTTCCTTTATACGGTGCATACCGACCACGCCGGACATAAATACAAATGGATGTCCCCCGAATACATCCGGTCCATTGAAGAGGCTGATACGGAGATAGGGCGACTGCTGGACAGGCTGAAAGCCGAAGACCTGTTCGATGACACCCACTTTTTCTTCCTGACGGACCACGGAGGCATCAACTACGGGCACGGCGGGGTCAGCGTGGAAGAGATGATTGTGCCTTGGGGCATCGCCGGACCGGGGATTGCCAGGGGGCTGACCCTGACCGAACCCAACAATACGGTGAACACGGCGGCTGTCATCCTGCGGCTGTTCAACATCGAAAAGCCATTAAGCTGGACGGGAGAAGTGCCCGAATCCATATTTGAGTAATCGTAACGTAATAACACAACTATAACACATATATGTCATGAGAAAAACTGTTTTATACCAGATTTATATCTTACTCACAGCATTGAGCCTGTTTTCCTGCACGAAGAAGGAAGTGCAACCCGTACGCTTTGCCATTGTTTCCGACCTGCACGCACCGGACATCCCGGACGGCTTGGAACGCATGCAGGCGGTAGTAGAGGCGGCCAATCGCGAGAACGTGGATTTCCTGATACAGCTGGGCGACTTCATCCGGCTGGACAGCGCCGACATTCCATACCGGAAAGTGTGGGACGAATTCAAGGGAGAAAAATATCATGTGCTGGGCAACCACGATTTGGACAGATATACTAAAGAAGAATATGTGGCAGGACTTAATATGCCGGGCCGCTATTACTCGTTTGACAAGGGTGACTTCCATTTCATCGTTTTAGACGGGAACAACCTGTACGACGGAAAGGAATACAAGCCGTATGCCAGGGCAAACTATTATGTCGACTCCAAAATGCGGGCATTCATGGACCCCGAACAGATGGAATGGCTGAAGAAAGACCTCGCCGCGACCGACAAACGCTGCATCATCTTCTCACACCAAAGCATTGACACGTCCATGAACAATGGCAGTGAGGTGCGCAGCATACTGGAGGAAGAAAACAGACGGAGCGGATTCCAGAAAGTGGCGTTAGCTTTCAGCGGACATGACCATAGCAATTATACCAAAGAAATAAACGGTATCACGTATGTGCAAATCAACAGTGCCTCTTACGTCTGGATAGAACAGCCGTCGATGACAGAAAAGCGTTATCCCCAGGAAATCAACGAACGTTATTCGCTGCTCAGCCGGTCCATTACGTACGACAAAGCTCTGTATGGCATCGTGACCCTTACGGGCGAGGGAGCCGAGATGAAGGGTACGAAAGGGAATTTTATGCCTCCTACTCCCAAAGAAGTCGGACTGGGTGACTCTATAGGTGTCTTCCCGCTGGTGTCAAGCATTGAGGACGTAAAAGTGACATTCAAGGATTGACCCGCTCAACAGACAGTAAAGAAATACTTTATAGATATTCTCAACTTTCCATTTATGAAAAGACATTGCATATCCTTTTTATGCAGCATGGCAGTTTTATCAGCCTTTGCTGCTCCCTATAAAGGGACAGTTTTTATAGACTCCAACGGCAACGGAACCTTCGATAAAGGTGAAAAGACACTGAAGGGAGTCATGGTGTCCGACGGACGCCATGTGGTGAAGACACAGGGGGACGGAACGTATGAATTACCCGGACATGAACGGGAACGGTTCCTTTTCGTCACAGTCCCCAGCGGTTACAAGACCACACGTCATTATCACGCCATCGGGCAGGGACGCGACAGATATGATTTCGCCCTTCGCCCCTACAATGCCCACATCGGACGGGGAGGAGCACATCATTTCGTACAAATCTCGGACACGGAAATATCTACCGCTACCGGACAGGAAGAGTGGGTGGCAGCTGTACGCTCGTATGCCCTGAACGAAAAGGCAGCCTTCATCATCCATACGGGGGACATCTGTTATGAGAAAGGATTGAAAGCCCACAAGCCCATGTTCAACACCGAGAATATGGACGTGCCCGTGTATTACTGCATCGGCAACCATGACCTGGTAAAAGGAAAGTACGGAGAAGAAGTTTTCGAAAGCATCTACGGCCCTGTCTACTACTCATTCGATGCGGGCAACGTACACTACATCGTCACGCCCATGTGGGGAGGCGACTACCGGCCGGGCTATACCAAAGAAGATGTTTATCACTGGCTGGTGAACGACTTGGCACAGATTCCCGAAGGAAAGCCGATTGTGGTCTTCAACCATGACTATTGGACCAGCGAAGACCGGCATGTGTTCAAAGCCGGTGAGAACATGACCATCGACCTGGATGCGCACAATCTGAAGGCTTGGATTTACGGCCACGTGCACATCAACCACATCACCCGTCATGGCAACGCGTTGGCTATATGTACTTCTACCCCGGCACGGGGAGGCATAGACCATGCCGCATCGGCTTTCCGCTCCATACGGGTGGATGCTAACGGCAATCTGGCTTCCGAACTGCGGTATACTTATATGGACAAGGTGGTGGAAATCGCTTCCATACAAAACGAGCAGGCACCGGTGACGGAGCAGGGCGAAGTGATGCTTTCGGTCAATGCTTACCATACGGTGTCGGAAACAAACGCCGTGACCTGCACATTCTGGGCAGAAGGTAAAATGATACGGCCGGAAGTCAGACTGAAGCAGCAGACCGACTTCAACTGGTTTGCCACAGCCAAACTTCCTGCTGCCTATGAGGGAAAGACTATAACGGTGGAAGCCAAAGTCGCCTTTGCTGACGGAGAAACGGTCATACGCCAGTCTTTCTTCACGTATTCTCCTCACTCTTTGTCCGGGAAAACCGGCAGTGAATGGAACAACTTAGGAGGAAATGCCCAACACACTTGCATCAGCCCCGATACGCTCGCCTTGCCTTTCTCTCTGGCATGGACGGCCAACTTAGGCTCCAACGTCTACATGGCTTCTCCCGTAATACAGGGAAACAGCGTGTTCGCTGCCTCCATCGACGAGAACGCCCAAGGGAAAGCGGCTATCGTGGCCATGGACACCCGTAACGGCAGTGTACGCTGGAAATACCCGCTGCGCGCATCGGTCAAGAACAGCCTTGCCATCGCACAGGATTTGGTCTTCGCCCAGGATATTTACGGTTATCTGTACGCGCTGGACATCCACACCGGAAAGCTGGCTTGGGAAAAGAAACTGGATGTGGCCCGTGTGCCGGGACTGAATGACGGACTGGCCGCTTCTGCGGACAAAGTCTTTGCCGGTTCCGGAAAGGGACTGGCCGCCTTCGATGCCCGCACCGGCAAACAGCTCTGGCAGAACACGGAGTGGTCGCAACGTGAAGGTACGACTGCCACTCTCTCGTTGAGTCCGGACGAGACGGTACTGATAGGCGGGGTGCAATGGAGTGCCATGTATGCCAACGATGCCCGTACCGGCAAACTGTTGTGGGGAAAGAGTGAAAACGGTATTCGCAACCGTGCCTCTTCACCCGCCATGTACGACGGTGCCATGTATTTTCTGTCGCTGAACTCTCTCTTCATCCTCTCGGAAAAGACGGGACGTGTGCTGACCAGAAAGGAACTCCCTTATTCCGTCGATGTCACCTCTACTCCTTTGGTTACGAAAGGAGAAATCATCTTCGGAACAGCCACGGAAGGACTGGTGGCGCTGGACCGCGAGACACTGGAGGAAAAATGGAAGCTGCGCACGGGAAAAGCCCTGATATATACGGCACCTTATGTCAATGAAGAGGCGGCTCAGATTGAATGCAGTCCGGTGCTTACGGGTGATGTGGTCATTGTTGGCGCATCCGACGGGGTGTTCTATGCCGTCGACCGCCGGAATGGCACTCTGCTGTGGAGGCACCAGACCGGCGCCCCCATTCTGACCACCGTAGCCGTTTCAGGCAATATGTTCTTCGGTGTAGACTATGCCGGGAATGTGTATGCCTTCAAGGCTGCCAACGAATAAACAATCTGAGTTTATCAGTCTGTAAGCAGTCGGCATCTCATGCCGGAACAAGCAGAGGTTGGCAAGGGACTTATAGACTGACAGACTCAGAATCACAAGAAGCAAGAATCAAGTAGTTATTAGAATAAAGAACAGATTATGCACAAACTGATTACTATTTCGTGGTTGTTCCTATTATGGGTAGCCCCCCTTCAGGCACAGACCCAATGGTTCAACCCACTGGACAACGATGGACAAGCGCATTACATCCAGAACCAAGCTTGGAACGAGGATGGAGCCAACTATAACCGACTCCCATCCAGAGCCAAAGAGAAGGTCAGAAGTGACGTATGGAACCTGTCAAGAGAATCTGCCGGGTTATCTGTACGTTTCCAGACAGATTCGAAGAGAATTCAGGTGCGCTATCAGGTGACAGGAGGATACAGCATGCCCCACATGCCTGCCACTGGCGTATCAGGGGTAGATTTGTATGCCAAGGTCGGCGGGAAGTCACTCATCTGCTACGGAAGCTATGCCTTCGCAGATACCATCCGCTACACCTATACCGTCGATAAGGAAATCTCTCCCAAGGCGAAAAAGGAGTATGAATTGTATCTGCCTCTATATAATGGAGTAAAATGGCTGGAGATAGGAATTGAAGAAGGAAAAGAACTGACCTTCGTGCCGGCCAGAAAAGACCGCAGCATCGTAGTCTACGGCACCTCCATCGCCCAAGGAGCCTGTGCTTCGCGTCCCGGCATGGCATGGAGCAATATCGTCAGCCGCGAGTTGGACGTACCTGTAGTGAATCTGGGCTTCTCCGGCAATGGCAAACTGGAAGAGGAGGTCATTGATTTCATCTGTGAGATAAACGCCAAGGCGTATGTGATAGACTGCATGGCCAACTTGCAGGACCGGACGGCAGAAGAAGTGAAATCCCTTGCGGTAAAGGCCGTAAAACAAATCAGGGGGAAAAGCAGTGCCCCCATCCTGCTGGTGGAACATGCCGGCTATAGCAATGCCCCGACCAACGTAGGAATGGACAATGCCTACCGGACACCCAACAAGGGCCTGCGTGCCGCTTATGAGGACCTGAAGCAACAGCACACGGAAAACCTCTATTACCTGTCGAACGAGGAAATCGGTCTTCACCCGGACTCGTGGGTGGACTACGTTCATCCTTCCGACTACGGCATGGTGCAGCAGGCGGAAGCCGTGGAACGCAAATTAAAGGAAATGGGGCTCGTCAGACTCCGGGAATGAAGGGGGCTTTTTTCAGCCTCAGCAAGTCAATAGAGTTAAATAAATATTACATTAAAATTACATCATAACAGACCGTATATTTTAATGGAAAATTAATAAAAAAACATTTCCGAGCCAGAGCGAAAGACATATATTTGCGCCCGAAAAAGCTAAAAACAGCAGAGAAATAAGATAAAGCCGATGTTTAATTTTAACTGTAGCAATCATAAAAAATATTCATTTTTACAACTAAAAAAGCCATTATACAGCATGCCTACTACCTGTATTTCTACACTTAGGAAGCACTGAATACGCAAAATATTTCTTACATTCATCTATTATAAACTTAAATTAATTGCATTATGAAACACCTAAAAATCATGAGCATGTTGCTGCTCGCTATGGGAGCCCCGATACCACTCGCCGCCCACATAGCCACAACAGCCAAAGTACAGAAGATTGAGTCGGTGCAACAGCAGAATGCCTGCACCGGCATAGTAAGTGACGCCAGCGGACAGGCCATTATCGGTGCCTCCGTTGCAGTAAAAGGAAGCAACCAAGGAACCATCACAGACGTAGACGGCAAATTCCACATCGCAAATGTAAAAAAGGGAACCACCCTTGAGATTTCCTACATCGGTTACAAGACCCAGCAGGTGACTTGGAATGGACAGACACTGAATATTGTGCTGACAGAAGACACCGAAATGTTGGACGAAGTAGTAGTGGTAGGTTACGGTGTGCAGAAAAAGGTAAACCTCTCCGGTTCGGTATCTACAGTCAACACCCAGCAGATTGAAGACCGCCCCGTAGTGAACCTCGGCCAGGCCCTTCAAGGTACGGTAGCCAACTTGAACATCACCATCGGCAGCGGTCAGGCTACGGACTCGCCTTCTTACAACATCCGCGGTACCACATCACTGAATGGAGGTAGCCCGCTGATTGTCATTGATGGTGTAGTTTCAGACAATTCCACGCTGAATACACTGAATCCCAACGACATTGCGCAAATCTCCGTATTGAAAGATGCCGCCTCCAGTGCCATCTACGGTTCGCGTGCTGCCTATGGCGTGATTCTGGTAACTACGAAAATGGGTACTTCCGAAAAGCCGGTTATCCACTACAACAACAATTTCCAGATGCGCCAGCTCACGCAGAAGCAAAACATTATCACCGATCCCTATCTCGTTGCGCAGACACGTAACATAATGAGTACGCCATGGTATAACCTCTACAATGAGGAACAATTGGCCTATGCCCAACAGGTATCTGAGGATCCCAGCATGTCGCCGTATTACCTGAATCCGGATGGAAGCTATACCTATTTCGGTCATACGGACTGGGTCGGTGAGGCCTACAAAAATATTGGTTTTGCCACCACACACTCCATCGACGTATCGGGCAAGACCGAACGCGCCAGCTACTTCCTATCAGCCGGCTATACCTTCCAGGATGGTATGGTCAAGTATGGCACGGATAAATACAACCGATACACCGTGCGCAGCAAAATTGATTTCAAAGTCACAGACTGGTGGACGATTGGCAACAATACACAGATGATCTTCTCAGACTATGACTACCCTACCTCTCTGGATTCAGATTACTACTGGGGTATCAACCGACTGAACCCGATGGATGTGCCCAAGAACCCGGACGGGACATGGACAGATGCAGGTGCACAATGGCTGGGAACTTTATCGGAAGGAGGACGTGCCAAGGAGCAGGGAGCCAATATCCAAACTCAATTCAGCACACGGGTAGACATTATTAAAGATGTATTCTTTGTGCAGGGCAACTTCTCTTACCGCACCCGCAAGAACCGCGACCGCTGGCACTACCTGACCGTACCTTATTATGATGGTCCGGAATTAGAACCCTTGTATTACAACGAAACGACCAGTGCAGCCAATGCAATGTCCGACCAGAAAAATGTAACATTCGATATTTACGGAACTTTCACCAAGACATTCAATGACAAACACTACATCAATGCCATGGTAGGTTTCAACCAGGAAGAATACCGTTATGAATACAACAGTTTAAGCCGCAGTGAGTTGATTAGCCCCTCACTGCCTTCCGTAGCCCTTGGAACAGGCGATATGAACGTAGGCGAAAGCATCTCCACGCTGGCTTTGCGAAGCGGTTATGCCCGTTTCAACTACATCTACGACGACAAATACCTCTTCGAATTCAACGGCCGTTATGACGGTTCTTCCCGTTTCCCGAAAAAAGACCGTTTCGTGTTCAGCCCCTCCGGCTCTATCGCATGGGTAATGTCCAAAGAAAAGTTCTTCGAACCGTTGCTTCCGGTGGTCAGCTTCCTGAAACTCCGTTATTCATACGGTATGCTGGGCAACCAGGACGTATCTTCTTACTACCCTTATCTGGCCACCATGGGTTCCGGGAAATTAGGGTATATCATTGACGGAAAACAACCCGTTTATGTCGACGCACCGGGCCTTGTTTCGGCCTCACTGACTTGGGAGAAAGTATCTACCTCCAACATCGGTATCGACGTCAACTTCCTGGATAACCGCCTGACGGCAACGGGCGATTTCTACGTACGCCGCACCAAAGACATGATTACCAGCGGACAGCCTCTCCCCAACGTGTTGGGCACCAGTCTTCCGAGCGAAAATGCAGCCGACCTGAAAACCCGTGGTTGGGAAGTAACGCTGACATGGAAAGACCAGGAACAGGTAGCCGGTAAACCATTCAACTACTCGGTCAGCTTCAACCTGGCAGACAGCCGCGCCTTCATCACCAAGTTTTATAACCCGGACTGGATACTGGACAGCTACTATGAAGGTTATGAAATCGGCCAGATGTGGGGATTCCACACACTGGGCTTCTTTACTTCACAGGAAGACATTGACAACCATGCCGACCAGACCAACGTAGCATCTTATTTATCGACCCGTCCTCTTGCACCGGGTGACCTGAAATTTGCAGACCTGAATAATGATGGAAAGATTACGAGCGGAAACAATTCATTGGACGATCCCGGCGACCGTACCATCATCGGTAACTCCAGCAAGCGTTACACATTCGGTTTGAATGCAAGCGCAGACTGGAATGGCTTCGACCTGAGTGTGTTCTTCCAGGGTGTAGGTAAGCGCGATTATTATCCCGGTGGCAGCGACCTGTACTTCTGGGGTATTTATTCGCAGCCTTGGACCAACATTACCTACGGTAACTACTACGACCACTGGACGGAAGAAAACCCCAACGGATACTTCCCCCGCATGAAAGCATACGTAGCCGAAGGTGGAGCAGAAGCAGCGTTGACACAGACCAAATATATGCAGAACGCGGCTTATATCCGCCTGAAGAACCTGACATTCGGATATACATTGCCCGCGCAGTGGACAAACAAGCTGAACATCAGCCGCCTGCGTATTTTCTTCTCTGGCGACAACCTGTTCTATGTCTCCGGACTTTACAAACACTACAACATAGACCCGGAAGGATTGGGCGGACAGATGTACCCGCTGCAGCGTTCGTATTCCTTTGGTCTTAATGTAACATTCTAAAAACAACTATCGCGATGAAAACAAATCATACATTCAGCAGACTGGCATTGGTATTAGGTGTCACCGGAGCACTGGCCGGCTGTAACGACTCGTTCATGGACAGATATCCGGAAACGTCACTCACCGAAGAAACTTTCTTCAAAACGGTGTCTGACTTAGAGACTTATACAAACAACATGTACGGCTACCTGAGCGGTTCGTATTGGGATCCTGCCACAGATAACAGCCTATTTGTCAACACAAGCTCCACCTTTGACTTACTTGGTGGAACCGTCAATACAGAAACTGTAGGCACATGGAGTTGGGGAGACATCAGAAATGTCAACTATATGTTGTCGCGCACCGATAATGTGACTGGCGACCAAGCAGACATCAACCATTACATCGGACTGGCACGCATGTATCGCGCCAAGCTGTACTACGACAAAGTGTGGGCTTATTCGGATGTGCCCTGGTACGACCATGACTTGCAAACCGACGACACGGAAGAATTATACAAGACACAGGATCCACGTTCTGTAGTGGTAGACAACATCATGGCAGACCTGGACTTTGCCATTGCCAACATGAAAGAAGGCACCAGCAAAACCAAAGTGAACCGCGACGTAGCCCTGGCCCTCCAGGCACGCATCGCACTCTATGAAGGCACGTGGCGCAAATACCACGATGAGCTGGGACTGACAGACGGCGACCGTTTCCTGAACATCGCCATACAGGCTTGCGAACAACTGATGGACGGCTCCTACTCTCTGTCGACCGAATCGTTCAACGGATTAGGCGCCTATGAGTCTCTGTTCTGCAATACCGATTTGACGGATAATCCGGAAATGATCTTAGTGACTGACTATGACAAGGCCTTAGGCATTTTCCACAATTCCCAACAGGTAACTGCATACCTGGGATTGTCCCGCGATCTGATGGAAGACTATCTGGTGATAGAAGACGGGAAAACCAAACGCTTCCAGGACGTCGAAGGCTATGCCACCAAGACTTACTCGGAAATCTTTGAGAACCGCGACCCGCGCATGAGACAAACATTCATGTGGCCCGGATACCAGCGGGCAAATGCCACTTCACCCTGGATTCCTTCACTCAACGCAGGGGGTTATATACCTATCAAGTTCGACCCGCGGTCGGCCGACCAAATCACATGGAATGGAAGTTATTTTGACCTGCCTGTGTTCCGCTACGGCGAAATCCTGCTGATTTACGCAGAAGCCAAGGCTGAATTGGGCACCCTGTCTCAGGATGACTTAGACAAGAGCATCAACCTGCTCCGCGACCGTGCGGGCATGCCGCATGCTTCATTAAGCGACTGGCTGACCAACATCGACCCGGTACAGGCCGAACGCTATCCCAACGTTGTTTCCGCACAAACGGGAGCTGTATTGGAAGTACGCCGTGAACGCCGTATCGAACTGGCCAATGAAGGTTTCCGCTACGACGACCTGATGAGATGGAAACGTGGCACACTGCTCAACGCTACACCCGAAGGAATGTACTTCCCCGGACCTGGCAAATATGACCTGACCGGCGACGGGAAAAATGATATTGCCATTGTGATGACTGAGGCAGAATCGGAAGAACGCCGGGATGAATTCAGCAGTGAAGGACTGACCGTATACACGATGGAAGGCAACAACATTGAAATGAGCGAAGGCGATCATGGCTATATACGCCTGGTTTCGCAAGTAGACGCATTCGATTTTGTTGAGCCAGCATATTACTATACCCCGATTGATACGGAAGACATTAAACTCAATGGGAATCTGAAACAGAATCCATTCTGGGAATAACAGACAAGCAGCCGCCGACCATCCAAGTCTTCGGCTGCAATGAATCAGCGCGGATAACGCGTCTCCCACAGATTGCTTTTTCGTGGGAGCGCGGAATCCGCGTTTTTTTTGCCCTCTTACAGGCTATATAGACTACATCCGCTCCCAAGCCCTCAGAAGTCCGCTTCGAAGCCCGCAGGAATCCGTTCCCAAGCCCTTGAGAGGAACCCCGGCAAAATTACCCCTTCCAAGGGCACAAAGATGCCGGACACACAAAGGAAAACCGATTCACTGCCTATCCCCCCAGGGGAAGCAAATGAGACAGCCCCCTGAAAAAAAACAGAAAAAAAACCGGGACAAAACATACACCTTAAAAAGAAAATGCTTATATTTGTGCTATGAACTTTAAAATAGTAGTATTATGAAAGGTTTAAATGTATTAGCAGCTTTCTTGGGCGGCGCCGCAGTAGGTGCAGCTCTGGGTATTTTATTTGCTCCCGAAAAGGGTGAGGACACGCGCAGCAAAATTGCAGAAGCATTGCGCAAAAGAGGCATCCGTCTGAACCGCAACGAAATGGACGACCTGGTAGACGAAATCGCCTCTGAAATCAAAGGTGAAGGTGCCGAATAAGGTGCCGGATAGCGGAATTAAAAGACAGAGCCATCATGTTTGCAACCGACAAAAGCATAGACAGCCTCCGACAGTTATTCGCGGAATTCAAGAAATACCTGAATCTGCAGAAAGAATATACAAGACTGGAAGTAACGGAAAAGCTTTCCGTACTGCTTTCTATGCTGATTGTAATCCTGTTGGTTGTCATCCTGGGCATGATGGCTCTGTTTTATTTATCATTCACCATGGCCTACGTACTGGCTCCCGCCGTAGGAGGAATAACCGTCAGCTTCAGCCTGCTGGCCGTCTTCTATGCCTTACTGGCCATTCTGCTCGTCTCTTTCCGCAAACGGCTCATTATTGACCCCATGGTGAAATTTATTGCAGGCCTGTTTATGAAAACGCCCGAAAAGAACAATCCTCCTACACAGCCATGACAAGCAATCGGAATTCTGCCCCCAACATGCCGCCGGCTCTGCCTGCCACACTGGAAGAACTGATGCAGCAAAAGGCCGCTCTCCTGCAGGAGATTCAGGCACAAAAAGTCGTATTGGCCCGTATCAGCCAAGAACTGGTAGCACCGCTGACACCCGCCGCAGAAAAAGGGAACAGCCTTCTCCGCGCTTTCAACCGAGGAATGGCCGTATTCGATGGGGTTATGTTAGGACTGAAGGTAATGCGGAAATTCAGGAACATCTTTGGCAGAAAAAGAAGATACAGGTACTGATTCCTCCCCCCTGCCATACGCGGAAAGCGGTAAGCACAGAACAGTCTTGCCGCCGATTGATGCAGGAAATTGTCACAAGGACGGTAAAGCTATCTGTTGCGACAACTCACCGCCCTTGTTCATAAGCTGTTTTCTCAGACATAAGTCTCAAGCAACTTCACTGCCTTGTCGGGCACGATGGTAACCTCTTGCGTAGAAGCCGGCAGCAACACCGTTTCGCCAGCCTGCAAGGTAATCTCATTTTTCTCGTTGTCAACAAGACGGCAAGCCCCTTCCACACAAATGAGAATGACGAAAGAATCGAGCTCTGAATAATCGCAAGTGATTTCTTCGGTCATATCATAAACGGAAGTAGTGAAATACGGGCAAGCCACCACCTCTACCGGCTCATTCTTTACCCGCTCGTATTCCGTGCGGAAATCATCCTGCACATCGGCAAAATTGATGGCATCCACAGCCTGTACAGTATGCAGTTCCCGCGTTTTTCCGTTCTTATCCTTGCGGTTGTAATCAAAAATACGGTAAGTAATGTCCGAAGTCTGTTGTATCTCGGCGACGAAAGCTCCTGCCCCTATGCCATGCACACGGCCGGCCGGCACATAAAACACATCGCCGGGCTGGATATTGCAAGTCTGCAACACTTCAGCAAAGGTCCCGTCGTGCACCCGTTCCTTATATTCTTTAGGTGTGATTTCCTTCGCAAAGCCCGAAATCAGTTTCGCACCTTTGTCGGCTGCAATCACATACCACATTTCATTCTTGCCGAAACTGTTGTGGCGTTTACTTGCCAAGGTATCGTCGGGATGCACCTGTATGGACAAGTCCAACCTGGCATCGATAAACTTAATCAACAAGGGGAATTTGGTGCCGAAGCGGGCATAATTACTCTCACCCACCAGTTCTTCCTTATATTTCCGCACCATGTCGGGCAAGGTCAACCCTTTGTCCGGCCCATTGGCCACTACGGATTCGCTTCCGTCTACGGCAGAAACTTCCCAACTCTCTCCCACATTCGGAAGAGTGTCATTCAAATGCTTGAATGGAATAATCTTGTCGCCTCCCCAAAGCGTCTGCTTAAGGATAGGCTCAAACTTTAAAGGATACATGTGTTGTTTTAAATAAAATCTTTAATGATGTGATTTACATTGATTACGACGGCAAACATACGAAAAAATAAGTAGTATTTCAAAATAAAGGCAAAGAAAAGAATAAACGGGACATACAAATTCCTGTTTTGCCAAACGCTAAACTTTCCTAAAATGCCGAACACATTTCCCGGCAATTCCTTGGGAGAACGAAAGAAATTCTTTTTATTTGCAAGAAATTTAATTTAAACATACCATGATATGACTGACACTGTATCAAAAAACAACAATTTATCAGGGCTGAAAAGAGAAAATTTCTGCAAAGAAATAAACGGAAAGCAAACTGATCTGTTCATTCTGAGGAATGCACAAGGAATGGAAGTGGCGGTTACGAACTATGGCTGCGCCATTCTCTCCATAATGGTACCCGACAAGTCGGGATACTTGGGCAATGTCATCCTGGGGCATGACAGCATCGACCATGTCATGAATAGTCCGGAGCCGTTCCTGAGCACGACCATAGGCCGATACGGCAACCGTATAGCCAAAGGCAAGTTCACCTTGTATGGCGAAGAACATCAGCTGGCTGTCAACAACGGCCCCAATTCCCTGCACGGCGGACCGACAGGATTCCACAGCCGGGTATGGGACGCCGTACAGCCTACACCGACCACCGTCATTTTCAACTACACCTCAGAAGACGGGGAGGAAGGTTTTCCCGGCACACTGAAAGTGGAAATGACATACCGGCTGGAAGACGAGATTAACGCACTGGCCATCGAATACAGGGCCACTACAGATAAGGCGACCATCGTCAACCTCACCAACCACGGGTTCTTCAACCTGGCGGGCATCGCCAATCCTACTCCCGATGTGCTGGACAATATCGTTACCATCCATGCAGACTTCTACGTACCTATCGACGAAGTGTCTATTCCTACGGGTGAGATACTGAAAGTAGAAGGTACCCCCATGGACTTCCGCACTCCCCACGCCATCGGAGAAAGAATCAACGAACCGTTTGAACAACTGAAAAACGGAGCTGGTTACGACCATTGCTATGTGTTGAACAAGACAGAACGCGGGTCGCTGGACTTGGCAGCCACCTGCTATTGCCCATCCAGCGGACGGACCATGGAGGTTTACACCACAGAAGCAGGCGTGCAACTTTATACGGGCAACTGGCTGAACGGATTTACCGGCAGCCACGGTGCCACCTTCCCCGCACGAAGCGCCGTATGCTTCGAGGCACAGTGCTTCCCCGACACGCCCAACAAAGCGCATTTCCCATCGGCCGTATTGCTGCCGGGCGATGAATACCAACAAATCACTGTTTACAAATTCGGCATTAAAGAATAGGAATCAATCAATAATCCAAAAACAATATCTAAAATCATTATGAGTAACCAAACAAAACAGTGGGGTGCCATTATTATGATGATCGCCCTGTTCGCCATGATTGCCTTTGTAACCAACTTGTGTTCGCCAATGGCAATCATAGTAAAGAATCAGTTCGGCGCATCCAACGTGCTGGCACAAATCGGCAACTATGGCAACTTCATCGCCTATCTGGTGATGGGTATTCCATCGGGCATGCTGATCAAGAAATACGGCTACAAGAAGACGGCTTTGCTGGCTTTGATTGTGGGCATCGTAGGCGTTATTACGCAATGGATGAGCGGCTGGGACAGCATTCAGAGTTTCGGCGTTTACCTGATAGGTGCCTTTATTTCCGGTTTCTGCATGTGTATGCTGAACACAGTGGTCAACCCCATGCTGAACCTGCTGGGTGGCGGCGGTAACAAGGGTAACCAGCTTATCCAGGTTGGCGGTGTATTCAACTCGGCAGCTGCTGTGGCTGTGTACATCATCATGGGTGCCCTGATCGGCGATGCCGCCAAGGCTAAAATCTCCGACGCCACTCCCGCCCTGTTCATCGCATTGGGCGTATTCATCGTCGCTTTCGTAGTATTGCTCTTCACCAAAGTCCAGGAGCCCCAACAGCATGTTGAGCAGAAGAAGGAGAAAGACAAATACAGCGCCTTCTCGTTCCGCCACTTCAAACTCGGTATCTTGGGTATCTTCCTGTACATGGGCATTGAGGTAGGCGTGCCGACTTACATTCTCCAATACCTGTCTTCCTCGCCCGATGCTGCCACGCCCGGTCTGGGTATGGATGCCGGCATTGTAGGACTTATCGTGGCTGTGTATTGGCTGATGATGCTGGTTGGACGTTTCATCGGCAGCGCCATTGGCAGCAAGGTATCCAGCCGTGCCATGATTACGGCGGCCTCCACACTCAGCATCCTGCTGGTGTTGTTCGGCATGTTCGCACCGGTCGATATCAAGGTGAACGTACCGGGCATTGACTGGGCCAATGTCAGCGTAATCTGGGCAGAGATTCCCGTAGGCATCTTCGCCTTCATTCTGGTAGGTCTCTGCACCTCCGTCATGTGGGGCGGCATCTTCAACATGGCTACCGAGGGACTTGGCAAGTACACGGCCATTGCTTCGGGTGCCTTTATGACAATGGTGTTCGGATGTGCTGTGCTGGTAGCCATCCAGGCTTACGTAGCCGACCTGACCGGCTCGTTCCTTACCAGTTATGTAGTTGTATTGTTCTGCGCCGCATACCTGCTGTATTATGCTCTCATCGGCAGCAAGAACGTGAACAAGGATATTCCTGTTGATTAAAACGACGAATGATTGGACCCCCTGCCGATGGCAGGGGTCCGGTCATTCATTAAAGCCCTACAATTAAATTCGAACAGTTACTTATTATTCATTAAATACATAAACGTCATGGATATAGAACATGTAAGAAGTCGTTTTGTCAAGCACTTTGACGGAACAACGGGAGCCATATATGCAGCTCCGGGACGCATCAACCTCATTGGTGAGCATACTGATTACAACGGCGGTTTTGTTTTTCCCGGCGCCATCGATAAAGGTATGATTGCCGAAATCAAGCCGAACGGCACAGACAAGGTAAAAGCTTACTCCATCGACCTGAAGGACTATGTAGAATTCGGCCTGAACGAAGAAGACGCACCTCGTGCCAGCTGGGCCAGATACATCTTCGGCGTATGCCGGGAAATGATTAAGCGGGGCGTTGACGTGAAGGGATTCAACACGGCCTTCTCGGGTGATGTTCCTCTGGGTGCAGGCATGTCGTCGTCGGCAGCATTGGAGAGCACGTATGCATACGCCCTGAATGACTTGTTTGGCGATAACAAGATAGACAAGTTCGAACTGGCCAAGGTGGGTCAGGCTACCGAACATAATTATTGCGGCGTAAACTGCGGCATCATGGACCAGTTTGCTTCCGTATTCGGCAAGAAAGACAACCTGATTCGTTTGGACTGCCGTTCGTTGGAATATCAATATTACCACTTCGAACCGAAGGGATACCGCTTGGTTCTGGTTGACTCGGTAGTGAAGCACGAACTGGCTTCTTCGGCCTACAACAAGCGTCGCCAAAGCTGCGAAACGGCAGTAGCGGCTATCCAAAAGAGACACCCGCATGTAGAATTCCTGCGCGACTGCTCTATGGAAATGTTGCAGGAAGTACAGGCTGAAATCAGCGAAGAAGACTACAAGCGTGCCGAATACGTCATCGAAGAAATCCAACGCGTATTGGACGTGTGCGATGCCCTCGAAAAGAACGACTACGAAACCGTTGGCCAGAAGATGTATGAAACACACTATGGCATGAGCAAGCTGTATGAAGTAAGCTGCGAAGAACTCGACTTCCTGAACGACCTGGCATTCGACTGCGGCGTTACAGGTTCGCGTGTCATGGGCGGTGGATTTGGCGGCTGCACCATCAACTTAGTAAAAGAAGAGCTCTACAGCACCTTCATAGAGAAAGCCAAGGAAGAATTCAAAAAGAAATTCAACAGAAGTCCGAAAATCTACGATGTTGTCATCAGTGACGGTGCACGCAGATTAGAATAAAAGGACCTTATTTCTGTCGCAATTGAGTAGGAAGAAAACTGTTTCGTTTTCTTCCTACTTTTGTTTTTACCTCCTCTCACACCCGGGAAAACCCGTGCCTCTATGAAACACAGAGGCACGGAGACACAGAGTTTTTGTTTTTTGTCCATAGCTCACAGAGTTAATTCCCCTTCTCTCGTATGCGGCGAAGCAGCGGACTCTGTGCCTCCCGTCATTTTTACCGACAGACAGTTACAGAACTTTGTGTCTCCGTGTCTCTGTGTTTGATATAAACTAATTCTGGTTGATTACTTATTCCGATAAACCTTCACTTTAGCGACGTAAACCTTCACTTTAGCGGCGTAAACCTTCATTTTAGCAACGTAACTCTTCACTTTAGAGTTGCCATGATAATGCCCTCACGCTTTCACCGACATAAAAAGCGGTGTGAATCAGCCGATTATTGTGAAAGATACATCCTTCACACGGCTTTCACACCGCTTTCTGTGTGGTTTCCTAATTTAGGTTGGTTTCCTTGTGCCCATCAGAAAATATATTGCACACCTATCTGCAACCTGCTGAGATTGGCATCCAGGATAAAATTGTGGTCGCCCCAACAAGCTTTCTGATGTACGCGAACAGAATGACTGAAACCGACATAAAGATAACGCAACAATAGATTGAAATGATTGCTTAAGGTATAAGAAGCACCGAATGAAAAGCCGGCTTCCAAATCTGTTCCGTCATCATTTCCGCCATCCAGCCCTTCTTCTGCCACACCCAAGGTGAAAGCCCCTTCGACGAAAGTCTTGAAACGGTTTTTCTGCCAAAAGTTATATTGTGCATATATGCCGCCTGTATGGTACTGCAAATCATTGTTGATTTCCCCGATATATTTGATACCGGCAGACCATCGGTCATTGAATTGATAGCCCAAACGAGGAGACAAGATGGTGTAAACCCCATCATCGTCATGATAATATGTATGGGCATGTCCAATGTTCAGTTCCATAAAGAAGCCTTTGTCCTTCGCCTGCGCATGGCAGACAAACGGAAGACAAACAAATGCAAGAATAAAAAGAAAAATCCTCATATAAACATCATTTTACTGGGTAAATACTTATAAAATAATTCTCTTATGAGCATAATTCTTATTGCCACCATTAGATGAACAAGAAAACATCAACGGGAACAGCAGGAAAAAACAACCTACCTTTTCCCCAACTTGAAAAATTCTGTTACTCTTCATTGTTGAATGCTTTAAGGTTAAGAATTTGTCTATATCGCTTCAAAATTAGTCATTATTTTCTATTGCCCGTGTATCAAAAGTGTATTATTTCGGGGGCTACATGCATTTTTTATGCATTATATTACAATCCTATTTCAAATCGGGCTATCGTCAGCCAACCTGAGCAACACCTCTTTCAAAGAAGTCTGGCCGGACGTGCACTTCAGTTTCTTCTCCAAGATATTTTTCCGGGTAACATAAAAATAGTTCCTTTGCCTGTCAAACAAATAGACCAGATGCGAAACCGGGATTCCGACCAGCACCAAACAACACAAACGGATCTCCCGAGGAGAAACAGCCGGGAGAGACTTGCCGCAATGTGCCGGGTTCTTGCCCCCGGCACACGCGGACAGCAGCAGTCCCATGATGAACCGTAATATATGATTCATACGTGTATATCCAACCCGTTGACGAAATTCATGCAGGAAGTATGGAACTTCTCCCATAAGCTTATTACAGATTTATTCGGGGGACAAAATTAGCACTTCAAAAAACTCCGCCCAATGTATAATATCAGCAAAAAGATGTACAATATCTCTTTTGCACCCCTTCTGTAACATTGGATAGCGGTGTGCGACTGAAACCGGAGCTTTTTGAAACAGCCCGGTACAAGAAGGAAAGATGAAGGGTGAGCCACAGATGGCACGAATTGGAGGGACTCCACCGGCTTTCTTCTTATACTTGTGAAGCAGATACCTTAAGGCTTAGAAGCAGGCTTCCAAGCCACAAGACATCTGCCTTCAAAGTATAAGAGAAGAACCGGTGAAGTGTTGTCCAAACCACACACCATCCACAGACTGTGTTGTGAAAGATACGTGAAAGCATCTGCCTTCACCACATTTTATTCATTCACTGCACATTATGCCACCGTAAAGGCGTGAAGGGAGTTGGGGCTAAAAGCAAGAAAAAACATACACCGGTCTATTCGCAGTTTACCATACCCGGATGCGATTGCCATGCGGAAGGGTTTCTACGGGACCGACCGTCGGTGCCTGCCCGGAACGTGTCTTACCCCAATAATCCTTGTCCAAGACGAAAGGCGTCCCGTCCGGATGCTCAAACGGATAGCCCGAAAGTTTCGCCACGCCCAACCGACGGGCATCTACCGGCTTACCCTTGAAGGCCGCCAGTTCCGCACAGTCGATGTCCGAAATCAGATAAACACCGTCCGGCGTCTCCTCGATGCGAAGGTTCGGGTCTTCGGTCTCCATGACCCATCCCTGCTCCTTGCCGCTCATCGGTTTGGCACTGCCCAAGAAGAGATTGTCTGTCGCGACGACAGGCCACTGGGAGGCATCGAACGCAGACAGCCCGTACTTCTTCTTCGCGTCATCCCCTCCGACGAAGAGATTGTTATAGAAACGGTGGTCGCCCTCCGTGATGGTACGGAAGCCTTTCACCTCCGTCGAGTGGTTCAAGTGATAAGGCGTGTAGCGTGGGTCGTCATAGCGCACCACGTCGCCCGCGAAGAGATTGTGAAGATAAGCGCCTCCGTCCGTGTTTTCCTGAATGGAACATGCGGAGAGTGCGATGTTGTTGTCCACGACATAAGGTCCGTGGTCGACCTCGAAGAAGAGATCCGGCGCCAGGTTGTCATACAGCAAATTGGAGGAGACACGCGCCCCCTGCGCCATCCAGTCGAGCCAGATGCCATAGTTCGCAGAGCGGTGGATGCGGTTGTGGTGAATATAGGTATCAATCGCGCCATGCAGTTTGATACCCGCCATCTCTGCGCCGCCAAACTGCTGTTTCGCCAGTATGTTGTAGATATGATTCCCGTAAATCTCACTAAACGCCGCGCCCATACTGCCACAGATACCGGTCTGTTCACAGTCGGAAATGACGTTGTTGCGCACGATGTGCGAGCCTACCTGCTCCTTGCTCCAGCCCCTCCGCAGGACGTTGAATATCACTTCGATGTAATGAAGCGTACCGTCCAACCGCTTGTCGTTGCACTCAAGGTTGTGACCGCTGCTGCGTTCCTTCCCCAGCGTGATGCCATTGCAGCGGGAGTTCTTGATGACATTGTTCTCAATAATCCACCCCTTACACCAGTGGGTCGCCACCATGCCTACCTGTTCTGCCGTCGGTGCAGCCCAGCGCGTGGCGGCCTGACTGATGTGGAATCCGCGCAGGGTGATGTAGTCCAATCCCTGCCGGGTCGGATAGAAACAAGTGGGACGGACGGAAATCTCGACCGTCTCGCGGTTGGGATCTGCCGTGCCGAAGTTTGCATAAAGGATGGTCTGCTCGGCTTCTACTACGGCGTACCAGACGCAGGTCGTCCCTTCCGGGTCGCGCAAGCTGCGGATGGTATCGGGTGTGAAAACCTTCTCCAGCGAGGTAGTCTCGTATAAGGAGACATCGTTCAGGTAGATATCGCCGGTGTGGTAGGTGTGTTCCGACCAAAGCCAGTCGCCATACAGTTTTTCGTTAAAGGGGTTATAGGCACCGAAGAGGGTGTTGGGGACAACCGCTTTCCATACCCCTTTCCCCTTTTTCTCCCGCTTCCAGTTCGTTACCAACTCCGAGCCTTTCAGTTCTGCCTTTTCCCCCTCTGCCACGCGGTAGAGGATGCGCTTGTCGGGGCTTTCTCCCCCGTTCAGCGGATTGACCCACTCGCGATAGACACCGTTGTGCACCGTCACTGTGTCGCCCGGCAGTGCCACTTGGGCGGCATAGTTAATCGTCCGGAAAGGCGATGCCTGCGTGCCCTCTCCCGCGTCACTGCCGGAGGGAGAAACATGATACTCTCTGGCAGACAAACAGCTTACCAATAATAAGCCGGCTGCCAATAAAATGTCTTTTTTCATAAGTAATGTAAGAGTAAGCGATTGATTACTTATTGATGCTTGTTTTATTGATTCCGCCCTTTCGGTCCAGGAACTAAATCATACGCCTCTTGTTTCTGCCCGTTCTCCATCCGGAAGAGTGTCCATCCGGCTTTGTCGGGTTTCTCTTCCAAACGCCAGCTCAAAGCAGGGTCTTGGAGCAATTTCCGGATATGCGTCGGGAAAGCATCTGCCCGCCGTGCCTCTTCCCATGTCCGGATAACATGGAAGATGGCATATTTCTGCGGACAACTTTCCACGTCTTTCTGCCCGATACGCAGGCTGTAGGTAGCCCCATAGCCAACTGCCGTCGCCTCGATATGTTCATATTGCTCGACGGTCGAAGTGGCAGTAATCGGGAAGTTTCCGCCAAACGACGAAGGGAAGAAGTTGGCAAAGGTCACATCACGCAAGTCTTTCCCTTGACTGGTCGTGCTGCCCCAAAGGCGTTTGTCGGCATCATACATGTTCAGCCCACCGCCCACGTTCCAGATGCTCTGATAGTGCCAGGAACCTTCCGACAGGGTAGCACCGGTAAAACGAATATCCGGCAGTCCGTATTCCTTCGCTTTCTCAAACATGACCCGAAAGAAACGCTTCACCGAATAGCTGCCGAATCCGCTGTGGAACAAGAACTCCTGCCCGTCTAAGTCGAAATAACCGATACCGCTGTTCTTACATATATCCGCATAGTGGCGGGCTATTTCGTCCTGCAACTCCAGATTGGGCACCAGCCCCTGATAGCCCCAGCCGACGGTCACCTGCGGCTTATCGACATTCGCTCCCTTCTGATGGGCTGTCGGTACAGTGTTCCAATAACCGCGCGTCACGTTCAGCAGGTGGTAAGGCGCCGTATCCGACACACCGAGATAATGAATCAGTTCCTTCCCGATCTTCACCATGTTCAACTCCGGGCAGTGTCCTTCCCAACAAGCAATCTCATTCAGGTAAGTCGGGTCGTCAATGTAAATCAATGTATCTGTCGCCGAAAGGTCGGCAGCCAAGTGACGCCGATGCTGGATGCAGACGCTATCCGACGGCACAGGACTACAGTCTAACGTACCCGGCGCCATTGAGTTCGTAATCGTGGTGCGTCCGAAAATCAGCCCCTCTTTTGCCAGATAGTCGGCAAACTCCCGATGTGACAGGTCCCCGCCCGTCATGTGGAACGGCCTCCGCACATGGTCCCCCTTTCCATCGATAAAGCCACCGTTGCTCCGGTCCGGGTGCAAGAAGGGCTGATCATAGGCGGAAATCACCTTCAACCCCATCTGCTTGGTATACGACGCCACGCTGTCGTACACCCCTCCATAGGTCAGCACGTCAGGCATGAACGCCGTGGGGTCTTTCACCCATTTCCCGTTGAAGGTCGTATAAGGCAGCCCTTCCTCCAAGACAACCGTCTGAATGACATCCATCAGTGCGATGCTATCCGGACTTCCCCAAAGGGCGATGGACGAACCGATGTAATCCACACCCGGCACATCCTGACGCATCAGGTGGTTCGGTTCGTTATTCTGCAAAATAGGAACACCTTCGGGTGAATAAATCAAATCCCCTTTCCGGCGGTCGCGTGAGTGATAATGAATATAGATACGTCCGTTCTCGTCTACGTTGGCTGCTCCACCGTACAGCATCCGGTAGTAAGGCTCCTTCCGGTTGTAGAAAGCCACGTCGCTGATGCCGTCGCCGCCCATCGTAAATTGCTGCCCCTCATGCAGGGTAACGGGCAAGGGATGGTTCACCGGGTCCGGCGAGTGGGCGATATATCCCCCAAAGCCTGTCTCCGACGTGAAGCGCGATTCCCCGCCGATTGTATTGTCATCCAGCGCCAAAACGCCGATGGCATAATTCACGGCTGCCGTCGTGTCGCGTGCCACGCCGATGATGTCGCCCAACAGATTGTTGATGTTCGTATAATAGTTGCCCCACTGGATGCCGCTGATGCCCTCGCGGTTGTCCAACGCCTCCAGCGTCAGTTTAAAATACTTATCCTTTTCTTCCAGCCGCACGGTGGCAATCGAGCCATTGGCATACTCCAAACGATACTTCCCGTTGGCATAACGGGCCTTCTGCGGATAGTAATACCGCTTCAGCCTACCGTCGTACAGTGCCAACAGGGGCGATGGACGGTCGGCCGGGCTGAAGTTGCGACTTTCGCGCGTGGTGTTCCACATCCCGACAATATATCCCTTAGCGTCAATATCCAAGCCGAAATAATCGGTTCGGAATCGCTGCATCTCTTGCGAACCGCAACTGCACAACAGACAGGCGGCAGCTGCATACATGGCGAGTTTGTTTTTCATTTCTCCCCTGATTCGTCATTCCTGCATCTTCATCCATGCCTGCGGCAAAGCCTCTACAATGTCTCCCGCAGTCAGGCTGATTACGCCACGTTCTTTAGCGGCCATATCACCAGCCAGGCCATGCACAAAAACACCCAGTTGGGCGGCTGTTCCCGGTGCATATCCTTGTGCCAGCAAAGCCAGTAATACCCCGGTCAAGACATCACCGCTGCCTCCTGTAGCCATGCCCGGATTGCCTGTCGGGTTGAACCGGCACTTCTTGTCGGGCGAAATGACAGCCGTATAAGCACCTTTCAATACGATGTACACCTCGGCATTGCAGGCTAACTCACGAGCACGCTCCAGTCGTTCAAAAGAATTACGGCACTTTCCTACCAGGCGTTCCAGTTCTACGGGATGCGGGGTCAATATACTGCCCTTAGGCAGACGCGACAGAAGACTGCGGTTGTCCCCCAAGATGTTCAGGGCGTCGGCATCAAACACCATAGGCGTATCGCTGGTCTCAATCTGCTCTATCAGCGCAGACACCGTCTCCGGTGAGCAGCCCAATCCCGGGCCGATGGCGACAGCCTGGAAATCGTCCGTATCGACCGGCGAGGCAAAACAGGTGTCGCTCAAATCAAGGTCGGTCATAGCCTCCGGGACAGCCGTCTGCACAATGCCGTTGTTGCAGAAAGGCACATGTACTGTCAGCAATCCTACTCCTGAGCGCAAGCAGGCTTTAGCGGCCAATATCGAGGCCCCCGCCATGCCCTGCGAGCCTGCAATGAGCAAGGCACGGCCAAAATTGCCCTTATGGGCGAACTTTCCGCGGGGCTTTATCTGCTCCACCAGTTCGAGAGGTTCTGTCAGAGTGTAGTCAGTCGGCAGCTTCTCCATTCCCTCTTCACTGAGGCCAATATCCAGCAGCCGCCATTCGCCTACATAGACTTCATTTTCAGGGAAGAAGAAAGACAGCTTGGGCAGTTGCAGGCTCAGTGTAAGGTCGGCACGCACAATGCACGCCGCCACATTGAAAGAGTTATCCTCCCCCATCAGCCCCGAAGGAATATCAATAGACACCACCCGGGCCGGCGAGGCATTGATAAACTTTACCACTGCGGCAAACCCTCCCGACAAAGACTTGTTAAGCCCGCTGCCGAAAAGGCCGTCGATGATGACATCATCTGCCGTCAGCTTGGGGAAGACGAACTGAGTGGTGACTTCGTGGAAATTGACATCGGGCAGGGCAGCCAACCGTTCCATATTAAGAGCACAGTCGGGCGAAAGATTGTCTTTGGTGTTAAACAGAAACGTCTCTACCCTGTATCCCTTCTCCTGCAACAGACGGGCCACAGCCAAGGCATCGCCCCCGTTGTTGCCAGGACCGGCAAAGACCGTGAAGGCAGTTTCCGTACTCCACCGCCCGGCAATGGCCCTCACTATGGCCCGGGCAGCACGCTCCATCAGGTCGATGGAAGCAACAGGTTCATTTTCTATCGTATAGGCATCAAGTTGTTTGATGTCGCTGGTGGGAAAAATCTTCATAAGACATTATTTTGTAAAGTGAAGGCAAAAGTACAAATTTATACTTGATGCAGCAAGCATTCATTGAATATCTACCCACAACACAAAAACACAGAGCCACCGCAAAGCGTCATCGCGTCCAGACGCCGCTTCCGGTTGCCCTGTGTTTCGTATCAGGTCCTGCTCAACGCCAGCTGAAAGTCACCAGCAGCCCTTTATGGTCTGTGGGCCACACGCCTTCCGGCAACAGGAAAGGATCCTGTGTCTGCTCCTCTATCCGCTGACTTTTGCAGATACTGCCACGCGGACCGAAGATGACGGCTTCTTTCAGTTCTATGTCGGGATGAGGATAATAGAAGACATAATCGATGCGGTCGCGCTCGTCGGACTTGGGAGTCCAGGTCAGCTTACTGACCGGTATAGCCGGATTATCGGCAGGGAATGTAAAACCGGGATGTGTCAGCACGTTGGGATAAAGCTCGCGGTAGGTATCCACAAAGCCGGCATTGTCCAGCATAAGAGGTACGGTCCAGGGAATAATCAGGCCATTGTGGTCATACAGGTCTTTTGTTTCGCGAATCCAGTCCAGGTGCGACGGCTCGTTGAAGTCACCGCCCAGGATGACGATGTTTCCTTCAGCCACATCCTTGCGCGCCTCTTCCAGGAAACAGCGGATGGCATCATCGCGCAGCGAAGCATCGTTCACCTTCAGCACTTCGAGTACCGTCTGCGGGATGGGAATCTCCTCCCAGGTAGAGCCGTCGTAGCCACGCACATTATAATAAGCATCGTTCAGATAATCCAGATGTGCCGTATAGACAGCCATTTTGCGCCCGTTGACGGAAGTCTCCATTTTGTAGATGCTCCCGTGGTCGTCCTTCAGGGGGAACACCGTCAGCGAGTCGGTTATGGGATAACGGCTCAACAAACCCGAATCATCACTGAAGAAAGAATAATACGTCTCGCCACGCTCGGCCAACGACCGTACCATGCGGTCGCAGAAACGCGTGTTGTGGTAATTGCGCACTTCGCTGAACGTCACAAAATCCGGTTTCAGCCGGACAATCTCATCGACAATGGCATCGTAACCGTCGGGCACCACAGTGCCCTCCTGCCAGATGTTCCATTGGAGCACCGTAAAACTGTCCTGCTCTTTCTGTCCGGCCTCCCCGTTTTCTGCAAAGGCCGGAACGCCCGCCATCATCAGCAGGCCGCAAAATAAAGAATATAGTTTCATGCCATGAAAATATAAAGGATATACTAAGTTACAGCTGTGCCTGCTCACGGTTCTTGCCGATGGCAAAAGACAAGCCGATAAAGGCATTCACACTCCGCGAGTTCTTACCCAGATACATGTAGTCCGTACCCAGCATCACAGGACCCAACTTGATGCCCAGACCGAACGACTTACCCGCACTCTGCAACATGGAGTAGCTGAGCGACAGGTTCAACAGGCTCCAAGGCCGATAGGTTCCAATCACGGTCAGTTCGCTCAAGGTGTTCAGCTGTCCCCAACGCGTCGTAGAAAGGATACCGGCAGACAGTTTATTGTTGAAGAAAGTGTATTCAGCCCCCAACACCAGCGTAGTGGGAAGCGTCGTGGTGCGTGCCTTCTTCTCAGAGTTCTCCTCCAAGCCTATCAAATCGAGGTCGATGACATCCCCGCCAGACACGCGGTCGTAGAAATCCTGAATATTGCCATCGGCCACGGAGTAAGCCTCGTGTGTATGGCCTTCGGCTACCAGAGAAGAGCCTTTGGACCATTTGATGAATCCCAAATCCAGCACAGCAGCCGACACGGTCAGATTATCCAACAGGCGATAAGTGGCTCCCAAATCGATGCCGACACCATAACCTCCGATACCAAAGTTATTATATTCCACTTCATCCACATATCCGTCGGAATTGGTCAGCAGGTCCAGTCCCTTCATATTGGCTTCGGCATAAGCATCCACATTCAGTTCGGCAGAACCGCTACCGGCATACAGATTCTCGGTATTGATGCGCACATTATCAATATGCAGATCCAAATTACCGGCACCCAGCAGAAAGTTGAACTTACCGCCTACGGTCAAACGGTCGCCAATGGCACGCGCATAGCCTACGCCCACTTCCGCATAAGCATTCAGTGCCAAAGCCTGCCCGTTGAAACCGAAGCTCCGGTTATCCCATTCATTATCATTCTCCGGCATGTCGCGCAGGAAATCGAAAAGCCCTTTCGGGAAACGGCCTTCGACATCGGTGCGTACTCCAACGTTGAACGACCAAAATCCTTTTCCTTTATAGAAACCGAAGGAGACGAGGTCGGTGGCGACAGAGACCGAAGCTTTGTTCATGCCCTTCAGCTTGTCGTTGAATGCTGAGCTGCTCCAGAAATCATCTCCGGCATCAAACATATCAATGACGTCTTGCGTGCCCAGCGAATTGGTGTAGGCAGACACATTAAGCATACCCAAGGCCGGCACATCGACATAACCCCGGGATGGCAACCAAGCCGGATTAAGCTGCAAACGACTGCTTCCGTCCATAAAATAAGACGAACGCAGGAACTGGGCATGAGCGGACAAAGAGACCGCCAACAAAATAAATGCACAAAGCAAATGTTTCCCACAAAAATGCATTTTTCTCATAATTATCATACTTGTTTAAAAAAAATAGTCTATGGCTTTCTCACAGACTGACTCATTTTCCATCTATCAATCAGGCGTGAAAGCTGCACGGACTGCGGGTGAAACACAATACACAACACGCAACCGGCAACGCCTTATGCTCGCTTAGAAATTGCAAATTTATATATTCTTCTGAAAAAGACCAACACAAACGAAATTATTGACACAAATCTTCAGCCGACATGCCCCTGTGGAACGATGCAACTCTTCAGGCGCAACACAAGTATGCCGTGCACAAGCAACTTCTCTGCCAACCTCTTCGAAGGAAACAGCCAAGCGATAAGCAGCCTACTTCCAGGCGATAAGCAACAAGCTCGTTATATATATGGAGCAACACGCTGATTATCAACCAGACATTTTTCCGAGGCCAACACCAAAGGAACGAAAGTTCAGACAACCGATTGTGCCGATTATCCGCTCAAAAAGCAGGAAAAGAAGAAATGGCAGCAAAGAATGGCAGGAAAAACGGAAGAAATTGCTTACTTTTGCACAAAAATCCATCGACTAATGAGCGTTATACAGATAAAAGACAAGAAATTTGCTGTTTCCATACCCGAAGAAACCATCCTGAAAGAAGTGAGCCGCGTAGCCGCGGAAATCAACCGCGACCTGGCAGGCAAGAATCCACTGTTTCTCAGCGTGCTGAACGGCTCGTTCATGTTCACAGCCGACCTGATGAAACGCATCAACATCCCCTGCGAAATATCTTTCGTCAAACTGGCATCCTACCAGGGGGTCGCCTCAACGGGCAAGGTGAAGGAAGTCATCGGCATCACCGAAGACCTGACGGACCGCACCATCGTCATCGTAGAAGATATTGTGGACACGGGCTTGACGATGCAACGCCTCCTCGAAACATTGGGCACGCGACGTCCAAAGGAAATCCACATCGCTACCCTGCTACTCAAACCGGAAAAGCTGAAGGTGGACCTCGACATCGAATACGTGGCCATGCAGATTCCCAACGACTTCATCGTGGGCTATGGACTGGACTACGACGGGCTGGGACGAAACTACAAAGACATTTATACAGTGGTTAATGATTAATGGTTAATGGTGAATGGGCTGCGCGTGGAACATCCTTGCTATTAACCACTAACCATTTACCATTAACCACTAATCATTAACCACTAACCATTAACCACTAACCATTAATAAAATGCTAAACATCGTAATTTTCGGCGCTCCCGGCTCAGGCAAGGGAACGCAAAGTGAGAGAATCGTAGCCAAGTATGGAATCAACCATATCTCCACCGGAGACGTGCTGCGTGCCGAAATCAAAGCCGGTACCGAACTGGGCAAAACTGCCAAAGGATACATCGACCAGGGACAACTGCTGCCGGACAACCTCATCGTAGACATTCTGGCTTCTACGCTGGATGGGCTGAAAGATTCGAAGGGCGTCATCTTCGACGGATTCCCCCGCACCATCGCACAGGCAGAGGCGCTGAAGAAGATGCTGGCCGAGCGGGGTCAGGAAGTAAGCATCATGCTGGACCTCGAAGTACCCGAAGACGAACTGATGAACCGCCTCATCCTGCGCGGACAGCAGAGCGGACGCGCCGACGACAACGAAGAGACTATCCGCAAGCGCCTCACCGTCTACCACAGCCAGACGGCTCCCCTCATCGACTGGTACAAGCAGGAGGGCAAGTATTGCCACATCAACGGACTGGGCGAACTGGAACGCATCACGGAAGACATCTGTGCGGCGATTGATAAGGTGAAGTAATCTCATTCTCCCGCATATTTGCACTATAAAAAGTGCAATTTCCCCATAAAAGTGCACTGAATTCAGTGCACTTTTCGTATCTTTGCCCCGAAAAAGGAGAAGAAATGGAGAAATTACAAGCCTACTTTGATGCTTTGTTGAGGGATACCCCCACTGAACACCACCGTTATATGTTCAACCGCATAGACTGGGAGAACCGTCTGGTGGGGCTGGTAGGACCGCGCGGCGTGGGAAAAACCACACTGATGCTGCAACATGCCAAGGAACGGCTGGAGCGCAACACGACGCTCTTTGTCAACGCCGACGACCTCTATTTCTCTACCCGACACTTGGTGGACCTGGCCGATGACTTTGTCAAACGGGGAGGACGTCACCTCATCATTGACGAGATACATAAGTACCAGGATTGGGCACGCGAACTGAAACTGATATACGACTATCATGCAGGATTGCGCGTTATCTTCACCGGATCGTCCATCCTGGACATTCACAAAGGAGCAGCCGACCTGAGCCGCCGCGCCTTACTCTATCACATGCAGGGGCTTTCTTTCCGCGAGTACTTGCAAATGTTCCACGGCATCCGGTTGCCTGTGCTGACTTTAGATGACATCCTGCACCACCGTCTGGAACTGCCGCGTGACTTCCATCCCTATGCCTACTTCCCGGACTATCTGATGCAAGGCTATTATCCGTTCTCACAGGAACGGCAATTCGACATCCGCCTCCAACAGGTAGTGACCAAAACCCTGGAAACAGACATCCCCCAATACGCAGAGATGAGTGTCGCCACCAGCCGCAAACTGAAACGCCTGCTTACCGTTATCGCCCAGAGCGTGCCCTTCAAACCCAACATGAGCCATATCGCTACTACGATAGGCATCAGCCGGAACAGCCTGGCCGATTATTTCCTCTATCTGGAAGAGGCCGGTCTCATCGCCCAGCTGCGCGACGACACCGGCGGCATCCGGGGATTGGGCAAGGTGGACAAGGTTTATCTGGATAATCCCAATCTCGTGTATGCTTTGGCACAACAGACTGCTGATACCGGCAATCTGCGCGAAACATTCTTTTTCAACCAGACCCGTGTCAACCACGATACTATCACCTCTTCCGTTTCCGACTTCCGGATTGACGACTCTACGTTCGAAGTCGGAGGACGAAACAAAAAGCAAAAGCAACTGCAAGGCATTGAACAGGGATATGTGGTGAAAGACAACATCGAAAGCGGTTATATGAATGTCATTCCTTTATGGCAGTTCGGACTGAATTATTAACTACAATTATATAATTAGGAAATTATGCCAGAATCAAACTTCGTAGACTACGTGAAGATATACTGCCGCTCGGGCAAGGGCGGACGGGGTTCCACACACATGCACCGAGCCAAGTACATGCCCAAGGGCGGACCCGACGGAGGCGACGGCGGACGCGGCGGCAACATCATCCTGCGCGGCAACCGCAACTACTGGACGCTGCTGCACCTGAAGTATCAGCGCCACGTGCTCGCCGGACACGGCGAAAGCGGCTCGAAGAACCGCAGCTTCGGCAAGGACGGCGAGGACAAGGTGATAGAAGTGCCCTGCGGCACCGTGGCCTACAACGCCGAGACGGGCGAATACTTGTGCGACGTCACCGAGCACGGACAGGAGGTCATCCTGCTGAAAGGAGGACGGGGCGGACTGGGCAACTGGCACTTCCGCACCGCCACGCGACAGGCACCGCGCTTTGCCCAGCCGGGTGAGCCGATGCAGGAGATGACCGTCATCCTGGAACTGAAGTTGCTGGCCGACGTGGGCCTGGTGGGCTTCCCCAACGCGGGCAAATCAACCCTGCTTTCTACCGTATCGGCCGCCAAACCGAAGATTGCCAACTATCCCTTCACCACACTGGAGCCCAACCTGGGCATCGTGTCCTACCGCGAAGGCAAGTCGTTTGTCATGGCAGACATCCCCGGCATCATCGAGGGGGCCAGCCAGGGCAAAGGGTTGGGACTGCGCTTCCTGCGCCACATCGAGCGCAACTCACTGTTGCTCTTCATGGTGCCTGCCGATGCGGACGACATCGCCAAGGAATACGACATCCTGCTGAATGAACTGAAGACATTTAATCCCGAGATGCTGGACAAGCAGCGTGTACTGGCCGTCACCAAGTGCGACATGCTGGACCAGGAACTGATGGACGAAATAGAACCGACACTGCCCGCCGGCATCCCGCACGTGTTCATCTCCTCCGTCAGCGGGCTGGGCATCGACGTGCTGAAGGACATCCTCTGGACAGAACTGAACAAAGAGAGCAACCGCCTGGAAGGACACATCGAGAGCATCGCACATCGTCCCAAGGACATGAGCCACCTGGCCGAAGAACTGCGCGAGGAAGGTGCCGATGAAGACCTTAGCGTGGAATACATCGACGAGGACGACATCGAAGACCTGGAAGACTTCGAATACGAAGAGGACTGGGACGAGGAAGAGGAAAACGACAAGGAACAGCAGTGACCATGAAAGTTACCCTGGAAACCCGCCGGCTCCTGCTCCGCGAACTGAGGCAGGAAGACTTCGACGATGCTTGCCTGCTGCTGCAAGACCCGGAGGTGATGTATGCCTACGAAGGTCCTTTCAGCCGGGAGGAAGTGCAAGCATGGCTGGACAAGCAACTGCGCCGCTACCGGGAAGACGGTTTCGGTCTTTGGGCACTGGTGGAGAAAAGCAGCAGCACCCTGATAGGACAATGCGGTCTTACGCTCCAGGACTACAAAGGCAGGCGGGTTCCCGAAATAGGATACCTGCTGCGCCGGGCCTACTGGCACCAGGGATTTGCCATCGAAGCCGCCCGTGCTTGCAGGGAGTATGCATTTCAGGCACTTGGTTTCCGGGAGGTCTATTCTATCATACGCGACACCAACTTCCCCTCGCAACAAGTGGCCCTGCGCAACGGCATGGACCTGGTGGACCGGATGGTGAAGCACTATAAGGGAATAGACATGCCGCATCTGGTGTTCAAAGTCGGAAAAGATGCCTGTCTGCAACACCACTTCCTTCAATATCCCGAAATCTGCGCCTTCAGCACCACGCGCCGTGGCGGTGTCAGCACCGGAACTTATGCCTCGCTGAACTGTACGCCCTACACGGGTGATGCCCCCCAGTGCGTCAGCCGCAACCAGGAGATACTGCTTGCCGCCCTGCCCCAACACCCGCGAGCACTCGTCATTCCCTGGCAGACGCACGGCACGCGGGTATTGCCCATAGACGATGCTTTCCTCTCTGCGAACGAGGAACAACGCCACGCCTTGTTGCAAGGCATTGATGCCTTGGTTACCGACCGCCCCGGCATCTGCCTCTGCATCTCTACCGCAGATTGCATACCTATTCTATTATATGACAAGAAGCACCAAGCCATCGCTGCCGTCCATGCCGGTTGGCGGGGCACGGTGGATTTCATCGTCGGCCACGCGCTGGAACAGATGCGTACCTTTTACGGCACGGACGGCGCAGATGTTTCGGCCGTCATCGGACCGGGCATCTCACTCCGGGCCTTCGAGGTAGGCGACGAAGTGTACGAGGCTTTCCGCCAGGCCGACTTCCCGATGGAACGCATCGCCCGCCGCGAAAGCAAATGGCACATCGACCTGCCTGAAGCCAACCGCCTGCAACTGCTGGACTTCGGCGTACCGTCTTCTGCCATCGAGACCTCCGGCATCTGCACCTATACGCAATATGACGATTTCTTCTCGGCGCGACGGCTGGGTGTAAAGTCTGGACGGATGCTGACGGGAATCATGCTAAATTACAGTTAACTCATTTATGTCCATACTTATGTTTCACCTCACCCTCTCACCCGAACTCAAGTCGCACTGCCCCGAATACCGCGGTGCGGCTGTCCTGGCAAACGTCACCAACACACCTTATTCCGAAGGACTTTGGCAGGAGATAGACTCTTTCACCCAAACCTTGCGCGCCTCGGAGACAGCCGACAGTATCAAGCAGCAACCTGCCATTGCTGCCACGCGCGAAGCCTACCGCCGATTGGGCAAAGACCCCAGCCGCTACCGCCCCTCGGCCGAGGCCCTGCGCCGCCGACTGCTACGCGGACTGGAACTGTACAGAATTGATACACTGGTAGATCTGATAAACCTCGTCTCGCTGCGGACAGGCTACAGCATAGGCGGATTCGATGCGGACAAGATTCAAGGCGCAGACCTCTGCTTGGGAGTAGGACAGCCCAATGAGCCGTTTGAAGGCATCGGACGGGGCATGCTCAACATCGAAGGACTGCCTGTGTTCCGCGACGCTGCAGGAGGCATCGGCACACCCACCAGCGACAACGAGCGTACCAAAATGGGGTTAAGCACCCGACGCGTACTGGCCATCATCAACGGATATGACGGAAACGGACAGCGGTTGCACGAAGCCGCCAGCATGACACAGGAGCTGCTGGAAAGATATGCAGAGGCAAACGGAGGGGAGATCGTATTCTTCGAATAAGAAAAAAACGATACGTCTGCACAAAGTATGCAAACCTTTCACTACCTTTGCGGAAAATAGAAGAAGTAAAAAACCGCGAATGATAGAAAAACTGATTGTACTCGAAGATATAGACCCCGTCCTCTTTTACGGCGTGAACAACGCCAACATGCAGCTCATCAAGGCACTTTACCCCAAACTGCGCATCGTGGCGCGGGGCAATGTCATCAAGGTGCTGGGCGATGAAGAAGAGATGTGCGCCTTCGAAGAGAGCATCATCAAACTGGAAAAATATTGCGCTGAATACAACCAACTGAAAGAAGAAGTCATCATTGACATCATCAAGGGAAACGCCCCGCAGGCTGAGAAAAGCGGCAATGTCATCGTGTTCAGTGTCACCGGGAAGCCCATTATTCCCCGCAGCGACAACCAACAGAAACTGGTGGAGGCATTTCGCGAGCACGACATGGTGTTTGCCATCGGACCGGCCGGCTCTGGCAAGACGTACACTGCCATCGCTTTAGCCGTACGGGCACTGAAAAACAAGGAGATTAAGAAGATTATCCTGAGCCGCCCCGCCGTAGAGGCAGGCGAGAAGCTGGGCTTCCTGCCGGGTGACATGAAGGAAAAGATTGACCCCTACCTGCAACCCCTCTACGACGCCTTACAGGACATGATACCTGCCGCGAAGTTGCAGGAATACATGGACCAGAACGTCATCCAGATAGCTCCGCTGGCCTTCATGCGCGGACGGACGCTGAACGATGCGGTGGTCATCCTGGACGAAGCCCAGAACACGACCTCTGCCCAAATCAAAATGTTCCTCACCCGCATGGGCATGAACACAAAGATGATTGTCACGGGCGACATGACGCAGATTGACCTGCCCTCATCGCAGGTGTCGGGACTGGTACAGGCGCTCCGTATTCTGAAAGGAGTCAAAGGCATTGCCTTCATCGAGCTGAACCACAAGGACATCGTGCGACATAAATTAGTCACCCGCATCGTCGAAGCCTACGACAAGTACGAGAAGGAGCAGAAGGCAGAACGGGAGCGCAAGAAAGAAGAAACCATAGCTAAAACAACAAGATATGAAAGCATTAACTAAAACAGACTACAACTTTCCCGGTCAGCAAGGTGTGTACCACGGGAAAGTGCGCGACGTGTACAACATCAACGGTGAGAAACTCGTCATGGTGGCTACAGACCGAATCTCGGCCTTCGACGTCATCCTTCCGAAAGGCATCCCTTACAAGGGACAGATCTTGAACCAGATTGCTGCAAAGTTCCTCGACGCGACAACAGACATCTGCCCCAACTGGAAACTCTCCACACCCGATCCGATGGTAACAGTCGGCGTATTCTGCGAGGGATTCCCCCTGGAGATGATTGTACGCGGCTACCTCTGCGGCTCGGCATGGCGTGCCTATAAGAGCGGCGTGCGCGAAATCTGCGGCGTGCGTCTGCCGGAGGGTATGAAAGAAAACCAGAAATTCCCGGTGCCCATCATCACTCCGACAACGAAAGCCGAAATTGGCGAACATGATGCCGACATTTCCAAAGAAGAAATCCTGAAGCGCGGTCTTTGCACGCCCGAAGAATATGCCATCCTCGAAGACTATACCCTGCGCCTCTTCGAACGCGGCACGAAGATTGCCGCCGAACGGGGGCTCATCCTGGTGGATACGAAGTATGAGTTCGGCAAGCACGGCGGACAAATCTACCTGATGGACGAGATACACACGCCCGACTCCAGCCGCTATTTCTACAGCGAGGGTTACGAAGAACGTTTCGCCGCAGGTGAGCCGCAACGCCAGCTCAGTAAGGAATTCGTACGCGAATGGCTGATGGACAACGGATTCCAAGGCAAGGAGGGACAGCAGGTGCCTGAGATGACAGACGACATCGTCCGCGGCATCAGCGACCGCTACGTGGAACTGTACGAGCACATCACGGGCGAGAAGTTCGTACCGCAAGATACGGAAGACATCGCTACACGCATCGAACGGAATGTAACGAATTATCTCAACGCGTAACATCCAGCCGGCAAGCCCCGGCACCCCTCCCAGGAGTATCTGTGAGGCCGATTCCGGGGCTTCCGACATCAAAGCCCGTTTCATTCTACACCAAAGCCACTCTGATGCTACGTCAAAGCTGGTTTCACCCTACATCAAAGCCGTTAAGATGACACTTCATCCAGACGGCATCCTGTTTGTAAACAAAAACAAATAAGATATGGACTATCCTCAAGAGAAAGTCAAGCCCTACGGACAAGAGGGTCGAAAGGCAGAGCAGGTGGAACGCATGTTCGACCACATCGCCCCCGCCTACGACCGTCTGAATCACCTCATGTCATTAGGCATCGATCGCTTGTGGCGGCGCCGTGCCATCCGCTGGCTGCGTCCCTTCCGCCCCGCCCTGGTGCTGGACGTGGCTACAGGCACGGGTGACTTTGCCATACAGGCCTGCCGAATGCTGCCCTCCGCCTCGCTTACGGGCGTCGACCTGTCCGAAGGCATGATGCAGGTGGGGCGCCGGAAGGTGGAGCAGGCGGGTCTGGCCGCCCGTATCGACTTCCAACGGGAGGACTGTGAGGCGCTGACCTTTGCCGACGCTTCGTTCGATGCCGTCACCGTGGCCTTCGGCATCCGCAACTTCGAACATCTGGACCGCGGACTCCGGGAGATGTGCCGTGTACTCCGTCCGGGTGGCCACTTGGTCATCTTGGAACTTTCTACCCCCACCCGTTTCCCCATGAAGCAATTGTTTGCCCTCTATTCCAAAGCGGCCATGCCCTTGATGGGGCGCACCATCTCGCACGACGACAGCGCCTACACCTACCTGCCGGAGAGCATCCGCGCCTTCCCGCAGGGCGAAGTGATGCAGGAAAGCATCCGCCGTGCCGGATTCTCGCAAGTCAGCTTTCGCCGGCTGACGTTCGGCCTCTGTACGCTGTATATGGCAACGAAATGAATATTTACCCTTAATACCAGATTTCATGAAAACGAATGCTTTATTTTCATTGTGCATAGGCATCATCCTGTGTCAAGCCTTCTTCCTCACTTCGTGCAGCGAGAGCAATGGGGGAAACGACGACATCATCTGGGATTTCGCCCCCATCAACTTCATCATCGCCGTGCAGGACGCCGAAGGCAACGACCTGCTCAACCCGCTGACCGAGGGGCACATTCTGGAGCAAGACATCAAAGCTATCTATCAAGGGAAAGAGTATAAACTGAACGAACAGGTAGCCCAAACGAGAGATTACTTAGCCATCTTACGCGGTTTGCAGGCTTTTATGACAGAGGACGGACGCTACATGCTTTTCTTCGGCGAACTGGACGGAACCGACACATACGACAACGAGACCCTCACACTGGACTGGGGCGACGGCACCACCGATGTCATCACCTTCTCCAGCCGCCTGACGTGGAATTCACCGGAAGACCCGGAGTTCAACTGCCATTTTTACCTGAACGGAGTGGAGCAGGAGTCTTCCACATTCCTTCTGACTAAAGAGCCCGGCACTTCCCCGGCCTGGAGCCGCAGTTCGTGGAGCATCGTTGATGCTGATTTCTATATCGATGCCGAAGACAAGACCGATATATACGCCGACCTGCAAACTGCTCCTTACCAAATCGGATGCAGCCTTCAGCTAGACCGCCCATCGTCCATCTTTTCCGAAGGTGATAAAGGCGTATTGAGATGGTTAGATTCTGATAACCAGTCGATAATAGGAAGAGCATTGACCATAAAGCGCATAGTCAACTTTGCAGAGTTCACCCAAGACATCACAGACAAATATCAGTCCTACCCGCCCGATGCTCAAATTGAATTCTATATGGCATGGGAAATCGAACTGGGCAAAGACGTGCGGAGGAGCTATGACGTGTTTGCCGTCCACTCCCCCACGGACGGCTATACGCTTTGGATATACGAAGACCTGACAAAAACATATCAGGCCCAATATCCCGACCTACAGATAGAGAAAGTGATACGGACATTGGTCGGCAAAATGACTATTGAAGAATGACAGTTCAATAAATAACGATTACAGAAACAACCCATATATTTATCTTTCATCATGGACAAATACGGTTTAATCGGCTATCCGCTGAAACATTCGTTCTCCATTACTTACTTCAACGAGAAGTTCCAGTCGGAAAACATTGACGCAGAGTATGTCAACTTCGAAATCCCCAGCATCGAGGACTTTCCCGAGGTAGTGGACGAGAACCTCAACCTATGCGGATTGAACGTTACCATCCCCTACAAAGAACAAGTCATCCCCTACCTGGACGAACTCGACCCGGACACGGCCAAGATAGGCGCCGTGAACGTCATCAAAATCATCCGCCAAGGCAAAGCCAAGGTGAAACTCGTGGGCTACAACTCGGACATCATCGGCTTCACGCAGTCCATCGAACCCCTGCTGCAAGACTATCATAAGAAGGCATTGCTGCTGGGCACGGGTGGTGCCTCGAAAGCCGTCTACCACGGTCTGGCAAACCTGGGCATAAAGAGCACCTATGTTTCGCGCAACAAACGCGACAAGGAAACCATCACCTACCAGGACCTGACACCTGAAGTAATGGCCGAGCACACCGTTATCGTCAACTGCACACCCGTGGGCATGTATCCCAAAGTTGACTTCTGCCCGGACATCCCCTACGACCTGCTGACGCCCCAGCACCTGCTCTACGACCTGCTGTACAATCCCGACGAAACCCTCTTCATGAAGAAGGGCCGCGCCCAGGGCGCCACCGTGAAGAACGGACTGGAGATGTTGCTGCTGCAGGCGTTTGCTGCTTGGGAGATTTGGCACCGCTGACACAGAGACTGGTATGAAGCACAAAAGACTCTTCATCGGCATCCTCACCGGGGTGCTGATACTCATTGTCGTGCTGTTTGCCGCAGGCTACTTCATGGTTGACTACGCCCTGAAGCCCGGCGAACTGACCACCCGCAGCCGTAACATCAACGGTTCGTGGGAGCAGATGCGTCACGACTATCCCGAACTCGGCCCGTGGCTGGACAGCCTGCGCACGGTTGATGCCCTGAAAGAAACCTATATAGAAAATGAACGGGGCGAACGCCTCCATGCCTTCTACGTTCCTGCCGCACGTCCCACGCGGCGTACCGCCCTCATCATTCACGGTTATACCGACAATGCCATCCGCATGATGCCCATCGGCTACTTGTACAGCCGCCAGCTGGGCTACAACATCCTGCTGCCCGACCTCCACGCCCACGGTCTGAGCGAGGGAGATGCCGTCCAGATGGGATGGCTCGACCGGCTGGACATACAACGATGGGCCAATGAGGCGCGTCAACTCTTTGGCGACAGCATACGAACCGTGGTGCACGGCATCTCGATGGGTGCAGCCACTACAATGATGTTCAGCGGAGACGTGAAGCAGATGAACGTCCAGCCCCCCCAATGCTTCGTGGAAGACTGCGGCTATACCTCCGTATGGGATGAGTTTGCAGGAGAACTGAAGAACCGGTTTGGCCTGCCCGCCTTCCCTTTGCTCGACATCGCCTCCCTGTTCTGCCAATGGCGATACGGTTGGAATTTCCGTGAGGCATCTGCCTTGGAACAGGTCAGGCAATGCACCCTGCCCATGCTCTTCATCCACGGCGATGCCGACACCTTTGTACCCACATGGATGGTACACCCGCTCTACGAGGCCAAGCCCGGACCGAAAGAGCTGTGGCTGGTGCCCGGAGCCGAACACGCCGTGTCTTATAAGGAGAATAAAGAGGAATATACGCGGCGGGTAAAGAATTTTGTGGATAAATATATCCGATAACTCCCGCAAAAGCCGTATCTTAGCCGCCGAAACATCAAGAAGAGACTGCATGAAACGAATCATTCCCCTTCTCATCCTGTGGCTGTGCCTGCCTTTCTGCGTGCGGGCACAGCAAACCATCTATACGCCCGACAACCTGCCCAAGGTGCATATCCAGAACAAATACCGCTATCTGTGCGACCCCGCGGGCATCATCAGCCCCGCCGCCACGGACAGCATCGACCGCATGCTTTACCTCCTGGAACAGCAGACGGGCATCGAAACCGTGGTGGCCGTGGTGCCCAGCATCGGCGAGGCCACGTGCTTCGACTTCTGCCACGAACTGCTCAATTCGTGGGGCGTAGGCAAGAAGGGGAAGGACAACGGGCTGGTCGTCCTGCTCGTCACTGACCAGCGTTGCATTCAGTTCTACACGGGCTACGGTCTGGAAGGCGTGCTGCCCGACGCCATCTGCAAGCGCATCCAGACGCAAGATATGATTCCTTATCTGAAAGACGAACGCTGGAGCGAAGGCATGGTAGCGGGTATCCGCGCCACTTGTGCCCGTCTGGACGGTTCGATGGAGAACGACGGCAATACATCCGAAGATGGAGACCTGGGAACTGCCGTTGCCATCATCTTTGCCTTCATCCTCTTCGCCATAGCCATCAGCATTGCAGTTGCCCAACGCAAGACCCGTTGCCCCCATTGCAAGAAGCATACCCTGCAACGTGCGAGCAGCCAGGTGGTCTCCTTCCACAACGGTGTGAAGACGGAAGACGTCACCTACATCTGCCGCAACTGCGGCCATGTGGTCAAACGCCGCGAGCGCCACGGACAAGACAATAACCGCGGGCGAGGCGGAGGCTGGGGAGGTCCGGTCATCTTCGGCGGCGGATTCGGAGGTGGCGGTGGATTCGGAGGCAGCTTCGGTGGAGGAAGCGGTGGAGGAGGAGGAGCAGGCTCCAAATTCTAAATAAAGAATGAAGAAACAGGAATCTTTCTCTTTTCAACCATAATGACTACATTTGCAAAAAGAGAATAAAAACAACAGCAATATGACAACAGCAGAATTGGACAGCCACAAGATGATTCTTGTACGGGAAATCATCAATCACTTCAATACGGAAGAATCCTTGCAAAAATTGGCTGAGGCTTGCAGCATCATCCGCAAGGAAGAGGGAGATTCATCCTCTTATGAATTTCCCCCCCAACTATTTCAAGAACTGACAGAGACCGTTGAACGGCAGTATGAAGCCGGGCAATGTCTCACAGACGAACAACTTGACAAGGTAATACAGGCATGGTAATCAAATGGTCTCCATTAGCAATACATGGCTTGGAAGAAGTTTATAATTTCTATTTGAACCAAGCCAATGAAGCCGTAGCCCAACGGGTCATCACTGAAATCCGTCAAGAGACACGTTATCTGCTTATTTTCCCTACCATTGGGAGTATCCACGAACAAAACGGGAAGGCTACACCCTATAGGTATATCATCAAACATCATCATAAGATACTCTACACTATAAAAGAAGACTGCATACTTATTGCTTATGTATGGGATACCCGACGTAACCCAAAAACTCTTGCTAAAATATTGAAACAACAAATAGATAAAGCATTATGAAGAAGACAACTACCCTTATCATTATCGCAGTCGTTGCCGTACTGGCCATCTGGGCCGTAACGGGTTACAACGGACTGGTGTCGATGGACGAGAAAGTAAGCAACCAGTGGGCCAACGTGGAGACACAGTACCAGCGTCGCGCCGACCTCATCCCCAACCTGGTGAACACCGTCAAGGGCTATGCCGCCCACGAACAGGAGACACTGGAAGGAGTCATCGAAGCACGCAGCAAGGCCACGCAAATCAAAGTAGACCCCGCCGACCTGACGCCCGAGAAGCTGGCCGAATACCAAGCCGCACAAGGACAACTGGCCTCGGCTCTGGGCAAACTGCTGGCCATCACCGAGAACTATCCCGACCTAAAGGCCAACCAGAACTTCCTGGAACTGCAGGCCCAACTGGAAGGCACGGAGAACCGCATCAACGTGGCACGCAAGAATTTCAACGACACGGCCCGCGAGTTCAACACCGCCATCCGCCGCTTCCCCCGCAATATCCTCGCCGGATTGTTCGGTTTCGAGAAGCGCGCCTACTTCGAGGCCCAGGCCGGAGCGGAGACGGCACCGACGGTGGAGTTCTGAGACGCCACATATTACCGACGTGATAAATATCAATCTGCATGAAACATATCCTTATTACCACAGTGACCCTCCTGTTCTGCTTGATACAGACAGGACGGTCACAACAAGCGATTGCTACCGAAAGCTGCGCGAGCCGATGTAGCATTGAATCGGCTGCCGCCTTCCTGCAAATGGCCCAACGTGCCATGCAAGGCACACAGCCTGCCGAGGCCGACTGGCAAAAGCTGTTTGCCACCGAAGGCTACCAACGCTTGTTTGAAGTGATGGGCGACAAATGGAAAGGTTACATTCGCCAAGCCTTTCCCGTGGCGTTCGACCCGACACGGCAAGCGGCATTGGACAGTCTGTCGGCCAAGCCTGCACAAGGATGGAGCGTGGAAGAGTTTATGATGCACAACTTCGCCAGCATGAAGCCGCACATCGACGAGCTGGAAGCCCTGCTTACCCAAAGCCACTTCGACGAACTGTTCCGTCGGGCCGATGCCCGCGTCCGCGAATTCCTGCCGGAGAAGTACAGACAGGCCACCCCGCGCTACAAGGATTTCCACTTTGTGTGCATGGATCCGGAGTCGCGCACGATGGAGGGGGATATTTTCATGGATGTCTACAGTTTCTTTTATGAAGGGGAGCAAGGTATGGTCAACCTGCTGGCTCACGAGATGCACCACACTTTCTGGGACTTGCCTTACGCCGAGAAGTACCGGGAGACGGACGATGCCGTTATCCGCACGCTGAGACGCATGCAAGTGGAAGGAATGGCAGACATGATAAACAAAATCACCATGCCCACCGACCGCTTGGGTGCCTATGGACCGGAGTTTATCGAGATGTACAACCAGGCCTATGCCGATACGCCTGAAGCACTGCAAGTGCTGGACGAAATGGTGCAGGGTTATCTTGACAAGCAAGTGCCACAGGACATATACGACGCAGCTACCGAAGTGGCGCTCTATGGCGGGCACACGGGCGGTGACTACATGGTGTTCCTCATCCGCGACCGGTTGGGCATGGAGGCTGCCGTGAACATGTGCGGCGACATCGTGGCTTTCGTAAAACTCTACAACGAGGCAGCCCGCCAAGCTGGCACCTACGTATTCTCCGACCGCTTCGTGAATCACGTAGAGAAAGTCATGGAAGGGCTTAGAAAGGGTAAGGACAAGAATGGATCATCCGGTAAATAACCGTATTCAAAGTAAACTACTGCCAGAAATCATAAAGAACCGGAAGCACTCCGATATACACGAGGCTTCCGGTTCTTTTTTTATGATGCGACAGGTGCCGTCAGCGGATGAAGTTCGTGCGCAACGGCTCTTCCGCCCCGCGGGGAAAGTCGATGCCCGCCTGCCGTCCCGCCTCGATGCAGCGCAGGAGCCACGCCATGTTGCGTCCCAGCGTGCGCATGGTCTGCAGGCCTTCGAGGTCTTGGCGTACCTCGTCGGGCGTATTGCCGTGCACCATGTTCCAGTATTGCGAGGAAACTACAGGCATGGAGCTGATGGTGAAGTATTTGTTCAGTTGGTCGAAGGTGGCCGTAGCACCTCCGCGCCGACAGCTGGCAATGGCCGCAGCCGGCTTCCCGGCAAACACGCCCCGGCGGTTGCCCGCATAGAAGGCACGGTCCATGAACGAAGTGATGGCACCGCTGGCCGAAGCGAAGTGCACGGGCGAACCGAACACGAATCCGTCCGCTTCCGCCGCCTTGTCCAGGAACTCATTCACCACATCATCGCGGAAACAGGCTTTCTTCTCCGCACAACTGCCGCAACCGATACATCCGGCCACGGGCTTCACACCCAACCACACGATTTCCGTCTCCACGCCCGCCGCTTGCAGGGTGGCGGCCACTTCCGAGAGGGCCGTATAGGTGCAGCCCTCCTTGTGGGGGCCGCCGTTCAAAAGCAATACTTTCATACTAAATCTGTCACAAATTGGTTTTCACTCCGCAAAGATACGGAATCCAGTTCAGATATCCCGTGCCTCGTCCGAGGAATGAACAATGACCCAATCCGACTTGGTGGTATCATACACCCCTTCAAAGAAACTGTAATTCGTCAGTTCGATGAAACGCTTCATGTCGGCCAATTGCTCGTCCGTCATGGAATGAGTGGCTTTCGCTAGCTCATAAGCCATCCATCCCAAGCTAGTAAAGCTGTATGGATTGAGCGACAACGCCAGCCGCCCGTCTCCGTCAAACCCATAACTGGCAGAGAAGTAGTTACCCGCCGCAAACGCGGGAGCATAAGTCAAGGCGGATACATCCCCCACGAATGCCTCATAGATGCGCTCCTCGGCACTGAAAGCAGGATTTCCGTCAATGTCTGGACCGCCCAAATGGAACATGAGGAGTTGGTCCATGTCCACACGAGGCCAAAACTTGCTGGCACTGAGCAGACGGTAATCTGCCTCACCTACCGGCTTTATCAGCCATTCATAGGTATAATCGTTGTGGAAGACGAACTTCATCTCGTCGTAGGCCTCGCCCAGCCGCTCGCCAATCTGCCGCAGCATGGTTTGCACGAAGTCGTAATCGTCGCCGCGTGAAGGCGCCTGCTTCAACTCCAGACAATCCGACCCGAAACGGAAGATATACTCGCGGTTGCTCAGTTCGGGTATGGCCAACTCCGAAACCACCGACAGATTCAAATAGTCGGTCGCCTCCTCATACTGCCCTTGCACCCGGACGTAGTTACCCGCCTCGGTCGCCTCGCCTTCGAACGTCACCGTCCCCACGCCCTGCACGGGATCCAGTATTAGGCGGGGCAGATACACGCCTATGGGGTAATCCTTTTCAAAATCATTCCAACCCATCATCATGACCATCTCCATTTTCGTCCCATCCTCCGACCAGGGACGGAAGGCAACCCGCATGTAGGGTTCCTCCCCGTTGCAGAGTACACTCAAATCGGGCGTGCTTTTGTTGTTGCCAAACTCGTGTTCGGTCATCAAGGACCAGTCAGTCGGCGGAGATGCCGGCTCGTCGTTCTCACAGCCCGCCAGCCAAGTCATGGCAGACAGACAAAGAAGGCCGTACAAGGCACTTCGGATTGCATTGTGTTTCATAAGGCTATTTATTTAAGATTCCACAAAAATAGGAGCTTGTTTCCAAATAAACAAATTTTCCACCTACCGGGTAGCAGAAAAACTTTTCAATGAGGATGCAGTATTTAACGCCCGCACGCCCTTCCCGCTACCAAGAGCCTGTCTTTATCCTGCCAAGACAGCCTCTTGGCAGCGGGAAGGCATTTTATAGAAGCCTTATTAATAATATATAAAAGCCTTATATAACATACATATAAGCCTTTTATAACCGACATAAAAGCCTTATATTTGCATTATGAAAGGCTTATATATATCATCAAGCAAGCGGCAAGAGAGGCTCTTGGCAGGACAAAGGCAGGCCCTTGGCAGTGCAAGAGGGATCCGCAGGCCGCAGCAAGGGAAGTTATAAACTTAAAAACGAGACAGTTATGTTTTTCAAGAAAGGCAAACAGAAGATTGGGGGAATCGTCAAATGGTTTCCGCGCGAAGTGGTGTTCAGCCGCCACCCCGCCACCATCAAAGACCTGGCGGAGGAGATTGCCCACATGAGCACCGCCTCGCCGGGCGATGTCTACCTGGTGCTGGCCTGCCTGCCGCGGGTGATGGCCCAGTTCATGAGCGAAAGCCGCCCGGTGCACATCGAGGGTCTCGGCTCGTTCTACTTCAAGCTCTCCTGCGCCGGCCGCGGGGTGGACTCGCCGGAGGAGGTGGACCGCAAGCAGATAAAGTCCATCCGCGTCCAGTTCCTGCCCGAACGCCAAGGCAAAGGGAAGTTCATGCGCCGACCGATGACGGAGGGCGTCAGCCTCATTTCCTGGGAGGGCGAAGTGAACGATGGGAAAGCCGCAAAGACCACTCTCTTAGACGAATAGTGCTATGGTAAGTAGTGATGTTAAAGATGGTGAGGTGAATAAAGGCTTTCTCGCTTTCCTGCTTCACCCCCGTGAGGACATGCCGCTTGATAATCGTCCGTTATCGTTGTTTCGCACTTGTTGTTGGTATTTCGGACTAAATATTCTTATGACCGTCGGATTGGTCATTTTAGTGACATTAGACCTTTCGCCCGATACAGGGTCGGACAGTACTAAAGATGTTCCTCTTTGGAAAGTAATGCTTATCCTGCCCTTAGTGGAGGAAATCGTATTCCGTCTTCCTCTGCGGCGCAAGCGGTGGATATGGACGGTTTGGGCAGGAATCACGGCCTTCATGATTACAACTTTAGCATCCGGTTTGAAGATTTATGATATGGAGAGCTTGGTATGGAGATTACCCGTAGCTATGGTGGTTGCAGGATGGATGAGGTGGCTTGGCTGGAAATGGATGAAAAAGATTCCATTCGGGTGGTTATTCTATGGATTTGCTTTGATGTTCGGCCTTCTTCATTTGAGTAACTTTGTATGGGGCGATGCGATCACAACGGGTACCTTTGCTTTTCTCATACTTTATTCAGTAGACAAGATAACATCGGGATTGGTGTTGGGCTATGCCCGTATCAGGCATGGTTTCTGGATGTGCGTATTGTTGCATGTATTGAATAACTTACCGTTTGTGGTATAAATACGTACTTGGCGATAGGCTGCTATGAGAATATTCGTTATCTTTGCACAAACAATCAAGAAGTAAAATATTTCATATCAGTTATGAGCAACCAGAGATACATGATGCGCGGCGTGAGCGCATCGAAAGAAGACGTTCACAACGCCATCAAGAACATCGACAAGGGTATCTTCCCGCGGGCTTTCTGCAAGATTATCCCCGACATCCTGGGCGGCGACCCGGAGTATTGCAACATCATGCACGCCGATGGCGCGGGCACCAAGTCCTCGCTGGCCTACCTCTATTGGAAGGAAACGGGCGACCTCAGCGTGTGGAAGGGCATCGCGCAAGACGCCCTCATCATGAACATCGACGATCTGCTGTGCGTGGGTGCAGTGGACAACATCCTGGTGTCCAGCACTATCGGGCGCAACAAGCTGCTGGTGCCGGGCGAAGTCATATCGGCCATCATCAACGGCACGGACGAGTTGCTGGCCGAACTGCGTGAGATGGGCGTGGGCGTCTATGCCACGGGCGGCGAGACGGCCGATGTGGGCGACCTGGTGCGCACCATCATCGTAGACTCCACCGTGACCTGCCGCATGAAGCGCAGCGATGTCATCGACAATGCCAACATCCGTCCGGGTGACGTCATCGTGGGCCTCGCCAGCTACGGGCAGGCTACTTACGAGAAGGAATACAACGGCGGCATGGGCAGCAACGGACTTACTTCTGCCCGCCACGACGTCTTTGCCAAATACCTGGCCGAGAAATATCCGGAGAGCTACGACCACGCCGTGCCCCAGGAACTGGTATACAGCGGCGCACTCCGCCTGACCGATGCCGTAGAGGGCAGCCCGCTGGATGCCGGCAAGCTCGTCCTCTCGCCCACCCGCACATACGCTCCGGTGGTGAAACGGTTGCTCGACGCCCTTCGCCCGGAGATTCACGGCATGGTGCACTGCTCGGGCGGCGCGCAGACCAAGGTGCTACACTTCGTGGGCGACAACTGCCGCGTCATCAAGGACAACCTCTTCCCCGTACCCCCGCTGTTCCGCACCATCAAGGAGCAGAGCGGCACGGAGTGGGACGAGATGTACAAGGTGTTCAACATGGGACATCGCCTGGAAGTCTACCTCTCGCCGGAGCACGCCGAGGAGGTTATCGCCATCTCCAAGTCGTTCAATATCGACGCACAAGTCATCGGCCGCATCGAGGAAGGCGAACGGCGGGAGTTGATTATCCGGAGTGAATTCGGGGAGTTCAGGTATTAACCATCAATCTATAAAACAATAAGCAATGGAAACACCCGGAAAGAACCGCATCTTGTACATCGCAGGAGCGGTATTTTTCGCCGCCCTTTTTGTAGCAGACGGCATTGACATGGCCCTGCAATGGGACAGCTACACGATACCGAAGGTTATCCACACCTCCATCCACATGCTGGTTTGGATTCTGATGACCTGGTATTGCGCAAACGAGTTCAAAGTCCGACAGCGCAGGAACAGAGAACGGCATTATAAAACAACAGCAGGATGAAGAAAAGCAAGAAACGTAAATACTGGATAGCCGCCATCGTCTGGTTGGCGACCATGATACTGGCCAACAGCATCAACGAGTACTTCCACGCCAGCCCGCTGATACGCGGCATCACCGTGGGCTTCTGGGTCGTGGCGGCCTATATTCTGTTCAAGGACCTGATGCACCCGCAGATAGGGCGACGGAAGAAGGAGGAGGAGGACGAGGAATAAATATTGAATATCTTACCGACATAAGAACATCATAGAAGAATTATGAGCGAAAATAACACCCTACTCGACAAACTCGACACCCTCGTAGCCCGCTTCGAGGAAGTATCGACGCTGATTACCGACCCGGCCGTCATCGCCGACCAAAAGCGCTACGTCAAGCTGACCAAAGAATACAAGGAGCTGGGCGACCTGATGAAGGCCCGCAAGGAATACGTTCAGGTGCTCGGCGGCATCGACGAGGCGAAAAACATCATCGCCAACGAGAGCGACCCGGAGATGCGCGACATGGCCCGCGAGGAACTGGACAAGTGTGAAGCACGCCGCCCGCAACTGGAGGAGGAAATCAAGCTGCTTCTCATCCCCGCCGACCCGCAGGACAGCCGCAACGCTATCCTCGAAATCCGCGGAGGCACGGGTGGAGACGAGGCGGCACTCTTTGCCGGCGACCTCTTCCGCATGTACTCCAAATATTGCGAGCGCAAGGGCTGGCGGCTGGAGGTGTCCAGTGCCAACGAAGGCGCGGCGGGCGGATTCAAGGAAATCATCTGCTCGGTGACGGGCGAGGGTGTGTATGGCACGCTGAAGTACGAGAGTGGCGTGCACCGCGTGCAGCGTGTCCCGGCTACGGAAACACAGGGCCGGGTACATACATCTGCCGCATCCGTGGCTGTACTGCCCGAAGCCGAACCGTTCGATGTGGAAATCAACGAGGGCGAAATCAAGTGGGACACCTTCCGCAGCGGCGGCGCGGGCGGACAGAACGTGAACAAAGTGGAGAGCGGCGTGCGCTTACGCTATAACTGGAAGAACCCCAACACGGGCATCGTGGAGGAAATCCTCATCGAATGTACCGAAACGCGCGACCAGCCCAAGAACAAGGAACGTGCCCTGAGCCGCCTGCGCACCTTCATCTACGACAAGGAACACCAGAAGTACATCGACGACATCGCCTCGAAGCGCAAGACAATGGTCAGCACCGGCGACCGCTCGGCCAAGATTCGCACCTACAACTATCCGCAGGGGCGCATCACCGACCACCGCATCAACTACACCATCTACAACCTGGCCGCCTTCATGGACGGTGACATCCAGGACTGCATCGACCACCTCATCGTGGCTGAGAACGCGGAGCGGCTGAAGGAGAGCGAACTGTAACCCATGAATTCCTCACCCGTCATGAACTCCCTGAATCATCTCTTCCGCACCTTGGGGCAAGCCTTCCACCGCTGCGCGACACGCTTCCCCGTCACTACGGTCTTTGCCTTTGCCCTGACCGCCTTTCTCTGCTACCTGACGGCTACCGAAGCCACCCAGGCTTCCGGCAAGCTGCTGATGACCCTGGGATATTATTTCTCTACAGGCACCCTGCTCTCGCTTAGCTTGCATCTGTGGGGAGAGGAGGTAAAGCGAATACGCCTCAGGCAGGGCGTACACCTCACGGCGCAATTGCTCTTAGCAGCCGATGCCCTCTTCCTCTACGCCCAAAGCATGGAGCCCCGACTGGTAGAAATCGGCATCGCCCACGGCGCAGCCATACTGGCCATCGGCTTGTCTGTATTCTTTCTGCCTTTCTTTCGCGAAAAAGATGACATTCCAGCGTGGAACTTTGCGCAAGTGACCTTGGGCACACTGGCATTGGTGGTCATCGTAGGAGCAGTAACAAGCGGAGGGCTGAGCCTGCTTACCCTCTCGCTGCACCGGCTCTTCGGGGTAGAGGTGAGCTATAAGTGCTACCTCTACATACTTATCACCTGTAGCTTGTTACTGCCCTTGCTGATGTTTCTCGGTCTCCTGCCGGAAGGCGAACGCAAGCACGACCGGCAGCCACAACCCACCGCCTTTCTGCAAGGTACTATCCGCTACCTCTTCTTGCCGCTTGCCGCACTCTACCTGCTGGTGCTCTACATCTATGCAGCCACCATCCTTGCACGGTGGGAACTGCCCGACGGGTGGGTGTCATGGCTCGTAGTGGCTCTCATGGCTGGTATCATTGCCATCGAACTGGGGCTTTACCCTTCGCGTATCAAAGAAGGAAAGCTGACCGACGAACGTATCGCCCGCCTGCTGCCTCTTCTGGCACTGCCGCTGCTGGTGCTGATGACCGTAGGCATCGGACGCCGCTTCCTGGATTATGGCATCACCATCAACCGCCTCTACCTGGCCACGCTCAATGCCTGGTTCTACTTCGTATGTATCGGTCTCATCGCGGGACGAGCCAAGCGGCTGAGCTGGATACCCGTCTCTTTCTCCCTCGTCTTCCTCGTGACATCGGTATTGCCTGTGAACTATGCAGGTATCACGCGCAACATATTGCACGACCAAGTGAAAGATGCTTTGACACAAAGCAACAGGAGCCTGCAACTGCCCCTCACGGAAGAGACATACGAAACATGGATTAAATCGCTCCCCGAAAACGAAGGCCAACAGATTAACAGCAAACTGAGTTACCTGAGCAGTTGGTTCGGAAAGGAGAGCATCAAAGACTTGGTGAAGGATGACATCGCTTTCTACCGCATCGCCCAAGAAGAAGACACTCCCGGCACCGAATCTGTCAGCTTCAGACAGACAGACGGGACAACGCATGCCGTACCACACGGTTACCGGCAAATGACTTTCGTCAAACAGCACTCTACCCTGACGCTTGCCCCCATATTGCCTATCGCACTGGATGCAGGCACCGATACCCTTTGCCTCCCGCTCGACTCCTTACAGCACTGGCAAGACACCCAACTGCCGGTAGCACTTCCGACAACTGACGGAAACACGTTTGTGACCACCTACCTCCAACTTTTCATCGACAAGGGCCAAGGAGAAGTGGGAACCGAAATAGAAGGATACCTCTTTCACAATAACCCATAGAACAACAAACAATTTACAACAACCAAATACCCAAGAAGATTATGAACAAGCAACAACTCATCGACAACATCCACCGTAAGCAGTCATTCCTCTGCGTCGGCCTGGACACGGACATCAAGAAAATTCCCGATCATCTGCTGGACGAGCCCGACCCCGTCTTCGCCTTCAACCGCGCCATCATCGATGCCACCGCCGACCTCTGCGTGGCTTACAAACCCAACCTGGCTTTCTACGAATGCCTGGGTGTGAAAGGATGGCAGGCACTGGAGAAGACCGTGAACTACATCCGCCAGCAATACCCCGACCAGTTCATCATCGCAGATGCCAAGCGGGGCGATATAGGCAATACGTCGCAGATGTACGCCCGCTCATTCTTTGAAGACCTGAAGGTGGACGCGGTCACCGTGGCACCTTATATGGGCGAAGATAGCGTGACACCCTTCCTGACGTATGAAGACACATGGGTCATCCTGCTGGCGCTGACCAGCAACAAAGGCTCGCACGACTTCCAGCTGACGGAAGACAAAGAAGGCGAACGCCTCTTCGAGAAAGTGCTGCGCAAAAGCCAGGAGTGGGCAGGCGACGACCGCATGATGTACGTCGTAGGTGCCACACAGGGACGCATGTTCGAAGACATCCGCAAGGTAGCTCCCCATCATTTTCTCCTCGTGCCCGGCGTAGGTGCACAAGGCGGCTCGCTGGAGGAAGTCTGCAAGTATGGAATGACAAAAGACTGCGGCCTTCTTGTCAACTCCAGCCGCGGCATCATCTATGCCAGCCGCGAACACGACTTTGCCGATGCTGCACGCCTCGCCGCACGCACAGTGCAGCAACAGATGGCAGAACAACTGAAAAGACCATTCTGAGCCTTGACGCCACTCCCAAACATCTTATTGCCTGCCCCGGTCATGCCACGTCTCTCCGTGCCATGACGGCACAGGCGTTGGCCGAGAGCAAGGCAAGCCAACCAGCAGTACGAAAGTAGAGGAATGTCATTCTTCATGAACATCGCCAAATAGGGTACACAGAGCAAAAAGCGCATTTTATCCAAGAATACCCCCTCTTCTTAGGGGGTATTTCACAAAAAAGCAATAACTTTGCGCCCGAAAACCAACAAAAACAAGACCCATTATGTCTAAAATGCGTTTTTTTGCTCTACAAGAACTTGCCAACCGCAAGCCTCTTGAAGTAACTCCTCCCTCCGACCGACTGTCCGATTACTATGGCAGTCATGTCTTCGACCACAAGAAGATGCAAGAGTATCTGCCCAAAGAAGCCTACAAGGCTGTGACCGATGCCATCGACAAAGGCACCCCCATCAGCCGAGAGGTGGCCGACCTCATTGCCAACGGTATGAAAAGCTGGGCCAAATCGCTCGGCGTCACCCACTACACGCACTGGTTCCAGCCGCTGACCGATGGAACAGCCGAAAAACACGACGGCTTCATCGAGTTCGGCGAAGACGGCGATGTCATCGAACGCTTCTCCGGCAAACTGCTCATACAGCAGGAGCCAGATGCATCCAGCTTCCCCAACGGAGGCATCCGTAACACCTTCGAAGCACGTGGCTACACAGCCTGGGATGTTTCTTCACCCGCCTTTGTTGTAGACGACACATTGTGTATCCCCACCATTTTCATCTCCTATACAGGCGAAGCACTGGACTACAAGACTCCGTTGCTCAAGGCACTGGCCGCTGTAGACCGGGCTGCCACTGATGTCTGCCAACTGTTCGACAAGAACGTGACGCGCGTCTTCGCCAACTTGGGATGGGAGCAGGAATACTTCCTGGTAGACCTGGCACTCTACAACGCCCGCCCCGACCTCTGCCTGACCGGACGCACCCTGATGGGACACTCCTCTGCCAAAGACCAGCAGCTGGAAGACCACTACTTCGGGTCCATCCCCCCGCGTGTCACCGCCTTCATGAAGGAACTGGAGATTGAATGCCACAAGCTGGGAATCCCCGTCAAGACACGCCACAACGAAGTAGCTCCCAACCAGTTCGAACTGGCTCCCATCTTCGAGAACGCGAACCTGGCCAACGACCACAACCAACTGGTGATGGACTTGATGAAACGCATCGCCCGCAAACATAACTTCGTCGTATTGCTGCACGAGAAACCCTACCAGGGCGTGAACGGAAGCGGCAAACACAACAACTGGTCGCTCTGCACCGATACGGGCGTCAACCTCTTCGGACCAGGCAAGAACCCCAAGGGCAACATGCTCTTCCTCACCTTCCTGGTCAATGTGCTGATGATGGTCTATAAGAACCAGGACCTGCTCCGCGCCTCCATCATGAGTGCCGGCAACAGCCATCGCCTGGGCGCCAACGAAGCACCTCCCGCCATTCTGTCCATCTTCCTGGGCAAGCAGCTTTCGAACATACTCGATGAAATCACCCGGCAAGTGAGCGACACGAAGATGACTGCCGAAGAGAAAACGACTCTGAAGCTGGGTATCGGACGCATACCCGAAATCCTGCTGGACACTACCGACCGCAACCGCACCTCGCCTTTCGCCTTCACCGGCAACCGTTTTGAATTCCGCGCTGCCGGCTCGTCGTCCAACTGTGCTGCCGCCATGATTGCTATCAATGCTGCCATGGCCAACCAGCTCAACGAATTCAAAGCTTCGGTAGACCAACTCATGGAAAGCGGCGTAGGCAAAGACGAAGCCATCTTCCGCGTGCTGAAAGAAACCATCATTGCCTCCGAACCCATCCGCTTTGAAGGAGACGGTTACTCCAAACAATGGGAAGAAGAAGCCGCACGCCGCGGACTGACCAACATCCGTCACGTGCCGGAAGCGCTGATGCACTTCGCAGACAACCAGTCGAAAGCCGTGCTCATCGGTGAACACATCTTCAACGAAACCGAGCTGAACAGCCGCCTGGAAGTGGAATTAGAAAAGTTCACCATGAAGGTGCAGATAGAAAGCCGCGTGCTGGGCGACCTCGCCATCAACCACATCGTGCCCACCGCTGTCATCTACCAAAACCGGCTGATTGAGAATCTGCGCGGTATGCGCGAAATATTCAGCGCCGAAGAGTACGATGTGCTAAGTGCCGACCGCAAGGAACTCATCCGCGAAATCTCACACCGCGTCACAGCCATCAAGAAACTGGTGCACGACATGATCGAAGCGCGCAAAGTGGCCAACCACCTGCCTCACTACAAAGAACGCGCCTTTGCTTACGAAGAAACCGTGCGACCCTTCCTCGACAGCATCCGCGACCACATCGACCACCTGGAGATGGAGATTGACGACGAAATCTGGCCTTTGCCCAAATACAGAGAACTGCTGTTTACGAAGTAATGACACACAGCCCTCACAGAGACACGGAACATCTTTCGATTCCGTGTCTCTGCCTGAAAACAACCCGCCCCCCTCTTTGCCAATCCCGACCGCAACCGACAGAAAACCGGACATATACAAGAACGAAAATTCTTATATATAAGAAGCAGACTTCCTAAACCTTGGAAGCAAACTTCACATATATAGGAAGCATACGACCTATTTTTTCGTAATCTTTCTGTCACCTATTTGCAAAATCTCATTATTTCTTATTACTTTTGTGCTGTATAACACAGTTGTGTAGCATTTATGGCAAAGACAAACCTATCTGACATAGACGTCCCGGCACTGATAGCCGATATGTGGAACCTGTTAAACGAAGAACAGCGCACGTTCCTGGCCGAACATTTCACTCTTCAGTGCTACAAGAAAAACGAGGTCATCCACTGCGAGGATGAGACTCCCACCCACCTGATGTGCCTGCTCAGCGGCAAGGTAAAAATCTACAAAGACGGCGTGGGCGGACGCAGCCAAATCATCCGCATGATAAAACCCGTGGGATACTTCGGCTATGCAGCCTGCTTTGCCGGCAAAGACTATGTGACGGCCGCCGCCGCATTCGAGCCATCCATTATCTGCCTCATCCCCATGAGTGTCATCCAGAGCCTGATTGTGCAGAACCACGACTTGGCCACGTTCTTCATTCACCAGCTTTCGTACGATCTCACGGTGGCCGACGAACGCACCGTCAACCTGACGCAAAAGCACATCCGTGGGCGACTGGCCGAATCGCTGCTCTTCCTCAAGGAAAGCTACGGACTGGAAGAAGACGGTTCGACGCTTAGCATCTATCTCTCGCGCGAAGACCTGGCCAACCTTTCCAACATGACCACCTCCAACGCCATCCGCACCCTCTCGCAGTTTGCTACCGAAAAGCTCATCGCCATCGACGGGCGCAAAATTAAAATCATCGAAGAAGAGAAACTGAAAAAGATAAGCAAGATAGGATAAGAACCTACTTGTTGCCTGCGGTAAGGAAACCCTCTGCCAAAGAGGCCGGTTTATCCGACGGCACAGAAAAAGCCCACAGACTTACGCGGTACTGATATTACCGCCTGAGCCTGTGGGCTGAATGATTGTTATGCCGCGCTATCTGCCGCGCGGCACACCCATGAGAGTTTATTCAGGAATGAGCGTGAAGCCCCAGCGATACTCCCGGTTGGCAGGCAAGGTATAGCCCGGCTCCGGACGAGCACCCCAGCTATCGTATCCGGCCACACCCTGCTGCATCAGGTCTACGCACACTTCCACAAAGTCGCGGGGAGTGACATCGTTGATGTGATGCATACGGCGGAGTACATTCTTGGCTTCGGCCTCGTCGTGGTTGGCCACCTGCTCCGGCGTGAAGTTGCTCCACTGATAAGGACGGTTCTTTGCCTCTTCCGAATCAAAGTCCTCCACAGAGTTGCGCAAAGCGTTGAACTCAATCAGGCTGTCGCCGCGCACGGTCAATCCCTTGCCACTCTTCGGCTCCAGGCTCAACCAGCGTGTAGACGTGTGGTGACCGTTCTCCTGCGGACGCACATAGGGGAAGTAGAGTTCTTCGGCAGTAGCCTCATACACATCTACCAACGTACCGTTGTTGCGGTCTACATAGTTCTCCTCCGGACCCCGTCCAAAGTAAGTCACCTGATCCATGTTGGCAGGCAGACGGAAACGCACGCCGATGCGCGGCACTTCCAACTTGGCAGCCTCTTTGCGTGCCTTGTCATTGCCCGGTGTAAATGTGGCAGTACGCGTAGCCTCGGAGATTTCAATCTCGGCTTCGTTCATTTCGGTAGATGTGAATACGGCATCAACCTTGACTGCGCCCGACGGATATACACGATAGGTCATACGGTAAAGGTTACCGGCAGGCAACAGATAGTCGGCCTTAATCACCGCATCCTTGCCATCCATGACAGCAGTAGCAGAAACTACATTGAAATCCTTGCTGGCCTGCTTCCAGATTTGCAGACGCTTGGGTGCTCCGTTTCCATAGTCATTGTCGTTAGGAGCGCGCCAGAAATTAGGCTGGATGCCAAAGCCGTCCTTGAAGTATTCTTTGCCCTTCACTTGATAGGAAGTGACAATACCGGTCTTCTTGTTGAAAACAAACTTCACTCGTCCGGACGAAGCCATCAGGTTGTCACCCTCGGTTGTCACCTGCAGAGCGGGACCTCCCGTAGCCAGGTTGAGAGGCAGCGGGTCGACAGGCAGACGGAACTGGTCGTGGGCAATCTCCCATCCGGCAGGTACACCCGGTTCGGGCTGCACGGTGTAGAGACGGAAGTTGACAAAATATTCCGTACCGGCCTTAGGCTTCAAGTTGCCCACAGGCACGGTGAACTCTTTTGATTCCTGCGGAGCAATATCCAGCGATACCTTGCCGCTGCGCAGCACTTTGCCATTGGCCTTCACTTCATACTTCAACTGATATTTCTTCAGGTTGGTGAAATAGAAGCGGTTTTCTACCCGGAACTTGCCTGCAGCAGCATCAACAGCCTCTACTTTCATGTTCTGATAGGCGAATTTCACTTCGGCAATGCCGGGATGCGGATTGCGGTTGGGGTTAACCAGACCGTTGCACAAGAAGTTACCGTCGCTGGGAGCGTTGACACCATAGTCGCCACCATAAGCAAAATACGGGCGGCCGTTCTCATCGGTTTCTGCAATACCTTGGTCTACCCAGTCCCAGATATAACCACCTTGAAGGTTGAGATACTTATAAATCTCTTTCCACTGGTCCCACAGATTTCCGCTGGAGTTACCCATGGCATGAGAATACTCGGAGGGAACCACGGGGCGGTCGCTTCCGCGCTTGCCTATCGAAGCCAGCCATTCGGCACCCGGATATTGGGGCACATACATATCGCTGTTCCATTCCCATTGGGCACGTTCGTAGTTGACAGGGCGATCCATCCATTCTTTGTCGGCAGCTTTCAGCCACAGATAGGTCTGATAGAAGTTATAACCGTTACCAGCCTCGTTACCCAACGACCAGATGGTGACAGACGGATGGTTCTTGTTGCGCTCGAACATATTGATGGTGCGATACATGTGCGGCTTGAGCCATTCGGGGTTATTGCCCAGCGTACCTCCCTTGCGCAGGTCGTAGTACATACCGTGGCTCTCGATATTGGCCTCATCGTAAACATACAGTCCGTATTCGTCACACAACTCATAGAAGCGACGGCTCTGGGGGTAGTGAGCCAGACGCACGGTATTGATGTTGTGCTGCTTCATCAGCTCAAAATCACGGCGCATCAGTTCCTCGGTCACATAGTGTCCCGTTTCTGGATTATGCTCGTGGATGTTGACACCTTTCAGCTTGATGGGCTGGCCGTTGACCAAGAAGAGGACGTAAGGCTTGCCATTGGGTCCCATCTGGTCGACAGCTTTGACTTCGATGCGACGGAAACCTACGTTGTAAGGAATAACCTCGCTGACCTTACCATTCTCCTTCAGAGTCATGACCAGCTTATAGAGGTTCGGTGCTTCAGAACACCAAGTCTGCACATCAGACAACTGCTTGTCAAAACGTACAGTACCCGACTCTCCGGCGGGCACATTAACGGTCTTTTCTTCAAAAGCCACCACCTTGCCTTGTTTGTCCAGCAACTCATAGCCAAAAGTCAGACCGGCAGTCTTATCTTTGTGATTGCGCAAATCGGCTTCCAAAGCAAAGATACCGTTGCGATAGGTATCGTCCAGCGTCGACTTTACGCGGAAATCACGCACAGAAGCCTTAGGCTGTACAAAGAGGTACACATCGCGTTCGATGCCGCTCATACGCCAGAAGTCCTGACATTCCAAATAAGAACCCGTGCTCCAACGGAATATTTTCAGCGTCAGCACATTCTTGCCGGCTTTCACGTAAGGATTAATCAGGAATTCGGCAGGGTTCTTGGAGTCTTCGTTGTAGCCCACCTCCTTACCATTGATGTAAACATACACACCAGACTTGGCACCGGCAATGTTCAGATAGATGTCACGTTCGAGCCATTCGGCAGGAATATCCATATCGCGGCGGTAAACTCCCACCGGATTAGCCTCAGGCAATGTCGGCGGCTGCGGGTTGCGCGGCTTAAACTCATAACCGTGGTTGGTGTAGATGGCTGTGCCAAAACCCTGCACTTCCCAGTTGCCCGGCACTTTGATGTCATGCCATGAAGAGACATCTACCGACGGGTCTGTAATGTTATCGGGCAGTTGTTTGTAACTGTCCACGAAATAGAACTTCCACGTGCCGTTCAGCGAATGATAGTTAGGACTTTCCTCATAGCTGCTGTTCAAAGCAGTGGTACGATCACCGAAAGTCATGAAGTCGGTACGCGGTTCTTCCCGATTGACGGACACCGTCTGAATGTCTTGCCAATACGGTTTCTTGTCTCCGGTAACGGAAGCAAGCGCAGGGCTTACTATCCCGGCCAAACAAGCGGCAAGCAGAACTTGCCTTAGCTTTCTGTTGTTCATAAAGCAGTTTTGTTTTTAAAGTTAAAGTGTATTTGTTTAATAAAAAATGGATGTCGGTTTTAATTCAGCAAGTATCAAGAATCACTCTATATCAAACGCAGCGTCACGAAAGCCTATACAAGCGGGAAATTCACAGAACACTTGCCCATCACCCGTACAGCAAAGCCTTCTTTCTGTGACTCCGTGTTTCTGAGTATAACACTAATTCTCCACAATCGCTAATTATCAGGTAATTTCAAAGTTCAACTGTTCAACAAGAGATAACGCTCTGCCTCAATGGCAGCCATGCAGCCCGAAGCCGCCGCCGTAATAGCCTGACGATAGTGAGGGTCGGCCACATCACCGGCAGCAAAGACTCCCGGTACTCTGGTGCGCGGTGTACCCGGCTCGGTCAGCAGATAGCCTACCTCATCCGTATCCAGCCAGGGCTTAAAGATGTCTGAGTTCGGTTTGTGACCAATGGCCAGGAAGAATCCGTCAATAGGCAGGTCATAGCGTTGCTCGTCCGCTTCTCCTTTGCGCTTCACCAGATGCACTCCCTCCACGCCATTTTCACCGTAAAGTCCTACGGCATTATGCTCAAACAGGACTTCTATCTTGGGATTGTTGAACACACGCTGCTGCATTACTTTCGATGCGCGCAGGAAAGGTTTGCGTACAATCATATAAACTTTGGAAGCAAGACCGGAAAGATAGGATGCTTCCTCACAGGCAGTATCGCCTCCACCTACAACGGCCACCACTTTCTTGCGGTAAAAGAAACCGTCGCATGTGGCACAAGCACTGACGCCCATACCGGCATATTTCTTCTCATCATCCAGCCCCAGGTATTTGGCTGTGGCACCTGTTGCGATGATAACGGCACGTGCCTCGATGATTTTCCCGTCATCTATGGTTATCTTATAGGGCGATGTGCTCAAATCGGCAGCCGTTGCCACCCCATAGCGGATGTCGGCACCGAAACGTTCTGCCTGCTTGCGCAAATCTTCCATCAGTTCGGGACCGCCGATACCGGCGGGATAACCGGGAAAGTTCTCTACATCGGTAGTTGTAGTCAGTTGCCCGCCGGGCTGAAGACCGGCATAAAGCACAGGCGAGAGATTGGCACGTCCGGCATAAATGGCGGCTGTATAACCGGCAGGGCCGGAACCGATAATCAGGCATTTTACTTGTTCTGTTTCCATTGCATATTTTCCTTTAAGTTAATAACTCTATCTGCACCGGTTTACGACTCCGGCATGTTGACTTACCGTGCTGCGACACTCACCGCAAGTCTATGATTTCAGCCGTCGGATAAGCCTTACGGTCGAATGTAAAAAAGCTGTCCGGCCACGAGCGTCCCGTATGATAATCGTAGACGTTTATGACCGTGGCTTCTGTGTTCCCCGCCAACGTCAGACTGACACGCACAGGACGCATACTATCTTTATCTATGCTTACCACCAGCCGCTCTATCTGAGCCTCGGGCGAAGTGGCGACCATCTCTATTTCATAAACTCCGGCATCGGCATTTCGGTTTTGCTTCAGAAGAAAACCTTGGTCATAGAGCGACAGCCAGGCGTAAGGATTAATGCCCTGCAACTCTTCGGGTGTCGGCTCGACAATGTTCACCTCGTCGGACGAAGACAAATAAGTCCACTGAGTACGACCGTCGAACCACGTGGTCATTCCTTCCGTCCGAAGCACAAACTTCTCGCCTTTCAGGCAGATGGTACCCTCCGAATAACCCTCAGGCGAACGGACATGAAACGAAGCCTGTATGCCACCAGCCCGGCGGAAAGCATCGGCCGTACGGTCCAAGACCTCACGCGCCCCACTTTCTCCACTCTGAGCAGAAACAGCACCCGCAACAGCCATCAGGACCACACTTAGTATATATGTATAAAGCCTCATCATACCTTTCTGCTTCAGAAGTTTTTCAGATGTTCTTCCAGCATTACGATGTCCGAGAAATAGACTTCGCGTGGCTTGCTACCCTGTGCCGGTCCCACGATGTTGGCTTTTTCCAACTGGTCCATGATGCGGCCGGCGCGGTTATAGCCGATAGAAAACTTGCGCTGTATGAGCGAAGTAGACCCCTGCTGGCTGGAGACAATCAGTCGGGCCGCATCCTTAAACAACGGATCCAGTCGGTCCATGTCGACATCATCCAGACCGCCACCTCCGTTTTCGTCTTCCACTTCGGGCAGGAAGAAGGCAGTGGGATAGCCCTGCTGGCGGGCGATATACTCCGTGATATTAGCCACCTCGGGCGTATCAATAAAGGCACACTGCACACGCACGGGGTCGGCCCCTTGCAAGAAGAGCATATCACCCCTGCCAATGAGTTGGTTGGCACCCGGCCGGTCGAGGATGGTACGTGAGTCGACCATAGACGACACCCGGAAAGCAATGCGTGCCGGGAAGTTTGCCTTGATGGTACCCGTAATGATGTTCGTCGTAGGACGTTGCGTGGCGATAATCATGTGAATACCCACGGCGCGAGCCAACTGGGCAATGCGGGCAATGGGCAGTTCCACGTCCTTGCCTGCCGTCATGATAAGGTCGCCGAACTCGTCGATAACCACTACGATATAAGGCATATACTTATGCCCCTTCTCCGGATTGAGCCGACGGTTAATAAACTTCTCGTTATACTCTTTAATATTGCGCACATGGGCCAACTTCAACAGGTCGTAGCGCGTATCCATCTCCACGCAAATGGAGTTGAGGGTCTGCACCACCTTGGTAACATCGGTAATGATGGGCTCTGCCTCGGTAGGCAACTTGGCCAGGAAGTGGTGTTCGATGACGGAATAAATGCTGAACTCCACCTTCTTGGGGTCTACCAACACGAACTTCAGTTCGGCCGGATGCTTCTTATACAGCAAAGAAGTAATAATGGCGTTCAGGCCGACGGACTTACCCTGTCCCGTAGCACCCGCCACAAGGATGTGAGGCATCTTGGCCAAATCTACCATGAAGACTTCATTGGTAATGGTTTTACCCAGAGCGATAGGGAGTTCGTAAGTAGACTCCTGGAATTTCTTGCTTCCGATAATGCTTTGTCCGGACACGATGCGCGGTTTCTTATTGGGCACCTCAATGCCAATAGTTCCCTTGCCAGGAATAGGCGCGATGATACGGATGCCCAGAGCGGCAAGGCTCAGGGCGATGTCGTTTTCCAGTCCCTTGATACGCGAGATGCGCACGCCCCGTTCCAGGGTGATTTCATAAAGCGTCACCGTAGGGCCTACAGTAGCCTTGATACTGTTTATCTCGATGCCGAAGCTACGCAACGTATTCACAATCTCGTCTTTATTGGCATTCTGCTCGTCCATGTTCACCACCGGCTCAGAGTCGTCGAAATGCTTCAGCAAGTCGAGCGTAGGGAAGTGGTAATTCTCCAAGTCGAGACGGGGATTGTAGGGTTCTTGCAAATCGGAGGCATATTCGTCTTCTTTCGCTTCTACATCAAACGCCGGAGCAGAAGGTGCCGTGGCCGGAGCATGTGTCAGCGTTGCTTCTTCTTCCGGTTTAGGCACTTCAATATCCATTGACACATCGTCCCCTTTGGCAAGCGAAGCAGATGACGGGACCGGATTGCCTACCTCCAGAGAGATTTCCGTTGCAGCCGTCCCTTCGGCCTTTCCATCGGCAGCAGGTTCTTCTCCTTCTGCCGCCACCGGCTCATCGGTCGTTCCGTCTTTTTTCTCACGTTTCTTATCCTTCTTGACTCCCCAAGAGGTACTGAACTCCTCCGGCACTTCGCCCATGACAGGCACCGGATTCTCCTTCCGTTTCCAACCTCTGGGCGAGCAAAGTCCGCGCAGCCAGCTGATAGCCCGGCTACTGAAGTAGGCAGCTATGCAAACTGCGGTAAGCAGCAGAATCATCCACACGCCCACGTCGCCCACTTGCGAAGAAAGCCAATTGCCCACGTTATAGCCGTGCAGGCCACCCAGATAGATAAACGAATCCTGATACAAATGGCGGAAGGCAAACCCGAAGAATACCGAGAACCACACCAGCAGCACCGTGCAGCCCACGAACCAGCGCCACAGGCGCACGGGACGGACCTTCATCAGCTTCAGCCCCGCCACCACGAGGAAGACGACAATGAAAACGGCAGCCACACCAAAGCAGCCGTTGATGAGATAGCTCGCCAATTGCGCGCCCCGCGAACCGGCATAGTTTCTCACGCCGTTGTGCACCGAGGCGAGCTCCTCGGCTGTAGCATTGTCTATGATGCTCTGGTCGGCTGCTCCCGTGAAGAAAAATGACGTGAAAGCCAGCAGCAGATAGCCGGAAAAGAGAATAAGCATCAACCCAACGATAAAGCGGGCTGTCTCGTTGCGATATATCGCCGCCAGCTTGCCGAAGAATGAAAGCCGCGGCGTTTTGTCTTGGTTTGTATCTTTCTTGTTCATTGAATCATCTGAATTGATAAAGACGGATGCAAAAATAAGAATAATCTGCCAAGTGACAAAATGTATTTTAGATGCTCGGAGAATCGTTTTTCCGGCACGTTCCCGCCAACCGATGGAAAAGCGGGGAAATGCACCATCTACATTGCTGATAAACAACAAAATAGCAAGAAATCCGATTACTGTTTATCCTCATATACTTGCCCCCACATAACTCACGGAAGGAGGAAAGGCAAATTTCCGGTTGGACAGAGGCAGAGACGCTTCCCTTTACAAGCCTGCACCAACCAACTTAGCCACATCTTCCACCCGCTTGGCACTAACGGACATCTACCTGATTGACAAGAGGTTGCGCGCCACACCTTAGAAAGTCGGTGCTTATACCTCACAAGCGCAGTCCTTATACCTCGGAAATTTGCTTCCTATAGCCTACAAGGCGACAGACAAAGCGCACCGGCTTTACCGGCAGGACCGGACAGGGTTCGCGCCACGGCAGACTCAACCATTCCCCCGCAAAAAAGGCTTTGGCTTCTCTGCTACAAATCAGCAAAAAACTCGCGGAAATAAAAAAAGTTTCGTACTTTTGTAGCCAAATTGATGAATTATTGCGAAATGAATCTGAACGTATTAGAACTGAGCGAACAAGAAATCATCCGGCGCAACAGCCTGAATGAACTGCGGGCCATGGGCATTGAACCCTATCCCGCCGCAGAGTATGTAACCAATGCTTTCTCGAACGGCATCAAATCGGAATTTAAAGACGATGCCGAACCGCGCGAGGTGTCCATTGCGGGACGCATCATGAGCCGGCGCGTCATGGGGAAAGCCTCATTCATCGAATTACAAGACTCGAAAGGACGCATCCAGGTGTATATCACCCGCGATGACATCTGCCCCGACGAAAACAAAGATATGTACAATGTTGTCTTCAAACGTCTGCTCGACCTGGGCGACTTTGTAGGCATCGAGGGCTTCGTGTTCCGCACGCAGACGGGCGAAATCAGCGTGCACGCCAAGAAGCTCACCGTACTTGCCAAGAGCCTGCGCCCGCTGCCCATCGTGAAGTACAAGGACGGTGTGGCCTACGACTCGTTTGAAGACCCCGAACTGCGCTACCGCCAACGCTACGTAGACCTCATCGTGAACGATGGCGTCAAGGATACTTTCCTGAAGCGTGCCAAAATCATCAGCACCATGCGTGCCGTACTCGACGAGGCAGGCTACACCGAGGTAGAAACGCCTATCCTGCAGTCTATCCCCGGCGGCGCCAGCGCACGGCCTTTCATCACTCACCACAACTCGCTGGACATCGACCTCTACCTGCGCATTGCCACCGAGCTTTACCTGAAGCGGCTTATCGTGGGAGGCTTTGAGGGTGTCTACGAGATTGGCAAGAACTTCCGCAACGAGGGCATGGACAAAAACCACAACCCGGAGTTCACCTGCATGGAGCTGTACGTACAGTACAAAGACTACAACTGGATGATGGGCTTCACCGAAAAACTGCTGGAACGCATCTGCACCGCCGTAAACGGTTGCCCGGAAACGGTTATCGACGGCAAGACCATCAGCTTCAGGGCTCCTTTCCGCCGTCTGCCCATCTTGGAGGCCATCAAGGAGAAGACAGGCTACGACCTGGAAGGAAAAACCGAAGACGAAATCCGGGCCATCTGCAAGGAACTGAACATGGAGATTGATGACACCATGGGCAAAGGCAAGCTAATCGACGAAATATTCGGCGAGTTCTGCGAAGGCACCTTCATACAGCCTACTTTCATTACCGACTATCCCGTGGAAATGTCGCCCCTCACCAAAATGCACCGCAGCAAACCCGGTCTGACCGAACGCTTCGAGCTGATGGTGAACGGCAAGGAACTGGCCAACGCCTACAGCGAACTGAACGACCCGCTGGACCAGGAGGAACGTTTCAAGGAGCAACTCCGGCTGAGCGAAAAGGGAGACGACGAGGCCATGTTCATCGACCAGGACTTCCTCAAAGCTCTGCAATACGGCATGCCGCCCACATCGGGCATCGGCATCGGTATCGACCGACTCACCATGCTGATGACGGGCAAGCCTTTCATCCAGGAAGTTCTCTTCTTCCCGCAAATGCGCCCGGAGAAGGTAACACCCAAAGACGCGCCCGCCAAGTACACCGAACTGGGAATCCCCGCCGACTGGGTGCCCGTCATCCAGAAAGCCGGATACAACCTGGTGAGCGACATGAAGGATGTCAACCCGCAGAAACTCCACATGGACATTTGCGGCCTCAATAAGAAATACAAGCTGGAACTGACCAATCCGACCGTAGCCGACGTGCAGGCCTGGATTGAAAAGATAGAAAAATGAAACTGCCGGGAAAGATAGCCGTCATGGGTGGAGGAAGCTGGGCTACAGCCATCGCCAAAATAGCCCTCACTAAGGCCGAGACGATTGACTGGTATATGCGGCGCGACGACCGCATTGCCGACTTCAAACGTCTGGGCCATAACCCCGCCTATCTGACGAGCGTCAAGTTCGACCTGAAACGAATCAACTTCAGCTCTAACATCAACGATATCGTGAAAGATGCAGATACGCTGATATTCGTCACGCCTTCGCCTTATCTCAAGTCGCATCTGAAGAAGCTGAAGACCAAGATAAAAGACAAGTTTATCATCACGGCTATCAAAGGCATCGTGCCGGACGATAACCTGATTGTATCCGAATATTTCACGAAAGAATATAACGTGCCGCCAGAAAACATCGCTGTCATAGCAGGGCCTTGCCACGCGGAAGAAGTAGCATTGGAGCGTCTGTCTTATCTCACCATCGCCTGCCCGGACACCGCCAAGGCACAAATTGTGGCCGAACGCTTCGCCAGCTCGTACATCAAGACCTCGGTAAGCAATGATGTGGCAGGCATAGAATACGGTTCGGTACTGAAAAATGTCTATGCCATTGCTGCTGGCATCTGCAACGGACTGAAGTATGGAGATAACTTTCAGGCCGTGCTCATGTCGAATGCCGTGCAGGAAATGAGCCGATTCCTGACCACCATCCACCCGCTCGACCGTAATGTCTACGACTCGGCCTACCTGGGCGACCTGTTGGTGACGGGCTACTCCAACTTCAGCCGCAACCGCGCTTTCGGTACCATGATAGGAAAAGGCTATTCTGTGAAGAGCGCACAGATTGAAATGGAAATGATTGCAGAAGGTTATTACGGAACTAAATGCATCAAAGAAATAAACAGGCACTACCACGTGAACATGCCGATACTTGATGCTGTCTACAACATCCTCTACGAACGCATAGCGCCCACCATAGAGATTAAGTTGCTGACAGATTCATTCCGGTGAAACGTTCTTTCTTCCGGGTATTCTCACCGAAGGGGAAGGAACTATGGGATGATGGAAAGAAAGAGGAATATATAATAAGGTATAACCAAGCGGTCTCCGACTTTTCCCCGCACGGGAAGAAGGAAAGAGGTCTCTTTAAAAACATCAGAACTATGATTACTTTAAACGTTGAGAAAACCTTTGGATTCATCTCCAAGGAAAATGTGAATGCGTATGAAAAGAAAGTGCAAGAAGCACAAGAAATGCTGGAAAACGGCACCGGCGAAGGCAACGACTTCCTGGGCTGGCTCCATCTCCCCTCTTCCATCACGCAGGAACACCTGAATGACCTGAAAGCCACGGCACAAGTGCTGCGCGAGAACTGCGACGTGGTAGTCGTGGCAGGTATCGGCGGAAGCTACCTGGGGGCCCGCGCTGTCATCGAAGCGTTGTCCAACAGCTTTGCCTGGTTGCAGGAAAAGAAGGACAGCCCCGTCATCCTCTACGCCGGACATAACATCGGTGAAGACTACCTGTATGAATTGACCGAATATCTGAAAGGAAAGAAATTCGGTGTCATCAATATTTCCAAGTCGGGCACAACTACAGAAACGGCTTTGGCATTCCGCCTGTTGCGCAAACAATGCGAAGACCAGCGCGGTAAGGAAATGGCTCAAAAGGTAATCGTTGCCATCACCGATGCCAAGAAGGGGGCTGCCCGTCTGACTGCCGACAAAGAAGGCTATAAGTCGTTCATCATCCCCGACAACGTGGGTGGACGTTTCTCGGTGCTGACTCCCGTAGGTCTGCTGCCTATCGCCGTAGCCGGATATGATATTGAGAAGCTGGTGGCAGGTGCCGTAGCCATGGAGAAAGCTTGTGGCAAGGACGTTCCCTTTGCTGAAAACCCCGCCGCTCTCTATGCTGCCACACGCAACGAACTCTACAAGAACGGCAAAAAGATTGAAATCCTCGTCAACTTCAACCCGAAACTGCACTACGTCAACGAATGGTGGAAACAGCTCTACGGTGAGTCGGAAGGTAAAGACAACAAGGGTATCTTCCCCGCAGCCGTCGACTTCTCTACCGACCTGCACTCTATGGGACAGTGGATTCAGGAAGGCGAACGCACCATCTTCGAGACGGTCATCTCGGTGGAACACGCCAACCACAACCTGCTTGTGCCCTCCGACGAGGAGAATCTGGACGGCCTGAACTACCTCGCCGGCAAGCGCGTGGACGAAGTGAACAAGATGGCTGAGCTTGGTACCCAACTGGCCCACGTGGACGGTGGTGTGCCCAACCTGCGCCTCACCATCCCTGCCCTCAACGAGGAAAGCATCGGCGGTCTGCTTTACTTCTTCGAGAAGGCTTGCGGCATCAGCGGCTACATCCTGGGTGTGAATCCCTTCAACCAGCCGGGCGTGGAAGCCTACAAGAAGAACATGTTCGCTCTGCTGAACAAGCCGGGCTATGAAGAGGCCTCGAAAGCTATCCAGGCAAGACTCTAAGAAACAATTCTTACGCTTTACAACAATCAAGGCATCAGGACGGATGGAATATCCGCCCTGATGCTTCTTTACTCTCCTTAAAAACATACCGTATGCACAAAATATTTTTCTCCCTGCTTCTTCTTGCATGGCTGCTAATGGCGTGTAGCGGGAAAAAGAATGCGCCAACCAACCCGGAGGCAGCCTCCACCCCGTCCGACACCACTGCCCTCGCCCAAACGGTTGCAGATTCTCCTGCTCCTCTGCCTCCGCTGGAGACCGGCGAATTTACTTTGGACGATGAAAAGGTGTTCGGAAAAGACATTGAACTGACGGGCACAAACATCGTGGAGCCGGATACCTTCATCTTCAAGCCCACCGGACCACGCATGGTACTGAACGACAATCTGTTGATACTAAGCAGCTGGAATGGCCCGTTCTATGTATTCACCCAGCCCGGGTTCAAATATGTGAAGACCATCGGACGAATGGGCAACGGACCGGACGAATTTAACTCTCCGGTAGTCTTCCCTTCGGATGACCCGCAGTATGTATGTTACCTGACCGACCAATACCTCGGCAAAGTCTACGGCGTGGATAAGGACTTGAACATGCACTTCTTGAAACGGCTGTTCGACGACGGCGGCGTATCTACCTATCTGGACAGGGAAACCACCTGCCCCTCAGGTCGGGACACTGTGACTTATCAATTGAAAAGCACGCTCTACCGCGCCTCTTTGTCCGACCCCACACCGGGCCACAAGATACATAGCTTGCAGATGAAAAGTTTGGGCAACATGCCTTTCATCGGAGCACTGGGTACCAACGCCGAACGCAACCGCATGGTCTTTGCCTACAAATACGCCAAGATAGTCAAATTCATGGATCTGGAAGCCAAGCAGGTGCGCATTCTCAACTTCCAGAAGTCGGGGTTCGACGAAGGCACGATGCACAAAGTGGACGGACTGGATGCCAACATGACCCATTACATGCAGGTGTTGCCTACCCGCGACTATGTGTTCCTGACCTACTCCGGACAGGTGCCCTACGATGTAGGCAAGGATAAGAATTACTTCATGTGGGTGGAGCAATACGACTGGAACGGGAATCCTATACGCCGCTTCAAAATAAAAGACTTCAGCATCAACGCCATCGTATCGCGCGACGCCTCGCGCCTGATACTGACGGCTTATTACTACGACGACCCGTTCGTTGTGTATGATTTGCCGGAATAACAGCTGCTCAGGCAGGACCCGGTATCCGGAATGCAACGGATTACCCGCTTTGTCGGCCCATTCACCCTCGTTTACAGCCACGGCAATTCTGAAAGCCGAAGCAGGCGGTCTCTTGCGTTATATCTAAGCAGGAAATTGCCTATATATAAGAAGCCGGGAGCGAAAGGCTCCGAAGCACGCTTCTTATACGGATGAAGCAAAGAGGGAAAAACACAAAAGCAGCCCCCAAGGCGAACTGCCTATGCCACAAGAGCGAATCTGCCCTTATCGGAAACGGACACTTCGGCAAGAAGGGGTCCGTTTCGCATTTTTTTCATAATTTTGCGCCCAAAACGATACGAGTTTATGTATAAAGAAGCTATCAACCGTTACCTCATCCGTTCCGGCCACCAGTGCATCCGCCTCAAGGCCGTCCTCTTCGACATGGATGGTGTACTGTTCGACTCCATGCCTTATCATGCCGATGCCTGGGCGCAAGTGATGAAACGGCACGGCCTGGACTTAACCCGCGAAGAAGCTTTCCAGCACGAAGGACGCACGGGCAAGGCCACCGTCAACCTGGTATACCAGCGACAATACGGCAAAGACGCCCCCGAGGAATTGATTCAGGAGATTTACAGGGAGAAGTGTGACGTATTCAACCGCTACCCCGAGCCCAGCGCCATGCCCGGAGCCGGAGAATTGCTGGACAAGGTGAAAGCTGCCGGACTTATCCCCGTATTGGTGACCGGCTCGGGCCAGCACACGCTGCTCGACCGCCTCGACCGCCAATATCCCGGCATCTTCGCACCCGGACATACGGTGACTGCATTCGACGTGAAACACGGCAAACCCGACCCTGAACCCTACCTGATGGGCTTGCAGAAGGCAGGCGTCCGCGCCAATGAGGCTTTCGTGGTGGAAAACGCGCCTATCGGCGTACAGGCCGGACACGCGGCAGGCATCTTCACCATAGCTGCCAACACGGGTCCGCTGGACGGACAAACGCTGCTCAACGCCGGAGCCGACCTGCTGTTCCCGTCCATGCAGGCTTTATGCGACGCGTGGGAGGATATTGTGCGGGAAACAGATACCGCCGGGATTCAGTGAAGCGGACCAGGGAGTTGCAGGGTACCGATAATCGGTCCTTCCCGTCAGACTTCCTCACCTTCTGTAATTCGGGTATTTGATGTACCATAGAAAAGGCATACCTTTGCACTCATTATGGGAAAAGGAAAAGAAAACAGACTTCTCTTGCTCATCCGCAACGGCCAGCAGATGACGCTGCGCCAACAGATGTGGCTCACCGTGCAACTCAGTATACCGAGCATCGTGGCACAGGTGTCTGCCATCGCCATGCAATACATCGACGCAGCCATGGTAGGCCGCCTTGGTGCAGACGCAGCTGCCAGCATCGGGTTGGTCAGCACCACCACGTGGCTGTTCTGGGGCATGTGCTCGGCGGCGGCCACCGGTTTCTCGGTGCAGGTGGCCCACCACGTAGGTGGCGGACGGTTGGCCGAAGCACGCTCGGTGCTGCGCCAGGCGCTCGTAGCCGTCGTCCTGTTCAGTTCCCTGCTGGCCCTGGCAGGAGCCGCCATCAGCGGGAGCCTGCCCGTCTGGTTAGGGGGCACGGAAGAAATCAACTCCCACTCGTCTGCCTATTTCCTGATATTCGCCCTCTCCCTTCCCCTGCTCCAACTCAACTTCCTGGCAGGCAGCATGCTCCGCTGTAGCGGCAACATGAAGGTGCCAGGGCTGCTCAACGTGCTGATGTGTCTGCTGGATGTCATATTCAACTTCTTCCTTATCTTTCCTACACGCCAGATGGAGATTTTGGGCTTCCCGCTGCAGATGCCCGGCGCAGGATTGGGCGTCACCGGCGCTGCACTGGGAACCGCTGCTGCCGAAGCCGTGGTAGCTGCCCTGATGCTGTGGTACCTCGTCACCCGCTCTACCGACCTGAAACTGACTGGCGAACGGGGCAGCTTCCGTCCCACGTGGGACATTGCCCGCAAGGCCCTGCACATCAGTCTGCCTATGGGCGTGGAACACATCGTCATCTGCGGCGCACAAATCATGACCACCGTCATTGTGGCACCGCTGGGAGTATTTGCCATCGCTGCCAACTCATTCGGCATCACTGCCGAGAGCCTGTGTTACATGCCCGGCTATGGCATTGCCGATGCCGCCACCACCCTGGTAGGCCAAAGCCTCGGTGCCGGGCGCAAAGACCTGACACGCCGTTTTGCACGCATCACCGTGGGCATGGGCATGGCTGTGATGGGCGTGATGGGCGTCATACTCTACGTGGGGGCACCGCTCATCATGGGCAGCATGACACCCGATGCCGAGGTGCAGCGCTTAGGAGTGGAGGCCTTGCGCATCGAAGCCTTTGCCGAGCCGATGTTCGCCGCCGCCATCGTGGCCTACGGCGTGTTTGTGGGCGCAGGCAACACATTGGTGCCTTGTCTGATGAACTTCTTCAGCATCTGGGCTGTACGACTGACGCTGGCTGCCGCCCTGGCTCCTTCGATGGGACTGAACGGCGTATGGCTGGCTATGTGCATCGAGCTTTGCTTCCGCGGCCTCATCTTCCTGTTAAGATTAGAAAAAGGGAACTGGATGAAAATAAAATAATTAACCATTAACTACTACAAGAATGTATAACTTCGATGAACTTATCACACGGCGTGGCACGAACTCCCTCAAGTGGGATTCGGCCGGACATGCCGATGTGCTGCCAATGTGGGTGGCCGACATGGACTTCCGCACCGCACCTGTCCTTATCGAAGCCCTGCGCCGACGGGTGGAGCACGGCATCTTTGGCTACACACAGGTGCCACCGACATATTACGAAGCCGTAGCCGCCTGGTTTGCCCGCCGACACGGATGGAACCTACAGCCGGAATGGATAATGTACACCTCTGGCGTAGTGCCTGCCCTCTCGGCCATCATCAAAGCTCTGACTGTGCCGGGTGACAAGGTCATAGCCCAGACACCGGTCTACAACTGCTTCTTTTCCTCTATCCGCAACAACGGATGCGAACTGCTGGCCAATCCGCTGCGACGCGAGAACGACACATATCGCATGGACTTCGACGACCTGGAGCGCAAAGCTGCCGACCCGCGTGCCAAACTGCTCCTGCTTTGCAACCCGCACAACCCTGCCGGACGTGTCTGGACACGCGAGGAACTGACACGCCTGAACGACATCTGCCTGCGTCACGGAGTAAGAGTGGTAGCCGACGAGATACACTGCGAACTGGTCTTCTCCGGCCATACCTATACGCCCTTTGCCTCTGTGTCCACCGAATGCCTGAACAACTCCATCACCTGCGTATCGCCCAGCAAGGCTTTCAACATCGCAGGTCTGCAGATAGCCAGCATCATCTCATCCGATGCCGACATCCGCGCACGCATCGAACGGGCCATCAATATCAACGAGGTGTGCGATGTCAATCCCTTCGGTGTCATCGCGACCGAGGCTGCTTATTCCGCTGAAGGCGAAGAATGGCTGCTCCAACTAATCGCCTACCTGGAGGAAAACGACCGTGCCTTCCACGCCTTCTGTGCCGAACACCTGCCCCAATTCCCCCTCACCCGACTGGAAGGGACCTACCTGGAGTGGATGGACTGCACAGCCCTGCACCTGTCTTCGGAAAAGCTGGAACACGTTCTCCTGGAGAAAGCACAACTCTGGCTCAATGCCGGCACCATGTATGGCTCCGAAGGCGAAGGTTACATGCGATGGAACATTGCCTGCCCGCGCAGCCGGATGCTGGAAGGACTGGAACGGTTTGCGGAGTTCTTGCAGAAATAGAACAACGAAGTCGGATAGGCACAGCACAAGGATTCTCTCTGTGCCTTCCCGACTGACCTTCTTCTTATCAATCACTTAACCTGAATACACATGCGAAAACAAACAGAACAGCACTGCCAAGTCAACCGGACCCAAAGAATAGCCGCTGCCTGCATAGGACTATTGGCATTTATCAGCGGGACTTGGGCACAAACCATCTATGTATCCCTGCAAGGAAAAGACCAGTGGCCGGGCACTCAGGAACAACCCGTAGCCACCCTCAAGAAAGCGCAGGAACTCGCCCGTACTTACCGTCCCGATACGAACGTAGAAGTCATTATCGGTGACGGCACCTATTACCTGCCGGAAACCTTCTGCTTTACAGCACAAGACAGCAAGACATATCCTGCCACGGTAACCTACCGCGCCCAACATCCCGGTAAAGCAATCCTCAGCGGCGGGCTGAAACTGAGCCTGTCATGGCGCCAACGCGGCAAAGGCATTTGGGCAGCCACATTGCCGGACACTTTTGAGATAGACCAACTTTACATCAATGGACAAAGGCAACGTATGGCACGCTTCCCCAACGCAGCACCGGGAGAAGGAAAGAATGTGTTCGACACCTGGACGTTAGAACACAATGCCGTATATGATGCCGCCCAAGCTCCTTTAACCCCGCAGCGGATAACCCGCTGGAAGCATCCGGAAGGAGGCATTGTACATGCCATGCACACCGCTCTCTGGGGCGATATGCACTGGCTCATCACAGGAAAAGCCGGTAAAGACTCTCTGCTGTTGGAAGGAGGTTGGCAAAACAACCGCCCCTCACCCATGCATCCGGTATATCGCATGGTAGAGAATATCCAAGAAGAACTGGACGCACCCGGAGAATGGTTCTACAACCCGGAAGAAAAAGAACTATGCTTCATACCCGGACCGGGAACTGACATGAAAGAAGCCACCACGGAAATAGTCAGACTCAAACATCTGATAGAATTCAACGGCACGCAAGAGGCACCGGTAACGGGTGTCAACCTGGACGGACTGGTGTTCAGGCACAGCAGCCGTACTTTCATGGAAAACAAGGAACCGCTGTTACGCTCGGATTGGACCGTTTACCGCGGAGGAGCTATCGTCTACAACGGAGCAGAAGACTGCCAGGTGACCCGTTGTGAGTTCGACCAGGTAGGCGGCAATACCATTTTCATCAACAACTACAACCGTCGCATCACCATCCGGGAGTGCTACATTCATGACAGTGGTGCCAACGGCATCGCTTTCATAGGAGACCCGCAGATGGTACGAAGCCCTCTGTTCCGCTACGGGAACCAAGACTATGCCCACATGGACACACTGCCCGGCCCCAAAGGACAGAATTACCCCATGGAATGCCTCGTAGAAGACTGCCTGATTACCCGAACAGGACGGGATGAGAAACAGACCGCTCCCATACAAATCTCTATGTCGAAAAGAATAACCGTCCGCCATTGCTCTATCTACGATGTGCCGCGTGCAGGCATCAACATCAGCGAAGGTACTTTCGGAGGACACCTTATTGAATATTGCGACATCTTCAACACGGTGCTTGAAACCGGAGACCACGGTAGCTTCAACTCCTGGGGAAGAGACCGCTACTGGACACCGGACGTGCGTACCTTTGCCCGATTGGTGGACCGGAATCCGGAAATGACGTGGTGGGATATGACCGAACCCAACATCATCCGACACAACCGCTGGCGCTGCGACCACGGTTGGGATATTGATTTGGATGACGGCTCCAGCCACTACCGAATCTACAACAACCTGCTCCTGAACGGTGGACTGAAAATGCGCGAGGGCTATGACCGCATCGTAACCAACAACATTATTGTGAACAATAGCCTGCACCCGCATGTCTGGCCGCATGACAACGGCGACGTATTCATGCACAACATCGTCTTTACAGCCTATCAGCCTGCCGCCATGCAAAGCGACCTGAAGGCCAACGACAAGTGGGGCAAAGAATTAGACCGCAACTTCTTTGTAGGTGGAAAGCAGGACATGGAGCAGTTTCGTGCAAACGGAGCAGACCCGCATTCGCGTTACGGCGACCCTCTTTTCCTAAATACTGCCCAAGGAGACTATCGGGTCAGCCAGGATTCACCAGCCAAGGCTATCGGGTTTCAGAATTTCTCCATGAATGAGTTCGGCGTACGCAGTGCCTGGCTCAAGCAGATGGCCCGGAAACCTATCTTGCCGATACCACGCATAAAGCAAACAACCCCGGACATCGCTCCGCAAAAATGGATGGGAGCTACCATCACCGAAGTCAAAGGCTATGGCTTGTCGGCTTTTGGCGTGAGGTTTGACCAAGCAGGAATCGCTTTCGGCGAAATGGAGGAAGAATCAACTGCCGCTTCTTCGGGACTGAAAAGCGGAGACCTGTTGCAAAGCATCAACGGAGTACGCATCACAGGATTTGCCGACCTGCACAAGTATCTGAAGCAATCTGCCGGACAGCAACGGGAGATGAAACTGACAGTTATCCGCGAACAGAAGGAGAAGGTCATCCGCATACCGGCCCATAAACTGGTTGAAAAGGAGGCTGAATAAAAAACGGATGCCTGCCCCCAAGAGCACACATCGGCAATAAGAAAAAAAAATCGGGAAATAATTGAATCTTCCAGTTTCTTTCCAAATTCGCCCTCTACCTTTGCAGTACGAAAAGGAAACAACGATTCAATTATTCACTTTTAAAACCCAAGCATTATGAAGAAATTAGTTTTAGCAGTAGTAGCGATGTTTGCAATGAGTACAATGGTTATGGCAGACAATGACAAACCCGTTCAGGTAAACCAGCTCCCCGCCAAGGCACAGACGTTCCTCAACACCTACTTCAAAGATGTCAAGGTGGCACTGGCAACGCAGGACACGGAACTGTTCAGCAAGAGCTACGACGTGGTGTTCAACACGGGCGATAAGGTAGAGTTCGACAAGTCGGGCGAATGGACTGAAGTGCGCTGCCGCCAGACCGGAGTACCCGCAGCGATTGTCCCCGCACAGATTGCCGAATACGTGAAGACCACTTATCCCGATGCACAAATTCTGCAAATCGAGCGCGACGACCGCGGGGAATATGAAATCAAGCTGTCCAACCGTTGGGAAATCACCTTCAACAAGCAGATGCAGGTGATTGACATTGACGACTAAGAGAGGCTTTAAGCACAGAGAACAAGGGTTTATCAGTAACAATGATAGACCCTTGTTCTGCATCTACGCCCCTCAGAAGCTGGGAACACCAGTCTTAGAATATCGCTTCAAGTGTACGATCACCGTGGTGTCCTGCCGCAAGGTGAAGCTGCATTGCTCGAACGTGGGAGGTCCCATCACCCCCACGGCATCGTTGCTGAATCCGGTCGGCTCCGCAGGGATGCCATAGGTACCGGTGTCCAGCGTGCCGTTGCCGTTCACGTCATGAAAGAGGCAGAGCGCATACGTGCCTGCGGACAAGCCTTGGCAGGGAATGAACATCTGCTTATCCTTCACTTCTGCCTGGACCCCCGTGAGGGGTTTCTTCAGGAAATTGTCCGGAGAGGAATAGATAGCGACATACAGCGTACCGGTCGGACGGTCGATGTCGCGCACTTCGAGGGTCAGCGTTTGTGCCTGCACCCGTGCCGCACTTCCTAAAAAGAAAAGGGCGGCGAAGAGAATCATTGCTTTTGTCTTCATACGATTAATGTTTTGATTACGCTGCAAACTTACGCACTGATTCTGAGGAAGAAAAACAAGTGGGACAGACAACAAGGATATGTGACAAAAGGAGATAGGGAGGGACGAGCGGAAATTTTCCGGGACGAATGGCACGCCGATTACGACTTGCCTGCCGCTATCAAAGCCTGCACTTTTTTGACATACGACCGCGACACCGGCACTTCGTCCGCACACCCCTCCAGCCGCAGACGACAGCCTTGCGAATTGCCGTCCACCTTAGTCACGCGACGCAGATTGACCAGGTAAGCTCGGTGGCACCGGACAATAAAGGGAGCAGAAACCGCCGATGCCTCGGCTTGCTTCATCGTAAGGCGCAGAAGTTTGGAAGCAGGGTTTGGGTCTTGGGAAGAAAGATAATACAGGCAGATGTAATTGCCCTCGGATTCCGCGTAGAGAAACGACATGGCATCTACCTCCAGCGCTTCGCGGGTGTCGCCCTGAAAAACAAGAGGAACGGAAGAAGGCTTCTCGGCTTTCGGCTTGTCAGGCAGACTTCGGTTCATCTCCGTGGCCTTGCGCAGGTTTCTTGCCAACTGGATGTTGCGGTTCCATAAGGCAAAGAGCACGGTGGGAAAAGCACCCAGTATCAGCACCCAGAGCAGAACCACAAAGAAAAGGCGCAACGAAAGCACCATGCCGGTGAGCCAAGCCACGTAGAGCCACACGCACACGGCAATCGACAGCAGCAAGGCAAGCGTATTCACCACCTCCTTGCCCAACGTCCATCCCTGCTCGGCATACCAGCGGGGAAACAACCGCGGCAATACCCACACAAAGACCGACGACACGCCCGCCGAGATGAGTGCCGCCCCCAGCGATACCCACAACAGCCCGCTCTCCAGCCGCGAGAGGCCAAAAGGCTCCAGCAGATAAAGGATAAGGAAGACGATGGCCGCAGGCACGGTCACCGTCTTCCACGAAGCGATATAGGCGGGATAAGACGCCCGCCATATATTTTTCAACCAGCCGGTCATCAGAACTCGAACTGTTCCAGCTTCATTTCGCCCAGGCTCTCGATGCGGGGCACGAGGGTCGTGAAATGGGCAGACTTCTGGTGTGCGTCGAGCGAGGGCTGGTCGGCCCACGTTTCGCAAATCATCAGCACGTCGGGGCGCGTGGCGCTCTCGAACACATCGTAGGCTATGCAGCCCTTGTCACTCAACGAAGCAGCAACCAGTTCTTTGGCAGCTTGCAGGGCAGCGGCACGATTCTCGGCAGCCACCCGGATGAAAACATTCAGTCTAAGCATGGTTATAAAAGTTTTATATGAATGTATTTATTAAAAAGAGCAGGGCATTTACCCTGGTTAGCTGTCTGCAAAAGTAGCAAATCTTCATGAGAAAAGATACCCGTACTCTTTCAATCTTTTCTTGACGGCATCCAGCATCTGGGCTTCAACCAGCCACAGATAGTCTTCGGCCCGAAGAGAATACTGGCGGATGAAGGGGTCGATGGAGACAATGCGCTGCAAATCTTTGTCGTCAGGCGATATGCGGTAGATGACGTATTCTTTGCCCAACGCCTTCTTGATAGCCTGACTGTGTTGCAGCATCTGCTTGAAAAACTCCTCCCATCCGGCAGAAGCCTCCGGACAGATGTATTGTTTGAACAAGGCTATTCTGTCTTCTACGTCCTTATGCTTCCGGCATTTCGCCAAAAACGCTTCGGGAGTCACCCGATAGCGATTCCCGCTTAAAGGAATGGACATCTCGGCCAACAAAGGCTGATAGGGGTTGGGAGTGACCAAAGAACGCACAATCAGATGCTGCTCGTCCAACTCAAACAGAGGGCCTTGCTCCTGACTGACCACAGAAGGTATGTAAGTCTGTACCTGCCCCCAGACAAATGCCCCCAGACTGGTCAGGCGGATATAAGCCAGCGAACTGGTGTAGGACACATCATCGGTTGCTACATCCGTATAGGCCACTTCGATAAAGCCGAATGCTGCCATGGCATAGAGCAATCCGTTGATAAAAGGCAGACTCACCTCGCGGTAGAGGTTGTTCAGGTAAACTCCGTGATTCAGCTTGCTGTTGAACACCTCCATCTTGTCGAATATGCTGGAAGAGAACAAGGGCATATAGCGGGGATCTGTCTGCAACAGCCTGAAGTGGATGCCTTCAACCGCTATCCACTGATGCTGCGGCAGGCACCCCATCAGATTCCACAAAGAAAGTGCCACTTGAGTGCCATACGAGTCGAGCAACCCATTCTTACGCAAACCGCTCAGATGGGGCAACATGACCGGAAGAAGCATGGTAGGATAATGCAAGGCATTGAGAAAGATATTCTTCAACTGCTCCTCCGGCCGCTTGACAGAGACGAGTAGCTGTCTGCCTAACGCATACAGGTTTGCCAGAAGCGAACAGCGGAACAAAGTCAACTCCTTAACCACCGCATCGGGGAAAAACTCGTTCACTGACAATAACTGCGATAACTTGCGCAAAACCGACTGGGTAAACTTATTGTTGGAGAAAGCCAGTTGTTTGGCATCATAAAGTCTGTTCAAGACCGACAAGACAACCAATATATCGGGCTCTCCGCTGAAAGTATGCCAAGAAGATTCTGCCGGCAACTCCTCCCGGTAATGTTTCTCCAAGCTGCAGGCTTCGGGAAAGAATACGGGCAACAAAGCAGCATACAGCCTGCTGTCTAAGCTGAAAAACAATTCCTTATCCCAGAGGCGGCGTTTCTCCTTGCTGCCGATGGCTCTACCTTGCGCGGTGCTAAACCAGACAAGCTTGTCCGATACGCCCCTCTGTTTGCCTCCATAGTAAAAATAAGACTCTGAATAATCTGGAGCCCAGCGTTCTCCAGTTATTTGGAAAATATCGTCGGAACTCAGATAATATTGACTCAAGGCGGCTTCCCACACTTTCCGCTCCTGTTCGGACAAGCTGTTTATATAATACAGGAAATTACGGATGTCTGCCAGCATGAAGCACAGGAAATCCAGTATCTCACTCTTTTTAATATTAGCCTGCTTGGACAAATACGAAACGACTTTCTCCGGCACAATCCGGTTGCCCCGGTTATCGATGGCAGTCACCCGCTTCCCACGCATTAACCTGCGGAACGTGGCAGCCAAATCCTCCAGACTCTCTTTATTCAATAGACAGAGCCTTTGATACCAACCGGCAGAAACTGTCTTGTCCGGTTCATACAACTCCACAGCCTGTTCTGTCATCCTATCCATACTTAACCTAATATGTAATTAATATCTTCCTCCGTCAATTGCTTCGACATGGCCGAATCATTTCCTATCAAATCGTTGAACAGAGCCGATTTCTGCTGCTGCAACTGCAATATCTTTTCCTCTATGGTGCCTTTGGTGATGAGCGAATAGCTCAATACCTTGGCGGTTTGCCCGTAGCGGTGCAGGCGGTTGATGGCCTGCTCCTCGGCGGCTTTATTCCACCACGGTTCGAAAATGAAGACAGTATCGGCAGCAGTCAGGTTCAGCCCCACTCCTCCCGTTTTCAGGGTCATAAGCAGCACCATGCACTGGGGGTCGTTTTGAAAACGCTCCACTACACTACGGCGGTCATGTGTGGATCCTGTCATACAGGCAAAGTCGATGCCTTCTTTCTCCAGACGCTCCCCGGCCAGTTCCAAACCGGCAATGAAGTTGAAGAAGATAACCACCTTATGCCGGTTGGTCACCGCCTCGCAAACAGTTTCCAGCAACAGATTCAGCTTGGGCGAAGCGACTCTGTCGTCTGTCAGACTTTCGGGAACGGAAGCGATACGCCGCAATTCGCTCAAAGCCTGAAACATGATGAATTGCGACTTCTGTATGCCTTCGGATGCGATGCAATCCTGCACCTGCCGATAATAATGCCTGCGGCGTTGTTCGTACAAATCGGCTTGCTCCTTTTCCATCTCCACGAAGAGAGTCTGCTCCGTGCGGTCCGGCAGTTCTTTCAGTACATCCCGCTTCAGCCTGCGCAACAGAAAAGGGAAGATCTTCCGCCGCAAGCTTTCCAGCGCTTCCTTATCGTTTTCCCGCTGAATGGGATAGGTGTATCGCTCGTTGAAGTCACCCAGTGTGCCGAACATAGCCGGATTGAGGAAATGAAACAATGAATACAATTCCGTCAGATTGTTCTCCACCGGAGTTCCGCTCAACGCCAGCCGATGGCGTGCTTTGAGCAAGAGCACAGCCTGGGTGGTTTGCGCGTTTATGGTCTTGATATTTTGACTCTCATCCAGAATGACGTAGTAGAACTGCTCCCGACAGAAGGCTTCGGCGTCGTTGCGCACCATGGCGTAGGTGGTGAGAATAATCTGGTGCGTCAGAGCTTCTTTCAGATTACGTGTCTGGCCATAGTAAATATAGACAGAAAGTGCCGGAGCAAATTTGCCAAGCTCATCCTGCCAGTTGAAGAGCAAGCTGCGGGGCATGACTACCAGACTGGGCATTTTCTCTTTCGGATAAAGCAGAGCCAGCACGGCAATGGTCTGCAACGTCTTTCCCAATCCCATATCATCGGCCAGGCAACCTCCTAAGTTATTGTCGTGCAAATATTTTATCCACTTCACGCCTTCAAGCTGATAAGGCCGCAAAACAGCTTTCAAGAAAGAAGGCAGGCGGAGTTTCTGTTTCTCCAACTGGTTAAATCCTTCATACACCTTACGATGATGCTTGAACACTTCGCCAGTCAGCCGGCTGTCCAGCAGGTCTTCTATCTCCGGGAGGTCAAAGAAAGATACCTTTACTTCCTTGCCGTTCTTTTTCAACTTGAACAGGCGCTCCAGCTTACGCATATATCCCTCATCCATCAGAGCATGGGTTCCGTCAGACAGCAGGATGTAACGTTGCTTACGATATTGAGCCAGGAAATGCTGCAAGCTGAAATGCTCTTCTCCCACCTCCACATCGGCATCCCCTTCCAGAAAATCGATGCCCGACGAAAGCTGCAAATTCAAGCGGGGGCGCACCAACTGGAGATTGTATTTGCGGAGTTTGTCTGTGCCTATCAGCTGATAATCCTTCAGCAACGAGAGCAATCCCTGATGCAGGAAGCGGGCAGCTGTATCGCCGGGGATGATAAAGAGATTGTTGTCTTGATACACCTCTTTCTGCGCCTGACGACCGGAAGCACTCTGGAGTATCTGCTTCCTGACCTGAGCAACCGAATCCTCCAACGAAGCATGCTGCAGGGGGCGCACAAGAATCTTCCGGTTCAGCGCGCGGATAGCCACGCGAGTCAAGCCGAACTCGTTAGTCAAATCAACGGGCAGGCCGGGAACCGATTCTATCACTTTCAGAAAAAGAGCATTGTCATCGTCTACTTTCTCAATCAGGATAGTGGGGGTAGCGCAGATGGTTTCTTCATTGTCGTACACGACTTCAAAATCATCGGACACCGGCTGCACATTCTCAATGAACGAGCAGAAAATGGACAAGAAACTCTCCAACAGGTTTTCCTGGAAAGGCTCGACAAAGAATGGAAGCTGCGTGTAGTTATCGCCTATGGGAGACAAAGGATAAAGCGTATTACCCGACAACAGGAAGCTGTCGGACAACAAGCGGAAATCTTCGCTGAAGCTCCCGTCGTCTAACTGCACCTGCAAGGAAGATTTTACGGAACCGTCCTGCCGACAGAGAACAAGTTGCAGGGAAGCTACGCTTTCACTCACCCGGATGGGAGTCATATCTTCGCCTACGATGTGCTGGCACAAAGCGAGCAGATACAACAGATAAGGGTGGCTTCTCAAACTGATTCCTCCGTTGCCCTTTCCCCACGAGAACTGATATACCTGCTCCTGTCGCACGTTGTCCAGACTCCGCAGCAATTGAGCCTGATGCCCCGTATAATACCGGTAATCGGGATAAATTTCGTTACCTTTGGCATCGACCGTACTCAAATAGGTATCATCTTCTACGACAGTCAACTTAAAATAAATATCCTTTTCCACACTACCTTCCGTGCGAAAAGAGGAGACTGGTTTGATTTTCAACTTGGAAAGGAAGTTATCCATAAAATCTGCATATTTAACACCACAATGTAATTCAACAGACGAAACAGCATTCCCGTTCGTCAGTTTCCATAATCTTTTACCAACCCCTCCATCAGCCAGTTGGCAAGCGCCTGGCGATTGTCGGCTATGACAAACCGCCGCTGGTCGAAGGAATTCTGTATGTTGCCCAGTTCCACGAAAAGCGCCACGGGAGTAGAATGATTCAAGACATAGAGATTGCGCGCGCTGACCGAGCCTTCGAATCCGCGTCCGGGCTGATGCCGGTGGTATTTCTGCTCGAAGACGTCGCGCACGTTGCGCGCCAGGCGCCGCCCGTATTTGCTTCCGTCGGCATGGTAAAAGAATACGTCCACCTGCGCGCGCTTTCCCCGGCTGTCGACGTGCAGGAAGATGGAGCGGCAATATTTGTATTTCTTACGGTCGCCGGCATAGAGCGCATTAATTTTGTCGCAGCGCTGCTGGAGGCGCGCCACCTGCCCCAGCGGAATGGGGTCGCCCATACACGTCTCGCGCTTGGAGTTGTTCAGATAGCGGTCGTTGCGGATGCCGTCTTTCTTATCCTGGATGATGATGCGCACCTCGGCGCCCTCAGCCATGAGATTACGCGCCAGACGCAGGGCCACGTCGTAGGCATACTCATCTTCGTGCAGTTCGTGGCGCCCCACACGGCCGATAGCTCCCGGGTCGGGGCCTCCGTGTCCGCTCACCACATAGAAACAAGCTCCCGCCAAGCGGTTGCCCGTCACCTTCACCTCATCCAGCTTCTTGCCGAAGAGCGGCTCGTGCAAGGTACGGACTTTGCCAGGCTTCCCTTTGGAGGAGTTCGTGCCATGCTTGGGAGGAAGCACATAACTCACGCCATACAACAATTCTTTCTTGCCTTTGAGGCGCTTCCTGTTCAGTTCCAGAAACTCGCGGTAATAGGCTTGCCCCGAGCGGCCGTTACGCTCCAGGAAAGTGGAAATGCCCTCGCCGCGCCGAGGCTTGTCGGTGGCTTGCTGGGCAGACAGCAGAACTGGCAGCGCCGCAAGAAAGAGGAGGAGAAGAAGTCGGTTCATATCAATGTCTTTATAAGCACAAGTAACTGCTACAAGCGATGGTGTGGCTGCGCACCGGACACCCCCGCTTATAGCCCGCAACTGTAGCCCGTAACTAAAAATAAAAAGCTTTCCGCGGACAAAAGTACGTTATTTTCTGTATTTTTGCGCCCGACAAAGCGTTAATTGATAAGAAACTCATAAAAACGATAGCATTATGGCCAAACAATTCAAGCCCGAGACCCTCTGCGTGCAAGCAGGATGGGCTCCCAAGAAAGGAGAACCGCGCGTGCTCCCTATCTACCAAAGTACCACTTTCAAATACGACACCAGCGAACAGATGGCCAGACTCTTCGACTTAGAAGACAGCGGATATTTCTATACCCGCCTGCAAAACCCCACGAACGATGCCGTAGCTGCCAAGATTGCCGCCCTCGAAGGAGGCGTGGCTGCCATGCTCACCTCGAGCGGACAAGCTGCCAACTACTACGCCCTGTTCAACCTCTGCCAGGCAGGCGACCACTTCGTGTGCTCATCGGCTATCTACGGAGGCACGTTCAACCTCTTCGGAGTAACGATGAAGAAGATGGGCATCGACGTGACCTTCATCAACCCCGACGATTCGGAGGAGGAAATCGGCAAGGCGTTCCGCCCCAACACCAAAGCTCTGTTTGGAGAGAGCATTTCCAACCCCTCGCTCGAAGTGCTGGACATCGAAAAGTTCGCACGCATCGCCCATAGCCACGGCGTGCCCCTCATCGTAGACAATACCTTCCCCACACCCATCAACTGCCGCCCCTTCGAGTGGGGAGCCGACATCGTGGTGCACTCTACGACCAAATACATGGACGGACACGCCACCAGCGTGGGAGGAGCCATCGTAGACAGCGGCAACTTCGACTGGGAAGCGCACGCCGACAAATTCCCCGGCCTCTGCCAGCCGGATGAATCCTACCACGGACTGACCTACACGAAGGCATTCGGCAAGATGGCATATATCACCAAAGCCACCGCACAACTGATGCGCGACCTGGGCAGCATCCAAAGCCCCATGAACGCTTTCCTGCTCAATTTAGGATTGGAAACACTGCACCTGCGCATGCCACAACACTGCCGAAACGCACAGCGCGTGGCAGAATACCTGCAGAAGAACGACAAAGTGGCCTGGGTGAACTACTGCGGACTGCCCGGCAACAAATATTATGAACTGGCGCAGAAGTATATGCCAAACGGCTCGTGCGGCGTCGTCTCGTTTGGCCTCAAAGGAGGACGCGACGTGGCCATCCGCTTCATGGACCATCTGAAACTGGCTGCCATCGTCACCCACGTGGCCGATGCCCGCACCTGCGTGCTGCATCCTGCCAGCCACACCCATCGCCAGCTCACCGACGAGCAGCTCATCGAAGCAGGCGTGCGCCCCGACCTCATCCGATTCTCCGTGGGCATCGAAAATGCCGACGACATCATTGCCGACATCGAGCAGGCGCTGAACGCGTAAAACATCGCCCCGTCTGGAAAGAAACACAGCAATCCCTCGCAGAGACATCATCTTTATCTTTGCGAGGGATTCATTGTGAAGTGATTTAAACTTTCTAACTGCCATACGGTCTGATTGGCATTTAATTGGTAATCAGCATACTGGTTCTTATATACAACGAACCCGCTGCTTAGCGTCTGGAAGCGGGCTGCTTAACACTTGGCTGTTTTCTGTAAAGAGCTTATCAGAAATGCCGTGCTTACCAACGGGGGCGCAAAAAAGTTCAAACGACCTCATTGTCTTTTTACGAGGAAATGATTAATTTTGCCCAGACTATATCCACCCAAAAAGAAAAAAAGACATGGAAACAATCACCTCATTAGACAGGAAACACCTGTGGCAACTGATACAAGCGCTGTCGCTGAACACTGACAACAAGATATGGCTCGCCCAAAAACTGATAAACGAAGCCAGAGTGGAGCAGGAAGAAGAACAGCAGCAGCAAGTAGCCGAACCACCGTGCCAATATGGTATGGAAGAAAAACGGCAACGCCTATACGAAGCCGAAACACGAATCTTAGAAGAAGACCCCGGCATCGACCCGCAGGATATAGAAAAAGAACTCTTCAAAGAAATGCCATGGCTAAAATAAAATGGGATAAATTAGGGCGGCAAAGTCTGTTTGAAATCTTAAGATATGGAAGCCAAGTATGGGGAAAAAAAGCAGCTAAAAACTTAAGGTTGAAAATCAAAGATGCAGAAAGATTATTGTCTGCAAATCCCCTGATGGGGAAAAACGAACCCGAATTGCAAGGAAGCAAACTGCAATTCAGGAGCCTGGTCATACATGAACACTATAAACTCATTTACTATTATGCACCCGAAAAAGACCTTTTGCGAATTGTCGATATATGGGACACACGCATGAGCCCGGCAAACCTTGTAGAAAGAATGTCATAACCTCCCTCCCCATCTTTTAAAAAATCACAAATTCACCGCCCTTTGCTGACATCTTAATTTTTTTTCAGCCTTACGCCTTACATTTTCACAAGGATTATCACTAATTTTGCGGGCACGAAACGCAAAGATTTCTATCTAATTCATTTATATACACGTATGGCAAAAATAACCAAAGAAGCCGCCTTGCTCTACCACTCGATGGGCAAGCCCGGAAAAATCGAAGTAGTACCTACCAAACCCTACAGCACACAAACCGACCTCTCGCTCGCCTACTCGCCCGGAGTGGCAGAGCCATGTCTGGAAATCGAAAAGAACCCCATCGACGCTTACAAATACACCGCCAAAGGGAATCTCGTAGCTGTCATCTCCAACGGCACCGCCGTCCTGGGACTGGGCGACATAGGAGCCCTCTCGGGAAAACCCGTGATGGAAGGCAAAGGACTGTTGTTCAAGATATACGCAGGCATCGACGTGTTCGACATCGAGGTGAACGAGAAAGACCCCGACAAGTTTGTCGAAGCCGTCAAAGCCATCGCACCCACCTTCGGAGGCATCAACCTGGAAGACATCAAAGCACCCGAGTGCTTCGAGATTGAACGCCGGCTGAAGGAAGAGCTGGACATCCCCGTCATGCACGACGACCAGCACGGCACCGCCATCATCTCCAGCGCCGGACTGCTCAACGCGCTGGAAGTGGCAGGCAAGCGCATCGAAGACGTGAAAATCGTGGTAAACGGAGCCGGAGCATCCGCCGTATCCTGCACCAAGCTATACATCTCGCTGGGAGCCCGCCTGGAGAACATCGTCATGCTCGACAGCAAAGGCGTCATCCGCAAGGACCGCGAAGGGCTGAACGAGCAGAAACGCTTCTTCGCCACCGACCGCGACATCCACACCCTGGCCGAAGCCATCGAGGGAGCCGACGTCTTCCTGGGCCTCTCCAAAGGCAATGTGCTGACGCAAGACATGGTGCGCTCGATGGCCCCGAACCCCATCGTCTTCGCACTGGCCAACCCCACGCCGGAAATATCCTACGAAGACGCCATGGCTGCGCGCCCCGACGTGCTGATGTCTACCGGACGCTCCGACTATCCCAACCAGATTAACAACGTCATCGGATTCCCATACATCTTCCGCGGAGCTCTGGACACGCACGCCAAAGCCATCAACGAAGAGATGAAGATTGCCGCCGTGCGCGCCATCGCCGGACTCGCCAAGCAGCCCGTGCCCGACGTGGTGAACAACGCTTACCACGTCAACGACCTCACCTTCGGCCGCGACTACTTCATACCGAAACCCGTCGACCCGCGCCTCATCACCGAGGTGTCCAGCGCCGTGGCACGCGCCGCCATCGAGAGCGGAGTGGCACGCACCCCCATCACCGACTGGGATGCCTACAAGCAGCACCTGCTGGAACTGATGGGCTACGAAAGCCAGTTTACCGCCCAACTCTACGAGCTGGCGCGACAGAACCCCCAGCGCGTGGTATTTGCCGAAGGCACGCACCCCAAGATGCTGAAAGCTGCCGTCGAAGCCAAGGCAGAAGGCATCTGCCACCCCATCCTGCTGGGCAACGACGAACTCATCGCCAAGATGGCCAAGAAGCTCAACCTCAGCCTCGAGGGCATCGAAGTGGTGAACCTGCGCCACCCCAACGAGCAGGAACGCCGCGAACGCTACGCCCGCATCCTCTCCGAGAAGCGCGCCCGCGAAGGTGCCACCTACGAGGAGGCCAACGACAAAATGTTCGAGCGCAACTACTTCGGCATGATGATGGTAGAGACGGGCGAGGCAGACGCTTTCATCACCGGCCTCTACACCAAGTATAGCAACACCATCAAGGTGGCCAAGGAGGTCATCGGCATACAGCCCGGCTACAGCACTTTCGCCACGATGCACATCCTCAACTCGAAGAAAGGCATCATGTTCCTGGCCGACACGCTCATCAACCGCCATCCCGACGCCGAAACGATGATTGACATCGCCAAGCTGACGGCCCACACCGTGCGTTTCTTCAACCAGACGCCGGTCATCGCCATGCTGAGCTACTCGAACTTCGGAGCCGACACCGTGGGAAGCCCCGTCAACGTGCACAAGGCGGTGGAATACATGCAGGCGAATTATCCCGACCTGGCCATCGACGGCGAGATGCAGGTGAACTTCGCGCTCAACCGCGAGCTGCGCGACCAGAAATATCCTTTCACGCGGCTTCTGGGCAAGGATGTGAACACGCTCATCTTCCCCACGCTTTCGTCGGCCAACGCCGGCTACCAGCTCCTGCAAGGCATGCACACCGACGGCGAGCTGATTGGCCCGATACAGATGGGATTGAACAAGCCCATCCACTTCACTGACTTCGAAAGCTCCGTGCGCGACATCGTCAACATCACGGCCGTGGCTGCCATCGACGCCATCGTGGCCAAGAAGAAGGCTGAGCAATGAGCCGGACACGACGCCGACTCTCGAAATCGCAATGCGTATGCATAGCGCTGCTGTGGGCGGCGCTGTGCTACGTAGTGCTGACCGGAGCCGAACGCATCGACGGACCGGTCATCTTGATGATGCTGCTCAGCGGCGCGCTGGTGTTCATCCCCATCGTGAAGGCGTTGAGAAATTGAGAATTAATAAATTGAGAATTGAGAATTGAGAATTAAATGATACTAAACACGGAGACACAGAGGCACAGAGTTTTTCCATCCCTTCGCATGCGGCGAAGCCACGAACTCTGTGCCTCTGTGTCTCTGTGTTTTCATCTATAATCACTACTTATCCCCCCTTTACTTATTAAAAAAACACAAGGGGAGTATCACGGAAGTCGGTGAGGTATGAAAAAAGTCCTTCCTCCGGATACATCCCCCTGCTGGAGAGATTCTTAAGATAAAAACAAAAAGCGGACTTAGTCGGCAATCATGATAACCACGCGGTTCCAGTCGTTTTCGGCAAACGGTTGCTCATCACCCTCCATGCTCAACACGGACAGACGGCCCGACTCTATGCCATATTTGCTGACAAGGCAGTCGCGGACGGCTTCCGCACGCTGGCGGGCAAGACGGTGGTTTATCTCAGGAGTACCCGTTCCTGTGTCGGCATAACCCGTTATCGTAGCATTGGAAGCGGGATTTTCTTTCAGATAGTCGGCAATCGCCAGGATATTCATCTCCTGAGCGGGGGCAATCGTTGTCTTACCAATGCCGAAGGTCACATGGCTGCGGATGCCTTTCACCACCGTAGCGGGAGGACAGTCGGGCTCCACATAGACCGTATCCGTACGGGGAGCGGCCTGGGCTACGGCCTCCTTGCGCTGCTGGTTCACGATTTCATTCAGTTCGTCTTCGCTATAAAGCACTTCCGGATATTCTTCCGTCAGGCAGGTGACGCACCTGAAGCCCGTGCCGAACTTATAGGTCAAGCCAAGTGTCAAATCAAAGTAAGTGTCGATGCCATGGTCGTCGCGGCCATTCCACCGGTCGGAAACGCCGTTGGCAAGCAACTCGACGTTAAAATCCAAAGCCTCGTTCAGACGGAGACTGCCCTGAAGGCCCAGTCGTCCCATGAAACTGCTGGCATGGCTGAACGAGCGGTTGAAACCGATACCGGCAAGGATGCTCACGTCAAACAGGCGCTCGTGATAACGCCGGATAAGCTGGCTCAGGTTCATCATGCCGTCTACCGTAGTAGAAAAGTAATTGAAGCTTGTAGCCTTGTCGCGCCAGCCGATTCCGGCACGGCCGCGCCAGCCGCCAAATGCCAGACGGGCACCCCACACCGGGCTGAAATACTTACCCACAGCCACAGTTGCTGCCGGGCTGAGCAGACGCCCGAAAGCTACGTCGCCCATGCTGTAAGAAAGGCCCATCTGGCCCTGAATGAACCAAGGATTTTCCTTGGGAGACTTCTCCTGCGCGCCAGCCAACAGGCTACTTCCGAGCAACACGGCGCAGGCAATGAATGACTTCATGTTCATGACTGTATTACATTTTATGGTTCTTGGTTCAGTTGGGATTCCACTGCTTCACGGTCGGAGGGAAGCAGGCGGGAAAAATATTCCCGGTAAATGTAGCTGCCCAATGCATTATCACAGTTCAGCAGGATCTGCTCCCGGTAGAAGCCAGAAAAAGCATTCCGGATTTCATCCACCGTGATGTCTGTCTGTGCCATCACCCGGTCTTTGCAAGCCTGCATGCCGTCGAAGAAATGCTGCACCGCATCGTTCAGCGGCGTACCGGTGATGCGGATATATTCACCCAGAGCGATACGCACTTCACCGTTCTCCACCATCACGGGCATGTCCATCCGGTTCAAGGAGTCCTCACGGTCCACTAATTGCAACAGAAGCGCATAGGGCTGACTGACACTATCGGCCACGGCAAACTCAAACTTGCCATCGACGATGGTGAAACTGTCAATCGGGTGACGTCCGGTATCGCAGAGATAAGCCATGTCATATTCCGGAAGAGATATGTGACCTTTCAGGGTACATCCCCCAGAAGTGGCAGACGGGCCACAGGAGTAAAGGACCGCAACAGAGAAAAACAGAAAGAAGATTCGTTTCAACATTGTATGCAAAAAATAGTATTTAATAAAGGAAGGCGACCCGGCTAAACAGGTTAGCTGAATCGCCTTCAGACTTTCATTATCTGTCCAGATGCGCAGTAACGCATCTTCGTATGTCCATAACCGCTTAGAAACGGAAACCGAGTTTCAGCATCGGAACATCAAAGAGCTTGATGTTGTGATGACCTACGCTGTACGTGTCAAAGCCCTGAGGGGCGATGCGAATCAAATCGTAGCGGTAGGCTACCGGCTGCATCTCGAAACCGAGGATCAGACCGGGAGTCAGGCTGTATTCGATACCGGCTACCAATGCGCCTTTGAGTGCAAACATCTGTCCGACTTTGCCGGCAGCAAGGTAAACCTGCTGTTCGATGAGGGTATCATCGTTGGTATCTTCGTTCACTTCACCGCCCGTATTCCCGGTGCTTTCACCCAGATCCGGGTCGTTGACGAACTTGCCCGTGTAGGGTTCCGTCGTTTCTATTCGGGCCATCTGGAAGCCAACCGTGGCTCCCACATAAGGATGGATGCGTGCGTTGCGCGTCTTAAAGTAACGGTCTGTACCGACGTTAACGTACCAGTGGTTCGTAGCCTGTGCGTTGATGTACTTCTGGGCCGGAATCACCATGTCTTCCACGTCCATATCGCCTTCTATGAAGTCCTTCTTCGGAGTGATGTTGATGTTGTAACCCAACGAGAAGTTGAGGTCCCAACAATCCGTGAAGAAGTACTTTGCCTGAAGGCCGATGATGTTGACCAGACTGTTATCATTGAACCCGCTGATGTTCAGGTAGTCGTTCAGATAGCCGGAGTTGGCACCATTGAAGGCATCGCCCGGACCATCTACCACGCCACCCGTTCCACCATTGGGAAGGCCGATGGAGCCCCCGAAGTTGTTGTAGCGGGGTAGCAGGAAGCTACCCAGGTTATCGTCGTAGAACGAATCACCGCCGCCCAACATCAACGAGATCTGCCATTGGCCTTTCTGAGGGCCAAACACTACACCATCCTTCGACTTGCCGCCCTCAAGCTGTGCCCAAGCGGGCACAGCAAGAACGGCTGCCAATAAGATTGTGCAAAGTTTCTTAATCATTGTGTCAAGTTAATGTGATAACTCTAATTATTCTGCAGGTTGCTCTTCGGGAGTCTCCTCTGCGATTACAGCCAAGCCTTTTTCCAAATTGCTCAAAGCTTCCTGATAAGCCGTCCATGCCTGATCGAAATTATATTGAGCAATATTCAATTGGAGCTGAGCGTAAGACAAGTCATCGAACTGACCATCCTTAGCTTTTTCGAGAGCGATTTGAGCCTCAGACAGAGCCTTCTGTGCAGTATTAAGGATCTCCTTCTGTTTCAAAACAGCATTCTGCAAGTCTTCCTCGAACGAAGCAGGATCATAATTGCCACTTACGCCAGAACCAACAGGCCATTCGATACCCAGATGAGTAGTAACGGCCAGAATCAATTGATCCTTAACAGCAGTTTCGGCATTCTTTTGAGCCTCCAACTTACCGATTTCAGTCTTGATGTCAATCAACTTCGCTTCTTCTCTCATCAGCGTAGCATCAGCAGACAACAACTTGGCTTCAGCCTCTTCGATGGCCTTTTCTGCATCAGCAAATGTAGCATCGTATTCTGTCTGGAACTTCTTCACCAATGCATCATAAGCTGCATCTACTTCGGTTTTCAGCTTGCCAAGATCTGCTACGGTATTGATAGCATTATCATATTCGCTAACTTGTTGTTTAGCAGATGCATAAACATAGCCCGCAGAAGTTTGGTCATTCGAAATTTCTGCAGCAGCCAAGATTTCCTCTTCACTGGGCTGAGTGGCTCTGTAATTGCCGTCAGCATAACCGGTGTGGTCACCGAATGCTGCCTCAGAAGCCATGTGCCATGCTGATTCAGCCGTTGCATCCACCACCTTAGCAGCAGTAGCCTTGGTAATTTCGGCAGTTTCAATCTTAGAAACAGCGATAGCCAAGTTACCTGTCGGTTTGCCATCTTTATCTAACTCATCGGTATATCCAGCAGAATTATAGACATTCTTTTTGGAAGTCTCATCATAAACACCTACCATATTTGCAATCGTAGAAGCTGTCTTTGCTTCCGGAGTTCTTTCCTGGCCATAAGGATATGCTGCCAATATATCAAATGCGTTGAATGCATCTGTCAAATTTTGAGCAGCCTTATCCATCTCCTGAGCTGCAGCAGTAACTTTATCTTTTGAAAGGTTTGCAATTGCTGCATTACCTGCGGCTTCTGCATTGGCAACAAGATTCTTGTCATTCTCCAACATTGTAGCCACATAATCCTCAATAGCAGCCAAAGCTTTTGCTTCTACTTGAGATTTCGAATCACCGTTAGTTACAGATGTACAATTGTTACGAATAGCTTCTTCATAAGCCGTACGTGTCTTTACAGTAATAGCAAGAACATCATCTTTAGCACCCTGCAAGTCAAAGCCGGCCAAAGAAGTAAGTGCATTTGCATTTAAGCCAGCCGAATACATATAATCCAACTCAGCCTGATCCATGTATTCATTGTAAGCCTTTGTATACTTGGAAGTACGCTCCTCGTTATAGGCCTTTATAGCAGCTTCCAATGCATAATACTTAGTATTGTATGCAGTGAAAATGTCATTGATAGCCTTGTAGTCCTCATGTTTCGTAATGTCAGAGGCTTCTCCTTTACTGTAAGCTTTGAGGGCAATATTCCACTCAGATACAGCAGCATCGTATGCAGGCTTAATTGTCTTCGTGATGTCAGCCTCCAATTTAGTCTTAGCAATCTTAGCTACTTCAATAGCATTCTGATAGTTATTTTCAGTAGCTTCAGCCAGAACTTCTTTATAATGTTGGAAAGCTTCAAAAATCAATTTCACATCAACGTCTCCCTTGACAGTAGAAGGATATTCACCTTTCTCAACATCGAACGAAGGAGTATATTCCTGACCATTATAGACGTAATAGTAACGATAAGTATTATCGCCATAAGCAATATTTTGCCAATCTGTAACAGAAGCAAAGCCCATCTGACCTTCCAGAGTCTGCAGGATGCCATTCAAAGAATTAGAAACTTCCGTTTCCATCTTGTCGCCTTTCAGTTCAAACTCTGTTTCCACTTTCAGCTTGTACAGATCTTGTTCGCTGCGCTTGTAAATCTGCCATGCACCATCCTGCACTGCATCTTCCCAGTTAGTAGGATACTCAGTAGCAAGAGCACCTTCTACGCCGGCAGTTCCTGTAGCAAGCACTGGTTTATCCGGAGAATATACACCATACAAAGTCTGGCTGGCAGCGAGATAAGCCTCTGAATTCTTTGCTTTAGCCAGCTCAACATACTTGGCGTCCAGTTCTTTTTCAATTGCATCAATAGATTCTTCCAAAGCAGCAATTTCTGCACGCCAGTCTGCAGTTTCTGTGTCTTTCTCCAAGAATTCCTGCAGTTTCGTCAGAGCTTCTTTGGCAGCATCTACAGCAACTTGATTCTTCTCAACTTCCAACTCCAACGTAGGGATATAATCTACCTTATTTATAATTCCGTGAGCGTGGTTCAAAGAAATATCGTAAACCAGTTGCTGTGCATCTTGCAGAATCTGATACAAGGATTCACCCAAAGTAATGGTTTGAGTAACTCCGTTTTCTGTGTAGTTACCACCATACAATATGGCATATTTCTTTTGTACGTCTGCTTTCAAAGAAGAAATCGTCACTTGTTCTTGCTCGCTACCAATAGCTTCAGCAATTTCAATTGCTTGCAGAAGGAGCTCATACTGACGCTTTGTCAACTCAAATGTTTTTTGCAAGTTCAACATTTCAGTCTGATGCTTCAAAGCATTTTCTTCCATTTTCTGCTGGAGTTCCTCCATCTGTTTCTGCAAATCCAATTTTTCTTTTTCATTGCGTGCAGCCTGAATGTCATTTTCCAGTCGTTTTGCTTCAGCATCATACTCAGCCTGCAAAGCCAATGCATTCTGCCAACGTGCAATAGCCTCACGATATGTAGCATCAGCTAATACCCATTGAGCGTTCGCCTGTTCAACAGCAGCTTTTGCCTTCAGCAGTTCAGCCTTTGCGCCGCGCAATTGCTCAACGCCCCAAGGCTCGTCTGTGTCAACACATCCGGTGAAAACCGGTGCCGAGCCAAGCAACATGCCGGCTACGGCCAAATAAGTCCACTTTTTCATAAAAAAACGATGTTAGTGAATAAAGTTAGTTAATTAATTTAGTTAATATTAATTTATTCTCATCTCAATTCCCATTCTAACACCCCGTCCCTCAGTCGCATGTACCGTTAGCCCGCAGCGCTTGTGTACGTACCAACGAACGATAGTCGGTCGGAGTCATGTGTTGAAACTTCATGAAGGCAGCATAGAAAGTGCTCCGCGAAACGAAACCGCACTGCGAGGGTAACTCATCCATGTTGCAGTCCTCATCTTTCAGCAATGTCTTGGCATATTCTACACGGTACCGGTTCAGCAACGTCTTCAGGTTGCACCCGAAAAAACGGTTGACTACTTTCGAGAGATAAGTTGTATTGGTGAAAAGCATCTGGCTGAGCTTAGCCAGGCTGATGGTCTTGTCCAGATACACCTTCCTGTTTTCAAGGACAAACAAGATGTTTTCGTGCAGCAGTTTCATCTTGGGAGTGGCAGATATTTTCTCCACCTCAAGCATTCCGTCAGTCTCCTTATCGAACGGCTGACTTTTTATCTCTCTATTTATAATAGGTACCATACCTATAGCCATTCTCATTGTTGTTATTCGTTTTTCAAATTGCACTACCTGAGCAGCGCAACCGGTATTAATTCAATCCCTGTTGTTCATCATTTGCACGGCAAATATAGAGAGTTATTTTATAAAGCTAATCTTTTTTAGGAGAAAAACTTTAATAAATGCAATATATTTTTAAGGAATCGGACTTTTTTTGTCTTTTGCGACACCAAAGTCCTTAAATAAGGGGTAAATAGGTAAATTTAGAAAGTAAGCAAGTATTAAGAAAGAGACCGAACCCAATCTGAAGATGCCGGGGAAGAGCAACGTTCAGCCTGCTTGCGAATCTCGCTTATACCGCAGAAGCATACTGCCACCGTATAAGCAGCACGCTCCTTATATATACCGGAAACACACCTTATATATAAGTAAATGTGCAGAATTAAGTGATACTAAACACAGAGGCACGGAGACACAGAGTTTTGTTTTCCCCTTCGCATGAGGGTGTGTCAAAATAGCCCCCGCCCCGGATTCGCCCCCTTGAAAAAAAAGCGTTAATCGCACCGAGCATCCCAAATTATTGTTGTACATTTGCGAACGAAACAAAAAGGATAGATTTCGACGCAATGAAAGAGAACTATTATCACGTCGGACTGACCGACGAAGAGGTACGGAAAAGCCGTGCCCAACATGGAGCCAACCTGCTGACTCCACCCAAACGACCTTCCGTATGGAAACTTTACCTGGAGAAATTCCAAGACCCCGTCATCCGCGTCCTGCTGGTGGCTGCCGTATTCTCGCTCATCATCTCCATCATCGAAAGCGAGTATGCCGAAACCATCGGAATATTCTTCGCCATCTTCCTCGCCACGGGCATAGGATTCTACTTTGAATACGACGCCAACAAGAAGTTCGACCTCCTCAACCAGGTGGGAGAAGAAACACCCGTCACCGTCATCCGAAACGGAAAAGTACACGAGATTCCACGAAAAGACGTGGTCGTGGGCGACATCGTCATACTGAACACCGGCGAGGAAGTGCCTGCCGACGGACAACTGGTGGAGGCCGTCTCGCTGCAAGTCAACGAGTCGAGCCTGACCGGAGAACTGATGGTGAACAAGACCACCAACGAAGCCGACTTCGACGACGAGGCCACCTACCCCTCCGACAGCGTGATGCGAGGAACCACCGTCACCGACGGACACGGCACCATGCAGGTGCAACGGGTGGGCGACGCCACCGAAATAGGAAAAGTGGCACGACAGGCCACCGAACAGAGCCAGGAACAGACGCCGCTCAACATACAGCTCACCAAACTCGCCAACCTCATAGGAAAGGCGGGATTCACCATCGCAGCCCTCACGTTCGTCATCTTCACCACGAAAGACCTCTACGCCTACCTGCAGGTGAACGAGGTGACCGGATGGCACCAGTGGCTGGACATCGCACGCATCGTATTGAAATACTTCATGATGGCAGTCACACTCATCGTGGTGGCCGTGCCCGAAGGACTGCCGATGAGCGTCACACTGAGCCTCGCGCTGAACATGCGACGCATGCTGAAAACCAACAACCTCGTGCGCAAAATGCACGCCTGCGAGACGATGGGAGCCATCACCGTCATCTGTACCGACAAGACGGGCACCCTGACGCAGAACCTCATGCAGGTGTACGACGCCAAGCTGGACGAAAGCCAGCCCGAACTCATCGCCGAAGGAATCGCTGCCAACTCGACCGCCTTCCTCGAAGAAAAAACGCCCGGCGAGAAACCTACCGGAGTGGGAAACCCCACGGAAATAGCCCTGCTGCTGTGGCTCAACGCCAAAGGACAGGACTACATGAAGCTGCGTGAGGAAGCCAAGGTGGTGAACCAGCTGACTTTCTCCACCGAACGCAAGTATATGGCCACGCTGGTCGATTCGACCCTCCGCAAGAAACGCATCCTTTACATAAAAGGCGCTCCCGAAATCGTGATGGGTAAGTGTGGCAACCTCAGCAAGGAACAGATAGCACAATACAACGACCAACTGCTTGCCTACCAGAACAAAGCCATGCGCACGCTGGGACTGGCGTATAAGGAGATTCCTGCCGGCGCCGAAGAAGACTGTGCCGCGCTGGTGGCAGAAGGCGGGATGAACTTCATGGGCATTTTCGCCATCAGCGACCCCATCCGCCCCGACGTGCCCGAGGCTGTGAAGAAGTGCCAGTCGGCGGGCATCAGCGTGAAGATTGTAACGGGCGACACGCCGGGAACGGCTACGGAGATTGCCCGACAAATCGGCCTCTGGCAACCCGGCGACTCCGAACGCAACCGCATCACCGGCGTGGAATTTGCCGCGCTGAGCGACGAGGAGGCACTGGAACGCGTGATGGACTTGAAAGTAATGAGCCGCGCACGCCCCATGGACAAGCAACGGCTGGTGCAGCTGCTGCAGCAGAAAGGCGCCGTGGTGGCTGTGACGGGCGACGGCACCAACGATGCACCCGCGCTGAACCATGCACAGGTGGGGCTCTCGATGGGCACGGGTACGTCGGTGGCCAAGGAAGCCAGCGACATCACCCTGCTGGACGACTCGTTCCACAGCATTGCCACCGCCGTGATGTGGGGACGCTCGCTCTACAAGAACATACAGCGGTTCATCGTCTTCCAGCTTACCATCAACGTGGTGGCGCTGCTCAGCGTGCTGCTGGGGGCGTTCTTCGGCACCTCCCTGCCGCTCACCGTCACGCAGATGCTCTGGGTGAACCTCATCATGGATACGTTCGCGGCAATGGCATTGGCGTCTATCTCGCCCAGCATGGACGTGATGAACGAGAAACCGCGCAAGCGCACCGACTTCATCATCACACCGCCCATGCGCAACAACATCATCGGTGTCGGACTCGCGTTCCTGGCTATCCTCATGGGCCTGCTCGCTTACTTCAAGGGATTGCCCGACGGATTGCTGCCTGATGGCGAAATGAGCGTACACTACCTCACCGTATTCTTCACGGTATTCGTGATGCTGCAATTCTGGAACCTGTTCAATGCCAGCGTGTTCGGAACCAACCACTCCATCTTCAAGGATGCTTCCCATGCCTTGGGCATGCTGAGCGTGGCACTGATTATCCTCGTGGGGCAGTTCATTATCGTCACCTTCGGAGGGAAGGTGTTCCGCACCGAACCGCTCGACTGGCAGACGTGGCTGCAAATCATCGCCTGCACGTCGCTCGTGCTGTGGGTAGGCGAAATCTACCGCGGTATAAAACGCTTAATGAAAAATAAGTAAGATGCCGGATTCCCACATAAAGAACTTATTGATAGACTTCGGCGGCGTGTTGATTGACCTCGACCGCCGCCGCTGCATCGAGCAGTTCCGCCGGTTGGGCATGCCCGATGTGGAGAATATGTTGCACGATTGCCACCAGGAAGGCTTCTTCCAACTGCACGAGAAAGGGCTGATTGCCGACGAAGACTTCCGGGAGCGGATTCGCCGCGCCATCGGCAAACCCGTGAGCGACGAAGCCATCGACGCGGCGTGGAACAGTTTCCTCGACGGTATTCCAGCCTACAAGCTCGCTTTCCTGCTCGACTTGCGCAAGCGCTACAGGCTCTATCTGCTCAGCAACACCAATGCCATCCATTGGGAGTATGCCTGCACGCACGAGTTCAACAAGGAAGGACACCGCGTGGAGGATTATTTCGACCGCATTTTCCTGTCTTACCGCATGAAGATGATAAAGCCCGACGCCGGAATCTTCCAGGCTGTGCTGCAAGAGACAGGCATACTTCCCGCAGAAACCCTGTTTATCGACGATGCCGAAGCCAACTGCCGCACCGCACAGTCCTTGGGCATCCGCACTTATACTCCACAAGCTCATGAGGATTGGAGACATCTGTTCCAGTAATCCACCCAGTGTAGCTACCATCGGCTTCTTCGACGGGGTGCATAAGGGGCACCGCTTCCTTATCGGACAGGTCAGACGCGAGGCAGAGGCACGCCAACTGGCTTCGGCCGTCATCACGTTCCCGGTCCACCCGCGCAAGGTGCTGCAAAGCGCGTACCGCCCCTGCCTGCTCACGACTCCGCAGGAAAAAATGGCATTACTGGAACAGACGGGAGTGGAACAGTGCATTCTGCTGGATTTTACCCCCTATCTGGCATCACTCACTGCCCGCGAGTTCATGGAAGTGCTGAAGAACCGTTACAACATCCGCGCCTTGGTCATCGGCTACGACCACCGCTTCGGACACAACCGGAGCGAAGGCTTTGACGACTATGTGCGCTACGGACAGACCTTGGGCATGGAGATATGCCCGGCTGAAGCCTTCCGACTGCCCACTCCCCGAGAAGAAGTGCCCGTCAGTTCCTCGCTGATACGACGCCTGCTGCTCGACGGAGAAGTGGCTCAAGCAAACGAATGCTTAGGCTATCCGTATTTCATCAACGGCACCGTAGTCTGCGGCAGGCAGATAGGACACAAACTGGGTTATCCCACAGCCAATCTCCTGCCCGACCATCCCGACAAACTGGTTCCTGCCGACGGAGTGTATGCAGTGCGGGTGGAAACAAACGGACAGCATAAAGCAGGCATGTTGAACATCGGAAAACGGCCGACGCTGGACAACGGAAACGACCGCAGCATCGAAGTGCACATCTTCGACTTCAACCAAGACATCTACCACCAGCCCCTGCGCCTGTCGTTTGTGCAACGCATCCGCGGAGAGCGACGCTTTTCCTCTCTGGACGAACTGACCAGACAGTTGCAGCAAGATGCCGCAGATATACGGGCGCTGCTAAAGGCATGACCGGAAACCTGACTGAAGAAATAATCCAATCCACCTCACCTAACAGACACTCCATGAAAAACATTTTCCGGGATTTTCTCTATTTCTCACGCCAAGAAAGACGCGGCGTTCTGTTGCTATGCCTGCTCATCCTACTCGCTATGGGCGGGAAAACCATCTACCTGCATGATCATCCAAAGTCCAAACACATGCCCGGTGAAGACACGATACAGCAGACAGCCCGGCAACAGACCTACAAAGTATTCAAAGACTCTTTGCTCCCCCAAAGAAAGCATCGGGAACAGCCTGACTTTAGCCAACAGCAACCAGCCTTACCGCTGCTTACCCCCTTTCCTTTCGACCCCAACACGGCAGACAGCACCCTTCTCTGTCGGTTGGGTCTACCCGACTGGATGGCACACAACATCGTTCGCTATCGGGAGAAAGGCGGCAAATTCCGGAAGCCGGAAGATTTCCAGAAGATATATGGCTTGACGGAAGAACAGTTCAATACCCTCCTTCCTTATATCCGCATAGCTCCCGACAAAGAAGAAAAGGCACCCATGCCACAACTTCTGGTAAGACAAGAAACTGACAGCATTGAGCGTCCGTTCAAGTACCCGGCTGGCACCGTCATCGAACTGAATAGAGCCGACACGACTGAACTGAAGAAGATTCCCGGCATAGGAAGCGGCATCGCCCGTCTCATCGCCGGCTACCGGCACCAACTGGGCGGCTTCTACTGCATTGAGCAATTACAGGAAATCAACTTGGACTGCTAGCAACTGCGCTCCTGGTTCCGGATAGACACCGCAGCCATCCAACGCCTCAACCTGAACAAAGCCGGCATTGAACGGCTGCGCAACCATCCCTACCTTGACTTCTACCAAGCCAGGGCCATCGTGGAATGGCGCAAGAAAAACGGGAAACTGCACAGCTTGAAGCCATTCCGGCTATACGAGGAATTCACGGAAGAAGACTTTCAGAAGTTAGCTCCTTACGTCTGTTTCGAATAGGGGCTTTTCCTCCACGATCAGCCCGTCTACCAGATGAATGGTACGGTCTGTCAGCCCCGCCAGCTTTTCATCGTGCGTCACAATGACGAAGGTCTGTCCCAACTTGTCACGCAAGTCGAAGAAAAGGCGGTGCAATTCCTCCTTGTTGTGCATGTCCAAGCTACCCGAAGGCTCATCCGCCAGCACCACAGACGGACGATTGATCAGGGCACGGGCCACAGCCACCCGCTGTTTTTCGCCGCCGGACAGTTCATTGGGCTTGTGCGCAGCCCGCTCGTCCAAGTTCATCAGCGAAAGCATGGAACGGGCCATTTTCCGTGCCTCCTGCTGCGTCTGCCCTGCAATAAGAGCAGGAATCATCACATTCTCCAGCGCCGTGAACTCCGGCAACAGCTGGTGAAACTGAAACACAAAGCCGATGTGCCGGTTGCGGAAAGCCGCCAATTCCCGTTCCTGCATCTGCTGCACCGATGTGCCGTCAATGACAACTGTCCCGGTATCCGGGCGGTCCAACGTGCCCATAATCTGCAGCAGGGTGGTCTTGCCCGCTCCGCTGGGTCCTACGATGCTTACCACTTCTCCCTGACGGACATCCAGGCTGATGCCGCGCAGCACCCGGAGGGTGCCGAAACTTTTGGTTATATCCTGCAATTGAATCATACGTCCCTTTTTTTAAAAGAAGCCAACACCGGCTCACTCACTTTTATACCGCACGAAGACAACCACCGGATTGTCTTCCTCTTTCACCTGCGCCAACACAGCCAGTGCCGGGTTGTCCCGCGCTTCAGGATGTTCCCCCAGCCATTCCACCACCTTATAAGCCTCGATGAGAGATACCTGAACGCCTTGGGGGAAGAGCCACGGCACCGGCATGAATCCGGTCAGGTCGTCTTTATAGCCATCTTGGGATGCGGGCGACAGGCGTGTGTGGCCGGTCCGGCGGTCATAGATGCCTTCATACAGTTTCCTCTCGCCATACGTGTCAAGCTCGCAAGAGAAACAAATCTTTCCGGGCGTGACAGCTATGCGTTTGGTCACCAGTCTGTCCGAATAACCGGACTCAACGGTGCGCCCCTTCACGGCGGGAAACTGATATTTACCGGTGTGCAAGGCTACCAAAGGCCGCAGGCTGTTTCCGGACAAGGCATACAACGTGTCCGAGAAAGCCGGATGGAAAGTGACCTGCCCATCCTGCACGTCCATCTTGTCCGCTTCCCATACCCAGAAGCTCTTGTCGGCATATTTCAAGTAGAGCCGTCCCATAGATTCATCTTGAATATCAATGGAAACCAAATCTTTCCCAGCCACCGGAGGCTCTGCCCAGGGGAAAATGACACTGTCCACAGCCTGCCCCCGGGTGTTGAAGAGGAACAGTTTGTTTTCACCCTCAAAGAGAGGAATGTGGAAGGGATAGCATACCAACAACGAATCTGCCGACACCAGACTGCAATTTGACAACTCTATGCCGGACAAGGTCAGCTTCCCTTGGTAATGACCTTCGACATCAAACTTCTGCAAGGAATTGGGATAACGAGTGAAGTACAGCCATCCGCTACGCTCATCATATTCCGGCATATTGCCCGAATGACCTTCCGGGTCCTCGCCCACATGGCCGATGGAGTTGAGGAAACGTCCGGTCTGCCCGTCGAAGACCAGACAGTCGTTGCCCGAATTGGCACGTACCACCACACGGCCTCTCATCAAGCGGACAGAAGGGTCTTCGCCCACCAGGCAGGCATCCGTAGTCTCCAACGGCAGATACCACACACTGTCCGCTACGTCAGACAGAGTTAATTCTGCCTGCAGATTATCCATGGCGCTTTCCACGTCTATCACTGTCAGACCGTCCACGCTTTCTCCCGCCCCGGTGCTGCCGACGCATCCCGCCATCAGACAAAGGAGAGCGGTTCCTGTCAATTTTGTTATCGCATTCATCGTCGAATATAAGTTTATGAGTTTATAAGCGTCTGATCACATACTCTGCCAGGTAGCACCCGAAGACGGCGGGCATATAACTCACCGTGCCACAGGTAGACTTCTTGTTCCGTTCGTCGTCCGTCAGCATCACCGCCTTGGGGTCGGCTTGTTCGGTACTGAACACCACAGGCACTTTGTGTCGGATACCCATCTTCTGCAACCTCTTGCGCACCGCCTTGCTCAGTCCGCAATGATACGTATCCCAAATATCGGCAAAGCGAATCTGCGTAATGTCGCTCTTGGCCCCCGCCCCCATGCTGCACACAATCTTCAGACGCCGGCGCAACGCCTCGGCAATCAGGTGGCATTTGGGAGCCAGCGTGTCTATGGCATCCACCACAAAGTCATAAGCCTCTTCATCCAGCAGCCCCGGGATAGCCTCATCCTTCAGGAACACGGGCCAAACCCTCAGCCGCACCTCCGGATTAATGTCGCGGAAACGGGCAGCCAGCACTTCGGCTTTGGTCTGTCCCAACGTAGAATGCAAGGCGGAGAGCTGTCGGTTGATGTTGGTAGGCTGCACCGTATCGGCATCTACCAGCGTAAACCGCCCCACCCCCGCACGGCACAGCATCTCGGCGGCGTAGGCCCCCACGCCTCCCAGTCCCACGACCAAGACATGCGCCCGTCGCAGGCGCTCCACCTTTTCATCGCCCAGCAAGAGGCGCGTGCGTTGTTGCCAGTCTTCTTCCATCATTCGTCTTTTTTAAACCATTTATAAAACCACCGTCCCACCTTCTCGTAGTGCTGGCTTTCGTTGTTGCCCTGCGGATTGGCAAAGGAGATGGCCTCCTGCGGCTCGCCTATCTGGTCGGGATAGAGCACAACGAGGCTGTTGTTGTTGAAATACTTGCCCAACTGTCCGGGCAGTTTCTCGAAAGCACTGTCATAAGAGATAGAGCCGCGCCGGGCACTGATGACCACCAGCAGATGGTCGTAGTTCACCTGTCCCGTCAGCAGCAGCAAATCGTCCCAATTGTCCAGCCGCGAAAATTCCGTCATCGTCCCGCTGTGTTTCTTCCGCACCAATGCCTGCAGCAGGCAAGACGTCTGTTCGTTGGCAAAGAAATGCACGCGGCAGTTCAGCGTAGCGCCCATGCGGCAGAAGTGCTCCACCCATTTCTGGAAGCCCGCCTCATATTCCGCCTTGGGCGGCACTGCTATGATGATGCGCCGCAAGGTGTTGAGGGGCATGAGAAAACGTGCCACCATCACTTCGCGGTGCAGTCCTTTCAGCAGGCTCTCGGTGAGCTTGCCGAAATACGAGTCCATGAGATTGACCTTATAGTGCAGGCCGATAACGACGTCCGTCACGTCGTATTCGCGGGCAGTATGGATAATTCCCGCTGCGATGTTCAAGTCGTAGCGACTGATGCACTGCAGCTGTATGCCTGCCGATGCCGTGATTTTGCCCGCCCGTTCCAAGTAGCGTTTTCCCTGCTGCTCCAGGCGGTCGGACTCCGTGTGGTCATTGATGACATTCAGCGCCAGCAGGTTGTCTTTCTGCTTCGGGTCGCGTATCAGGAGCGAAAGGCTCATCAGGTAATCGATGGTAGCCGGGTTGGCCACAGGAATCAGAATCTTTTCCGGTTCGCGCGAGCGGTCTTCCTCCGGATGAGCCTCCCCCATGGCAATCTTGCGTGCAGCCCGCTCGGTGATGAACGAACTGACCACGCACGTCACCAGGATGAGCAGCACCGTGCCGTTCAGCACATCTTCGTTGAGCAGGCGTTCGCCGTTGGGCTGTATCAGGTTATAGCCCACCAGCACCGCCGCCAGCGTGGCAGCAGCCTGCGCGTTGCTCAGCCCGAACATCAGTTCGCGCTCCAGCACCGACATGTGGTAGATCTTCTGCGTCAGCCACGAGGCTATCCACTTGCCGACCAGCGCCACCACAATCATCACCCCTGCCACCTTCAGCGCATCGCCGCCGCCCAGGATGACGTGAATGTCGATGAGCATACCCACCCCAATCAGGAAGTAAGGAATAAACAGCGCGTTGCCCACAAACTCCAGATGGCTCATCAGCGGCGAGACGTGCGGTATCAGCCGGTTCAGCACCAGTCCTACCAAGAAGGCGCCCAGAATGCCCTCCATGCCGATAAACTCCATCAGACCTGCTCCCAGGAACACCATGGCAAGCACGAAGATGAACTGCATCACGTTGTCGTCGTACCGCCGGAAGAACCACCGCCCGATGCGGGGGAACAGCCACATGATAAGGCCGCCCAGCACCACGACTTTCGCCACCAGCCATACCCAGAACCAGCCGCCCGCCTCGCCCTTGAACAGGCCACTGATGACCGCCAGCACCAGCAGCGTCAGCGTGTCTGTCACCGCCGTCCCGCCCACGGCAATGCTCACACTGCGATGGCGCGAAATGCCGTAGCGGATGACAATGGGATAGGCCACCAGCGTGTGCGAGGCATACATACTGGCCAGGAGCACCGACGTCAGCAGGCTGTATTCCAGCAGGAACATATTGGTCACCAGACCGATGCCGATGGGGATGATAAAAGCCAGCAATCCCAGCATCACCGCCTTGCCCCGGTTCTTCTTGAAGTCGGACATATTCATCTCCAGGCCTGCCAGGAACATGATGTAATACACACCCACCTTGCCGAACAGCTCGAAGCTGCTGTCGCGCGCCAGGATGTTGAAGCCATGCTCGCCCACCACCAGTCCGGCCAGAATCATGCCGATGATGTGCGGGATGCGCAGCTTGTTCAGCAGGATGGGCGCAAACAGAATGATGAGCAATACCAGGAGAAATATCCAGGTAGGGTCGGTAATGGGCAGCTGCAAACTGAAGTGAAACAGGTCCATGGGCAAGAGGTTTTAGGATTTCGTTGTGCAAAATAACGAAAAACTTTTCATTTAGGAAGCCGTCATAGCGCATTTTGTTGTAAATTTGCGCCCGAAAATGACAAAGACATACATTTGTACAAGTATTATCTAACCTCAAAAAGCAAAAAGTAAAATGAAAGTAGCGATTGTGGGAGCAAGCGGAGCCGTGGGACAAGAGTTCCTGCGTGTGCTCGATGAAAGAAATTTTCCGATAGACGAACTGCTGTTGTTCGGTTCCAAACGCAGCGCGGGAACCAAGTACACCTTCCGTGGCAAAGAAATCGAAGTGAAACTCCTGCAACACAACGACGACTTCAAGGGCGTGAACATCGCCTTCACCTCGGCCGGCGCAGGCACCTCCAAAGAGTTTGCCGAAACCATCACCAAGCATGGCGCCGTCATGATTGACAACTCCAGCGCCTTCCGCATGGATGCCGATGTGCCCTTGGTAGTGCCCGAAGTAAACGCCGCCGATGCCAAAGACCGGCCGCGCGGCATCATTGCCAACCCCAACTGCACCACCATCCAGATGGTAGTGGCCCTGAAAGCCATCGAACAGCTGAGCCATATCAAGACCGTACACGTGTCGACCTACCAGGCTGCCAGCGGCGCCGGTGCGGCTGCCATGCAGGAACTCTACGAGCAATACCGCCAGGTGCTGGCCGGAGAGCCCGTCACCGTAGAGAAATTCCCCTACCAGCTGGCATTCAACCTCATTCCGCAAATCGACGTATTTACGGACAACGGCTATACAAAGGAAGAGATGAAGATGTATAACGAAACGCGCAAAATCATGCACAGCGACGTCCGCGTCAGTGCCACTTGCGTGCGTGTGCCGGCCTTGCGCTCCCACTCCGAAAGCATCTGGGTGGAGACCGAACGGCCCATCTCTGTGGAAGAGGCCCGCGAAGCCTTTGCCCAAGGCGAAGGTCTGGTGCTGATGGACAACCCCGCCGAAAAGGAATATCCCATGCCTCTCTTCCTGGCAGGCAAAGATCCCGTCTACGTGGGACGCATCCGCAAGGACCTGGCCAACGACCACGGACTGACGTTCTGGATTGTGGGCGACCAAATCAAGAAGGGTGCCGCGCTCAACGCCGTGCAGATTGCCGAATACCTGGTAAAGGAGAAAGACGTCTGAACCCAAAGACAAGGCTCCCGGCGCTTGCCGGGGAAGTGATTTTTCATACGATATGACCCGTCTGCTTCCAGACGCTTAGGAGCCTGCCTCCAAGCGCCTGGAAGTTTGGTTTTAAGCCCTCGGAAGTCAGGCTCTCCGGGGGCTTCTCTTTTAAGTAATTAGTTTCTATCAAACACAGAAGCACAGAGACACAAAGTTTCGTAACTGTCTGTCGGAAAAATGATGGGGAGGGCACAGAGTCCGCGGCTTCGCCGCATACGAAAGGAATAACTCTGTGACTCTGTGTCTCTGTGTTTAGTATCATTTATTTTGCATAGTTACTTATAACTTTAAACCGACAGAGTGGAAAGTCTGTCTGCTGCTGAAGGCGGGATTTACCCCGACTCAAATCGGAACACTGACGGGAAATCCTATCCAGACCATCAGTTCCATGCGGGCCAGAATGGCAGAACGCATGTTGAGCGGCTGTCACTCCGCCAAAGACTGGGACGAGTTTATCTGCTCATTGTAAGCGGTCCGTTGACGGGAATCGTGCCCCCAGGCTGTCCGAAAACCTATCAGCTGCTATCATGCTGTCATGGCGAGCGAAGTCGGGCCATCTCACTAAATCTACAGGAACGTGTCTTGAGATCCCTCGACTGCGGGATGACAGAATGATAGTGTCGGAAGAGTTCTCGGACAATCTCCCCCAATGCCGGGAAGGGAAACCATTCGTTGGGAAGTTTGCGCCAGGCGAATCATTGCATCGGCTGCGCACAATGTAACCCGCATTGCCCGCAAGGCATAGATATTCCGAGGGAGATGCAACGGATTGATGCCTTTGTGGAACGGCTGAAACAGAACCGCCGCTAATCTACCTGCTTGCCTCGTGCCGGCTGTGTATCTGCAGAAAGCACGGGGCTTTTTTCTGTTCTTATCGTCTTTTTTATCGTTTTTCGATAAAAATTTTCTGTTTTTCTTGATAATCTCAAGAAAAGCCTCTTTCTTTGCATATCGAAAAACGATAAAGATTTACCGTGTAAAGCATAAAAGAGTAAAATATAAAAGGTCAGGTTATGAAAAAAGCATTGATGAGCATCACGTTGTTGGTGTTAGGACTGTCGGTGGTAGCAAGCCTCTTAATCGGATGGGCGGTGCCGGCATGAACAGTATGTAGTATGTATAATGAATAAGGTTAATCGTATGAAAAAGACTGCCGAGCTATTCTTCGTTTTTATCCTGCTGCAAATCCTGGGCGGTGCCGCTTCCGTGCCGCTGGTGCTGATGTGGCAGTTTGTCACTACGGGCACTGTGGATGCCGATGCAGCCACGGCCTCGACCTTGGTGCCGAGTTCGTTGCTGACCATGTTCTTTACCGTATGGTACCTGTGGAAGAAAGGCTACCTGGAGAACGACGGGCAGGTTTACTCGCCCGTTTCCACCGGCTACCTGGGCTGGACGGTGCTGGCAGGCGTGTCGGCCATCGCGCTGATGGACGGGCTGATGTCGTTGCTGGACTTCCTGCCGGACTGGCTGGAGAATACCTTCCAGCAGTTACAGGGCAACTGGGGCGGCATAGTCTACATCGCCGTGCTGGGGCCGGTGGTGGAGGAACTGATGTTTCGGGGTGCCATCACACGCGAACTGCTGAACAGGTTCCGCCCCACGACGGCCATCCTCATCTCCGGCCTGCTGTTTGGCCTCATCCACTTCAACCCGGCTCAGTCGGTGGCCGGTCTGCTGATGGGCATATTGCTGGCATGGCTGTACTACCGCACCCGCAGCGTGGTGCCGGGCATCGTGGTGCATGTGCTCAACAATTCACTCTCCGTATGGTTCACACTGAACTGGCCGGACGTGGACCACTTCGCCGAACTGACAGGACAGCCTGCCTACACCGCGCTGCTGGCGGGTGCCGCCGTGCTCCTGGTGTTGGCACTGTGGCAGCTGACACGCCACCCGAGGATAGCGGACTACCGGGAGACAGCCTCCCTCCACCAGACAGAAACAGATAACCCCCACAACGGACTACCATCATGAAACGACGACTGAACATATTCTGCGCCATCGTGCTGCTGGTGCTGGGCTGGTCGGTGATAGAAACCGGCTATTACATGGCTATAGGTGCCCGCATGGGCATACAGGCCGGATGGGACTATGCCAAAGCCGAAGCAGAAGGCAGCATCGCAAGCCAGACGGAAATGAAAGAACTGGAAAGGCTGAAACACCTCACCTACATATCTACCCTGCCCGGTCTCCTGCAAGGGAAAAGCGACCGGCTGATGCAGGATTCCGTGTTCAACACCCGCACACGCCGCTACGTGCCTGCCGCCTACTCCAGCCTGCTGGTCAGCGTAGAGACGCGGCACGACACGGCCTCATCCATCGCATCGGCTGTGTCGGGACTGCTGGCATTCGTGGCCACGGTGTGGGCATTGGTGCTGTTCATCCGGCTGATAGTGAGCATCAACAAGTCTGATATTTTCAGCTGGCGCAACGTGCGGCGTCTCCGACGGTTGGGCATCTTGCTGCTGGCAGCCTTCGGGTGCGCCCTGCTTCAGGAGTGGATAAAGCTGCAGGCTGTACGCCAGGTGCTGGAGATTCCCGGCTACGAACTGACCCTGAGCGACGCCGTAAAGGGCAGCACACTGCTGCTGGGACTGTGTGCCCTCATCGTAGGCGAAGTGTTTGCCATCGGACTGAAGATGAAGGAAGAACAAGAACTGACGATATAACAAAAGGGAAGAAAAACATGAAGAAACTGGCATCACTCTACATCCTTTGGGGCATCATCCTCTGCCTGCACATGTGCTTCATCTTCCGCGACGGTACGCACATGGTGGAATATACACGGCAATGTATCGCCCCGTCCGACGTGCAGGAATTCTCCGTGCCGCTGGTCACCAAACCCAATGTTTACGAACCAGACACACTGACCAATATCCGCACGGGCGAAGTCCTCGAAGTGGCCTACGGACAAGCCGTAAAACATTTCTGGCCCACCGACTCGTTCCACTCCCTGCCTTGGGGGATGCGCCTGGCCGGAGCTGTCTGCGGCATGGCCAGCCTGCTGCTCATCTTGTGCCCCTACGGGTGGAGCTATACGCTTTTTAAGAACATCGAAGCGGGCAATTTCTTCACGGCAGACAACGAACGGCTGTTGCGGCGATTCGGTTACTGCCAGCTGGCAGGCGTGGCTTTATTGGCAGTGTTCCGCCTCATCGACTTCCTGGGTCTGCGGATGCAACTGGACTTCGAACACTACCATGTAGGCCTCGAGTGGTTCTCACTGCTGGCATACGCCATTCCACCCGCCTGCTTCCTGTTTGCCGCCGAGGCCTTCCGTATCGGCAACAAGCTACAGAGGGATACCGAAGGCCTGGTATGAGCAAAGCACTTTGTCATATAGACACCTGCATAAAAATTGAACAAAGGGAAAAAAGACATAAACAATGAAACAACTGAAACGAATCTACCAATACCTGCAACAACGCTACGGTGAAATGTGGTCACTGACCATCGTCTGTTTCACCATTGTAGTGATGGGCATACCCAACATCATGGATTTGACGGAGAACCTCCGGTCGGCAGAAGGAGACAAGTATCTGACGTGGATATACATCTGCAACTTGCTCTGCCTGACCATCATCAGCACACAACTCCTGCGGCTGGACTGTCGGCAACTGTTGAGTAGGAGGACTGCCAACATACTGGATACCAGCGGCTACCTGATTCTGCTGCTGATGATACTTCGCCACCGGCTGGAGAAACACGTCATCGGCCTAAATCTGGACGGCAACGACCTTTTCCAGCAAGACACGGCGTACATCTACCTGCTGGGCTTTCTCCTGATATTCATCAGCCGGTTAGTGCTACGCGCCGTGAAGATTAAAGAAGAACAGGACTTAACCATCTAACAAAGAAAGAAGTATGAAACCGAATACAAAGAAGAAACTGAAAGCGTGGCTTTGCCTGTTGGGCACCATGTTCCTGACGCTGATGGTGTCGGAAATCATCTTCATGCTGGCCATCTGGTATCCCTTCCTGAAGCACGGAGGCGGGCTGAAAGGCATCGGCGTAGTCTTATTGATGGGATGTCTATACGGCAGCATGTACCTTTGGAACAGAACCGTCAAACGCCGCACCCACTGGCTGGACATTATAGACGGCAAACTGCCTGAAGCAGAGAAAGGAGGGACGGAATAACCCATGCCTATCATCGTAAACCTGGACGTTATGATGGCCCGCCGCAAAATGACACTGAGCGAGCTGGCAGAGAAAGTGGACATCACTCCCGCCAACCTGTCTATCCTCAAGACGGGCAAGGCCAAGGCCATACGCTTCTCTACGCTGGAAGCCATCTGCAAGGTGCTGGAGTGCCAGCCGGGGGACTTGCTGGAGTATATAGCCCCTCCCCAGCCCTAACCCTCAGCCCCTCCCCAGAACCCCACAGCCCCTCCCCAGCCCTCCCCCGAAGGGGAGGGAGAGTGACAACCCTACACATTTATCTGACCCCGCTCGCTTGTCCCCTCCCCTTCGGGGGAGGGTTAGGGAGGGGCTGCGGGGCCGTGGGCTGTGGGTTAGGGCTGGGTTGACTGACTCATCTTGAACGCCAGCGCATACATCCGCATCTGCTTCACCATCGAGAGCAGTCCGTTGCTGCGGGTGGGCGAAAGATGTTCGTGCAAACCAATCTTATCAATGAAATAGAGGTCGGCGTTCAGAATCTCGTCCGGCGTATGGCCGGACAACACCTTGATGAGCAGGGCGATGATGCCTTTCACAATCAGGGCATCGCTCTCTGCCTGGAACTCCAGTTTGCCGTCTACCTCATCGGCCTGAAGCCATACGCGGCTCTGACAGCCTTCTATCAGGTTCTGGTCGGTTTTATACTTCTCGTCCAAGGGAGCTTGTTCGTTTCCCAAATCTATCAACAGTTGATAGCGGTCCATCCAATCATCGAAATCGCTGAATTCGGCGATAACTTCGTCTTGTGCTTCGTTTATTGTCATTTTAAAGAAGAATTAAAAATGAAGAAGGAAGAATTTTTGGAAGAAGAGAAAACGCGGCACAAGTTACCAGTGAGCCATACGAATTCCTCACTCTTCATTAACCATTAATCATTAACCATTAATCATTAACCATTAACCATTATTTTTCATTATACACCACCTCCATCACCGTCCGTCCCACAGCATTGAGCGTGGCAGGGTCGATGATGTCCATGTTATCATCATGCGTATGCCAGAAGTCGCCGAAGCCCGTGTCGGACTGCGGGTCATAGTTGATGATGTCCACACACGGAATGCGTGCCAGGCTATAGACATAAACATGGTCGTCTGTCACCTCCGTACCGTCTTCTTTGGGGAAGAACGAGCTGAAACCCAGCCGGTGGGCTGCATCCCAGATTTTCTTGACCTGCGCCGAAGCCGTACGTTGCGAGAACTGCTCACGGTAGAAAGTAGCTCCCCGGCCCCCTACCATATCGAGCAAGATGCCAAAGCGGGCATTATAGCCCTGCACATGAGGCACCCGTGCCCAATACTGCGAACCGAGGCACCAGGTGTCGGGCTTGTATTCGCCGCGGTGGAAAGAAGGGATTCCATAATCTTCTGCATCAAAGAATACAATATCCACACCGATGGCCGGAGCCTGCTGCTGCATCTGGCGGGCGATTTCGAGCAAGACTCCCACCCCGCTTGCCCCGTCGTTGGCACCGAGGATAGGCTCTTTCTGTTTCTTCCGGCTGCGCTCGGAGTCGGCGTAAGGGCGGCTGTCCCAGTGGGCGCAGAGCAACACACGCCGACGACTGTCGGGGTTGAAGGCACCGATGATGTTGCGGGCTTTCAGCATGGTGTTATCGTAGGCCACCAAGTCGGTTTCCTGCACATAGACCTTGGCACCGAACTGCTTCAGCTTGGCAATGAGATAATCGCCGCAGGCACGATGGGCAGCCGTATTGGGCACACGCGGACCGAAGTCGACCTGCTCTTTCACATAACGGTAGGCGCTGTCGGCATGAAAGACCGGCACCTCTACCGAAGGCTGCCCTGCGGCAGTCACCTCTTCGGCAGCTCCTGCCTGCTGACGCTTGTTGCCGCACGACACAATGGCTACGACCAGCATCAGGGCGGCAGCTATCAAAGGATAGTTTCGTTTCATAACGGTTACTTTTACTTTATCTATTTAAAACTCAGTTTCACTTCTTTCTTTTCTACCTCCAGCACAACTTCAGCACCTTCGACCAGCGGCAGGTTATGAGTGACATGCCCCACGGGGAAGTTGAAGCAGACGGGATAAGCATAAGGACGGAGAACATCGGCCAGCGCCTCATAAAGCGGTTTGCCCAAGGAGCGGTTCTCTTCGTACTCCGTAAACTGCCCGATGATAAGCCCGCTGAGGCGCTCCAGCACCCCACCCAGCTTCAGGTTATACACCATGCGCTCCACGGCATGAGGACGTTCGCCCACATCTTCCAGAAACAAGACGGTATCTTCGGGCGGGATATCCCAGGGCGTGCCGCGCAGGCCATAGAACACCGACAGGTTGCCTCCGCGCAAGATGCCGCGGCACGAGCCCCGGCGGTTCAGTTCGTGTGCCGGACACGTATAGGTAAAGGTCTCCTGCCCCGACGGATAAAGTCCGAAGAGCACATCGTGCAAGGCCTGCATGGCAGGGTCGTCGTCAGGTTCCACGGTGAGATGCCGCGCCATCGGGGCATGGAGCGAGGCGAAACCTTCGTGTTGGAGCACGTTGTGCAGGGCAGTGATATCACTGAAACCAATCAGCCACTTGGGGTGTTCGCGGAAACGGGTAAAGTCAAGATGCCCCACCAGATGCACGGCCCCATATCCGCCCCGGCTACACAGGATGGCACGCACTTGCGGGTCGTCGAGCGCAGCCTGCAAGTCGTGCAGGCGCTGTTCTACCGTGCCGGCATAGGTGCCGCATGCCCCTCCGGCGTGAGGAGCCAATACGGGGTTGAGCCCCCACGACTGAAGCCGCCGGACAGCCCCGCGCAAGAAAGACTTGTCAATCTTTCCGGAAGGGGAGAGAATGAGCACACGGTCGCCTTCGCGCAGACGTGGCGGATAAATCAAACTGTTCATAAGGCAGAGTTTTGCCCGCAAAAATACACAATTCATCAGAGATTTCCCGATAAAGCCGGTATTTTCTTGTATCGCCCAGGCAGGAAAAGACGAAAAAAAAGAAAGCCGAAGACAAGGCAACGGCTCCCCGCGGGAATGACAAAAGCAAGCCTACGGAGGTCCGAAACCATAAAATACGCGCTTCCCCGGCAAAATTACGAGACAAAGTATTGCTTTTCATTAAAAAATGTATAACTTTGTGACATCAACCCTAAAAGACTCTCACTATGGCTCTACAGGAAATGACCGTGCTGGTGCACAGGCAAGCAGCAAAATACGGAGACAAGCCTGCCCTGAAGTACAAGGACTATGACACAGAGACCTGGATACCCGTCGGCTGGAACGAATTCGACCGCATCGTCCGCTTAGCAGCCAATGCGCTGGTTGCTTTAGAAGTAGAGGAGCAGGAGAACGTAGGCATCTTCTCGCAGAACAAGCCCGAATGCCTCTATACAGACTTTGCCGCCTTTGCCAACCGCGCCGTCACTATCCCGCTCTATGCCACCAGCTCGCCCCTGCAGGTGCAATACATCGTCAACGATGCCTGCATACGCTACCTGTTCATCGGCGAACAATTCCAGTACGATGCCGCCTTCTCGGTGTTCGGCTACTGCGAGACGCTGAAACAGATGATTATCTTCGACCGCTCTGTACGCAAAGACCCGCGCGACCTGACTTCCCTCTATTGGGACGAGTTTCTGGAGTTGGGCAAAGGGCTGCCCCACCAGGCGCTGGTGGATGATCGGACGGCCCGCGTAGACGAACATGACCTGATGAACATTCTCTACACCTCGGGCACCACCGGCGAGCCCAAGGGCGTCATGCTGCGCTACAGCAACTACAACGAGATTTTCCGCGTGCACGACGACCTGCTCAGCACCCTGACCGACCACGACGTGTCTCTCAACTTCCTGCCCCTGACACATATCTTCGAAAAGGCATGGACTTACTTCTGCCTGCACCGGGGCACCTTGGTATGCGTCAACCTGCGTCCGGCCGAGGTGCAGCAATCCCTCCGCGAGGTGCGTCCCACGGTGATGTGCAGCGTGCCGCGCTTCTGGGAGAAAGTCTACCAGGGCGTGCACGAACGTATCGCCAACGAAAGCCCGCTGCGACGCGCCTTGATGCTCAACGCCCTCAAGGTGGGACGAGAACACAACCTGGACTATGTGCGCCTGGGCAAGACACCGCCACTGATGCTGCGGATGAAATATAAATTCTACGAAAAAACAATCTATGCCCTGCTGAAGAAAACCATCGGACTGGAGAACGGCAACTTCTTCCCGACGGCAGGCGCTGCCGTGTCCGACGAGATATGCGAGTTTGCCCACTCCGTCGGACTGAACATGATGGTGGGCTATGGACTGACAGAATCGACCGCCACGGTATCGCTCTACCATGTGCAGGATTTTGAAATAGGCTCTGTGGGCAACATCATACCCGGACTGGAAGTAAAAATCAACGAAAACAGCGAGATTCTGCTGCGCGGCAAAACCATTACCGACGGCTACTACAAGAAACCCCGCGCCACCGCCGAAGCCTTCGATGCCGACGGCTGGTTCCACACCGGCGATGCCGGCTACCTGCACGACGGGCACCTCTACCTGACGGGGCGCATCAAGGAACTGTTCAAGACCTCCAACGGCAAATACATCTCTCCGCAAGCTTTGGAAACACGGCTCACCATCGACCGCTACATCGACCAGATAGCCATCATCGCCGACAGGCGCAAGTTTGTCTCGGCGCTCATCGTGCCCGTCTATGAATACGTCAAGGAATATGCTGCCCGCAAGAACATCTCCTACAATTCCATGGAAGAGCTGCTGAAGCATCCCAAGATTCTGGCACTGTTCCAGGCACGCATCGACACCTTGCAGCAGCAGTTTGCCCACTACGAACAGGTGAAACGCTTCGTCCTCCTGCCCCGCCCCTTCAGTATGGAACAGGGCGAGCTGACCAACACGCTGAAACTGCGCCGTGCGGTGGTGGCCGAACATTTCAAGGATGTGATAGACAAGATATATGAAGAGGCGGAAGCCGAGAAACACGTTTTCTGACGGGCTCTCAGCCACACCCGCAAAAAAAGAGAAGGACCTCTGTGGAAGTCCTTCTCTTTTTTTGTTCTCAGCAACAAGTAAACCGATTACTTGCGCAAGCCCAATTCCTTGACAATGCTACGGTAGCGTTCGATGTCGCGGTCCTTCAGGTAATCCAGCAGGGCGCGGCGCTTACCAACCAGCATCGTCAGAGCTCTTTCAGTGCTATAATCTTTTCTGTTGAGCTTCAGGTGCTCAGTCAGACGGGCAATACGGTAGGAAAACAAAGCAATCTGGGACTCAGCGGAACCAGTATCAGTGTTAGACTTTCCGTACTTGCTGAAGATTTCTTGCTTTTTAGCAGCGTCTAAATACATAGTTTTTAATGAATAAAGTGTTTATTATGTCTTTTCGGGGTGCAAAGATAAGCATTATCTTTTACATGGCAAAGGAAGAGGAAGAAGAAAATTCCGGCCTCTGCCACAAAAAGCGTTTACCTTGCCGCACCCGGATGCTTCAGACGGCAGGCATGGAAACGGTCGTCTGCCAGCCCGGAGCTTCCCAGCCCTTTGCAGGAGGCCGGAGCACACCGGTTGAGCCGACACGCCGGAACGCCCGTTCGCAAAGGCTTGGAAGCACGCTTCGAAGAGCTTGGAAACGCGCTCCAAAGGGCTTTCCGGCAAACGGTTAGGGGCACAGCCGCCAACGGCTTCCCAAAGGAAGTCCGGGCCATGTGCGCCCTCCGTCGGTACCGCAGACAGAGGGCGCACCAGATGACCCGGACATTCATTCACTTCAGCCGCCGGTTTCTGCCGGCACGTGCCACTGGTTTAATAACCTGGATTCTGCACCATCTGCTTGTTCGTATTCACCTGGTTGTTGGGAATAGGCATCAGATAGTTGGCAGGCGAGATGAAGTTGCGCGGCTGGTTGATGGTAATTACCTGCAACAATTCCCCCTCGGTAGCACCGTCTATGTTCAGTCCCTGCTGGAGCGTGCCCATGTTCTCTTCGGCAATTTTCCACCGCCGCAAGTCCCAGAAGTTATGCCCTTCCATATACAACTCAATCATGCGTTCGCGCACGACAATGTCCATCAGTCTTCCGTCTGCCACAGCCGACTCATAATTGGCGATGGGGTGTTTGGCCTTTGCCCACGAAGTCAGCACGGACGGTATGCCGGCGCGCTCACGGATGGCGTTCAGTTTGTTCATGCCGTCTGCCACGTAGCTGCTTTCTCCATAGCCCACACAAGCTTCGGCATAGTTGAGGTACACCTCTCCCAGGCGGATGATGGGTTTGGGATAGTCTTGCGTAGGAGCCGATTCCGTAGCCGGAGCCTGATAGTCGGGTCGTACACCCTTCTTGTTCAGGTAGCCCGTCATGGAATAGTTGTTGGTACGTCCGCCCTTGCCACAGTTGCCATTTCTCGTAAAGTTGGTCAGCCAGCGCTGGTCGGAGCCGTTGGAGCGTTCATGGCTTTCCCAATAAGCGCCATTGGTCACCTGTTCCTGGTCGCCCGACACGATACGTGCGCTGCGGCATTCGTAATATCCGTTGTGGAAAGCCACCCAGGCGTAGAAGCGCGGTTCGCGCTGGTCGTGCAGTTTCAGGGTGACGCCTTCGCCCCGCGTGTCATTGTCCAGGACGCAGGTACCATAGCGTCCTTCGTAGTCAAATGCCGGGTCTTCGTCAATGGGCAGGCCATTCTCCGTATAGAAACGCTCCACCATCTTCAGTGTGGTGCCGTATCCGGCTCCCCAGATAAGGAAGGGGCGTGACTTGCTCTGAATGCTGTATGCCGGTTCCGAACGCGTATTGGCCCACAATACTTCAGAAGAATACTCATCGGTTATGGTCAGGCGCAAGCGGCGTTGCACGGGGTCTTGCGGATAAGGAGCAGCCATGGAAGTGATGGTGCTTCCTTCGGCCGAGGTAAACAGCGAATATCCGTTGGCTTCTGCCAGGCTGATGGCCTCCAAGGCAGCATCTGCCGCTTCTTTGTATTTGTTCCGGTCAAATTCCTGCGAAATAAGATGCGTGCCGTCCGGATTGGTGAAAGAGCTGTAATATTCAGCATTGCCGTTGAACAGCGGCGAAGCTTTGTAGAGCAACACTCTGGAGCGCAAGGCCAGAGCGGCTACCGAGGTGGCAAGGCCGTAATCGCTGCCGGTGCGACGGGCAGGCAGGAGGGTCGACAGGCGCTTGAACTCGCCGGCAATCCAGTCGGCACACTCATCGTAGGTGGAACGCGCCAGATACTCGTGGGCCGGCGTCGTGGTGGATGTCAGTTCCTTCACCAGGATGATGGGCCCGTAGTGCTGCATCAGCACCATGTGGTAGTAGGCAATCAGGAAGTCGGCCTGGTTGACATAAGAATCAATGGTGGCCTGCGTGATGCCCGGCACAGAGCTGATATGCTGCTTCAGCAGATAGCACTGCCGGATGCCGGTGTACATGTTGTTGTATATTTCCTCTACGTTTCCGCGGTTGGAGGCGGTATATCCTCCCTGGAAGTAGAGCTGGGTGGGTTCGCCGCCGAAGCAGCTCACAATCTCGTCACAAGCCGTACTGATGCTGGTATGGGTATTTTCCGACTGTGGCAGGTAGGAATAGCAGCTGTACAAATAACGCAGCGCCGCTTCGGTCGACTCGAAAGCATCTTCTTCCGTAGCTGTTTCGTTGGGCACAATATCAAGGTAGCTGCAAGAAGAGACTACATGGCAGGCAAACATGCCTAAAATCAGATATTGAAATAACTTGAATAACTTGTTCATAAGATATATATATAATATGTGTAATGGAGAATGGGTTATCGTTTTTTACCGGTATCAATGGTCATTTGGAAACCGACATTAAAGGTCCGCTGGGTAGGATACACCATGCCATTTCCTCCTCCCTGTTCCGGGTCCCAATATTTGAAGGGCGAGAAAGTGAGCAGGTTCATGCCGCTGATGTAGAAGCGCATATTCTTATGGGTGTAGCCTATTTCCGCATTCTTCAGCTTCAGGAAAGAAGCATTGCGCAGCCAGTAGTCGGATGTGTACTGGTTGTTGGTCGACGACGACATGGTAAGGCGCGGATAGGTGGCGTTCACGTCCGGATTCTCGGGCGACCAGCGTTCATCGGCAATCCATTGCAAGACGTTGCGCACGCTGTTGGTTCCGAAAGGATGGAAGTTGCTCATGATAAGCGACGTGCGTGCCACTCCCTGGAAGAAGAAAGAGAAGTCCAGGTTCTTCCATTTGATGGAGGGACCGAAGCCATAGACAATTTCAGGCACGGTAGGATGGCCTTTCCATACCCAGTCGTTTCCGTTGATGATGCCGTCACCGGATATGTCGACATACTTAATATCGCCAGCCCCGAGGATGCTGCCAATCTGCTGGTTGGAGTTGGCTGCCTCTTCGTCGGAAGCAAACAGGCCGTCGGACACCAATACGCCGGTCATGTTGGCAGACTGCCCGATAAAGCTCTGGAAGTCGTACATGGGTGATTCATCGTATTGGGTAATCTCGTTGTGGGCATAGGTAAATGTTCCCTTGAAGCTGACAAACCAGTCTTTGCCGAACTGTTTGTTGTAGTCCAGCGAAAGTTCAGCGCCCTGATTGCGCATGGCGGCAAAATTGCCGAGAATGGTAGTGCCGGCCACTCCGATATATCCAGGCACGGTGGCACGCCGCTGGAAGATGTTGTCACGGTCTTCGCGGAAGAATTCCAGCGTCAGGTTCAGCGATCTGAAGAGAGTCATGTCCAAGCCTACGTTGATTTTCTCGCCCACTTCCCAGGTAAGGTCTTCGTTGGCATAACGTCCGTAGCTGGGGCCGTAGTACGAAGTACGGTTACCGGTGTAGCCCGTCTGATAGCCCCGGTTGCCCATGTTCATGATAGGCATGTAAGCGAAACGCTCGGCTCCGATGTCGTCATTGCCGACCTTTCCCCACGAGCCTCTGATTTTCAGGTGTGAGATGACCTGGCGCAGCGGGGCGAAGAACGGCTCCTCGCTGATGTTATAGCCAAGGGCGATGGAAGGGAAGAAACCCCAGCGGTGGCCACTGGCAAAGTTTTCAGAGCCGTTGTAGCCCATGTTGATTTCAGCCAGATACTTGCCGTCATAAGCATACGACAGACGGGCAGCGATGCCTTGCTTGCGGTAAGGCAGGGAGTTGATCAGGTTGGCTGCCGTCAGGTGTATCACCTGTTCGTCTTGGTTGTACAGGAACATGGCATTTACATCGTGCAGGCCGAAGGTACGTGCATACTCCAGGTAGCTCTGGAAGTAAAAACGGCGGTCGCCGCTGTTGCCTACGGTAGGCTTCAGGCTGGTGTCGGATTCGCCGGCATTGCCGGTGTTCAGGGTAGTGGTGTACTGGTAGTTGCCGTTCTCGTCCACCCAATAGTCTCCCAGGTGATAGCCATTCCAGGCAGAGGAGGCTCCCATGGCGTTGTACGAGTAATTCTTGAACGATGCCAACGCGCGGAACGAAAGTCCCTCGGTAATGAAGTCCAGCTTCTGGTCAAATTCCAGGGCAGCCACCACCGTGCTGGCAAAGGTATCTGTATAGCCGTTGGACAGGGCCGCCACCGGATTGGTGCGCTGGCCGGGGTTCACGCGGTCGGTAGTACCCCACTTGGTGCTGGAGGCAATGCCGTCGGCGGGGAAATACACCGGTGCTTCCGTCGGGCTGGTATTGAGCACTTGCGTAAACAGGTCCTGCACGCCTAAGTTGGGTTGGCGTCCGTCGCGCAGCTGCACATTCAGGCGCAGCGACAGGCGTGTAGTGGGCGAGAGGTATGCGTTCACGTTGTTCTGGAAGGCATAACGCATCATGTTGATGCTGTTGTTGTAAGAGGTGAAGTCGGACGAGCGGTCTTTAATCATACCCGTCAGGTGGTTGACCGTGATGCTGGAGAAGTAGTCGACATACTTTCCGCCTCCCCGGATGTTCACGTTGAAGCTTTCGTCGAACGAGTGCGACTTGAACACCTCCTCATACCAGTCTACATTGGGGAAGACATACGGGTTCAGCCCCAGGCGCGTGCCTTCAATCTGCTCGGATGTATAAGGGATGATGGTGCTGGTATTGCCCTCGTTGGCGATGGCTTCGTTGAAGAGGTTCATATACGACACGCCGTCCACCAGCTCCTGTATCTTGGTAGGCATGTTCATCTTTCCCTCCACGCGGAAGTTGATGACAGGTTTGTCGATGTTGCGGCCGGTCTTGGTTGTGACAATCATGACGCCGTTGGCTCCTCTCGTACCATACATGGCGGTGGCGGTGGCATCTTTCAGGATAGAGAAGCTCTCGATGATTTCGGGGTCGATGAGGTCTAAGTCGCCTGCCGATATTTCCACTCCGTCCAGGATGATGAGCGGATTGGTGGCGCCGCTCATGGTCGAGATACCGCGGATGTAGAAGCTGGAGCCGTCGGCGCCGGGTGCTCCGCTCCGCTGCATGGCAATCACACCCGCCAGTCGTCCGGCAAAAGCATTGGAGAGGTTGGCCGACGGCACTTCCAGGTCGGCAGGCCGGATGGCTTCTACGGCTCCCACCATACTGGCCTTCTTCTGTCCGCTACCATAGGCGGTTACTACTACTTCTTCCAAAAGTTCTGTGTTTTCATGGAGTCGGATCATAAGTAACTTGCCGTCTTCGACGGTGACTTCCTGAGTCATATACCCTACATAAGATATAACCAACACTTCGCCGGGATTGACTTTCAGCGTGAATTTGCCATCAATGTCGGTGATAGTGCCGCGACTTGTCCCCTTGATGCTGATTGAAGCGCCGATGATGGCTTCGTCTGTCCGGGCATCCACGACGCCGCCAATGACAGAAATAGGGGAACTCGAGGGAGTCTGATGAATGCCTGTAACCATTTCATACTTTCCCAAGTCGGGTGCGGCATTCAAAACTTGAATCTGTGGAAGCAGACACAATAGAAGCGCTGCGAATTTAGGGTACTTCATTTTTTTAGATACTGGTACCATAGATTTAAGAAAAATTTAAATTAATAATAAGATTTCGGCCTAAATATGCACTCGATATTCAACTTGCACAACTTTAACTTGCTTTTTAACTTTATTTATCTACGTTAATAGGGTATTTTGCCATGTCTGGATGGCAAAAACGGGGCAAACGACACCTGAAGCGTTTTCTTCCTACGCTCCTGAAGGAAATTTCCACCGGGTGCACAAGGAGTGATAAAGGCAAAAAAAATCCTGACAAAAACAATATTTACGACATACAGGACACTAAATCCGCCGACAGACAAGCCGAACGGAGCGGCTTCGCAAGAAGTAAAAAGTTTTCGGCATCAGCCCGGAAGAAAACCACGCAAAAAGCGAAGAAAAGCGCTCGGAGCCTCCCCGAAACCGGGCAGACGGGAAGACGATGCACATTCTCCTGGTATTCAAGCAAATACTTCTTATATAGTTCCAGCCTGCTTCGCAGCGCTTGGCAGCAGGCTCCGGACAGCCCGGCATGATGCTCCTTATACCCTGCGCATGGACCGCACCGTCTGCCGCCACGCAAACAAGAAAGTCAACGAAGCGCCCTGCTATGTAGGATTTTTCCCGAATAACCCGTATCTTTGCAGCCGGAAACAGAATAGGTATTATAGTTTATAACATGCAGAACATTAGAAACATTGCCATCATTGCCCACGTGGACCATGGCAAGACGACGCTTGTAGACAAGATGCTTCTGGCCGGACACCTCTTCCGCGACAACCAGAGCACAGGTGAATTAATGCTGGATAACAACGACCTGGAACGCGAACGAGGCATCACCATCCTCTCGAAGAACGTCTCCATCAACTACAAAGGAACCAAAATCAACATCATAGATACGCCGGGACACAGCGACTTCGGCGGCGAGGTGGAACGGGTGCTCAACATGGCCGACGGGTGCCTGCTGCTGGTGGATGCCTTCGAAGGACCCATGCCGCAGACGCGCTTCGTACTGCAAAAGGCCTTGCAAATCGGACTGAAACCCATCGTGGTGGTGAACAAGGTCGATAAGCCCAACTGCCGACCGGAGGAGGTCTATGAAATGGTGTTCGACCTGATGTTCAGCCTCAACGCCACCGAAGAGCAACTGGACTTCCCCGTCATCTATGGCTCGGCCAAGAATAACTGGATGAGCACCGACTGGCAAAAGCCTACAGACAACATCACGCCCCTGCTGGACTGCATCCTGGAGCACATCCCCGCCCCCCAACAGTTAGAGGGCACCCCGCAGATGCTGGTCACTTCGCTCGACTTCTCGTCCTACACGGGACGCATCGCCGTAGGACGCGTACACCGTGGCACGCTCCGCGAAGGCATGAACGTATCGCTGGCCAAGCGCGACGGCAGCATCCTCAAGACCAAAATCAAAGAACTGCATACCTTCGAAGGCATGGGACGCAAACGGGTGCCCGAAGTCTCGTCGGGCGACATCTGTGCTTTGGTAGGCATTGACGGATTCGAAATCGGCGACACCATCTGCGACTACGAGAACCCCGAACCGCTGCCACCCATCGCCATCGACGAACCCACCATGAGCATGCTGTTCACCATCAACGACTCGCCTTTCTTCGGACGCGAAGGCAAGTTCGTCACCTCGCGGCACATCCAGGACCGACTGATGAAGGAACTGGACCGCAACCTGGCCCTGAGAGTGAGGAAGAGCGAGGAAGACGGCAAGTGGATTGTGTCGGGACGAGGCGTGCTGCACCTCTCCGTACTCATCGAAACCATGCGCCGCGAAGGCTATGAACTGCAGGTGGGACAGCCACAGGTCATCTTCAAGGACATCGACGGAGTGAGATGCGAACCGGTGGAAGAGCTGACGGTGAACGTACCCGAAGAATTTGCCAGCAAAATCATCGACATGGTCACACGGCGCAAGGGCGACATGGTGAAGATGGAAACAGCCGGAGGCGACCGCGTCAACCTGGAGTTCGACATGCCGTCGCGCGGCATCATCGGCCTGCGCACCAATGTGCTGACAGCCAGCCAGGGCGAAGCCATCATGGCACACCGCTTCAAAGAATACCAACCCTACAAGGGAGAAATAGAACGACGCACCAACGGCTCCATGATTGCCATGGAGACGGGCACCGCCTTTGCCTACGCCATCGACAAACTGCAGGACCGCGGACGCTTCTTCATCTTCCCGCAAGAGGAGGTCTATGCCGGACAGGTGGTGGGCGAACACTCGCACGAAAACGACCTGGTGGTGAACGTCACCAAGAGCAAGAAGCTGACCAACATGCGCGCCAGCGGCTCCGACGAAAAGGCACGGCTCATCCCGCCCGTGCAATTCTCGCTCGAAGAGGCCTTAGAATACATCAAGGGCGATGAATATGTAGAAGTAACGCCCAAGTCGATGCGCATGCGCAAGATTATCTTAGACGAAACAGAACGCAAACGCGCCAACCGCAAAGACTAAACCCGCGACAACCCGCGGACAGAACCGGCACCCGCTCTTCCCTACCTGCGGATGCCGGTTTTTTCTTGGCTACTCGTCTATAAAATGGGCCTTTCCGTAGATTATATTTCCGGATGTTCCCGCATCGGCGTACCTTTGACACGACATCAGGAGACGGCACGGCCCCCCTTTCCCGACACACCTGCCCCTGCCGGACAGAAAGAACGGATTCGGAACGGCAGTCTCCGGAATCAAACTTCCATAAAAATGAACCCATAACAAAAAGAAGTATGAAAAAACTGATTCTCGTCCTCGCAGCCACCTGCCTCAGCCTCACACAGGCTACCGCGCAGGAAGCACGACCGGACTCCATGCCAACCCACGGGCGTCATTTCGCCCAAGTGCCCGACCCGGAACAAGCAGCCAAGTTAGAAACAGACCGGCTGCGCAAAGAACTGCAACTGACCGACAAGCAGTACAAGAAAATCTACAAGCTCAACCTGAAAGAACAGAAGGAAAGACTCGAAAACTTCCCGCCCATGCCCCGCGGGGAGGGCAACTTCATGCCTCCGCGTGACGGCATGCAACCGCCCATGATGCCCGAAGGCGACTTCAGCCGGCTGTCGGGACAGGCACGACCGCCCATGCCCGCCCAAGACGCGGAAGAACGGGCCGAAGAACTCAAAAAGAAGCAGGAAAAACGGGAGAAGAAGATGAAGAAAATCCTCACCGAAGAACAGTTTGCCAAGTGGAAGAAGATGCAGCAGCAACCACCCCGCCAACGGCCGGAAAAAGAACCTGCTCCCCGCGAAACCGAATGAACGGAACCGCAGCGGAAACACACGCCATTTCCGGACAGACGGGAAGCCGAAAGGATTAAAAAAAGTGAAAGAGAGCCGATTTAGGACATTCCAGGACATCTGATATTCGACAAAACTCCGTTTCTTTGTAAAACGAAACTTAAGTTTAACCTCATAATGCAACAAATTATGGATAAAAACAGAATCGGACAGAATGCAGGTATCCTGTGGCACGTGATGGACAACAACCGCGACAACCGGGTATGGAACATGGAAGACTTGCGCCAGGCTTCCGGACTGAACGAACCGGATTTCTATGCCGCCATCGGCTGGCTGGCCCGCGAGAACAAAGTAGACTTCGGAGAAGATGGCATCACACACCGTGATACAGTGGGACTGCTCGTAGAATTCTTCCATTAATCTTCCCGCAACCAACCAATGAACATCTCTTTAGAAATGGCACTGCTGGTGGGCTCCTTGCTCATATTCGGCAGCATACTTATCAGCAAGACGGGATACCGGTTCGGTATCCCGACTTTATTAATGTTCCTCCTGGCTGGCATGCTCTTCGGGTGCGACGGACTGGGCATCCAATTCCACGACGCCGAACAAGCACAATACATCGGCACCATTGCCCTGTGCATCATCCTGTTCAGCGGCGGTATGGACACGCGCCTGGCCGACATCCGTCCGGTAGCACTGCCGGGCATCGCCCTCTCTACCGTGGGCGTACTGGCCACCACGGCACTGACGGGCTTCTTCATCTACCTTATCTCCGGCTGGCAACACACCGAGATTGGCTTCAGCCTGATGGGCTCGCTGCTGTTGGCTGCCACGATGTCGTCAACCGACTCGGCCTCGGTGTTCAACATCCTACGCACGCAACGCATCAACCTGCGCCACAACCTGCGCCCCATGCTGGAACTGGAGAGCGGCAGCAACGACCCCATGGCCTACCTGCTCACCATCATCCTCATCCAGTGCATCCAGTCGGGCGAACTGTCGGCAGGTGCCATAGCCGGTTCCTTGGCCCTGCAGTTTGCTGTGGGCGGCCTGGGCGGTTTCCTGCTGGGCAAAGCCTCGGTGTGGGTGGTTAACCGCATCAACCTGAAGAACGAGGAGCTTTATCCGGTGCTGATGATAAGCTTTGCCTTCATCATCTACTGCTCTACTTTCCTGCTGAAGGGCAACGGCTACCTGGCGGTGTACATCGCCGGCATGGTGATAGGCAACAGCCGTCTGTACCACAAGAAAGAGACGGGCACCTTTCTCAACGGCGTCACCTGGTTGCTGCAAGTAGTGATGTTCCTTATGCTGGGCCTGCTGGTCAACCCGCACGAGATGCTGGGAGTCACCGTTACCGCCATCTTGGTCAGCCTGTTCATGATGTTAGTGGCGCGTCCGGTCAGCGTATGGTTCAGCCTGCTTCCCTTCGGACGGAAAATCAGCACGAAATCCAAGCTCTTTGTGTCGTGGGTAGGACTGCGCGGCGCAGCACCCATCCTCTTTGCCACCTATCCGGTGGTGAACAACGTGCCGGGCGGCGAACAGATTTTCAACATCGTCTTCTTTGTCACGCTGATTTCGCTCGTGGCGCAAGGCATGACCCTGCCGTGGACGGCCCGCCAGCTGGACCTCTGCGATCCCGTGCCCGAAAAGCCCGACTTCTTCGGCATCGAGTTTCCCGACACCATGGACAGCAGTCTGCACGAGATGCGCTGCACGAAGAAGATGCTTGCCCAAGGCGACCACATACGCGACATCCCTTTCCCCAAAGGCGTGCTGGTGATGCTGGTAAAGCGCGACGACAAGTTCCTGGTGCCCAACGGCGACCTACAGCTGATGCCCAACGATATCTTGCTCATCGTGGCACAAGACGGCACCCAACCGCCCGAAATACAGACATAAGAAGTTAAAGAAGCGCAAATATACGCAAAAGGACAGCAAAAAAGCCCAGCGGAGTATTGTATATTCAAAATAAATGGCTTACTTTGTGGTACAGATAACCTAAACCACACTTTATAGCAACATTTTGTTTATATGAAGTTCAATATTCAAGCTATCAAAAGCAACAGCCGTAAGGTGTACGACATTCTGCTCCGCTACACCCGTTGCACATTCGGCGAGCTCGAGAAGCGTTGCAATCTGGCCAGCACAGACCTGTGCATGGCGTTGCTGCAACTTCTGCGGGAAAAGAAAATAGAGCAGGTGAGTGAAAACCAAGGAGTGTATTACCGCTTGGCCGCCATAACCGCCTGACACCGACAGAAGCAGCAGGCACATCAAGAGAAAGGCTTGCACCCCTCCACGGCGTGCAAGCCTTTCTTGTGTCCGGCCCCGGCAGCCGCTGAGGAAAAACCGGACAGGCTTTAAGAAAAAACTCCGGAGGTATCAGCAGCAAACTGCCCATACTTTCGGAGCCGGCTTCTTATAGACAAGCACCGAAACCCCTTGCGGCACCGCCCGGAGGCATTGCCCAACGGCAGGGAGCCGGTCGGCAACAGCCTCAGTCTACAAACTGAATCTTCGCCGCACTGCGGGGCTTGGCAGCAGGTGCCTCGTCGGGATAGCCGAAGGCGATGCAATAAAGCAACTCATAGCCTTCGCTGAAATTCAGCTTCTTCAGGTAAGGAGCCGCATCCTTGTTCGTGTTCATAAAGCGCACGGGACTGCCCAGGCAGCAGGAGCCGATGCCCATAGACCAGGCAGAAAGCACCATGTTCTCGCCCAGCAGGCCGCAATCTATCTGCGACATGTCATACTTCGTGTCGTGGGCGATAAACACCACCGTCGGCGCATTGCGGAACATGTTCTTGAACGAAGGGTCTTCAGCCGCCTTGGGATTCTCTTTCTTGAAGATTTCCGTCAAGCCGTCTATGAACTCCGGATTGTCTACCACACGCACTTCCCACGACTGCTTGTTCTGTCCGTTGGGAGCATTGATGCCGCAATTCAGAATGACCTGCATCGTGTCGCGGTTTACGGCCTGCGGCTTGTACTGACGGATGCTGCGGCGCGTCAGTATGTTTTCTATCACAACTTCCGACTTATCGGGAGCTTTCACTTCGGCAGCTTCGTCTTTCGGTGCAGCAGACGTACAACTGCCCAGAACGGCACACAGACACAGGCCGCCCCAGATTGTTTTCATTGATTTCATAGATTTCATAATTATTTGCCAAGAATTATTCATCCTGTTCTTCTGCCTGCTCTCCGTTTTCGTCATCGCCCGTCAGGCCCTCGACGAAACCGTCCAGCACGGCACCGGCCTTTTCCATGGCTTTGCCGGCATGTTCCTTGAAGACGGTAGCGGCATACTGGCCCTGCAGTTCGGCTATCTCGCGCAATTCTTCCGCACTCAGGTCTTCGTAGCTGTTCAGCTTCTGCAACAGTTCAGTGAACTCTTCGTTCACCTCTTCCCATTTCTTTTCGGTGTAGCTGCTGCCCTCTTTCTGAACTTTCTCTACAAAATCCTTCAGTTCTTCCACCCGGTCCTGCTTGCCGCACGAGTTCAGCAGCAACAGACTCAGGCCCAATAATCCTGCGATAAACAGTCTTTTCATACTTCCTCCTTGGTTTTTATGGGTTTCATATCGCAAATATAAGAAGTTTGGCCAAAGAGGGCACATGCGGAATGATTTTTTAACATTCTGCTCCGTCCTCAGGCAGCATTTCCTCCCTCCTGCAAAAAAGGGAATGTGCCACGACGGACACATTCCCTCTTCATGCCAGCGGCAGCTTACGCTCCGCCTCAGAACTTGATGTAATTCATTTCTTTGTCAACCAGGATGCCGTCTTGCAGCTTCAGGTCAAACTGGAGGTCCTGCTTGGCCTTCAGCCGGATGGTGAACAGCACGCCGTCGCCTGAAAGCGTTTCGCGGTCGCCGATGTTGACAAACGTAGGATAGAGAGCCTTGACGCCGTTGGTATGCAGGCGGTCGTTGGTCAGGCTGCGCATCTGTTTCATGCCGGCAGGCTCTATGCCCTCGTATTCATACTTGACGGGGTCGTAGGGCAGGGCGAAGCTGAGCGCGTTGACCGCATTCATTCCCTTGCCGCTGATCACGATTTCCAGCGTTTCGCCAGCCTTATACGACTTTTTAGCCGCAGACAGCGTGATTGTTCCGCGCAGCGTATCGGGCTTCTGCATGCCCACTCCACCGTCCATGCGGGTAGCGACAGCCGAGATGTCGTAGGCGTCAATCAGTCCGTTGCGGTTCAAATCGCCGTTGCTGATATATCCCTCGAAGTCCGAATCGCCTCGGCGCAAGCCCGTATAGTTGGTGTACGAAGTCAAGTCGTTCTCATCAACCAGCTTATCGTTGTTGATGTCGCCCGGCAGATAGCTGTCCGTGCCCGGCACCTTAAAGATATAAAGCTCGCGTCCCGAACCGAAATTGCCCACCGACTCCGTGACATGCAGCTTGACATATCGTGCCACGGGCTGTGCGGAGAAGGTAAACAGCTTCACGTCGCTGTTCCGCTTCCATTCAAAGGCACCCGCTTCGGTCCAGTTCTCCTTATCCATACTATAACTGATGACACCCTTGAGCAGTGTACCGTTGCCGGCATTGTCGCGCGGCACATACTGCAACTTGTCCAAGGTATTGACCGAATGGAGGTCGGCCACCAGGTCGAAGGGCACAGAGGAAGCATTGTAGGAAGTATGCCACAGCTCGCTCTCCTCGAAATCGAAGAGGCGTGACATGGAGCGTCCCTGGTTAGGAATGCTGGTCTGCCCGGTAATACCCCGAATGGCAAACTCCAACGGGTCGGACTTCGTGGTAGCCTGGAAAGACGCCCAGTCGGAATAACCGTCTTTGTTCACGGCACGGATGCGGAAGTCGTATCCGGTCTCGGCTTGCAGGTCTTCGAACAGCAGTTCGGTGTCGCGGATGGTGCTATACAACATGCTGTCGAACTCAATCTCGTAGTAATCGGCATGAGCCACGGGATACCAGGTGGGCTTCAGGGTATAGGCCGTGATGTTGCTGTCCGTCACTTGTGGCAACGGTTTGTCGAGCTTGCCGGTGCTAACCAGCAGCTTATCGGCAGGCGCGAACACGAAACCATCGACAGTAACCACCGTCTGTGCGGCCGTCACATCCGTCTTGCCCAGTTTCACCCAGAGCTGCGGATTCTTGCAGATGACCTTCTCGGCAAAAGGAGTGCCCGGCGTGGCAAAGCGGTTCAGGTTGGGCGCAGCGTTGTAGAAGAAGGCGTTCTCTGCCTGTTCAAACTCCTCCAGCGATGTCACCTCTGCCAGCTTCACCTTCTGTTTTCCGACACGCGCCGTTACCTTTTTGGGCTTAGCCGTGACATTGACGCGCAATTCCGTGGCCTTTTCCTTCACAAATCCCTTGTAAGAACCTTCGGCAGGATGAATCGTAATGGTCACGCGGCCTTTCTCATCCGCTTCCGATTCGATGTATGTCCGCACATAAGCCTCTTCGGTCCGGTATGCTTCTGTGGTGCCGTCGTCGTCATATTCGGCAAACGCACTCTCTCCGTCCGGATAGATTTCGTAGATGCGCAATGCCTGATCCACCTCCTGCACGTTGTTGTTGGGGTTTGTCATCGGAATGATGGCGCCGCTCTTCACAAACACCGGCAGTTTCCACAGCGGAACATCTACGTTGTTGAGGATGCGTCCTCCGGTGTATCTGTCGCCCGTGAAATAGTCAACCCATTCGCCTTCGGGCAGGTAAATGCCGTTGCGCACATCATTGCCCTCTTTGTCGGCCTTGGTATCCTGATAGATAGGAGCCACCAGGAAGTACGGCCCATAGAGATACTGGTACTGGGTGGCCTTTCCCCACGTATAGCGGTTGGGATATTCCAGGAACATGGCCCTCATCATAGGCATGCCGTCTACAGCCTCACGGGCGATACTATAGGTATAAGGCAACAGTTCCGACTTGAGCTTCAGATACCAGCGGTTGATGGAGGTGGCCGGTTCGCCCAAGGCATGAGGGTATTTCTCGTTGGCTCCCCATCCGTCCATGTTCAGCTGCATGGGCGTAAACGTCTTCCACTGGAAGTCGCGGGTATTCACCACCAGATTCTTTCCACCGAAGATGCCGTCCATGTCCGACGTGATGTTAGGATTTCCCGACAAGCCGGAACCGATGTAAGTAGGAATGTGGAAACGGATGTACTCCCAGTTGCCGCCGGTCTGGTCGCCCGACCATATACCGGCATAACGCTGCGTGCCAGCCCAACCATCCAGACTGATGATGAAGGGGCGGCTGTCATTGCCGTAATACGTCATGATGTTCGCCACATCGGCAATGCCGTTCAAGCCGAATGAATAGCCGGCTCCTACCCACGCCACGTCGGTCTTGAGCACACGCACGCCGGCATCTCTCACTTCTTTCACAATGTCACGCTGGAGCAGCGGTTCCACTCCTTCCTTCGGGTGCAAGTCCGACTGCGTCCACAGGCCAATCTCCACGCCTTGCTTCCGCGCATAGTCTGCCAGGCTCTTCAGGTTCTGTATGTTGCCGTCCAAAGTTTCCGTCTGTCCGTAACCGGCACCGTACCCATCGTTGGGCAACAGCCAGCCAAGCGGCATGTCGTTCGCCTTGTAACGGTCGATGACTGCACGGGCAGAGAACTGGTAATTCTGTTTCTCGCCGTTGAGCGACTCCTTGATACCGCCATTGTCTTCCTGGCTTTCCTTGTATCTCTTGCCGTCTTCGAAGAGAATACCCTTCTCGTCTTCCTTCCAGTAATCGCGGTTATAGGCATTCAGATGTCCTTCATAGAAGCCGAACTTAGGCAACAGCACCGGATGTCCGGTCAGCTGATAATAGTCGTTCAACAAATCCACGGGCTGCTGGCTTACCATGACAAAGAGATCCAGATAATCCGTGTTATGGCTGAGGGTCACGATGCCCTTCTCCTTACGCCCGAAGTCATACTCACCGGGTTTGAACGTATACCACATGATGCCATAGCCCTTGGTAGACCAATAGAAGGGATTGGGCGATGCCACCCCTCCATCTGTCCAACTGTTTTGGTTCTCGATAGCTATTTTCCGGCCTTTGTGCGAGAAGCGGCCATTCTGTACGCCACCTCCATAGAAATATTCCTGCGGTTGTTCCTTCAGGGTCAGGGTTACTTTCTTGGCTTCAAAAGCCACCGGTGCTGCTTCCTCCAGCACGGTCTTACCGGTTTCCTTATCTACCACGGTCATCAGTGTGGTAGCCTTGTCGAAGGTCACCAGCACCCGGTCCGTAGCCACCGACACTTGTGCCGAAGAGCGTTCTATCGCCAGTGGGCTCACCGTCTGTCTGGGCTGGTCCACCAGAATCTGGGCTTCCGGTTCGGCCTGGGGGTCGCGTAAGATGCCCCCGGCATTGTCCTGAAACAGCCGGAAGATGTTTTCGCCGTAGAAGTCCAGCGTCATGCGTTGCTGGTTAGAAAAAAGAATCTCCACCGTGGTAGGGTTAATCTGCACGATGTCGGTGATGCTTGCTCCCGGCTGCGTAGCCTCTGCCATCTGTTCTACTGTCCACGCCGGCATGGCATAAGTGGCTGCACCGGCAAACGACACCGGCAGGAACAAAGCAGACAGGAACAACTGGCACTTCTTGTAAGATTTGATTGCTCTACTCATGTTTTACTTAGCTGCTGATATGATACTTAAAAATACTTCACTCTGCCTCATAAAAAGAAAGGGACCCCCACGGAGTCCCTCCCTTGTTTTTATAGATTGTCCAGGTATTACATTAGAGTTTCGGACCTGCAGCAACCAGCGCCTTACCAGCTTCGTTGCCCTCGAACTTAGCGAAGTTCTTGATGAAGCGGCCAGCCAAATCTTTAGCCTTTTCTTCCCACTGGGCAGCCTCTGCATACGTGTCACGCGGATCGAGGATCTTCGGATCTACACCCGGCAATTCTGTCGGAACCACGAAGTTGAAGAACGGGATAGTCTTCGTCGGAGCCTTGTCGATAGAACCGTCGAGGATAGCGTCGATGATGCCACGAGTGTCGCGGATAGAGATACGCTTGCCTGTGCCGTTCCAGCCCGTGTTCACCAAGTAAGCCTTGGCACCTACCTTCTCCATCTTCTTAACCAGCTCTTCGGCATACTTTGTCGGATGCAAGCTCAGGAAAGCAGCGCCGAAGCAAGCGGAGAATGTCGGAGTGGGCTCTGTGATACCACGTTCCGTACCAGCCAGCTTAGCGGTGAAACCAGACAGGAAGTAATACTTAGCCTGTTCTGCGCTCAGGATAGATACGGGAGGCAATACGCCGAAGGCATCGGCAGACAGGAAGATTACCTGATGAGCGTGAGGACCCTTCGATACGGGCTTCACGATGTTGTTGATGTGATAGATAGGATAAGAAACACGCGTATTCTCCGTCACGCTCTTGTCGGCGAAGTCAATCTTGCCGGCAGCGTCAACCGTTACGTTCTCCAACAGAGCGTCGCGCTTGATAGCGTTGTAGATATCGGGTTCGCTCTCCTTGTCGAGGTTAATAACCTTGGCATAGCAGCCGCCCTCGTAGTTGAACACACCTTCGTCGTCCCAGCCGTGTTCGTCGTCGCCGATGAGCAGACGTTTCGGGTCGGTAGACAGCGTAGTCTTACCCGTGCCGGACAGACCGAAGAAGATAGCCGTGTCGGTACCTTCCATGTTGGTGTTGGCAGAGCAGTGCATGGAAGCGATGCCACGCAGCGGGTTCAGGTAGTTCATGATAGAGAAGATACCCTTCTTCATTTCACCGCCGTACCAAGTGTTCAGGATAACCTGTTCGTTGGTCTTCAGGTTGAACACGGTAGCTGTTTCAGAGTTCAGACCCAGTTCCTTGTAGTTGTCCACCTTAGCCTTGGCAGCGTTGAACGATACGAAGTCGGGTTCGCCATAGTTAGCGAGTTCTTCTTCCGTCGGACGGATGAACATGTTCTTCACAAAGTGAGCCTGCCATGCTACTTCCATGATGAAGCGCACTTTCAGACGGGTAGCGGGGTTAGCGCCGCAGAATGTATCCATCACGAACAGACGCTTGCCGCTCAGCTGCTTCACAGCCTTGGCCTTCAGGTCGGCCCAAGCTTCTTCAGAGCAGGGCTTGTTGTCGTTCTTATATTCATCGGAAGTCCACCATACAGTGTCCTTGCTGGCTTCGTTGTATACAAAGAATTTGTCTTTGGGTGAACGGCCCGTGTAGATACCGGTCATTACGTTGACAGCACCCAGTTCTGTTACCTGGCCTTTTTCGTAGCCTTCCAGGCCGGCCTTAGTTTCTTCTTCGAACAATACTTCGTAAGACGGGTTGTGGAGAATCTCCTTCACGTCTACGATACCATACTTGCTTAAATCTAAATTAGCCATTTTCTTTAAGTTATTAAATTGGTATTTGGTTTTGACTATCTTTTTACCTTAAAATCGTTTCCGCGTGCAAAAGTAACATTTTTCCGCTTACGGCCATGCCCTATTTGCGAATTTTTTCCCTCATAAAGCTGTCTTTTATATATCTGTAACACTATCTGCAAAGTGAATGTGGCAAAATGACCGTATTCCAACCTCCGACAGTCTTCGTACGGGCGAGAAAGAGGGGAGCCGTTGCATTTTATACCAAATATTTCGTACTTTTGTCGATAATATCAAAAACAAGAACAATGAAAGTCATCCATTTCTCTGAACAGAACAGCATCCTCAACCAATACGTCGCCGAGCTGCGCGATGTGCACATCCAGACCGACCGCATGCGTTTCCGCCGCAACATCGAGCGCATCGGCGAACTGATGGCCTACGAGATGAGTAAAGAACTGACCTACTCCGTGAAGCCGGTGCAAACGCCGCTGGGCCTGGCCGAGGCCTCTACGCCGGACGACGACCTGGTGATTGCCACCGTGTTCCGCGCCGGTCTGCCCCTGCACCAGGGGTTCCTCAACGTGTTCGACCGCGCGGGCAATGCCTTTGTCTCTGCCTACCGTTATTATAAGGATGCCGAGCATCGGGAGATAGATGTGCACGTGGAGTATATCGCCACGCCCGACCTCTCGCAGAAGACCGTCCTCCTTGTCGACCCCATGCTTGCCACGGGCGAAAGCCTGGAGCTTGCCTGGCGCGCGTTCCTCACCAAAGGGTCGCCCAAGCGTCTTCTCATCGCCTGCGTGATTGCGTCCCGCCAAGGGGTCGCACACCTGCAGCGGCTCTTCCCGTCGGACGATGTCACCCTGTGGTGCGCCGCCATCGACCCCGGGCTGAACGAGCACAAGTACATCGTGCCTGGACTGGGCGATGCGGGCGACTTGGCATACGGGGAGAAGCTCTGATGGTGAGGCGTCTGGCTCCGAAGGTACAGGAGGGATATTGCCACGGTATTTGCCGCGACCGGCAGACAGCGTAGCAGCGTGCTTCTTATATATAAGAAACAGCAGGCAGCAGGTCTGCCGGTTACGAAATCTCCGGCAGGCTGTTTCCGTTGATTTTCCGGTAAAGGTCGAGGGCAAAGACATCGGTCATGCCCGACACGTAGTCCAGCACCGCCTGCACCCGTCCGTAGAGCGTAGGCGCATGGATGCTGTACTGGCTGGAGACGCGGTTGATGAGCAGCTTGGAGTAGGTTTTGTCGGGCTCGCGCACGGCATCGAGCATCAGGCCGAGCAGGGTACTGATGATGCGGAAGCCCGCCAGTTCGATGTCGAGCACGTCTTTCGAGCGGTATATTTTCTCTTGGGCCAGGGCAGAGCAACGGGCGTAGGCCTCGGCCGGACGGGGGGCGATGTGCCGGATGAGCGGTCCGCTGAAGGTGCCGTCGAGCAGGGCGGTTTCATGGTCGAGGAAAGCAGCGGTGCATTCGCGGATGAGCAGGCCGATGACACTGGAGCGCAGGTAGGCTATCTGCTCGTTGTGGTCGTCGACGATTCGCAGCACGTCTAAGCGGTGCTGCCGACGTTCTTCGTCGAAGAAAGCCAGCAGCAGGTCTTTGGTCTCCTGCAAGGTGAGAATCTTCAGCTTGTAGGCGTCTTCGATGTCCATAATCTGGTAGCAGATGTCGTCGGCTGCCTCTACCAACCAGACCAACGGATGACGGACATAGCGCAGGGGGGCATCTTGCAGCTTCTTCATGCCCAGTTCGTCGGCTATGCGGCGGAACGCCTCTTCTTCGGAAGTAAAGAAACCGAACTTCGACTTGTTGCCGGCGAGCGACGAGGCAAAGGGATACTTCACGATGCTTGCCAGCGTGGAGTAGGTCAGCACGAAGCCGCCCTTGCGCCGCCCTTCAAACTGGTGGGTGAGCAGACGGAAGGCATTGGCGTTGCCCTCGAAGTGCGTCAGGTCTTCCCACTGCGCGGAGGTCAGGCAGGAACCGTCGGGCTGCACTTCACGCAGCGACTGCCCCGCCCCTTCGGAGAAGAAGGTGGAAATGGCACGCTCGCCCGAATGGCCGAAAGGTGGATTGCCCAAGTCGTGTGCCAGGCAGGCGGCAGATACGATGGCACCTATCTCGGGCACAAAGGTATGCTGCAAAGCGGGATGACGCCCTACCAGCTGGCGTGCCACGTCGTTGCCCAGCGAACGTCCCACGCACGACACCTCCAGGCTGTGCGTCAGGCGGTTGTGTACGAAGATGCTGCCCGGCAGCGGAAAGACCTGCGTCTTGTTTTGCAAGCGGCGGAAGGGGGCGGAAAAGACCAGACGGTCGTAGTCGCGCTGAAACTCAGAACGGTTTTCGGGATGGTCCCGGTGGTATTCTTCCAAGCCGAAACGCTTGGCAGAGAGAAGAGTATGCCAATCCATAAATGCAGTCTGACTGATGCTTTGTTATTATTTAACTGCAAAAGTATGATTATTTTGCTTCAAAATCCGTACTTTCGCCGGATATTTTAAAAAGAAACACTTATGCAGAACATTCCCATAGTCAACCGCTCGAAGCACCCGCTTCCCGCCTACGCCACCGCCCTCTCGGCAGGCATGGACCTGCGCGCCAACTTAGACAGTCCCATCACCTTGGCTCCCCTGCAACGCTGCCTGGTGCCCACGGGGCTTTACATCGCCCTGCCCGCCGGCTACGAGGCACAAATCCGACCGCGCAGCGGACTGGCCCTGAAGAAGGGTATCACGGTGCTGAACTCGCCGGGCACCATCGATGCCGACTACCGCGGCGAGATACGCATCATCCTGGTGAACCTCTCCAACGAACCGTTCGTCGTCGAAGACGGGGAGCGCATCGCGCAGATGGTCATCGCCCGCCACGAGCAGGCAGCCTGGCTACAAGTGGAACAACTGGACGAAACAGAACGCGGGGCCGGCGGCTTCGGACATACAGGAGAAAAATAAACAACATGAGAACTCTACGAAACATCACGCTCCGGATAGCAGTCGTCCTGCTGTGGATTGCCACAGCCTGGGTGCCTGCCACCGCGCAAGACCGACCGCTCACCGAAGAGCAACAGCGCAAATATGACTATTATTACCTGGAGGCCCTACGGCTGAAAGCGCAACGGCAATACGATGCAGCCTTCGACTTGTTGCAACACTGCCTCGAAATCAACCCGAAGGCACCGTCTGCCCTCTACGAACTGGCACAGTACTACCTCTTCCTGAAAGACGATGACAAGGCTTTGCAGGAACTGGAAAAGACCGTAACCTACGAACCGGACAACTACTGGTACGCACAGGCACTGGCCAGCTTGTATCAGAAAGAAAATGAAACCGAAAAAGCCACGGCACTGCTGGAAGACATGGCTGCCCGCTTCACCGACAAGCCGGACCCGCTGTATAACCTGCTGGACTTGTACAACCGGGCTGAAGACTACGACAAGATGTTGGGCATCTTGGACCAACTGGAACAGCGCATGGGGAAGAACGAGGCGCTCACCATGGAGAAATTCCGCATCTACCTGCAAAAGAAAGATAACAAACGCGCCTTCCACGAAATAGAAAGCCTGGTGAAGGAATATCCCATGGACACACGCTACCGGGTGATATTGGGCGATGCCTACCTGCAAAACGGGAAGGAAAAGGAGGCCTACAACATCTACACCGAAGTGCTGAAGCAGGAACCAGACAATCCCATGGCGCTTTACTCGCTGGCCGACTATTATAAGGAGACCGGACAGGAAGAACGCTACCAACAGCAGTTGGACACTCTGCTGCTGAACCGGAAGGTTGCGTCGGACACGAAACTGCTGGTGATGCGACAGCTCATCATAGATAACGAACAGGCCGACGGCGACAGCACTCGCATCATCCGGCTCTTCGACCGCATCTTGCAAGAGGAACCGGACAATGCGCAACTGCCGATGCTCTACATTCAATATCTTTTGGCAAAAGGCATGGAAGAGCAGGCACAGCCCGTGCTGCACCAGGTGCTCGACATCGACCCTACCAACACGGCGGCACGAATGACCCTGCTGGGCGAAGCTATCAAAAAGGAAGACTACAAGGAGGTGACCCGACTGTGCGAAGGCGGAGTGGTGGCCAACCCCGACAAACCGGAGTTCTACTTCTACTTAGCCATAGCCTACAACCAGGACGAACGCAACGACGATGTCATCAGCACGTGTCGCAAGGCTCTGCAACAGGCACGCAAAGGCACCAAGAAGGAGGTTATCTCCGACTTCTTTACCATCATGGGCGATGCCTATTACGCCAAAAAGATGTCCGAAAAAGCGTATGAGGCCTACGACTCGGCCTTGGTGTACTACCCCGAAAACGTCCCTGCACTGAACAACTATGCCTACTACCTATCGCTGGAAAGGCGCGACCTGGACAGGGCAGAGGAAATGAGCTACAAGACCATCAAGGCCGAACCGAAGAATGCCACCTATCTGGACACATACGCCTGGATTCTCTTCGAAAAAGGCAGATACGACGAAGCCCGCATCTACATAGATGACGCCCTGCTGAGCAACGAAGAGAAAAGCGCCGGCGTAGTGGAACACGCCGGAGACATTTACTTTATGACGGGCGACACGGAGAAAGCCGTAGAGCTGTGGAAGAAGGCCCGAGAAATGGGCATACGCACCGAAGAACTGGAGAAGAAGATTAACGAAAAGAAATATGTCCCCTACAAAGACAATGAAGATGGAGAGAAGGCCATGCAACATGACGGCAAGTAAGAACCGACGGAACGACCGACGAAACCACCCGCGGGCGTTCCGCCTGGTGCTGATGCTGGCTGCCCTGCTGGTATGCCTGGCGGGATGCAAAACTTCGCGCCGGGGTGAATCGGGATTCTCGAAGGAGAGCACCTGCCTGTCGTCGAAGGTCAAGCTGACCGTGCCCAGCAAGCAATCGGTACTGACGGTCAACGGCACCCTGAAGTTAGTGCGCGGCGAACGGATGCAGATTTCGTTTCTGATGCCTATCCTGCGCACCGAGGTGGCACGTATCGAGGTAACTCCGGACGACCTCCTGCTGGTGGACCGCATGGGCAAGCGCTACGTGCATGCCACCCGCAAAGAACTGAAGGACGTGTTGCCCCGGAAAGCCACGTTTGCCCACTTAGAGAAGCTGCTCTTTGCCGCCGCCACGCCGGAAGGCAAAACGGTGATTACGGCCGAACAGCTGGGCATTCCCTCTATCGAAGGAGGGAAAATAGAGTTCTCGGACTTCTCTACACGGCCCATAGAACTGACACCCACCACCCTCTCGTCCAAATACCAGGAAGTGGAGTGGTATGAACTCCTGCATCTGCTGATGAGCCTATGACACGCCGATTCTTCTGCCTGCTCGCCGCCTGCTTTTGCCTGCTGGTTCCTCTCCTTGCACAGTCCAACAAGACCATCAAGGAGCTGGAAAACAAACGGGAAGAGCTGCAACGCCGTATGGCAGAATCGGAAGCCATGCTGAAGACAACCAGCAGCAACGTGGGCAGCCAGCTGAAAGGACTTGCCGCCCTGACCGGACAGATAGAAGAGCGCAAGCGATATATCCAGGTGCTGAACAACGACCTGGAAACTCTCGACCGGGAACTCGCCGCGCTGGGAAGGCAAATCGTCGCACTGCAAAAGGAGCTCAAAGAGAAGCAGGACAACTATGCCGCCTCCGTGCGCTACCTGCAACAGCATCAGTCCATCGAAGAGAAACTGCTGTTTATCTTCTCTGCCAAGAACCTGGCACAAATCTACCGACGCCTGCGCTACGTGCGCGAATATGCCGACTACCAACGCAAGCAGGGGAAGGAAATCACCGAAAAGCAGAAGCAGACCGACCGGAAACGCCAGGAGGTGCTGGAAGTGCGCGAATCGAAAGGACAACTGCTGAGGGACAGACAGAAGGAGCAGGCGGCTTTAGAGGAACAGGAAAAAGAAAAGGCATCGCTTGTGGCAGACCTGCGACGCCAGCAGAAGGGATTGCAGCAGGAACTGAAACGCCAGCGACAAGAAGCCGAACAGCTCAATGCACAAATAGACCGACTGATAGCCGAAGAGATTGAAAAGGCACGCAAACGCGCCGAGGAAGAGGCCCGACGGGAAGAAGCCCGGCGCAAGGCAGCAGAAGAGGCTGCCCGCCGACAAGCGGAAGCAGAGGCTACCGCCTCCCCAAAGCAACCGGCACCCATGGAAACCAGTACCTTGGACAGGGCCGACCGCCAGCTCTCCGGCTCCTTTGCCTCCAACCGGGGCAAGCTGCCCGCCCCTATCACCGGCTCCTACCTCATCGTCAGCCACTACGGACGCTATTCGGTGATGCGCAACGTGGTGCTGGACAACAAGGGCATCGACCTGCAGGGACAACCCGGTGCAAAGGCGCGTGCCGTGTTCAATGGGAAAGTAGCTGCGGTATTCCAACTCAACGGCTTGTTCAACGTGCTGGTGCGCCACGGTGCCTACATCTCCGTTTACTGCAACCTCTCGCAGGCCCTCGTCAAAGCCGGAGACAATGTAAAGACCCGCCAACCGTTGGGTGAGGTGTTCTCCGACCCCGCCGACGGAGGGCGCACGGTGCTGCACTTCCAGCTACGCAAGGAGACACAGAAGCTGAACCCGGAACAGTGGATTGCCCGGTGATTTCCCGATGACGGCTACCGGGTATGACGTTCACCGGACACGGGAGGCACGGAAGGACAGCCACAAATTCCGAAGCCCGGATAATCCGAAACCGCCACTACTATAAGAGAGGTACATTGCCAAGCAATAAGCAGCAGACTGCCAGTCGACAAGCAGTATGCTGCATCTATATAAAAAGCAGACTGCTGATTATCAACAGTCTGCCAAACACTCTATGCGCAGGTCGAAAAGTTTGAGTCACTCCGGCAGGCATTCACGCCATGCGCCCGACAGATTGGGCTTCTACCGTTTCTTTCGTCCAGTCTTCTATTTCAGCGAGGTGCCATCCAGCAGTTCGATGTACATCCCGATGGCCTCTTCTATTTCGCGTACAAAGATAAATTCATCGGCTGTATGCGAGCGGCTGCTCTTGCCCGGCCCCATCTTCATGGACGGGAAAGGCATCAGCGCCTGGTCGGACAAAGTGGGCGAGCCAAAGGGGACGCGCCCCATCGCCACGGCCCGGCGCACTACGGGATGTTCGGGCGACACGTGCGAAGAACTCAGACGGAAGCTGCGGGCACGTGCCTCGCACTTCAGATGCGGGGTGATGAGGTCGAAAAGCTCCCGGTTGGTATAGCACTCGTTGCTGCGGATGTCGACCACAAACGTGCAACGGTCGGGAATGACGTTGTGCTGCGTGCCGGCACTGACCACGGTCACGCTCATCTTGACAGGTCCCAGCAGCGGAGAGACCTTGGGGAAACGGTAGTCACGAAACCAGGCTATATCGTCCAATACTTTATAAATGGCATTGTCGCCCTCCTCGCGGGCAGCATGGCCGGAGCGCCCCGTGGCCGTGACGTCCAACACCATCAGCCCCTTCTCGGCAATGGCAGGCTGCATCTCGGTAGGCTCGCCCACGATGGCAAAGTCGACGGGCGGCAACTGGGGCAACACGCTCTCGATGCCTCCCTGTCCCGACACCTCCTCCTCGCACGAAGCCAGAAACAGCAGGTTGTAGGGTTGGGCGGTGCGGCAGAGATGCAGGAAGGCCTGCAGCAGACTGACCACACTGGCTCCTGCATCGTTGCTGCCCAAGCCATAGAGTTTCCCGTTGGTTTCCAGCGCAGGGGTGAAAGGGTCGCGCCTCCAGCCGCTGACGGGTTTCACGGTGTCGATGTGCGAATTAAGCAGCAGCGTAGGCTTCTTCAGGTCGAACATGGGCGAAAGGCACCACACGTTGTTGCCTCGCCGCCCTGTTTCCATACCCTGGCATTCGATGTACTGTTGCAGGCAGTCGGCAGCCTTCTCCTCGTCGCGGCTCACAGAGGGGATGGCAATCAGCGATTTCAGTAAAGCTACCGCCTCGGCGGTAAGTTCCGTAAGATTTGTTTTCATTGATGCAAGTTTGAAAAAAGAGAGGTCAGATACTGTCAGTCGGCTGTTCGGGTGCGCTCAGCATGCTTCGGTAAGCGTCGGCATCGCCCAGAATCTTCACGGCCTCCTTCAGGTCGGGGTCGTCTTTCAGCTGTTCGATGATGCTTCCGCGCTGGTAGTAGTAACGCTTCACGATTTCGATGGCCAGCATGCTTTTGATTTCTTTGGCGAAATAATCCAGGTCGTGGTCGAGGTTGTGCTGCAGTTTCTTTTCCAAGGCATCGAACTCGGCAGAGGCTCCTTCCAGGTAGCCTTCAAACTCCGCCATCTCCTTCAGGCTCTTCAGCATCTTCTCGGTCTGCTGGTCGTATTTGAAGTCGGCGGCTTTCACCTTTTCCTTAAAGGCGGCATAATCGGCATCGGTCACTTCAAACTGTTCGGGGGCAGGTATGCTGGCGTGCTTCAGGCAATAATCCGTGGCATAGTCGAAAATCAGATTCTCATTGACCAGATAGAACAGGATGTTGGGCAGCTTCTCGGCCTCCACCTCGATGTCGGGCGTCACGCCGCCTCCATCGCGCACGACACGCCCTGCCCGTGTGTGAAACACCGTGGTCAGGCTGTCGGGGATTCGTCCCACACTTCCGTCTTCATTGCGGTGCGTATAGTCGATGGCCTGCACGCAACGCCCGCTGGGGATGTAATATTTGGAGGTGGTCAGCTTCATGGTGCCGCCGTAGGGCAACTGGCGGGTGGTCTGCACCAAGCCCTTGCCGTAGGTGCGCGTGCCGATGATGACGGCGCGGTCGAGGTCCTGCAACGAACCGGCCAGTATTTCGGAAGACGATGCCGTAACGCTGTTCACCAGCACCGCCAGCGGTATATCCAAATCCAACGGCTCACGCAAAGTCTTGTAAATATTGCTAGACTGGGCAATCTTTCCTTTCGTCGTCACCAGCGTATCGCCTCTTGGCAGGAAGAAGTTGGCAATCTCCACCGCCTCGTCCAGCAATCCGCCGCCGTTGTTGCGCAAGTCTATCACCAGCGAGGCAATGCCCTGCTTCTTCAGTTCCAGGAAAGCCTCCTTGAACTCCTGCGACGGATTGCCCGAGAAGGTGCTGAGGTTGATGTAGCCGATGCTGTCGCCCACCATACCGTAATAAGGGATGATAGGCAACTGGATGGAGCGCCGCACCACATCGAACTCCAGCGGTTTCTTCGTGCCCGGACGCTGCACCTTGAGCTTAAAGCTGGTGCCCACCTGTCCGCGCAGCAAGGTGCTGACATCGGGGTTGCCCTTCAGGTCCTTCCCGTCAATCTCCAGCAGCACGTCGCCGGCCTTCAGTCCCACCTCGGCGGCAGGCATTCCCTCGTAAGGCTCGGCAATCACCGTATATTGTGTCTTGGGCGAATAACGGATAATGGAACCGATGCCCCCATAAGAATTCTTCAACATCTGCTCCAGCTCACTCTGGTCGTCTTCGGGATAATATTCGGTATAAGGGTCCAGCGAATAAAGCATGGCATCGATTCCCTCGCGGATGGTTTTATTGGGGTCGATGGTGTCTACATAGAACAAATCCAATTCTTTTACAATGGAGTTGAATATATCCAGATTCTTCGCAATCTGGAAACTCCGGCTGTCAGCACTTGCAAATCCCCAAAGGGCTACTATTCCTACAGCTGCCAGCAGCCCTAAAATGGCTCTGCGAACCTTGAAAAATCGTCTCATATCGTACTTTTTTAGTGGTAAAATCGTTTATTTCGTCTTTTTTCGCGAATTTTTCCGCAAAGATATTGCATATTTCAAAATATCCTATTACTTTTGCACCGCATTTGAGAAAAAACAACACTCTTCGTTAGCTCAGTCGGTTAGAGCATCTGACTGTTAATCAGAGGGTCCTTGGTTCAAGTCCAAGACGAAGAGCTCTTTATGCCAAATGCAATATTCTTCGTTAGCTCAGTCGGTTAGAGCATCTGACTGTTAATCAGAGGGTCCTTGGTTCAAGTCCAAGACGAAGAGCAGAAAAAGAGGAGAGCCGCCGCTTTCCTCTTTTTTTGTATGCGCCCTCGCCCAGGCAGCCTCCCCTTTAGCTGCCCGCCACTGCCAGCGTCAGCACACTGACCTGCACCCCTTCCACTCCGTCCAGGGCATCGGCACAGGCTGTGACCGTGGCTCCCGTAGTAAACACATCATCGACAATCAGGACATGCTTGCCCTTAAAGGCTTCGGGAGCATGTAAAGAAAAAATGCCCGCCACATTGTCCTGACGCTCCATCACCGACTTGTGGGTTTGCGTGTCTGTGTCTTTATCGCGCGTCACCGACTTCCCGTCGACCGGAATGCCGGTAACGGCCGACAGTCCCCGTGCCAGCCATTCGCTCTGGTTATAGCCCCTGCTCCGCTGCTTGCGCGGGTGAAGCGGCACAGGCACTATCACATCGACACCTTCGAAGAAACCGGAAGGCATGAGTTCGGCAGCAGCTTGCTTGCCCAAAGACAAGGCTATGTCTTTCCGGCCCTTATACTTCAACAGATGCAACACTGAGGCATAGCTCCCGCCCCGCCGGTAATAGACATAGGAAGAGGCACGCACCAGCGGCATCTTCGCCCACAACGCACGCTCCACGGGATTGTCCGGCTTCAGGTGATAGCCCGTACGGGGCAAGTCCATATTGCACCTGAGACAAACCACTTCCTCGCCTTCTTGCAGGGTATTGCCGCACACCACACAGCAGCGGGGCACCAACAGGCGCCACAAAGAACAGAGCCAGATTCTACCGATTTTCCACATATTAATATATATGTATGCAAAGATAAAGGATTCGGCCCGAATAACGGCAGGAAACAGGAAATCTTATTTGGGCACGGCTTGGTAACCGACCCGTAACACCGATGAAGACTATCTGCCACAGAGAACCGCCGACCTGAAGCGCACCGCAGTCGGCAACATAGGCGTGCGCCACAAACTCTGAACCGAAAAGACCAGCAGACACGCGGACAGGCAAAGCCTTATCGCCCCCGACGGGAAACGCTTGGCAGCATGGTGGAAAAGGCGCTCCACCCTGCTGGAAAGCGCTGCGCGGGAAACCCATGCGCAAGGGGAAAGTATAATTAACGATAAAGATTATATACCGCTCAACCAACCGCAACGAGGGCTATACGGGCCGGCAGTCCTCACGCAAAGAGGATGCCGGTGTTTTTTTGCAGGCAGACCGCAACCCTGCATTTGCTTATCTGATGCAAAAAACGTAACTTTGCAGCCACAAAAAGATGGAAGGGACCCGACACGTAGCGAATACGCGCCTCCCGACAATCAGGATAATGACAAAGATATGGTTAAGAATCACATTCAGCAAACCTTACTGCACACTTTCCTGCTGCTCTTGCTGCCTATGCTGACACACGCCCAGACCGACACCCTGACACTAAGCCTGGAGCAACTCTTCGGACAAGGAATGGAGCACAGCCTGCAACTGGAGGCCGACCGGCTGCAAGAACGCATGGCAGGCGAACGCGCACAGACAGCCCGCAAAAACTTGCTGCCCGACATACAAATCGGACTGCGGGGGGCCATGACGGGACAGCCTGTCGTGTGGCAAAGAGGCTTGTCGGAACCTACACGGCCCGACGCTCCGGACTGGCAGCAGAATTATGCCGCCGACTTCACCCAACCGCTCTACCAAGGAGGAAGGCTGCGATATGCCATCCGGCAAAGCGACCTGCAAAAAGAAGCGGCTGCCCTGCAAACGGCTACCGACCAAGCCGACATCAAACTACAGCTGCTGCAACAGTACCTCAACCTATTCAGCCTCTACAAACAGCACCTGGTGCTGAAACGAAACATTGATGAGTCGGAACGACGGCTGATTGACATCCGACGCATGAAGCGCGAGGGACTGATAACCAACAACGACGTGCTGCGCAGCGAAATGCAGCTCACCGACAACCGGCTGTCGCTGCAACAGACGGAAAACGACATCAGCCTCGTATCCAGACAACTGAATATCTTGCTGGGAATGGACGAAGACTTGCTGCTCTACCCCGACACGACCTTGCTGCAACAGGCCTACGCCCCCGAACCTTGCGAAGACTACATCGCACAGGCCTACGGCAACGACCCGGCCATGCTGCTGCTGAAGAAACAGACCGAACTGGCACAGAACGATGTCCGGCTGACTCGTGCCGAACTGCTGCCCCGACTGTCGCTCTATGCGTCGAACACCTTGGCACGGCCGCTCTCGCGCACCTTGGACGACCTCTACAACAACACGTGGAACGTCGGGCTCACACTCTCGTATCCGCTCTCTGCCCTCTACCGCAACAAACACCGGATAAACGAAGCACGACAGGCCGTGGAACTGCGACGAAATGCCGAAGCACTGAAGCAGCAGGAGATACGGATGACCGTGCACAATGCCTACCTGCGGCACCAGGAAGCCGTGGAACGGGTAGAAGCCTTGAAGCTGTCGGTGAAGCAAGCCAATGAGAACTACCGCATCATGCGCAACCGGTATCTCAACCAACTGGCTATCCTCACCGACCTGCTGGATGCTGACAACCTGCGCCTCAACGCCGAACTGCAACTGACCACGGCACGCACGCAGGTAATCTACACGTACTACGAACTGCTGCGCGCAGCCGGAGAACTGTAGGTCTGGGAAAAAAAAGGAAACCGGACGCCCTCTCAACGGGACGGACACGGCTTCGCACACCGATTTCTAATGCTTAAAATTTACTACTTACTACTTAACACGTAAATAAATAATGCCCTCTACCCTCGAAATGCGCTACCGACGTTTGAAAAAACGCAAGCGCCGCAACATCATCCTCAATACGGTATGCCTGCTCATTGCAGGCTCCGGACTGATATGGACCGTGACTTACTTCTGGCGTTACGTCAACTATGAGATTACCAACGACGCCTTCATCGACCAATACATCGCACCGGTCAACGTGCGGGTGGCAGGTTATGTGCGCGAGATTCGTTTCAAAGAACATCAGTTCGTACACAAAGGCGACACCCTCGTCGTGCTGGACGACCGCGAATACCGCATCCGTCAGAAAGAAGCCCGTGCCGCCCTGCTCGACGCTCAAGGTTCCGAGGGGGTGCTGCACGCCGGCATCGAAGCCTCACAGATACATATTGCCGAGCAGGAAGCCAACATTGCCGAAGCCAGGGCCATGCTGTGGCAGGCCGAGCAGGACTTCTACCGCTACAAGCGGCTGTTGGAGGAAGAGTCGGTGCCCCAACAGCAGTACGAACAGGCCAAAGCCAACTACGAAGCCGCTCAGGCGCGACTGGAGGCTTTGCTGCGCCAGAAGGACAGCGCACACTCGCAATACACCGAGACCAGCAAACGGCAGGTAAACATCGAGGCAGGCATACTCCGAGCCGAAGCGGCCCTCGATTTAGCCAACCTCAATCTGTCGTACACCGTGGTGACGGCGCCCTACGACGGATACATGGGACGGCGTACACTGGAAACCGGGCAGTACGTAGCTGCCGGGCAAACGCTGTCGTACCTGGTGCGCCAGACCGACAAATGGGTGACTGCCAACTACCGCGAAACACAAATAGCCAACATCTTCATCGGACAGGAGGTGCGTATCAAGGTAGACGGACTGCCGGGAAAGGTGTTCCGCGGACACGTCACCGCCATCTCCGAAGCTACCGGCTCGAAATATTCGCTGGTACCCACCGACAACTCGGCGGGCAACTTCGTCAAGGTGCAGCAGCGCATCCCCGTGCGCATTGAGTTCGACGACGTGTCGGCCGACGACATGAAACAGCTACGCGCCGGCATGATGGTAGAGACGGAGGCTCTGAGGCAATGAAGCTCACCCTGCAACAACTGGACATCCCGCTGCGCCGCGGACTGCCCGACTGGGTAGGCATCGCTGCGGTGTTTCTCATCATGCTGCCGGTCACCATGCTCAACGGCACCTACACGGGCAGCATGGTCGAGGTATCCAACACGCTGGGCGCCTATACCGAAGACATCACCATCGGGTTCTACGCCGCAGCCGCCGGCATGGCCGTGGCCTATCCCATCGTACCCAAAATACTCAACGCCTTCAGCAGCAAGTCGCTCCTGCTGGTCGACCTGACGCTGCAATTCCTGCTCAGCTGGGTGTGTGCCCGCTCGAACAGCACGGACCTGATGATTGCCTTCAGCTTCTGCATCGGTTTCCTCAAAGGCTTCCTCATGCTGTGGATTATCCGGCGCATCAAGCTCATATTCAGTCCCGGCGACGTGCGCAGCGAGTTCTACGCCTACTTCTACCCCCTGGTGTTCGGCGGAGGACAGGCTTCGATGGTCATCACCGCCCTGCTTGCCTACCACTACGACTGGAAGTACATGTATTACTTCATGATGATGCTCCTCATGCTGGCCATCCTGGCAGTCATCCTGCTCTTCCGCCACGACCGCCCCTCGAAGGGTATTGCCCTGAAAGAGCTGCACATCCGCGAGATGGTCATCGTATCTACCGGCCTGCTGATGTTGGTCTACGTCATCACTTACGGCAGGATACTCGACTGGATGGCTTCGCCGCGCATCAACCTCTACATCGTGCTCGGCCCGCTGCTCATCGGCCTGTTCCTGTGGGAGCAGTTGCGCGCACCCTCGCCCTACGTCAGCCTCAAGCCCCTGATGCAGTGGAAAGCCATCCTGGGTTACTTCTACATGATACTCATCATGTTGTTCAGCACCTCCACCAGCCTGCTCACCAACTACATGACCTCCATCCTGCGCGTAGACAACACCCACACCTACACGCTCTACGTCTGGTTGCTGCCGGGCTACGTGCTGGGCGCCTTCCTCTGCTTCTGGTGGTTCCGCTGGCAGCGCTGGCGCTTCCGCTTCCTCATTGCCGGAGGCATGGCCTGCTTTGCGCTCTTCTTCGGGCTGCTCTATTTCACCATTTCGCCGGACAGCCGCTATGAGATGCTCTACCTGCCGCTCTTTCTCCGCGGATTGGGCATGATGGTGCTGCTCATTGCCTTCGGGCTCTTCGTGGTAGAAGACCTGCAGCCGAAGTACATGCTGAGCAACGCTTTCTTCCTCATCAGTTTCCGCGCCGTGCTGGCACCCGTGCTGGCCTCGTCGCTCTACAGCAACTGGCTCTACCACCTGCAACAGCGTTACCTGAGCGACTTGAGCGAGCACTTCACGATGGTCGACACACTGGCTGCCTCGCGCTACACGTCGTCGCTCACGGGCAACATCGCGGCGGGACACGGCATCAACGAGGCCATGCAACTCGCCACCAACACCCTCTACACGACCTTGCAGCAACAGAGCACGCTGCTGGCGCTGAAGCACATACTGGGTTGGCTCACCGTCATCACGGTGGTCATAGCGGTGGTGTCGCGGTTCATTCCGTTCCACAAGACCATCCGCGTGCCGGTCATCCACACGGGCGAAGACATGGTGTAAGGATTTCATATAGCGAAGCACCCTGCTGCCGGGCGCGTGGCAGCGGGGTAACAAGCGCGTGGCAACAGGGAGGGAATCTAACGCTTCTTGCTCATCTCCTTCTCCACCTCCTGCGGCAGGCGGATGGCGGTGAACAACTGGAACACGGCGGCGAGGGTGAGCGACACAATCCACTCGTTGCCGCGGAGGTAGAGCATGAGCGGACCGGTGGCCACCAACAGCAGGGCGCCCACTATCTGCTGGAAACGCAGACGGCGGATGACGGGACTGCTGCAGCCCACGGGCGTGAACACCTGCGACACCAGCACCAGCAACGAGCCGGTAATCAGCAGGTAGGGAGAAAGATACCAGCCCGTGATGTGGGCGGAAGCGCCGGCAAGGGACATCAGTGCCCCTACGGCAAAACAGGCGGGAAGCAGTTTCTTCATCATTCGGCTACGTCTCCTTCAAATACATAAATATCTTCGTTGGGCTTCTTCATGAAGTATTTCTCGCGGGCGATGCGCTCGATGGCACCCGAATCGATGAGCAGTTCGTTGAGGCGCTCGGTGCTCTCTTCGTACTCGGTGCGGTATTTGTCAATCTCTTCGAGCAGGCGGCTTTCTTCGCGCGCCAGGCTGATGCGGCGCAACAGGCTGTTGCGGTCCAGGAAGCCGATGACGACAAAGGCAACGGCCAGGGTGATGAGGTATTTGTGGCGGCCCACAAAGTCCCAGAGTGATATTAACTTGTCCATCTGGTTAATGGTTAGTGGTTAATGGTTAATGATTAATGATTAGTGGTTAATGGAATTTGTCCCCACAAAGATAAAACGAATAACTGAGATATTGCTTTTTTTTGCTTACATTTGCACACTTATCCAAGCCAATTGAACCGACCGTATATGGAGAACTATATCGTATCTGCCCGCAAATACCGCCCTGCCACGTTCGAATCGGTGGTGGGGCAACATGCACTGACCACCACGCTGAAGAACGCCATCGCCACCGGCAAGCTGGCACACGCCTACCTGTTCTGCGGCCCGCGCGGCGTGGGCAAGACCACTTGTGCGCGCATCTTCGCCAAGACTATCAACTGCCTGCATCCCACGGCCGACGGCGAGGCGTGCAACGAGTGTGAGTCGTGCGTGGCCTTCAACGAGCAGCGGTCGTACAACATACACGAATTGGACGCGGCCTCCAACAACTCGGTGGACGACATCCGCCAGCTGGTGGAGCAGGTGCGCATCCCGCCCCAGATAGGCAAGTACAAGGTCTACATCATCGACGAGGTGCACATGCTCTCCACCTCTGCCTTCAATGCCTTCCTCAAGACGCTGGAGGAACCGCCCCACCACGCCATCTTCATCCTGGCCACCACCGAGAAACACAAGATTCTGCCTACCATCCTCTCGCGCTGCCAGATATACGACTTCCAGCGCATCGGCGTGGAGGACATCGTGGCGCACCTGGCTTACGTGGCTTCCAAAGAAGGAATCACCGCCGAGCCCGAAGCCCTGAACGTCATCGCCCTGAAGGCCGACGGCGGCATGCGCGACGCCCTCTCCATCTTCGACCAGGTGGTGAGCTTCACGGGGGGGCACATCACCTACCGGCAGGTGATAGAGAACCTCAATGTGCTGGACTATGAATATTACTTCCGGCTGACCGACCAGCTGCTGGGCAACAAGGTGAGCGACGCCCTGCTGCTGTTCAACGACGTGCTGAACAAGGGCTTCGACGGCAATCACTTCATCACGGGACTTGCCGCGCACTTCCGCGACCTGCTGGTGAGCCGCGACCCTGTCACACTGCCCCTGCTCGAAGTGGGGGCGTCTATCCGCCAACGCTACGGCGAACAGGCGAAACGGTGCCCCCTGACGTTCATCTACCGAGCCCTGAAGCTGTGCAACGATTGCGACCTGAACTACCGGGCCAGCCGCAACAAACGGCTGCTGGTGGAACTGACGCTCATCCGGCTGGCACAACTCACGACCGAAGAAGAGGAGGTACCGGGGGGGCGTAAGCCCCAATCCGACCTGAAACCCATCGCCCCCGCCACGCAGTCGGCTGCCCCACGGCCTGTCACGCAACCGGCTCCGGCCCCACAACCGGCTCCGCAACCGGCCCCGGCACCCGCACGGCAAGCCACACACGCACAGCCTGCAACGGGACAGGCGGCCGCCGCGCACGTGGCGTCGGTGCTCAACGCTCAGCGGACCGAGGAGAAGAAAATACCGGTCGTGAGCAAAGGCGGACTGGGCATCTCCATCCGTCACCGGCAGACGGAAGAGAAAACCGCCACTGCCACCCAACCGACTGCCGACATCCAGGCACCGGAACCGATGCCCGAAGAAGATTATATGTTCAATGAACGCGATGTCAACTACTATTGGCAGGAGTATGCGGGACGTCTCCCGCAAGAGCAGGTGGCCATCGCCAAACGCATGCAGAACATACACCTGACCATGCTCAGCGACACCACCTTCGAAGCCGTGGTCGACAATTCCATCGTGGCCAAGGAATTCACCGACCTGACACCCGTCATCCAAAACTACCTGCGCACCCGGCTGAAGAACCGCAAAGCCACGCTCAGCGTACGGGTCAGTGCCCCCACGGAGAAGGTACGCGCTTATGGACGCAACGAGCAGTTCCAGATGATGGCCGAGAAGAACCGGGCACTGCTGGAACTGAAAGACGAGTTCGGACTGGAGTTTGCGTGACGGAACCGGGCAGAAACAGACAGCGGAAAACAAAGGTAAACCGAATATCCGACAAGTTTCTGCCTCCGGACCGTGCAAGTCTGTGCAATTTTCACTAACTTTACGCCCCGAAATCAGAAAAACATAGACCCATGCCACTGAAACTACCCGATAAGCTCCCTGCCATCGAACTGCTGAAGCAGGAAAACATCTTTGTGATGGACACGACACGCGCCACCGGACAGGACATACGCCCGCTACGCATCGCCATCCTCAACCTGATGCCGCTGAAGATTACTACCGAGACCGACCTGGTGCGGCTCCTCTCGAACACGCCCCTGCAGGTGGAAATCTCGTTCATGAAAATCAAAAGCCACACACCCAAGAATACGCCCATCGAACACATGAAGGCTTTCTACACCGACTTCGAGCAGATGCGGCACGAAAAGTACGATGGCATGATTATCACCGGTGCACCCGTGGAGCAGATGCCTTTCGAAGAGGTGAGCTACTGGGACGAGATTACGGAAATCTTCGACTGGGCACGCACGCATGTCACCTCTACGCTCTATATCTGCTGGGCGGCACAGGCAGGACTGTATCACTTCTACGGGGTGCCCAAGTATCCGCTGCCGCAGAAGATGTTCGGCATCTTCCCACACCGTGCCCTGCAACCGCTGCACCCCATCTTCCGCGGCTTCGACGACGTGTTCTTCGTGCCCCACAGCCGACATACCGAAGTGCGGCGCGAAGACATCCTACGCGTGCCGGCTCTCACCCTGCTCGCCGAATCGGAAGAGTCGGGCGTGTATCTGGTGATGGCGCGCGGAGGACGGGAGTTCTTCGTGACGGGCCATTCGGAATACTCGCCCCTGACGCTCGACGGCGAATACCGCCGCGACCTGGGCAAGGGACTTCCCATCGAAATGCCGCGCAACTACTACGTGGACAACGACCCGCAGAAGGGTGTGCGCGTCAGCTGGCGTGCCCATGCCAACCTGCTGTTCTCCAACTGGCTGAACTACTTCGTTTATCAGGAGACGCCGTACAACGTCAATGAGATTGTCTGATGAAGATACAACGGAAAATAGAACTGCTCGCACCTGCCAAGAACTTGGCGTGCGGACTCGCTGCCGTAGACCATGGCGCCGATGCCGTCTACATCGGTGCCCTGCGCTTCGGGGCACGTGCCGCCGCCGGCAACTCGACGGACGACATCGCCCGACTGGTGGAATATGCCCATATATATAATGTGCGCGTCTATGTCACCGTCAACACCATCCTGCGCGATGAAGAACTGAAAGACACGGAACAGCTCATCGGCGAACTGTGGCGCATGAACGTAGACGCTCTCATCGTGCAAGACATGGGCATCCTGCGGCTGGACATCCCGCCCATCCCCCTGCACGCCAGCACACAGATGGACAACCGCACGCCGGAAAAAGTACGCTTCCTCGCCGACGAAGGCTTCCGGCAGGTGGTGCTGGCACGCGAACTTTCCCTGCACGAAATACGACGCATCCACGACGCTTGCCCGCAAATGCCGCTTGAAGTGTTTGTGCACGGTGCCTTGTGCGTAAGCTACAGCGGACAGTGCTACGCCAGCCAGGCTTGCTTCGGGCGAAGCGCCAACCGCGGCGAGTGCGCCCAGTTCTGCCGCCTGCCCTTCACGCTGACCGATGCCGACGGACGAGTGGTGGTGCGCGACAAGCACCTGCTCTCGCTGAAAGACCTTAACCAGAGCGACCGACTGGAACAACTGCTCGACGCGGGTGTGTCATCTCTCAAGATAGAAGGCAGGCTGAAAGACGAGGCCTATGTCAAGAATGTCACCGCCGCCTACCGCCGGAAGTTGGATGACATCCTGGCCCGACGGACGGAATACGTGCGTGCCTCGTCGGGCACGTGCCGCTACAGCTTCGTGCCGCAGTTAGACAAGAGCTTCAGCCGGGGATTCACGCACTACTTCTTAGAGGGACGCGGCGAAGAAGTGGCCTCGTTCGACACCCCCAAATCGCTGGGCGAAGAGATGGGAAAGCTCAAGGAACAACGCAGCGGCTGGCTGAGCGTGGCAGGCGTGAAACCATTCCACAACGGCGACGGCGTATGCTTCATCGACGGGCAAGGCCGCCTGCAGGGGTTCCGCATCAACCGGGTAGAGGGTAACCGGCTCTATCCGGCAGGCGAGGTGCCCCGCATCAAACCCCACACAACCCTGTTCCGCAACTTCGACCAGGACTTCGAGCGGCTCTTGGCGCGCAAGTCGGCCGAGCGGAAAATCCGTCTGCACTGGACGCTGAGCGAGACCGACACGGGCTTTGCCTTGGCTGCGGAAGACGAAGACGGGTGCCGCGCCGTGCTCTCTTTCGCCTACCCCAAAGAAACGGCACGCACCCCACAGACCGCCCACCTGCGCGCCCAACTCTCCAAGCTGGGCAACACGCCGTTCGAAGCGGACGGAGAACCGGAAATGCTGCTGACGGGCGAATGGTTCGTGCCCGCTTCGGTGGTGGCCGACTGGCGCCGACTGGCGGTCGACCGGTTGCTGAGTGTGCGCCGCGCCACGTATCGCCGCGAAATAGCCGTGCGGCATCCGGGCAAGCAACCCTTCATGCAGACCACGCTCACCTACTTGGGCAACGTGATGAATGCCGAGGCGCGCCGTTTCTACTTAGACCACGGCGTGCGCCAGGTGGCCCCTGCCTACGAGGCCCAGGCCGTACGCGGAGCCGTGCTGATGTTCTGCCGGCATTGCCTGCGCTACAGCATGGGCTGGTGTCCGGTGCATCAGAAAGGGAACTCCCCCTACCGGGAACCTTACTACCTGCAGGCTTCGGACGGGAAACGCTTCCGGCTGTCGTTCGACTGCAAGAACTGTCAGATGAAAGTCTATGCGGCTGAATAAAATACACAGAAGAATCTGGCCGGGGGCATGCCGCCGGTGGCACGGGCTGTGGGTGTGGTGCCTGCTGCTGGTGCTGGTCTCCTGCCATTACACTCCCCCCGTCCCGGCAGACGAATGGCCGGACGAAACCTCGCGCGACTCGCTGGTCTGCCTGTACGAACACCACTACACGTGGAACACCAACTTAGTGCTGCACGCCGACTCGGTGCAGTTGGTGGCGCTTCCGCTCAAAGAAAGCTTCAACACCTTGTATCAGGGCGACCGCGTGGTGGTGGCCGAATTTGCCGTGCATCCGCAAGACCCGGTAGACAGCATCTGGGTGAAGCTGGCCCACTCGCAGGAGGTGCAGGGCTGGCTGCGCGAATGCGACCTGAAGGAAGCCTTCATGCCCGCCGACAGCATCTCGCAAGCCATCTACCTCTTCAGCCACACCTACGTGCCCTACTTCGTGGCAGTATGCGCCCTGTTCGTGGTGTTCTGGCTGGCACGCATGCTGCGCAGGCAACCCGCCCGGCGCCGCGGACTGGCGGCTGTCGACAGCCTGTATCCCCTGCTGCTCTGCCTGCTCATGGCTTGCTGCGCCACCCTCTACGAGTCGATGCAGGTCTTCGTGCCCGACACGTGGGAACACTTCTACTACAACCCCACGCTCTCGCCCCTGCACGTACCCGGCGTGCTGTCGCTGTTTCTGCTGTCGTTCTGGCTGTTCATCATCGTGCTGGTGGCAACGGTCGACGTGCTCTTCCGCCGCCTGCCTTTCGTGCAGGCGCTCTATGCCCTGCTGGGACTGTCGGCAGCGTGCATCTGCTGCTACTTCTTCTTCATCCTCACCACCGGCCTCTACGTGGGCTATGCCTTCTTGCTGGCCTTCATCATCTGGTTCGTCCGCAGCCTCTTCCGCTCGCTCCACACCTCGCGCTACCGTTGCGGCAACTGCGGCGAAGTGCTGGCGCGGAAAGGCATCTGCCCCCACTGCGGCGCGGTGAACGAGTAAGCCCCGGACCGGCAGTTTTTGCTCATTTCCGAATTAAATATTATTTTTGCGCCCGGCAGTGCCGGATGCCAAGCTATCCGGAGCACGCTCCCAAGAGCCCGGAAGCCGGCTCCGGAGGCATAAGCAGTCCCTGCCCTTTTTGACATCTGAAAACGAACGAGTTATGAACCCAAAGAACGAAGAAGACGAAAGATACATGCGCCGCTGCCTGCAATTGGCAGCCAACGGCCTGTGCCGCACGGCCCCCAACCCCATGGTAGGCGCTGTGCTGGTGTGCAACGGCCGGATTATCGGCGAAGGCTACCACGTGCGCTGCGGGCAGGCCCACGCCGAGGTCAACGCCATCCGGTCGGTGAAAGACCCCGCCCTGCTCACACGTGCCACCCTCTACGTCAGCTTAGAGCCGTGCGCGCACTACGGCAAGACGCCGCCCTGTGCCGACCTCATCGTAGAGAAAGGCATCCCGCGCATCGTGGTGGGCTGCCAGGACCCCTTCGCCCGGGTGGCAGGACGCGGCATACAGAAGCTGCGCGATGCCGGACGCGAGGTGGTGACGGGGGTGCTCGAAGACGAATGCCGCGCGCTCATCCGGCGTTTTCTCACCTTCCACAACTGCCATCGCCCCTACATCACCCTAAAATGGGCGGAGTCGGCCGACGGCTACCTGGACCTGAACCGCACCGCAGGAGCCCCCGTGCGCTTGTCGAACGACCTGACTGCCATGCTGGTGCATAAGAAACGAGCCGAACACAGCGCCATCCTGGTGGGCACGCGCACGGCCTTGCTGGACAATCCCTCCCTGACCGTGCGCCACTGGTACGGGCCTTCGCCGGTGCGGGTGGTGATAGACCGCCGGGGTGTCTTGCCCGCAACGCTCCAGCTGTTCGACGGCCAGGCACCCACACTCGTCGTCACAGAAGAAGATTGCCAGCCGCGGCCCGGCGTGGAATACTTCCGGGCAGACTTCCGGATGCCCCTCCTGCCGCAACTGCTGGACGAACTGCACAGGCGCAACCTACAGTCGCTCTTGGTAGAGGGGGGAGGTGCCACGCTCCGGACCTTCATCGAAGCCGGCTTGTGGGACGAAGCTTTCGTCGAAGAATCGCCCGTGAGGCTCGGCGACGGAGTGCCCGCCCCGACCATCGACCGAAAAAAAATCTGCCGCATAGAGCAGCATTTTGGCAGGCTCATACGTCATTATTGGGAGAAGAAGAACCCGTTTTAGTCGACGAAGCACGGAGCCTCGGCGTGGAATTCGGTTATTTTATCTATAATTTTGTATAAAACTTCCTGCAAATGGGGCATATAGAAAAAATTGTTCCTATTTTTGCAGCTTGTAAATAAACACTAACGTAGAGAATGAGAACAAGATTTCTGTCAGTGATTGTAGCTTTCCTGCTGGTATCGGTAGCTGTCAGTTCGTGTCTGAACTCCGACAACAACCTGGAATACACCACAGATGCCACCATCAGCTCTTTCAGCCTCGATACCATTTACGGGGTGGATTATAAGTTTGAGATAGACCAGTTGAACAATCTGATTTATAATCCGGACTCCCTGCCGGTAAGCGCAGATACGATTATAGACAGCATCATGGTAGACCAGTTAGGCGCGGTGTGGGGAGTAACCTCGGCCGACACCACCTTCAGCACAGAGACTTATCACAACTTGCTGCCCGCCATGAACGCAACGGGCGACAACGGTGTCAAGCTGACCGTATATGGCGGCGATGCCTTGAGCACACGCACCTATACGCTGCAGATACGCGTACACCGACAGGACCCCGACTCGCTGACATGGGTACACATGGACACCGTGGGAGCCATCTTCTCGACAGCCGTGAACCAAGGCGAGCAGAAGGCAGTGGCACTCAACGGGGAAGTGCGGCTCTATACGTCGCCGACCGAAATGTATCGCACATCGGGTGCCCCCGGAGCCTATGGCTGGACCCGGAACGACGTGAGCGGACTGCCCGCCGCAGCCGACATCAGCTCGCTCATCGCCTTCGGCGACAGACTCTATATGCTGGCTGAGGGCGACGTATATGTGTCCGATGCCACCGGAACGGCCTGGCAGCGGTCGGAAGGACTGAGCGGCAACGTGCAGGCACTGGTGGCCAGCATGCCTGCCAACAACGTGAGCGGACTGGAAGCCACGCTGAGCGCCATCCGGCTGAACGGCAGCGGCACACAGGAATTCTGCACCACCACCGACGGCGAGGCCTGGACGGCGGGCGATGACGTGCCCGACGGCTTCCCGCAAGACCATTTCTACTATACCAACTACACAACCGGAGGTGGAGCAGCACAGGTCATGATAACCGGCATGCCGCTGAGCCATACGGAAAAGACAATCCCCTGGTTCTCCAACGACGGGAAATCGTGGGCGGCCTTGGAGACCGAACGCGAGGGCATGTGGTGCCCCGCCTTGTCGAACCCCTGCCTGATACATTACGACGAACAGTTCTATGCCTTCGGCGGCGAAATGGACACCATCTACACGTCGGAATCGGGCATCGGCTGGCAGGGCGTGGAGCGGAAATTCCTCCTGCCTCCCGACTTCGCCGGAAAACAAGCCTACACGGTGGCTATCGACGCCACACCGGAAGGAGCAGCCACCGCCGCCGACAAACGCAACTTCATCTGGGTGATATTCGGAGGCAACGGAACACCCAACGAGGTATGGCGCGGACGACTGAACAAGCTGGGATTTGAAAGAGAATGAATGCCTGAAGCCGACAGGCGCCTTCGCACAGACGCACCGGACGCAACGAACGGCGTGGGCGAAGGGAAAAACGGCAGGAATATAAAAAGGAGAGATAACATGTCATATAAAGAACAATTGGACTTAGACCGGATTCCCGCTCATGTGGCCATCATCATGGACGGCAACGGGCGCTGGGCCAAACAACGCGGACGAGAGCGGAGCTACGGCCACCAGGCCGGGGCAGAAACGGTGCATGTCATTGCAGAAGAGGCAGCAAGGTTAGGCGTGAAATACCTCACACTCTATACCTTTTCTACCGAAAACTGGGGACGGCCCGCCGAAGAGGTAACGGCACTGATGGGGCTTCTCTTCGACTCCATCGAAGAAGAAACCTTCATGAAGAACAACATCCGCTTCCGAGTCATAGGCGACACGGAGAAACTGCCCGACTACGTGCAGGACCGGCTCAATGCCTGCATCGACCATACCGACTGCAACTCGGGCATGACGCTGGTGCTCGCCCTGAGCTACTCGTCGAGGTGGGAAATCGCCGAAGCGGGCAAACAACTGGCACAAGCCGTCAAAGAGGGAGAGGTGAAGGTGGAAGACATCGACAGCCACGTCTTTGCACAATACCTGGCAACCAACTTCATGCCCGACCCCGACCTGCTGATACGCACCGGAGGAGAACTCAGGCTCAGCAACTACCTGCTGTGGCAGTGCGCGTATTCGGAATTGTACTTTTGTGACACATATTGGCCCGACTTCCGCGAAGAGGAATTCTGCAAGGCGCTCTGCGACTTCCAGAAAAGAGAACGCAGATTCGGAAAAACCAGCGAACAGATAGGTTAAAGAACAGAAACAAAGACCGTTATAGTATTAAATAAATTAGAACAGTAAGATGCACGAACGTATTTTCGTCTTATTCATAGTGATTATGGGCCTGCTGGCAGGCAACAACCGCGCCATGGCGCAGGAAACAGCCCCCGACAGCGCCGATGTGGAGAAACCGGTGGTGCTTTATTCCGGCACGCCGAAGAAACTGGAAATTGCCGACATCAAGGTGGAAGGCGCCGACAACTACGAAGACTATGTCATCATCGGATTGTCGGGACTGAGCAAAGGGCAGGTCATCTCCATACCCGGCGATGAAATCACACAGGCTTGCAAACGCTACTGGGAGCACGGACTGTTCTCCGACGTCAGCATCACAGACGACAAGGAAGAAGACGGCAAGGTGTGGCTCACCATCCACCTGAGGATGCGACCGCGTGTATCGGAAATCCGCTACTCCGGAGTCAAGAAGTCGGAACGCGAAGACCTGGAGGAAAGAATCGGCATGATTAAAGGTGGACAGGTCACCCCGAACATCATCGACCGCGCGGAAACACTGATTAAACGTTACTTCGACGACAAGGGATTCAAAAACGCCGAGGTATTCATCAACCAGAAAGACGACCCCGCACACGACAACCAGGTCATCGTGGACATCAACATCGACAAGAAAGAGAAGATCAAAGTACACCACATCGAGATAGAAGGAAACTTCGCGCTGACAGACAAGAAGCTGAAACGCGTGATGAAGAAAACCAACGAGAAGGGAAAACTACTCAACTTGTTCCGCACCAAGAAGTTCGTGGAAGAAAACTACGAAGCCGACAAACAGCTCATCATCGACAAGTACAACGAACTGGGCTACCGCGACGCCATGATTGTGGAAGACAGCATCAGCCAGTACGACGACCGCACCGTGGATGTGTATATGCGCATCGAAGAAGGACAGAAATACTACCTGCGCAACATCACCTGGGTGGGTAACACGCTCTATACGGCCGAACAGCTGGCACTCTACCTGCAGATGAAGAAAGGCGACGTCTATAACCAGAAACTGCTGGACCAGCGACTGAACACCGACGACGATGCCGTGGGTAACCTCTATTACAACAACGGCTACCTGTTCTACCACCTCGACCCCGTGGAAGTGAATATCGTGGGCGACTCGGTAGACCTGGAAATGCGTATCTCCGAAGGACGGCAGGCCACCATCAACAAAATCATGATCAGCGGCAACGACCGCCTCTATGAAAACGTGGTGCGCCGCGAACTCTTCATCCGACCCGGACAGCTGTTCAACCGCGAAGCCCTGATGCGTTCGTACCGTGAAATAGCCCAGATGGGACACTTCGACCCCGAACAAATCAATCCCAACATCCAGCCGCGACCGGAAGACGGAACGGTGGACATCGACTGGGAACTCGTGTCGAAGGCAAACGACCAGGTGGAATTCTCCGCCGGATGGGGACAGACCGGTATCATCGGTAAGCTGAGCCTGAAATTCACCAACTTCTCACTGGCCAACCTGCTTCACCCGGGCGAAAACTACCGGGGCATCCTGCCGCAGGGCGACGGACAGACGCTGACCATCAGCGGACAGACCAACGCGCGCTACTACCAGTCGTACAGCATCTCGTTCTACGACCCCTGGTTCGGTGGCAAACGACCGAACGCCTTCTCGGTTTCGGCCTTCTATTCGCGCCAGACGGACATCAGCAGCCAGTATTACAACGACGCTCTCTACAACAACTTCTACAACAACTACTATAGCGGCATGTACGGCTACGGCATGTACAACTACGGCAACTACCTCAACTACGAGAACTATTACGACCCCGACAAGTCGGTGCAGATGTTCGGACTGGCGCTCATGTATGGTAAACGCCTGAACTGGCCCGACGACTACTTCCAGTTCACCGCCGAGCTGTCGTACCAGCGCTATATCCTGAGAGACTGGCAGTACTTTATGGTGACCAACGGCAATTGCAACGACCTGAGCCTGAACCTCACCTTGTCGCGCAGCTCCATAGACAATCCCATCTACCCGCGCGAAGGTTCGGAATTCTCGTTCTCGCTGCAAATCACCCCGCCCTACTCGCTGTTCGACGGAAAGGACTACAGCCAGTACAACCAGAACAACCAGGACGACATCAACGCCATGCAGCGCTGGGTGGAATACCACAAGTGGAAATTCAAGTCGAAAATCTATATCCCGCTGATGGACCGCTTCACCGTGAAGCGCACCCCGGTGCTCATGGCACGCGTGGACTTCGGTTTGCTGGGACACTACAACAAGTATAAGAAATCGCCCTTCGGCACCTTCGAAGTGGGAGGCGACGGCATGACCGGCTATTCGACCTACGGCACCGAGACCATCGCCCTGCGCGGTTACGAAAACGGCTCGCTCTCGTCTTACGGACGCGAAGGCTATGCCTACGCCCGCCTGGGCATCGAACTGCGATACCCGCTGATGCTGGAGACCAGCACGAGCATCTATGCCCTGACCTTCCTCGAAGCCGGTAACGCCTGGCAGGAAGTAAGCGACTTCAACCCCTTCGACCTCAAGCGTTCGGCGGGTGTGGGCGTGCGCATCTTCCTCCCCATGATTGGAATGATGGGTATCGACTGGGCCTACGGTTTCGACCGCGTATGGGGCAGCCGCTCCTACGGTGGCAGCCAGTTCCACTTCATCCTGGGACAGGAATTCTAAACAGAACAAAGTACATAACCATTTAATATTCGCAGACGTTATGAGAAAGAGCATCCTTATCGTTTTCCTGCTGATGGCAGCAACGCTGGCGGGCAGGGCACAGAACTTTGCACTGATAGACATGGAGTATATACTCAAGCATATACCTGCCTACGAAAGCGCCAACCAGCAGATGGAACAGGCCTCGAAGCAATGGCAGAGCGAAATCGACAAACTCGCACAGCAGGCAAAATCAATGTACGAAGACTACCAGAAAAATGCTTCCACCCTGACGGATACACAGCGCAACGCCAAAGAAAAGGCCATCGTGGACAAGGAAACGGAACTGGCGGAACTGCGCCGCAAATACTTCGGACCGCAGGGAGAAATGGGAAAAATGCAGGAACAGCTCATGCGACCCATACAGGACGAGATATACAACGCCGTGAAGGACATCGCCACCGAGCTGGGATTGGCCGTGGTGACCGACCGCGCCTCGGCACAAAGCATCATCTTTGCCTCGCCCGACATCGACATCAGCGACGAAGTACTGGCACGGTTGGGCTATGCCAACTGATAAAAAGACTTATAAGACAAGGCAGAAAACTAAAAATAAACCGCTTTATTTTGACAAACACTTGCTTTGCCGTATATTTGCAGCACCGTAAAAATTATTAATCAATCAAATAAAGAAAAAACATTATGCTTAAAAAAATCGCATTGATTGCCGCTCTGTTCATCCTGCCGCTGGCAGCCGGGGCGCAGGCCAAGTTTGCACACATGAATTCACAGGAAGTGATGACTGCCATGCCGGAGTTTGCCGCAGCTCAGACCAAGCTCGACAACATGGCCAAGGAGTACCAGAGTGAAATGCAACGCTCGGAAGAAGAGTTCAACAAGAAATACCAGGAATTCCTGACACAGCAGGACTCGCTGCCCCAGAACATCGCTGAGCGCCGCCAGAAGGAACTGAACGACATGTACCAGCGCCAGATGGAATTCCAGCAGGAAGCACAGCAGTCGATGGAGAAAGCACGCCAGGACGAACTGACACCCATCATGCAGAAACTCGACGCTGCCATCCAGGCGGTAGGCCAGGCAGACGGCTATATCTACATCTTCGACCTCGCACGCACACCGATTGTCTATGTCGGCAAGGAAAGCGTGGACGTAACGGCCAAGGTGAAAACCCAATTAGGCATTAAGTAAGCCGGCTGAACAAGGAGCCACGAGCTGACTGCTACAGCTACGGGCTACCCATGACATGCTACGGGCTACGGGTAAGGTAAACTGCTTTCGGGCAACTACCCGTAACCCGTAGCTTTTCGTAAAGAGCGCACCATGCCCCCCGCTGCCCGTCACACTAATCTCCCTCCTCCTATGCAACCATTCTCTTCCCAACCCGGTCCCATCGGCGTGTTCGATTCGGGCTACGGCGGACTGACCATCCTCAGCAAGATTCGCGAAGCACTGCCCCACTACGACTACATCTACCTGGGCGACAACGCACGCACCCCCTACGGCACCCGCTCGTTCGAAATCGTCTACGAATTTACCCGGCAGGCTGTCCACAAACTCTTCGGCATGGGATGCCAGCTGGTCATCCTGGCATGCAACACGGCATCGGCCAAGGCCCTGCGAAGCATCCAGCAGCACGACCTGCCGCAGTGGGACCCCGCCCGCCGCGTGCTGGGGGTCATCCGACCCACGGTAGAAGGCATCGGAGCCGTCACACACACACGCCACGTCGGCGTACTTGCCACCGCCGGCACCATCCGCTCGGAGTCGTACCCGATGGAGATACACAAGCTCTACCCCGACATCAGCGTCTGCGGACAGGCGTGCCCGATGTGGGTGCCGCTGGTCGAAAACAACGAGGCGGGAAGCCCCGGAGCCGACTACTTCGTGCAGAAATACATCGGCGAACTGCTGCAACACGACCCGCGCATCGACACCGTCATACTGGGATGCACGCACTACCCGCTGCTGCTCCCGAAAATCAACCGCTTCATGCCCGACGGCATCACCGTGGTGGCGCAGGGCGAATGGGTGGCAGACAGCCTGAAAGACTACCTGCAACGACACCCGGAGATGGACGAACGCTGCACACGGGGGGGCTCCTGTACCTACCTCACCACCGAAGCCGAAGAGAAATTTGCCGACTCGGCATCGGTCTTCCTCAACCAAGACATCGGCGTGCAGCGGGTCTGCCTGGACTGAACCGGAAGGCACACGCCTGCCAAGCCCCCGGAAGCACGCTGCCCATAGCGAAGAAGCCGCGTGACACGGGCTGAGAAGTAACGGCGAAAAGATGTTTTTCGGGCTGCCGGGCCGATTTCTCATTTCTTTTTCGTATTTTTGCCCGGAATGTACACAGCTATAGCCTGACTGACAAAGACTGACAAAGACATGAGAGTAATCGACCTGATAAACAGCCGGGAGAAGACCGCCTTCTCTTTCGAGATATTGCCCCCGCTCAAGGGAACGGGGATAGAGAAACTGTATCGCGACATCGACACCCTGCGCGAGTTCGACCCGAAATACATCAACATCACCACGCACCGCAGCGAGTATGTCTACAAAGAACTGGGCAATGGGCTCTTCCAGCGCAACCGACTGCGACGCCGGCCGGGCACCGTGGCAGTGGCTGCCGCCATACAAAACAAATACAACATCACCATGGTGCCCCACGTGCTGTGCAGCGGATTCACGGCCGAAGACATCGAATACATGCTGCTCGACCTGCAATTCCTGGGCATCACCGACCTGCTGGTGCTGCGCGGCGACAAGGCCAAGCACGAGGCGGTGTTCGTGCCCGAAAAGGGGGGCTACAGCCATGCCATCGAACTGGAGGAACAAATCAACAACTTCAACAAAGGCATCTTTGTCGACGGCTCGGAGATGACCGTCACCAAAACGCCCTTCTCGTATGGCGTGGCTTGCTATCCGGAGAAACACGAGGAAGCGCCCAACCTGGAGTGGGACCTCTATTGGCTGAAACGGAAGATAGAAGCGGGAGCGGAATATGCCGTCACGCAACTGTTCTACGACAACCGCCGGTATTTCGACTTCGTGAAACGGGTGCGCGAGGCGGGCATCACGGTGCCCATCATCCCAGGCATCAAACCCCTGAAGAAGCTCTCGCAACTCAGCGTCATCCCCAAGACATTCAAGGTAGACATCCCCGAAGCCCTGGCGAGCGAAGTGCAGAAATGTACCACCGACGAGCAGGTGCAGCAGGTAGGGGTGGAATGGTGCGTAGGACAGTGCCGCGAACTCATGGCGCAGGGCGTGCCCAGCATCCATTTCTACTCCATCGGCGCCGTAGACAGCATCCGGCAAGTGGCAGCGCAGATTTATTAAAAGGAGAATGAAAAGTGAAGAATGAAGAATGAAAAGTGAAGAATAATCGGTGTGTTACGCCAATTATTAACCATTAATCATTAACCATTAACCATTACCCCCGTGTTCTACTTCAAAGACGTCATAGGACAACAGTCGGCCCGGGCAAGGCTGATACAGGAAGTGCAGGAAGGCCGAGTGCCTCATGCACAGCTGTTCTGCGGCCCCGCCGGAACGGGCAAGCTCCCCTTGGCACTGGCCTACGCCCGCTACCTGTGCTGCGCACACCCCACCGGCAGCGACGCCTGCGGCACCTGCCCTTCGTGTGTGAAGTGGAACAAGCTGATGCACCCCGACGTACACTTCATGTTTCCCATCGTGCGCAATGCCAAGGCCAAGAAGGAAGTCTGCGACGACTACCTCGCCGCCTGGCGCCGGCTGCTCACCACCCACGCCTATTTCAGCCTGGACGACTGGCTCAACGAAATGGATGCCGACAACGGACAGGCCATCATCTATGCCCGCGAAAGCGACGAGATAACCCGCAAACTCAGCCTGAAAGCCGTGGAGGGAGGCTACAAAATCACCGTGGTATGGCTGCCGGAAAAACTACACGAGGTGTGCGCCAACAAACTGCTCAAACTGCTCGAAGAACCGCCCGCACGTACCGTCTTCCTGCTGGTGAGCGAAGCACCGGACCAAATCCTGACCACCATACAGAGCCGCACGCAACGATTCGGAGTGCCGCGCATCGCCGAAGCCGACATCGCCGAAGCACTGCGCACCCGCTACGGCGTGCAGCAGGCAGACAGCGAAGCCATCGCACACATGGCCAACGGCAGCTTCACACAAGCCTTGCAGGCCATCAGCCTGAACGAAGAGAACCAACTGTTCTTCGAACTGTTTGTCGGACTCATGCGCCAGGCATACGCCCGCAAGGTGCGCGACATGAAGCAGTGGAGCGAACAACTGGCCGGCATGGGACGGGAACGGCAGAAGCACTTCCTCGACTACTGCCAGCGCATGCTGCGCGAGAACTTCATCTACAACCTGCACTGCCCCGAAATGAACTACATGACCCGCGCCGAAGAAAACTTTGCCACCCGGTTCGCGCCTTTTATCAACGTGCGAAACGTGGCGGGCATCATGCATGAACTCGAAGAAGCACAGCGACACATCGCACAGAATGTCAACCCGCGCATGGTGTTCTTCGACTTCGCCCTGAAAATGATTGTATTACTGAAAGCATAAATCAACGTTTAACATATAGCATACTGATATGAAGAATAATCCGAATATACCTCCCGCAGAACCTTCCGCACAGCCCTTCGTGCTCCACCAGGGTGGAGGAGGACTCTGCTGCAAAAGCTGCGGACGACAGGACCGACAGCTGAACACCTACGACTGGCTGGCCGACATCCCGGGCAACGCCAGCGAATGCGACCTCGTGGAAGTGCAGTTCAAAAACACACGCAAGGGCTATTACCGCAACAGCAACCACATACCGCTGGAGAAGGGAGACATCGTGGCCGTGGAATCGACACCGGGACATGACATCGGAGTGGTCACACTGACGGGAAGACTCGTGCCCCTCCAAATAAAGAAAGCCAACCTGAAAAGCGAGGCCGACATCAAACGCATCTACCGCAAAGCCAAACCGATTGACATGGAGAAATACAACGAGGCCAAGGCTCGCGAACACAACACCATGATACGCTCGCGACAGATTGCCAAGGAACTCAACCTGCAGATGAAGATTGGCGACGTGGAATATCAGGGCGACGGCAACAAGGCTATCTTCTACTACATTGCCGACGAACGCGTAGACTTCAGGCAGCTCATCAAGGTGCTGGCGGAGGTTTTCCGCGTGCGCATCGAAATGAAGCAGATTGGAGCACGACAGGAAGCCGGACGCATCGGGGGAATCGGACCCTGCGGACGGGAACTGTGCTGCGCCACGTGGATGACGTCATTCGTATCGGTGGCCACCGCTGCCGCACGCTACCAGGACATCGCACTCAACCCGCAGAAACTGGCCGGACAATGTGCCAAACTGAAGTGCTGCCTCAACTACGAGGTGGATGCTTACGTGGAGGCCCAGAAACGACTGCCCAGCAGGGAAATACCGCTGGAAACGAAAGACGGGACGTTCTACTTCTTCAAGGCGGATATACTCAGCAACCAGGTGACGTACTCCAGCGACAAGGAGGTCTTGGCCAATGCCGTCACCATCAACGGACGACGGGCTTTCCAGATTATCAACATGAACAAACGGGGCGAGAAGCCCGACAGCTTGCTGGAAAGCACTACACGCACGGAAGAACGTCGACCTGCCGACTTGCTGGAACAGGATGAGCTGACGCGGTTCGACCGGAGCAAGAAGGGCAAGGGCAAGAAAAAGAAAAAGGCTCAGGCCGAGGGCAATAACCAACCGGCTTCTGCCACCCGCACACAGCAGGCGCCCAAGGCTGCAGCCAAACCTGCAACGCCCAAACAGGGAGGACAGCCGAAGCAGAACGACCGGACGAAACCTGCAACGCCACAGCAGGCAAAGGCGCAGACACCCCGACAGCCCCGCAAGACAAAGAAGCCGCAGACGGACACGCCTGCCGGCAACAAACCTCAGAACAAGCCAGATGCGCCTGCACAAGCTTAAAAAACTGCTGACCGTGATGCCCGCCGCCCTCCTGCTGGGGGCGTGCGAGCCGCACGTGTTGTATCACGCCTACCGCCCGCTGCCCAAGGCCGAATGGGGGCGCACGGACACGCTGCGCTTCGAGGCCGTCTTGCCCGACCCGACTGCCACGTTCCGCCTCTCGGTGGAGCTGCGCCACCGCACCGCTTTCCCCTACCGCACCCTGCCCGTGAGGTTCACCCTCGCCGTGCCGGGCCGATTGCCTGTGTGCGACACGCTGCAGATACCCGTGGCCGATGCGGAGGGCAACTGGTTCGGGCTGGGTTGGGGCGACCTGCGCGTCTCCACCTCTCCCGCCGTCGACCTGCCGCCCGGCATCGGCGACACGTGCCGCATCTGCCTCACCTCTGCCCTGCCGGACAGTCTCCTGCCGGGCGTGAACGATGTGGGGGTGAAGATTGCGGACGGGGAGTGAAAACTACTGCCTTCTCCTTTATTTCCGCGCATCCCTCCCCGCATCCATCCTCAGGAAGATGAACAGCAGGATGGTGAAGCCCCACAACGACGAACCGCCGTAGCTGAAGAAAGGCAGCGGGATGCCGATGACGGGGGTCAGTCCCAGCACCATGCCGATGTTGATGAACAGATGAAACAGAAAGATGCTCGCCACCGCATAGCCGTAGACACGCCCCAACGTGGAGGGTTGCCGCTCTGCCAGGTGGATGAGACGCAGCACCAGCGCCAGGAAAAGCACCAACACCGCCGCCGAACCCAAGAAACCCTCTTCTTCGCCCACGGTGCAGAAGATGAAGTCCGTGTCTTGTTCGGGCACGTATTTCAGTTTCGTCTGCGTACCGTTCAGGAAGCCCTTGCCCGTCAGTCCGCCCGAGCCGATGGCTATCTTCGACTGGTTTACGTTATAGCCCGCGCCGCTGAGGTCTTCTTCCAAGCCCAGCAACACCTGGATGCGGACCTGCTGGTGCGGCTCCAGCACCTTGTTGAACATATAATCTGCCGAATACAGGAAGCCGATGGAGCAGACCATGAACACCAGCGTGGTGAGGTAGGCGGCACGGTGCGTCTGCAGGAACAGGCAGCCCAAGTAGGCGATGTCTGCCACGCACAACACCCACAGCACCCACACCAGATTGAACGGCACGAGCCATTCGGACACCGCCAGCGCCACCAGCAGCACGCCTGCCGTCACGCCGGCAATGAGCCTCGCCGCCTCTGCCCGCTTCGTGTAGACCCACGTCATGCCCGCCGAGAAGAGCAGCGCGATGGTGAGCACCAGAAACTGTCCCAGCGGCGTGGGCGTGTCGGCCAGCATCACCTCGGCGTAGCGGATGCCCAAAACGAAATAGAGCACGGCACACACCCCCGCAAACAGCACCGTGCCCGGCATGCCCTCGCGGTAGAGCACCAGGAAGAACGACAGGTAGACCAACGCCGAGCCCGTCTCCCGCTGGGCGATGATGAGCAGCATGGGCACCACGATGACCAGCCCCTCGGTGAGGGCGTTGCGCCACGTCTTCAGCACAAAGCCGTAGGCGTTCATGAAGCGTGCCAGGGCCAACGCGGTGGCAAACTTGGCAAACTCGGCGGGCTGCAGGCTGACCGGCCCGAGGATGAGCCACGAACGGCTGCCTTTGGTGTCGGGGGCGATGAAGATAGTGACCACGAGCAACAGCAGCAGCACGCCGTAGATGAGGTAAGCGTATGTCTCGTAGAAGAGGTCGTCGAGCATCAGCAGCATGCCTGCCAGCCCGAAAGAGCAGATAATCCACACGAATTGCTTGCCCGCGCGGGTAGAGAAGTCGAGCAGGTCATGTTCGCTGTAATCGTAGCTGGCCCCGCAGATGCTGAACCAGCCGAATACCACCAGGCAGAGGTAGATGACCACCGTCAGCCAGTCGAGCGTCTTAAAAACAGATTCCTTGCGCCTCATCGTTACCTCCCTTCTTCGCCATACATCACTACCCGCTGGCTGAACTCCTCCGCCCGCAATTCATTCTCCGGCGACAGATGCCCGTGCAGGTACTGGTCCATCATCATGGCCCCGATGGGCACGCCGTAGGTAGCTCCCCATCCCCCGTTCTCGACATAGACCACGATGGCAATCTTCGGGTCGTTCATCGGTGCGAATCCCATGAAGACGGAGTGGTCCTTGCCGTGCGGATTCTGGGCCGTGCCCGTCTTGCCGCATGCCTCCACGTCGGGCAGCATGAGGTTCACCATGCGGCAGGTTCCGCTGCCGGTGCTTCCCGTCACGGCGGCCCGCATTCCCTCGGCCACCCACTCGTAGTATTGCCGGTCGATGCCCGTGTATCGCCGCGTGGTATAAGCACTGTCGATCGGATTGTCTTCGATGTCCTTCACGATGTGCGGCGTAATGAACCAGCCCCGGTTGGCGATGGTGGCCCCCAGGTTGGCAATCTGCAGGGGAGTGGCCAGCACCTCTCCCTGCCCGATAGCAATACTGATGACGGTAAGCCCGTTCCACGAGCCTCGATATGCCTTGTCATAAAACTGCGCATTGGGTATGAGTCCGCGCTGTTCGCCCGGCAAGTCGGTGCCCAGCCGATAGCCGAAGCCCTGCGCCACCATGTGGTCCTTCCACACGGTGATGGCGTTCTGCGGCGAGCCATACTTCGCCTTGTTGCCGAACATGTAATACAGACCCCAGCAAAAGTAAGCATTGCACGACGTGGCGATGGCAGGCACCAGCGTGAGCGGCGAGGCATGCCCGTGGCAACCCACCCGCAGCCCCCGGTGGATGAATCCGTGCGAGCAGGGATAGGCGGGCGCCTCCTTGCCGATGATTCCCTCCTGGAGGAACGTCACCGCCTGTGCCGTCTTGAAGGTGGAGCCGGGCGGGTAAGTGCCCTGTATGGCCCGGTTGAGCAGCGGTTTCTGTTTGTCCTGCTGCAGCAAGGCGTGGTTTCTGCCCCGCTGTCGTCCGATGAGCTGGTGCGGGTCGAAGGTGGGCGACGACACCATGCAGAGAATCTCGCCCGTCTTGGGTTCGATGGCCACGATGCTTCCGATTTTGTTCTGCATCAACCTTTCGCCCAACATCTGCAAGTCGATGTCGATGCCCAGTTTCAGGTTCTTCCCGGGCACGGAAGGGCGGTCGAGCCGTCCGTCCATGTAATGCCCCTGTATGCGTCCGTGGGCATCGCGCAGCAAGATTTCCACGCCCTTCTCGCCGCGCAAGTACTTTTCGTAGCTTTTCTCGATGCCCTGCTTGCCGATGTAGTCGCCGCTGCGGTAATAGTCGTCTTTCTCAATGTCTCGGCGCGACACCTCCCCGATGTCTCCCAAGGCATGTCCGGCGGCGTTGTAGGTATATTGCCGTATGGTTCGCCTCTGTATGCCGAATCCGGGGAATTTGAAGAGTTTTTCCTGGAAGATGCCGCATTCCTCGGCCGAGAGTTGTGTCATGAACACCTGCTGCGTATAGCGCGAGTAGCCGGGATTCTTGCGCCGGTCCTTCACGTCGGCCATGAGCCGGTCGAACTGTTCGCGGGTGATGTTCAGCGTGCGGCAGAAGTCGGCCGTGTCGAGGTTGCTCACTTCGCGTGGCACGAAGGTGATGTCGTAGGCCGGCTGGTTGAACACCAGCAGCTTGCCGTTGCGGTCGTAGATGGCGCCGCGCGAAGGATACTGCACCTTGTTGAGGAAGGCGTTGTTGTCGGCATACTTCTTATATTCGTCCGACAGCAGCTGCAGGTCTACCAGGCGAATCAGATAGACGAGCACAATGAGGGCAGCCGCCCCTCCAATCACGAACTTCCTTTTTTCGAGTTTATAATCCTTAGCCATGCCAGTAATCAATCAGAATTAGTTTATAGAGTCAACGGGAGTGCGAGCGTCCGGGGTCACTTTCCCGGCCTTCACTCCCCTCCCCCGTGTCAGGGATTGCGCTGCGTGCGTATGCCTTCGAGCGCCAGTATGCAGCACAAGGTGAGCAGCGCGCCCGACACGATGCGCAGCAGCAGCGCCAGGGGGTGTGCCGTCGAGAAGAACTCGATGCACAGCAGTACGCCGTGATGCAGCAGCACGCAGGCGGTGATGTATTTCAGGAAGGGCGCCATGCCCATAGTCCGGATGGCAGGCACGAACAGGTCGGTCATGTCGCGCGGCACGAATAGCCTCAGCAGCAGCGGCCGCAGGAAAGCCAGCAGCACGGTGGCTGCGGCGTTCATGCCCGGCGTATCCGAATAGATGTCTATCACCAGTCCGAGGAAGAAGGCCCACAGCAGCAGTGCGTTGCGTGGCATATCCGAATCCATCTTCATAATGAAGTAGATGTAGAGAAACGGTGTGGCATAGCCGTCGATGTGCACATTGTTGAGAATCAGCACCTGCAGCAGCACCAAGCCGATGAACCATTCTATTTTATGCAGATAGTCTTGTAGCATGATGTGTCAATCTTCCTTGAGTTGTTTCATTTCGTCCTGTCCTTCCACCGCAATGACGCGCACATCGTTCACCTTGCCGAAGTCTGTTGCCAGCCTTACCTTCAGCAAATACGACAGTCCGTCGTGCGAGTCGCTCATCTCTTCCACGTATCCCACCAGCAGTCCGGGGGGGAACACGGCCGAATATCCGCTGGTCACCACCGTGTCGCCCACGCTGAACTCGGCATGCCGTGGCAGGTCGCGCAGGTAGGCATACTGTGCGTCTTCTCCCTCCCACTTCAGGTAGCCGAAGTATTCGCTTCCCTGGATTTTGCAACTCAGGCTGGACTTGCTGTTGAGCAGGGAGATGACCAATGCGTAGTGCGGCGTGGTTTTGTAGACGATTCCCACCACCCCGTTGGCATCCACCACTCCCATTTCCGGCCTTACGCCATCTGCCTCTCCGCGGTCCAGCGTCAGGTAGTTGTCCATGCGGTTGAGACTGTTCTTGACGACGTGCGCCTTGCGGAGCGTATATCCCGCCTGCGGGGGTATGGAATCGAGGCTGCGGAAAGCGGCGGTGTCGGAGCGCATATCGGCCAGTTGGTTTTCCAGCACGGCGATGCGTTGTTCCAGCAGCATGTTCCGGTCCAGCAGGTCTTCGTTCACTTCGCGCAGGTGGAAGTACGAGGCGATGCCGTTGCGTGCCTCATAGAGTTTTCCTGCCGCTTCGTTGGCCGAGGTGAAGAACACGCTTTGCTGGTAGCGGTTGAAGCGGAACAATAAAACAAAACTGGTCACCTCCAGCAGCAGGAAGAGGAACCAGTAATTGTATTTCATCAGGAAGTTGAGCAGATTCCGCATAGATGTAACTCGATAGGGTTGGGTTATATAGGTTGAGTCAAACAATAACAGCCAGCAGCACAGCGGCACAGAAATGCAGGAGCAGTTCCGTGCCTCCGTGTGCCGACAGGCCTGTCTGGTTTATCCCGTCTTATACCGCAGGTTGTCAGCGCATGAGGAACGAGAACTTGTCGACGTTCTTCAGTGCGATGCCCGTTCCCTTGGCGACGGCATGCAGGGGGTCTTCGGCAATGTGGAAGGGGATGTTTATCTTGTCCGTCAGTCGCTTGTCCAATCCGCGCAGCAAGGCACCTCCTCCGGCCAGGTAGATACCGTTGTGCACGATGTCGGCATAGAGTTCGGGTGGCGTGTTTTCGAGTGCGCTGAGCACGGCGGTTTCTATTTTCGAGATAGACTTCTCCAGGCAGTGTGCTATTTCCTGGTAGCACACGGGCACCTCCATCGGCAGTGCGGTGATGCGGTTAGGTCCGTGCACGATGTAGTCTTCGGGTGCTTCCTCGCCCAGTTCGGTGAGTGCGGCTCCCACGTGAATCTTGATACGTTCGGCCATGCGTTCGCTCACCTTGACGTTGTGCTGGCGGCTCATGTACTCCTGTATGTCAGCGGTGAGGTCGTCGCCGGCGATGCGTATGGAGTTGTTGCTCACGATGCCTCCGAGCGAGATGACGGCAATTTCGGTCGAGCCTCCGCCTATGTCGACAATCATGTTGCCCTCCGGTGCTTCGACGTCGATGCCGATGCCGATGGCTGCCGCCATGGGTTCGAAGATGAGGTAGACGTCACGTCCGCCGGCGTGTTCGGCCGAGTCGCGCACGGCACGCAGTTCTACTTCCGTACTGCCCGACGGCACTCCGATAACCATACGCAGCGAAGGCGAGAAGAGTCGTCCCTTGCGGTTGACCATCTTCACCAGTCCGCGTATCATCTGCTCACAGGCATAGAAGTCGGCAATCACGCCGTTGCGCAGCGGGCGGATGGTGCGTATGTTCTCGTGTGTCTTTTCGTGCATCATCTTGGCCTTTTCGCCCACGGCAATCATCTTGTCCGTGCGGCGGTCGAGGGCCACTACCGAAGGCTCGTCCACCACAATCTTGCCGTTGCTGGTGATGATGGTGTTGGCCGTGCCCAGGTCCATTGCTATTTCTTGTGTAAAAGAGAAAATACCCATTAAATTGAAAATTGAGAATTAAGAATTGAGAAATAAGAACTTATTAAATGGAGAATTGAGAATCTTATTAAATTGAAAATTGAAAATTAAGAATTGAGAAATAAGAACTTATTAAATGGAGAAATAAGAACTTATTAAATGGAGAATTGAGAATCTCATTTATTTTTTAATTCTCAATTCTCAATTTTCAATTTAGTAAGATTCTCCATTTACTCAGTGCTTGAAGTGTCTGAAGCCGGTGGTCACCATTGCGATGCCGTGCTGGTTGCAGTAGTCAAAGCTCAGTTGGTCTTTGATGCTTCCTCCGGGCTGTATGACGGCAGTGACTCCTTCGTTGCCGGCAATCTCCACGCAGTCGGGGAAGGGGAAGAAGGCATCGCTGGCCATCACGGCGCCGTGCAGGTCGAAGCCGAAGCTTTTTGCCTTTTCGATGGCCTGCTTCAGGGCGTCGACGCGGCTGGTCTGTCCCACGCCGCTGGCGAGGAGTTGCTTGCCTTTGGCGAGGACGATGGCGTTCGACTTCGAGTTCTTCACGATTTTGTTGGCAAAGAGCAGGTCGTCCACCTCCTCCGGCGTGGGTGCCTGGTTGGTGACCGTCTTCAGGTCGGCAGGAGTTTCTACCTTCAGGTCGCGGTCTTGCGCCAGCACTCCGTTGAGCAGCGAGCGGAATTGCTTCTTGGGCAGTTCTACCGGCTTGCGCACCAGTATGATACGGTTTTTCTTTTCGCCCAGCACCTCCAAGGCATCCACGTCATAGTCGGGAGCGATGATGACTTCGAAGAAAATCTTGTTGATTTCCTCGGCCGTTTCCCTGTCGACCACGGCATTGGTGATGAGCACGCCTCCGAAGGCCGACACGGGGTCGCCCGCCAGGGCATCTTTCCACGCCTGCAGCACGGTGGGCCGCGAAGCCAGTCCGCAGGCATTGTTGTGCTTCAGGATGGCGAAGGTTGTTTCCTGGAACTCGTCGATGAGGTCGACAGCCGCGTTGATGTCCAGCAGGTTGTTGTAAGAGATTTCCTTGCCGTGAATCTGGTCGAACATCTGGTCCAGCTGTCCGTAGAAGTAGCCCTTCTGGTGCGGGTTTTCGCCGTAGCGCAGGGCGGTGGGATGGTTGGCCGAGCAGCGGAAGGCCGTGCCCTCCCCGCCGTCGAAGTAGTTGAAGATGGCCGAGTCGTAGTGCGACGACACGCCGAAGGCCTCTTTGGCAAACCAGCGCCGTTCTTCGAGCGTGGTGTTGGCTCCGCGTTCCATCAGGATGTCGCGCAGCGGCTGGTATTGTGCCTGCGAGGCCACGATGACCACGTCGTTGTAGTTCTTGGCAGCGGCGCGTATGAGCGAGATGCCGCCTATGTCGATTTTCTCGATGATGTCGGCTTCGGGGGCTCCGCTGGCCACGGTGGCCTCGAAAGGATAGAGGTCGACAATCACGAGGTCTATTTCGGGGATTTCATATTTTTCAATCTGCTGGCGGTCCTGCTCCAAGGCGCGGCGGCACAAGATGCCTCCGAATATTTTGGGGTGCAGTGTCTTGACGCGTCCGCCCAGGATGGAGGGATACGTGGTGAGGTCTTCCACTGCCTTGCAGGGGTAGCCCAATGATTCGATGAACTGGCGGGTGCCGCCTGTCGAGAGGAATTCAACGCCTTCCTCGTGCAGCTTGGTGATGATTTCGTTCAGTCCTTCTTTGTGGTAAACGGAAACCAGCGCGGTCTTGATTTTTTTTGTTTCGGACATGATGTTTGTATTAATAAAGTACGCGTAATTATATAATCAGGGGCAAAGGTACGAATTTTACCGCTTTGCGCGTATAGGAAAAACACAGAATTATAGTTAGAGCCTGTTTAAATTTTCCCCGGCTTCTTTTATCGCACGCAAAGACGCGCGGCCAAGCCGGGCATTCCGGGTTTTGACGTTTTAAGAAAAATCCGTATCCACCCTCCGGGGCACCGCCGTCCGCCCCTCGCCGCCGCGGGCTGCGGAGGCAGGATGCCAAGGGGTAGGAAGCACGCACACAAGCGGTGCGAAGGCGGCTGCGCATAGCGAAGAAGCAAACGGATGGAGAAGAGAGCCAACAAGTTAACGATTTCTTTGAAAATAATCGCCGGATGTTTTTTCATAATTGAAATTATCTGCCTATCTTTGCAGTATAGATGGAAGGAAAAACACACATATCCTCCAACTTATCTATCCATATTTTCAAACAAATAACCAACAGATGAAAACAACAGGAATACCAGAAGACACTCAAGCTTCCCAGCCTGCACCCAGTCAGCGAATCTGCTCATCCTGCCACCGGCTCCTGCCGCTGACAGCCTTCTCGAACAACAGCAACGGCCGGCCCGAATCGCGATGCAAGGAATGCCAGCGCACCCGGCAACGACAGCGCCGGCAAGCGGCCGGCAACACCCAACAGGCAACAGCTTCCAAACCGGAACGGGTGCTCATCACCGACGTGGCCGAACGGGAGACGCGACTGGAGATGATACGCAATGCCATCGAGACCGTGCAGCTCAGCATGATACGAAGGGCTTGCAAACAACACGAAAACGAATTCTACCTCGAAACAGGATGGAAAATCAAAATGTTGTATAAAGAAGAACTGTAAGGAAACACAAAACGAAAGATTGCTTAACCCACAAACCATACATTATTATGCCCAAACTAAAAAGACAAGGAATAGATTTTTTTACCATACATACCGACTACCTGCACAGCCGCGCCGTGAGACGCGTCATGAAACGTGAAGGAGAAGCCGCCATCGCCGTGCTCATGGAGACATACGCTGCCATCTATGCCGGCGACGGCTATTACGTGGAAGCCGGACCCAGGCTCTTCGACGACCTCGCCGACCTGTTCTTCCGCCTGGAGCCCGAAGACGTGAAGCGGATTCTGGAAACCGCCATCGAAAACGGACTGTTCGACGCCGGACTGTACAGCCAATATGGCATACTCACCTCGTCGGGCATCCAAAGCGAATTTATCTATGCCACCCGCAAACGCATCAACAAGAGCATCGACCCGCGGTTCAACCTGCTGACCGACGACGACGAGGCCCTCTGCTGCCGCGACATGCCCGAACCCAAGACGCCCGACGGGCAACGGTCCGGACTGCCCAGACGGAAGGAGGACGGCGAAAACGAGGGGACAGAACCCACGGAAACCTGCCCGGAAAAGGTGCCGGGAAACACGCAAAAGGTGCCGGGAACGACCCAAAAGGCGGAAGATAACGCTAAAAAACGCGATTTGACGCCCCAAAGTACACACACTACACGACACAACACGACACGACACGAAGAAAACCCTCTCCTCAAAGGTTCCCCCGGCGACGGGGAAACCGAAGGCGCAGGCTGGAGGCCTGCGGAGGTGGATGACGGGGCTGGGGAAAGGACGAACGGAAAAACGGCCGCCAAACAGAAGGCCCGCGAATGGACGCAGCAGGACATCGACGCCCTGCAACCGCCCGACGACGGACTGCCGCGCAACCTGGAAGGGCTGAAAATCAACTTCCTGCAGCACCGGATACCGCCCAAGGAGCAGTATGCCATCATCCTGAAGAGCAACTACGGCGTCATCGGGCATCCCGTGTGGAGGGGGTTCGGCGTGCTGCGCGAAAGCCACGGCAAAATCCGGCAACCGTCGCGTTACTTGCTGAGTCTCTGCGTGAAATGACACCGGAAAAAGGGGCAGATGCATTTTGTGGTACAAAACACCTCAAAATCCGGGGAAAAGTTTGCAGAAAGCATTACCTTTGCAGCGTCGTTAAGCTTAACACAAAACACAATTAAAACGATTATCAACCATTTAACACCAAACAATTATGCCAGTAATTTACAAACCTTGTCAGTCGACCATTGCCAACCGTTCGGGCAAAAAACTGTTCTATCCGCGCGTCAAACTCACGGGCAATGTCGACACCAACACCGTGGCACGCGAGATTGCCGAACTCTCTTCGCTCACGTCGGGCGATGTGAAAAACGTCATCGACAACCTCATCACCGTGGTGACCCGCCACTTGCAGTCGTCGGAAAGTGTCACCCTCGACGGGTTCGGCTCCTTCCGCTATGCCCTGAAGACAACCGGTGGGGGCGTGGAAAACGCAACCGACGTCAGCGCCAGCCTGGCGCAGCTGATGGTGAGGTTCCTCCCCGCCTGCCGGCGCAACACCGACGGCACACGAAGCACCCGCTCGCTGGTGGACGGAGCCAAGTGTGTACGCTTCGACCAAATCCAGGGCGAGGACATCACCGGACAGCCCGACGACAGCGAGGAGGAGGAAGAAGACGGCGGAGGAGGAGCCTTGGGATAAACCTCCGGCAACGCACGGACCACAGACGGCATCTGCCCTCCGACCACCGGACGGAACGGAAAGAAAGATTTCAACACGAAACATACGGGCAGATGTCTGTTTGTGGTCAAAATAAGAACATTACAAAATGAAACACGACTCATGCAAGCAAAGAATAATGAAATGAACACACAAACTTCTGAAAAAGGCAACGGGCGGAAAGCCCTCTGGGACAAAATATTGAAAGTAGTCATCGCTCTGCTCTCGGCCATCGCCGGGGCACTGGGCGCCCAGGCCATGAATCTGTAAACCTTCGGAACGGAACGGGGGACAGGCGCACGCCAAAAGACCGACATCTTACCAGGCGCCGTCCCCCTACCGTCTCCTTTCACACCCGACCGGCAGCACGCAAAAAAAACTCGCCACCTTGCTGCGACACACAAAATAAATCTCTATCTTTGCGCCCGCAAAAAAAATAAATCCCATGCCACAGACTCCCGCCGAATGGCGCAAACTGCTGAAAACCAAATACGATGAACGGGAAGCAGCCGCCTTGGCACGCATCGTGTGCTGCGAACTGCTGGGACAGCGCCCCACAGACTATGTGCTGAACGAACCGCTCCCCGACGCCCCCCGACAGGCGCAACGGGCCCACGAACTGGCACAACGCCTGCTGGACTACGAGCCGATGCAATACATCGAAGGAAAGGCAAGGTTTGCCGGACGGGACTTCGGCGTGAAACGGGGCGTGCTGATTCCACGACCGGAAACGGAAGAACTGGTGGAACGCCTCGTGCAGACAACACCCCCCGGAGCACGCATCCTCGACGTGGGAACGGGCAGCGGATGCATCGCCGTGACCCTGGCGCTGGAGGTGCCCGGCGCACAGGTGGAAGCATGGGACATCGCAGACGAAGCGCTGGACACGGCACGAGACAACTGCCGACGACTCGGAGCGCACGTCTGCTTCCGGCAACAGGACGTCCTGGCGTATGAACCGGAGGAGGACACGGAAGGAAGGTTCGACCTCATCGTCAGCAACCCGCCCTACGTGACCGAAAACGAACGCAACGACATGCAACCCAACGTGCTGCTGTATGAACCGGAAAGGGCGCTCTTCGTGCCCGACAACGACCCGCTGCGATTCTACCGCCAAATCGGACGGATAGGACGGAAACTGCTGGTGCCCGGCGGACGGATGGCTTTCGAGATTAACCGCGCCTTCGCACAAGAAACGGTGGCGCTACTCCTGCAACAGGGATACACGGAGGTAAGCTCCGCCCGCGACCTGAGCGGCAACGAAAGGTTCGTCACAGGACGCAACCCCCTGGCCTGACAGCAACCCCCAGCCTCCATACACACGGCCGGACAGGGAAGAACTGGCCGGAACACTTGATTTTGCTCACCATAATCATAGTAAAGATGAACGAGATAAACGAGAACGAAGAACTGAAACGCATGCAGACCTGGTGCGCCGCCGGCGAACACTGCCGCTCGGAAGTGACCGAAAAACTGGTGAAACGCAACGTGCCCTACGACGTGGCCGACCGCATTGCCGACCGGCTGGAGCAGGAGAAATTCATCGACGAAAGCCGATACTGCCGCGCCTTCATCAACGACAAATTCCGGCTCGACAAGTGGGGAAAACAGAAAATAGACATGGCCCTGCAGCAAAAAAGACTGGACCCATACATCTACCGGCCCCTGCTCAACGCCATCGATGCCGACGACTACCTCGCCACCCTGCGCGCCCTGCTCGAAGCCAAACGCAAAAGCATACGCGCTGAAAACGACTACGAACGCAACGGAAAACTGATGCGCTTCGCACTCAGCCGGGGCTTCGCGGCAGATGACATCCGACAGTGCATCGACCTGCCGGAGGAAAATGAAGAAACAAAGTAAAAAATAGGCATATCTCTTCCTTTTCTCATTCTGATTACGTACATTTGCAGTGGATTAATCACATAAGCACAGATTAACAATGAAAACCTTAGAAAGACTGTTTGCTGAAAAGCTACTGAAAATCAAAGCGATTAAGATTCAACCGGCCAATCCTTTCACGTGGGCGTCCGGCTGGAAGTCGCCTTTCTATTGCGACAACCGCAAGACACTGTCCTATCCGTCGCTGCGCAGCTTCGTGAAAACGGAAATCACACGGCTGATTCTCGAACGCTTCGGACAGGCCGACGCCATTGCCGGCGTAGCCACCGGAGCCATCCCACAAGGCGCTTTGGTAGCCGACGCATTGAATCTGCCTTTTGTCTATGTGCGCTCCACCCCGAAAGACCACGGGCTGGAAAACCTCATTGAAGGCGAACTGCGACCGGGCATGAAGGTCGTAGTGGTAGAAGACCTTATCTCGACCGGAGGAAGCAGCCTGAAAGCCGTTGACGCCATCCGACGCGACGGCTGCGAAGTCATCGGCATGGTGGCAGCCTATACCTACGGATTCCCCGTGGCCGAAAAAGCATTCAAAGACGCCAAAGTATCACTGGTGACGCTCACCAACTACGAGGCCGTGATGGATGTGGCACTACGCACCGGATACATCGAAGAACAGGACATCGAAACGCTGAACGAATGGCGCAAAGACCCTGCACACTGGGACGCTGCCAAATAAACAACGAACGAATGACGAAGTTTGAAAGCAGCATCAAGCACGTAGCAGCCACACAGGCGGCTGTATACGCCAAATTGTCCGACCTCAATAATCTGGCACAAATCAAAGACCGGTTGCCGGAAGACAAGGTGAAAAACCTCACTTTCGACGCAGATACGCTCAGCATGGACGTACCTCCCGCCGGAACCGTCACCCTGCAGATTGTGGAACGTGAACCGGAGAAGTGCATCAAGTTCGGAACCACGTCCTCGCCACTGCCCTTCAACCTCTGGATACAGATTCTGCCCGTCAGCGACACAGAGTGCAAAATGAAACTGACCATCGGCATGGAACTGAACCCGTTCATGAAGACCATGGTGCAGAAACCATTGCAGGAAGGACTGGAGAAAATGGCCGACATGCTGGCGATGATCCCGTATAACTCATAAGACAAGAAAGAAAAAAGAGAAAAAGAAACAGCAGAAGACAAGCCGACTGTTCGCCACGCAAAGGCAGAACCGCCGGCTTTACTCTGCCGCTTCAAGCTCTCTTACATACCCCGCATACCCGATAACCCCTCTAAAAACAACACCAACGTGGCTCTGAAACTTTGGGAAAAATCCGTCGAAATCAATAAAGACATCGAACGATTCACCGTGGGACGCGACCGCGAAATGGATCTCTACCTGGCGAAATATGACGTGCTGGGTTCTATGGCACATATCACCATGCTGGAAAGCATCGGACTGCTCACCAACGACGAACTGCAACGGCTGCTGGCGGAAATGAAGCTCATCTACGCCGAAGCCGAACAAGGACGTTTCACCATCGAGGACGGCGTGGAAGACGTACACTCGCAGGTGGAACTGATGCTGACCCGGCGACTGGGCGACGTGGGCAAGAAAATACACAGCGGACGCTCGCGCAACGACCAGGTATTGCTCGACCTCAAGCTCTTTACACGTGCCCAAATCAAAGACATAGCCGAGGCGGTGCAGCAGCTCTTCGGCGTGCTCATACAGCAGAGCGAGGCCTACAAGGACGTGCTCATGCCGGGATATACGCACTTGCAGGTGGCCATGCCCTCGTCGTTCGGCTTGTGGTTCGGAGCGTATGCCGAAAGCCTGGTGGACGACATGATGTTCCTGCAGGCTGCCTACCGCCTGTGCAACCGCAACCCGCTGGGCTCGGCGGCAGGCTATGGCTCGTCGTTCCCGCTCAACCGCACGATGACTACCGAACTGCTGGGCTTCGACTCCATGAACTACAACGTGGTCTATGCACAGATGGGACGCGGCAAGATGGAACGAAACGTGGCGTTCGCACTGGCTTCCATCGCCGGAACGCTGTCCAAACTGGCGTTCGACGCCTGCCTCTTCAACAGCCAGAACTTCGGCTTCGTGAAGCTGCCCGACGACTGCACCACCGGCTCCAGCATCATGCCGCACAAGAAGAACCCCGACGTGTTCGAACTGACCAGGGCCAAGTGCAACAAACTGCAGGCGCTGCCCCAGCAAATCATGATGATTGCCAACAACCTGCCATCGGGGTACTTCCGCGACCTGCAAATCATCAAGGAGGTATTCCTGCCTGCTTTCGACGAACTGAAGGACTGCCTGCAGATGGTTACTTACATCATGCACGAAATCAAGGTGAACGAACACATCCTCGACGACCACCGCTACGACCCGATTTTCAGCGTCGAAGAAGTCAACCGCCTGGCACGCGAAGGCATGCCTTTCCGCGATGCCTACAAGAAAGTGGGGCTGGAGATTGAGGCGGGACAGTTCACGCCCGTCAAGGAAGTGCACCACACGCACGAGGGCAGCATCGGCAACCTGTGCAACGACCGCATCACTGCTCTGATGCACGAGGTGACCGAGGGCTTCCACTTCGAGAGAATGGAGCAGGCCGAAAAAGCCTTGCTGGGCAGATAAATCTTGACGGCGGGGAGGCTCTCCCTGCCCGTTTTCTTCAGACCGACGCCCCTTCTTTCGCCCCTCTTTGAGGCCGGGCATCATATTTATTTAAAGAAATAGTTGCCAGTAAACAGAAAACTTCCTATCTTTGCAGCCGTTCTTTAAGCCCTGCGGCAATAGCTCAGTTGGTAGAGCACGACCTTGCCAAGGTCGGGGTCGCGAGTTCGAGTCTCGTTTGCCGCTCATCTTCACAAGGTCCGCCCGGATGGTGGAATGGTAGACACGAAGGACTTAAAATCCTTTGGCCAGTAATGGCTGTGCGGGTTCAAGTCCCGCTCCGGGTACAGAAAGGACCAACCGTTATCCCATACGGTTGGTCCTTTCTTTTTTCACTTCTCCACGTCGCCCCCTGCCGCCTGCCAGCCCTGGAAGCCGGTGGCAAGTTCGTACACTCGGTAGCCCGACCGGGTAAGCACCTCTGCCGCCTTCTTGCTGCGCTTGCCGCTGCGGCAATACACAGCCACGGGCCGGTCTTTCTGCAAGAGCGAGTCGGCCATCGGGGCAAACTGGCTGTCGAGCACATTGATGTTGAGACTGCCGGGGATATGCCCTTCGGTGTATTCGGCGGTAGTGCGCACATCGAGACGCTGCACGGAGGGGTCGTCTATCAGGCTCCGGAAGTCGTCGACGGAGAGAGTTTCAAAGCCGCCGGGTTGTTGCTGGCAGGCCCACAGAAAGGCAAGGACGGCCCCCAGCACGGTAAGAATGGTTTTCATATTCAATTCAATAAAATCTGCTTGTATCTTGCCTGCGGCTACCGCCGGGGCAGGTAATTGAACGTATAAGTTTCCGTCTCATCCTCCTCGTTTTGCAGGCTGAACCGGACGGTAAGCGATTCGGTCTGGTCTGTAATATAGGAGCAGAGCGGTACGGAGAGATAAGCACGGCGCGTGTAATACGGTGGGTCGTCGGCGGCATCGTGGTAAAGCGTCAGCGCAACCTCCCGGTGTGCCTCCTCCTCCCCGCCTTCCACCTTGTCTTCTACGAAATGGAAGGCATGCGTCGCATCCGTCCCCTTGATTTCCAGCACCACGTTCAGGTAGTCCAGCCCCATCCAGATGCTCAGCACCGAAGCGGGGTCGGTCTTCACCCCTCCGGCAAAAGCTGCGGCAGGCTGGGGCACGGGCGACACCACCGTGCTGGCCGAATAAAGCAGGACGCCCGTCGTGTCGCCGTTGTCGGCAAGCTCGCAGGCATAGTTGGCAATGATGCGCAGGGTAGAGTCGGCGGCGCGGTTGGGCGCGGTCACCTCGTTGAGCACCGCATAAAGCCCTCCCCCGTCGGTCAGCACCGTTTCCAGCGTGCCGGCAGAGTTGCTGCGAGCCGTCAGATACTCCAGGCTGACCGACGGATAGTGGTAGTCGTCGTCGCTACATGCCGCCCAGAGCAGCAAGGCCGCGGGCAGCATCAGGAGTTTTCGCAAAGAGCCGTGCATTTTCCTCATCTTCACAAACTTAACTGGTTACGCAAGGGGTTGGCATACATCTCCAGGAGTTTCCCGCGCAAGAAGTCATCGTCTTTGCCAGGCAGTTCGATGCGCCCCAGCTGCCGGTCGATGTAAGCGGTGAACCGCTGGCGGTCGTCGGCCGTATAATGCGCGGCGAATCGGTTTCCCCCCTCCAGCAGGTCGGCCGCCACGTAGTTGTTGGGATAGAGCCGGTAATTGGCAAAGATGCCCCGGTCTATCAGTCCTGCCACGCGGGCGAAGAGCTCCTGTTTGGGCAGCGCGGGGTCCAGGCGTTCCAGCTGCTCATTGAGGCAAGGTGCGGTGCAGAAGTGTACGTGCCCCTTCCATCCCATCAGTCCCGTCTGCATGTTCAGCAGGTCGTCGGCGGTGGTTTTCTTGTAGTCGGGGTTATCGCGCTTCATCTGGAATTCCTTGGCCTTGAGATAGTCGCAGGGGTCAAACTCGTAAGAGATGGCCAGCGGCACGATGTTCATCTCCTTCAGCCGGCTGATGACATCGCCTTCGCCCGCCATGGCAAACATCTTGAGGATGCTCTCCTGCGTGCGGTCGTTGGAGTCTTTGGCACGTCCTTCGCGCTGTGCAATCCAGATAGACTGGTGTTTGAGCCCGATGGTATAGTGCATGTATCTCGACATGCGTGCCGACGCTTCCAGCATCTGTCGCATGGTCAGCGCCCGCTGCACGATGAACGACTTGTTGATGCGCACCAGTTTCTTGATCCAGGGGTAGATGAGCAGGTTGTCGCCGATGGCAATCTCGACCGTATTCAGCCCCTTTTCCACCAGCATCAACGAGAGGAATCCGGAGTCGAGCACGATGTCGCGGTGGTTGGACACATAAGTATACGCCTTTCCCTCGTCGGCCAAGGATGAATTGTCGAGCGTCACTCCCAACGTAGCCTCCCGTATGATTCTCTTCAGGAAATCATAGCAGAAATCTACCTGGAATTGCAGTTTGCTCTTGCACATACGCATCCTGGATGCCAGCACGTCGAAAGGCACGCCGGGAAGGGCCAGTTCCAGCACATGACGGAAGGCGGGGTCGGCAATCAGTTCTTCGAATACGGCGGGCAGTTCCTCGTCGTAATAAGGGCGGATTTCGTCAAATTCTTCGTACATGTTCATTGATGGTTAATGGTTAATGGTCAGTGGTAGTCGGCGACGCTACGGTCAGCCCTGCTCGATGATGTCGGTCATCACGTCGCTGATGTCCAGTCCGGCGGCGCGCACCTGCTGTGGTATGAAGCTGGTGGCAGTCATGCCGGGCGTGGTGTTCACGTCAATCAGGTTGATTTTAGAGCCCTCGGTGATGATGTAATCCACGCGTATCAGTCCGGCGGCCCCCACGATGTCATAGACGGCCGAGGTGAGTTTCTGCACACGTTCGCTCAGTTCATCGGGGATTCGTGCAGGCGTAATCTCGTCGGAGTCGCCGCAATACTTCGCGTCGTAGTCAAAATACTCGTGGTGCGAGACGACCTCCGTGACGGGGAAAGTCACCGCATGCTGCTTGGTCTTGTAGCATCCGCAGGTCACCTCCGTGCCGTCCAGGAACGCCTCTACCAGCACCTCATCAGCCTCGGCAAAAGCCTTGGCGATGGCCGGTTGGATTTGTGCGGGCGTATTCACCCGGCTTACTCCGAAGCTGGAGCCTCCCAGGTTGGGTTTGACGAAGCAGGGCAGTCCGATTTTCTGCACCACGTCCTCGTCGGCGATGCCCTGTCCGCGGCGCAGGAGCAGCGATTCGGCGATGCGCACGCCGAACCCCTTGAGATACTGGTTGCAGACAAACTTGTTGTAGGTGAGGGCCGAAGCCATCACTCCGCAGCCGGAGTAAGGCAGGCGGAGCATGTCGAAATAGCCCTGCAGCCGTCCGTCTTCGCCGGGCGTGCCGTGGATGGTGATGTAGGCATAATCGAACCGCGTCTTTTCTCCTGCCAGCGTGAAGCTGAAGTCGTTGCGGTCGACAGGCGTTGTGCCGCCTCCCGGCAGTTGCACGTGCCAGTCGGTGCCGTGCATCACGACGATATAAGAGATGTACCTGTCCTTGTCGAGAAAGGATTCGATACCTTGCGCGCTGCGCAGGGAAACTTCATACTCGGAGGTGTCTCCTCCGGCCACAATAGCAATCGTACGTTTCATACTGAATCTCTGTTACTGATATAGCCTCGCCATTTGTCGACCAAGGCAGTCATGTCGGGAGGAACGGGACAGGTGAAGTCCATCTCCTCGCCCGTGACGGGGTGTTTGAATCCCAGCGTCATGGCATGCAGTGCCTGCCGCGGACAGATGTCGAAGCAGTTGTTGACAAACTGTTTATATTTGGCGAAACGGGTGCCTCTCAGGATTTCGTGGCCCCCGTAGCGTGAATCGTTGAAGAGAGTGTGTCCGATGTGTTTCATGTGTACGCGAATCTGGTGCGTGCGTCCTGTTTCGAGCACACACTCCACCAAGGTGACGTAGCCCAGCCGTTCCATCACGCGGTAGTGTGTGACGGCATGCCGTCCCTCTCCTTCGGGCAGGACGGTCATCAGCATGCGGTCCTTCGGGTCTCGTCCGATGTTGGCGCAGATGGTACCTTCGTCTTGCTCTACGATGCCCCACACCAAGGCACGGTAGCGTCGCCGGGTAGTTTTGTGCAGGAATTGGTTGCCGAGGCAAGTCTTGGCGTCGGGTGTTTTTGCCACGACGAGCAGTCCGGACGTATCCTTGTCGATGCGGTGCACGAGTCCCACGTGAGGGTCGTTGGCATCGTAGCGGGGGTTGTCCTTCAGGTGCCAGGCGATGGCGTTGACCAGCGTGCCGTGCCAGTTTCCATGTCCGGGATGCACCACGAGCCCCGCCGGTTTATTGACCACGAGCACGTCGTCGTCTTCGTAGACCACCTCAAGCGGAATGTCTTCGGGGATAATGTCGTTGTCGTAAGGCGGCCGGTCCATCGAGAGTGTAATGACATCGAGCGGCTTCACCTTGTAGCTGCACTTCACGGGCCGTCCGTTGGCCAGGACAAACCCCGCGTCGGCGGCCTTCTGTATGCGGTTGCGCGAGGCGTTGGTGATACGGTCGAAGAGATATTTGTCTACACGCACCATCTCCTGCCCCTTGTCCACCACCACGCGGAAGTGTTCATAGAGTTGCGTTCCGTCGCCTGCGGCGGCAGGCTCCAGTTCGTCCAGTTCATCGTCCGTCAGTTCGTCCTGCCGGCCGGCTAATTCTTCCTCCATCATTTTTTCGTTCTTCGTTCTTCACTCCACCCGTCAGAACCACGACTCATCGGCCGCCCCCGTCGTCTGTTGCTGTCGTTGCAAGCCCATAGAGTCGGTTGCCAAGGTATTGGGCATGATTTCGGTATGTTCCAATCCGTCGCCCACGACGATGGTCAGATAGGCACCCTGCGGCACCTTCTCCTTAAAGTCGAGCACTCGTCCTTCGCACTTCACGCCATACACCCAGTCTTTCTCGCCGGGCACGGTATCGTTGGGCATCAGTTTGAATCCGGCAGCCAGGAGCCGTGCTTCGGCCTCTCGCAGAGAGCTGTTGTCGGCCACGTCGGGCAGTTCCACCAAGGGCACGTTGCTGGTGTTGACGGTCAGGTAGACGATTCGTCCGCGCTTCACGCGCTGGTTGACGGCGGGCCGGTATTCGAGCACACAGCCCGGCGGGAGCGTCTTGACGTAGGTCGAGTCTGCCACCACGCTTTGCAGTCCGTCTGCCGCGAGTATTTTCTGCGCCTCGGCCACGGGTTTGTGTTTCACGTCGGGCACCGTCACCGCTTCGCCGTGGTGCGTATAAGCGTCCAGCCACCTGAGGGTAGCTATCACCAGGATGGTCAGCACGACGGGCATGGCCAGCAGGTTGAGCCAGAAAAAGCGGTTGGCGCGGAAGGAGAAAAATTCTTTAATCGTCATAATCTGTCTCTGCGTTGAGTTATGCGCCACAAAGATACGGATTATAATGAAGAATGAAGAACGAAGAACGAAGAATTTCGCATTTCACCCGTCAGACAAGGGATGCCGGGCCGGCACAGAATCCGCAGTTTCACCGCATACGAGAGGAGGGAAATTAACTCTGTAAGCTATGGACAAGAAAACAAAAACTCTGTATCTCCGTGCCTCTGTGTTTAGTTCATTTAATTTTGCATAAATCGCGCATTTCTTTGTCAAAACCACTCCCCCCCCAATGAGACGCCTGAGCAGGGCAGGGAAGGCCGTTTTCACCGGCGGCGGGCAGCGGGGGAGATTGTCCGAGAACTCTTCCGACACTATCATTCTGTCATCCCGAGCGCAGTCGAGGGATCTCAAGACACGTTCCTGTAGATTTAGTGAGATGGCTCGACTTCGCTCGCCATGACAGAATGATAGCAGCTGATAGGTTTTCGGACAGCCTGGGGGGGGAGGGAACGGCAACGGTATACGAAGCACGGAGCAACGGTATCCGGGACGGACAGCGAAGGTATATGCACGCCGAAGGGAAACTGAATTCGGATGATTTCATAAAAATTACCAGTCTTTTGCCCATAAATGGAATTTTTCTGTAATTTTGTGGCAAAAAATAAACAGACCGACTTCCCTCGGACCATCAGGGAACCCTTATTCTAATCCACCCCATCTGCACTCCCGCCCCTCCCAATAAAAGGAGCGGCAGGGGTTGCGGAGCAACAAAGGCTTATGACGGAAGAACAGATTTTTGAACATTTATTCCGGACACATTACCAGGACCTATGCCAGTATGCCGCCCATTATGTATCCGACCCCCAAATAGTCGAAGACATCGTGCAGGGATTCTTCGTAACAATTTGGGAGAACAAAACGCTGTCTGCCAACGTACACCACTTCCAGTCATACGCCCAACGCGCCATCCACAACCGCTGCCTGAACTACTACAAGGCCGAACTGTCCAAAGAAAATTTCCTCGCCCTGTTTCTCGAAGAATGGAAGGAAATGCAACAGGAGCGTGACGATTTTCCCCACAAAGAGCGCATCCAGGCTGCCCTGCACCGCCTGCCGCCCCAATGCAAGCGTGTGTTTCTGCTGAGATGCCTGAAGAATATGAAATACAAGGAAATAGCCGACATCGCGGGTATCTCGGTCAACACCGTCAAGTATCATTTGGGAGAAGCGTTCCGCCTGATGCACGAAGAGCTGAAGGACCTGCTCCGGTTAATGCCCCCCGTGGCGTTCGTACTTGCACAACTGTTCTGAAACGGAAGAAAAGAGCGAGGGAATAACCCGCCCGCAGAAAAAATTTCCAAAAAAAAATTCTTTTTTACCCTACCCATTTCGGGCAGGCCGGTTGTCTTATAAATAAAAGCAAGAAAAAACATGGAATCATTTACAGACCCTATATACTCGATTATCTTAGCCGTGCTCACCGGAGAAGCCACGGAAGAAGAGCGCCGACGCCTGCAAAACTGGCTGTCGGAGTCGGAAGCCCACCGACGGGAGTTCGGCGAGATGGAAAAGCTCTACCGGCTGGCCAACGTCTCCCCCCGGAAAGACCACAGACAGTACGACGTGGAGAAAGCCTGGCAGAAAGTGCGCCGGCAAACCATAGCCAAGAAACAACGGAGCATCGTGCGGCAGTGGATGGGCTATGCAGCCATGATAGTCCTCGTGTGTCTGGCCGCCTACTTCATCGGGCAACCGTCTTCCGAGCCTGCCAAACCGTCGCACATGGCCTACGAACGCCCTACCCTGCTGCTGGACAACGGAACGACCATCGACCTGCGCGAAGACAGTTTCTCCATCAGCACAGGAAAAGCGACCATCCACAACAACCTGCAAAACCAGCTGTGTTACCGGTCGGACGAGAAAACAGCAGACAACGAACCGGTCAGATGGAACCACCTGATTATCCCCAAAGGCAACGCCTACGAACTGACTCTGTCCGACGGCACACACATCTGGCTGAATGCCGAATCGGAGCTGTCCTACCCCACCACTTTCCAAGGCGGAGAGAGGGAAGTGAAACTGAAAGGCGAGGCTTACTTTGAAGTAGCCAAGAATCCCGACAAACCTTTCCGGGTGAAAACCGGCGGACTGAATGTCGAAGTGCTGGGCACCTCGTTCAACGTATCGGCCTACGACAACGAAGCCAACATCTGCGTGACGCTGGCCGAAGGAGCAGTGGCCGTACAGACCGGCAAGGGCGAAGAATTCAGAATATCACCCTCCGAACAGCTCACCTACCACAGGGAAAGCCGCCAATCGGACATCAGGACCGTACAAACCCAGATGTTTACATCGTGGACGAGGGGAGAGTATATATTCAAAGATGCCACCTTGGATGAGATACTGACAAAGCTAAGCCACTGGTATGACTTCCGTGTGCAATACGAAGACCAGCGACTGAAAGATAAACGTTTTTCCTGCACCGTCGACCGCAGCATCAGTCTGCAGCAATTGCTCGAACTGCTCAGCTACACGTCCGATGTCAAGCTGAAACGAACCGGAGACCAGATAACAATCAGTGTAGAACCAACAAGCAAGGAGGTGGAATGACCAGAAAAAGAAATACCGTGAGAGAATAAAAAAAGGAGACAGGTATGTACCAGATACCAATCTCCAGTCAACAGATTTAGTGAGTGAAACTCTTAAATTTAAACCTGAAAAGTATTCAAAGTTATGAAGAAAAACAGAGAGAAGACTTCTGTCTGCTTAAAAAAAGTCTTAAATCAACTGTCTTTTTTGATTTTATTAGCAAGTTCATTGCTTATTTCACCCCAAATAAAGGCAGCGAACTCCATTTTTGAACAAGATTATCAATTACAATTATCTTTTGAGAATGCTCCCTTAGAGCGCGTATTAGATGCCATCACCGAACAATCGGGCGTAAAAATAGTGTACAGCAGCGACGTAGTTGACGCCAGCCGGAAAGTAACCGTCAACATCAAGACATCCGACATTCTGGTTGCCCTGCAATCGGTATTCGGCAAAGATTATTCGTTCAAACAAATTGAAGACTACATTGCCGTCAGCAAAACCGAAGCATCCGCTGTCGACGATGGCGAGAAACGCGACTGGACAATTGCCGGACAGGTGCTGGAAAACACCGAACCACCTTATCCGCTGCCCGGCGTAAGCATCCGCATCAAAGGCACGAACCTGGGTGTCATCAGCGACGCCAACGGCTACTTCAGCGTCAAAGCCAAACGCGGCGATGTGCTGGTGTTCAGCTTCATCGGTTATCAGGATTTTGAACACGTGGTTTCCCGTTCCATCAACAACCTGACCGTCGCCCTGACGCCCGACAACGAACTGCTGGACGAAGTCATCGTCACCGGTTTCTCCGAAGAAAAACGCGTCAACTCCGTATCGGCCGTATCTACCTTGGACGTATCCAAGAACTTAGCCACCAAGCCTATCACTTCGCTGTCGCAATCGCTGCAGGGCGGTATCACCGGTCTGACAGTGACGCAAAGCTCCGGTCTGCCTGGCGCCGATGCCGCCACCATCAAAATCCGCGGTATCTCATCCATCATGACCAACAACGACCCGCTGGTGCTGGTCGACGGTATCCCCATGGACATGAACCAGCTGGACCCGAACACCATTGAGAGCGTGACGGTATTGAAAGACGCCGCCGCATCTGCCATCTACGGTGCCCGCGCCGCCAACGGTGTCATCGTGGTAAAGACCAAGCGCGGCGTGCCGGGCAAGGTATCGGTGTCCTACAACGGCTATGTGGGCATCCAGCAAGCCACTTACCTGCCCGAATTCGTCGATGCAGCCACTTACATGGAAATGGCCAACGAAGCCAACATGAACATCGGAGGTGACCCCACGTATTCACAGGAGACGATTGATATCACGCGGGCTCATACCGACCCCATCAATTACCCCGACACCGACTGGATGGACTACATCTTTAAGAACGGCATGATCCACAGCCACTCGGTAAGCGTGTCCGGCGGTAGCAACCTGGCGCGTTTTGCCCTGACAGCTAACTATATGCAGAACGAAGGTCTGATAGAAAAGGCACGTTCCAACCGTTTCAACATCCGTGCCAATACAACGGTGAACCTGTTGGATAACCTCTCGGTCAACATGGACTTCAACTCATATCGCACGGTGCGCTATGAGCCCATGTACCGCACAGACCAGCATGCCTATCATATACTATATTACACTTACCAGACTCCACCCAACGTCATTCCCGTCTATCCGATGAAAGAAGGCAGCGACATCGTGTTCTACGGTAACCGCCCGGAACAACGCAACCCGGCCGCCATGCTGCAACACGGTGGTGAGTACAAGGCGCTGGAAGACAACATCAGCATCAACATCGCCCCGCGCTGGGAAGTGATTCCCAACCTGGTACTGCGTGGGCAATTCTCGTACCGCATCAGCAGTTCGGCCACCAGCGAAAAACGCCGTTCCTACAACTTCTTCGATTATGACACAGATGCCTTCCTGCAGACGTGGGATGCCATCAGCAGTGCCGGCATGAACCGCAGCAGTTACTACTACTTGGGTGCAACGGCTGAATATACGTTTGAGAAAGGCAAACACCGCCTGTTCGCCATCGGTGGCTACAACCAGGAACTGACCAACAGCGGAAGTTGGGACCAGTGGGCCATGGTGTCCATGTTTGCCAAAGCCAACTATACGTTCAACGAACGCTACTTGCTGGAAGGCACAGTGCGCCGCGACGGTTCTTCCCGCTTCGGCAGAGGACACAAGTTCGGCGTATTCCCCTCCATTGGTGCCGGCTGGAACCTGCACGAGGAATCGTTCATGGAAAACCTGAAGTTCATCAACAACTTCAAGATTAGAGGCTCGTTCGGTATGCTGGGTAATGAGAACGTCGGATTGTACCAATACCAGAACCTGATTAGTGCCAGCGATGGTACGGAGACTTACTTCGGTAACCCCAACCTGACGTGGGAAACCGTGCAAATGGCCAATATCGGTGCCGACATCCGCCTGTTCAACGAACTGGACATCACCATCGACTACTACAACAAGCTGACGAAAGACCTGATTCTCGAGCCGCCTATCTCCTACATCGGCGGTACTTCAACCGTACTGCTCAACTCCGGCCGCCTGCGCAACCGTGGTTGGGAAATCGACCTCAACTGGAACAAGCAAGTGACCCGCGACTTCGGCTTCAACCTTCACGGTGGTGTGAGCCAGAACAAGAACAAGATTCTGGAACTCTTCGGCGGACCGTATGACAACGGCAGCACCATCAACAAAGAGGGCTATGCACTGAGCAGCTACTTTGTATATCCTACGGACGGATTGTTGCAGGAAAGCGACTTCACGAAAGATGCCGACGGCAACTGGGTGCCCAATGAAGGCGTGGTGATTTTCGACGGCCAGCAGCCGGGCGACATCCACTACCTGGATACCAACAACGACGGCACGATTTCGGCAGACGACCGCGTCATCCGCGGCAATGACCAGCCCAAGCTGAACTACTTTGCCAACCTCACGCTGAACTGGAAGAAGTGGGAACTGGAAGTCCTGTTCCAAGGTGTGCAAGGCGTGGAAGCTTACTACGGACAGCCCTACTCGTATGGTCTGGACATCACAGGCGACGGTTTCACGCCGCTGGCCGTGCAGACCGACTACTGGACACCGGAGAATCCCGATGCCCGCTATCCGCGCCTGGCCCCGAATGCCACCTACGGCAACAATGCCCTGCAATCCGACTACTGGAAATTCGACGCCAGCTACTGCCGTGTGAAGTACATACAACTGGCCTACACTTTCGACCAGATGGGCTTGAAACGCTGGGGCATTTCCAGCATCCGCGTGTATCTGAATGCACAGAATCCCTTCACCTTTGCCAAGGAAGGACTGGTAGACCCGGAAAGCCGCGGCCAGTTGGGCGCCTATCCGCTGGTAAAGACCTATTCCTTCGGTGTTAATCTGAACTTCTAATTATAGACAATACCATTATGAAACTGAATAGCATTTTCAACAAGAGAGCGTTGCCCGTATTGGCCCTGTCGCTGATGTTTTGCAGTTGCGAGGACTTCCTGACCCGCGACCATCCTACGGGCGTGACTGATGACGATTTCTGGGGAACCACCAACGAAATTTCGGCTGCATTGGGTACCTGCCAGTACTGGCCGCAGGGCACCCACCATTATACATCGCCCTATCTTTCATGGGTACACATGGAAGGCATGACCGACAATATGTATTGGAGCGGAAACTTCAAAGGAGAGATTGTCAACATCGGTAACGGCTCGCTTACCACAACAACGGGCGGGTTCAACAACGATGTGTGGACACAATATTACATTTGGATACGTCGCTGCAACCGTCTGCTGGACCACATCGACCAAGCCTACTTCACGGATGAGGCCGAACGCGAGAGAATGCGCGCCGAAGCCCTGACCTACCGCGCATGGTACCACATGCAACTGTTGCTGTATTATGGCCTGAACGAAGGCATACCCATTGCCGACAGGGTACTGGACGGAGAAGACATCTATCAGGCACGCACCCCGGCACTGGACTGCGTGAACTGGCTGAACGGTGAATTCGACCGTCTGCTGAGCATCACAGACGATGCCGTCTTCCCCTTCCTCTGGGACCGCGACCGTCGCGGACGTATGTGCAAAGCCTACGTCCTGACGCTGAAAATGGACCTCAACCTGCAGTTCCACCAATATGACATTGCCCGCGATTGCGCCAAGCAACTGATAGATTCCGGCGAGTTTGAACTGTATTATTCGGAATCTACCGATGACGATCCGGGCAAGAACTACCGCGACATGTTCCGCTACGTGGGACAAGACAACCGGGAACGAATCATGTATCGTAACAGTGGCTGTTCGGAAATATGGTTCCGACATGCTCCTCAGAACCTGAGCGGACAAGGAGCAGCCAGCGTGCTGAAGTCATTGGTGGATGAATATGAGACCATCGACGGTGTGCCCTTGGCAGACCTACCTGCCGACGAACGTACCAACTACGAGCATTCGCCGTTGTACAAACCGCGCGACCCGCGCTTGTATGCCACCATCGTGGTGCCGGGCGACAACACATCGTTCCAAGACTATTCGTACAACCCGTTTGGCGAAGGCGTGGTAGAATATCCCGGTGCCATCGGCTATTCACGCACTGGCTACTGGGCCAAGAAATTCCTGGACGAACAGGACCGCCCGAACGGTTCTGGCGGAAGCTTGTACTTCCCACTCTACCGTTATGCGGAAGTTCTGCTGGACTATGTGGAATGCTTAGTGGAAAGCGGCGACTGGCAGAATCCCGATGTAGAGACCTACATCAACCTGATACGCAACCGTGCCGGCATGCCCAACATGGACAAAACCGTGTATAACACACAGGAGAAAGTGCGTGAATTGTACCGCCGCGAACGCCGTGTGGAGCTGGCCTTCGAAGGTAAACGCTATTGGGACATCCGCCGCTGGGATATTGGCAACGAGGTAATGAGCGGACCCGTCTTAGGTGCCTGGAACCCCAATACCAATGCATACGTACAGGTGGAAACGCGCAACTGCACATTCCCCAAATATGACCAGTGGCCCATCCCGCTCACCGAGCAGACGGCTAACCCGTACATCACGCAAGGGGCGGGCTGGTAAACTAAACGCCAACAATTACAGACTGCTACTATTTTTTACCGTTCCATTAGGTACCCGCATGTAGAGAGAGGTCAGGAGGCCGGGCTGATACCCCGCATCCGGCGAGATTTACGGGCATACACCCGGCCTTCCTGACAACCTGCGGGAACGCAAAGTGAACTTCCTTTTAACCGAACTACCATCAATCAGACAAATGAAAACAAGATTTTTAACCGGCCTGTTACTGTCGCCCTTGCTGGCATTAGCGGCTTGTTCAGGCAATCATTTTACCATAGATTCCCATACATACATCGTGGCAGACACGGTACAGAATCCCGTAACAACCTTGGCATGCACCGAGTTACAGTACTTCATCCATCAGGCCACAGGCATCCAGGTGCCCATCATTGCTTCACCTAACCAGGCAGGGCAAGACAGCCGCCTGATTTGCCTGGGCGAAAGCTTCATCCCGCGGTCGGGAGCAGACGTATTGGAGGGGACTCCCCTGGGCGAGCAAGAATACCTGATACACATCACGCCTGATTTCATCGTGCTGGCCGGTAAGGACAAAGAATCGGTCCCCGACTATGTGAAAGACGGCGGACGAGACAATAACGGCCTTTCACCCGCCACGGACCGTGTACAGATAAACTACCGCCGGGCCACCGGTTCGGATGATGTACCCGCCACGCTTACCCTGCCTTCGGTGTACGATGCGCAAGGCACCTGCTATGCGGTCTATGACTTTGCCGAACGCTTTCTGGGCATCCGCTTCTACGGACCGCACCCGCAAAACGTGTGCATTCCCCAAACGGACAAGGTGAAACTGGAGGCACAAAGCATCCGCCGCACCCCGGCCGTGAAATACCGCTACGGTACGCCGTCTTTCGGCTACCTGATGATGAAAGACCAGTACATGGACTCGAATGACGACATGCAGCAACTCTTCAGACGGCGCCTCCGTATGGGCGGACGGCGCTGGGCAGCCAACCATGCCTTTGGTGCTTACCAGGACCGCTTCCTGAAGAAGAATCCGCAACGCCCGGAAATCTTCGAGGGCTATCACCCGGAGTACTTTGCCAAAGGCCGCGGAGGCAGTGCCTACGAACGGCAGTTCTGCTACACCAACCCCGGCTTCATCAAGCAGGTGGCCAAAGATGCCGTCGACTACTTCCAGGGCAAAGGGACAGTGGGCGAACAAATTGCCTTGGGCGACTACTTCGCCTTGGTGCCTATGGACAACGCCACCTGGTGCCTGTGCGACGAGTGCCAGAAACAACTGGCCTTGGACAAAGACAACATACGAGGCAGCCACTTCAACTGCGGAACGGCCACGCATTACCTGTGGAACTTTGTCAACAACGTGGCACGCGAAGTGAAGAAGATGATGCCGGATTCAGACAAGAAGATTGCCGCACTGGCCTACCACGTCTACGCCTACCGGCCCAAAGACATCCAACTGGAAGACAACATCTCTGTGGCTCCTTGCCTGCATACCCGCAATTATTGGGCGCCGGGCATGGAACGCAACGAGACCCAGTTGTATAAAGAATGGATAGAAGAAAGCAAGCAGTCCGGCCGCGACATCTTCCTGTGGAGCTACCTGTGCTTCCCCACGGAGCGCGGAGCCATCGGCGGATTCAACGTATTCCCCGGATTCAATGCGCATAAGACAGGCGAGCAGTTGCGGATGTATGCTGCCGACGGGGTGAAGGGAATCTTCTTCTGCGGCATCGGAGAGCAGCTGGACTTCTACTTGGCCATGAAACTGCTGGACGACCCTACGCAAGACACGGACGTGCTGCTGAACGAGTTCTTTAACACTTACTTCGGCAAAGCGGCCGAACCCATGCAGGCTTTCTACCGCAAGATAGAGGACGTCTACAGCACACCTGAAAATTACCCGGAGAACGTGCAGACCGAAGAGGCCCAGTTCCACCAGACGGAAGAGATAGCCTGGAAGTATCTGGGCACACCGGAAGTAATGAACGAACTGCGCGGCTACATCGAAGAAGCCACCCGGCTGGCCACGACCGACGAGGAAAAAACGCGCGTACAAAGCTGGGTGAAGGGCGTGTGGGAGTATATGCTGCAAGGACAGGAGCAATACAACAGCAAAAACCAAGGAAATCGGTAACAAAAAAACAGAACAACAATGAAAGCTAACTGGATATTTATCGCCGGTATGATGCTGGTCGCAAGTTGCTCGGACAGCGAATCAAAAACACCGGCTACGCCAGACTCTGGCGAAGACGACCCCATCGAAGAAGTGGTGGCAGAACCTTTCCGGGCCAACCGCCTGCTGATTAAGCACGGGCTGCAACTGCAGTGCTGGGTGGCTACGGACAATTACGAACTGGGCGGCGCAGCCGGACAACCGGCCTACAACATGCTGCCATCGGACTGGGCGCTGACCGGATTCACGGGACCCACGTTCTTCGGTCCGCCGCTCATAAACCCCTCTTATTTTGAATCGTTCCCCGAAAGCCAGTGGGCCATCGCCAAGGCACCGCACGGCGACCAGCTGGACGTGGAGCCTACGGACTACGAACAGCGTAACGGGTATCTGTCTGACGAACAGAAGGCACACATCGACAAACTCACCACCGTGTGCTTTGGCGACGAAGAAGCCTATTCCTACGAACTCGTCGGCAAGCTGAAGGCTTGGTACGACCTGTCCAGGCGTCTCTACCCCGATGTGCTGGTACACAACAACCAGTATATCGGACAGTGGACCGAGTCGAACATGCGGACCTACATCCGAGAGGCAAAGCCAGACCTTATCACGTATGACTGGTATTACTTCCACACCAGCGACCCGGCCACCTACATAGGTGCCCGCGACATGGCAGAGGATTTGCAGATTTACCGCAACCTGGCCCTCGAAGGCTGGAATGGAGACAAGTCGGACTACCTGGCTTTCGGGCAATACATCTTAGGATTTGCCAACGAAGGCACCTACCGCCCCACAGAGTCGCAGCTACGTTTGTATTACTACCTGACGTGGACCTTGGGAGGAAAGTGGATCAACTGGTTCCGCTATCTGCAGGGCGACGGCTACGGAGGCAAGACCGCGCCGACACAATGGGCCCTGCTGCTCGAAAACGGTATGCCCGGCCAGCCCACACACTACATGGATTGGGTGAACTTGTGCAACACCGAGAGCAAATACATCGGCGACTACTTGGTGCGCCTGAAGACAACCGACGTGCGCTACGTGGCGGGAAGTGACAAATACACCGAAGGGAAACCCGGAAACATCGGCGACTTCAGTCCCTCGGCCTCCTACATCAAGACCATATCTGCCGAAATACCGGATGAACCCGGACAGGGAACCGACCTCTACCTCGGATTCTTCGGCATCATCCCGGAAGAGGAACAGGGTGACCCCGGCTTCTTCAGGGAGGGAGAAGACAAGTTCTTCATGATTACCAACGGATGGGCCTCGATGACGGTACAAACGGCCGAAGACTTGAGCCAGAAAATACGCTTTGCCATCGACATGGAGGAAGCGGGAGCCGCATCGTGCGCATGGATAAATCCGCATACCGGACAACGGGAGGTGCTGAACCCCGTGGAACAGACCGACGGACTCACCTATTATGAAGTGGAACTTTGGGGAGGAAGCGGCGCCCTGTTCATGCTGAATGCAGAGAGCTGACCCTCATATAGAAGAAGCACGGTCCGCATACAGATGCACCACGCTTCCTCTATATTAGGACAGAATGACAGCAGTGCCTATATGATGTCTCGGCTGCAGCCCCTTCCCCCCGCTCTTCCTTTTTAGGAGGGAAGGGGCATTTTATGCCCCCACAACTTGCACCTTACCCCACATCTTCTTAATTTTGCTCCCGGATGGATGACCCTCCTTACGAAAAACCTAAAAACAACATGCTGACATGGACTACACGAACAGATTCTTATCATTAGTCATGGGATGCCTGCTCGCCTCCGGTGCCGGAAACGCGGCGACGGGAGACATTCCGCAGTTGAACATTCACTTGAACGGCAACGGCGACCTGGTGTACGAGGTGGAATACGCCGGCAAGGAAACCGTGCGCGAGTCGCCCTTGGGAATGGTGGTCGACCACCGGGCATGGGGCGAGGATGTCGCCTCACTCACGGCAGACACGCTGGACAGCCGGCACATCGTCTACCAGGTGACGCAGGCCGACCGCTCGACATTCTGCCTCGAAGTACGTCTCTTCGACGATGGGCTGGCCATGCGCTACCGGCTCCCTGCCCAAGGACCCATCTGCATCTATGGCGAGAAAACGGGCATGCGATTCCCGGAACAGACGCAGACGTGGTATGCCAGCGGACCCTTCCAGTATGGCTGGCTGCAACAGTACCAGCAACGGACCACCGACGCGATAGAAGGCGAACTGCTGGCACCGCCAGCCACTTTCCTGACACCGGAAGGCATCTACGCAGCCATCACCGAGGGCAACCTCACGCACTTCCACGGCGCCGTGCTGTTGGGCAGGGAGCAGGGACTGGTGCAGTTTGGCTACGTGGACAACAAAGGGCATTTGCTGAGCGGAACCAGCACCGGCATGCCGCAGGGACAATATGCACACGAGGCTGTGAGGGATGTGCCCTGGCTCGTGGCACCCCGCAACGGCGAAACGGAGGTGGTGACGCCCTGGCGCATACTGATGTTGGCAGAAGATTTGAACGGACTGGTGAACAACGGCATCTTGCGGCAGGTAGCCGACCAGCCCGACCCCGTCCTGTTCCCGCAAGGTGCCGAGACCGACTGGATACGCCCGGGACGGGCCGTGTTCACCTGGCTCGCGGAGGGAGGCATCGAACGCCTGAGCCTGGCCAACCATAAGAAATATGTGGACGGATGTGCCGAACTGGGCATCGAATCGGTGGTGGTGGACGACGGCTGGGAGCTTTGGCCGCAGACCGACCCGGATGCACACGGACGCGACAAGTGGGAGATGCTGACAGAATTGGTGGATTATGCCCGCCACAAAGGGGTGAACATCTGGGTATGGAGGCCCTCGTCGCCACGCACCGGCAACTGCACGGACATCGGTCTGCTCGACCCGGCAGAGCGGAAGGACTTCATGCACCGCTGCGCGGAAATCGGTGTCAAGGGGCTGAAGATTGACTTCTTCTGCACGGAAAACCTCTTCACCGTCGACTTCATGGAAACCCTCCTGCGCGATGCCGCCCGCGAGAAGCTGATGGTCATCTTCCACGGAGTGAACAAGCCGACGGGCGACTCTTATACCTATCCCAACCTCCTGGCCAAGGAAGCGGTGCGCGGGCTGGAATGCGTGGGTGGAGAAGACTCGTGGGCTCCGGGACCCGCCTGGCCTTTCCACAACACCGTGCTGCCTTTCACGCGATGGCTGGCAGGACCGGCTGACTATACGCCGCTGAACTTCCGCGCTTTCTGTCCACCGTCGGTCACCTTTGCCCACCAGCTTGCCACCATCTACACGTTCACCTCGCCCATGCTCATCTTTGCCGCCGACATGGAAGACATGCTTGCCTGCCCCGCCCGGAAATTCATCGAAGAAGTGCCCGTGGAGTGGGACGAGACCCGCGTGCTGCCGGGCAGTGAGATAGGCAAGCTTGCCGCACTGGCACGGAGAAAAGGCGACGTGTGGTATGTATCGGTGCTGAACGGCGAAGAGTCGCGCACGTTTACCTGTCCACTCGATTTCCTCCCCAAAGGCAGCTACCAGGTCGAAATGGCCTGCGACGCACCCGGCAACCGGAAGCAAATCGTCCTGAAGAGCTTCCGCACCCGCGCCGGAAAGCAGGTCAAGACAGACCTGATGCCGGGAGGAGGATGGGTGATGCGGATAGAACGGAGGTGAGAATACGCTTCTGACTTCGTCTTCATCGCCCCGCCAGCAATTCCGCTTCCACTTCGTGACTGCCGGTAAGCTGCCACGAACGGTTGTCGGCATCGTAGGCATACGCCTGGTAGGTAAGGCCGAAGGCATCGGCGGCGTAGACAGCCTTTTCGCGCACATCGCTGTAGGCCTGGTCGCGCGTGTTCCACAGAGCCAGTTCCACGGCCACGGAGGCATCGGCGGCATAGGCGTAGCGCAGGGCGAAAGCGGGACGGTAGCAGGCGGCAACGGCATCCCAGCGGAGGGTTTCCTTGCAGAGCAGGCGGTGGGCATCGTCGTAGGTGTAGCGGTATTTCAGGTGGTGGCGCAGGGTCAGACCGTCTTCGTTCACCTTGTAGACGTATTCCGTAGTGACGCCCGTACTGTCTGTAGCAGAATTGTAGGCGAAACGTTGCGAAGGGGTGGCGGCGAAAGCGGAGTTCAACATACCGGCTGCTGCAAGGGCGAGAGAGATAACTAAAGTTTTCATAATCTGTAATGTTTTTAAATGTGATACTTATTGAATGATTTTGATTTTGTCTTTCTGACACTGCAAAGGTAAGCGAAGCCGGCAAGGCTTCAGGTTAAGGCTGTGTTATCGTTAGGTTAACAAGAAAGGATTCTACTGTTTTTAAACTCTATACCATTATGAACTCATTTGTAAGAAACCACCGGCAGGCCAGGACTCAGCAAGCCTGTGCAAGACTGCCTCACCATGCGACAAACATCATGAAGAAATTTTTAACCGGCTGCCTGCTGGCTGCCACAACTCTCCTGAACGCACAGGAACAACGACTGATACTCCCTGTCCCCTCCGACCGCCCCAGCCCGGCACAACAGCAGCAGATTGCGCAAAAGTATGGCATGTTCATACACTTCGGCATCAACACTTTCCACAACGAGGAGTGGACCGATGGCTCGAAACCTGCTTCTTCCTACTGCCCCACCGGCATAGATGCGGAACAGTGGGTGAAAACGGCCCGGGACGCCGGCATGAAATATGTCATCCTGATAACCAAACACCACGACGGGTTCTGCCTCTGGGACAGCCCGTACACGGAATACGACGTGGCAAACTCCGGCAACCGGACCAACGTGGTGGAGGCCGTGGCAAAGGCTTGCAAAAAATACGGCATCGGACTGGGATTCTATTACTCGCTGTGGGACCGCAAAGTCAATCCCGACGTCGACGACCAGAGCCGGGATGCTGCCTACAATGCCTACATGCTCAAACAAATCAACGAACTGATTGACATCGCACAGAAGCATACGAACCTCGTCGAGTTCTGGTTCGACGGGGGATGGGTGAAACCCAACTACCGCTGGCCCGTCACCGACATCTACCAGGCCATCAAGTCGAGGGAACCCAACTGTCTGGTGGGCATCAACTGGAGCATCGGAAAACCTGAGAACCCCGACGCACACCCCGTACTCCCCACCGACCAGAAGGCTGGATTCCCCATCCGTTACTTCCCCAGCGACTTCCGGTTGGGCGACCCTTATCTGCCTGCCGACAACGACCCCAAAACGTTTACACACGACGGCAAAGACTACTACATGCCCTGGGAGTCGACCGTGTGCATCAGCCAGCGCTGGTTCTACAACACCACAGACACGGTCTTCAAGACGGTGGACGAACTGGAGAAAATCTACCGGCAAGGCACTAAGAACGACAACATTCTGATATTGAACTGCCCGCCCGGACGCGACGGAAAGATTAGAGAACAGGACATCGACATACTGAAAGCACTGCGCAAACGACTGGGGTTATAATCGCTCCTGACACTCGCCCCACTGCCTGGCCCGGTACTCCGTCGGAGAGCACCGGGCTATTTTCGTAATCACCGGCAGGAGCAGACGGATGGGTACAAAAAAATCCGGACCCTGCATCACTGCAGAGTCCGGCGCTTCCTTATTATTTTAACATAACGGCATTTACGCTTTCACGCCGTTATACTCATCGGAAACGGTGAGTTTCTTTCGACCTTTGGCACGACGGGCTGCCAATACGCGACGCCCGTTGGCGCTGGCCATTCTTTCACGGAAACCGTGTTTGTTTCTTCTCTTTCTGTTCGAGGGTTGGAATGTCCTTTTCATTACTATATCTTTTTATTTTTTATTCTTGTTCTGATTTCGGGTGCAAATATAAGGCACTTTTTTGAATCTGCAAAATATATCAGTCATTTTCTCGTATTTTTTTTGATTTTTTTCTGATTTGCATTACTTTTGCAGTCGAAAACGGTAGCGATACCGCCCTAAAAGGCCCGGTGAGGCACCCGCAAAAGGGAGAAAGGCGGCGCACCGACCGGCCATTGGCAAATACTAACATATATATAATAATAAAGAGAATTACGTATGATTAATGCCCAAGACATTAAAATCGGCACTGCCATCCGCATGGACGGCAAGCTCTATTTCTGCATCGACTTCCTGCATGTAAAACCCGGTAAAGGTAACACGTTCATGCGCACCAAGCTGAAAGACGTGGTGAGCGGATACGTTCTGGAACGCCGCTTCAACATCGGCGAGAAGCTGGAAGACGTGCGTGTGGAACGCCGCCCGCACCAGTATCTGTACAAGGAAGGTGAAGACTACATCTTCATGAACCAGGAGACGTTTGAACAGATTCCCATCGCACACGACCTCATCAACGGAGTAGACTTCCTGCTGGAAGGCATGGTAGTGGACGTGGTGTCCGACGCATCGACCGAAACGGTGCTCTACGCCGAAGTGCCTGTGAAGGTTCAGATGAAGGTGACGTACACCGAGCCGGGCCTGAAAGGCGACACGGCCACCAACACACTGAAGCCTGCCACGGTGGAATCGGGCGCAACGGTGCGCGTGCCGCTGTTCATCAACGAAGGCGAGACGATTGAAATTGATACGCGCGACGGCTCTTACGTCAGCCGCGTAAAGGCATAAGGGAAACGGGAGGAGGCTTGCGCTTCTCCGGTCCCGACTGTAAGGAAAAGGGGTGTGACTGTCTGGTCACACCCCTTTTTCTGTTCCGTGCAGGCTGTTGCCGCTACTCACTCCACCACATACCACGTATATCCGTTGGCAGGAATCTCTACCTGGAGCGTGACGTGCTGCCGGGCATCGAGGGAGTAAGACACTGCCTGCCCCTCCTGTTCGCGGATAAGTGCCTTGTCTTTCAGCCCGGTGTAATAAAGGGGCAGGGTGATGGTGCGCGTCATCGGCCGGGAGGTGGGGTTGAAGAAGAGGGCGAGCGCCTTCTCGCGGCCGCTGGGGTCGACGTGCATAATACCGTCCCAGTCGCGTGCATCGGGCTTACGAAGATGGATGATATCGCTATTGAGGATGCGGCGATAGCGCTTGTACCACGCGATGATTTCCTTCACCGCCTCTTTCACCTCGGGCGAGTCGTACAGCCGCGGGCCCCGGTAGCAGGCCTGTATGCCCGCCCCGTAGTTCTGGAACATCAGCGTCCGGTATTCGTCCAAGTGCTCGTGCAGGGGCTCCAGAGTAGCTGCCGCCCCGCCCCCGTGATATTCCACCAAGGGGACAAAGCTCCAGAGCGACGAGGGGATGCGCTCCCACGTGCAGTCGTAATTGAGCTGTCGCGTGTGGACCAGCTGCCGGTCGCGGGGCAGCGACCAGTTCACCTCCCGGTAGCCGATGCTGGTCTTCGACGAGCCGTTGAGGAAGTAGAAGTCGGGCACGTTGAGGTAGATGCCTTCGCTACGCATCCAGTGATAGAGGTCGGTGATGCGGCCGAACTGGTTCCACTGCGAGTCGTCCAGCCCTTTGTGTCCGCTGTGCGAAGTAGAGGCGCAGACATCGCCCGGATAGGAGCCGTCGTGTTCGAAGCAGGTCATGCCTGTCCGCTCGAAGAAGGTCTTTATCTTCCGGAAATACTCCTCCCCCCAGTCGCTGCACAGGCAGGGCGAGCTGCCGAAGGTCATGCCTCCCCGCTTGCCGGTCTTCGGGTTGATGACGTCCACCTCGTCGCTTATCCAGCGGCTGGCGAGCAGCGAATAGCATCCCATCTCGATGCCGCGGCTGCGGGCGTAATCCACCAGCGACTTGAACTTGGCGATGTTTTCTTCGGAGATGTCTTCGGCATTGGCGCCCGACCCGAAGCTGAGGATAATCATCTCGTAGCCCGTCTCGGCACACTGGTCGACGGCGCGGCGCACCGTGGCGGGGTCGCTGGAGGTGAGGTGCATGAAGATGGGATTCTCCGTGGTCCAGGGAGCGACGGTGCGGTAGAAGCGGCGGGTGAAGAGTCCTTTGCGCTCGCGGTCGTAGCTGTCGAAGGGCATCTCATAGACGCTGAAGGTCCGGAACGTGCCGCCCGGGCTTACCGTCTGCCCCGGGCCGAGGGGCGGTGCCACTTCAAGGATGCAGCGCGTCTGCAGCAGGTAGTTGCGCTGCGACGTATAGGCGGGGTCTTCCACCCAGTGTTCGGTGATGTCGGTTTCTTTCTCCGTGAAACTGCCCTTGCACTGGTAGTCGCTCTCGACGTGGATGTTGGGCAGCAGGAACGTCGACGGGTCGCCTCCGCTCGGCGATTCGGGCTCGGCCATCGCCAGTTCTTCCAGCTTGAAGCGGTCTACGCCGACGGGCACCGCCGAGCCGTTGACCACCTCTATCCACTTGCGGACCACCGGCACCCGGTCGTAGACTGCCACGTGCAGCTTCAGTACGACGTCGCCCAGTTCGCCATCGCCCCGCAGCCTGAAGACCACTTCCTGCCCCGTGGGCAACTGCTTGTTCAGCGCCCAGCGGTTGCGTGCCCACGCCAGCGTTTCGTCCAGCGGCTTTATCTCAAAATCCTCCAGCACAAACGACCGGGGCACCGTCTGCAAGCTGTCGAGCCATTCTTCTTTCAGATAGCCGCGCTCGGGCTGCCCGGCCAGTCCGCCTATCTGCCAATCCTTGCCGTCTATCCGGATGCTACCTTCGCTGCTCACGGCGCGGAGCAGGCTCTCGCCGCACATGCGGTTGGTGTAGTCCACCGTCGCCAGGTTGGGCATGAGACGGAAGGTGCGCGCCACCAGTCCGTTGTCGAGCACCAGTCCCTGGCCGTCGGCAGTGCGGTAGACACCCGCCTTGGCACGTTCCGGCTCCAACAGCCAGTCGAAGGGAGTCTTGTCCGAAAGCAGGGTGTTGTCTACGGGCAGGGCAGCCAGCTTGGCTTGCAGGTGCTGCACCACCGCCTCCGACTGCCTCGGGCCGTCGCCCACCGCATCTGCCGCTGCCATCTCCGGCCGTTCGCCCCGATAGGTGAAGCCCGCCGACAACAGCCGGAGCAGGTCGCCGCTCGGCCCGTCGGATGTAGGGTCGACCTCCATTTCGAGCAGGTGCACACCCTCCAGGGGCACATCCACATCGAGCGTCTTGCCTTGCCGCAGGATGCCGCTGTCATACACCGGCTGTCCGTCGGCCTTCAGCACAAAGCGCACCGAGCCATCGCCTACCCTGCCGTCTTTGCCCGCCACGCCTACCAGTTGTTTGCCGCCGGAAGTGGAGCGGAACAGCAGTTTCGTACCGTCCACCAAGGGTTGCACGAGCCAGTCGGGGTTGTCGGCATCCGGCGTGTGGCTGTCCAGTGCCAGTTGCGTCCTGAACCGTTCCGCCCGGCCGTCGAGCTTCACCTTCAGGATGCTGCGCGCCTGCAGTTCGAGGGTATCGCCTGCCACCCGCGGATTGCCATACTCTTGCCAGATTCTCGTCACATCAAGTTCCTGCAGAGCGAGGGTCTTCTGTGCTCCTGCAGGTACAGACAGCGCCAGCAGCGCTGCCATACACAAAGGTTTCAATCGCATAGTCTGTATGTTTGTAAAAGTGAATGTCTGAATGCCAATCTGTAGAGAACGACACCGAAGCGATTCAAGCTTGCTTCATTCTCCTACAACCGACCCCAAAAGTAAAGCACAGCGTACAAATGAAAGCGAATGTACACTGTGCCCGACAAAGATACGATTAAATATGAAATATAGCCTCATCTTTCCAAGGCTAAACGTGGATAGGGCGTTCAAGGCTAGGCCACGAATCCTTGTGCGGTAAAAGCATAAGGTACGTTCACCCCTTCGGTATAAGTCAGAGACAATAAAAAAGGGGACACAGCTTCACAGTCATGTCCCCCCTCTCTCTTATTATGCTAAAAGCGTAGTGTTTAAGATAAACGTAATTTTAACATAAGCGTGGTGTTTAACATAGTAGCGGTTTTTTTTATCACCAACCGGGGTTCTGCGGTTGCAGTTGCGGGTTGCGCTGCAGCTCACCGGTAGGAATGGGTTGCAGGTACATCTTATCTTGCCATGTACGGCTCTTGTTTTCCTGATAACTCAGGTCAAGATTAGTATATTGAGGATATACCATTACATAACCGTCGTTAGAGCGGAAGCCTTCCGTAGCCATCGAGCTTGATGTAGAAATCTTCTTGCCTACGTAAGTCATTACGTTGTTCAGCAGGTTACCGGCTTTCCAGCGTACGAGGTCATCCCAGCGGAAACCTTCACCGGCCAGTTCCACGCGGCGTTCGCGACGGATTTCCTGCAACACCGGACTGAGCGTATAACCATAGTCCGGCCAGTTGGGATCCGTGAAACCTACGTTTACGTCGAGGTGCGGCATACCTACGCGGTCGCGCAGAACATTGATGGTGCGGTCCAAATCGGCTTGCGTGATGGTTCCCAACTCAGCTTTTGCCTCTGCGTTGATAAGCAAGGTTTCGTCATAACGGTAGGCAATACCATCCGATGTTTCCACGAAGTAACCGCTCGGCAGGCTGGGGTTGTAACCCTTGATGGTCTGATAACCAGTGGGGCAATACTGCGTCACATAGTTATCATCAGCCGTTATGTGCTTGTAATAGTCAAGAGACGGATAGTCCAAGTTGGTGAAGAAGCTTTCCACCTGGATAGTCTGCGTGGCACGCGGGTCGCGGTTGGCCAGTTCCTGTTCCATGGTCGTATCGTCCGTAGGGTAGGAAGTCAATGCCTTGGGCAGACCATCGGCATACAGGATGCAATCTACAAAGTCTTTGGAGAAACCGCAGCTGGACTCCATAGCGCCGTGGCTCATGTTGTGCATGCGCAAGTCTTCTGCATAGTCAATGTAGAGGATAGCTTCGCTCAGGTTGCTCTTGTCTTCCATGACGAACATGTGATAGAAGTCGCGGGCAGGGTCGCCGGTGCTGTAGATTTCATAATGACCGGAGTTAATCAACGCGTCCGATTCGCTGGCAGCCAGTTGCAGGAAGTAAGTGCTTTCCGAAGCATCGTAGCCCAACTCCGTATGATACTTGTAGTGCGTGCCTTCGTTCAGGCAGATACGTGCCTTGACGTGGCGGGCAATATCCTTGTTCAGGCGGTTGGGGTCTTCCGCACCTTTTTCCGGCAACCACTGGATAGCGAAGTCCAGGTCTTCTACGATGTGGCGTGCCACTACATTGCGCGGGTCACGCGGGCCATACAGTTCCTCACTGTCCGTGTTCAGGTCTCTGTCCAGCCAGGGTACATCGCCATAGGTTCTGATTTTGCTGTAATATTCCAGAGCGCGGAAGAAGCGCATTTCGGCTACGTAGATGTTGATTTCGTTTTCATCGCCCGTCACCGTTCCGTAGTGCGTCATGAAATAGTTGATGTTGCGGATGTTCTGCCAGTTGCTCTTGCTCCAGTTACCGCCTTCCGTGGGAACCGTAAACTGGTCCCAGATAAACTGGTTGACGCTGCTGGGCACCTGGTCGTCGCTCTGCGTGTCGCTCACATTATTGACACCGCCGGGCAGGATGCCGTAGAAATTGTTGGCGTATGCCATCAGGTCGTTGGGAGTATTCCAATACGTATTGTCATTTAAGCTTTGGGGCGCTCTTTCCAGAAAAGCGTCGTTACAGCCAGTCAGCGATGTGGCTGTCGCTACTCCCAGGATTGAACTATATAAAATATGTTTCAGTTTCATATGGGTATGAATTTAAGTAATTGGATTAGAATGTCAGGTTGACACCGATTGACAGAGCGCGCTGTTGCGGGTAAGCATACGGGTTGTCCAGTTCGGGGTCGAAGCCTTCGGGAGTATGTTTGATAGTAAACAAGTTCTCAGCCGTGAAGTAGATACGTGCTTTCTGGATGTAAGCCTTCTGTGTCAGTGTCTCGGGCAGTGTGTAGCCGAAAGACAGAGATTTCAGTCGCAGGTAAGAGCCATCCAGCAGGTAACGTGTCTGGTTCTGTCCCAGTGCTGTACCGCCGTTGAAACGTGCTACGGGGAAGTAAGCGTCACGGTTGCTTTCACTCCAGTAGTCATTGGCATAAGCCGTAGGAACCTGCCACTGGCTGCCATACTGCCAGCGGAAGCTGTTCGGCAGGTAGCGGTCGCGTTTGCCCACGCCCTGGAAGAAGAGACCGAGGTCGAAGCCTTTCCAGTCGGCTGTGATATTGAAGCCATAGTTGAATCGGGCCGTGCTGTTACCGATGATGCGGCGGTCACCCGGGTTGTCCAGTGTGTTTTCGCCGTTGTTTACTACACCGTCACCGTTGATGTCGATGAACTGAATATCGCCCGGAATCTTGCTGATACCGCCATCCACTTGTGACTGGTCGGGAGCATTGGCGATGTCTTCGGCAGTCTGGAAGATTGTAGATTCATAGCCCCAGATTTCACCCAGCTTCTCACCTACATAGTGGCTGGAGAGCGAGTTGGTGGGGTTGTCGAACTTCGTGATTTTAGCCTGTGCGTCGGCGATGTTGAAGCCTACCGAATAGTGCAGGCCGTTTTCCAAGCGGTCGTTCCAAGTCAGGGCAAGTTCCCAACCGTAAGTCTTCAGGTCGGAAGCGTTCTCCAACGGCTCGGTCATACCCAGGATGTTGGGAAGGAGTCTACCTGCGCCCAACATGCCGGTAGTCTTACGCTGATAGTAGTCGAAGGTACCGGTCAAGCGGCTGTTCAGGACGGTGAAGTCAAGACCCAAGTCCCACTGCGTCACCTTTTCCCACGTAACGGTGTTGCTCACCAAGGAGCCTGCTCCGATGACGCGCAACTGCTGGCCGCCGAACAGATAGCTGCTCGTGCCTGTGCCGTAAGTAGACAGGTAAGCATACCAGCTACCGGTACCGCTTCCAAGTGCCTGGTTTGCCTGGCTACCGTAAGAAGCTCTGATCTTCAAATCGTCGAAGAAGCGGTTGGTGGGTTCACTGAACCATTCTTCTTCAGAAAGTCTCCAACCCAAAGAGAAAGAGGGGTTGAACACGGCGCGGTCGTTCTTCGGGAATTTGGACGAGAGGTCGTAACGTCCGTTCAATTCCACCAGGTAGCGGTCGTTGAACGTATAGTTGATACGGGCGAATCCGCTTCGGGTTGCCCAGCTGTCGTCGGAGTTACCTACGTAGCGTTCGCCGGTAGCATTGTTCATAGAGGGCAGGTCGTTGTTAATCAGGTTGTCGCGCTCTGCATAGAACGAGCGAACATGCTTGGACTCCTGGTTGTAACCTACCATCACCTTGAAGTAGTGCTTGCCCAACGTCTTTTCGTAGTTGCCCACCAAGTTGAAGGCATTGTACGTATCGTTGTTCTGGTATTCATACACGTAGTTCGGGTCCGTGTACTGGAATTCCTGCAGGTAAACGCCGTTGGCACCATATTCCGAGAAGCTCTTCATGTGGTTCTTGTTGTGCTGGGCATAGTAGTTGAAGGTGTAGTCCATCTTCACGCTCAGTCCTTCCAGCGGCTTGATTTCGATGGCTGCCGTATTCCAGAAGTCGTTCTTCGTGGTTCTGCGGTCACCACCATCTTCCAGCACGGCTGCGAAGTTGGTGTAGTTGCCCTGTCCCGACCAGTGTCCGTCCGGGTGTCTTACAGGCATCAGCGGCTGCGTATCGTTACCAATCCATGCATTGCCGTGTACCTCATCCTGCTGGATGCCGGTCTGCTCGGTGCGGATGAAGCTGGTCTTCATCGAGATGGTCAGCCAGTTATTGACATCGTAGCTGATGTTGTTCACTACGTTGAACTTGCGGAAGCTTTCATCGCCGTAGCGCAGGATAGAGCCTTGGTCCATGTAGCCCACCGAGGTGTAGTACGTAGTCTTGTCGCTACCGCCGCTCAGGTTGACGTTATACTTCTGCAGCGGATAGCTCTTCTTGTAGATTTCGTCCATCCAGTCCGTGTTGCCGCAATAAGCCCACTTGCCTGCCTGGCAGTTACCGTATTGCCAGCTGTTGGGGTCGGTAGCAATGAACACGGGCAGATTGTTCACCGGGTCGTTGTAATAAGCCTGGATATGGTCCATTTCTTCCTGGCTGAAGATGTTACGGCCGTTGGTATTCATATTGGCCGTGTTCATCCACGTAGCATACTCCATGGAGTCCATGTAGCTGGGACGTGTAGTCGGGCTGTTGAACGATACGGATGCGTCGAACGATACGCGGGTGGGCTGGTTCTTCTTACCGCCCTTGGTCGTAATCAATACCACACCATAGGCGGCGCGGGCACCGTAGATAGATGCAGAAGCGGCATCCTTCAATACAGATACGCTCGCTACATCCTGCGGGTTGATAAGGTTCGGGTCCATTTCCACACCGTCTACCAATACCAACGGTGAGCCGCCGTTCAGTGAGGTAGTACCACGCACGTTGAACGAAGAGCCGCTACCCGGCTGCGGGTTGGTGGTAATAATCAAGTTAGGGATGGTACCCTGCAAGCCTTGACCCAAGTTGGTGATAGGACGTTCTTCCAACACTTCGGAATCCACGGCCGATACGGCACCTGTCAGGTTGGCTTTCTTCACCGTGGCATAACCTACTACCACCACTTCGTCCAACAGTTCCGTGTCTTCCTTCATCACAATGTTCAGCGGTTTGCCTTCCCATTTGATTTCCTGCGTCACATAACCGATATAGGAAATCTGGATGATGTCTCCCGGCTTTACATTATTCAGGCGGAAATTACCGTCGATGTCCGTGATGACGCCGTTGGTTGTACCTTTCACTAACACTGATGCTCCGATAACTGTTACACCGGTAGCATCTTTCACAACTCCGGTACACGCACCCTCCTGCTGGACGGAGCTGATACCTGTGGCTGCATTTGGCGCTGCGTATGCGGTTCCTCCCCAAGCTAAAGAGCCGAGCAGGAGAGCGCCCAATGGAATAAAATGCTTTAACATGGTTTTGTTTATTTAAAATTCTCGTTGCAAATGTACTCAATTTTTAAAACGAAAAGAAAGTCTTTAGTAATTTAACAATAGGAATCTGCCCATTTTAACCTATTTAAACAGAAAGACAATTATATATGTGTCGGTTTTGACAAAAATATCCGATAGAAACTGCATATATATAAGAAGCCGGCTCCTTATAGACAAGAAGCGGGCTTCATATAAACAAGAAGCAGGCTCCTTATAGACAAGAAGCGTAACTGTGACTTTGAGCGGCGTAACTGTGACTTTGAGAAGCGTAACTGTGACTTTGGGAAAGCCTAAAATGCGAAGAAAGTGTGAAAGCAGTGGGAGCCCACCCCGCCCGGTCCCCCCTCCAGGCTATCCGAAAACCTATCACTGCTATCATTCTGTCATGGCGAGCGAAGTCGAGCCATCCCACTAAATCTACAGGAACGTGTCTTGAGATCCCTCGACTGCGCGAGATGACAGAATGATAGTGTCGGAAGAGTTCTCGGAAATCTCCCGCACAAGCAAAGAAACTCTTGCCTACACACCCGGCAACCTCAAAGAGGTTGAACTATGCTTAACCGCTGGTGGCTCCCCGAAGGGGAACACCTGCGGCCCTATCCTCATCCTCCTCCCTTCCATCGACCTCGGCTCTATCCTCTTCCTCTCGCATCGACCTTGAAGGGGTCGAACCACACATGTCCAGCCACATTCTTCTGACTGGCTCATTCCCGATTCATCCATTTATCATAGTTCAGCCTCGAAGACGTTGATAAGTGATTTCACTTATCATAAGTTCTGCCGCCTGCATTTCACGGACACCTTTATATATTATTGTGTATGCCTCGATGGGCACCGATGACGGCTGCAGGCAGGCGACACCCGCAGCCGGTCACTTATAGAAAGTCTGCTTGAACGCCTCGAACTCCTCCTTGCCGCACACGCAGCGCCTCCACCAGGCACGCCAGAACCCCGTGCCGTAGCCGATGAGTTGCACGTAGGCGGCAGCCACAGCCAGCACCCCGATGTGCAGGCTGCGGTTCTGCACCGCCGCATCGAGGCATACCAGCAGGGCGTAGAGCAGCAGGGGCAAGGGAGCGTAGGGACAGACGAGGGTGCCGAGCAGCAGCAGGGCGGTGCCCAAGGTGAACAGGCCCGGCAGCAGGTGTACCAGCTTCAGCGAGTCGGGGTATTTCTTGTAGAGGTTGATGCGGGCAATGCCGGAATTGTGCACCTGCCTGAAAAACTTGCGGAAGTCCGTGCGCCGCTTGTGCCACACCCAGGCTTCGGGAAACAGCCGGCAACGGTAGCCCCCGCCGAAGATGCGGATGCTGAAGTCGATGTCTTCGCCGAAGCGCATGGCCGAGAATCCGCCCAGGGCGTGGTAGACTTCGCGCCGCACGCCCATGTTGAAGCTGCGCGGATAGAAGCGGTCCATCTTCTTGCGCCCGCCGCGGATGCCCCCGGTGGTGAAGAACGAAGTCATGGAGTAGTTGATGGCTTTCTGCAGGGGCGTGAACGAGGGATGGGCGCGGTCCGGTCCTCCGAAGGCGTCACACGGCTCACGCCGCAGTTCGCTGTCGACCGCCTCCACATAGCCGGGCGGCACGATGACGTCGGAGTCGAGGATGAGCAGATAATCGCCCTGCGCCCGCCCGGCGGCATAGTTGCGGGTCTGTCCGGGACCGGAATTGGGTTTCTCGAAATAGTGCACGTCCAGCCTGTCGGCATACTTGCTGACCACCTCGGCGCAGGGGGTGGTGGAGCCGTCGTCGACCACGATGACCTCGAAACCGGCCGTGGTCTGTGCGGCGAGGCTTTGCAACAGTTCGTCCACTTCGTCGGGACGGTTGTAGACGGGAATAAGGAATGAATACTTCATAAGGATGTTTACGTATGGCTTCGCCGGACAAAGATACTCGTTTCGGGGTGTATTTGCGGCATGGGAATATATTTTTTTGTATTTCGACACAAAAAGAAAGGCAGAATAGTTGGAGGCGTAAGAATTATGCATATATTTGCAGATTATTTGTTAACCGGTCCTGCATCCGCATGCATGACTATTTTAAACCCAGTTCATCTTATGAGATACGTTCTTTTCTTGTGGCTATTCCTACTATCCGGACTGGCCTTTGCGGGAAACATCAGCGAGCAGGAAGCCCGCCGGGTGGCCGCCGCTTTCCTGCAGACATCCCCCCAAACCCGAGTTGGCGCGTCGTCCCTCCAATTGGTGTTCGACAGCGAAAGTATCCTGACCCGCTCCGACGGTTCGGCTCCTGCCTATTACGTCTTCGACAACACGGCGGGCAGCGGCTTCGTCATCGTGGCGGGCGACGACCTGGTGCGCCCGGTCCTGGGCTATTCGTTCAGCGAAGAATTCCCGCAAGGCACCCTGCCACCCAACCTGCGCGACTGGCTCGACAACGTGCGCCGCGAAGTCAACGACCTGCGCCGCAGCGGTGCAACGGCCGAAGAAACCGTCACACGGGCCTGGACCGACACCCGCGCCGGGAATGTTGTGGTAGAACTGCAGACGGCCGACTGGAACCAGGAGGCACCCTACAACCAGCTCTGCCCGGTGATTAACGGCCAGAAAACCTACACCGGATGCACCGCCACGGCACTTGCCATCGCCATGCGCTACCACCAGTGGCCGGCAAGCGGCAAAGGCGTACTGCCTGCCTACACGTCGGCCTCCACGCAGACAGCCATCCCTTCGCAACGACTGGGACATGCCTACGACTGGGCAAACATGCCGCTGACCTACGGCACCGGCTATTCGGACACCGAAGCAAAAGCCGTGGCTACGCTCATGCGCGACTGTGCCCTGATGCTGCAATCGGACTTCGGCGTCATCGGCAGCGACGGCACCGCCGCCTATGCCGGCAACATACCCACCGGACTGATTACGTTTATGGGCTACGACAAGGCCATGCGCTACGTCGAACGGGGATATTATACGATGGACGAATGGATTGCCCTGATGAAAGGCGAACTGGACAACGACCGCCCCGTCATCTACACGGGCTATAACTCCAATGCCGGACATGCCTTCGTATTAGACGGCTACACCACCGACAACTACTTCTCTGTCAACTGGGGATGGAGCGGCCGGTTCAACGGCTATTTCCTGCTCACGGCCATGGAGCCGGACGGACAGGGAGCCGGAGGTTCGGGCAGCTACAACGACGGACAGGGAGCCGTCATCGGCATGCAACGCGATGCAGGCGGGGTAGCCGAGGACATCGTGCTGTTTGTCTCCTACGAAGATGCCAACGGCAAGAAATACAACGGCCTGACACTCGACGGGACCATCGCGCAGAATGAACCGTTTACCGTCCGCGCGGGACTGATTACCAACCGCGGCGTGATGAACATCACCCCCACGGTGAAACTGACTGTGACCGACAGAAACGGACAGGAAGTGGAAACACTGGGCAACCCGGTAGTCTCTCCCGAACTGCAACCGGCTTACGGATTCTCGTTCGAACAGCAGTGTGTCATCACGCAACCCATCCGCAGCGGCTACCGCATCCGAGCCTTCTACCGCACCGACCAGATGGCGGACTGGGCGCTGATACGCGGCAACGAAGAGACCGACACGGCGTGGGAAATCATCCTGACAGAGGAAAGCATCGAAGAAAGCACTTCCTTCACCTACAACAGGTACGAACGGGTCATCCGCCTGCAGGTAGATACGGACGTCAGCGTGACCCTGACCGGAGCCGACGGCACCGACCGGAGCAGTCTGTGCAGCCGCAGCGGACAGACGGTATCCATCGACACCTCACAGCTGGAGGCCGGCACCCACACGATTGTGCTGAAAAAAGGGAACGTGGAGAAGCGACTGCAGTTTACCACAGGGGCTGCCAACCGCTAACCGCCTCCTGCGACATGGAACATCTCATTTATTTTACGACTTAAGATTACGACAATGAAGAAATATGGTTACTTACTGATAGGATTCCTGTTGTTGGCATGGACAGCCTGTTCGGACGACAACAAAGAACCGGGTGCGCAGACTCCCGTGATTACCCTCGATAGCGAAGAAGGAGAACAACTGCTGTTTGAGAACACCGGTGGAAGCCGGAACCTGAATTTCAGCACCAACGTCGCCTGGACAGCCAGAGCCGACCAGGAATGGTGCAGCGTATCGCCCGCCTCGGGCCAGGCTGGCAACCATTCGCTGACAGTCACGATAGAAGGAAACGATACGCCCAACGAACGCAATGCCGCCATCATCTTGCAGGCAGGCACGACCACGAAGCGCATCGTGGTCGTGCAAAAACAGAAAGACGCCCTCACGGTGACGTCGGGCAAGATAGAGGTGGCAAAGGCCGGTGGAGAGATTGCCGTCGAAGTGCAGGCCAACGTCGCGTTCGACTACGAAGTGGAAGAAGCCGCCTCGGACTGGATAGTGCCGGTGCAGACCAAAGCCCTGGAGACAACCACCCTACGCTTCACCGTGAAACCCAATGAGACGGAAGAAAAACGCGAAGGCAAGATTCTGCTGAGCAGCGGCACACTGAGCGAGACGGTCACCGTCTACCAGAGCGGTATCGTGCCGGAGATAGTGCTGACGAAGAACGAATATACGGTGGGCAGCGACGGCGAAGAAATCGTCATCGAACTGCAGAGCAACATCGACTATGAAATGCGGCTGCCCGACGTGACGTGGATTACCCAAGCCGACACCCGCGCCCTGTCGACCTACACGCACCGCCTGACAGTGGCACCCAACGATGGCTACGACCTGCGCACCGCCGAGATTCACTTCGTCAACGAAGCAGAGAAAATCGACGAGGTGGTGACCGTCACCCAAGTGCAGAGAGATGCCATCTTAGTGGCGAAAGAGACCTACGAGGTAAGCCCTGCCGGCGGCAACCTGAACTTCAGCGTGAACACCAACGTGACGTTTGAGGTGAGCGTTTCTGCCGACTGGCTCAGGCAGGCTCCCGACACCCGCGCCCTCCAGGAAGTGCCGCTGAGCTTTGTGGTCGATGCCAACGAAGCACTCGAACCGCGCGAAGCCCTCATCACACTGACTTCCGACGGGCTGAAGCAGACCATCCGCGTAGTGCAGAGCGGCGTACAGCAGGCGGGAACCGTGGTCATCGTACATACCAATACGGTCTTTACCGCCCCCACCCTGACCGGACCTTCCCTGGGCACGGCACGCATCAACTGGGGCGACGGCACCGAAGAGGACTATGCCACCGGAATCTCACATACGTATGAAGACGGCGGGACGCAGCACGCCGTGTCCATTGAGTCGGAAGGCGCGGAAGAAATCAGCCTGCCCGACCTGGTGGGCGTGTCGTCCATCGACCTGAGTGATTTCTGATAACCGCATACACTCCGACACAGAAAGCCCGGAGGCACAGAGAAGAGGAATGATACAAGCCGCTTGCGGCAGACCTCCCCTGTGCCTCCGCCGCCGTTTCCCTGCCGCAACCGCCGGAAGCGGAAGACCCGTGCGGCCCTGTGTGCAGTAGAATCCACCCAACAACCTCTGCTTAACCGACCCGCTCCCCATGAGCAAACTGAACATCAACCAATGGGCGGAAGAAGACCGCCCCCGCGAGAAAATGATGCAGAAAGGCGCCGAAGCGCTGAGCGATGCCGAACTGCTGGCCATCCTCATCGGATCGGGCAATACGGAAGAAAGCGCCGTGGCACTGATGCAGCGCGTACTGGCTGCCGCTGGCAACAACCTGCACAACTTAGGCAAATGGCAGGTGCAGGACTTTGCCCGCTTCAAAGGCATGGGCCCCGCCAAGAGCATCGCCGTGATGGCTGCCCTCGAACTGGGCAAGCGACGCACCTTACAGCAACGGCCCGAACGCGCCGGCATCCGCTCGTCGAAAGACATTTACGAACTGTTCTATCCCCTCCTGGGCGACCTGCCCACCGAAGAATTCTGGGTGCTGCTGCTCAACCCGGCAGGACGTGTCATCGACAAGGTGCGCATCAGCCGAGGGGGCATCGACCAGACCACCGCCGACGTGCGGACTATCTTGCGCGAAGCCCTCCTGCAACACGCCACCCAACTCGCCTTGGTGCACAACCACCCGTCGGGCAACGCACAGCCCAGCCTCAACGACATCAAGCTGACGCAGAACGTGCAGCAGGCTGCCCGCCTGATGAACATTCGCGTGCTGGACCATCTGATAGTGACCGACGGCGCCTGGTATAGCTTCAACGACGAAGGAAGGCTGTAACCGCTTCGCACCGCATGCCTCATACTGCCTCTCCGGGAAGTTAATCGGCACAATCCGGCGGATATTCCACAGATTTCTCGTATCTTTGCGGCTCATAACGTAAGGAACGCGGGAATGCAACAGTTGAAAAAAGGTAAGACAAGGATCAAAGCCCTGTGCCTGCTGGTACTTTTCGCTGTGTATCAGGCAGGATACACGGCATTCCTGCACGTACACTATGTAGACGGCGTTCCGGTAGTGCACTCGCACCCTTTTCACCAGACCCACGGACACACACACTCCTCCTACCTGGCTATCGGCCATGCAGAGCCTCTGACTTCCCCGACCGGCGGAGAAGCGGTTTGCCCGTCGCCGCTCTTGGTGTTGCTGACCGTGTTGTACTGTGCCCCGCTGGCGCGGCTTGCTGTCCGCAGACCGTGGGGACGCCTTACGCTCAGAGCCCCTCCCACATCTTTCTTCATCCGTTAAACATGCTGTCTGTGCCCGGCAGTGGCACTGTCGTGCGACGGTGTTCCTGCACGAGGACGGAAAGGGTGTGCCCTGTCGGCATGTTTTTCCACCCTGCATGGGCGATGCGCCTCCCCGCATGACGGACGGCAATCGCCCCAAGAGACGCTTTGCGTTCTGAGGAAGAGACTTCAGGACGCAGCAGATGGACTTTGCGCCATCGATTACCAACCATTAAAACGAATCATCAAGATGAAGAAATATCTACTGGCGCTATGCGTGGCACTCGCCGCCTGCATGGCATACGCGGGAGAGACGAAACCCGTGAAAGAAGGCAACATGATTTCCGGCCATGTCATCGTGAAGGGCACGGAAGAAAACATACCCTATGCCACGGTGCTCATTGTGGGCACGGCACAGGGCACGGTAACGAACGAAGAAGGGCAGTTCTCCCTGACCGGACTGCCGGAAGGTACGTACAGACTGCGTGTCTCGTTCGTGGGATACAAGACGCAAGAGAAGGAAGTGAGCGTACACAAGGACTATACCGCCGTGGTGCACTTCCTGATGGAGGAAGAAAGCTTCCTGACGGACGAAGTGGTGGTGTCCGCCAACCGCAACGAGGTAAACCGCAAGGATGCCCCCGTGGTGGTGAACGTGATGAGTGCCAAGCTGTTTGAAACGGTGAACTCCACCGACCTCGCCAAGTCGCTCAACTTCCAGTCGGGACTGCGCGTGGAGAATAACTGCCAGAACTGCGGCTTCCCGCAGGTGCGCATCAACGGACTGGAAGGGCCTTATTCGCAGATACTCATCAACAGCCGGCCCGTCATCAGCGCATTGGGCGGGGTGTATGGGCTCGAACAGATACCTGTCAACATGATAGAGCGTGTCGAGGTGGTGCGCGGAGGAGGTTCCGCCCTGTTCGGGGCCAATGCCGTGGGAGGCACCATCAACATCATCACGAAAGACCCTGTCAGCAACTCGTTCCAAGTGTCGGGCACCTTCTCCAACATGGACGGACAGTCGTGGGAACAGTACATGGGTGCCAACGTATCGCTCGTGGCCAAGGACAACTCGTATGGCATCGCCCTGTACGAAAGCTACCGCAACCGCAATCCGTACGACCGCGACGGCGACGGATTCTCGGAACTGGGCAAGCTGAACATGAACACCTTCGGACTCCGGGCATATTACCGCCCCACCCTCTTCAGCCGCATCAGCCTGGAATATCACACCACGAACGAATTCCGGCGGGGAGGCAACCAATTCGACCTGCAACCCCACGAGACCGACATCACCGAGCAGACCAAGCACGTCATCAACAGCGGAGGACTGAGCTACGACCTGTTCTGGAGGAAATACAAACACAAGGTGTCGCTCTATGCCTCCGTGCAGCACACCGACCGCAACAGCTACTACGGCGCGCAGCGCAACATGAACGCCTACGGCGCGACCGACGACCTGACGGCAGTGGCGGGCGGCATGTATGTGGGCAACATGGACAACTGCTTCTTTGCCCCTGCCACCTTTACGGGCGGACTGGAATACCAGCACAACTCCCTGCACGACATCATGACCGGATACCACCGCGACATGAAACAAAAGGTACGCATAGCCAGCGCATTCGTGCAGAATGAGTGGAAGATGGAACAACTGACGCTCCTTGCCGGACTGCGCCTGGACAAACACAACCTGATAGAAAAACTCATCGTCAGCCCCCGCGTGAACCTGCTCTATAAACCGGCAGACAACTTGCAGGCACGCCTGACATACTCCACGGGATTCCGCGCCCCACAAGCCTACGACGAAGACCTGCACGTAACGGCCGTGGGCGGCGAGGGCGTGCAAATCAAACTGGCCGACGGACTGCGCGAGGAACGCTCCAACAGCTACAGCGGTTCGGTGGACTGGACCACCTGCTTCGGACATTGGCAGGCCAACGTGTTGGTGGAAGGCTTCTACACCGACCTGCGCCACGTGTTCGTGCTGGAAGACATAGGCTACAACGAACTGGGCGACGTCATCAAAGAACGCCGAAACGGCAACGGAGCACGGGTGTACGGGGCCAACATCGACGCCCGGATAGCACACGGCAAGGAGGCTCAACTGCAACTGGGCTTCACCGCGCAACGCAGCCGCTATACGCATGCGGAGGCATGGACGCAGGTGGACGGCGTGGACCTCACCACCAAACGCATGCCCCGCACACCGGACTACTACGGCTACTTCACCTTCTCGTCTGCCCCGCTGAAGAACTTCGACTTCTCGCTGTCGGGCACCTACACCGGACGGATGATTGTGCCCCACTATGCAGGCTATATAAAGGCCGACCGCATGGAACACACACCGCAGTTCTTCGACATGGGGGTGAAGTTGAACTATACCTTCGTGCTGCACGACCACATCAAGCTACAGCTGAACACGGGCGTGCAGAACCTGTTCAACAGTTTCCAGAAAGACCTGGACCGGGGGGAGTTTCGCGACTCAGGCTATTTCTACGGGCCCACCCAACCGCGCACCTTCTTCGTCGGGTTTAAAATAACAAACTGACATACTGCATCTTACAACCTCCGTACTCGGAACATATCCGGAGCGTGCTTCCAACCGCGTGGAAGCACGCTCCGACTGTATATGCACCCCGCCTCCGACAGCACGGGCACCCAAAAAGAGGAGCATGCCGCATTTGTAGAGAAAAGCCGCCCGGCATTTTGTCATTTCAATGAATTTATTTAGTTTTGCCCGCCGAACCCTTAACCATCTGCGATATGACCAAATTTGAAATAGAAGAGAAAATCGTGGCCATGCTGAAGACAGTCTACGACCCCGAAATCCCCGTGGATGTCTACAACCTCGGCCTCATCTACAAAATAGACGTGACGGACGATTTCGACATCAGCGTAGACATGACGCTGACCGCCCCCAACTGCCCCGCGGCAGAATTCATCATGGAAGACGTGCGGCAGAAACTGGAGTCCATCGAAGGCGTGAAGTCCGCCACCGTCAACCTCGTGTTCGAACCGGAATGGGACAAGGACATGATGAGCGAAGAAGCCAAGCTGGAGCTGGGATTCCTCTGACAACAAACAGAATAAACATTTATCTCCCAAACAAGGTATGAAAAAGAATCTACTTACCATGCTGGCGGGAACAGCCTTGCTCTGCGCCTGCCAACCGGCTACGCAAAGCACCGGAAGCATCGACATCGAACTGGACGAGATGAAGGGCGATACCCTGATTGTCGGCTCTTACCTCATCTCGGACCTCAATCAGAACAACCTGAAGGCAGACACCGTGCTGCCCGGCCAGACAACGTACACCTATACGGCCGAAACAGACAGCTGTGTCTATAAGGTGTGCGTGGTGTCTGCCGGAGAAAGCGGCAAAGGCATCGTCCTCGCCCTCCTTCCCGGCGAACAGATAAAACTGACAGGCAGCCTGAATGACTGGCAAGTGACCGGCAGCCCGTTGAACGCCACTTACGCATCGATACAAAAAGCCTGCCTGCCCTATATAGAAAAGATGGATTCGCTGGAAGAAATCATGACCAATGACATCTACCGGAACGAATACTTACCCACCTGGCACCAAATGGACAGCCTGCAAGCCGACTACATCCGGCAGCATCCGGACGACGACCTGTCGCTGTTCATACTCGAAGAAATCCGGGGGAAATGGATTGATGAGCTCTATCCGACCCTGACCGAACGGGTGAAAAACGGCCCGTTCGCCCCCATCGCTCAAGCCTTTGAAAAAGGCTTCCAAAGAAGAAAGATATTCGAAGCGAACAAAAAGAAAATCGTGGAAGGCGCCGAAGCCCCCGACTTCACGCTGAACGACCTGCAGGGCAAGCCTTTCACCCTCTCGTCCCTGCGCGGCAAATACGTGGTGATGGACTTCTGGGCAAGCTGGTGCGGCGCGTGCATCCAGGAAATGCCCGACATGAAGAAGTATTACGAGAAACATAAAGACAAGATGCAGATAGTAGGCATCGCCTGCAACGACAAGGAAAAAGACTGGAAAGCCGCCATCAAGAAGCACGAAATACCCTGGCTGCACGTGCGCAGCACCGACGACTCAGACGTCAGCCTGCTCTATGCCATACAGGCTTATCCCACCAAGATAGTCGTAGACCCCGAAGGCAAAATAGCGAAGATTTTCGTAGGCGAAGGACCGGCACTTTACGAATACTTAGACAAATTGTTTCATTAAAACCCATACATGCAAATGAAGAAGAACGTATTTACACTGCTGGCAGGCACCGCGCTGCTCTGCGCCTGCCAGCCGGCACAGAAAGAAACGACCATCAGCGGCACGCTGACGGGAATCGAAAGTGACACGCTGCTGGTAATCAACGCACCGATGCCCACCGCTTCCAACGAGAATACCCAAAGTAAGACGGACACCGTTGCCATGCAGGACGGCAAGTTCACGCTGACACTGGCATGCGACTCCCTGCCCGTACAGGCCGTCATCTTTGCCAAGCCTTCCGGCAACAAGGCCCTGAACATGGCACAGAACATCCGAATCGTGGCTTTCCCCGGCGATGCGCTGACGGTAAACGGCTCGGTGGATGACTATGTAGTGGAAGGAAGCGACTTCTATGCCACGCTCAACGAAGCACAAAAGACGTGGCAACCCGCCCAGGATTCCCTCATGGCCATCTTTGAGAAATATAAGGGAATAGACCCCGAAGACCTGCCCGAAGGCACCAACCCCACCGAAGAGATACAGGAAGCAGGCAAACGCCTGACGGCCCTATACGTGGACTACATCCGCCAGCATCCGGACGAAGATGTTTCCGTCTACCTGGCTGCCCAGACCGGCACGTACATGGAAGAAGCCTTGGGGCTCTTGAGCGACAAAGCCAAGAACGGCATCCTGGGCAGATTCTACCAATACATGGACGCAATGATGCAGAAAGAAAAAGCCCTCGAAGAGGCTGAAGCCAAAATCAAGGAAGGAGCCGAAGCACCCGACTTCACGCTGAACGACCTGCAAGGCAAACCTCTCGCCCTCAGCTCGCTGCGCGGCAAATATGTCGTGCTGGACTTCTGGGGAAGCTGGTGCGGCTGGTGCATCAAGGGAATACCCGACATGAAGAAATACTACGAAAAGTATAAAGGCAAGATGGAAATCCTCGGCATTGACTGCCGCGACACCGAAGAGAAATGGAAGGCCGCCGTCGAAAAGCATGAACTGCCCTGGCTGCATGTGCGTAACGAAGGCAACCCCGATGTCAGCATACTCTATGCCATACAGGGCTATCCCACCAAAATTGTCGTAGACCCCGAAGGCAAGATTGCTAAAATCGTAGTAGGCGAAGACCCGGCATTCTACGAATATCTGGACGAACTGTTTAAATAATCTCCTACGCTTATGAAGAACGTTTACTTCCTCTCCGATGCCCACTTAGGCTCGCTCGCCATCCCCCACGGACGGACGCAGGAACGCCGGCTGGTCCGCTTCCTGGACAGCATCAAGCACAAGGCTGCGGCCGTCTACCTGCTGGGCGACATGTTCGACTTCTGGTACGAATTCAAGACCGTCGTGCCCAAAGGCTACACGCGCTTCCTGGGCAAACTGTCCGAGCTGACGGACCTCGGCGTGGAAGTGCACTTCTTCATCGGCAACCACGACATCTGGTGCGGCGATTACCTCGAGAAGGAATGCGGAGTCATCCTGCACCGTGAGCCGCTGACTACCGAAATCTACGGCAAGGAGTTCTACCTGGCACACGGCGACGGACTGGGCGACCCGGATGCGGGATTCAAGCTGCTGCGACTCTTATTCCACAGCCGCACGATGCAGCGGCTCTTTTCCACCCTGCACCCCCGATGGAGCGTGGCGCTGGGCCTCAACTGGGCCAAGCACAGCCGCATGAAACGGGTGGACGGCAAGGACCCGGACTACTTAGGCGAAGACAAGGAGCCGCTGGTGCTCTATACCAAGAACTACCTGAAGACGCACCCCGACATCAACTTCTTCATCTACGGGCACCGCCACATCGAACTGGACCTGATGCTGAACGCTACGGCGCGCGTGGTCATCCTGGGCGACTGGATAAACTTCTTCTCTTACGCCGTGTTCGATGGCGAGCACCTCTTCTTAGAGAACTATATCGAAGGGGAAACGCAACTGTAAGGCTGCTATTTCTCCACACATAAATTACGCGGGTTACGCCTGCGGGCTCCTGTCGGAGGAGGTCCCAAGAAGGCGTAATCCGCGTAATTGGCTTTTTAAGAAGGCTGGCGCACCTTATTTATAGCCGGCAGCCTTGGCGATGCGCTTGGGGATGTCTGTATTGTCCATCTTGCCGTAGAAGGCTTTCGAACCGGCACCGATGGCAAAGACAGGCACGTACTCGTCGGTATGGTCGGCCGAGGTCCAACCTACCAGCGACAACTGGCTCATCACCCGGCAGGCGGCAGCAGCCAGCGGCTCCGTCTTGGCATACATGCTTTCGGCAAACTTCACATGGTTGCGCACGAAAGATTCTTCGTAGATATCACGCAGGAGTTTCTCTTGCTCCCAGCTGATGGGAAGCTCTTCCCAGAAACCCATCTTGTCGGCCAACAGCGCCTTGACCTCTTCCCACGAAGCCTTGTGGTCGGCTGCCTTGCGCAGGTCGGTGATGGCACGCGACAGCATCTCCTGCGAGTGCTCCTGGTTGGCCAACGACTTCAGCGACAGCGTGTAGCCTTCGTAGCCCATGCCCAAGCCGCCCGTCTCATGGTCGGCCGTGATGACGATGAGCGTTTCTTTAGGATGCTTCTTATAGAACTCATAGGCCACCTTGACAGCCTCGTCGAGGTCCAGCACCTCTTTGACCACCGTGCCCACGTCGTTGTTATGGCAAGCCCAGTCGATTTTTCCGCCTTCCACCATGAGGAAGAAGCCCTTCTTATTGTCCTTCATCAGGAAATCGACGGCACTTTCGGTGATTTGCTTCAGCGTCAGGTCGCCTTCCCGGCGGTCTACGGCGTAGGGCAGGCAGGAAGGGTCGGCGCCTTCTTCCTGGATGAGCACCATCTTGTCGGCTTCGTCACATTTCTCTTTATATTCCTCCACGCCGCGCGCCAGTGTATAGCCCGCCTTTTCGATTTGCGGGAAGATGCTCGGCGCCTCCTTGCCGTCGAAGGTGGTAGAGGGTTTCAGGAAGCCTCCCCCGGCGTAGAAGTCGAAGTCCGCCTTGAGCATGTCCTGCGCAATCTCGTAGTACATGTTGCGGTCCGGCTGATGGGCATAGAAAGAAGCAGGCGTGGCGTGGTCCACACTGACGCTGGTCGTGACGCCTACCTTCTTGCCTGCCCTCTTGGCCTGTTCGGCCACGCTGGTCAGCACATTCTTGTCGACACCCACTCCGATGGCCCCGTTGTAGGTTTTCGAGCCCGTGGCCAGTGCCGTGCCTCCGGCGGCAGAGTCGGTGATGGAGTTGGTGGCCGAGTAGGTAGTGGCCATGCCAGCCACAGGGAACGAAGCAAACGTCAGCGGCTGTATGCCGATGCGTCCCTCCCGCTCGCCCAGATACATTTCGGTGGTGTTCACCTGGTTCAGGCCCATGCCGTCGCCAATGAAGAAGAACACATACTTGGCCTGCTGCGCGTGTGCGGCCACGGCGAGCAGGACAAAGAGCAAAAGATACGTTAATCGTCTCATAAAAAATTTATTTTAATTGATGAATTCATTCCAAGGGAAGCAGGGCAGTCCGCTCCTGCGGCAAGAGAAGGGCAGCGTGCCAAGGCACCTCCGCTCCCTGCTGCCATGAAGTCCGAGCAAAGATAGTCATTTCCGTCCGACCTTAGCCTCACCTCTGCGTTAAAACAACGAAAGAAAGGCACTTTTATGGCTTGCCGTCCCTGTCCTGCCGGGTGTTTGTTACAAAGCGATGACAAGCCAGCTTCCACGGTACACGAAGCCCGCTCCCACGCTATATGCCATTTGCCCGGAAGCGATAGGAAGATTTTCGCCCGGCAACGGGCAGGACGGGCAGGCGGCAGTACCCTACAAAAAAGCGGACTGTCGCCCGGAAGGCGCAGCCCGCTCTGTTCTTTCATCCGTGCGGATGCTTATTTCTTCAGGATAGCCATCGTGTCCGAAGCAATCATCAGTTCCTCGTCCGTGGGGATAACCACCACCTTCACTTTCGAGTCGTCGGTCGAGATAACGGCCTCTTCGCCACGCACCTTGTTCTTCTCAGCATCCAGCTTCACGCCCATGAATTCCAGTCCTTCACAAGCACCCCAACGGGCCGTGGCCTGGTTCTCGCCCACGCCGCCGGTGAAGACGATGATGTCTACACCACCCAGCGCAGCCGCATAGGCACCGATATACTTCTTGATGCGGTAGAAATACATGTTCTCTGCCAGACGTGCCTTGGGGTTGCCGGCAGCCACAGCATTCTCCAGGTCGCGCATGTCGCTCGACTCGCCGAAGATGCCCATCACGCCGCTTTTCTTGTTCAACAGGTTAGACATTCCGGCAGCATCCAGTCCTTCTTTCTCCATGATGTACGTCACGGCACCGGCGTCGATGTCGCCACTGCGTGTACCCATCATCAGGCCCTCCAGCGGAGTGAGTCCCATGCTGGTATCTACGCTCTTTCCGTCTTTGATGGCCGTGATGGAGCCTCCGTTGCCGATGTGGCAAGTGATGATGCGCTTCCCTTCGGGGCTGATGCCCAGAAATTCGCAGACCCGCTTCGACACATAGCGGTGCGAAGTGCCGTGGAAGCCATAGCGGCGCACGCCATACTTCTCATACAGAGCGTAAGGCACGGCATACATATAGGCATAGTCGGGCATGGTCTGGTGGAAAGCCGTATCGAACACCCCTACCTGCGGTACGTTGGGCAATATGGCCGAGATGGCATGCACGCCCTTCAGGTTGGCAGGGTTGTGCAGCGGCGCCAGGTCGTTGCACGCCGTGAAAGCGTCGAGCACTTCCTTCGTCAGCAGCACCGACTCGCTGAACTTCTCGCCGCCGTGCACCATGCGGTGTCCTACAGCGCCTATTTCATCCATCGAGCTGATGGCTCCATACTCGGCACTTGTCAGTGTCTGCAGGATAAACTCCACACCCGCCGTGTGCTCAGGGATGTCTTTCTCCAGAATCTTCTTCTGTCCGTCGGGCAGCGTCAGTTTCAGGAAAGAATCTTTCAAACCAATTTTCTCAATGCCTCCTTGGGCGATGACGGCCTTGTGTTCCATGTCAAACAGCTTGTATTTGATGGACGAACTGCCGCAGTTCAATACTAAAACTTTCATGTCTATAGATTAATGGTTCTTATTTCTGGTTCTTGGCAGCGATGGCCTGGTTGGCCGTAATGGCAATCATGCGGTACACGTCCTCGATGGAGCAGCCGCGCGACAGGTCGTTGACAGGTCGGGCAATGCCTTGCAGGATAGGTCCGATGGCATCGGCATGTCCCAGACGCTGCACCAGTTTGTAGGAGATGTTTCCGACTTCGAGCGACGGCACGATGAGCACGTTGGCATGTCCGGCGATGGCCGAGCCCGGTGCCTTGCTGGCTCCTACCTCGGGCACGAGAGCCGCATCGGCCTGCAGTTCACCGTCGATAGCAATATCCGGTGCCATTTCCTTGGCTATTTTCAGGGCTTCCACCACTTTGTCCACCACTTCATGCTTGGCAGAACCTTTCGTCGAGAAGCTCAGCATGGCCACTTTCGGGTCCAAGCCTACTACGGCCTGTGCCGTGCGTGCTGTGCAGATAGCAATCTGAGCCAACTGTCCGGCATCGGGCACGGGCGTTACAGCGACGTCTCCCATCACCAGAATGCCATTCTTGCCATATTCGGGTGCGTGTGTCAGCAGCAACATGGCCCCCGAGACGCACGTGATGCCCGGCGATGTCTTGATAATCTGCAGGGCGGGACGGAGAACGTTACCCGTCGTGTTGCGCGCACCGGCCAGCTGTCCGTCGGCATCGCCATTCTTTATCATCAGGCAGCCTAAGTAAAGCGGGTTGTGTACCAGTTCGCGGGCTTCTTCGATAGTCATGCCTTTCTTCTTGCGCAATTCGCACAACAACTGGGCGTATTCCTCTGCCCGCGGATTGTTGTCCGGGTCGATGATGGTGGCCTTGCCGATGTTGCCCAGTCCCCATTCTTTGGCACAGGCATGGATTTCATCCGGATTGCCCAACAGAATCAGGTCGGCCACACCGTCTGTCAGAACTTGGTTGGCAGCTTTCAAAGTACGTTCTTCCGTGCCTTCGGGAAGAACAATGCGTTGGCGGTTCGATTTGGCGCGCTCAACGATTTCATTAATTAACCTCTGCATAATACTTTATAATTGCATATTACAATACTCGGAATTTGTCATTCACTTTGCAAAAATACACAATTTTGTCAGACGCAGATAGCAAAAGCGGGGCGTAAATGCGCCCCGCTTCTCAATTATTATAAAATTTAACACTCAGAAAATAACTTGCGGTCCTACCGCCTTGTACTGTTCCATACAGCTGCCCACCGGCGCGCCGATGTACGTCGGGTCGCATACCACGTAGCGGGTTCCGTCGTCCAGCACCACGGCATCGCCCGGCACATCTTCGGTAAAGCGCACGGCCGAAGCGATGTGGTTGGGATAGTCCAGCAGGATGGTTTCCAGTCCCAGCAGTTCTTTTACCAGTGTCGAATAGAGCATGGCCCGGTCTTCGCAGTCGCAATACGGATAATAGAAGGTCTCGTCGGGGAAGAAAGGCTTCTCATAACCAAACTGTTCTCCGTCTGTCATATACTGGAATCCGGTCTGCACAAAAGAGAGCAAGATATTGGCAGCTTCCAGTTGCGACTTTCCCTCGATGGCCGCTTTCAGTTGCGGATAGACGGCAGCACGCAGTTCGTCGCTCATGGGCGCTTTGTAGTGGATGACCACATCGCACTGCGGATAATCGCGGTAGAAGTCCATCAGGTTCTTGTTGACCGCAGTCTGCACCTTGACAGAGCCATCGGCCGAAGCAAAGGTCCGCATTTCTTCCTGCACGTCAAAGGCGGGAATGCTTTCGATGTTCAGACATACAAGATTCTTGGCATCGGCAAAGTCCTGCTTATAAGTATAGATGCGCATGGAAGCATCGGGGTCCGGCTCATAGACATAATACTTATCGCCGTTTATCCGCAGGTAGGGCGTGCCATAGACCGTTCCGGCAGGTGCCACCAGCAGCTTCAGGTGGTTGTCAATCTTAGCCAAGCGAGCCTTATAGCCCGACTTATTGAGCAGGAACATCTGCAGGAAAGCGATGTCATCCGGGCGGTCGTTGCCATACAGTTGCACGCCGATTTGCCGGGTCAGCTGCAAGTAAGCCCAGTCGCTCAGCCGTCGTTCCTTCTTCAGCGTCACACAGTCGCTCACCATCGGCTCATAATCTTTGCCACAGAGTTCTTTCCAAGCGTCAGCCACTTGTGCCTCCTGCACGCCAGCCAAGGCAAGGCCTTCGGCGGCATCGGTAGCAATGTCGAAGTCCGTGCCGTAGAACTTCACCGGTGTGCGATAGATGCTGCGGTCCGGCTTCACCACGGGCACAGGCACCACCACCGGAGTATAAGGCAAGCCGGGCACATACACTCCCGGCGCCGGTTTGTTTTCGAGGTCGGGCACACCCGGATACTTCACCGGCACCTTCTCGCCCACTCCCGGCACAGGCGCCTGCGGCACCTTGAGTTGTCCGGGCTTGATGGCCACAGGTGGCATATCGGGCATCGTGCGGTCGAAAGTCACGGGTTTGGGCGGTTCGGGTCTGACGGGAGCCTGTTCGGGTGCAAAGGCATCGTAAGCCTTCCAGGCTTCGCGCAGGAAAGTTTCAAACTCGGCATCCGCCTTGTTCTTGAAGTCTTCGAACTCCTGCTGCTGCTGTTGCGTGAACTTTTCGAATTCCTCCTCCACGCTCTGCGCATGCAGGGTCAGCGTCGGCACAGACAGCGCCAGGCAGCATGCAGCCGCGCTTATCAGTTTATTCATAATCGCAGTGTTTATTTTATCATCACCATATCATATTGTGCACAGCGCTGGCTGTTGGGGATGGCATATATCCATTTCAGTACATTGGCATAGGTCACTTCGCCCGTAAAGGGGATGTTTTCCTTCGTGGCCACCCACATCATGTTGATTTTCTCACTGCCGCTGTTTCCCGCCTGCTTATCCAGCAGATACTGCACGCCGTAGCTGAAGGGGAGTTTGTATTCCTTGCCCGCCTCCAAGACGCTGTTGCCTTCGTAGTCGTTGGGATAGAGCAGCGAGCCGCCGTTGCTGTCAAACCAAAAGAATTTCAGGTAAGAGTTGGTGCCGAACACCCGCAGCGTGCAGGTAAACTCTTCGCCCGCGTTGTAGACCGGTGCGAATCCCTTCACCTCCAGTGCGTATGCCTTGTCGGCATCATCTTCCTTCTTCACTTCGGCATCGATGGTCACCACCTTGAAGAGGCTCCGGGTATCCACGTCCCACACCTCTTCCACTTTCTGCTTGGTGACATTCACCATGCCTCCGATGGCCAACACGTTCATCTGCGAGTAGGCCTCTTCAAACTCGGTACCGTTCTCCTGGGTTATCTGCCCGAAGACGGACCATACATTTTCCATCACCCCGGCACGCCGCAGCGCCTCTTTCTTGGCCTCCATCAGCGCACGTTCCTCCGCTTCCTTCAGGGTGACATTGTCGCTCACCTGCCAGCGCCCCTGCACGTTTTTCACCTTGACGGTCTTCTGTGCATACAGCGGCGCGGCAAGCGTCAGCGTCAACAGGAGAAACAGATACTTCACCAGACTGTTCCGTCTCATGCAGCCGTAGTTCTCCCGTGTGATTAATAGCCCAGTTTATCCAGTTCCTTGGCCAGTTCTTCCGACTTGTCGGCCAGAGCCTTGCGTATGGCCTTGATGGCCGTTTCGTTGGCCATTTGCGCCGTGCAGCCGATGGTCACCATCACTTCAACATTCTTGTTGGGCAGCGTACGATACACCTCCACCAAGGGCACGGTGCGTCCCAACGTCCCCGAGATGATGCTCTTGCTGGTGGCCACCATGCTCTTCAGGCTGGCCGCTTCTTCCTGTCCCATGTCGTCGTTGGCAGTCTTGTCTTCGATGAGCTGGGTGACTTTGGTCTGAATCTGTCCGGCGATGTCAATCTTGGCAGCATTCGTGGCCTGCACCAGCGCAGCCGACTGGTTGCCTCCGATGATTCTCGACGAAGCCACATACCAGTACGGATTGCCCTCCATGTCCAGTTCTGCCTGTTTTTCCCAGGCAGACTCCAGTTGCTTGTCGAGCGGCAGCTTGCCCACGGGCGTCTTGAAGCCTTCTTTCTTCAGGCGTTTGGCTTCTTTGCGGGCTTCTTTCAACGCTTTCTTCTTCAGGTCCTTATCCAACACTTTCTCGTGTTTGAGCAAATCCTTGCGGGCATCACCCGTGGCTTTCTGCTGGGCACTTACATTCCATGCAAACATCAGTGTAATAGCAGTCAATACACTGACCAAAAATCCTTTACTCATATTCATTGTTTTTTTAAGGGTTAATACTCGTCATCAGGCAGATTTCCACCTGCACTATGTGTGGGCAAATATAAACAAATATATCCAAATGCCATATACTTTTTTTTGCCATTTTTCACTTTTCGGGTACTATCCGGCAAATGAGGCGCTTATTGTTGCCAAAATAGCGACTAAAAAGCCCGGTTGCTTCCGCGCGCTCCGGAGCCGGCTCCGAAGCGCGTGCGGGCAGGCTGCTTATATAGATGAAAAAGAGGCGGCAGCACTTGGCAAGAAATGCGTGAGAAAAATAAAATCCGCCGGTCCGCAACAGGACATGCCAAGAATATGTACCTTTGCGCCCGTTTTCAAAGATAACCGTATTATTCAGTTCGAAAAGTAAGACACGTTATGATTCGTCAATGCACCATCCTCTTCGGATGCTTAGCTTTGGGTGAGCTGATTGTCTGGCTGACGGGCATCAAGCTGCCGTCGAGCATCATCGGCATGCTGCTGCTCACCTTGTTTCTCAAACTGGGTTGGATCAAGCTGCACTGGGTGCAGGGCATGTCCGACTTCTTAGTTGCCAACCTCGGTTTCTTCTTCGTGCCGCCCGGCGTGGCGCTGATGCTCTATTTTGATGTGATTGCCGCCGAATTCTGGCCCATCGTCACGGCTACGGTCGTCAGCACGCTGCTGGTGCTTATCGTGACGGGCTGGGTACACCAGTTGGCACGGAAAATAAACCATTAACTTTCCTGATTTACCCGACATGAATTTCTTAGAAAACGAATTCTTCCTGCTGGCGGTCACCTTCGGGGTGTTCCTGCTGGCCAAGATGTTGCAGAAAAAGACGGGGTTGATGCTGCTCAATCCCATATTGCTTGCCATTGCCGTGCTTATTATCTTCCTGAAGGCGACAGGCGTCAGTTACGAAACTTACAGCGAAGGCGGACACCTCATCGAGTTCTGGCTGAAACCGGCGGTGGTGGCCTTGGGCGTGCCGCTCTACCTGCAACTGGAGACCATCAAGAAACAGCTGTTGCCCATCCTGCTGAGCCAACTGGCCGGCTGCATCGTGGGTGTGGTGTCGGTGGTGCTCATCGCCAAATGGATGGGCGCTTCGGACGAAATCATCTATTCGCTGGCACCCAAATCGGTCACCACTCCCATCGCCATGGAGGTGACACAATCGCTGGGAGGCATCCCGTCGCTGACGGCAGCCGTAGTGGTATGCGTAGGTCTGCTGGGAGGCATCCTGGGTTTCAAGACGCTGAAGCTCACCCATGTGGGAAGCCCCATGGCACAGGGCCTTTCGATGGGCACGGCGGCTCACGCCGTAGGCACGTCCACAGCCATGGACATCAGCCGCAAATACGGAGCCTTCGCCAGCTTAGGACTGACGCTGAACGGCATCTTCACCGCCTTGCTGACTCCCACGATACTGAGGTGGATGGGGTTGCTGTAAGAGGGCGGTTCAGCCTTTGGTCAGCAGGCTTTCCAACCCTTCGGCGTTCAGGCGCAGGTAGAACTGTCCCTTGTAGGCCACGGAGATGGCGCCCGTCTCTTCGGACACGATGACGGCATGAGCGTCGGACACCTGCGAGATGCCCAGTGCCGCGCGGTGGCGCAAACCCAGCTCCTTGGGGATGTCGAGGTTGTGCGACACGGGCAGGATACAGCCCGCCGCCTTGATGCGCTTCTTGCTGATGACCATGGCGCCGTCGTGCAGGGGACTGTTCTTGAAGAAGATATTCTCGATGAGCCGCTGGTTGATGTTGGCATCAATCACCTCGCCCGTGTGTACCACGTCGTCCAGCGGCATGTCATGCTCGATGACGATGAGTGCTCCCACCTTCTGGCGACCCATGCTGACGCAAGCCATCACGATAGGCATGATGTCTTCGTGCGACACATCCGCCTCCTTGTTGCCCGTAAAGAACCGGACAAAGCGTTTGATGTGCTGATGCGAACCCAGCGTCAGCAGGAAACGGCGTATCTCTTCCTGAAACAGGATGATGAGCGCCAGCACACCCACGCTGACTAATTTGTCGAAGATGGAACCCAACAGCTTCATCTCCAACACCTGCGACACCACTAACCAAATCAGGATGAAGACTAAGATGCCGACAAACACATTGAGGGAGCCGGAGGCTTTCATCAGCTTATACGTATAGTACAGCAGCAACGCCACCAGCAGGATGTCTATGAAATCTTTGATACCAAATGCGAAAAACACGGGTAGTAACGGTGAATGATTAAGGGTTAATAATGTAAGATTCACGGGAGGACTGGGCCTGCATGGCTTGCACGAGACGGACCGCCTCGACTGCCTGACGCACATCGTGCACACGCAAGATGTGGGCTCCTTTGGTAAGGCAGAGCGTGTTGATGACCGTCGTCCCGTTCAGCGCATCGTCGGGGGTGATGCCCAGCAGGCGGGTTATCATCGACTTGCGCGAGACTCCCACCAGCAGAGGCAGACCGAAGATGCCGAACTCATCGAGGTGGGCCAGCAGCGCATAGTTGTCTTCCATCGTCTTGCCAAAGCCGAAACCGGGGTCGAGAATGATGTCCTTCGCGCCCAGGTCGCGCAGTTGCTGCACCTTGCGGGCGAAGTAGAGAAAGACGTCGCGCAGCAGATGGTCGTAGTGCGGAGCCTGCTGCATGGTCTGCGGCGTGCCCTGCATGTGCATCAGGACATAGGGGACACCCAAAGCGGCTACGGTAGGAAACATCTCCGCATCCATCTCGCCGCCTGATATATCGTTGATGAGGGCCACGCCATATTCTTCTACACACTGCCGCGCCACTGATGCCCGGAAGGTATCGACCGACACCACCGCTTCGGGATGCACGCGCCGTATCACTTCCAGCCCGCGGCGCAGACGCGCCATCTCCTCTTCGGGCGAGACATCGGCGGCCCCCGGTCTCGACGAATAGCCGCCAATGTCGAGGATAGAAGCCCCCTCGGCCACGACCTGCTCCACGCGGCGGGCAAGGGCCATCTCGGTCTGCGTGCGGCTGCCGGCATAGAACGAATCGGGCGTCACGTTGATAATGCCCATCACCTGAGGGCGGGACAAATCCATCAGACGGCCGTTTACATGAATATATACTGATTCTGACATAGATGTTGGATAGCTTTCGTTGTATTAAAACAGGTTTGACTTACCGCCTGCAAATGTAGGGAAAAAAGACATGCCATGCACACGGCAGACAGACAAAAAAACATTTTTCCTTTTGCGGTCAGCACAGAAAGACATACCTTTGCGGGGATTCGAAGACGGACTCTGCCCTCCCGAACCAACCTTTCACTCCTAAAGACAAGTAAGAATATGGACATCAATACCCTCTACCGCCTGTTTCTCGACAGCACAGGCGTGACTACCGACAGTCGGCACTGCCCGGCAGGCTCGGTGTTTTTCGCCCTCCGAGGCGAAACGTTCGACGGCAACGCCTTTGCCGCCCAGGCCCTGAAAGACGGATGCGCATACGCCGTCATCGACAACCCAAGCTACCTGCCTGAAGGCGATGCACGCTATTTCGTGGCAGACGACTGCCTGAAGGCTTTGCAGCAACTGGCACGCCACCACCGGCGCACGCTGGGAACGCCGCTCATCGCCATCACCGGCACCAACGGCAAAACCACCACCAAAGAACTGACGGCTGCCGTGCTCTCGACCACCTGCCGCCTGCACTACACGCAGGGCAACCTCAACAACCACATCGGCGTGCCCCTCACGCTGCTGGCGCTGAAGCCCGAACACCAGCTGGCCGTGGTGGAGATGGGAGCCAGTCATCCGGGAGACATCCGGGAACTGGCTGAAATAGCCGAGCCCGACTTCGGTCTCATCACCAACGTGGGGAAGGCGCATCTGGAAGGGTTCGGCTCTTTCGAAGGAGTCATCCGCACCAAGGGAGAACTGTTTGACTACCTGCGCGGAAAGGGAGAAGCCACCGTCTTTGTGCACGACGACAGTCCTTACCTGAAAGAGATGGCGCACGGACTCAAACAGGTGTGCTATGGCACCCGACAGGGACTCTACGTGAGCGGACAGCCCACCGGACAGTCGCCTTTCCTGACCTTCGGATGGCAGGCGGACGGAGAACCGGAGAGCCGCATCGTGCAGACACACCTCATCGGCGACTATAACCTGCCCAATGCCCTCGCCGCCCTCGCCGTGGGACGTTATTTCGGCGTGCCGCCACAGACCGCCAGCCAGGCCATTGCCGACTACCTGCCGCAAAACCACCGCTCGCAGCTGGTGCAGACGGCCGACAATACCCTTATCGTCGATGCCTATAACGCTAACCCCACCAGCATGACTGCCGCCATCGACAACTTTGCCCGCATGAAAGCCGACGGCAAAATGCTTATCTTAGGCGACATGCGCGAACTGGGAGCCGACAGCCTCGCCCTGCACCAGCAGATAGTGGACCACATAGAAGCGTGCGGACTGACGGAGGTCGTCTTCGTGGGAAGCCAGTTTGCCGCCACGAGACACCACGGCCCCACTTATCCCGATGCCGACGCGCTCATTGCCGACCTGCGCGCACACCGCCCTTGCGGGAAGACCATCCTGATAAAAGGTTCCAACAGCCTGCAGCTGGACCGGGTGGCACAAGCTCTGGAAGACTGAACGGGGAAAGACCTACCACTGAACGCCGTTCCTGCAAATACCTTGGCAGCGCGGCTGTAATGCCTTGGCAGCACGGTCGCAAAGGCGTTGCAGCCGCGCTGCTGCATACCTGCCTGCCCCGCCTGCCTCTTTCCTACCGATATAATGATGTATAACAGCCAGGAAATCAACCATTCCGGTTGTCCCTTGCCTGCATCTTCTTACGGACCCACTGTGCCACGCCCGATGCCAGCAAAGCCCCCAACGAGTTGGCGGCAAAGTCCAGCCAGTCGCCCCCGCGGTAGGTGGTGCAGTACGCCTGCAGCAACTCAACCACCCCGCTAAACAGGATGGGGCAGACCAGGGCGCCCACCCAGGCATGCCACAACGGCGTATGGTCGCGGCGGTGCGCCCGCAGGAACTCCAGCCACAACATGCCCGACATGCCGAAATACATGCACACGTGCACCACCTTGTCGATGTTGGGAATGCCGTCCAAATCGGTGCTGGGCGGACGGAAAAACGAAAGATAAACCACTGCCGCAATCACGAGCAGAGATACGGGATATTTCTTCAAAAAATACAGCATAGTCAAAAACTTTACGATTTGCGCCCCAAAAGTACGGAACTTTTTCTACATTTGCACAGAACAATTACTTTTAATAACATTTTGAAAGAAGCACCACAAGTATGACAACAAACAACAGAGCCAATTTCGGCAGCAAATTAGGAGTTATTCTCGCCTCTGCAGGGTCGGCAGTAGGCCTGGGAAACATCTGGCGATTCCCCTACATGACAGGCGAACACGGCGGTGCCGCCTTTATCTTGGTCTATCTGGGCTGCGTACTGCTGTTCGGCGCACCTATCATGATGGCCGAATTCCTCATCGGACGACGCTCGCAGTCCAACACCGCCCGTGCCTACCAGAAGCTGGCCCCCGGCACCCCGTGGCGCTGGGTGGGACGCATGGGCGTGCTGGCAGGCTTCCTCATCCTGAGCTACTACTCGGTCGTGGCAGGATGGACACTGGAATACATCTGCGCAGCCGGACTGGGACACTTTGCCGACAAAGCCCCCGCCGATTTCGTGAACTTCTACAACAGCTTTGTCGGACACCCGTGGCTGCCGGTGGTGTGGGCGGCAGTCTTCCTGCTCATCACCCACCTCATCGTGGTCAAGGGCGTGGAGAAAGGCATTGAACGCTCCTCCAAGCTGATGATGCCCTTGCTCTTCATCCTGCTGCTCATCTTGGCCGTCTGCTCCGTGTTGCTTCCCGGAGCGGGCCAGGGCATCGAATTCCTCCTGAAGCCCGACTTCAGCAAGGTGGACAGTAACGTACTGCTCAGTGCCATGGGACAGGCTTTCTTCTCGCTCAGCTTAGGCATGGGGTGCCTCTGCACCTACGCCTCCTACTTCAAGCCCGATACCAACCTGCCCAAGACAGCGTTCAGCGTAGCAATTATCGATACCAGCGTGGCCATCCTGGCAGGCTTCATTATCTTCCCTGCCGCCTTTGCCGTGGGCATCCAGCCCGACCAAGGTCCCGGCCTGCTGTTCGTCACCCTGCCCAACGTCTTCCAGCAGGCCTTCGGAGGAGTGCCCTTCATAGCCGCCCTGCTGGCCGTGATGTTCTACATCCTGCTGGCCCTCGCCGCACTTACCTCCACCATCTCGCTGCACGAAGTAGTGACTGCCTACCTGCACGAAGAGTTCAACCTGACACGCAGCAAGGCGGCGCGGCTGGTGACGGGCGGCTGCCTCGTGCTGGGAACGCTCTGCTCGCTCTCCCTCGGCCTGGGCAAAGACTACACCCTGTTCGGCATGACCTTGTTCGACCTCTTCGACTTTGTGACGGCGAAGCTCATGCTGCCGCTGGGCGGATTATTCATCGCCCTCTTCACCGGATGGTTCCTCAACAAGAAAATCGTGCGCGAAGAACTGACCAACCGAGGCACCCTGCACCTGCGCATCTACGGCCTCATCATCTTCTTGCTGAAGTTTGTAGCGCCCATCGGCATTGCTTTCGTGTTCATCAACGAACTGAAGCTGCTGTGAACCATCAAGCGACAGAGAAACAGAAAGGCACGGAGCCATATCCCAAGGGCGGGCAAGAAAGCTCCGGGCCATTATATGCCGCATCAAGACGTTTTCTCCCCCGAAAATTTTGGCATACAACAAAAAAACTGTATATTTGTGACAAACTCTAAAATAGTGTGCCATGAGACTAATAGCAGTAAGCAGCGCCACACAGACCGAATGGGGCTTAGTGGAAGACAACCAGCTGATACAAAACGCGTTTACAGACAGTCTGAACCCTTCATACCAGACCAGGCGGGAAATCAGCCGCTGCGTACGCCTGGGCCTGCCCGAAACTTTTTTCAGGAAGAAACTGCCATGCGTACACTTTTATGGGAAAGGCTGTCTGTCGCGCGAAAAGAGAAGCATCGTCGAAGCTTCGCTCGTGGCACAATTCAGAACGCCCGTCCAAGTAGAAAGCTACTTGCTGGGAGTTGCCCGCAGCCTGTTCCAGAGTAAAGCCGGTATAGCCTGCATCCTGGACATCGACTCCGAGTCGTGCCTCTACAACGGCAGCCGCATTGTCACCAATGTGCATCCGGGAGGTTACATATTGGGCGACGAAGGCAGCGGCGCCGCATTAGGGCGTGTGTTTCTGTCGGACGTGCTGAAAGGACTGGCACCCTCACACCTCATCAGCGACTTCTACGAGAAATTCCGTATCAATGCGGAGGGAGTGATGGAATCGGTCTACAATCATCCCTGCCCCAACCGTTTCCTGGCCACCATACCCTATTTCCTGGACGATTACATGAAAGAAGATTATGTCCTCAACCTCATCCGCGACAACCTGAGGAGCTTCTTCGTCCGCCACATCTGTCAATACGACTACCGGAACTATCCCGTCCGCTTCATAGGCACGCAGGCCTGCCACTACGCGGAATTCCTGCAAGAAACGGCCCGCGAGTTCGGCATAGAACCGGATACCATCGCAAAGACTCCGATGGAAGGGCTCGTCAATTTTCACTCGATCAACGATACCGATTAACTGCAGGAGAAGAAAAAAGACTATCTTTGCGGCATCGAACGAAACCTCTAAAGAAGAACATATCATGAAGCATCTGCTCCTCTTATCCATCTTTCTGCTGTGCGCGGCTCTGTCGGCGGGGGCACAGCAACGGGTCGTCATGGGCGACGAACAAACTTCCGACTACTTTCCACTGCTGGAAGGCAAGCGGGTGGCCATCTTCAGCAACCATACGGGCATGGTGGGCGACAAACACCTGCTCGACGTGCTGCTGGAAAACGGCTTCAACGTAACGGCTATCTTCTCGCCCGAACACGGATTCCGGGGCAAAGCCGGGGCAGGCGAACACGTGGCCAGCACGGTGGACGAAAAGACGGGAGTGCCTATCCTGTCGCTCTACGACGGCAAATTAGGAAAGCCCTCTGCCACTTCCATGAACAAGTTCGACCTGCTGGTGGTGGACATACAGGACGTGGGACTGCGCTACTACACCTACTACGCCTCGATGTGCCGACTGATGGACGCCTGTGCCGAGCACGGCAAACAGATGCTGATATTGGACCGCCCCAACCCCAACGGCCATTACGTGGACGGTCCTATTCTGGACATGAAATACAAGTCGGCCGTAGGCTGGTTGCCCATTCCTACCGTGCACGGCATGACACTGGGCGAACTGGCGCTGATGGTCAACGGTGAAGGCTGGCTGCCTAAAGGGCGGAAGTGCGATGTCACCGTTATCCCCTGCCGGAACTACACCCACCGCACGCTGTACCGGCTGCCTGTCCCGCCCTCGCCCAACCTGCCCAACATGAAGGCGGTCTACTTATATCCTTCCCTGTGTTACTTCGAGGCGACGCCTGTCAGCTTAGGACGGGGCACGGAGCTGCCTTTCCAAGTGTACGGACATCCCTCCATGAAAGGCTGTGACTTCAGTTTCACGCCGCGCAGTGTGCCTGCCGCCAAGAATCCGCCGTTGCGTGACAAGCTGTGCCACGGCGTGAACCTCAGCAACCGGAGTGATGAAGAAATACTGCGCAAAGGCATCGACCTGAGCTACCTTATCGACGCATACCAACGACTGAACATGGGCGACAAGTTCTTCACACCGTTCTTCGAGAAGCTGATGGGAGTGGACTACGTGCGCAAGATGATAGAAGAAGGCAAGAGCGCCGACGAAATCAAAGCAACGTGGCAGGATGACGTGGAACGCTTCAAGGCCCAACGGAAACCTTACCTGCTCTACAGCGAATAAACCCGAACAGCCATGAACACCGCCTGGATTGTACTGGCCACCATAGCAGGCTACTTCGCCCTGCTGCTGCTCATCTCGTGGGTCACGGGCCGACGGGCAGACAATGCAGCCTTCTTCACCGGCAACCGCCGCTCGTCGTGGTTCCTGGTGACGGTGGCCATGATAGGCGCCAGCATATCGGGCGTCACGTTCATCTCGGTGCCTGGCGCGGTGCTGACCGGCGGATATTCGTACATGCAGATGGTGCTGGGGTTCTTCGTCGGCTCGGTACTGGTGGCGCTGGTACTGATATCGATGTTCTACAGGATGAACTTAGTGAGCATCTACGGCTACTTAGAGGAGCGCTTCGGGCTGGCGGCCTACCGCACGGGGGCGTGGTTCTTCTTCGTGTCGAAGATGCTGGGGGCTTCGGTGCGTTTCTTCGTGGTATGTGTGGTGCTCCAGACCCTGGTATTCGACCCGCTGCAGGTGCCTTTCACGGTGAACGTGGTGCTGACGGTGGCGCTCATCTGGCTCTATTCGTTCCGGGGCGGAGTGAAGTCGCTCATCTGGACCGACTCGCTCAAGACGCTCTGCTTAGTGCTGTCGGTGGGTTGCTGCATCGTGTTCATAGCCCGCAGCTTAGGGTTAGAGGCATCGGAACTGCCTGCTGCCGTGGCGGGGCATCCTACCAGCCGGATGTTCTTCTTCGACAATCCCGACGACGGGCGTTACTTCTGGAAGCAGTTCGTGGCGGGTATCTTCATGGTCATTGCCACCACGGGACTGGACCAGGACCTGATGCAACGCACGCTGAGCTGCCGTAACTTCCGCGAATCGCAGAAGAACATGATTCTGAGCGCATTCATACAGATATTCGTCATCGGCCTGTTCTTAGTGCTGGGCACCCTGCTCTACTTGTATGCCGACGCCCGCATCCCGCAGGCAGAACAGGTGACGGGCGACGCCCTCTTCGGACTGGTGGCGTGGAGCGCAGACTTCCCGCTGTTTGTCGGCATCGTGTTCATCATCGGACTGATAGCCGCCGCCTATTCCGCCGCAGGCTCGGCGCTGACGGCCCTTACCACCTCGTTCACCCTCGACATCCTGCGTGCCCACGAGAAGCAAGCCGACCGAGACCTGGCGCTGACACGCAAGTTGGTACACGCCGTCATGTCGCTGCTGATGGTCATCGTGATAGTCATCTTCTACGAACTGAACAACGACAGTGCCATCAACGCCGTCTACAGCCTGGCGGCCTACACCTACGGTCCCATCCTGGGCATGTTCATCTTCGGACTGGCCTGCCGCAAACGGGTGCGCGACCGCTGGGTGCCGTTGGTGGCGGTGCTTTCGCCCCTCGTCTGCTACGTGCTGCAAAGCCACAGCGAAGCGTGGTTCGGCGGCTACCAAATCAGTTTCGAACTGCTGCTTATCAACGCCCTCGTCACAGTGTGCGGCCTCTGCCTGCTCATCCGCAAGGATAAGAAGACGGACTAATACGCATCACCCGTATTTCTCTATTAAAAAGACTGTTACTCTTTTCCAGACATTCCTCTTGCTGCTTATACCCCGGAAGCCGCCTGCCGACGGCTTGGCACCGCGCTTCTTATACCTTGAAGAAATGCCCGCCATTCGTTTGCCGACCGAATGAAAAAGTGTACCTTTACACCCGTATAACATACACTCAATGGAAAAGAACCGATACACAGATTTCCTGCACGACGCCTTAGCGTTCATTCCGCAGGAACGCATCTATACCGACGAACTGCGCCGCTTAGCTTGGGGCACGGACGCCGGATTCTACCGCCTCATCCCGCAGATTGTCATCCGCTCGAAGGATGAAGACGAAGTGTCACAACTCCTCCGCCTGGCCACCCGCCACCGGTTGCCCGTCACCTTCCGTGCCGCCGGCACCAGCCTCTCCGGACAGGCCATCAGCAACTCCATCCTCATCGTGGCAGGCAAGCACTGGGAGCAATACTCCATCAGCCCCGACCACGAGCAGATTACCCTGCAGCCCGGCATCATCGGGCAGCGCGTCAACGAACTGCTCGCCCCCTACGGACGCAAGTTCGCGCCCGACCCCGCCTCGGTGAAAAGCGCCATGGTGGGCGGTATCGTGATGAACAACGCTTCCGGCATGAACTGTGGAACCCACGCCAACAGCGACCGCATGCTAACCTCCGTGCGCATCGTGCTGGCCGACGGAACGGTGCTCGACACGGGCGACAGCGTGAGCCGTGCCTCTTTCGAAGTGACGCACCGCGAATTCCTGCAACGCCTCTGTGCCCTGCGCGATGACATCCGCGCCGACGAACAGCTGACGGAACGCATCCGCTACAAATACTCCATCAAGAACGTGACGGGGCTGAACCTGCTGCCTTTCGTCCGCTTCGACGACCCGTTCGACATCATCGCCCATCTCATGGTGGGCAGCGAAGGTACGCTGGCCTTCCTCTCGCAGGTGACCATGAAAACGGAATACGACTACCCCTGCAAGGCCAGCGCGATGCTCTACTTCACTTCTATCCAGGAAGCCAGCCGCGCCGTGGTGGCCATGAAGCCGCTGAAGAATGCCGCCGGCGAATGGCTGGTGAAGGGTGCAGAGATGCTGGACTACAAAAGCCTCTCGTCGGTGGACGATGCCCACTACCTAACATACAAACAAGAAGTAGACGACCCGTCCGGGCTGACCGCCGTGCTGGCTGAGACAAAGGCACGTACCCCTGAGGAATTGCAGCAGAACATTGCCGCCATCACCCGTTGCTTAGAGAAATTCCACACCTACATACCCATACGTTTCACCGACGACCCTGCCGAATACGGCAAGTACTGGGCCATCCGCTCGGGCATCTTCCCTGCGGTGGGGGGCACACGGCGACCCGGCACGACCTGCCTCATCGAAGACGTAGCCTTCCACATCGACCGGCTGCCCGAAGCCACCGCCGACCTCCAGCAGCTCATCGCCCGGCATGGCTACGACGATGCCTGCATCTACGGACACGCACTGGAAGGTAACTATCACTTCATCATCAACCAGAGTTTCTCTACCGAAGCCGAGGTGAAGCGCTATGCCGACCTGATGGAGGATGTCAAGGCACTGGTAGTAGACAAATACGACGGCTCGCTGAAGGCCGAACACGGCACGGGCCGGAACATGGCGCCCTTCGTGCGTTACGAATGGGGCGACCGCGCCTACGAGTGCATGAAAGAGGTAAAACGGCTCTTCGACCCGGATGGCATTCTCAACCCGGGAGTCATCTTCAACGATGACCCGCAGTGTCATCTGAAACATTTCAAGCCGCTGCCGCTAATCTTTGGAAATGAAGAACAAAGAATGAAGAATGAAGCATCGGGAAATAGCTTCCCTGCTTCATTAAAACGTGTAGACAAGTGCATCGAATGCGGCTTCTGCGAGGTAAACTGTGTATCGTGCGGTTTCACCCTCTCGTCGCGCCAGCGTATCGTCATTCAGCGCGAAATAGCCCGACTGCGCCAAAGCGGAGAAGACCCCGAACGACTGGCGCTGCTGACCCGGCAATATTACTATCCCGGCAACCAGACCTGTGCAGGCGACGGGCTCTGTGCCATGTCCTGCCCCATGGGTATCAACACGGGCGACCTGACGCACTTCGTCCGACAGCAACTACTGCCGCCTTCCAGCAGCGGATACAAGGTGGGCGACTATGCGGCACGTCACCTCTCTGGCATCGAAAACGCCCTGCGCCCCGTGCTGACTCTGGCAGATACGGCCCATGCTGTGCTGGGAACCGACACCATGAGCAAGCTGACACGCGCCCTGCACCACCTGGCGGGCATCCCGCAATGGACACCCGCCATGCCAAAAGCGTTTAAGATTAGCATGAACAATGCCGAAGACACAACTCTTCACGCTTCAGTAAGAAAAGTGGTCTACTTCCCCAGCTGCATCAACCAGACGATGGGTCTGCCCCGCAAATCGCCCGTAGAACAGCCGCTGGTCAATAAGATGATGCAACTGTTGCATAAGGCAGGATTCGAAGTCATCTTCCCCGAAAGCATGGACAAACTGTGTTGTGGCACCATCTGGGAAAGCAAAGGCATGCCGGACATAGCCGACCGCAAAAGTGCCGAACTGGAAGCCGCTCTCTGGAAAGCCAGCGAAGAAGGAAAATATCCCGTGCTGTGCGACCAGAGTCCTTGCCTGCACCGCATGCGCCAGACCATCCGCCGGATGAAGCTCTACGAACCGGTGGAGTTTATCTACACTTACTTGCGCCCGCACCTCCGGTTCGTACCCACCGACCGCCCCGTGGCTGTACACATCACCTGCTCCATGCGCGAAATGGGCCTGGCAGACATGCTGGTGCAGCTTGCCAAGCTCTGCACCACAGGGCGGGTGCTGGTGCCGGAAGAAGTGGGCTGCTGTGCCTTTGCCGGCGACCGCGGCTTCACGCACCCCGAACTGAACGCCTACGCCCTGCGCAAACTGCGACCGCAGATTGAGGCTGCCAACATACAGATAGGCTACAGCAACAGCCGCACGTGCGAGATAGGGCTGACTACCAACTCCGGCATTCCCTACGTGTCCATCGCTTACCTCGTGGATGAGTGTACAAAAAGCCTGAACAGTCAAACGCAAACGGAATACAGCCGATGAAGATACTAATAGCCGACAGCGGCTCCACCAAGACCGACTGGGTTCTGGCCGAAGACGGGAAACTGCTCCGACGGATAAGGACGAAGGGCATCAACCCGGTGTTCCAGGCAGAAGAAGAGATGGCCAGGGAGGCAGAAGTGGTGGCACAGGCACTGGAAAAAGCTCTGCCGGAAACAGTCTGCTTCTATGGAGCGGGGTGCATCCCCACCCACATCGACACGGTAAAGCATGCCCTGACGCATGCCCTGCCCGGCACAGACCGCATAGAGGTACATACCGACATGCTCGGTGCCGCCCGCGGACTGTGCGGACATCACCCCGGCATAGCCTGCATCTTGGGCACCGGCTCCAATTCCTGCCTCTACGACGGGCAACAGATAGTGGCCAACGTCTCGCCCTTAGGCTTTATCCTGGGCGATGAAGGCAGCGGTGCCGTGCTGGGCAAATTGCTGGTAGGCAGCCTGCTGAAGAACCAAATGACGCCTGCACTGAAAGAAGCATTCCTGGCAGAAACCGGACTGACGCCTGCCGAAATCATCGAACGGGTTTATCGCAAGCCTTTCCCCAACCGCTTCTTGGCGAGCTTGTCGCCATTCATCGCGCAGAACCTGCAAGAGCCGTGCATACGGCGGTTGGTGCTGGACAGCTTCCGCGACTTCTTCCGCCGCAACGCCATGCAGTATGAAGACTACAACCGCTACCCCATCCACTGCACCGGCTCCATCGCTTTCCACTACCGGGAGGTGCTGGAAGAAGCCGCCGCCGGTTTGGGGCTACACCTGGGAACCGTGGTGCCAAGTCCCCTGGAAGGACTGATAGCCTACCACCGCCCGCAATGATACCAAAGCAGGCGGGACGAACGCCTGATGAACAGCATTCGTCCCGCCTGTATAAAAGGTTTCTCCGAAACGTCTTTTCCTTCTATTCCATTACTCCACAATATCGCCGATAACGAAATCGAACGTCAACGCAGAGTAAGCGGGTATGGTGGTCGAGGAGCCCAGAGGAGTAAAATCGCTCTCACCGTAGCCCACATTATTGTAATAAGGCACGTAGATAATCCAGCGTTCACCCGTGCGCGCCATCTGCAACACCCATTTGACACCGCCTATCATACTACCCGGCGAAAACGTGGCAGGTTCGTCGAAATCCGTGGGCCACTTCATTTGCTCCACATCCAGAGGAATCTGCTGGTCCAGTGCGCCGTAACCGTCAAAGTTCCCGTCAAACTCCTCACCGTTGATGTAGGTGGCGTGATTGTACATGCTCACTTCGTCCGTATAGAGCAGCCGCGTCCCTTCGGGGTTATCCACCAGCTTTTTGGCATAGGCATAACGGTAGGGGTTCACGTTGGTGCCGCCGTCCTGCACCTGCACGGCATACAATTCGCCCACGTTCATGGCCGGCACCTCGGTGGAGACGCGCGTGTCGGGATGGGTCCACACTAAGTAGTTTTCGCCCGCGATGGCACGCAGCGAGTCGATGAAAGCATCGTTGCGCTCGCGCCAGTTGTCGTAGGCAGTGGGTTCTTCGGTCTCCTCACAAGCCACGAAAGCCAGCAGGAGCAGACTGAAGAGAGGAAAAAGAAGGAAAGATTTTCTCATATTCTACAAGTGCTCCTTCCCCCTCCCTCCCCGAAGGGAAGGAGCCGGGAAGGCAGTTGTTTAATTATACATTCAGATACATGATATACTTTAGAGTGTCTTCAGCAGCGACGTGATGCTCACGCGGTCGGCAATGATGTGGTCCAGTTCGCTGATGGGCACCCGCTCCTGCTGCATGGTGTCGCGGTTGCGCAGCGTCACGCAGTTGTCTTGCAGCGTCTCGTGATCCACGGTGACGCAGTAGGGCGTGCCGATGGCATCCTGGCGGCGGTAGCGTTTGCCGATGCTGTCTTTCTCGTCGTACTGGCAGTGGAAGTGGAATTTGAGCGCGTCGATAATCTCGCGTGCCTTTTCGGGCAGGCCATCCTTCTTGACCAGCGGCAGCACTGCCAGCTTGACGGGTGCCAGGGCAGCGGGCAACTTCAAGACCACACGCGTCTCGCCGTTCTCCAACTTCTCCTCGCAGTAAGCGGCAGACATCACGCTGAGGAACATACGGTCGACGCCGATACTGGTCTCAATGACGTAGGGCGTGTAGCTCTCATTGGTCTCGGGATCAAAGTATTTGATGTTCTTGCCAGAGAACTTCTCGTGCTGCGAGAGGTCGAAATCGGTGCGGCTGTGTATGCCTTCCACCTCCTTGAAGCCGAAGGGCATGAGGAATTCGATGTCGGTAGCAGCGTTGGCATAGTGCGCCAGCTTCTCGTGGTCGTGGAAGCGGTAGTGGTCGTCGCCGAAGCCCAGGGCCTTGTGCCACTTCAGGCGCGTCTCCTTCCACTTCTTGAACCACTCCAGTTCGGTGCCCGGCTTCACGAAGAACTGCATCTCCATCTGTTCGAACTCGCGCATGCGGAAGATGAACTGGCGTGCCACAATCTCGTTGCGGAATGCCTTGCCTATCTGTGCGATGCCGAAAGGAATCTTCATGCGGCCCGTCTTCTGCACGTTGAGGTAGTTGACAAAGATGCCCTGTGCAGTCTCCGGACGAAGGTAGACCTTCATCGCGCCATCGGCGGTAGAGCCCATTTCGGTAGAAAACATCAGGTTGAACTGGCGCACTTCAGTCCAGTTCTTCGTGCCGCTGATGGGGCAGACAATTTCTTCGTCGAGGATAATCTGGCGCAGTTCGTTCAGGTCCGGTCCGGCATTCATGGCCTTCGTGTAACGTTCGTGCAAGGCATCGCGTTTCTGCTGGTGCTCCAGCACGCGGGCATTGGTCGAGCGGAACTGAGCCTCGTCAAAGGCATCGCCGTATTTCTTGGCTGCCTTGGCCACTTCTTTGTTGATTTTGTCATCATACTTGGCTATCTGGTCCTCGATGAGCACATCGGCGCGGTAGCGTTTCTTCGAGTCGCGGTTGTCGATAAGGGGGTCGTTAAACGCATCCACGTGTCCACTTGCCTTCCAGATAGTGGGGTGCATGAAGATGGCGGAGTCGATGCCGACGATGTTCTCGTGCAGCAGCACCATGCTCTGCCACCAGTATTGTTTGATGTTGTTCTTCAGTTCCACGCCGTTCTGACCGTAGTCGTACACCGCGCCCAGTCCGTCGTAAATCTCGCTGCTGGGGAAGACGAAGCCGTATTCCTTGCAGTGCGAGACGAGTTTCTTAAAAACGTCTTCTTGTGCCATTTTCCGTTATCTATGAATTAGGATTATATTTCTTTCTTCTACCCAAGAGCCTGTCCGGATTTTCCTTTCAGAGCGGCTTACCCGGCCGCACAACGGAAAGCCGTCTTCGGGAACAGTTCTCCCCCTCCTGCCGGGCAGCATTCAAACAAGCTCTCAAAAAGCGCCACAAAGATAGGGATTTATCGTGGAAACCTCTCTGTAAACTCCCTTAATTTTCACGAAAAGCCGCCGAAAGCCTTCCGAAACGGCATAAAAAAGCTCCCATGCTCACGCACAGGAGCCCCATGAAACACGTTAAAAAAAATAATTGAAAAACATGTGAAAAACAGTGTGCGGATGATAGGACTCGAACCTACACGCCTCGCGGCACCAGATCCTAAGTCTGGCGCGGCTACCAATTACGCCACACCCGCATATTTGATTTTATTGGTAATGTCTTTTGATTGGGCAAAGATACATTTTTTTTCTCTTTCAACCAACTATCTGCCACAGAAAGTGCAAATGATTTCTATAAATTTTGCTTCGGGAAGCAGCAAACATCGTTCTATCACACACATTTTCAACATGTTACTTCTTAGCTATAGGAAGCATGCTCCTAAGCGGTAAGGAGTGCGCTCCGCATAGCGTGGCAGGTTGCTCCAAACCGCTTCCGACAGACGGGAGAGCGTGTGTCAAGGCTGGTTCAGCAAGGCGCGGGCGGCTTCGATGAGGGTATCCCGCCCCTGGTCTTCGTCCTCGTCGGTCATGTCAAGCTTGACATCGGGGTCGATGCCGAACTCGATGTGCTGCTTCTGCGCGTCCAGCATGGGACTGGCAGAGAAGCGCACCGCCCAGCCGTTGGGCAGTTCGGAGGAGAAAGGCAAGCCGGAACCGCCGCCGGTCTTGTCGCCCAGCAGGGTGACTTGCGGGAAGCAGTTCATGGAATTGACGAAATCGTTGGTGGCGCTGTACGCATGGCGGTTGGTCAGCACGACGACGGGTTTCTGCCAGCGCACGCCGTCGGAGGGATCGAGGTAGACGGGTTCGGGGTCGGAAAAGTCGGAGTGTCCGGGTCCGGTCTTGTGCTGGATGTATCCCGTCAGCACGCGCTCGTTGGTGAAGCGGGCGGCAAGCTTCGAAGCGGTGGTCAGGTTGCCGCCTCCGTTGTTACGCACGTCGATGATAAGTCCGTTGCACACGGAGAGATAGAGCAGCATCTCGTCCAGGTTACCATCACCGATGCCGGAAGAGAAATCGCCGTAGTACACGTATCCGATGTTGTCTTTCAGAATAGTATATTCCGCCCCGCCGCCGATGCGGTAATCACTGCCCAAATACTGCTCCACCAGTGCCTCGTCGAAGTTGCGCGGGTAGTCCAGATACCAGTTCCAGTAGCGTGCCGTGTTCCAGGCGGAGTAAAGGTTGACGTGTCCGTCCTTCAGTTCGGCAAGCATGTTGCCCAGCACCTCAAAGAGCGCCTCATCGCCCATGTTGTCCGTAACCTGCGGACTGTAGACGCTGTAGATAGAATCCCAGTCTATCTGCTTGTAGTCCAAGAAGCAGTAGTGCTCGTCGATGAGCTTCCAGAGAGCCTCGAAATTGCCCCTGGGACTGTTGTCGTACTCGTCTTCTCGAATGCAGCCGCCCAGCACGAAAGGCAGCGCACACATTATAATAATAGACAGCGGAGAAAGGAAACGTTTCATTTTTTCGTCCTGGTTTTTATCGGTTAGGAAGGAGAGAGAATTGCTTGACGAAGCCCACCATGAAGATGTGCGAATAGGCATGCGTATCAATGTGGTTCAGGCTCGACTGCTGGGCATCCCACAGGTAGGTAAAGCGCATCTTGAGCCGTCCGGCAGGAAAGTCGAGAGACAGCCGGTGGCGCCACGACGGGCGGTTGTGCAGCGAGGTGAAGCGCACCACGCCTCCGGCATTGCCCAGCGAGAAGATTTCGTAGTACGACTGCCCGTAGTGGGGTGAGAACATCACTCCGGCCAGGGGAACGTCGAGCTGGTAGCGCAAAGTGAAAGGCACGCGCCGCACACGGAAGTCCCACACGGCAGCCACCGAAGCATCCAGCGCCACGGAAGCACGTGCCGAGGCGGGATTGTTGCCGTTGCGCAGGTTCCACACAAAGCCACCCGCCGCATCCACCAGTCCGCCCGCCAGCAGCCGCAGATTGCCCGCCTGGCAGAGGCGGTAATGCAGCCCGTAGTTCCAGTTCAGGAGAGCCGCCACCGTATTGTTGTTGTCCACCCGGTTGTGCGTATAATTGGCATAGCCTTGAAAGAATACCTGGCGCATCAGTTTACCGTCCGCCCACCGGGTCTTACGCAGACTCTCGCGCGACAAGCGGAACTCCACGCCGCGGTATTCTTGGGGCGAAAGGTAAGTATCATACATATTGGCAAAGCCCACACCATACATCGTAGCCCGCTGGATGGGGCGGTCAGGCACGGAGTCGGCCGTTTCGCCTCCGGGTGCGGCAGCAGCCCGCATCGCCGGCAGGAGCAGTAACAAGAAGAGTAAAGCAGTTCGTCTCATCGGCAGTAGGGTCAGAAAAGTTTCATTTGTCCGGTCAGCTCGTCCAGAATATCCCCGGGCGACTTATCTTTATCGGGGTCGAGGTTTTCCGGTTCCTCCCCTTCATCATCGGCTTCAGGAGCGGGCAGGGTTCCTGGTTCGGGAGAGCGTGTCGGCTCCAGCTCGTTCACCGTGTCGAGGGTGTAGGTAGTCAGGCGTTTGCCCTTGGCCTTAAAGCCTTTGACGGCAATGAACTCGTCGGCCTCTACAACCATAGGATCACGGAAAGCATCGTGTCCTCCAAACACCACCTCAAGGCGCGGATAGGGTTCATCGGTCAGCAAGATAAGGCGGTTCTTGCGGTTCTCGCCCAAGTAGTTCTGCTTTCGGGCGGTTGCCTCTAAGCAGAAACGCTTGATGTAGGGATAGTTCTGCTGGTCGGCATCGTAGAGTACGGCGGTCCATACCTTGTGCGGGTCGAACTTCTCAAGCAGGCGGATGTCCGGCTCATAATGGTTGGCAGGGTCGAAGTTGGTGGTATAGAAATCGCCGCTCTCCAGGATAACGAGGATACGGTCGTCCGTCTGGAACTCGCCCACGTATTCGCCGCGTCCGTCGTAGTTCAGGCGCAGCACGTCGCGGTCGAACCACACCTTGCGTCCGCCCAAGGTAGAAGCCCCTCGCTGTTTCAGCACAATCTTGTGTACGGGCAGGCGAGTCAGTATGTTGCCAATGGCTTGGCGGCCCTTGATTGTGAGCTGACTGAAATCTTCCTCAAACACAATCTTGCGGACGCGGGGGTTTGGCTTGAGGGTGACTTTAATGACTTCGGCTTCTCCGTTGGGGTTGGCACTGAAGTAGAGGATGCGTGAATCGGGCTTGCCCTGGGTAACGTCGTACTCGCGGTCGCGCACCACACCGGTCACGGCAAAGCGCTTCATGTAGCACGTACCGTCCTTGCCGTCGCGGTAGGCCACGTTGTAGATGGTGCGTCTGTCGTTCTTCTTGAAGACGTTGATGTAGAGGATGTTCTTGCCTACGAACTTCTTATCGGCCACGGGGGTGATGAGGTACTTGCCGTCGCGGTAGAAGATGATGACATCGTCGATAGGCGAACAGTTGGCCACAAACTCGTCTTTCTTCAATCCCGTACCGATGAAGCCCTCCTCGCGGTTGATGTAAAGCTTCTCGTTGGCCTCGATGACCTTGGTAGCCTCGATGACGTCGAAACTGCGCAGTTCGGTACGGCGGGGGAAGTTCTTGCCATACTTCTCGCGGAGCATCCGGAACCAGTCGACGGTGTATTCGGTCAGGCTGGCCAGGTGACGGTCGGTTTCGGCGATGTCGGCCTTCATGCGGGCAATTTGCTCCTCAGCCTTGTCGCTGTTGAACTTAAGGATGCGTGCCATCTTTATCTCCATCAGGCGCAGGATGTCGTCCTTGGTCACCTCGCGGACAAAGGTTGGATAGTAAGGCGTCAGCCTCAGGTCGATGTGTTCGCAGGCGGCATCCATCGACTTGGCCTGCTCGAACTCGGCATCCTTGTAGATGCGTTCTTCGATGAATATCTTTTCGAGCGAAGCGAAGTGGAGAGCTTCCATCACCTCGGCGCGGTGAATCTCCAGTTCGCGCTGCAACAGGTGCTTCGTGTTGTCCACCGACTTGCGCAACACGTCGCCCACGGTAAGGAAATGCGGCTTCTGGTTGTCGATGACACAGCAGTTGGGCGAAATGTTCACCTCACAGTCGGTAAAGGCATAGAGAGCATCGATGGTCTTGTCGGACGAGACACCGGGTGCCAGGTGGACCAGAATCTCGACGTTGCCCGAAGTGAGGTCTTCCACCTTGCGAATCTTGATTTTACCCTTCTCGCTGGCCTTGACGATGGAGTCGCACACACCCGCCACGGTCTTTCCGTAGGGAATCTCGCGGATGGCCAGCGTCTTGTTGTCCACCTTTTCTATCTTGGAACGGACGCGCACGGAGCCGCCGCGTTCACCGTCGTTGTACTTAGACACGTCGATGCTGCCGCCCGTCTGGAAGTCGGGATAGAGGGCAAAAGGTTCGCCGTGCAGGTAATGGATGGCAGCCTCGCACAGCTCGTTGAAGTTGTGCGGCAGAATCTTCGAAGAGAGGCCGACGGCAATGCCCTCCACGCCCTGTGCCAGGAGCAGAGGGAACTTGACGGGCAGGGTGACAGGTTCGCGGTTGCGGCCGTCGTACGACTGTTTCCACTCGGTAGTCTTGGGATTGAACACCACGTCGAGCGCGAACTTCGTCAGTCGCGCCTCGATGTAACGGGCGGCGGCGGCATCGTCGCCGGTCAGGATATTGCCCCAGTTGCCCTGGCAATCGATGAGCAGGTCTTTCTGCCCTAACTGCACCAGTGCGTCCTTGATGGAGGCGTCGCCGTGGGGATGGAATTTCATGGCTTCGCCCACGATGTTGGCCACCTTGTTGTATCGTCCGTCCTCCATACGGCGCATGGTGTGCAGGATGCGTCGCTGCACGGGCTTCAGTCCGTCCATGATATGGGGCACGGCGCGCTCCAGGATGACGTACGACGCATAGTCCAGAAACCAGTTCTGGTACATGCCGTTCAGGCGGTGGCGCACTTCGCCGTCGCCAATGTCTGCCGGTTTATAGTCTGTATGTTCCACGCTCCCGCCGTTGTCACCGGGTTGCGTCAGGTCTAAATCGTCTTTAGGTTCTTCGAAGTCTTCGCTCATATCTGTAGTCTGGGGATTCTGTAAAACGGCTGCTGCAGGGGAGTCCCGACAAGGCCGCAGGCAAAAATACAAAATTCTGACGAGACACGAAAAGGATTCGGGAAGATTGTTGCGGAAAACAGGCGGCAAGCTTCACAAGACAACGGCAGGAAACGGCTTATATATGGGAGCGCCCAAGCAAAAGGCTTCGGAGCGGGAAGCAAAGGGCTTCGGAGCAGGAAGCAAAGGGCTTTGCAACAAACAGCCCATACAGAGGGAGCACCGCGAAGACGGCGAAAGAAGCGCAGAAGTTACACCATACACGACAACTCATTAGGTTTCAGCCGCTTGTCACTTATCTATTCAAATGGAGACACTCCCCATACATGGATATTCGGCAAAATCTCTTATCTTTGTCCGCCAAACAGATAAGAAATATGACCACACAGACTTTCGCCCCTTTCGCCCGCCCGCTCTACGTCATGCTGAAGCCCGCAGGCGCGCTCTGCAACTTAGCTTGCGAGTATTGTTATTATCTGGAGAAAAGCAAGCTTTACCACGACAATCCCAAGCACGTGATGAGCGATGAACTGCTGGAAAAGTTCATCCGCGAGTACATCGAAGCGCAGACCATGCCGTCGGTGCTCTTCACCTGGCACGGGGGAGAGACGCTGATGCGCCCCCTGGCATTCTACCAGAAGGCTATGGAACTGCAACGCAAGTATGCCCGCGGACGCACCGTCGACAACTGCATACAGACCAACGGCACGCTGCTGACCGATGAGTGGTGCCGCTTCTTCAAGGAAAACAACTGGCTGGTGGGCATCTCGATAGACGGCCCGCAGGAATTTCACGACGAGTACCGTAAGAACAAACAGGGACGCCCCTCGTTTGTCAAGGTGATGCGCGGCATCGAACTGCTGAACAAGCACGGGGTGGAGTGGAACGCCATGGCGGTAGTGAACGACTTCAATGCCGACTATCCGCTGGAGTTCTATCGCTTCTTCAAGAGCATCGGCTGCCGCTACCTGCAGTTTGCTCCCATCGTGGAACGCATCTTGCCTCACGCCGACGGACGCCACCTGGCGGCTGTCGATGAGACGGACGGGGCGCAGACGCAACTGGCCGACTTCTCCATTACGCCCGAACAGTGGGGCTCGTTTCTCTGCACCCTGTTCGACGAATGGGTGAAACAAGACGTGGGAAAAATCTTCGTCCAGCTGTTCGACTCCACGCTTGCCAACTGGGTGGGCGAACAACCGGGCATCTGCACCCTCGCCAAGACGTGCGGACATGCCGGCGTGATGGAGTTCAACGGCGATGTCTACTCGTGCGACCACTTTGTCTTTCCGCAATACAAATTAGGAAACATCTACTCGAAAACGCTGGTAGAGATGATGTACAGCCAACGGCAACTGGATTTCGGCCAAGCCAAACAGTCGGCCCTGCCCCGCCAATGCCGCGAATGCAATTACCTCTTTGCCTGCAACGGCGAATGCCCCAAGAACCGCTTTGTCCGTACGGCCGACGGCGAACCGGGGCTGAACTACCTGTGTGCCGGCTACCACCGCTTCTTCACCCACGTGGCGCCCTACATGGACTACATGAAACGCGAACTGCTGGCCGAACGTGCACCCGCCAACGTGATGGATGCCATCCGCCGCGGGGAGTTGTAGCTCCCCGCCTCGACGGCCGGGCTTATTCGACGCCCATGCCTCCCGACGAAGACGAACCGCCGCCTCCGCTCTTCACGTCGTCGTTGCTGATGGTACGCGCCGCCTTCTTCACACTGGCCTTCAACTCACCGAAACGGTAACTGATGCTCAGCCCGACACGTGCCTGCGGATAACGGTTCCAGTTTTCCTGGCGGAATCCTGTGCCTTCGGTGTGCGAACTGTACTTCTGGTATTTCTGGAAGAAATTGCTGGCATAGGCCGAGAGTGTCAGGCGCTTCTTCAGGAATGACTTGTTCAGGCTGATTGAATAACCCACGAAGTTGCTGCCCTTACCCTGCAACATGATATACGGTGTCTGCCCGTAAGCGTTCAGGCTGAGGCGCCAGTCGTGCTTGAACGTCTGTTGCGCGCCGCCGAAACCGAAGAAATTCCAGCCGTGGTTCTCCAGATCGCCCGCGCCTTTCATTTGCACGTAGCCGCCCGACATATTCAAGTAGATACGTGTGTTGGGCGAGGCATTCCAGTTGATGTAGGCGTTCAGATTGGCATTGCGGCTCTTTCCGATGTTGCGGTAGGTGGTGTAGAGCACATCCTTGCCCGTCAGGTTGTCGGGGTTCAGCCCCGGAATGTCCTCTTCCGATACCAAGTTAGTGACGCTCTGTATGCTGTTGTTCGTAAACGAATAGCGTGCGGAGAGGTTGATATTGAACTTCTGCGAGAAGCTGCTGTAGCTAAGGTCTACCGAGTGGTTCTTCTCGCTGTCCAGGTCCGGATTACCCTGACTGACCGCCGACGGGTTGCTGTCGTCCAGATAAGGGTTCAGATACCAGATGCCCGGGCGATAGATGCGCATGTTGTAACCGACCCGCACGTTGGAGAAGTCGCTCAGTTTCCATCCCACCGACATGGAAGGCACGGCATCGTTGAAGTGTTTTCTGAAGTCGTCACCCCTTCCCAACAAGTATTTCACGTTCTGGATGGTATGCTCGTAACGCAGTCCTGCCCGTGCCGACAGCTTCTTCCAGCGGAGCGCATAACCCAAATAGGCTGCCAGGATGTCGTTCTGGTGGCGGTAGTGCGTGCTGTACTCCTCGTCAAACACATAGTCGTCCATCCCGCTGGTACGTTCGTAGCGGTCGTTGTCCGACGAGTTGTTGCGGCGTATGTATTTGACACCCGTCTCCAGCGTATGCCACTTGCCGATGGGCGTGGTGAAGTCTACCTGTGCGGTATGTTCCACCGTATTCTGGCTGTTGTCCATATACAGGTCTTCCAGACGCTTCAGATAATCGGCCCAGTCGGCGCTGTAGTTCGGGTCGATGTCATATTCAGTGTACGACTCCGAGGCATCGGGGTTTGTGTTAATCTTGTAAGAGACAGTCAGCATCCGGTTCTTCACATGGGGGAAGATGTGCTGGTAGTCGATGCTCCCGTCGATGGAATACCACGATGAGGAGCCGCGGTTGAGCAGGCTGTAGCGGTAAAGCTCGCCCGGTGCCGACGCGAGAGAGGATGTCCCCACGTAGCCCGTACTGCCGTGGTTGTCGTAGCCGCCACCCCACAGCCCGAAGGAGGCCGATACGAGGTTCAGCGTATCTATCTCGTAGCTGGCTTCCAGGCTACCCGACTGGAATTGGTTGTCGCCTTTGCTGCTGCCTTCATAATCCAGGTTGGCAGTTGTAGACGAAGGTTCCGTGGCGCGCCGGTTTCCGCCGGAATAGCTGCGGGGACTGGTACCGTAGTCGTAGTTGTAGCGGGCGCTCATTGTCAGTTTTCCGCTCTGTATGGTGCCGAACACGCCGCCGCCTGCGCCCCGGTTGCTTCCGTTGCCGTTCACGGTGACGGTATAGCCTTCGAAGCCCCCGCCTTCGGTAATGATGTTCAGGATACCGCCCACGCCTTCGGCATCATACTTCGGTCCCGGATTGGTGATGACCTCGATGTTCTTGATGGTGTTGGCAGGCATGCTCTTCAGTACCTCTTTAGGATTATTGCTCATCATGTTGTTGGGCTTGCCATTGACGTAGACTTTGAAGCTGCTGCTTCCGTTCACCTGGATATTGTCCTCACCGTCTACGGTCACCATAGGCACCTTGCGCAGCATCTCCATCAAAGAATTGGTTTCCGAGTCGGGATCGTCCGCCACGTTGTACGTAATCTTGTCGATGTCCGCCTTGACCAGAGGTTTCTGGGCCACGACCTCCACTTCCTGCAGCACATTGTCGGCAGAGGTAAAGTAGAGAGTGCCCAAATCCACCTCCTGCCCGTCTTCCTGCACCGTGAAGCTGCGCACGATGTCGTTGCGTCCCACCGAAGTGACGGACACCATAAACTCCCCTTGTCCCGTGCCCTGCACCAGGAACTTTCCTTCATCGTTGGTCAATACCATTTTCAGGGCCTTGCCGGGCTGCGCTTTCTTTGCCAGCCGGACAGTGGCATAAGACTCTCCTTGTAATGTCAGCGAATCGAGCACCAGCCCCTTCACGCGGAAAGAGGCCTGCTTCTGCGCCGTTGCCGTACCGCATATAACACACAGGCACAGCAGCAACAGCATCTGTTTCAGTTTCATTTTGTTTCTGTTATTTAATAAGATATTCGACGAAACGTTCCAAGTCTCCCGCTACCCGACGCAGACAGTCCACAGACAGATTACGCCCCCCGGCTTTTCAAGAGGGAAACTTCCAAGCGGTAAGAAACGTTTTTCCACGGTATAAGAAGCTGCCTTCCAAGCGATAAAGAGCAATCCTGTTATATATAAGAAGCAATCCGCTGCTTATCAGCGACATAATACGAAAATCCTTTCGGAATCTTCGTACTGGGAGAAAAATAAAGCATTTCAGCGACGCAAATGTACGCCCTTCTACCTAAAGAACAAGACTGCAATACGTTAAATAAAATAAAAGAGTAACAGCACTCCTGCGTGCACGGCAATCACAATGCCGAATCCCAGCACGGCCCAGCGCCGCAAGGGGCTCCGGCGTCCGGCGAAGAACAGGGCATAGCACAGGTTGACAGCGATGTTGCTGATGATAGCTTGCAGACTGCAGGCAGCCACCAACCCGACGGTGACATTGCCCGTGCCCTGCAACAGGTTCAGGATGAAAGGCGTAATGTCGCTCACACCAGAGACGAACGACAGCACCGTCAGACCGCCCGTACCGGCATAGAGCAGCGTGTAGTGCGTCAGCAACGTAAACACCACGAAGAGCAGGGCAAATATCAAAGCCACCTTGAACTCCAGCGGGTTGCCGGCATCGGTATCGGCAGCCTGGACGTCGACCCGGGCACTGCGATGCCGGTGCAGCCACCATGCCACCGCGGCAGACACCCCTGCCATGAGCAACAGATAAGGATAGATGACGGCCAGTGTCTCGCGGCTGAAGATACCCGTCAGGATAAGAAAGCGCAAGAACATCATGCTCACAGCCATCAGCATGGCCGCCGCATATTCGGGTACCTCGCCGGGAGAAGCCCCGCGGCTCTTGCGTGCCAGCACCGAGATGGTGGCAGTACTGCTGTAGAGCCCGCCCACAATGCCCGATACCAGGATGCCTGACTCGCGGAAGACATACCGCCTCAGCAGATAAGACAAATAGGAAATGCCCGATACCACCACCGTGGCCAGCCACACGCTATAGGGGGTCAGGTTGATGCCCGGAATCAGTACCTTGTCGGGCAGCATGGGCAGGATGATGCCGCTGATGGCAAGGAATTTGGCCAGCGTAATCATCTCGTCGTTCTGCATGCGCTGCGCCAGTTCGGTAAAGGTGTGCTTCAGCTCGGTGAGCAGCAACACGACCACAACCACCATGACATAAAACCACGATGGCTGCGTAATGACGACAGGTGCCAGGCAATAAGTGATGAGGGCAATGATAATGGTTGTGACGCCGAATACGTGATATTGTGCCTGCTTGACGTAATAGTTCAACGCCAGCAACACACCCAGCACCGCTCCTCCACCTAAGAACAGGCGGTATTCGGCTGGGTCGAGAATATAAAGCAGATACCCCAGTATGCCGATAAAGGTAAAAGTGCGATCGGTACCGAACAGCGTCGTCTCGCCTTCGCGCTTCAGGCTGATGCGCCGCTGCGACAGGCCGATAAGCAGCGAGAAGAGCGTCACCAGCAGAAAGGTGACAAACTCTTGGGGCAGATATTGGTAGACTTTCTCCATCGGCTGTTTACATCGTCGGTTGTTCCCGTTACATTCCCGCTTTTTCTTCTTCGCTCCACGTGCTGTACGGCCGTTGCATCAGCTGCGAATTGTAATAGCGCACCTGTCCTGTCACCTCACGCCCCAGGAAAGGCGGTCGTTCGAAGGCTTCGCCGGTAGCAGAAAGCTCGACTTCTGCCACCACCAGTCCGCGGTTGTCGCCCTGAAACTCATCCACCTCGAAGGTATGGCCGCCATAAGGCACTATATAGCGTGTTTTGTCGATGACGCCGCCCACGCAAAGCTCCATCAACTCGCGGGCTTCGTCTGCGGGAATTTCCTTTTCCCACTCGTAACGGCTCAGGCCGTTGTCAGACGAAGGGCCTTTGATGGTGAGGTAGCCGTGGTTGTCGCGGATGCGCACACGGACCGTCCGTCCGCGGTCACTGCAGATGTAGCCCTGCGTGATGCGGCTGGCAGAGACAGCAGCCGACTGCCAATCGCCCGCCAGCAGAAACTTGCGTTCAATCTCCTGCGCCATACGACGTCATGCCCAAATGGTATAAGCCACCAACATGATAACGATAAGGATGAGAGCTATGACGGTAAACGTCAGCATCACTTTCTTGCCTTGCTGTTCCTCACGCTGTGTATGTGTCACACGTTTTCTCTGGTTCTTACTCATGGTCTTGAATGTTTTTTAAGTTCAACGGGAAGCAAAGTAAGGAGAAATTCCGGAAGTTTGCAAGAAAAAAAAGAAAAAACCGTCTTACCCGGTGCCGCGCCCCGTCCGGCATGCTCAGTTCAGCCTGTATTCCCCCGGCGCTTGTCCCGTATATTTCTTGAACACGAAACTAAACTGGCACACGTTGGCAAAGCCCAGCCTCCGCGACACCTGGGCAGGCGTGGCAAGGTCGGCTTGCAGCATCCGTTTGGCAGCTTCGAGGCGGCGGAAATACAGGTACTCGGTGGGTGTCTTGCCCGTCTGGAAGCGCAGCAGGTCGCAGAAATAGGCCTCGCTAAGCCCCAGGTCTGCTGCCCATTCGGCAGCCGTAGGGAAATGCCCGCGTTCCAGGCAGCCTTCGTCGATGCCACTGTCTACCAATCGTTCCAGGCGGCGGAGCAGAGACTTGTTTTTTTCTTCACGCGTGATGAACTGCCGTTCGTAGAAACGCGAGCAGTAGTCGAGCAACAACTCAATGAGCCGTGAGAGCAGTGTACGGCTGTGCATATCGATGGGATGGTGCAGCTCCTCGCCGATGTCGTCGAAATAACGGCGCACACAAGCCGTCTCCCGTTGCGACAGGTGCAGGGCTTCTTCCTTGCAGTAACGGAAAAAAGAATATTGTCCGATGTGGCTGCTGAGCGTGGTACACAGCAGCAGGGCCGGGTCGAACGCCAACAGCAGTCCTTTGCCCGGCAGGGTATTGTCGCGGCTCATGCGGAACACCTCGCCGGGCGTGAGAAACACCATAGTGGCATAGCCGAAATCATAATAGCGCCGCCCACAGCACCCGCAGTTGCCGGGACAGTCTTCGATGAGCAGGATGGCATAGAACTCAAACTTCACGGCATCCTGCTCCACGCCCGGATTTTCCAGATTAATGAGCGAAGCCTGCGGATGCAGCGTCCGACTTCCCAGGCAACGGTTGCACTCGTACACGGTCTTTATATCCAGAATCTTCTTTTCGTCCATAGTCAGTCTGAAGAAAGCAAACGGCACAGATGCTGTTTGCACGCTGCAAAGATAGGCATCGGCGCAGGAAACGGCTCTACCCGGATTACTCTTACATTAACCTTTTTTACGGTTTTCGCCCCATCCCCCTCCGGCATGCCCTTCCTGCCCGCCGACAGGCACTTCTCCCACTAAGTTCCGGAAGCCAACCGGAAATACCTTTGCAGCCCGCTGGAAAGCCTTTGGCAGTACGCTTCCAACAGCTTAGCAATCAACGTCCGACAGCCTGGGAACGGTTTCCTGCGGGATGCCTGGTGGAAAGAACGGAAAATGCCATTGCCGTAAAATGGGTAGCAACATCTGTAATCAGGATACGATTCGGGAAGCCGGGAGGTGTTATCTTTGCAGCGTTTTTCCCGCCCTTCTTCTACGGAGACGGAATAACGAATTACCTATAACCCCCTAAAAAAATACAAGAATGAAACAACTCCTCCTCTCTGCCCTGCTCTTAGGGCTTGCCCCGGCTGCGCTTCCGGCCGCCGAACCGGCAGACTCCCTCGGCATGCGCGAGGGCGACATGCTGCACGAAGTAGTAGTGACCGGCACCCGCAACGCCACCGACATCCGACACCTGCCCATGACCATCAGCGTCGTAGGCCGAACGCAACTGGAAAACCGTTACCAGCCCTCCATCCTCCCCGCGCTGGCAGAGCAGGTGCCGGGACTGTTCGTCACCAACCGCGGTGTCATGGGCTACGGCGTGTCGACCGGCGCGGCGGGCGGACTGAGCCTGCGCGGTCTGTCGGGCAGTGCACAGATGCTGGTGCTCATCGACGGACACCCGCAATACATGGGCCTCTTCGGGCATCCTATCTCCGACTCCTACCAGACGCTGCTGGCCGAACGCGTGGAGGTGCTGCGCGGACCGGCCTCGGTGCTCTACGGCTCGAACGCCATGGGCGGCGTCATCAACATCGTCACCCGCCGGATGTACGAAGACGGTGTAAAGACCGACATCAACGTAGGCGCAGGCTCTTACGGCACGGTGCAGGCAGAAGCCGTCAACCGCGTGCGCAGCGGACGGTTCAGCAGCACGGCAGCCTTCTCTTACAACCGCACCGACGGACACCGCGCCGACATGGGCTTCGAACAATACAACGGCTATGCCAAACTGGCGTATGACCTGACGCAAAACTGGCGCTTGTGGGGCGACGTGAACGTGACGCACTTCAACGCTTCCAACCCCGGAGAGGTCGGCGAACCACTCTTCGACAATGACTCACGCATCACCCGCGGTATGGCGTCTGCCATGCTGGAGAACCACTACGACCGCACGTCGGGCGCACTGAGTTTCTTCTACAACTGGGGCAGGCACAAGATAAACGACGGCTACGGACCGGGCGAAAGTCCGCAGGAATCGCTCTTCCACAGCAAAGATCTGATGATGGGCCTGTCGTGGTATCAGAGTGCGGAACTCTACGAGGGCAACCGACTGACTGTGGGATTCGACTACCAGCACTTCGGCGGCGAATCGTGGAACGTGGCTGTGGCCGACGGCACGCGCATCCCCGGCGTGGAAAAAACACAAGACGAGGTGGCTGCCTATGCCGACTTCCGCCAGGATTTCGGCCAATGGCTCTCGCTCAATGCCGGCTTGCGCGTCGACCACCACTCGCACGTGGGTACCGAGCTTATCCCGCAGGGCGGACTGGCCTTCCACCTGCCCCGGCAGACCGAACTGAAGGCCATGGTCAGCAAGGGTTTCCGCAACCCCACCATCCGCGAAATGTACATGTTCCCCCCACAAAACCCCGACCTGAGACCGGAGCGGCTGATGAACTACGAGCTGTCATTCAGCCAAATGCTCTTAAACGGCGCACTGACCTACGGTGCCAACTTGTTCTACATCGACGGCTCTAACCTCATCATGACCACCCGCGTAGACGGCCGGCCGCACAACGTAAACAGCGGCGACATCGAAAACTGGGGGCTGGAGGCCAATGCCGCCTGGCGCATCAGCCCCTCCTGGAACGTAAATGCCAACTACAGCTGGGTACACATGGAGAATCCCGTCATCTCTGCCCCCCAACACAAATTCTACGCCGGAGCCGACTTCCACCGCGGCCGTTGGAGTGCTTCGACCGGCCTGCAATATGTCAAGGGGCTGTATACCTCGGTAGGCGAAAACGCCACAACGGAAAACTTCCTGCTCTGGAACCTCCGCGCCTCCTACCGTCTCTGCCCCTATGCCTCGCTCTTCGTGCGCGGCGAAAACCTGCTGGCACAACGCTACGAAGTGATGCTGGGCTATCCCATGCCCAAAGCCACGTTCCTGGGCGGGGTGAGCGTAAGTTTCTGAACAACAGCACCGGTACGCCGACATGCCACACTGCTGCACAGGCGACTGTCGGCAAGCGCTTAGAAGCGGGCTTTCAAGGGCTTGGCAACACGCTGCCAAGCCCTTGGAAATTTGCCCGTGAGCCCTCGGGCCGCCTTCGGTCCACTGCGCGGGAAGAACGGCCGGAACCCGGCAAGTTCTGAATGATTTCTGAATAATTCCTAAAAGAAAGAACCGGAGACCCAAAAGATAAGGCGAAAGTCTTATCTTTGTTTCCGGTTCTTTCTTTATGTTAAAACAGATGGGAACCATCCGCAAGAGCTTTTATATTATTATTATTCATTAAACAACAAAACCATGAAAGGAATCACCCTTTTCCGAAAAGCCCTGTGCACCGCAGGCATGCTGTTGCTCACCTGCCTTTGCGTGCAGGCGCAAAATCCCAAACCCTTTGTCATCCCCGAACTGAAAGAGTGGCAGGGGAAGAAAGGTGACTTTATGCCCACCAGCCAGACACGCATCGTGTGCGATGCCGAAGAACTGTTGCCCGTGGCCCGGCAGTTTGCCGAAGACTACGAGGCCATGTTTGGCGTAAAGCCCGAAGTGACTACCGGCAAAAGCCGCAACGGCGACTTCCGCCTCAGCCTGAAGAACAACAAGAAGCTGGGCACGGAAGGCTACACCATCCGCATCGGCAGCCAGGTGAGCGTATCGGCTCCCCAACCCATCGGCGTTTACTGGGCCACACGCACCCTGTTGCAGATGAGCGAACAGAGCGAAAACCGCAGCCTCCCCCAAGGCAACATCACCGACTGGCCCGATTATGCCGTGCGCGGATTCATGATGGACTGCGGACGCAAGTATATCCCGCTGGACTACCTGCGCGACTTCGCCCAAATCATGTCCTACTACAAGATGAACACGTTCCAGATTCACCTCAACGACAACGGCTTCAAACAGTTCTTTGAGAACGACTGGGACAAGACATACGCCGCCTTCCGCTTGGAAAGCGAAACCTTCCCCGGACTGACAGCCCGCGACGGACACTATACGAAAGCCGAATTCCGCGACTTCCAGAAGGAAGCCGCCGCACGCTACGTGGAAATCATCCCCGAAATAGACGCTCCCGCCCATACGCTGGCATTCAGCCATTACAAACCCGAACTGGGCAGCAAGGAATACGGCATGGACCACTTCGACCTCTCCAACCCGGAAGTTTACACTTTCATGGACGCATTGTTCAAAGAATATCTGGAGGGCGATGACCCTGTGTTCGTAGGTCCGCGCGTCAACATCGGTACCGACGAATACTCCAACAAAGACAAGGAAGTGGTAGAGCAGTTCCGCGCTTTCACCGACCACTATATTAAGTATGTAGAAGGATTCGGCAAGCAAGTCTGCATGTGGGGAGCCCTGACCCATGCCAAGGGCGAAACACCGGTTAAATCGGACAATGTCATCATGAATCTCTGGTACAACGGATACGCTAACCCGAAAGACATGGTGGAACAGGGCTACAAGCTCATCAGCATGCCCGATGGCTTGCTCTACATTGTGCCTGCCGCCGGTTACTACTACGACTACCTGAATACCGAACACCTGTATAAGAACTGGACTCCGGCGCACGTGGGCGATGTAGTGTTCGACGAGAAAGACCCCGCCATCCTCGGTGGCATGTTTGCCGTATGGAACGACCATGTAGGCAACGGCATATCGGTGAAAGATATTCATCACCGCGCTTATCCCGCCCTTCAGACGCTGGCTGCCAAGATGTGGGACGGTGTCAATGTCACCTTGCCCTACGAGGAGTTTGCCGCCAAGAGCCAGCTGCTGAGCGAGGCTCCGGGTGTCAACGAACTGGGACGCTGGGGCAAACCGGGCAACCTCATCCTCTCTTTGCCCGCTGTAAAGGCTGGCGACAAGATGGGCTATCCGGAAGTGGGATACGACTACACGGTAGAGTTTGACATCACTGCTGCCGACGAGCAGCCCGGCACGGAACTGTTCCGCTCGGACAACGCCGTATTCTATCTCTCCGACCCCATCAGTCAGAAGTTAGGTTTCGCCCGCGACGGCTACCTGTACACTTTCGACTACCAGTTCTTCCCCGGTGAGAAGGCACATGTATCCATCGAAGGCGACAATACCTCTACCATACTGCGGGTTAACGGCAAGGCGGTAGGACAACTGAATACCCGTACCGTCTACCACTCCAACGAGGATAAGAAAGCAGGCCTGAGAGTTGTTCCCACCTTAGTGTTCCCGCTGCAAAAGGCAGGCAACTTCAAGGCAGGCATCGCCAACTTCAAGGTCTACAACTACAAGGTGAGCGAGAAGAAATAAGGCTGCGAAAGCCAGACACTACAAAGGGGGCAGATACCTTCTCCGCCATGCGCGGTGGTATCTGCCCCCTTTCTTTGGGTTGTATTCCGTACAGCCGTTACTCGTTCTCTGCTCCGGCAAACTCCATCAGGTAGGCTTTGATAAAGCCGTCTATCTTGCCGTCCATCACGCCGTTCACATCGCTGGTCTGGTAATTGGTGCGGTGGTCCTTGACGCGGCGGTCATCAAAAACATAGCTACGAATCTGCGAGCCCCACTCAATCTTCTTCTTGCCCGCCTCTACCTTAGCCTGCTCGGCCATGCGGTGCTTCATCTCCTTGTCATAGAGCATGGAGCGGAGCAGTCGCAAGGCATTCTCACGGTTCTTGGGCTGGTCGCGCGTCTCGGTGTTCTCGATGAGGATTTCCTCTTCTTCGCCCGTATAAGGGTCTTTATACTGATAACGCAGGCGCACACCAGACTCCACCTTGTTCACATTCTGTCCGCCGGCACCACCACTCCGGAAGGTATCCCACGAGATACGTGCCGGTTCGATGGTCACTTCGATGGTGTCGTCCACCAGAGGCGTAACGAATACCGAGGCAAACGATGTCATACGCTTGCCTTGTGCGTTGTAGGGCGACACGCGCACCAGGCGGTGCACGCCGTTCTCTCCCTTCAGGTAACCGTAGGCATAGGCACCGCTAATCTCGATGGTACAGGTCTTGATGCCCGCCTCATCGCCCTCCTGCAAGTTGGCGATGGAGGTTTTGTAGCCGTGCGTCTCAGCGTAACGCAGATACATGCGCATCAACATGCTGGCCCAGTCCTGGCTCTCAGTGCCTCCTGCGCCCGAATTGATTTTGAGCACACAATCCATCTGGTCGGCCTCGTCGCGCAACATGTTCTTCAGTTCCAGTGCCTCGATGGCAGCCAGCGCCTTGGCATAAGCCTCGTCCACTTCCTCTTCGCTCACCAGCTCGTCCTTGTAGAAGTCGAACGCCAGTTGCAGTTCATCGGCCAGGGTCTTCACCTCGTTATAGCCGCTAATCCACTGCTGGAGACTTTTCACCTTCTTCATCTGCGCCTCGGCAGCCTTCTGGTCGTCCCAGAATCCGGGTGCCTGCGTGCGCAGCTGTTCTTCTTCCACTTGTATCTTCTTGCCTTCGATGTCGAGGTAGCGGTTCAACGCTTCGGTACGTTCCTGGACATCCTTCAGTTGTTCTATGGTAATCATAATCTTGAAAATTCTCTGTATTCGCTGTGCAAAGATACGAAAAGATTCAATGGTACAGTCGATTTGGCGATTTAAAAAGATAAAAGGAGCAACCCGCCGGCTCCTGCCGACCTATCCGGAAGCAGCAACCGGCAACCCGAAACAGGATTGCCACTTTAAAAAACAAACCCCAAAGACAAGGGGACAGCCCGCCCGCAGGACAGCACCGACTAACTACCTGCAAGGCAATACGTTGCAAACGCTTTCCTGCCAAGGTATCCGAAGCGCGGTGCTTATACCTTAGCCAGCCACTGCTTAGCGCCCGGCAACCGTCGTCCTACGCCTTGGCAGGCGATATGCGGGCACATAGCCTCAAAACTTGTATTTACGCCGGGGATTTTTGGGGAACCAGCCCTTGCGCACGCGTTCCTCCTGCTCGAAAATCTCCTTGATGGTCCAGAAAGAAGAGAAAGCAAACACACCCAGCAGCGATGACCAGAACAGGCTGGACACCCACACCGATGCCGCCACACCGCCAAGCCCCAGCAGCAGGAAGACCCACCAGCAGCGCGTGCCCCAGTAATACTCGGCCTTGACCACCACGGGATGAAACACACCGATGATGAGAAACGTGCAGATGCCGATGGCGAGACCTGCCAGATGATATTCATTCAGAAAATCCATATAAGAAAAAGAGAAAAGTCAATACACAAAAAGGTTGCCCCGGAAGCAGCCGTCCGGCACACCATACCGGCACCGGGCTTCCGGGGCAGCCCCCGCCTGCCTGAAGCCTCCCAGCATCATTCCGGCAGAATGGGGATTTCTTTCTTGATGCTCTGCTCCAGCGAAATCAGCGTTTCGGTAGAAATAACGCCGGGAATCTCCTGCATCTTACTGTTCAGCAACTCCATCAGGTGCTCGTTGTCGCGGGCATAGACTTTGGTGAGCATGGTGTAGGGGCCGGTAGTGAAATGGCATTCCACAATTTCGGGAATTTTCTGCAACTCGGCCACGACGGATTTGTACATGGAACCTTTCTCAAGCTTGATTCCGACATAAGTACAAGTGCGGTAGCCCAACGATTTCGGGTTGACGTGATAACCCGAACCCACGATGACGCCCAGATCTATCAGCCGCTGCACGCGCTGGTGTATGGCCGCCCGCGACACGCCGCACTCTGCCGCCACGTCTTTGAAGGGGATGCGTGCATTCTGTGAGATAATCTCCAGAATCTGTCTGTCAAGACTGTCTATTTTCTCCATGATAGTAATAGTAAAGATGGAACAATTATCAAATAGTAAGCAAATATAAAGGATTTATTTTAATTTATCCACCAACTACGAGAGAAAAAATACAGAAAAGGCAAAAAAAGACGGGCAAAACCCATGCTTTTGCAGCATTTGTCTTGCCCGTCTCCGTTGACGTTATGTCAGCAAAGAGTCTGTTTTTACTCTTTAATGCCCAACAGTTCCACCTCGAAAATCAGTGCCGAGAAAGGTTTGATTTTGCCACTCTGACGAGAACCGTAAGCCAGTTCGTAAGGGATGTAGAGCTCCCACTTGGAACCGACAGGCATCATCGTGAGCGCTTCGGTCCACCCCTTAATGACGCGGTTGGCCAAGAAAGTGGCAGGTTTCTTGCGCTTGTAAGAGCTGTCGAACTCTGTACCGTCGATGAGCGTACCGCGGTAGTTCACCTCAACGCGGCTGGTATCGGCAGGCACGGCGCCGTTGCCTTTCTTGATGATTTTATATTGCAAGCCGCTGGCTGTGGTCTGTACACCTTCCTTGGTCTTGTTTTCGGCAAGGAATTTTTCGCCTGCCGCTTTGTTGTCGGCAAACTGGACAGCTACAGCCTTCTCGCGGGCAGCCTCCATTTCGGTGCGGCGGTAAGCAGCCGCCTCCATCTTGGTCATGACCTTCTCACGGCCCACCACGCCGTCTACGAAACCTGCCAGCAGGTTGTCGCGGTTGAGAGACATGGTAGAATCATTGCCGAAAATCTGGCGGTTATAGCCCTCTACCCACTGGTTGCCTACCGTAAGACCAACCTGCAGACCCAGCACATAAGCGATGTCTTTGGGTCCCTGCTTCGAGGCTCCCTCGTTAAAGCCCTTGACGAAATCGGCTACATGCGCCGAATCAATACCTTGCTGCATGAAGTATTGTTCCAATCCTTCCGTGCCGGCCATACCGATGGCATAGGACAGAGAATCGACGTTGTTTTCAAAATCAGCCTTGGGGCTCGGAGCCGAGCAAGAGGCAAAGCCGGCGGCAATGGCTACGGCTGCCAAAAAAGATAACTTTTTCATTTTGCTTTAAATTGTTGTTTTTTTATTTGTTGTTCAATACTTTCAGAAGCTCTACCTCGAAGATGAGCGTGCTGTGGGGCGGAATCATCTCGCCGGCCCCCTGTGCGCCGTAGGCCAGTTCGCTGGGGATGTAAAGTTTCCACTTGGCTCCTTCGGGCATCAGTTGCAGTGCCTCCACCCAGCCGGGGATGACCTGATTGACACCAAACGTGGCAGGCTGTCCGCGACGTACGGAGCTGTCGAACAGCGTGCCGTCTACCAGCGTGCCTTCGTAGTGGCACTCCACACGGTCGGTCAACCGGGCGCGGGGGGCTTCGGGATTGCCCGGCTTCAGCACTTCATACTGCAAACCGCTGGGCAAAGTCACTACTTCGGGGCGTTTTTTGTTTTCCTCCAGCAGCTGTTTGCCTTTCTCCACATTTTCGGCATTGACTTTCTGCTCCAATTCTTCGAAATACTTGTTCACGATTTCGCGGGCTTCGGTGTGGCTGATAGCGGTCGTGTTGCCGTCCAGCACGTCTTTCACGGCCTGTGCAAAGTCTTCCACGACCAGTCCGCGCGCACCCATGCTCCACAGGTTCTGACCTATACCCAGGCCAATGGCGTAACTGAATTTGTCCATATTCTTGTTTTAGTATAACCGGCAGAACGGGTTTCGTTTTCAGCCGATTGTAGTTTTGCAAGGCGCAAAAGTACGTCTTTTCTTCGAATGGATACCTTTCGGATAAATTAAAATTTCTTAGAACGGTGAAAAAAGAGCAAAGTGACACCCGTTTTTCGGATACGGCCAGACAGACGGCAACACATGACCGCTATGCAGGGTATCCTTTCGCAGAAAATTGCCAAGCGATAAGCAGCCGACTGCCAAGCTACAGGCAGCACATTTCCAAGCGATAAGCAGTCTGCCCGTCATAAAGTAGAGGCTGGCATGGTCCGGATTCACGCAAATGTTGTATCTTTGCAGCGGAGAAGGCCGCCTCCGCAGAAGAGCTTACCCACTGCCTATTTCAGTACGTTCCAACGACATACACCGCACGGGCACTTCGGATGGGAAACCGGACTGAAGCGAGGCGGACGGTCTTCTTTTTTTCATCCGGCAGGCATCAAAATAGCAGATTTTTGTATAAGTTTGCACGGTTGAAACGACTGACTGGCAAATTCGTATTTATTTAATGACAGACTATATATAATATGGAAAAGAATTTCAAACGTACTACCGTGACATCGGCATTGCCCTACGCCAACGGACCGGTGCACATCGGACACCTGGCAGGGGTATATGTACCGGCCGACATCTACGTGCGCTACCTGCGTCTGAAGAAGCAAGATGTGCTCTTCATCGGCGGAAGCGACGAACACGGGGTGCCCATCACCATCCGTGCCAAGAAAGAGGGATGCACGCCGCAGGACATCGTAGACCGCTACCACGAACTGATTAAGAAGTCGTTCGAGGAATTCGGCATCTCGTTCGACGTGTATGGACGCACCACTTCGAAGGTACACCACCAGACGGCGTCGGACTTCTTCCGCAAGCTCTACGACAAGGGCGAATTCATCGAGAAGACCTCCATGCAATATTACGACGAAGAGGCAAAGACCTTCTTGGCCGACCGCTACATCACGGGCGAATGCCCCCGCTGCCATGCACAGGGCGCATACGGCGACCAGTGCGAGAAGTGCGGCAGCACGCTGAGCCCCACGGAGCTGATTAACCCGAAGAGTGCCATCAGCGGCAGCCAGCCCGTGATGAAGGAGACCACCCACTGGTATCTGCCCTTAGACAAGCACGAAGCGTGGCTGCGCCAGTGGATTCTGGAAGACCACAAGGAGTGGCGCCCCAACGTCTACGGACAGTGCAAGAGCTGGCTCGACATGGGCCTGCAACCCCGTGCCGTGAGCCGCGACCTCGACTGGGGTATCCCCGTGCCTGTAGAGGGGGCCGAGGGAAAGGTGCTCTACGTGTGGTTCGATGCACCCATCGGCTACATCAGCAACACCAAAGAACTGCTGCCCGACTCGTGGGAGAAGTGGTGGAAAGACCCTGAAACACGCCTCATCCACTTCATCGGCAAAGACAACATCGTATTCCACTGCATCGTATTCCCCGCCATGCTGAAGGCCGAAGGCAGCTATATCCTGCCGGACAACGTGCCTGCCAACGAATTCCTCAACTTGGAGGGCGACAAAATATCGACTTCGCGCAATTGGGCCGTGTGGCTGCACGAATACTTGCAGGACTTCCCCGGCAAGCAGGATGTGCTGCGCTATGTGCTGACGGCCAACGCTCCCGAAACCAAAGACAACGATTTCACGTGGAAGGACTTCCAGGCACGCAACAACAATGAGTTAGTGGCTGTCTATGGCAACTTCGTGAACCGCGCCCTGCAACTGACCAAGAAATACTTCGACGGCAAAGTGCCTGCGTGTGGCGAGCTAAATGCCTACGACCAGGAAACGCTGCAAGAGTTTGCCAACGTCAAAGGGGAGGTGGAGCGCCTGCTGGATGTATTCAAGTTCCGCGATGCACAAAAGGAGGCTATGAACCTGGCACGCATCGGCAACAAGTATCTGGCCGACACCGAGCCTTGGAAGTTGGCCAAGACTGACATGGAGCGCGTAGGCACTATCCTGAACATCGCTTTGCAACTCGTAGCCAACCTGGCCATCGCCTTCGAGCCGTTCCTGCCTTTCAGCAGCAAGAAACTGCGCGAGATGCTGAACGTGGAACAACTGGAGTGGGACAACCTGGGACGCACAGACTTGCTGCCCGCAGGCCACCAGTTGGGCGAACCGGCACTGCTGTTCGAGAAGATTGACGACGAAACCATACAGGCACAAGTGGACAAGCTGCTGGCTACGAAGAAAGCCAACGAGGCTGCCAGCTACAAAGCCAACCCCGTGAAGCCGGTCATCGCTTTCGAAGAGTTCGAGAAGCTGGACATCCGCGTGGGTACGGTGCTGGAGTGTCAGGCAGTGCCCAAGATGAAGAAACTACTGCAGTTCAAGATTGCCGACGGACTGGAAAACCGTACCATCGTGAGCGGCATTGCCCAGCACTACAAACCCGAAGAGCTGGTGGGCAAACAGGTACTCTTCATCGCCAACCTGGCTCCCCGCCAATTCAAGAACGGACTGGTGAGCGAAGGCATGATTCTCAGCGCCGAAGACTGGGACGGCTCACTGGCCGTGACATCGGTGCTGCGCGAGGTGAAGCCGGGCAGTGAGGTGAAGTAATCCTTCTAAATGCAGGAATGAAGAATGAGAAAAATTCATTAAAAGAAAAGACTGCCCGCGGATTGTTTTGGGGAGGTATCAGCAACGGCGTACAGCAGTTGCTGAACCTCCTTTTCGGCATCTTCCTGGCCCGGCTGCTCACACCCGACGATTACGGCATGGTGGGTATGCTCTCCATCTTCAGCCTCATCGCCTCAACCTTGCAGGAAAGCGGATTCACCGCCGCGCTGGCCAACAAGAAAGATGCAGGGCAACGCGACTATAATGCCGTCTTCTGGTTCAGCACGCTGATGGGGGCAACGCTCTACGCCATCCTGTTCTTCTGCGCCCCGCTGATTGCCGACTTCTACCATACGCCGGAACTGACACCGCTGGCACGGTACAGCTTTCTGGGCTTTCTCATCTCGAGCACGGGCGTGGCCCATTATGCCGTGATGTTCCGCCAACTGAAAGTAAAACAGAACGCCATACTGACCTTGACCAGCCTGACGCTATCGGGCGTGACGGGCGTGGCAATGGCGTGGTGCGGCATGGCTTATTGGGGCATCGCGACACAGAGCTTGGTGTATGTGGCGGGAGTAACGGCACTGCGCTGGCATTATTCAGGCTGGAGACCGACGTGGAAAGTCGATTTCCGGCCCCTGGGCGGGATGGTGGCTTTCAGTTCGCGACTGTTGGTAACGAACATCTTCCAGCACATCAACTACAACCTGCTGAGTGTGGTGTTGGGACGTTTCTACGCTGTACGCGAAGTGGGCTTCTTCAACCAGAGCAACAAATGGAACTACATGGGCTTCTCCGTCATACAAGGAATGGTGCAGGGCGTGGCACAACCCGTACTGCGACAGGTGGACGACGACCCCGGCCGGCAGTTGCGCGTCTTCCGCAAGATGTTGCGCTTTGTAGCGTTTGTCAGCTTTCCCTGCCTGCTGGGGCTGGCGATAGTGGCACCCGAACTGATTACGATGGCCATTACCGACAAGTGGGCGCGCAGTGCAGACCTGCTCCAGATGCTGTGTGTAGGCAGCGCGTTTATCCCTGTGCAGAATCTCTACTCCAATTTGGTGGTGAGCCACGGACGGAGCGACACGTTCATGTGGAGCGTCATTGTGCAAGGCGTGGTGCAAGTGGGTGTCGCCCTGGCCTGCTGCCGCTATGGAATGGAAACAATGGTAGCTTGTTATACCGGCGTCAATATCCTGTGGACCTTCGTATGGCACTGCCTGGCGGGTCCCGGCATTGGCCTGCGGCTGCGCGATGCCCTGCGCGACGTGTTGCCTTTCCTGCTCATAGCCGCTGCCGTAATGGGCGTGACGGGGCTGACGATCCCTTACCTGACGGATAATATCTACGCCTCGTTGGTTGCCAAGGTAGTGATGGCTGCAGTTCTCTACACAGGCATCATGGCCGCCTGCCGCGTGCAGACGTTCCGCGAATCATGGGCATATTTCCACCGGAAAAAGCAAGAAGAATAATAGCAGTAATAAGATGGTAAAGGTTTCTGTCATTATATGTACCTACAACGGAGCGAACTACTTGGCCGGACAGCTGGACTCGCTCTTGGCGCAGACATGCCCCCCGTATGAACTGGTGGTGCAGGACGACGGTTCGTCGGACGGCACGTGGGAAATGCTCGAAGCCTTCCGCACGGCACATCCCGGACTCTGCATCCGCCTGTTCCGTAACCCCGAACGCCTGGGCTACAACCGCAACTTCCTCTCTGCCGTGCAGCGCGCCGGTGGTGACTTCATCGCCTGCTGCGACCAAGACGACCTGTGGCACCCTGAAAAACTGGAGATGCTGGCACGCGAAATAGGCAACGCACCGCTCGTCTTCCACAACTCCATGCTGATGGACAACGAGCACCGCGAACTGGGATTGCTCCACGCACGCCCGCTGCCGCCGCTCATCCCCTCGCTGGGTGCCGTGCTTTATCCGCGGGCTTATGGACACCAGCTGATGTTCCGACGCGAGTTGCTGCCGGTACTGGCGGCTTTTACCCACGAAGAGGTCTCTTACGACTACCTTATTTATATGGTGGCAGCAGCCTGGGGCGCCCTGCACTACGTTCACCAGCCCTTGGTGTGGTGGCGACGGCATACGCAGGCCACGACCTACAACCCACAGACGCAGAAAGCAGGACGGTGGGACGGATATGTCCGCGCCGTAGAAGCCTTGCGACAAAACGAGAACCGCGAACGGACACGACGCTACTTCGCGCTGTTGCAAGACCGCCTGCCGTGCCGCGACGCACGGATAGCCCGCGTTGTCCGCCTATTGGCTAAAGGCAGTCTGACGGCTCTACTGGCAGCCTGCCGCCTCAGTCTGCGATACAACCGCGAAGCCGTGCCCGACGTGGCCGACGCCCGCACCCGCCGCCTGCGTGCCTTCTTCCTGCCCCTGTTCTTTGTCCGCGACCACGGACGTTACATTATTCGCCTATGACACAGATACCTATTTTTTTCACCTTCGACCGCCATTACGTGGTGCCTGCTGCCGTGGCCTTCCACTCGTTGCTGCGCCACGCCGACCCGCAATATGCGTACCGACTCTACGTGCTCCACACCGACGTGCCCGAAGCCGACCGGCACCGTCTGACTCGCCTGGTGGAACAATCGGGCAAGGGCACGCTAGAATTCATCGACGTATCGGCTTTCGACACCGATGCTATCCGCGGACAGAAAGGACACTTCTCTAAAGAAATCTACTACAAGCTACTGGCGCCCGACCTGTTCCCGCAATATGACCGTATCCTCTGCTCGGATGTAGATGTCGTGTTTACGGACGACATCGCCCCGTCCTACTTTCTCCATCCCGACGAGTTCTTCTACTACGCCGGAGTGGGACAAGTCTTAGAGAGCGACCGCATGGCAGGCTACGGCAACAACTTCACGCCCAATGAACTGGACATTCTCCGCAAGGAAATCGCCGCAGGATATATGATGCTCAACCTCAAACTGATGCGCGAGTACGGCATCCAGCACCGCCTGACCCAGTTCTACCAGACCAACTATCCCCGCCTGCGCCTGCCCGAGCAAGACTGCCTGATACTCTGCTGTTACCCCTACGTGCGGCAGATACCCCTGCGTTTCGTGGTGGCCAACACCTACTACCGCATCCCGCCGGAGCAAGCCGACTTCTGCCCTTACAGCGATGTGCTTCCTGCCGACCGCAAGGAGTGCGAAAGACTCTACGCCGATGCCCTTGCCCACCCCGTGCAACTGCATTTCGTAGGAGCCGACAAGCCGTGGAACAGTCTGCGGGTGCCGTGTTCTGCCACGTGGTGGCAGGCGTTACGCGCCAGCGGCTTCACCTTCCGCTACTTGTGCGCCTTGCCGGGCATCGTGCGGCAGAAGCTGCGCCGCTACAGCCTGCGACGTTTCCTACACAAATTATCCGACCAACTTTTCAAACGCTCATCATCAAAGCATGGAAAAACAATCTCCTGACAACACCCGGCGCACCGCGCGCGTCATCGCTTTTTACCTGCCGCAATACCATCCCACGCCGGAGAACGACCGCTGGTGGGGCAAAGGCTTCACAGAGTGGACCAACGTGGGCAAAGCACGCCCTCTGTTCCGCGGACACTACCAACCCCGCGTGCCTGCCGACTTGGGCTATTACGACCTGCGGGTGCCCGAAACACGCCAGGAACAGGCCGATATGGCCCGGCAATACGGCGTGGAGGGTTTCTGCTACTGGCACTACTGGTTCGGAAACGGACGACGCCTGCTGCAACGCCCCTTCCAGGAGGTGCTGGCATCCGGCAAGCCCGACTTTCCTTTCTGCCTCGCCTGGGCCAACCATACGTGGGAAGACAAGCAGTTCAGCAAGGAGGGCACGCACCGCGTGCTGATGGAGCAGCTTTATCCCGGCGATGCCGACTACGAGGCGCACTTCCGCGCACTGCTACCGGCCTTCCGCGACCCCCGGTATATCTGTGTCGACGGCAAACCGCTGTTCATGGTATATAATCCACACGAACTGCCCGACGCGCCGCACTTCATCGGCTTGTGGCAACGCATGGCGCAGGCAGAAGGGTTGCCCGGCATCCACTTCGTAGGACAGACGGACCATGCCTCGGAGATTGACCGCCTGCGCTCCTTGGGCTTCGACGCCGTAAACGTGGTGCGCCTGTTCGACTTCTTCCGCAAGGATTTCTCCCTGCCCGAAAAGGTATACATGAAACTGATGCGCGTCGTCTTCGGACGCGGACGCGTCGTGGATTATGCCCGCGCCGCCCGCTTCTTCACCGGCGACGAGGACCGGCGCGAAGACTGCTACCCGACCCTCATCCCCAACTGGGACCATTCGCCCCGCTCGGGACGCAAGGGACACATTCTGGTACACTCCACCCCCGCCAAATTCCGCACCCATGTAACAGCTTCGCTCCGCAACCTGGCCGACAAGCCCGAAGAGCACCGCATCGTCTTCCTCAAATCGTGGAACGAATGGGCAGAGGGCAACTACATGGAGCCCGACCTGCGCTTCGGACGCGGCTATCTGGAGGCGTTGCAAGAGGCGTTGGAAACCTGCCGAAGCTGAAGAAAGAAGTCCTTCGCACTGGTTTATTCCAACAGATTGCCGTATCTTTGCCTGCGTAGAAAAAGATTTCAGTCATGAACACCAACGCTCCCATCCTGCTCTTTGTTTACAACCGGCCGGCCCACACGCGCCGCTTGGTAGAAAGTCTGCTGCGCAATGCCGAAGCCGCCGGAAGCTCCTTATTCATCTACTCCGATGCCCCGCGCGACGAATCGGTGCGCCCGGCCGTCGACGAAGTGCGCCGCTATGTACGCAGCATCCGGGGTTTCGACCGCGTGGAAGTGGTGGAACGCACAGAGAACTGGGGCCTGGCACGCAGCATCATCGACGGAGTCAGCACGGCCCTGCAACGCTTCGACCGTGTCATCGTGCTGGAAGACGACCTGGTGCTCTCGCCCTATTTCCTCCGCTTCATGAACGAGGCTCTCGAAACGTATAAAGACGAACCGCGCGTGGGCCACATCCAGGCGTGCGACTTTACCCAAGACCCTTCGCTGCCCGATACGTTCCTCATCAAATGGACCGGCAGCTGGGGATGGGCCACGTGGCGCCGCGCCTGGAAGCACTTCAACCCCGACGGACAGGCTTTGCTCGACGAACTGGAACGCCGCCGCCTGACTCGTACCTTCGACTTCGACGGGGCTTACCGCTATACCCGCATGCTGCGCCGACAAGTGGAGGGCAAAAACAACTCCTGGGCCATCCGCTGGAACGCCAGTCTGTTTCTGGCCGACATCCTCTCGCTCAACGTAGGCCGCTCGTTGGTGCAGAACACGGGGTTCGACGGCTCCGGCACGCATTGCGGAGGGGGCGGACTGTACGCCTCGACGTTGTGGATGAAGCCCCTGCCAGTCGTACGGATTTCGCCTGCCGTAGAGAATCCCGCCGCCCGGCATGCCATAGCCCGCTACTACCGGCGCCACTTCGGATTCTGGGCCAAGGCCGTGCGAAGAATAAAACGTACCCTGCGGGGAGATTTCGGTGCGTGAAGGCCACGCAAAGGGCATCCCTTTCGGGCGCAGTGCCAATACGTTGGAAGCAGGCTGCAAAGCGATAGGAAACACGCTCGAAACAGATAAGAAGCAAGCATCTGTGTATGTGGCATTTATGAAACAACCGCGATGAGACATCCCCCTCCGGCAGGCAGCGGGAAGGCGGTGTACCGTCTTCTTCCGGAGGCACGGAAATGCCCACCGGAAAGGCCGTCGGCAGCCCGGCACCGGCAGACTACCCAAGCTTGTCGGGCAAGGAAATGACATTCATAGGCTTTCTGACACGCTTTTTTTCTCTAATATTTTGCAGTCGAACAGATTATTACTATCTTTGCAGCGGATTGGATGATAGGGGAGGGGCGATGAAGCTCCTCTTTTTTGTTCCTAATGGTGTTAATCTTATGATAGAAAAGAAAACTGTTTGCCAAATCGTTGACGAATGGCTGGAGGGGAAAGACTACTTCCTGGTAGAAGTAACCATCAGCCCCGACGACAAAATCGTGGTGGAGATTGACCACAAAGAGGGAGTTTGGATTGAAGACTGCGTGGAACTGAGCCGCTACATCGAGTCGCGGCTGAACCGCGAACAAGAAGACTACGAGCTGGAAGTGGGCTCGGCGGGCATTGGGCAGCCCTTCAAGGTGCTGCAGCAATACCTCTGCCATATAGGCGAAGAAGTGGAGGTGCTCACCAAAGACGGCCGCAAGCTGTACGGCATACTCAAGGAAGCAGATGCCGAACACTTCGTCCTGACCGTACAGAAGAAAGTAAAGGAAGAAGGCGCCAAGCGTCCTAAGATGGTGGACGAAGACCTGCCCTTCAGTTACGACGATATTAAATATACTAAATACGTAATCAGCTTTAAATAGAAGATATGGCTAAGAAAGAAGAAACTGTAAGCCTGGTGGATACCTTTGCGGAATTCAAGGAACTGAAAAACATCGACCGCCCCACGATGGTGAGCGTGCTCGAAGAGTCGTTCCGCAGCGTGCTGGCCAAAATGTTCGGCACGGATGCCAACTACGACGTGATTGTGAATCCCGACAAGGGAGACTTCGAAATCTGGCGCAACCGCGAGGTAGTGGCCGACGAAGACCTCACCAACCCTAACATGCAGATTCCGCTGACCGAAGCGCAGAAGATAGACTCTTCCTACGAAGTGGGCGAAGAGGTGACGGACGAAGTGAACTTCGCCAGCTTCGGACGCCGCGCCATCCTGAACCTGCGGCAGACACTGGCTTCGAAGATTCTGGAGCTGGAGAAAGATACGCTCTACAACAAGTACATCGACAAGGTGGGCACCATCATCAGTGCCGAAGTCTACCAGATCTGGAAGAAAGAAATGCTGCTCATGGATGATGAAGGCAACGAACTGCTCCTGCCCAAAAGCGAACAGATACCCAGCGACTTTTACCACAAGGGCGAGACGGTACGTGCCGTGGTGGAACGCGTGGACAACAAAAACAACAACCCGAAAATCATCCTCAGCCGCACGTCGCCCACTTTCCTGCAACGGCTCTTCGAACTGGAAGTGCCCGAAATCAACGACGGACTCATCACCATCAAGAAAATCGCCCGCATCCCCGGCGAACGTGCCAAGATTGCCGTCGAAAGCTACGACGACCGCATCGACCCCGTAGGAGCTTGTGTGGGCGTAAAGGGCAGCCGCATACATGGCATCGTGCGGGAACTGCGCAACGAAAACATTGATGTCATCAACTACACCAACAACACGCAACTGTTCATACAGCGCGCACTCAGCCCTGCCCGCATCTCGTCCATCAAACTGAACGAAGAGGAACGCAAAGCCGAAGTCTTCTTGAAACCCGAAGAGGTATCTTTGGCCATCGGTAAGGGCGGACTTAATATCAAACTGGCCAGCATGCTGACAGAATATACCATCGACGTCTTCCGCGAAGTGGACAACAGCGTTTCTCCCGAAGACGAAGATATTTACCTCGACGAATTCCGCGACGAGATAGAAGGATGGATCATCGACGCCATCAAGAGCATAGGCATTGATACGGCACGGGGTGTGCTCAATGCACCGCGTGAAATGCTCATCGAACAGGCCGACCTGGAAGAAGAGACGGTCGACGAGGTTATCCGCGTGCTGAAAAAAGAGTTTGAAGAAGACTAATGAACGTGCTCGTCTGTAGCACACACAACGTTGAACATTAAAGGTAATATATGACGATAAGGTTAAATAAAGTAACGAGAGATTTGAACGTAGGAATCACGACGGCTGTCGAATTCCTGCAGAAGAAGGGATTTACCGTGGAGGCAAATCCCAACACAAAGATTACGGACGAGCAGTTCGAGATGCTGAAGAAAGAATTTAGTAACGACAAAGACCTTAAAATAAAATCGGAACGATTCAGTCAGGAGCGCCACAGCAGCAAGGAACGCAACAAGGCTGCTGCCCGCCATGCGGCACACGAAAACAACGACGCACCCAATAGCGGCAAGGAGAAAATGGAAGAAATCAAAACCGTATTGCCCGAAGACAAGCTGCCAAAGTTTAAGGTGCTGGGCAAGATAGACCTGAACAACCCACAACTTGCGCCAAAACCGGCAGAGCCGGCATCGAAGCCGGAACCGGCTGAAGTGGAAGAACCGGCAATCGCTCCCGAACCGGAACCGGCACCGACACCAGCTCCGGCCCCTGCGAACGAAGAACCGGAACAGGTGACTGAGCCTGAACCGGAACAGCCGGCAACCGCACCGGCAGAAAACCGGCAACCCGAAGAACCGGCAAACGCTCCGGCTGAAAACGCTTCTCAAACAACAACCGACACGGAAGAAACCGTGAAAGAAGAAGAGACAGAGGAACAACCGGTGGGCCAACAACCCAAAGAAGAAATCTTTAAGATTCACCACGAAGGCTTAGGCACCAAGATAAACATCATCGGCCAAATCGATCTGGCTGCGCTGAACCAGTCTACCCGCCCGCGCAAGAAGACTAAGGAAGAAAAGCGCCGCGAACGCGAAGAAAAGGAAAAGCAGCGCCAGGACCAGCGTAAGCAGATGAAGGAAGCCATCATGAAAGAGATACGCCGCGACGACAAATCGAAAGAGGGCGGAAAGGACAGCGATGGCAACAGCAAGAAAAAACGTACCCGCATCGGCAAGGAAAAGGTGGATATAAACAACGTGTCCAACTTCCCGAAAGGTGGAGGGGCTTCCGAACATGGCAAGAACAGTGGTGGCAAGGAAGCACAAGGAGGCGGCAAAAAGAATAAGGAACGCTTCAAGAAGCCGGTCATCAAGCAGGAAGTGAGCGAGGAAGATGTGGCCAAGCAGGTGAAGGAAACCTTGGCACGCCTGACCGCCAAAGGCAAAAACAAAACCGCCAAGTACCGCAAGGAGAAACGTGAGCAGGATGCAGAGCGCCGCCAAGAACTGGAAAACCAGGAACAGGCAGAAAGCAAAGTGCTGAAGCTGACGGAATTCGTAACGGCCAACGAACTGGCGAGCATGATGAATGTACCTGTCACGCAAGTCATCAGCACCTGCATGAGCGTCGGTATCATGGTGTCTATCAACCAACGCCTCGATGCAGAGACCATCAACCTGGTAGCTGAGGAGTTCGGTTTCAAGACCGAATACATCAGTGCCGAGGTGGCACAGGCCATCGTTGAAGAGGCTGATGCCGAAGAAGATCTCCAGCCGCGCGCTCCTATCGTAACGGTGATGGGTCACGTAGACCACGGTAAGACTTCGCTGCTGGACTACATACGCAAGTCGAATGTCATTGCTGGCGAGGCCGGCGGTATCACACAGCACATCGGTGCCTACCACGTGACGCTGGACGACGGACGAGAGATTACCTTCCTCGACACGCCGGGACATGAGGCATTCACCGCCATGCGTGCCCGCGGTGCCAAGGTGACGGACGTGGTTATCGTCATTGTGGCTGCTGACGACAATGTCATGCCGCAGACCAAGGAGGCTATCAACCATGCCATGGCTGCCGGTGTGCCCATCGTTTTTGCCATCAACAAGATAGATAAGCCGGGAGCTAACCCGGACAAGATAAAGGAGGAACTGGCCAACATGAACTTCCTCGTCGAGGAATGGGGCGGCAAGTACCAGTCGCAGGACATCTCGGCCAAGAAGGGCATCGGTGTCCATGAACTGCTGGAGAAGGTGCTGCTCGAGGCCGAAATGCTTGACCTGAAAGCCAATCCCAACCGCCGCGCCACGGGTTCCATCATTGAGTCGTCGCTGGACAAGGGCCGGGGCTATGTGGCTACGGTGCTCGTGTCGAACGGTACGCTGAAGGTGGGCGACATCGTGCTGGCCGGTACGCACTACGGCAAGGTAAAGGCCATGTTCAACGAGCGCAACCAACGCATGAAACAGGCAGGGCCGTCAGAACCTGCCCTTATCCTGGGCCTGAACGGTGCGCCTGCTGCCGGTGATACCTTCCACGTGATTGAGACCGAACAGGAGGCGCGTGAGATTGCCAACAAACGTGAACAGCTGCAACGTGAACAAGGATTGCGCACGCAGAAGATGCTGACGCTGGACGAAGTGGGACGCCGTCTGGCACTGGGCGACTTCCACGAACTGAACATCATCGTCAAGGGCGACGTGGACGGTTCGGTAGAAGCTTTGAGCGACTCGCTCATCAAACTGTCGACGGAGCAGATTCAGGTGAACGTCATCCACAAGGGCGTGGGACAGATTTCCGAGTCCGACGTATCGCTGGCTGCTGCCTCAGATGCCATCATCGTGGGCTTCCAGGTGCGTCCGTCGAGCGGTGCTGCCAAGCTGGCCGAACAGGAGGGCGTAGACATCCGCAAGTATTCCATCATCTACGATGCTATCGAGGAGGTGAAAGCCGCCATGGAGGGCATGCTTGCCCCGACGCTGAAAGAACAGGTGACTGCCACCATCGAGGTGCGCGAGGTGTTCAACATCAGCAAGGTGGGCCAGGTTGCCGGCGCGATGGTGAAGACCGGCAAGGTGAAACGCACCGACAAGGCACGTCTTATCCGCGACGGCATCGTGGTCTACACCGGTGCCATCAACGCCCTGAAGCGATTCAAGGACGACGTGAAGGAGGTGGGTACCAACTTCGAGTGCGGTATCAGCCTGACCAACTGCAACGACCTGAAAGTGGGCGATGTCATCGAGACCTACGAAGAAGTGGAAGTGAAACAGACGCTGTAAGATACCGATAGATAGGTAAGCAAAAGGCTGTGTCCAAATAGGCACAGCCTTTTTTTCTGACAAGGCAGAAAGACACCCAACAAGGTCCTGACCTTTCACATGCCGGGGCATTACATACAAGAAATCCGGTGTAACTTACTGACAAAGAACACGCTGCAAGAACCGGTCTAAACTTTTTACGCGCACGACCGCCACGCTGCATATAGGGCAGCTTTTCCGGCAAGCTCTTTACAGGAAACTGCCAAGCTATAAGCAGGCTACTTCCAGGCGATAAGCAGCAGGCTCGTTATATATTAGAAACGGAGTGCTGATTACCAACGGCGATGTGACCACCAACTTTTCCGAAAAAAAGTAGCTATTCTCCGAAAGGATTTGGTCAAACCGGTGTCTAAATGAATAGAAACTTTCAAAAAAAGAACGGATACGTGATGGACAACAAAGAACAAGCCTTTATTGCGATGGTCGGCAAGTACAAGAAGACCATCTATACCGTCTGCTATTTCTTCTCGCAAGATGAAGAAGAAGTAAAAGACTACTTCCAGGAAATACTGATAAACCTTTGGAAAGGGTTTGAGGACTTCCGGGGCGAAAGCAGTCTGAAGACGTGGATATGGAGAGTCAGTCTGAACACTTGTACCAACCAGGAACGAAAGAAGAAACGTAGTGTACAGACGGTTCCCCTTTCGGTCGATATCGACTTGTACAACGATACCGACACCAACAGCAGGCAGATTCAGCAGTTGTACGACCGCATCAGTCGGCTCGATGTCTTCGACCGCGCCATCATTCTTCTTTGGCTGGAGAATATGAGCTATCAAGACATAGCCAACGTAGTCGGCATATCGCTGTCGGCCGTCACCACCCGCCTGTTCCGTATCAAGGAGCAGTTGAAAGCCATGTCGAACGATTAAAAACACCGAATGATTATGACACAAGAAACGCACTTTGCCGAACTGCAGACGTTGAAAGAACAGTTTGCCCTGCTCAGCCGGAAACTGGACAAGCAGGCCATCATCAACGACAGTATACTGAATGAAGCTATGACCAGGCATGTCTCCGTCATCGAACGGGAGTATAGATCCCGCTTCCAGATTGCCCTGATTGGAGCACCGGTGCTGACGGTGGTTTTCCTCCTCATCACAGGATTCCACTGGGGATTTATCCTGCTGATGGATGCGGTGGCCGCAACCGAGTTTCTGCTGGACAGGCGCTGTTACCGGGCTTTAGCTCCGCAACGGCTGATGACGCTCAACATGACCGATGCCGCCGAAAGGGCCATCCGCTACCGGAAGCTGCGGTCGCTTACCCACCGGATTCTGCTGATACCCAACATCGTCCTGACCGTGTGGACGGTACTGATAGCCTGTGATTATAGTTGGAATGTGCCTATCCTTTCGCTTTGCCTGGTCGTAATTGCCGTAGCGGTTGAAATACATGTTTATCGGGAGAAGAAGGTCAACCGGAACCTGGACAGCCTGCTGAAGCACATCCGGGAACTTCGAGAGTAAACCGGCACCCAGATAGCACAAATGAAGGCAGATGACCGCAGATTTATCAGCGTTTAAAATCTAATCAGCGGCCATCTGCCTTATTTGCGTGTCAGAAGGTAGGACACGCGGCGAATTTACTTACACATCATCTTGCAATCCCTGCACCGTCCCAGTTCGCCGCGGAAACGCTTCTCCACCAGGTGATGCAGGCGGTCGCGCAAAGCATCGAGACGGATGGTGTCCACCACTTCGCCCACGAAGGCAAACATCAGCAGCAGACGAGCTTCACGCAGAGGGATGCCGCGCTGTTGCATGTAGAACAGAGCCTGGTCGTCCAACTGGCCCACGGTGGCGCCGTGGCTGCACTTCACATCATCGGCATATATCTCTAATTGAGGCTGGGTGTACATACGGGCATCGCGGGTAGCGCAGAGGTTGCGGTTTGTCTGGCGGGCATCGGTGTGCTGCGCACCGGGGCGGACGAGAACAAGTCCGGCAAAAGCACCCGTGGCGTGGTCGTCCAACACATACTTATAAAGTTGGCGCGAGGTACACGAGGGTACGGCATGGTCCACGACGGTGCGGTTGTCCACATGCTGGTTCTGGTCGGCGATGGCCATGCCGCAGAGGTCGAGGGTAGCCTGTTCGCCTGCCAGGAGAACCCGGGCAGTGTTGCGCGTGGTGCCGCAGGTCAGGGTCATACCGTTGAGCAGGACATTGCTGCCGGCTTCCTGACGGACGTAGAGGTTGCTCAGGCGGGTGGTACCCGTGTGCGTTTCCTCCAGTTCGTAGAGGTCGAAAGTAGCGTTGCGGCCCACGAAGACTTCGATAACCTGCGTGGCCAGAAAGTTCACCTCGTCCATGGCATGGTCGCACACCAGGAGGCGAGCCTGTGCATCGTCTTCCAGCACAATGAGCACGCGGCGGTTGACCAGCAGGGGCACGGTGCTGCGCAGGATGTTGATAAGCTGGATGGGCTTCTCCACCACTACGCCACGGGGCACGTAGAGCACCACGCCGTCTTGCGCGAAGGCGGTGTTGAAAGCGGTCAGCCCGTCGTTGGACGTATCGGCAAGGGTACCGAGGTAGCGGGAAACGAGTTCGGGATAGTCGCGGAAACTGCCGATGAGCATGCCGTTGGCATTAGCTACGGGTGACGAGCTACGAGTTACAAGTTCTTCTGCATCACTACTCGTAGCTTGTAGCTTGTAGCTTGCAGCTGAATAAAACATGTCGTTCACCACGAAGAAGAGCGAAGTACTCATGTTGGGCACATCGCACTTAAACACCTCATAAGGGTTGACAGGCATCTGCAAGCGCTTGAGGTTCATACCGTAGTCGGGTTCGAAGGCCTGCGCCACGTCGGTGTACTTACAGTCTTCCTGCCGGCGCGTGGGAAAGCCCAGGCGTTCGAAGTCGGCAAAGGCACGGGCGCGCAGTTCGTTCAGCGGGGCGGCGCTGTGGGCGCGCAGCAAGGCTTCTGCCTGGGTATATAAGTCAATGTATTGCTGTTCGGGTTTCATATATCTTAATGAAGAATTATGAATGAAGAAGGAAGAATCATTTTCACGAAGAATAAAGAAAGATGAATGAAGAATGCTGCATGAAGAATATCCGGTCGTTTTCTGTTCGGCTTCCTGCCGGATGCCTGTACGCGTAATTCTTCATGCATCCTTCGTCATGCTTCATGAATCTCCCGTTTTATCCAGTCGAAGCCACGCTGTTCAATCTCCTGCGCCAGTTCCGGTCCCCCCGTCTTGACGATGCGGCCTCCGAGCAATACGTGCACCGTGTCCGGCTTCAGGTAGTCCAGCAGGCGCTGGTAGTGCGTGATGACCAGAGCCGAAGTCTGCGGCGTACGGAGTTTGTTGAAGCCCTCAGCCACGATGCGCAGTGCATCCACGTCCAGCCCCGAGTCTGTCTCGTCGAGGATGGCGAAGGTCGGCTCCAACATGGCCATCTGGAAGATTTCGTTGCGTTTTTTCTCGCCTCCGCTGAAGCCTTCGTTCACCGAGCGGTTGGCCAGTTTGCTGTCCAGCTCGACGATGGCACGCTTCTCGCGCATCAGTTTGAGGAATTCCGAGGCGCTGAGGGCAGGCTGGTGGCGGTACTTGCGCTGCTCGTTGACGGCAGTGCGCATGAAGTTGACCATCGACACGCCGGGTATCTCCACCGGGGTCTGGAAGGAGAGGAACAGCCCCTCGTGGGCACGGTCTTCGGGCGAGAGGGCGAGTAGGTCCTTGCCGTTGAACAAGACTGTGCCATGCGTCACGCGATAGGCGGGATGCCCCACGAGGACGTTGCTCAGCGTGCTCTTGCCCGCACCGTTCTGTCCCATCAGGGCGTGTACCTCGCCATCGCGGATGGTGAGGTCGATGCCTTTCAATATCTCTTTGCCGTTTATCTCGGCATGAAGGTCTTTTATCTCTAACATATATTATATAAGGTGTTAAGGTGAGTGGTTTGAGGTGCAAAGATACGAAATAAAGCGCGTATTACGAGATAAATGTTTAACTTTATGCCATTCAAACCCATAAAGGAGGAATGATTGTGAACGCGACCCCGTCATTAGAAAGAATGACGCTGCAACGTCCACAGTCCTTCCTGCCGATGCTACTCAGCATTCTTGCTCCGGCGATGTAACTCAGTTCGAGTCGGCGGCCCGGCAGGAAGGCCCTTGATTCTACCTATCCGGATAAGGATTAATGCATTGTCCGGGCACAATGATACGAATAATGTGCGAAAAAGGCAGGAATCAACAATTGATAACGGCGACGAAGCAGAGGTTACAGTCCTCTGAAGAAAGCGATAAGAAGCCAACTGCCAAGCGCAAAGAAGAAAACTGCCAAGCGCGTTGGAGCAAGCCTCCAAGCGCTTGGCAGTAACCATTTGTTTAACAAGCAAGTACAACTACAGCATTGGAGCCATTGCTTTTCCAACCAGGCAAGAATCTGCACAACAAATTAACGGGGAACGGCTGAAGGCCACAACCCTTCCTGTCGGCGAAACTCAGCGATTTCGCTGTCGGCAATGTAGTTCAGTTCGCACAACAGCTCGGCGTTCAGCTTCATAGCGTTGTCCTTGTCAATTCCTTCTTTTATCAGATAAGATGATTGGCCTTCAGCCATTTCTTGCCGCTGGGGGTAAGAAAATACACCAAAGCAATAGCGCAAGGAATGCCCAAGAGTAAAAAACCGATAATTGCTCCCATAATTATTGTTCCTTCTTTTTATTGGTAAGTATTAATCCTAATATCAATGCCAGCAAGGCCGATGTGAAACCTAATCCATAAATCAGCCATTTGTTGTCTCCCATATCCTTAAACAAGGAAGCGATGACGACACCGGTAAAGATATACTTCGATATATCAATCAGATAATTGCCCAGCTTCTCTTTCCACATAACTGCTGATAAGCCCTACAAAGTTAGTAATTTATATCCATGCGGCAAGCGTCTTATCCATATTCTATCCCACGCTCCCTTCCAGCGACACCGAGAGCAACTTCTGCGCCTCAACAGCGAACTCCATAGGCAGTTTGTTGAGCACCTCCTTGGCATAGCCGTTGACGATGAGGCCCACGGCATCTTCGGTCGATATGCCGCGCTGGTTGCAGTAGAATATCTGGTCCTCGCTGATTTTCGAAGTCGTGGCCTCGTGCTCTACCACTGCCGTCTCGTTGTGTATGTCCATGTAAGGGAAGGTGTGCGCTCCGCACGCCGAGCCCAACAGCAACGAATCGCACTGGCTGTAGTTACGGGCATTGTCTGCCCGCTGGCCCACACGCACCAGTCCGCGGTAAGAATTCTCGCTTTGTCCGGCAGAGATGCCCTTGCTGACGATGGTGGAGCGGGTGTTCCGTCCCAGGTGAATCATCTTCGTGCCCGTATCGGCCTGCTGGTGGTGGTTGGTGACAGCCACGCTATAGAACTCACCCACGGAGTTGTCGCCCGCCAGCACCGTGCTGGGATACTTCCAAGTAATGGCCGAGCCCGTCTCTACCTGCGTCCAGGAAAGCTTGGACGACTCACCCTTGCACAGCCCTCGCTTGGTGACGAAGTTGTACACCCCGCCACGGCCCTCGGCATCGCCGGGATACCAATTCTGCACGGTACTGTACTTCACCTCGGCGCGGTCGTGCACCACAATCTCCACGATGGCGGCGTGCAACTGATTCTCGTCGCGCATCGGGGCGGTACAGCCTTCGAGATAAGAGACGTACGAATCGTCGTCCGCCACAATGAGTGTCCGCTCAAACTGCCCCGTATTCCGGGCATTGATACGGAAGTACGTCGACAATTCCATCGGGCAACGCACGCCTTTGGGTATATAGACAAACGAGCCGTCGGAGAACACCGCCGAGTTGAGCGCAGCGAAAAAGTTGTCGCGGTAGGGCACCACGCTTCCTAAATAGCGTTGCACCAAATCGGGATGCTCACGCACGGCCTCGCTGATGGAGCAGAAGATGATGCCTTTCTCCATGAGTGTCTCCTTGAAGGTAGTCTTAACAGACACGGAGTCCATCACCGCATCCACCGCCATGCCGCTCAATGCCATCTGTTCCTCCAGAGGAATGCCCAGTTTGTTGAAGGTCTTGATAAGTTCGGGATCTACCTCCTCCATCGACTTGGGCGCGTTTTTCTTCTGCGCCGTAGGGTCGGCATAATACGATATGCTTTGGTAATCAATCTCCGGGATACGAAGATGCGCCCACGTGGGCATCTCCATCGTCAGCCAATGGCGGTAAGCCTTAAGGCGGAACTCCAGGAGCCAGGCGGGTTCGCCCTTCTTCTCGGAGATAAGGCGGACAGTGTCTTCGGTCAGACCACGGTCGATGATGTCGGTGTGCACGTCGGTAGTGAAGCCATATTTGTATTTCTCTTCAGCCAGGCGGCGCACCAGTTCGTTATCCGCCTTGAGGGTATCTTTGTTCTTGTCAGATTCGTTCGGTTGCATCGTTTATCTCGTTATAAATTTGTCTGGTAAATTCTTGTGCGGCGGGCAAAAAGAGTCCGGCCAACGGCTTCAGCCTGTCGTAGAGCACGGACTGTCGCTTCTGGCTGCGGCTCAACAGGACATCGTCCGTATCGACCACCTCCAGCACGCACACCAGCAGGCTCAACACCAGGGCATGCAACAGCCCGCCCAGCGCCGCGCCCAGCAGGCGGTTGAGCCAGCCGAGCGACACGGCTTCCATCATCTTGGTCAGCAGCGCGGCCACTAACCAGAAGAGCAGAGGCACCGCCACCCAGATGGCCACGAACGACAGCACCTGGGCCACCGTCAGGTTGTCCGTCACGTGACTGAACACCCGCTCTGCCACCGAGGCATACAAGACCTTGGCCGCCAGCAGTCCCACCACCAGCCCCAGCAGTCCCGCCAGTTGCTTCAGGGCTCCCCGCAGGAAGCCCAGCACCACGCCGAGGCCGATGATTATAAGGAGGATAACGTCGAGTGTAGCCATGTATCTTCTTTGTTTACAGACGGCAAAGATACAAATATTCCTGAAGAAAAGCCTCACTGCTCCCTGCATATTGAGCAGAAAGCCCCATCTTTACCACAATTAACGAAAGAAGAAGGCTGGCGATGGAAATGTAAGCCATTGGGGCGGAAAAGCCAAGCCAGGCAGTGCATTATTGCCCAAAAGGCAGTATCTTTGCCCCCACAATCAAAGAAGAAGAAATATGCCTATGTACGACATCAACCAGATACGCGCCGACTTCCCCATTCTCGAGCGCACCGTCTACGGCAAGCCGCTGGTCTACCTGGACAACGGCGCCACCACGCAGAAACCCCGATGTGTGGTCGAAGCCATTACCAACGAGTACTACAACACCAACGCCAACGTGCATCGCGGTGTACACTTCCTATCCCAACAGGCTACGGAATTGCACGAAGCCAGCCGCGAGACCGTGCGCAAGTTTATCAATGCCCGCAGCACTGCGGAAATCGTCTTCACCCGCGGCACCACGGAGAGCATCAACCTGCTGGCCACCACCTTCTGCCAGTCGCTGATGGAAGAGGACGACGAGGTTATCATCTCCGTGATGGAGCACCACAGCAACATCGTGCCTTGGCAACTGCAGGCGCGGCTGTGGGGTATCACGCTGCGCGTCATCCCCATGAACGACCGCGGCGAACTGCTTTTGGACGAATACGAAAAGCTTTTCTCCCCCCGCACAAAACTGGTCTGCGTGACTCACGTCAGCAACGTGCTGGGCACCGTCAATCCCGTCAAGCAAATGATTGCCACCGCCCATGCCCACGGCGTCCCCGTGCTGGTGGACGGCGCGCAGAGCATCCCCCACATGCGTGTCGACGTGCGCGAGCTGGATGCCGACTTCTACGTCTTCAGCGGTCACAAAGTCTACGGCCCCACAGGCGTCGGCGTACTCTACGGCAAGGAAAACTGGCTGGACCGTTTGCCTCCGTATCAGGGCGGCGGCGAGATGATTCAGCACGTCTCGTTCGAGAAGACCACCTTCAACGAACTGCCTTTCAAGTTCGAGGCCGGCACGCCCGACTATATCGGCACCACGGGCCTGGCCCGCGCGTTGGACTATGTCTCCGCTCTTGGCATGGACAACATTGCCGCCTACGAACACGAACTGACCACCTATGCCACCCGTCGCCTGAAAGAAATCCCCGGCATGCGCCTCTTCGGCGAGTCGGAACAGAAGGGCAGCGTCATCTCCTTCCTGGTGGGACAGATCCATCCCTTCGACCTCGGCACCCTGCTCGACCGCTTGGGCATCGCCGTGCGCACGGGCCATCACTGCGCCCAGCCGCTCATGACACGCCTCGGCATCGAAGGCACGGTGCGCGCCTCGTTCGGCCTGTACAACACGAAGGAAGAGATAGACGTGTTGGTGGCAGGCATCGAGCGAGTGAGAAAAATGTTCTGACAGCCGTAACCCGTAGCTTGTAACTCGTAGCTTGTAACTCGTAACTATATACTATATGAAAGGATTCTACACCATTCTGCTGCTCATCGTCTCCAACATCTTCATGACCTTTGCCTGGTACGGGCACCTGAAGCTACAGGAGATGAAGATTACTACCCACTGGCCTCTGTTTGCCATCATTCTTTTCTCGTGGGGCATCGCCCTCTTCGAGTATTCCTGCCAGATTCCCGCCAACCGCATCGGTTTTGCGGGCAATGGCGGTCCGTTCTCGCTCATGCAGCTCAAGGTCATCCAGGAGGTCGTCACCCTCATCATCTTCACCGTCTTCACCACCCTGTTCTTCAAGGGCGAGACGCTGCACTGGAACCACCTGGCGGCATTCATCTGCCTCATCCTGGCCGTCTATTTCGTGTTCATGAAATAAGCGGCCCGGCAGCCGGTGACGGCTGTTCCTCGCGCCCCTCTCCTATCTTACTGGCAAACAGACGATTGCTCCCAAGCCCTTGGAAGTCTCCTTCCGAGGGCTTGGGAGCCTGCTTCTCAGCGCCTGCAAGCCGGCTACGAAGAACTACGGACTTCCCGCGTACCGTCCGAAGAAGAAAAAGAATGTTTTTTGCAAATTTCGCCCCCTCCCTGCAACTTTTCCTCGCTTCCGGACGACTAATAGAAAAAACATGTACCTTTAAACGCTGAACAACTATGTTAGTAACTACAACAAACACCATCGAAGGCAAGCGCATCTCGCGCTACTTCGGCATTGTATCGGGCGAGACCATCATCGGCGCCAACGTATTCCGTGATTTCATGGCCGGCATCCGCGACTTCTTCGGCGGGCGCAGCGGCTCGTATGAAAAAGTATTGCGCGAAGCCAAAGAAACCGCCTTGCAGGAAATGCAGCAGCAGGCCCAACTGATGGGTGCCAATGCCATCATCGGCGTAGACTTGGACTACGAGACCGTGGGCGAGTCGATGCTGATGGTCACTGCCGCCGGGACGGCCGTGCTCTTAGAAGAATAGTGCTGCGGACGCCCCGCAGGACCGCGAAGGCAGGAATTTCCGCAGGCAGACCGAAGAAACTCATGCCGGAATGTCTGCCTTTCGCGGGAAAAAGCGTATTTTTGCAGGCAGAAAGAATAACCCGGCAAACATTGTGCCTTTATGAGAGTACTGCTGATAAATACGTCCGAACGCATGGGCGGTGCCGCCATTGCCGCCGGCCGCCTGATGGAAGCGCTGAAAAACCACGGCATCAAGGCCAAGATGCTGGTGCGCGACAAACAGACCGATGAAATTACCGTCGTCCCCCTGCGCCAGAATTGGTGGTTGGTGTGGAAATTCGTGTGGGAACGCATCGTCATCTGGACGGCCAACCGGTTCAGCCGCAAAAACCTCTTTGCCGTAGATATTGCCAACACGGGCACCGACATTACCACCCTGCCCGAATTCCAACAGGCCGACATCATCCACCTGCACTGGATCAACCAGGGCATGCTTTCGCTGCGCGACATAGAGAAGATTCTCCGCTCGGGCAAACACGTCGTATGGACCATGCACGACCTGTGGCCCTGCACCGGCATCTGCCACTATACCCGCGGTTGCGAACGCTACCGCACCGAGTGCGGCCATTGTCCTTTCATAGACGGTGGACGGCATTCGCACGACCTGGCCTGGCGTGTCTTCCGACGCAAGCGCGACATCTATGCCCACCGCAACATCCACTTTGTCACCTGCAGCAACTGGCTGGGCGAACAGGCCAGATGCAGTTCGCTGCTGGCAGGACATCCCGTCACGGTCATCCCCAACCCCATCAACACCAACCTCTTCAAACCGCACAACAAGGCTGCCGCACGCGAGAAGTGCCGCCTGCCGCAAGACAAGATGCTGATGCTGTTTGGCTCGGTGAAGATTACAGACAAGCGCAAGGGCATCGACTACCTGGTAGAGTCGTGCCGCCTGCTTGCCGAACGGCATCCCGAACTGAAAGAGAAGTTAGGCGTGGTGACCTTCGGCAAATACTCCCAACAACTGAAAGACATGTTGCCTTTCCGCGTCTATCCGCTGGACTTCGTGCACGACGACCATCGCCTGGTGGACATCTACAACGCTGTTGACATCTTCGTCACCCCTTCGCTGGAAGACAACCTGCCCAACACCGTCATGGAAGCCATGGCCTGCGGAACCCCTTGCGTGGGCTTCAACACGGGCGGCATCCCCGAAATGATAGACCACCTGCACAATGGCTATGTGGCGGCCTACAAGTCTGCCGAAGATTTTGCCAACGGCATCTACTGGACGCTGACCGACCCCGGCTATCCCAGCCTGGCCGAACAGGCCTGCCGCAAGGCAGTTGCCTACTATTCGGAAAATACTGTGGCACGCCGCTTCATCGAACTGTATAACAAACTCTGACCTTCTTTACGCCGATGCACAACCGCCCTACTCCCGTTTTCAGCGTCATTACCGTGACCTACAACGCTGCCGCCGTGCTGGAAGACACCATCCAGAGCGTCATCTCACAAACCTACCACCACGTGGAGTATATCATTGTAGACGGTGCCTCGAAAGACGGTACGCTGGACATCGTCCGCCGTTACCGCGACCGCATCGCCCGCGTGGTAAGCGAGCCGGACAAAGGATTGTATGATGCCATGAACAAGGGCATGGCACTGGCTACGGGCGACTACCTCTGCTTTCTGAACGCAGGCGACAGCTTCCACGAAGACGATACCCTGCAGCAGTTGGTGCATTCCCTCCCGCCGCATACCGAAGAACTGCCCGGCGTCATTTATGGCGACACGGACTTAGTGGACGGTGAGGGACATTTCGTGCGCCGACGCCGCCTTTCGCCCCCCGATGTCCTGACGTGGCATAGCTTCCGACAAGGCATGCTGGTGTGCCACCAGGCGTTCTTTGCCCGGCGCGACCTGGCAGAGCCTTACAACCTCGACTACCGCTTCTCTGCCGATTTCGACTGGTGCATCCGTGTCATGAAGAAGGCACACACGCTGCACAACGCCCATCTGGTGGTCATCGACTACCTGGACGAAGGCCTTACCACTGCCAACCGACGCGCTTCGCTGCTCGAGCGTTTCCGCATCATGGCCAAGCACTACGGCTTGCTGAGCACGGTGGCACACCATGCCTGGTTCGTGCTGAGGCTGGCGCTGAAGCGGTGAGGCGCAACCGGCACAACCGCCATCGGAGCTCCCAAGAAGATGTATGTTCTTTCTTATGTTATGCAACATAATGAAAGAAAAACACGCATGAATATTTGCGGGGGGGGGGGAGAATTTGCTATATTTGTGGCACAAAGTCAAAGGAATGTGCCTGCACCCTGTCTGATACCAGTTCATCGCGACACGCACTCCTTCTAAAAGCTATACCAATATGATAAGACACAAGTTTCTCATTCTCTTTTTCGCACTGACAGGTTTCCTCCCTATATTCGCACAGAAGACCTATCGTTTCCCCTTGACCATCACTTACGACATGTACCTCAACTTCAACAAGCGGCAGCAGATGGACGCCCGCCTTTCGTGTTCGGGGGAAGCCGCCTGTTATACCTACCAATATACCCGGGATTACAGTCACGCAGATGAACCCAACCCGGAAACAGACACTTGGACGTTTTCCGTCAGCGACACCACGCAGTACGTCCTCTGGTGCGACAAAGCGTTGAACGAATGCAGCGAACTGGCCCCTCTCGCCGGCCGCACGGTGCGCCTGGCCGAACCGGTGCCCGTCATCCGCTGGACGATGGAGAAAGACACGCGAGAGATAGAAGGCTTCCGCTGCCAAAAAGCCACGTGCCGCTTTCGCGGACGGAACTACACAGCCTGGTTCACTACGGACATTCCCTGCAACTGGGGACCGTGGAAACTGCACGGCCTGCCCGGCGCCATTCTCGAAGCCTACGACGACACCAACGAAGTCTCTTTCTACGCCACGGGCGTGAAACGGGGTGAAACAACGGTGGAACGTGCCGACGAGTCTGCCTACCGCTGCCTGACGATGAAAGAATACCATGAACAAGTAGAGGAGAAGCTGGGCGAGATGATGAAACGTCTTGCCTCGCGCATGGGCGAGGGGTTCAAGGTCAATGTCTCTAAGGCGAAGACCCAAAGCATAGAACTGGAATACGATGAATAAGGCGTGGTGGCTGTTCGGATGGTTTCTGGTCTGGAGCGTCGCCCTGTCGGCACAGACCGTGACGGGAACGGTGCGCGACGAAGCGGGCAGTCCGTTGCCCTATGCCTACGTGTCGGCCCGCGAACCCGGCAGCACGCTCTTGGTGGCTTTCACACAGACGGCCGACGATGGCTCGTACCGGCTGGAGCTGGAGCGCGCGGGAGAGTGGATGTTGGAATATTCGCTGATGTCCTACGAGAAAGACAGTGTGGCGCTCTCGCTGCGACAAGGGGAAGTACGGATACACAATGCCGTGCTGCGCCCGGCGGCGTGGATGTTGCAGGAAGTGGTCATCCGTCCGCAGGTGCCCGTTTTTATGAAAAAAGACACTGTAGTGTTCAACGCCAAGGCCTTTCTGCGCGGACACGAGCGGGTGGTGGAGGACTTGCTGAAGAACTTGCCGGGCATCGAAGTAGATGACAACGGTGTGATACGGGCGCAGGGCAAGGAAGTGGAAAAAGTATTGCTCGAAGGCGACGACCTCCTGAACAAAGGCTACCAATTGCTGACCAAAGGGCTGGACGTGAAAGCCATCAGCCAAGTAGAATTGCTGCAGAACTACGTAGACAACCCCTTGGAGAAGGGACTGGTCCATACCGACGACGTAGCGCTGAACCTGCGCCTGGAAGACGATGCCAAAGGGCAATGGATAGGCACACTCTACGGCGGAGGCGGCACGGAACGAGGCTACAACGCGCAGGGCAACCTGCTACACGTATCTAAGAAAAACAAGCACTACCTGTCTGCCAGCCTGAACAACATAGGCTCGCAGATGGTGGCAAACATTGCCCGCGTGTTGGAACTGGACAATCCGCAATCGTTCAATCTCCGTCCGGCAACGGTGCAGGGCAACCTGCCCGGTGTGAGCCTGAAACGTGGCAACTTCAACCAGGAGAAAACCTTTTCCTACAGCACCGTGCTGAACCCGACAGAAAACCTGAAGGTAGAACCCGCCGTGGCATGGGCCTCCGACCGACGGAAAACGGATTATGCCACTGATCGTACCTACACTTGGAACAAATACAGTTTTACCAACCGGTTTGAGAAGCAGACAACTACCCGCCCGGACAACTACGTGGGGCGGCTGAAGGTGACCTATACCCCCCAGAAGAAAGTGGAATGGAAATCGACCACGCAGGTACTGATAGAACGCAGCGAGGCCGACGCCGCCACCTTGTTCGACGGTAATCGTTACAGAGAGCAAGCAGACAACCGGCAAACCTTTGTCGCGCAGCGGCTGTCATATAGCAACCGTGCCGCCGAAAACCGTCTGTGGGAGGCAGCGGTGAGCTGGGTGTACGGACGCGCGCCGCAGCAATACGGTGTAGACAGTCTGACAACCGAAAGCGAAATCCCGACAGACCGCTTCGAACAGCAGACTACCGACCGGCGAATGCGTCTGACAGGCGGCGTGAGCTACCTGCACGCTCTCAACCCACACCACAGCCTGCGCACAAACGTCATGTTCCATTGGGACCAGGACCGCTTCGGGCTCGCAGCTTTCGACACGCTGCAACTCACTGAAACCTCGCTCGCCCTGAGTCTGTTTTACACTTGGAAGCTGCGCAAAGCCCGGTTGGAAACGGGCGCACAATTGGAGTGGCTGCGCACGGACTACAACGGTCTTTTGCGCAACGACGTGTTGCTCCGGCCGGTGGCATCGTGGGAATGGATGCCGGGACGGAAACACAATCTGAAGGTGCAATGGACCTTCCGCAGGCAGACGCCCGACCTACATGAATGGTTGCCGTGGACAGTGCGCGGCTCTCTCAATGCCTACCAACGGGGCAGTGGCAACACCCGGTTGTTGTCCGACCAAGTAATGAGCCTATCCTACAAATATGGCGGATGGAGCGACCTGTTTGTGGGGAACGTGCTCCTGACTTATGTACACAGCCCTCGCTACCTGTCCGTCCAACAGGACATCCATCCGGAATACATCCTGACAGAAACCTTGCCGTTAGAGGGACGGGATGCATTCACAGCATCCGGCAGTACGGACTTCTACCTCAATTCCTTGTCATCCAACCTAAAGCTGTCGGGTGGTGTCGGTGTGTCGTCCTACGACTATGTGCGGGTAGATGCCGGAAAACTGCCCTACAACAATATGTCCTACCGAGTGGGCCTCCAGCTGAAGTCGTCGTTCCAAGGGGCGTTTAATTACGACTTGGGCGGCAACTACCTGCATCGGCGCAATCGCTCAGCCAACACCCGTGTAGCAGCCGTCACCGCCTTTGCCAACCTGTATGTGCAGGCCGGCCGGTGGCGCGCACAAGCACATGGAGACCTTTGCCGCTGGACAGGCGACGGAAGTAGTGCGGACACGTATGCCTTTGTTGATATGGAGGTGTCGTACGAAGTATGGCGCAACCGCCTAACACTCTTTGTGCGCGGCGAGAACCTGCTGGGTGCAGACACTTACGTGGAAGAAAGTTTCGATGAGACCTCACATACGTATGGTGTCTATCGCCTGCACCCCCGCCGGGTGATGTTCCTGGCCATGTTCCGCTTCTGAGCCCCGCCACCTGCGCGGCGCCTCAGGGCACCAGCAATCCCCGCAGTTCCCTCACCCCTTCCGACGCTCCCTTGCGGATGACGTGCACCAGGCGGTCGGAGTGCGTGTCTACCGGCTTAGGGTCGATGAGGTAGACCTCAGCCCCGGCCGGCACATAATAGAGCAATCCGGCAGCAGGATAGACATTCATCGACGTGCCTATGATGACGAAAATATCAGCTTTCTCCACATACTTCACGGCAGTTTCTATCTCCGGCACAGCCTCACCGAACCACACGATAAACGGACGCAACTGACTGCCGTCGCCTGCCTTGTCGCCAATGTGCACTTCATATTCCTCCGGTTTCAGTTCCCTGATATAATGCGGGTTGTAAGGATCGCGGCTGGAGCAAACTTTGGTCAGCTCGCCGTGCAGGTGGATGACATGCGTGCTGCCCGCACGTTCATGCAGGTTGTCTACGTTTTGCGTGACGACAGTCACATTGAAGTCCTGCTCCATGGCTGCCAGTCCGCGGTGTCCATCGTTGGGTTGCACGTCCAGCAATTGCTTGCGCCGTTCGTTGTAGAAATTGATGACCAGTTCAGGGTTGCGCGCATAACCTTCGGGCGTGGCCACCTGTTCTACAGGATACTGCTCCCACAAGCCACCGGCATCTCGAAAGGTACTGATGCCACTCTCGGCGCTCATACCGGCACCGGTCAGTACGACTAAGTTCTTTTTCATACGTTTGAATCTTTTTTGATTAAGTCTTTACGAAAAGCCATACATACCGCAGATTATTTATCAGCTTCATGATAAGCCCACCATTAAGCTCTAATTATCGGATGTACGATTTATACACAAAGTTCGTCAGAATATTCGGGATATGCAAGCAAATTTCATGTCACCCCGTTAAGAAACAAGACACAACCATTCAAGTACGACAAGCTTATAGCCCCTTCCCTACTCCACGTCTGTAATGACAAACTCCAGGTGACATCGAAGCAAGGGGGAATAAGTAGTTTTTAGGGACACTCAGACAGAAGAAAAGCCGCTGTAAATAAGCGGCTTTCATTTTATTAGTGTGGACCAGCCAGGGCTTGAACCTGGGACCTCCAGATTATGAGTCTACAAAAACTTTTGTCTAAAACTATTGAATATCAGTCTGTTAATAATCTCTTAAAAAGCCAATAGAACAACTATTGACCAACAATGGCTAAGTTTATACTAAGCCAATAAATACACTTGTTAGTGCTAAGTTTCTGCTTTATGTTTCATAACTGTTTTGGTTATATGGTTAATTGATTCTTTGCCTAATATAGCTGGCTTATCCAAACTCTTGTCAAGAAGGAAAGGAAAAGAGAATATGCATCCCTCATACTCAAATTTGAGCATGAATACTTTGCATACTCTCAACTTGTTATCCTTGCATCTTCCAACTTTCTTCCCCACATAGTGGAACACATCATTGGTGCTGATGGAATCCACATATTCAGAAAGAAAAGGTTGCAAATTGTCATAGACAGATTTTGTATTTACTTCCCTTATGTTATTCTCAGGACATGAATACATTTGCTTTCCTTCAAGATTGAAGAAAGCCAAAAATGCAGGGCTGATAAAGTTATATTTCATTCTCTTGTCAAGAAGAAATGTAAAACCTATACCTCTGATTTGAATAAATATATGATTAGATAGCATATCAAAAATTATTAGAAAAGAACATTATAGAATATATCCCTGCCTTGTTTACTCTAACATAGAATTTGTCAAAGAAATAAGTTCGATTCATATATTTATCTTCTGGAGTAAAATCCCCCACTACATTGGTTGGGCTACAATCCAGCAATAAGCTGTCCAATTTAAGAAACTCATCATAAACAAAAGGAAGATTATATCCCTCATAAATAATAGAATCGTTTCTAATAAA